>Ga0247688_1000011_pt1 | contig 186473 bp, 153 predicted proteins | sample CNK29_metaG_FD_182718 | JGI IMG/M metagenome (GOLD analysis project Ga0247688, IMG submission 182718) | Soil microbial communities from Purdue University Martell Research Forest, Indiana, United States - CNK29 | ecosystem: Environmental > Terrestrial > Soil > Temperate forest > Bulk soil... | reverse complement strand
GACGTGGACGCCGAACTGGCGAAACATTTTAACCTGCCCGATCAGAGCGGCGCGCTGGTGGACGATGTGATGCCCAACGGGGCCGCTGAAAAATCCGGCATCAAATCCGGCGACGTCATCATCGCCTTCAATGGCAAGCCCATTGCCGACAGTCACACCCTCCAGTTGACGGTGTCGGAATGTTCCCCGGGAAGTTCCGCCAGCGTGAAATTGATCCGCAGCGGAGCCAGTAAAACCCTGAATGTCACACTTGGCGAACTGCCAAAACAATTCGCCGGCAGCTCCGGCGGGCAGATGGATGCGAATGTGGACAATTCCAAGACCGATGCCCTGGATGGCGTGACCGTGGCCGATTTGGACAAGGACGCACGGCAGGAATTAAAAATCCCCGATTACATTCAAGGCGCGCTCGTGGACGAAGTGGCCGAGGATTCCAACGCCGCCGACGCCGGCCTGCAAAAGGACGATGTCATTGTGGAGATCAATCGCAAGCCGGTGGAAGATGCTGATTCCGCAGTCAAGCTTTGCGAGCAGGCCAAAGGCGACCAGATCCTCCTCAAATTCTGGCGGCGCAGCGGTGAACGGGGCGGCACGCACTACTTGAGCGTGAACAATGTGAAGAAGGAGAAGGACACGAAGAAGAAATAATCCGCCGGTAACGGATCTTGTCGCGCGAGGCCTGCGGGTTTCGCGCGATATTTTTTATACGTCCGGACTTTGACAAACCCCCGCTTACAGGCACATTCTTCCGCGAATCAGTTTTATGCCCGTGCAATATAAAGATTATTACCAGAGCCTCGGCGTGCCGCGCACCGCGACGGACGACGAGATCAAGAAGGCTTTTCGCAAACTCGCGCGGCAATATCATCCTGACGTCGCCAAGGATAAAAAAAAGTCAGAGGAAAAGTTCAAGGAGATCAACGAAGCCTACGAAGTGCTCGGTGACCCTGCCAAGCGCAAGCAATACGACGAACTGGGCGCCGATTGGAAATCCGGGTCAGAGTTCCGTCCGCCGCCCGGTTTCGGCCATGAGTCCGGCGGTCAGCCGTTTCGCGGTGGTCGCGGGATGAGCCCCGAGGATTTTGAAACGCACTTTGGCGGCACTGGTTTCAGTGATTTCTTCGAGCAGATCTTTGGCGGCACGCGGCGTGGGCCGGCCGGCTTCGGGCAGTCTCGCGGTCCGTCGGGCGGTGATTTTGCCGAACGGGGCGCGGACATCGAGGGCGACATCATGGTCACGCTGGATGAGGCCCTGCGCGGTTCGGTGCGCGAGGTCAATGTGCGGCATCCCGTCGGGCGCACTGTCAAAACCGAGACGCATCAGGTCAAGGTGCCGCCGGGCGTGACCGAAGGGCAGAAATTGCGGCTCGCTGGGCGCGGCTCCCCGGGAGCCAACGGTGGCACTGCGGGCGACCTGTATCTGCGCGTGCGGCTGGCCAAGCATCCTGAATTTGACGTGGACGGGCACAACCTCATCCACGAACTCGAACTGGCGCCCTGGGAAGCGGTGTTGGGCGCGGAGATTTCCGTCCCGACCCTCGACGGCCCGGTGAAAATCAAAATATCCGCCGGCACCCAAAGCGGTCAAAAGTTACGGGTGCGCAGCCGTGGCCTGCCGCTACGCGAAGGCACGCGCGGTGACCTGATGATCGTCACCAAGATCATTGTGCCGGCAAAAGTTTCCGACGCGGAGAAGAAGTTGTGGGAACATCTTGCCCTTGAATCAAAGTTCGATCCGCGCGATTGAGCGTGGCGGCGCGTCGGCAGACCGCCACACATTTTCGGCAAACAAATATTCCGGCTTTCTGCCGAAAGCCGCTACGACAGCATGAAAACCGTCCTCATCACCGGCGTTTCGCGCGGGCTCGGCCGCGCGATGACGGAGGAATTCATCCGGCTTGGCCACACCGTCCTCGGCTGCGGACGTTCGGCAAAGGACATCGCGCAGTTGCAGAAACAATTTCCGGCACCGAATGCTTTCGGTGTTGTGGACGTGGCCGACGACGCGCAAGTCGCCGTCTGGGCGAAAAGAGTTTTGGTCACACACACACCGCCGGATTTGCTGCTGAACAATGCCGCGCTCATCAATCGCAACGCGCCGTTGTGGGAAGTTCCCGCGTCGGAATTTTCCAATGTGATTGACGTGAACATCAAGGGCGTGGCGAACGTCATCCGCCACTTCGTGCCGGCGATGATTCAACAGGGCAGGGGCGTCATCGTGAATTTCAGTTCCGGCTGGGGTCGCTCGACCGACGCGGAAGTCGCGCCCTATTGCGCGACGAAGTGGGCGATCGAGGGACTCACGCAATCACTCGCGCAGGAATTGCCGTCCGGGATGGCCGCCATGCCGCTCAATCCCGGCATCATCAACACCGACATGCTGCAAAGTTGCTTTGCCGGCGGGGCCTCGAGTTATCCGACGGCGAAGGAATGGGCCCGAACCGCCGTGCCGTTTTTGTTAAGGATCAACGCCGCCGACAACGGCAAGCAATTAACGGTGCCCGCCTGATTCGTATGTGCAAGATTCCAAGGTCCCAAGCGATTCGCCTTACAAACTTTGCTGCAACCAGTCGCGCATGAAGCAATTCACCTCCCACAAATCGGCGATGGGCTTGTGCGTGTGCGGCAGCACGGTCATGTAGGGGGCGGGACCGAATTCCGGGGTGACGGGCAGCATGACGCAGTCTTCGGCGCGGCGCAGTTCGGCGATGCGCTTCCACCAGCTTAGAAATACGTCCATGGTAGGCTGCCAGATCGGGTCGCGCGGGTCGGGAATCTGCGGGCCTTCCGGAAAACCAATGCGTCCGTGGATGGCGTGGGCGTTATGCATCGCGCGTTCGAGGCGTTCCGGCTGATCGGCCAGCAAGGTTTCATGCACACAGCACCAGTGCGAGAAATCCGCAACCAGCTTGAGCTTCGGACGCGCGGCCAGAATTTCCATCGTTGCCGGCAGGCAGAACAACGCGCGACTCCGGTGCGTCTCGTGATAAACCTCCACGCCATGTATGTCCGCCAGCGCCGCGGCATGGTCGAAGATGGCGAGGTTTTGTTCCAGGGTGAAATGATCGCAGCCGGTGTGGGAATTGAGATAAAGCGGCTTGAGCAGCAGGGCGCGTTCGTATTGTTCCGCAAAGCCGGCGGCGTGCTCGGCTACCGTGCGCCCGGCGGTGCGCCACTGCTGGGCAATGACCGCAAGGCCGAGTTCATCGAGCGTCTTGCGGGCGCGGCGACCGGTTTCTGCATCGAGCGGAACTTCCAGTTCAACGCCGTCAAAGCCGCCGGCCTTGATCTTCTTGAATTTATCTTCGAGCGTGGGCGAATCGTCCATGCCCCAGACCGAACGGAAGTAGAGAATTTTCATCAGTGGGATCTCAGGTCAGCTGGATGAATACAGCCCCACCATCAATTTTGGTGGGATACGTTTTCAAGTTCACGCACACCGGTGCGCCCTTGGCCTGGCCGGTCGTGTAATCGAACCTTCCGTTGTGCTTGGGACTCTACAAATATGCCAGCCCTGACGGGCTTTCAGAAAACTTTTCACGTGGTTCGCGTCTCACGGCCTTGAAAATTCCGTGTCGTTCTTGACCCGTTCGTTGACCGGCTTTAGGCTGCATCATGGCCAACGCCAAAAAGAAACGCAAAGCCGCGATCCTCGGCGTCGGCCTGGATTCCGACGGTAACAAGCGCATCACCACCGGGCCGAACTTTGCGCTCGTCGGCGGAACGCAGGAGACGCACGACGTGATGACCGAGAAGGCCATCAAGATCAACGAAAAGCTCAAGGCCCGCGGCAAGCAGCTTGATGAAGTCAGTCGCGAGGAGTTTGATGACATCGCTCACGAGGTCGGGCTGAAGCAATTCCCCAAACGCGATGCGAATTGATTCCTTGCCGCGCTTTCCGCTGGCGCATCTACCCACGCCCCTGGAAGAACTCAAAGCCCTTTCGCGTCAGCTCGCCGGTCCGGAGATTCTCATCAAACGAGATGACCAGACCGGACTGGCGCTCGGCGGTAACAAGACGCGCAAGCTGGAATTTCTTGTCGGCCAGGCGCTGGAGCAGGGAGCCGATACGCTCATCACGCTGGGCGCGGTGCAATCCAATCATTGCCGCCAGACTGCGGCGGCGCGGCGAAGGCTGGGTTGTGGTGTGAACTGATTCTCAATGGCAAGAAGCCGGAGCAGGCCAATGGCAATCTGCTGTTGAATGAATTGCTCGGTGCGAACTTGCACTGGATCGAGCGTTCACAACGCGCGGCAAAGTTGTCGGAGTTGGACGCGCAGTTGCGAGCGCAAGGTCGCAAGCCGTATTTAATTCCCGTCGGCGGCTCGAATGGCGTGGGCGCGACGGGCTATGCCGTGGCCATGCTCGAACTGGCAGAGCAGTTGCGCACAAGCGGGCGGCGCGTGGACCACATTCTCTTCGGCACCAGCAGCGGCGGCACCCAGGCGGGCATTGTGCTCGGTGCGCGGATCACGGGTTTCACCTGCCAGTTGCACGGACTTTCGATTGATAAGAACGATCCCGAACATTTCGAATACGAAACCGAAGTTGCCCAAATCGCGAACGACTGCGCAACCTACATCGGTTCGCCCGTGCGCGTCACGCGTGACGACGTGAAGGTCGTTTATGGTTACAAAGGGGAAGGCTATGGCGTGGTCGGCAATCTGGAACGGGACGCCATCCGGCTCTTGGCGCGGAGCGAGGGCATCGTGCTCGACCCGGTTTATGCCGGACGCGCATTCGGCGCGCTGGTGGATTTGATCCGCAAAGGTGTTTTCAAAAAAGACGAGACGGTTTTGTTCTGGCATACGGGCGGCGCGCCGGCGCTGTTTGCTTACGCGAAGGAACTGGCTTAACGGCAGTCTGCAAGAACAAGATTCCGCGCTTCATGGGTCGGAACATTTCACCTGCCGCGTGCCGCCTTTCCGCAAAAGTCACCGGTTGACGGACGGGAGCATTTGGGCGAGTGGTAATCATGAAACCTTCACGAAGACATGAATCGTGGACTGACGTGGCCGTGTTTGAAAACTTGGGCGATGGGAAAGCTCTGGAAACATTTTTCATGGGCCACAGGCTTGAGTCCAGGACTCACGACGACAAACTGTTCCGACATTTTTTGTTTCTGCGTCCGCCGCGCGTGACGTATCGGGTGCAGGTGCATGGAAATGCATTCCGGGCGGCCAGGGAACTTCTGGCCAAGGACACGCCGGCCGTTTTGCAACAGGCGATGCATTGCCCCTCCTGCGGTTCGTTACAGGTGAATTATCCGCAAATGACGCGCAAATTCATCACGCCAACTGTGGTGCTGCATCTGGGGATCATTTTCCGCCTCATCGACCATCAATGCTACTGCGAGCATTGCCACGAGATGTGGACCTTGCCTGAAAAGAACGCGGCCACCCGCAAGGTCAAAACTCTCAAGCCGTTTCCCTTCTAAGCCGGAACCTTGCAGTTGAATCAACCACGAAAGACACGAACCACCCGAAAGCCGGAACGCGCGAATTTTATCTGCAGGTGTTGCACAATCATGTCTGGCGATGTTCAAAAGCAAAACGGCGAGCGATAAAACTTGCCGTGCACCTTCAGTTAAGTTTACATTTCGCCTCCGTTTTGGCTCTGGCTTGAGGGCTGAATGGTTGGTTGCCTCGGTCGCTCAGTTGGTAGAGCAGCCCCGAAAGCTTTCGGGGTTGGCTCGCGTTTCAAGTCCAAGCTGGACTGGGACGGAAAGAAAAGGCAATTTGTCGCTTCGCTGGTCGCCTCGGTAGCTCAGTTGGTAGAGCAGTTGACTCTTAATCAATTGGTCGTGGGTTCGAATCCCCCCCGGGGCACCATCTTCCATCATGGCTTGGGTTTATATTCTTCGCGATGCCTCCGGCCGTCATTATATCGGTTCCACCACCGATTTGGAACGGCGCATCCAGCAGCATCGCAGCGGACAGACACCCTCGACGAAGCGATTGGGCGGTGACTTGAGACTTGCAGCGTCCTTGGAGGTTGCCACGCTGGCAGACGCGCGGACCATGGAACGCGAACTAAAGCGGAAGAAGAATCCACAACTTGCGCTGTATCTGTTGGAGCAGCGTGGCGGGAACATCGTGCGGTAGGGCAGCCCCGAAAGCTTTCGGGGTTGGTCGTGGGTTCGAATCCCCCCCGGGGCACCATTTTATTTCTTCCGCCAGCTCAAATTCTCCTCGAGCGAATCTCCTGCGGATAAACTCATCAGTGCCTAAATTTCAAAATATTTTGCAGAAACCAACCGTTGAAAGCTCCGAAGCCGATGTTACGGTGGTCTTCAATTTACCACCCAGCAATCCCCACGGATTGTTATGCCCATGAATTCCAAGGTGGTGATTTGTTAAATCCTATGAACAACTCAAATCCCACTCCAACCTCATCCCCGACCTTTGTAGATCGTCACAATTCGACTGTCGGCATTGCCCGGGTATTTATCCTCCTGTTGACAGGCTTGCTGTTTTTGGGCAGGACGGCCCAAGGTGCGCTGGTGACCTGGGACGCCAGTGGTGCCAACCCGGCCGCGCCGACGGATGGAGCCGGTAACTGGGGCAGCACTGCCACCAAATGGTCCAATGGCGCGAGTGATAACGGCTGGGTTGCTGGTGACAGCGCGATTATTGGAGCAGCCAATGGCGCCGCCGGCACGATCACGATCACCAACGTCACCGGAGTCATTGTCTCCAACATCACATATAACGGCGCCGGCAGCGGCAGTTACAATATTAACAGCAGCGGTGGTGCCCTGGTTTTTACGGGTAATCCGACGGTCACGGTTGCCAGCGGTGTTACTGCCACCAATACGCTTATCCTTGGAGGCACGAGTTTCACCAAAGCAGGAAGCGGCACATTGGTGCTCATTCCCCCGGCCAATAACACAAATGTTGGACCAACCATCATCAATGGAGGCACAGTCAATCTGGCCGCGACGTCCGACGGCCGGGTGCAGTTGAATGGTAATGTCGTGGTTAATTCGGGCGGCGTGCTTAACTTCGTTTCCGCGTCCCCAATTTCCACAGGATCGACTTTGACGATTAACGGTGGCGCGGTAACGAATGGTGCAGCGTCAGGCAAGACCATCACACTCGACCGTATGACGGTGGATAACAACGGGGTCTTGGGTGCCTCAAATTCTGGAGCCACCCTTGTTTTTACCAACTTTGACGCCCGCAGTGGCTTGCTGGCTTATCCCAGGATTGCAAGCAGCGCCAATCCCACCAATTTCACTGTCAAATCAACGGCGGGAACGGTGATAGTTCAAGGCGGGACCGGCAGCAGTTCAGGCGTTCAAGGTCTGCTTGTGACGCTTAATGGAGGCACCTTGCTTTTGGATTACCTCAATCCCGGGCTGTATGGCGATTCTGCGGTTCGCGGCCGGTTGATCAACACGACCACGCTGACCTTGGGCGGTGGCACGCTTTTTCTCAGGTCTCAAGGCGGCTCTGGCCGGACAGAAGTTGTCGCTGCCACGAGTCTTAATGCCGGAGCCAATTTGCTGCTTGCCACCAACACGGGCACAGCCAGCGGAATTTCATTGACCATGAATGGAATTACTCGCGCCGTCGGCAGTACCATTGACGGTGGCACCGGCACTCCCAATGGGGGCACCGCGTCTGCCAGTTTTACGACGACAAACGTCAACAATGCCGGTGGCATCCTCGGCGGTTGGGCTACTTGGAATGCCAGTGACTGGGCAAGGGGAACAACCTTGGCAGCGATTGCAGCGGGAGCTTACCAAGCTAACACCACACCTGCAAACTGGGGTGCCAACAGTAATGTCACTTTGAATGCAAGCACGGCGTCCAACGTGGGTGATGGCACAAATATCAACTCTTTACGTCTGACTGCCGCCTCCACGGTTACGCTCGACGGCACGTTGACGATTACCAGCGGTGGTCTGCTGGTCACCGGCAACGGCGCGACAGCCATTACTGGCGGGACGCTGAAAGGTGCCAGTGGGGCGGACTTGATTGTTCACCAATATGCCACTGCTGATTTGACCATCAGTTCAACGCTGGCCGACAATGGTGCCGCCACCTCGCTGACCAAATCCGGCACAGGCAAATTAATCATCACCGGCACCGACAACCTGACCGGCGCCAATTATCTCAACGGTGGCACGGTTGAAGTCAGTGATTTGGCCAAGCTGGCCGGCGGACGGCTCATCATGAACAATGGCGCGCTGCGTTACACCGGCACTGATGCTTCCAGTTCACGGTCAATCATCTTGAACGGGGTGGGCGGCATTTTTGATGTTGCCGGCGGCACTAAGCTTACCCAAGCGGCTCCCATCAAAGGCAACGGTGGTTACAATTCTCCATTTACCGGTGTCAATTTGGGCGATTGGGGCGGTATTACCAAAATCGGCGGCGGAACTCTCACCCTTGCCGCGAACAATGTCTACAACGGCCCCACCATCGTGAGCAACGGCGTGGTGTTGGTCAACGGGACGAATTCTCTCAGCGGCGTGAGTGGGACTACAAATTATTTGGGCGGCGGCGTCTTTACGGTCTTTGGCGGCACATTGGGCGGGACGGGATTAATTTCCGGCCCGGTGACGGTCAAAATTGGCGGCACGATTTCGCCCGGCACCAGTGTTGGAACCCTGACGCTGGCTACAAACCTTATCTTGGAAAGCGGCTCAACCAACTTGTTTGAGATCGCCAATTCACCCGGCGCAAGTGACTTGCTGGTGGTGAATGGAAACCTGACCATCCAGACGAACAGCACGATTTCCATCAGCGCCTTGGGTTCACCGCTCGTAGTGGGAACGTATACACTGATCCAATACACGGGGACAAAGACGGGTTCGTTTAAATCCACGCCGATCATTGTCGGCGGTTCAATTGGCGCGTCCTTTGCGATTGATGACAGCACGCCCGGTCAAATCAATCTGGTGGTCAGTCCACAGGTGGTCATCACCAGCCAGCCGGCAGATGCCGTTGCCTCGACCAATGATCCCGTCACCTTCACCGTCACCGCCACGGGCCTGCCCTTGATCACTTATCAATGGTATCGCTACGCCGACGGCATTGGCTCCTCACCTGTGGCGCAGCCCGATGCCACGAATGCTTTCTTCACGATCGCCAGCGCCCAAGGTTCTGATTCGGGCTATTACGGGGTTGTCATCACCAATGACTCCAGCTCGGTGACCAGCCGCGTGGCGAGTTTGTTTGTGGGCAACATCTCTCCGGTCATCACCGGGCCGACCAATAAGACGGTCATTGCCGGAAACAATGTCACATTCAACACCACGGTCACCATTGCCAATCCGGCTCCCGCCTTCCAGTGGCAGACCAACGGGGTGGATGTTGCCGGGGCAACCAGTTCTTCGCTCACGCTGAACAGTGTTTCCTATGGTCTGGATGGAACTATAATTTCAGTTATTGCGACCAATGTTGCAGGCATGGTCACCAACAGCGCGACGCTGACGGTCATCGTGACACCCGTCATCACCCCGCAGCCGACCAACCTTGTGCTCAATGCCGGCAGTGCGGCGGTCTTCACCTCAGGTGCCACCGGCGTGCCGACACCGACCTTGCAATGGTATAAAAACGGGGCGGCCATTTCCGGCGAGACCGGCGGTACCCTCACGATTGCGAGCGCGCAAGGTTCGGATATTGGAACCTACTCGCTTGTGGCCAGCAACGCCGCCGGCTCGGCCACCAGCTCGAATGTCAAACTCACCGTCATCTCCACAACCTTGGCCTCCACTGCATTTTCGCCGGCCAACGGTGCGACGGGCGTTTGCTATGATACGCCGCTGTATGCCACCTTCGATGGCGCGATTTCAATCGTCAACTCTGGCAAGATCCGCATCTACAATGTGACCAACTCCGTCACTCCGGTGGACACGATTGACATGAGTTCCAACACCGTGGTGGTCAGCAGCGGGATTAACCTGACCAACAACATCCAGCCGCACAGTTTGTTCCCGGGTGATTCCCAGGTGATCAATTATTTCCCGGTCATCATCACCGGCAACACGGCGGCGATTTATCCGCATGGTGGTGTCATGACCAGCAACCAGACTTACTATGTGACTCTTGACAACGGGATCGTCAAGGACAGTTCCGGCGCGTATTTTGCTGGCATCTCGGACACGAATGCCTGGCAGTTCACCACCAAATTGACCGGTCCAGCCAGTCCGACCAATCTATTGGTGGCGGCTGACGGCACTGGCGACTTTGTGACTGTGCAGGGAGCGGTGGACTCCATCCTCCCCGGCAATAACATCTACACAGTTGTCAATGTCAACAACGGCAATTATGTCGAAATCGTCAACATCTCCGGGAAGAGCAATGTCACCTTCCGTGGACAAAGCCGCACCGGAACAATTGTCGGCTACCCAAACAACAATAACCTCACTGGCACCACCGCCGGACGCATGGCGTTCAAGGTCAATGCCAGCGACGTCACGATTGAAAACCTGACCCTGACCAACGGCACGCCGCAGGGCGGTTCGCAGGCTGAAACCCTGCTGATTTATAACAGCGGTTTGCGGTGCGTGGTGAACAACTGCGACATTGTCAGCCGTCAAGACACCATTCTGATCAATGCCGGCACCTCGCAAGGTTACTTCTACAATTGCAAAGTCGTGGGTAACTTTGACTACGTCTGGGGACAGGGCGTTGGCTATTTCGATAATTGTGTGTTCCACACTCTAACCAACACGCTCTCTGGCTCGTATAACCTGACGGCCGCGCGCACGATCACGTCCGGCGCTTTGAGCGCCGCGACTCCCTGGGTAAACCCCAATGGCACCACCTATTCAGCTTGCGGGTTTTCCTTCGTGAATTGCGTGTTTGAGGCGGATGCTGGTGTGACCGGCATCACGTTGGCTGGATCGAACGGCACCGTCGGCGGCTTGGATTCCTGGGTCAATTGCCTTTTGGACACCAACGCTTATGTCACCCCGACGACTGTGCTTTCGAACTCCTATGTTTTCTGGCAGAACAACAACAAGGATATCACCGGCGCCAACGCCATCTCATTTGCCAATATCCAGACGATTGGCGTTCCCAGCAACGACCCGCGTCTGCTGGCTGCTACCAATGTCGTAACCTGGTTCTCTGGCTGGTTGCCGCCGCTACCGGTGAACACCGCGCCGGTCTTCACCGCGCCGCCCGCCGGCACGAACATCGCCATCAACGTCGGGGTGAACCTGGCCGTGACCTGCACGGCAACCGATTCTGATACGCCAGCACAGACGCTGACCTATTCGCTGCCCACCGGCCCCTCCGGCGCGGCGATCAATCCGAGCAGCGGCGTGTTCACCTGGCGTCCGACCGTGGCCCAGGAGAATTCGGCAAATCCGGTGAGCGTCGTGGCGTCTGACAATGGCACGCCGAACTTGAGCGCGACGAACAACTTCACTGTGACAGTGAATCCGCTCACTCAGCCGAGCATGGATTCTTCGTCGCATGCCGGCGGACAATTCTCCATGACGGTCAGTGGTCAGGTCGGGCCGGATTATACCGTGCAAGTTTCGACGAATCTGGCGACAGGAGGCTGGAGTTCAATTCTCACGACTAATCCGGTGGCCATGCCGTTCAGCTTTACTGACACGAACGGGGCAGTGCCAGTCCAGTTCTTCCGCATTCTGGTCGGCCCATAAATGGATTTTTGCGGGGATGGTATTCATACGAATGTCACGCCGAGGCGTGACATTCGTCTTTTTAGTCCCGGCTAAATTTGGATTCGGGTCATTGTGATGGCGGGCGGCTGTTTTTCGCTGCCATTCTGCGCTCCGCTGATAAGCTGTCTGCGATGGCGCGGATACCCAAAATCGTTTTGCTCGTGGAATCCTCGCGCGCCTCCGGGCGCGCGATTCTTAACGGGGTGGCGAATTATGCCCGTTATCACGGCCCGTGGTCGTTCTTTTGGGAGCCAGGCGGGTTGGAGAAAGTCGGCCCGATGTTGAAGACGCTCGACGCCGACGGCATCATCCTGCGTGACGTGGACAAACTTCGTGAAGCCCGCGCCTTCGGCATCCCCGCGATTGTCGTGGGCTACAGCCGCAAGGAAATTCCCGGCCTCATCAACGTCATTACCGATTCACCCAAAATCGGCCGCATGGCCGCCGAGCACCTCCTGCGCTGCGGCTTCAAGAATTTTGCCTGCTGCAGTTATCGCCGTACGCCTTGGGCGGAGCAGCGCGCCAAATCATTTGCTGATCACATCCACGCCGCCGGATTCGAGGCGGGGGAATATTTAACGCCGCCACCCGCGCAAATCAACTGGCCCAAGGAACGCCGGGCGATGGCGAAGTGGCTGGAGTCGCTGCCCAAACCGGTGGGCGTCATGGCGTGCAACGATGACATCGGCGTCCAGGTCCTGGAAGCGTGCAAGCTGGCCGGGATCGCCGTGCCCGACGCTGTCGGGGTCATCGGGGCGGACAATGACGAGGTCGTGTGCGGTCTCGCCGACCCGGCCATGTCGAGCGTGGCGGTCAATTTCGAGCGTGCCGGTTACGAATCCGCGCAGGCGCTGGATCACTTGATGCGCAAGCTGCGCGGCACGCCGCCGCAAATCATCGTGCAAGCCACGCACATTGTCGCGCGCCGTTCCACCGACGTCGTGGCCGTGGAAGATGGCGCAGTGGCGCGCGCGATGCGTTTTATCCGCGATCACACGCGCGGACCGGTGGCGGTGGCCGAAGTGGCGAAGGCGGCGGGGCTTTCACGCCGCGTGCTGGAGCGGCGCTTCCGTCGCGAGTTCAATTCTTCCGTTCAGACGGAGATCCGGCGCGTGCGCACGGACCAGATCGCGCGCCTGCTGGTGGAAACGCATATGCCGGTGAGTGACATCGCCGAATCGCTTGGCTTTCCGGATGTGCAACACTTCGCCCGCTATTTTCGCGCGGGCAAGCAGGTCAGTCCGCTGACCTACCGGCGGCAGATGGGCTCGCGGTCGGCCGTGAACGCCTAGCCGCAAATTGGCGGTTTTTTTTCGCAAAGTGGCGTTGTGTGCCAGGTGGGTAATCCCTAGTATCACTTCGCACCGTCACCAAAAAATGAAAACAACCTTTGCCGATATCCAGAACATCTCCTACGAAGGATCCCAATCCCGCAATCCGCTCGCCTTCAAACATTACAACGCCGCCGAAATCATCGAAGGCAAAACCATGCGCGACCATCTGCGGTTCGCCGTGGTCTATTGGCACACCTTCCGTGGCACCGGCAGCGATCCCTTTGGCGCCGGCACGATGCAACGTCCCTGGGACGACGGCAGCAATTCCGTCAGCAATGCCCAGAAGCGCGTCCGCGTCGCCTTCGAGTTCATCTCGAAGCTCGGCGCTCCGTATTATTGCTGGCATGACCGTGACGTCGCGCCGGAAGGCAGGACACTCGCCGAGTCGAACAAGAATTTCGACGCCGTTGCCAAGGTGTTGAAGGAAGAACAGGAGCGCACCGGCATCAAGTTGCTTTGGGGCACGGCGAATCTGTTCTCCAATCCCCGCTTCGTTCACGGCGCGAGCACGAGCTGCAATGCGGACGTCTTTGCCTACGCCGCCGCGCAGGTGAAGAAGGCCATGGAAGTGACGCACGAACTCGGAGGTGAAGGCTACACGTTCTGGGGCGGTCGCGAAGGCTACATGACACTGCTCAATACCGACATGAAGCGCGAGCAGGAGCACCTGGCCAGATTGCTGCACCTGGCCGTCGCCTACAAAAAGCAGATCGGCTTCAAGGGACAATTTTACATCGAGCCCAAGCCGAAGGAACCGACCAAGCACCAATACGATTCCGACGCGGCCGCGTGCCTGAATTTCCTGCGCGAGTTTGATCTGCTGCCGCACTTCAAGCTGAACATCGAAACCAACCACGCCACGCTGGCCGGCCATACAATGCAGCACGAACTGGAAGTGGCGGGGGCGGCCAATGCACTGGGCTCGATTGACGCGAACACGGGCGACGAATTGCTTGGCTGGGACACTGATCAATTCCCGACGAACATTTATCTGACGACCTACTCGATGTTGGCCATCTTGAAATACGGCGGGCTCAAGACCGGCGGCGTGAACTTTGACGCGAAGGTGCGGCGTGAGAGCTTCGAGCCGCTGGATCTGTTCTACGCGCACATCGGCGGCATGGATGCGTTTGCGCGCGGGTTGAAAATCGCGACGGCAATCCGGCAGGACGGTCGCCTGGCTGACTTCGTGAAACAGCGTTACTCGTCCTGGGATTCCGGCATCGGCGCGCGGATTGAGTCTGGCAAGGCGACGATGAAGGAACTGGAAGCTTACATCCTGAAGAAGGGCGAGGTTTCGGCGAACACCAGCGGCCGTCAGGAATTCCTCGAAAATTTGATTAACGAGTTTATCTGAAACGGATGATTGGATTGTTGGATGGCTGGATTACTGTAAAAGCTTTCCACCACCACAATCCAACAATCCACTTTGTTTTATGAGCATTAATCTAAAGCAATTCGAAGTCTGGTTTGTCACCGGCAGCCAGCATCTTTATGGGCCGGAAACCCTCAAGGCTGTCGCGCAGCATTCTCAAGAGATCGCCAAAGCGCTCAATGCCGCCGATGCGATCCCGGTCAAAGTCGTTTTCAAGCCGGTCATGGTTTCGCCGGACGCCATCACCGAACTTTGCCAGGCCGCGAATAATGCCACCAAGTGCATCGGCCTTATCACCTGGTGCCACACGTTCTCGCCGTCGAAGATGTGGATCAATGGACTCAAGCAACTGCGCAAGCCGGTCGCGCATCTGCACACGCAATACAACCGCGACATCCCGTGGGCGACGATTGACATGGATTTCATGAACCTGAACCAGGCCGCGCACGGCGACCGCGAACATGGTTTCATCTGGAGCCGGATGCGTTTGAATCGCAAGGTCGTCGTCGGGTTCTGGCAGGAAACATCCACGCAGGAAAAACTCGGGGCCTGGGCGCGGGCCGCCGCCGCGTGGGCCGACTGGCAGACCGCGAAGTTCGTCCGCTTTGGCGACAATATGCGCGAAGTGGCCGTGACCGACGGCGACAAGGTTTCCGCGCAGATGAAATTTGGATTCTCCGTCAACACGCATGGCGTCGGCGACCTCGTGAAAGTCGTCAACACCGTTTCCGAAAAGGAAGTGGACGCGCTGTGCAAAACTTACGCGGAAATCTACGAGATGTCTGCCGACTTGAAGAAGGGCGGCAAGCGCCACAAATCCATCCGCGAAGCCGCACGCATCGAGCTGGGCATCGAGCTGTTTCTCACCGCGGGCGGATTCAAAGGTTACACCGATACGTTTGAAGATTTGCACGGCCTCGCGCAGTTGCCGGGCGTCGGCTCGCAGCGCATGATGGCGGCGGGCTTCGGCTTCGGCGGCGAAGGCGACTGGAAAACCTCCGCGCTCGTCCGCGCGATGAAGGTCATGGCAAGCGGCCTCGAAGGCGGCACGTCGTTCATGGAGGATTACACCTATCACATGAGCCCGGGCGGCAAGCTCGTTCTCGGTTCGCACATGCTGGAGATTTGCCCGAGCATCGCGGACGGAAAGATTTCATTGCAGGTGCATCCGCTGGGCATTGGCGGCAAGGCGGATCCGGCGCGTCTGGTTTTCAACACCCCCGCCGGCCCGGCGGTGAACGCCTCGCTGATGGATTTCGGCAACCGCTTCCGGCTGCTCATCAATGAAGTGGATGTCGTCGCACCTGAACACGCGATGCCGAAACTGCCCGTGGCGCAGGCCGTGTGGAAATGCCGTCCCAATTTCGAGGACGCCTGCGCGGCGTGGATTTACGCGGGCGGCGCGCACCACACCGGTTTCAGCCAGGCGGTCACGACGGAGATGCTGGAAGATTTCGGCGCGATGGCCGGGTTGGAAGTGGTCGTGATTGATGCAGACACGAAGCTGCGCCAGTTCAAACAGGAACTGGTCTGGAACGATGTGGCTTATAGTTTGAAGAGCGGCTGGGCGGCTTAAACGGAGCGCCGGTCTCCGACCCGGCATGTTTTGATTCGTGCCGGGTCGGAGACCGGCGCTCCTAAATTTATGAGACTGAAAAACCTTTTTGCCGCCGCCATTTCGTCAAGCGCCCAGCCCGCCAAAATTTCCGTGTCCGTGGACCGGCCCGGCCACGCTCAAGTATGCCGCGCGTGTGGCGGACGGTTGTTTCAACTCGCCGATCAGAGCGATGCTCCTAGATTCCAATCAAAAGGAAATCGTGTCGGGGCAGATCACGGGCTTCAACGACAGGTGGACTTGCTACACGCTCAAATGAAGGTCTGGCTGCCGTGCACCTCCCACTGAAACGTCTTATGGCTGCTCAATACACCATCGGTCTGGATTACGGCACGAACTCCCTTCGCGCCCTCATTGTCAACGTCGCCAATGGGGCGGAAGTCGCCGCCGCCATGTGGACTTATTCGCATGGCACGCAGGGCGTGATCCTGGCGCGCGATCCGAATCTGGCGCGGCAGCATCCGGCGGATTATGTCAAGGGCGCGGAGATCACCATCAAACAGGCGCTCGCCGCCGCGGAGAAAAGCGTGAAGGGTTTCAGTCCCGCCCAAGTCATCGGCATCGGCGTGGACACGACGGGCAGCACGCCATTGCCGGTGGATGCGAACGGCCAGCCGCTCGCGTTCAGCAAAAAATTTGCAAACCATCCGGCGGCGATGGCTTGGCTGTGGAAGGACCATACCGGCGTCAACGAAGCCGCCGAGATCACTGCGCTGGCGAAAAAGATGCGCCCGCAATATCTCGCCAAGTGCGGCGGCACCTACTCGAGCGAATGGTTCTGGAGCAAGATTCTGAAATGCCTGCGCACCGCGCCGGAAGTTTTTAACGCCGCACATTCGTGGGTGGAGCTTTCTGATTTTGTTCCGGCTGCGCTCACGGGCACGGAGCATCCGGGCAAATTTATCGCGGGCGTCTGCGCCGCGGGTCACAAGGCGATGTGGAATGCCAAGTGGGGCGGTTATCCTGACGAAGCGTTTCTATCTAAACTGAATCCAAAGCTCGGCAAACTTCGCCCGCGGCTCACGACGTGCGTTCACTCGATTGACCGCGCCGTTGGCGGGCTTACGGCGTCGTGGGCGAAGAAGACTGGTTTGACAGCGGGCATTCCGGTTGCCGTCGGTGCGTTCGACGCACATCTCGGTGCGGTTGGTTCCGGCGTTGCGCCGGGGACGCTCGTGAAGATCATCGGCACGAGCACCTGCGATATTGCCGTGCGCGCGAATTCGCAGAAGCTCGCCGATGTGCCGGGCGTTTGCGGCATCGTGGACGGCAGCGTGTTGCCGGGTTATTTCGGGCTCGAAGCCGGGCAGTCGGCGGTGGGCGATCTGTTCAACTGGCTGGTGAATTACATCCAACCCGGAGCGCCGACCACCGTGTCGGCCAGTATCGGAATTTCTGGAACGAGCCGAGACGGTGCTCGGCGCTCCGCCACGCACGAGGAACTTTCCGCCGGTGCGCTGAAGTTGCAGCCCGGCGAAAGCGGCCTGCTCGCGTTGGACTGGAACAATGGCAACCGCACGATTCTCGTGGATCAACGGCTCACCGGCCTGCTCATCGGCCAGACGCTTTACACAACGCCGGCGGAGATTTACCGCGCACTCATCGAGGCAACGGCGTTTGGCGCGCTGACCATCATCAATCGCTTCGAAGAATACGGTGTGAAGATTTCGTCCGTGGTGAACTGCGGCGGCATCGCGGAGAAAAGCCCGCTGGTCATGCAGATTTACGCGGACGTGACGGGGCGTCCGATGAAGGTCAGCCGCTCGGCACAGACCTGTGCGCTCGGTTCGGCCATCGCAGCGGCGGTCGTGGCGGGTGCGCACAAGGATTACGCCACCGCGCAGAAACGGATGACGGGTTTGAAGCCGAAAGTTTTCAAGCCGGACGCCAAGGCCCACGCGACCTACAGGGAAATTTACGCGCTCTACAAGCAACTGCACGGCGCCTTCGGCACGCAGGACGGCGGGGGAAATTTGCATGGCGTGATGAAGAAGCTGATTGAGATTCGTGGGCGGGTGAGAGAATAATTTTAACCACGGATGGACACAGATTAACACGGAAAAAACAAAATGACAGAGCCACTCTTCATAGCTACTGAACGCTTTGATCCGACAGACGGAGAAGCGTGGCGGAAGTATTTTGAATGGGCAAAAATTCCGGCGCTAACCGAAGTGGTGGGTCTGGATGGATCGCTTTGCAATCCTATTATTGGAGAATTATTGGAGGAAGATTGGAGTCACAATGTGAAGGTCGATGACCAGCTTCGTTATTTTTATCATTTAGATTATTTGCTGAACCGTGTTCAAGCAGTTCAACGAAGAAATATTTTAGGATTATATCGAAATCCTGAAGCTCACATTGATAGAGCTCCGTCGGCAGGAGATTTTAGATTTTTGGGATATGACCTGATTGAGGAGCACACCCATATCAGTGCGCTTACAAATTGTGGCGGTTTTCCAGATATCTTTTGCAATGATGAGTTAAATTCTTTCGGGTTGATTTCAAAATTTGAACGGGCAGTCCAAGTCAAAAAACTATTAGCCCAGACGCATCCTGAAGAACCACACGCTGATTGTGAGATGTATGCAATTTGGAGATTGAACGAATGAATTTTTATCCGTGTCCATCTGTGTCCATCCGTGGTTAAAAACTTTTTGATTTATGTTGGAAGAATTAAAAGCCGAAGTCTGCCAGGCGAACCTGGATTTGGTCCGCAAAGGCCTGGTCATCGAAACGTGGGGCAACGCCAGCGGCGTGGACCGCGACCGCGGCCTCATGGTCATCAAACCCAGCGGCGTGCCTTACGACGGCATGCTGCCCAGGCACATGGTCGTGGTGTCGCTCGCCACCGGCAAGGTCGTGGACGGCAAGCTCAAGCCGAGTTCGGACACAGACACGCATCTGGTGCTGTATCGCGCGTTCCCGAAGATCGGCGGCGTGGTGCACACGCACAGCCTGTTCGCGACGGCATGGGCGCAGGCGCAACGCGGCCTGCCGAGTTACGGCACGACGCAGGCGGATTACTGGTATGGCGACGTGCCCTGCACGCGCTTGATGAAACCGGCCGAGATCAAAAACGATTATGAGGCGAACACTGGCGCGGTTATTGTGGAGACGTTCAAGAAGTTGAAGCTCGATCCGCTGCACCATCCCGCCGTCCTAGTGGCGAGCCACGGGCCGTTCACCTGGGGCAGGGACGTGGCGGACGCCGTTCACAACGCAGGGGTGCTGGAATTCGTCGCGCTGCTCGCGAGCGAAACGTTGAAGATTAATCCAAAATTAAAACCGATGCAATCCCACCTCTTGGATAAACATTTTCTTCGCAAACACGGGCCGGGTGCTTATTATGGCCAGAAATAAATTTCCAACCACCAAACGAACCATGAAAAAAATCATCCACGTTATCACCCTCACGGCGGCGGCGATCGTCGCGGCGAGCTTCACCGGTTGCTCTCTTATGTCACACTCCCCCAAAGGAACCATCACCGAATCCGCATTCGGCCAGCTGCCCGACGGCACGCCGGTTGAACTTTACACGCTCCGCAACAGCCACGGCATGGAGGCGAAGATCATGACTTACGGCGGCATCGTCACGTCGCTCAAGGTGCCGGACAAGCATGGCAAGTTCGACGACGTCGTCCTCGGCTACGACAACCTCGACGGCTATCTGAAAAGCTCGCCCTATTTCGGCGCGTTGATCGGCCGCTACGGCAACCGCATCGCCAAGGGAAAATTTTCGCTCGACGGAGTGGAATACACTTTGGCGACGAACAATATTCCGAACTCGCTGCACGGCGGCTTGAAGGGTTTTGACAAGGTTGTGTGGACGGCCCGGCCGATGCCGACCGCAAACGGGCCGTCGCTGATCCTGACTTATGTGAGCCGGAACGGCGAGGAAGGCTACCCGGGCAATTTGTTCGTGACGGCGGTTTACAGTGTCACGGAGAACAATGCTCTGAAGGTGGAGTTCTCCGCGACCGCCGACCAGAATACAGTCGTCAATCTCACGCATCATTCGTATTTCAACCTGCGCGGCAACGGCGACGTGCTGGGCCACGTGGTTTACATCAACGCGGATAGATTCACGCCGGTGGACAGCACCTTGATCCCGACCGGCGAACTGCGCCCGGTGGCGGGCACGCCGTTTGATTTCCGCACGCCCACCGCGATCGGCGCGCGCATCAACAGCACCAATAACGAACAAATCGCTTTTGGCGGTGGCTATGACCATAACTGGGTTTTGAACAAGAAGGCCGATGAAATTTCACTCGCAGCGAGCGTTTATGAACCGACGACCGGCCGCACGATGGAAGTCTGGAGCACGTCGCCGGGCGTGCAGTTTTATTCGGGCAATTTTCTCGATGGCACCATCACCGGCAAGGACGGCAAGGTCTATCAGTTCCGGGATGGCTTCTGCTTCGAGCCGCAGCATTTCCCGGATTCCCCGAACCATCCCGCATTTCCCACGACGGAACTGAAGCCCGGACAGACCTACGAGAACACGATCATTTATAAATTCATTGCGGACTAAAAAACCTGAACCCAACAAGAAAACGATCATGAAAAAAATCCCGTCCCTGCTCCTGGCCCTGTGTGTCGGAGCGTTTGTCTCCGGCTGCGGAAAAAAAGAATCCTCTGAACTCACACCTGGCGCCCCGGTGGCCGGTAAAAAACTGAAGCTCGCGTTTGTCTCCAACAACGCGGCAACGTTCTGGGTCAGTGCCCGCAGCGGTTGCGACGCGGCGGCCAAGGATCTCGGTAATGTGGACGTCGATTTCCGCATTCCCTCGACCGGTAGCGCCGCCGAGCAGCAGCAGATTCTCGACGACCTGGTAGCCAAGGGCGTGGATGGCATCGCGGTCAGTTGCATTGACCCGAAAAATCAAACAGATTTTCTGAACAAGATTGCTGCTCAAACGTTACTCATATGTGTGGACAGTGACGCGGCGGACAGCAAGCGCGTCTGCTACATCGGCACGGACAACTTTGCGGCGGGGGTCGAGGCCGGCAAGCTGATCAAGGAAGCCTTGCCGAATGGCGGCAAGATCATGGTGTTCGTCGGCTACGCGGATGCTCAGAACTCAAAGGATCGTTTCGGTGGCATCAAAAAAGAGCTGGAAGGTTCGAATATTCAAATCATTGACCTGCGCACAGATGACACCGATGTGGTCCGTGCCCAGAAAAATGCCGAGGATACTCTGGTGAAGTATCCTGATGTTTCCATGCTCGTTGGTCTTTATGATTACAACGGCCCGGCGATTCTTAATGCAGTCCGTTCTTCCGGCGTGGCAGGCAAAGTGAAAATTGTATGTTTCGACGACAAAACCGAGACGCTCGACGGCGTTGCGAGCGGAGACATCTACGGCACGGTGGTGCAGCAGCCATTTGAGTTCGGCAAGCTGGCCATCACCAAGATGGACAAATATCTCGGCGGCGACAAAGAAGCGCTCGCCGGCGGCAAACAGATCGTGGCCACCCGCAGCCTGAAGAAGGACGACATCGCGGCGTTCAAGGCCGACCTCGCGAAAATTACCGCCAAGTGAGATGAAACAAGCCCCAAGCTCCAACATCCAAGCACCAGAGAATTTTCAAACTCCAAACACCAAGGGTCGCAGGGGCGATGTTTGGGAGCTTGAAGATTGGTGCTTCTCTGGAGCTTGGAGCTTGGATGTTGGAGCTTTTCAATCCGGTACAATCTTTACCTAAACATGAACAAAACCCCGCTTCTTTCCATGCGGGGAGTCTCCAAAAGATTCCCCGGCGTCATCGCCCTGGACAATGTCAGCCTCGAGGTCGGCAAGGGCGAAGTCCTCGCGCTCTGCGGCGAGAACGGCGCGGGCAAGTCCACGCTCATGAAAATCCTCGGCGGCGTGTATCAGCCCGACGGCGGCGAAATCCTGATCGACGGCCAGCCAGTGAAAATCAACAACGTCACCGATGCGATGAAGTATGGGATTGCGTTCATTCATCAGGAACTGAACGTGCTCGATAATCTGGACGTGGCGGCGAACGTCTTTCTCGGCCGTGAACCCAAAAACGGCATTGGTCTGATCAATTCGAAAAAGATTCATGCGGACACCGAGCCCTTGCTGAAACGCCTCGGGCTGGATGTCTCCAGTCGCACCCGTTTGGACCGGCTGCCGCTCGCGCAGCAGCAGATGGTCGAAATCGCGAAGGCGCTCTCGCTCAACTCCCGGATCATCATCATGGACGAGCCCACATCCAGCCTGACCTTGCAAGAGACGGATCGGCTGCTGGAGCTGGTCTGTGAATTGAGCGAACAGGGCGTCAGCGTCATCTACATTTCGCATCGTCTGGGTGAGATTGAACATTGCGCGGATCGGGTCGTCGTTTTGCGCGATGGCAAGAATGCCGGCGAACTGCCGCTGGCCGAGGTCAGCCATGACCGCATCGTCAGCCTGATGGTCGGGCGCGAAATCAAAAGCTCCTACACGACTTCAACGACGACCAAGACGCCGGGCTTTTTCAAGGTCCGCAACGCACGGTCCAGCCGGTATCCGGCGAAGACCGTCGAGTTCGACGCGACGCGCGGAGAAATTCTTGGTTTTGCCGGACTGGTCGGGGCAGGGCGGTCGGAAATCATCAAAGCCATCGTCGGACTCGATGCCGGCGGCGGTGCGGAAGTTTCGATCGGTGAGGATCGCGTGTCCATCACGTCTCCCGCCGATGCGATCGGGCATGGGATTTATCTGGTGCCGGAAGACCGGCGCGGCGAAGGGCTCGTCACCGGCATGACGGTTCGCGAGAACACGACGCTGCCCTCGCTCGAAAAATATTCCACGTTCCACCTGATCAGTCGGGAACGCGAACGCAAGGTCACCAACGAACAGATTGCTTCCTTGAAGATCAAGACGCCCGGCAGCGAGGCGCTGGTGGTGAACCTGAGCGGCGGCAACCAGCAAAAAGTTGTCCTCGGCAAATGGCTTTCCATGTCACCCAAGGTGATGATCCTCGACGAACCGACGCGCGGCATTGATGTCGGCGCCAAGGCGGAAATTTACCGGCTCATGCGCGAGCTCGCGGAACGCGGGGGCGTGATCCTGATGATCAGCAGCGACATGGAAGAGGTGTTGAACGTCAGCGACCGCGTGGCCGTGATGCACGAAGGGCGCATCACCGGTGTCCTGGACCGCGCTCATTGCAACGAGGAGAACGTCATGAACCTCGCCGTCGGCAAAACCATTTCCGCGGCGAAATCTGCGGTGAATTGAACCACGGATGGACACTGATAAACACGGATTTCAAATCGTCTGCGGAACGCAGCTCTGTGAGTCGCAGCAATGTGGTAGTGAATCGAATTTTCGAATTGCTGCGGGTTACAGACCCGCGCTCCGGCATCCGTGTCCATCGGTGTCCATCCGTGGTTAAGAAATTTTTAAATGAAAAAAGAACTCGGCATTTCTGTCCTGTTGTTTGTGCTGTGCGCGGTCACGGCGGTCTTGAATCCCAAGTTCATCTCGCCCGTCAACCTCATTAACACCGCCAACCTCATCGGGCTTTACGGCGTGTTCAGCCTTGGCCTGGGACTGGTCATCATCACCGGCGGAATTGATCTGTCCGTCGGCTCCATGTGCGCGCTGACCGGCGTGTTGCTCGCCATGTCGTTGACGGAATGGCATTGGGCCTGGCCGCTCGCCGCCGCAATGGTGCTGGGCGTCTCCATGCTGCTCGGGCTGGCGCACGGATTGTTGGTGACGCGCGGCAAATTGCAACCGTTCATCGTCACACTCTGCGGTCTGCTGATCTATCGCGGCATTGCGCGCTTCATCGCCGGCGACAGCACCAAAGGATTTTCCGGCGCGGAAGGTATTGAACCATTACGTCACCTTGCCAGTGGAAAAATTTTCGGTTTGCCGGCGCCGTTCGCGATCCTCCTCGTACTATCGGTCGTGATGTGGTTTGTGCTGCACCGCTCCATCTACGGCCGTTACCTGCTGGCCGTGGGCCGCAATGAACAGGCCGCGCGCTTTTCCGGCATCAACACCCGGCTCATCATCGCCAGCGCCTACGTCATTGCCGCGCTGCTCACGGGAGTCTCCGGCATCATGATCGCGTTTTACACCAACTCGGTCGGACCGTCGAACCACGGAAATTTCTACGAACTCTACGGCATCGCCGCCGCCGTGCTGGGCGGTTGCAGTTTGCGCGGCGGTGAGGGTTCGGTGCTGGGCATCGTCATCGGCACCGCGCTGCTGCTCGTGCTGCAAAATCTCGTCAACCTGCTCGGCATCCCCAGTTCGCTCAACTTCGCCGTCATGGGTGCGGTCGTGCTGTTCGGTGTGCTGGCCGACCAGTTGTTCAAGAACCGTTCGGCAAAGAAAACCGTCAGTGCCGCCAATTAGTCTGGCGCAGTCTTTTGTCAGGATTCCGTGCCCGGCCGTGGGCCAATCAAAATTAAGCAGGCCGTCAGGATATCCTGCGGGAGGTCGCGGGCGCGGCCTTCGGTTTCTCTTTCTTCTTCTTCCTGATTTCTTTTTTCTGACTGCGATTTCCTTTGGCCATAGTGATCTCCTGGTTAACGTTGACGCACAGCTACGCAGGTTTCGCAAAGTTTTACAATACCAGACGTCGTTGATTTTTCCAAAAAGCGGCTCGTGGACGGGCGGTGACAAGCTGGTTGCGTTTTTGAATTCACTTTACTGGCCGGACTTGTTTGCTACTCTCGTTGGCCTTTGTCCGCCGGGCGAAGGAAAACTTTTATATGGCTAAACTCACTGTTCGCGATCTCGATGTTAAGGGCAAACGCGTCTTCATGCGCGTGGATTACAACGTGCCGATGGAGGAAAAGGACGGCCAGATGGTCATCAACGATGCCACCCGCATCGTCGAGACCCTGCCGACCTTGAAATTGCTCATCGAAAAAGGCGCGAAGGTCATTCTCGCCGCACATCTTGGACGCCCGAAAGGCAAGCGCGAGCCGTCGATGTCGCTCCGCCCGGTCGCTTTCAAGCTCCACGAACTGCTGGGCCAGCCGGTCGAATTTGCCGACGATTGCATCGGTGAGCATGCCGAAAAAGTCGCCGCCAGCTTGAAGGACGGCCAGGTCGCACTCTTGGAAAATGTCCGTTATTACAACGAGGAAGAAGCCAACGACCCGGCATTCGCCGGGAAGCTGGCGAAGATCGCCGACATTTATGTGAACGATGCTTTCGGTGCGGCGCATCGCGCGCATGCTTCGACGGCGGGTGTGGCGGAAATTGTCGCCAAACGCGGCGGCAAGTGCGCGGCCGGCCTGTTGATGGAGCGCGAATTGAAATTTCTCGGTGATGAACTCGAAACCCCCGCACGACCGTTTGTCGTCATCCTTGGCGGCGCGAAGGTTTCCGACAAGATCAAGGTCATTGACCGCTTGCTCGAAAAGGCGGACACGATTTTGATCGGCGGCGCGATGGCTTACACGTTCAAGCTGGCCCACGGCGTCAAGACCGGCAAATCACTCATCGAGCCCGATCACAAAGGCACCGCGCTCGCCGCCGAAGAAAAGGCGAAGAAGCTGAAGGTTAATTTCCAGTTGCCAACCGACACCGTCATCGCGACGCCCGTGGACACCGGCAAGTTGAACAAGAAGGGCAAACCGGTTTACGATCTCACCAACGTCCGCACCATCAGCGGCGACATTCCCGACGACGCGGAAGGCTTCAGCATCGGACCGGAAACCGAGAAGACTTACGCAGCCATCATCCGCAGCGCGAAGACCATTTTGTGGAACGGCCCGATGGGCATGTTCGAAGATCCGCGTTTTGCGGGTGGCACGAACGCCGTGGCACAGGCCGTGGTGGACGCCACGCAGCAGAACGGCGCCAAGAGCATCATCGGCGGCGGCGACAGCGTGAAGGCGTTGAACAAGGCCGGCCTCGGCGACAAGGTGACGTTCATGAGCACCGGCGGCGGAGCGAGTCTGGAATTTTTGGAAGGCGCAGTCCTGCCCGGCGTGGCGGCGCTTTCGGACAAATAATGAAATCAGGAAAACAGAAAGCAGAAAGCAAAACCCGCGTCGTGCGCAAAATGAATTTCTGTTTTCTGCTTTCACCTTTCTGCTTTATAAAAAATGAACAAAGAACGTAAGCTGATCATTGCGGGCAACTGGAAGATGAACAAGACCGTCGCCGAGGCGCTGGCCCTGGTGGACGACCTCACGCGCGACCTCGCGGCGATTAAGGAAGTGGACATCGTCGTGTGTCCGCCGTTCACCGCCCTGGAATCCGTGTCGAAAGCGATCCTGGAAACCAAGAACATCAAGGTGGGCGCGCAGAACATGAGCGAAAACAATTTCGGCGCGTTCACCGGCGAGATCTGCGCGGGCATGTTGAAGGAATTCTCCGTCCGCTACGTCATTCTCGGCCACAGCGAACGCCGTCAGTTCCAGAAGGAATCCGATGCGCTCATCGCCAAAAAAGCGGCGGCGGCCCATGCGGCGTCGCTCAAGCCGATCGTTTGCGTGGGTGAAACGCTGGCGGAACGTGAAGGCGGCCAGATGGAAAAAGTCTTGGAAACACAGGTGCGCGGCAGCCTCGCTGGTCTGACTGGCGACCAGATGCTCGAGACCGTCATTGCTTACGAGCCCGTCTGGGCAATCGGCACGGGCAAGACCGCCACAACGCAGCAGGCGCAGGACGCGCATGCGTTCATCCGCGCGCAGCTCGCCAAAATGTTCGACGAAGCCGTCGCCAGGAAGGTCCGCATCCAATACGGCGGCAGCGTGAAGCCCAACAACGCCAAGGAACTGATGAGCCAGCCGGACGTGGACGGTGCGCTGGTCGGAGGTGCGGCGCTGGAAGCAAGAAGTTTTGCTGACATCATCAAGAATTCCGTGTAGCATTTAAATTAATATGAGTTTTTTCATTGGAATACTGACGTTTTTTCTGGTCATCAACTGTGCGGTGTTGATTTTGCTGGTGCTGGTCCAACTGCCCAAAAAGGATGCGGGGGCCGGCCTGGCGTTTGGCGGCGGTGCGGCCGATGCACTGTTCGGTGCCGGATCGGGCAATGCCCTCACCAAAATCACCAAATACGCGACCATGGTTTTCTTTGCGCTGGCCTTGTCCATTGGCATCATGCAAGATCGCGCGCATCAGGGAAACACCGCTGCGTTTGAGAAACAGGTGGATCAATCACAGTCAGCGGTTCCTGCCGCGATGCCGCAAGCCACGCCCCAGCCGGCGGCGCCCAAAAGTTCTTTGCTCATAGCCCAACCCGAAGCAAGCAGCAACGCACCTGCGGCTCCAGCCCCGGCGAAATAACGCATGACCCTTTTCAAACGCGCCCGGCGATTCTGTTCGCGGGCGCGTTTTTCTTTGCCGGGTTGCGGCCTTTTGCTGGCCGGCCTTTTGCTCTCCGGCTGCGCGCGGCATGAGCCGCCTGCCGATATCACCATCATCAACGCCGCCGAGCCGGAATCGCTCGATCCGGCGATCATCACCGGCCAGCCGGAGTTGCGGGTGGTGCAGGGTTTGTTTGAAGGCTTGACCCGGCTGGATCCAAAAACCGCCCGCGCGATTCCGGGCATGGCGGAACGCTGGAAAATTTCTCCCGATGGCCTGGTCTATACGTTTCATCTGCGCACGAACCTGGTCTGGTCCACCGGCGAACCCATCACGGCGGACGATGTGGTGTATTCCTGGATCCGCGCCTTGAATCCAGCGACGGCTTCGGATTATGCCGGGCAACTTTATTATTTGAAGAACGCCGAGAATTTCAACACAGGGAAAATCAAAGATCCGTCGCTCGTGGGCGTCCGCGCGTTGGATCCATTCACCGTGCGCGCCGAGTTGAATCATCCCACGGCCTTCTTTCTCGACTTGTGCGCATTTCCGACGCTATACATCGTGCCACGTCAGACGATCGAGAAATACGGCGACCACTGGCTGATGGTGCGGCCGTTGCCGAGCAACGGGCCCTACGAACTGGTGACCTGGCGGCTCAACGACAAGATCCGCCTCAAAAAAAATCCGCGCTACTGGGACGCCACGAACACGCAGTCGGAAATCATTGACCTGCTGCCCGTCGGCTCGGCCATCACCTCGCTGAATCTTTATCAGAGCGGGCAGGCTGACGTTGTGTGGGACAAAAACCTGGTGCCGGTTGATCTGCTGGATGTGCTGCTCAAGCGCCCGGATTTTCACACATTCGACTTTCTCGCCACCTACTTTGTCCGTTTGAACGTCACGCACAAGCCGTTCGACGACCCGCGTGTCCGCCGGGCGCTGGCGCTGGCCGTGGACAAGGAGCGCATTGTTAAAAAAATCACTCGGGCGGGCGAGCGAACCACATCGCACCTCGTGCCAGACGGCACGGCCAATTATTCTTCAACCACCGGCCTGGATTACAATCCGGAACTGGCGAAAAAACTGCTGGCCGAGGCCGGTTATCCCGGCGGCAAAGGCTTTCCGCGATTCAACTACGTCTTCGACGCGGCGGTGGGCGGGGCGTCCCAGTTGCACGAGAACGTCGCCATCGAACTGCAACAGATGTGGCGCGACACGCTGGGCATCGAGATGGAACTGCGGCCGATGGAATGGAAGACCTACCTCGGCGCCCAGGCGCATCTGGATTACGACACCACGCGTTCCAGTTGGGTCGGCGATTACAACGATCCGATGACGTTTCTGGGGATGTTCACCAGTGAAGACGGCAACAACCGCACCGGCTGGAAAAATAAAAACTACGACACGCTGATTCAGGCGGCCAACGAACAGCCGGACCTGGCGGCGCGGGCAAAAATCTTTCAACAGGCCGAAACCCTGCTCGTGCGCGATGAAGTCCCGGTCATCCCGCTCTTTTTTTATGTCGGGATCAATTATTTCGACACCAACAAAATCGCGGGCATCTATCCGAACATTCTCGACATCCATCCGTTGCAGACCATAAAAAGAATCAAAAATTGAAAATGCAAAATTCAAAAAAACAGCCAGATGCGCGCGCAGCATCCATTTTTAATTTTGCATTTTTAATTTTGCATTGACCCATGTATTTCCTCAAACGCCTCGCTTTCGCGATTCCGCTGCTGCTGGTCATCAGCGCACTGGCGTTTGGCCTCATGCGCCTGGTGCCGGGCGGGCCGTTTGATCGCGAACGCGCACCCGCCTCGCCGGAAATCGAGCGCAACCAGAAGGCGAAATATCACCTCGATGAGCCGCTCTGGAAGCAATACGCGCGCTACCTCCGCGACCTGGCGCATGGTGACTTCGGGGTCTCGCTCAAATACCGGAATCACACCGTCAACGACATCATCGCGCAGGGCCTGCCGGTCTCGATGCTGCTCGGCGGGCTGGCCTTTTGCTTTGCGATGGGGGTCGGTCTGCCCGTCGGTTTTTTTACGGCGGCTCGCCGCGGAGGCTGGCCGGATCACCTTGGAAGTTTCCTGGCCATGCTCGCCGTTTGTGTGCCGGGACTCGTCATTGCGCCGCTGTTGATCCTGATCTTTTCCATCAAATTAAAATTGCTGCCGGTCGCGCTCTGGGATTCGCCGTGGCACATGATCCTGCCGGTGATCGCGCTCGGTTTGTATTTCGCCGGCAAAGTCGCCCGGCTGACGCGCGAAGGGATGTTGCACGCGATGCAATCCGAATTCGTCACCGCCGCCCGCGCGAAGGGGCTCGGCGAAAATCGACTGCTGTTCAAGCACGCCTTCCGCATCGCCGTGCTCCCGGTGGTTTCTTATTCCGGCCCGATGCTGGCCGATCTGCTGACCGGCTCGTTCATCGTTGAAAATATTTTTCAGATTCCCGGCATCGGCGTCTTTCTGGTGAACAGCGTCACCAACCGGGATTACACCATGATGCTCGGCCTGTCCTTGCTCTATGCGGTCCTGCTGATTGGACTCAACCTGCTGGTGGACTTTGCCTACACCTGGCTCGACCCGCGCGTGAAATATGAGTGACGAAAAAGTTGAGAGTTCAAAGTTGAGAGTTGAGAGCAAAAGCCTGAACACTTCGGGCTCTCATCCCTCAACTCTCAACTCTCAACTCGCCTGGCAGCGGTTCCGGAAAAACCGTCCGGCAATATTGAGTGCCTGGTTTCTGGCCGGGTTGTTCCTCGCAATTATCGCCTGGCCGCTGCTGTTGAAAGTGACCGGCGGAAGTTTCGCGCAGGCCCACAACCCCAACCAGCTGTCCGACGGACAGTTCCTGCCGCCCGGGATGCAGCACTGGTTCGGCACGGACGTTCACGGGCGTGATGTCTTTTCCCGCGTGCTGTTCGGAGCGCAGATCTCGCTGCTCGTCGGGGTGGTGGGGACGCTGGTCAGCCTGGTCATCGGCGTCTTGTGGGGCGCGATTGCCGGCTACGCCGGCGGACGGACGGACGGTTTTATGATGCGGATCGTGGATGTGCTGTATTCGTTGCCCTCGATCATTTTTGTCATCGTCCTTATCACGACGCTGGGCGATTTGATGAAACATTCCCACTTCGTGGAAAGTTCCCCGGCGCTGGGGAAACAAATCCGCGTGCTGCTGCTGTTCGTCGGTCTCGGTGCCATCTCGTGGCTGACGATGGCACGCATCGTTCGCGGACAAGTGCTGACGTTGCGGACGCGGGCATTCGTCGAGGCCAGCAGGACATTGGGCGCGGGCACAGCGCGGATTTTGTTTCGCCACATCATCCCGAACATCTTCGGCGTGGTCATCACCTACCTTGCGCTCACGATGCCGGCAATCATCCTTTACGAATCGTTCTTGAGCTTCCTCGGACTCGGCGTCGAACCGCCGATGGCGAGCTGGGGCACGCTGATTGCGGAAGGCGTCGGACAGATCAATCCCGTCCGTGTTTATTGGTGGCTGATCGTGTTTCCCGGTGGGGTTTTGGTAACGACATTGCTGGCGCTGAACTTTCTCGGCGACGGCCTGCGCGATGCATGGGATGTGAAAGCAAAATAATTCCGCTTCAACAGGAGCAAACGGAGGGAACAGAGATTAAAATTCAGCCTCCGTTTCCTCCTGTTCAATTGGTTTATTTCACTCCGCCCAAATAATCCTGAATCCGCCACTTCAAAAACGGTGAACAATGCCGCGTCGTCGCCTTGTTTCGCAACGGCCAACAGGCCTTGAAATCCTTGTTCAATTTTTTCAAATCACGGATGCCTTGTCGCGCCAACGCCTTTGCCTCTGACTTTCTTCCTGCAGCGACAGCCTGCTGCCACAACATGAACTTGCATGATTGCTCTGCCATCTGCGCCGCCAGATCCAACTCGCGCGCCAGAATTTTTCCTGAATCTGAACCTGGTTTAGCGTGTGACAAAATTGCCCGCTGTTTCTGGATTTCTTTCAACGCGGCGAGGATTTTCTTGGCGGGGATTTTGGCAAACCACTTCAATCCGTTCCGGCAAAACAGTTCGCGGTCTTCCGGCTTGGGGGCGGCGATGACCGTGCCGAGCGGCGTCTCGTTCAACGCCTTCACGCCGAGTTTCTGATGCGCAAATCCAAGCTTGAAACCGGCATGGGCAATCTTGCCGGCCGGGTCATCAAACACGTCGCGGCTTAAGACGGCCAGAAGAGCGCTTTCGTCCAATGCCTTTGAATTCCATGCCAGGGCAGCACCCGCGGCGAACAAGGGCCAGCTCACGGCCAGCGGTTGCGGATGTCCGCCGTCGCCCCAATCGGTGTTGAGAAAACCCATCGCGCCAAACTTTTTGCCGGCCTTGGCGGCGGCGCGCAGATTGGCCAGCGCATTGTCGTGCTTGCCGATGATGGTCTGCCAGGTCGAAGTGCCGGGACAGACGTAGAACGGAATCTTAGCCTTGGTGAATTGCGCCGCTTCTTTTGCGAACGGGTGATTTGCTTCGTAGCCCCAATTCAGCGCAATGAGATTGGGAGCGCCGAGCACCGCCTCGGCGTGTTTGGTGGAATGCGACTGACTTGCCGAGCCGGGGCCCGGCGTTCCCAGCGCCGCCAGTTCCGGCAGGAGTTGCGGATATTTCAGGATGATGTCGCCCCAGAACATCATCTTCCGTTTGCGGGCTTTGACCTCGCGGTGGATTTTTTTAAGAAAATCAAAATAGACATGGCCTTTGCCCTTCGCCTTACAAATCTTTTTGCTCTGCCCTTTGCCCAGATCCCAGGTCTCGTCGCCACCGATGTTGAAGAAACGGCTGGAAAAGTTCGGCAGCAGTTCATCGTAAAGGCCGCGCAAAAAGGGCAGGGTGCCGGGATGATTTGGAGCGAGCGTCGTCGGGCGGCGGAGGAAGTCGTTCGTTTCGGCTTCGTAAGGTTGAGACAATTCGCCCAGCTTTTTCAGGCGCAGGTCTTCGAGAAAATAGCGCAGGTGGCCGAAGGAATTCTGGTTCGGCACGAGGTCAATGCCGAGTTCTCGGCAACGCACGTCGAGGACTTGAATTTCTTTGGCCGTGAGGGCGCCCCAGCTCTGCCAGACCGATTTGTATTTCCGGTAGGCAAACGTGTGTTCGGTGTAAAGTTGCAGTTCGTTGATTTTGAAGTCAGAAAATTTTTCGGCGAGGTCGAGGAGGGTTTCCAGCTTCGGCACGCGACCGCGCGAGATGTCGAGCATCACCCCACGCCGCGCAAAGTCCGGCCAGTCGCGGATTTTCAGGCAGGGCAGGCGCCGTCCGCATTCGCGCAGCAATTGGCGCAACGTCGCCGAGGCCGCGCGCAAACCAGGCGTATCGCGGAATTCAATCTGCACGCCGCTCCGGTCAATCGTGAGCGCGTAGCCTTCCGGTTGCGCAGGCACCGCCTGGGTGCGAATGACATTGATCGCGCCGAGCGGCTTATGCTTCGGCAGCGTGAACGTGCCGCGAAGAATTTTCAGCGAGCGCGGGCGGGGGAGCAGGTTCAATTGGGAACGGTTCGACATCGGCCTTTAATTAGCCACAGATCGGGCACGGATTAAACACGGAAATGTTTTAACCGCGAAGCAGAATGTCAAGCAACCTGATCGTTGGCGCGTTTAGCAAGAAGATTGGCGCGTTCTGCTAGTGACGAAATTATCCGCTCGGCATACTGTGAAACCATGACTGCTGCCAAAATCCCGACGGTGCGCGGAGGAGCGCAGGATCAGCCTCCGTTTCGTTGGGCATCGCATGGCACGAGCCCGGCAACGAATATATCATCTGACTTCAGCCCAATTAATCTATGAGCGATCGCCTGCGAATCTCCCGCACCTGGGCACAGCGGTTCGAAGACCATAAGATTGCGTTGCCGACATTACTTCGACGCGCAGGATTGCCGCCGGGCCTTTTCCGCCAGGAAAAAATCCATGTCACGACGGCTGAAGTCTTCGCCCTTTGGCGGAGCGTTGGCGAGATGAGTCCAGATCCGGGCATTGGCTTAAAGTTAGGCGCAGAGCAACGATTAGAGCGGTCCCACCCGGCTGCGATTGCCGTCATTTGCAGCCGGACCTTTAGAGATGCTCTCGAACGTCTCGGCCGCTATAAACAAATGACGTGCCCGGAAGAGATTCGTGTCCGCAGCAAAGCGGAAGAAGCCGCAGTCGAGTTCTTCTACGTAGAAGCGAAGGAACCCCAACCCGATATGCTGGTCGATATGGTGTTGTCATGGATTCTTGGCGTGGGTCGCCGGGGCACTGACGGCCAAATCGCCCCGCTTAGGTTGGAGCTGATGCGTGATGTGCAACATCGCGAATTGTTGGAAACCCATTTTGGCTGTCGTGTGCGTTTCAAGGCTGACCGCAACGCTCTGGTGTTTCGAAGTAGTGATCTCGACCGCCCGTTTGTGACTCATAACGACGAATTGCTGGCGATGATCGGAACACAGTTGGACTCCGAACTGGAAGCCAGGAACATGAGAATGAATGTCGGCGAACACGTGAAGAATACCCTCAGGCGATCCCTGGCCGGAAAGCGTCCGACGCTGGAAGATGTCGCGAAAGAACTTGGCTTGGGCACGCGCACGCTTCAGCGCCGGCTTACCGACGCGGGCCTCACCTTTCAACAGCTCGTTGAAGATACTCGCCGCGAACTTGCCTGCCATTATCTGAAACAAAGCGCCGTCGAATTAAACGAAGCCGCCTTCTTGCTGGGCTTTGAAGACTCCAATTCGTTCTTTCGTGCCTTTCAAGTATGGGAAGGAACTTCGCCGGGTGAATGGCGGACTCGACATTGTGCCGCAGTCGGAGCGTAGCACTGATTGGCAAAATTAAGAACCACAATGAAAAAGAGAAATCTTGGAAACAAGCATCTGAAAGTTTCAGCAATCGGCCTCGGCTGCATGGGACTCAGTTATGGCTACGGGCCTGTCACTGAAAAGCAGCAAGCCATAGCGGTGATCCACGCAGCCGTTGAACACGGCGTGACATTCTTCGATACCGCAGAATCATACGGCCCATTCACAAACGAAGAACTCGTAGGTGAGGCACTCGCGCCGCATCGCAAGCAGGTGGTGATTGCAACGAAGTTCGGTTTTGACATCTCACCCGTGGGGCAGCGGCGTAGCGGGCTTAACAGCCGACCGGAGCATATCAAGCAGGTTGCTGAAGCGTCGCTCAAACGTCTCAAAACCGACGCCATCGATCTCTTCTATCAGCACCGTGTCGATCCAGATGTGCCAATCGAGGATGTCGCGGGCGCAGTGAAGGAACTGATTCAGGCCGGGAAGGTGAGGCACTTCGGCCTCTCTGAGGCCGCAGCCACCACTATTCGTCGCGCACACGCGGTCCAGCCGATCACAGCAGTCCAGAGCGAGTATTCGATATGGACGAGAGACCCCGAACCAGAGGTGCTTCCAATCTGCGAGGAATTGGGTATCGGTTTTGTTCCCTGGAGCCCGCTTGGACAAGGATTCTTGACAGGGAAGATTGATGCCTCGACGAAATTCGAAAGCACGGATTTCCGAGCAGCATTTCCTCGATTCACCGAAGAAGCTCGTAATGCCAACCTGGCAGTGGTGGATCTATTGAAGCATATTGCTCAGCGAAAGGATGCCAGCCCCGCGCAAGTCGCACTGGCGTGGCTGCTGGCACAGAAGCCCTGGATCGTTCCGATTCCCGGAACGACAAAGATTCATCGACTGGAGGATAACATCGCCTCCGCTTCGCTTGAGCTGACGTCGGAGGATCTTGAGGAGATCAATACGGCAGCTTCCAAGATCCAAATTCGGGGAGAGCGTCTGCCTGAATCAATCCTGAAAATGTCTTACCGTTGAAGGAGAAAATTATATGAACAAAAGCAATCGCAATTTTTTTATCGGACTCTGCGTGATTGCAAACGTCCTCCTGACTTCAGCAAGCGCACAAGAAACCAACCGGACTGTCAATGCTGCCCCGACCAAAGCGCCGACAGTTCACACCAAGGCCGGAATCGTGCGCGGCGTGACCGAAGGGGAAGTCTCCATGTTCAAAGGGATTCCCTACGCTGCGGCTCCGGTCGGCGCCTTTCGCTGGCGCCCGCCGCAACCCTTGCCCGCGTGGGAGGGAGTGCGTGATGCCAGCAAGTTTGGCGCAGATTGTGCGCACGCAGGATGGCTCCACGGTTCTGGATCAATTGCGGAGGGCTCGTCCGAAGATTGCCTGTTCATTAATGTGTGGCGACCGTCCGGAGCCTCGCCTGGGGCAAAGCTGCCGGTGATGATATGGATCCACGGTGGTGCCTTCGTGTTCGGCAGCGGCGCCCTGCCAGACTCTTCCAGTGTTCAATTCGCCAAGCAAGGTATCATCCTGGTCGCCTTTAACTACCGTCTAGGACGCCTTGGCTTCTTCGCGTTTCCCGCACTCAGCCGCGAGTATCCAGAAGAACTCCAAGGCAACTACGCTTACATGGACCAGATTGCCGGCCTCAAGTGGGTGCAGCAGAACATCGCCGCGTTTGGTGGTGATCCGAAAAATGTTACCATCTTCGGCGAATCCGCTGGCGGGGTCTCCGTGCATACCCTCCTAACCTCACCGCGTTCACGTGGCCTTTTCCAAAAAGCCATCAGTGAGTCCGGTGGGGGCCGGGACGGCGTCCTCACCGGGAGGCCGATGACTAAAGACGGTGCCGATCCAAACTATCCGGTGTCTGCCGAGACGATCGGTATAAACTTCGCACGCAAGCATAACATCAAGGGAATGGATGCGACCGCACTGGCTAAACTGCGCGGCCTGAGCGTTGCGGAAATTGTGGATGGAGGTCAGGAAAGCGATGGCCCCGGTGGTCCCGCCATTTACTCGGGTCCGATTCTGGACGGCAAGCTGGTAGTTGAGACGGCACAGAGCGCATACGAGGCAGGCAGGCAGGCACAGGTTCCGCTCATCATCGGGTCGAATAGTGCGGAAGTGCCGGCTGGCTTTGTCAATGCCAGTTCCAAGGACGAACTACTGTCTCTCTTCGGGAACCTGAGGGACCAGGCAATAGCGGCCTATGATCCTGATGGAACCACTGAATTCGCCAAAATGCTCACGATGGTCAACACCGACAAAGTATGGGCGGAGCCGGCCCGATTCACCGCGAGGGCTTTTGCCGCCAAAGGCCAACCGGCCTACCTATATCGCTTCTCCTACGTCCCCGCCGCAATGCAACAGATAATGCGGTATGGTGCACCGCACGGATCCGAAATCCCTTATGTGTTCGGCAACCCTACCGGGAGAAATGGAGCCACCGTGACACCCCAGGACCAAGAGGTCGCCAAAATCATGAACACCTATTGGGCGAACTTCGCCAAGACCGGTGACCCTAATGGTAACGGACTGCCGAAATGGCCGCGCTACAATCCCAAAAGCGACGAGATCTTTGATTTCCAGCCCGACGGTTCGCCGGTCGGCGCTCCTGATCCCCGGAAGGCACGGCTGGATGTGACGGAGTTGGCCTTCAAGGCGGCGAAGTCACGGTAGACCGCAGGAGCATCAGAAAATTCCTATAAGCGTAGTTCAGTTAAACCAATAAAAAACCAATAAAGATCATGAAAACAACATTTATCGTATTGAGCCTGTTTTTCGCTGGCCTGCAGCTATCGCATGCTCAAGCAAAATTACCAAGTTCGGCAACCACAACCTTTACAAAAGAGGAACAGGAAGTCCTTGATCTTTCAAAAACCAAATGGGCATGGATGTCAGACAAAAATGTAGAGTCCTTAGATGGGCTGTTTGAAGAAAACTGCGTTTTTGTGCATATGGGAGGTAGCTGGGGAAAAAAACAGGAGTTAGATACCATTAAAGGTGGCATGATTTGGTATAAAAAATCAGAGATCTACTCTGCTTCAGTGAATATGTTTTGTAATACAGCTATCTTGTTAAACGACATTGACTTGGTGGCAATGGTCGGTGGACACGAAGCCATCAATCCGTTTATGGTGACAGAGGTATATATCAAAGAGGACGGCAAATGGAAGATGGGCTCGCTCACCTTCTCACATCTGATGAGGCCGCTTAAATTGAATAACAACAATAATCCGCCGCCGCAGCAACACTGACACCAGTCTGCACTTATGAACCGACGTAACCTTTTAAAATCTGGCTTGACGCCAACCATGTTGGTCATGACTGGAGCATGCGCAAGCAGGGCACAACGAGCGATCACTGGCTCGACGAGTTCTACTGGTGGTTGGAAGCGCAAGGGCTGACGCGTCCAGCCAGGAATCGATCACCTCAACATGCACTTTTTGAGAAAGTCATCCGGCTCGCAAAAACTTCCTGGCAGGTGACACGAACTTTTCGGCACGGGGCACGGACTTCTCGATCGCTCACGCGAAGTTTTAATCGGATTGCAAAAGCTTTTCGAGAGGACGCTTTAACTTTTTGAAAGCTTACGCCTCAAAAACAATTTTACTTCGCAATCATTCCTGCCTGTCTTGCATAATTGAAAATGCCGCCGGCATCCACCACGGGGCGCACATCGCCAAGCGGTTTGAAATGATACACCTTGCCGGTGGCCTGGACGGTGACGGTCGCGGCGTCGAGGTCAACGGTCACGACGTCGCCGGTCTTGAGTGTGTCGCAGAGGCGTTCGGTGATTTCGCACGGATAAAGTTCGCCGGTGGCGACACAGTTGCGGAAGAAGATGCGCGCGAAACTTTCGGCGAGCACGAGCTGGCAGTTGGCGGAACCCATCGCGATGGGTGCGTGCTCGCGTGAGCTGCCGCAGCCGAAATTTTTCCCGCCGACGACGATGGGATAATCGCTGTCGAGCTGACCTTCCTTGACGTAGCGGATCGGATAAAGAGATTTGGGCAGGCCGTCGAGGGCGTAGCTGCCGAGCTTCTCGTATTCCTCGGGAATGGTCGGCACGAGGTTCAGAAATTGCGCGGAGATGATCTGGTCGGTGTCAATATTGTCGCGCACGACATAAACGGGGCCGGTAAATACACTTTGCATGAGGCCAATGTGCCGCGCATGGCGGGAATTTTCAATCAGATTTCAACGATTCAAGGAGGCTTCAACCTTGCCGCAGGCGGTAGGATTTCTATAATCCGTCCGTGCTCGACATCAAATTGATTCGCGAAAAGACGGATTTTGTCCGCGCCCGGCTCGCGCTGCGCGGGGCAGGGGACGAAAAGCTCATTGAGCAGATCCTGCAGGCCGACGAACAACGACGGACGATTCTTACCGAGGTCGAATCGCTCAAATCCCAGCGCAACCGCGTGTCCAAGGAAATCGGCGCGTTGATGGGCCAGAAAAAACTGGCGGAGGCCGAGGCAAAGAAAATCGAGACGCGCGATTTGGGCGACAAGATTGCCGAACTGGACAAGCTCGTGGCCAAAGCCGACACCGAACGCGACGCGTTGATGCTACGACTGCCGAATCTGCCGCATGAATCGGTGCCGCCCGGCAAAACGGCGGAAGATAATCCCAAAATCCGCGTTCATGGCGGCAAGCCGGACTTCGCCTTCAAGGCCAAGTCGCATGTGGAATTATGCGAGTCACTCAAGCTGGTGGATTTCGCGCGCGCGGCCAAATTGTCGGGCAGCGGTTTTCTGCTCTACACCAACTGGGGCGCGCGGCTGGAGCGGGCGTTGATTTCGTTCCTCCTCGATCTGCACATCACCGAACACGGTTACACGGAAGTGTCGCCGCCGCTCATGGTCGGTGAGCAATGTCTGGTCGGTGTGGGCCAATTCCCGAAATTCAAAGACCAGTATTACGGCGTGGCCGAAGGCGACGACGCAAAAAATCTCGGCAAACTTTATCTGATTCCCACCGCGGAAACGCCGGTGGCGAACATCCATCGCGAGGAAATATTGGCCGAGCGCCAGCTCCCCATCCGTTACTGCGCTTACACGCCGTGCTTTCGCGGCGAGGCGGGCGCGGCGGGCGTTGGCACGCGCGGCATGATCCGCGTGCATCAATTTGACAAGGTTGAGCTGATCAAAATCGTGAAGCCGGAGACCGGCTACGACGAGCTGGAAAAGATGGTTGGTAATGCGGAAAAAGTTTTGCAGCTGCTCGGCCTGCATTACCGCGTCATCATGCTGTGCACCGGAGACATGGGCTTTGGCAGCGCGAAGACTTACGACATCGAAGTCTGGGCGCCAGGGCAGGGGAGCTATCTCGAAGTTTCCAGCTGTTCGAACTGCGAAGATTTCCAGTCGCGCCGGATGAATCTGCGTTTCAAAACGGAGACGGGCGAAAATAAATTTCCCCATATCCTGAATGGCAGCGGCACGGCGCTGGCGCGGCTGTTTGTGGCGCTGATTGAAACACATCAGCAGGCGGATGGGAGCGTGAATATTCCAGCGCCATTGCAACCGTATTTGAAGACTGATAAAATCACCGCCGGATGAATTTCCAACCCGAATCGTCACGAATGAATGTGTCCCCTGGATTTCATTCGGCCGTTTCGGGTTTGGCGCTTTTCAATCGTGGTTAACCCATGAACATCTTATTCGCCAGCAGCGAAGTTCATCCGTTCTCCAAAACCGGCGGCCTGGCTGACATGGTGGGCGCGCTCGGCAAGACGCTCGCCCAAATGGGCCACGCCGTGCATATCATCACGCCGTTGTATCGCGGCATCCATGAGAAATTTCCGCAACTGCGCCGCGTTGACTGGCAGTTCAATCTTCCGTTGGGGGCGAAGTGGGAGCAGGGGGCACTGTGGTCGCTGGAACCTGAAAAAGGGCTGACGATGTATTTCGTGGAGCATCCAGGTTTTTTTGACCGCCGGGGAATTTATTTCGAAAACAACATCAGCTACGCCGACAATGCGGAACGGTTCATTTTTTTCTCCAAGTGCGTGGTGAATCTGGCGCGCTATTCGACGTGGCAGCCGGACATCATTCACGTTCATGACTGGCAGGCGGCGCTCGTGCCGGCGTTGATGCTGCAACAAAAACGCGCGGAAGGCTGGAGAAATCCGCCGCCGACCTGCCTGACGATCCACAATCTGGCTTATCAAGGCGCCTTCCCGGGTGGCGCCTTTGCGCTGACGAACCTGCCCCCGGATTTTTTCACGCCGGACACGACGGAATATTACGGGCAGCTAAACTGCCTCAAGGCGGGGATCATTTTTGCCGACGTCATCACGACGGTCAGTCCGCGTTACGCACGCGAGATCGCCACCGAGTCGCTGGGCTGCGGCCTCGATGACCGGTTGCGCCAGCGTCGGAAGCAGCTGTTCGGAATCCTCAATGGTGTGGATTACAGCGAATGGAACACAACCCGGAATTCATTTCTGCCCCACACATATTCAGTCAAACAGCTGGCCGGAAAAGCGGCCAACAAGCTGGCCTTGCAAAAAGAACTCGGCTTGCCGGAACGTCACGATGCCCCGCTGTTTGGAACCATTTCGCGTCTGGCCGAACAAAAAGGCGTGGACATCGAACTGGGCGCACTGGAGGAGATGTTGCGGGCAGACATTCAATTCGTGTTGCTGGGTTGTGGTTCGGCGGCCTTCGAAAAAGGCTACCAAAAGCTTGCGCTGCGGTTTCCCGGCAAGGTTGCCGTGCGGCTGGGCTATAGCGAAGGCCTGGCGCATCGCATTGAGGCGGCATGTGATTTTTATCTCATGCCATCCCTTTTTGAACCGTGCGGATTGAACCAGATGTATAGCCTGCGCTATGGCGCGATACCGGTCGTCCGCGCCACCGGCGGCCTTGATGACAGCGTGATTGATTATACTCAGGACACGCTCCGGGCCAATGGTATCAAGTTTCAGGAATACTCCGCCCGCGCCTTGGCCAAGGCCATCCGCAAAGCCTTGGCGGTTTACGGGCAGCCGGAATTATTCCGCAGGTTCCGCCAAAACGCGATGCAGTCGGATTTCTCCTGGAATCAAACCGTTGGCGAATATCTGAAGGTTTACGCCGTCGCAAAGGGCAACCAAATCAGTTAGCTTGGCCAGCACATTTATTAGATATAACAAACATTGTGTAGCTATAATTGTCCGCGTAGCCTGATTTCTAAAACCTCGTGATAAAACCTTGCGCATGTCAGAGCGCAATGTTGAACCCGAACAAAACGACCGTGTAATTTCTTTCGGCCGCGACAGTCATGGCCGGGTTCTTTGCATCGTCTCGACTGGAAAAATCTTCGTTTTTCCGTTTGGCCTTCGCGTCCTGCCGACACCCGAATATCGCAAGCGTTGCTACTTAGATTTTATCCTTTTCATGTTCGGGGCGTTCTCTGCGTCGGTCCTTTTCTGGCTCATTTTCTCCTGCCCGCTCTGCGATGGCTTCTTTCGTGTTGTGTCGCTCAAATGACCAAGGAAACCCCCATGCGGATCAATCAGCGAGCCAAGCCCGGCCAGGGCAAACTATTTTACGGCATGAGCGCTAAGCAGCTCGAGCAAATCAAGGCGCTCAGAGCGGACACTGAATTAGGGCTGCAAGCTCATGCCGTTCAACTCTACAAATTCACGGAGCTTTACGTTTCGCGTGCCCGGGACCTGGCCAAAGAGAATCAAAAAGACTCGGCCCGGGATTGGTTTCGTTTTTTCACGAATTCCCAAATTTGCACCATCCTCGAAAGTTTTTCCAATGTCGGTCACCTGTCCAAGCTTCGGCAAAGTTTGAAAGATTTGGGGACAGAATGCCATCCATTGGACGTTCCAACGTTCACAACTGACCTGCAAGCCATCCGGCATGCAGTTGCGGAGATTCTAAGCCATGTCGAACAAAAGTCGCACCCGGACGAAACTGTCAGCCGGTTTAATCCTTGCCGGACTGTCTATCGCAGTCATGGCCCAATTGCACCTAGATAGAAAAATTTCGAGCGCTGGCCTCCTAGCGAGCCCAATGCCGCTCCCGCGTCGCCGAACTTACCGGCGACGCGGTAACCATCTCCGGTAACGGAGCAACGCCGAAAGGCATCGCCATGCTGGTCCCGTAGTGTGGCGTTAAAACAAGGGACATAAACACAATGAAAATCGCTGAACTGAACAAACTGACGCTGGGTGGCCAATCTCTCGTGACTGGCCGGCTGACGTCTTACAAAGCCGAACAAACCGAAAAAGCCGGAAGTAATGAAAAATTCGGAATTCTCATCGGGGATCAAGTCCACCACTTCACCGTCTGGGCCCCCAAGGGAACTGCGCTTGCCGCAATCAAGCGTCCCGAATTCGTCGATCGGCCCGGTGCAGTCGTCGTGGTCGTGGGACCCAGCATCAAGCAAGACGGAAAGTATCTCCGGACTGGCGCTGACTCTGTCCAAGCAATCGAAGGCTGACGCGGATCCGGGACCGGCGAGCCGCGAAGCGGCCGCCGGTCCCCTTCCTTGTCTTTTTGAAACATCTCAATCCGTTGTCCCGAAAAACAAGTCAGCAATCGCCAAAAAAGCTGAGTGCCTCTATGTCAACCTCGAAGGGCTTATCAACCGTGTGGGAATCAACCGTGTTGGTTTCGTCACTCTCACATTTCCTGACGCGTGTGAAAACCGAGTCGAGGCTTCTGCGAGATTCAATTCGCTCGCATCCAATTTCTTACGACCTCTCGACCTGGAGTTTGTCACCGTGCCTGAGCGTCAAGACAGCGGACGCTTTCATTTCCACCTTGCAACGGCTTTCCCCTGGGACATCCGAACTGGTTTCAATTTCGATGCCCTGTCAGACGCTGCGGCCTTTAAGCGTTTGCATTACCGGTGGCCAGACTGCGGATGCAGCTAAACCGTCGGACGTTAAACACCTGGAAGAGGTCCTGCTTACGACCGGGCCGCGCCAGCCGGCTTCAGCCGGACGCGGTAACGGTGAAGGGGGGGCCCCTGGGGGGGAAGACCCTCTGAGGGTCCTTCCCGACTGCGTTCGTCTTCCGCGAAGCGGGCAAATCAAAATCTTTGGTCCTGTTTACCAGCGCCAACCAATTTCAGTTAAACCGTGTGATGACTGTCCGCTCTGAATTTGAATCACCTGCAGCTAAACCGTCAGACACTAAACACCTGGCTAACTCAAAAACGTATGAACATGACTGAACGTGGTGACATCTTGTCGGCCCTCTATAAGTCATCTGCTGAACTTGGCGTGCTATTGGTTCGTTCGCAGTCGTGTGGTGCTTTGTCTGTCTCGGTCGCTGTGACTGAGGCCAGGGACATTCTCAACGAGAAAATTGACGAAATGCAGGGCCGTGAGGCTCAGCCGCGGCAAGCTAAGTTTGCAACGTTGAAGTTTTAACCATGTCAGCAAGGATAAAAAATTACGTCCCTGTCGGTATCGCTGCGTTTCGCCTTGGCATCACTCGGCAGCACGTGGACCGCCTTCTTAGTTCCGGTTGTCTCGAGCCTGTTTACGAGAACGGCGGGCGTTTCGTTTCCGTGTCTTCAATATCAGCAAGGCGACGTTCACAACAACGACGAAAGCGAATACCACCCACAGTGTCGTGAAAACTGAGTGGAAGTCTTGGGTTACTTTTTCGCCAGGTGTCATGTTGTAACGGTTACTGATACGCACCTTACCAGTCGTCTCTTGTTTTGGTCAACTTCATTCATCGGTGGCAATTCCGCTGCCGTGTTAAATAAAGGTTCCAAACATGACAAAGTTCGTATCGTTCGTTCGTCCGGTGCTTGGCCGCATTTTGATGCTCCTCGCCCTGGTCTTGGCTCTCGCCCTCGGCGCAATTCCTGCGATGGCCCAAACTGACCTCACCGGCACGCTTACTAGCCTGAACGGCTACTGGACAACGGCGGAAGGCATCGGCATCGCTGTCATCCTGTTCGTGGTTGGCCGTAAGATCGTTCGCAAAATCTGATTCAATCCGCGTCGGGGCTTGGGATTGGCAACGAGCCCCGACGCGAATTCTTAAAGGAAAATCATGGATTCAATACTTCTTCAAATTCCGGAATACATCAACCGTGTTGTTCTTATCGGACTTGCTATCTGCACGTTTCAAGTTGTCCGACGTATCGTCAATGGCACAATTAAATGACGTGTTTGGCCTTCTGTGAAACGTTTTCTTCCTTCTGTATTGGACGTTGTCGTTCTTTTTGTCGGCATTTGCATTTGGCTTTACGGTGTCCGCCTTGCTCAAATTCACCCCCGTCACCGCGTCATTAGCATCGCAGGCCGTGTGCTCTCTGATGAGATTTTGACCAACAACTTTGAGGTGACACTTTACGCAACGAACGTGTGGACTCCTTCGGGCTTAGTCACCCAACTCCGCTACTCCACAAACCAGCTTTGGACTGTCTGGTCAATCTGGAAAAAATAACATGAAAACACTATACGCATTTTGCGTCGCCGTTTTGCTGTCAGTGGCAACTGCTAGCGCAAACAACTACTTTTCAATCGGCGGTATTGCCGTTAAATTTTACAACGCCGGGACGACGACAGTTGCCATTGATGGTCATTGCGGTCCGCTAACCTCTGCGAATGGAACTTCTCCGGGTTCTGACCATAATGTTTCTGGCACATTGTCACCGGGGGGCTTCTTTACGATACTTTCGGGAGCGGGTGGTGGTTACTCCCCTGCCCCGTCCCAGGTCTTAAGCGTCTGCCACATTCGGCGCGGATCCGGCGAGAAACTGTCTGCCGTTAACCTCGAGGTGATTTACCTCGGGGTAACTGTCTGCCGATTTCCTGATCGGTTAATCGGCTTGCTTCTCACTGTGCATGGACAAATAATCGGCTTATTCATGAAGGTAGTAACTCGACTGGATCACGAAGTCGATGGCTGCAAATACGTGGTAACAATCTGGCTTTCTGCAGGCGGTTATACTGCGGACTGGTTTTGTTCTTCCTGCAACAAGCTTGGAAAATTGACTTACAGTCTGCGGACTGCTGAATCGGCAGAATCTGAAGCCGGGCGCGTGATTGACACGACTCATCGCGTTGCGTGAGGGCCCGGCCGGCGTAAACTGTCCGACGCTTCCGCGGTCGCCGGTGTCTGCCATTTAATGCCGGCTTTAACTGTCTGCCGGATTCCCCAGGGTAAAACCGTCTGCCGTTATTAGCCTGGTGCTTGCTGTCGGACGCTTTCTTGTGGTTGCTTCGCGGCGTGTTATATCGCGTATCTGTAAAACTCCTTTGTTTTCAATGGCAAGCGAAAAATAAGACTTTCTAAAAACTGCATAACTTATTGCAAGACAGGCGGAACAAATCAAACATTGTGCATCTATAAATACGACAGCATCCGCTCAGAGTCTTGTGCTTTCAAATCATTAGTTCGCATTGCGCGAAAAAATGATTTGATTTGAAACACCTCAATTTGTGCGAATTAGCGACGGTCGTGAAGTCGCCTAAAACCATGCACAATGCTGTGCAAGAACATTTTATCTTCAATAACCATCCTGTAGTTATCAAACCAACGAACTCCGAGGTCGCGAAGGAACGATGTTATGGCCAGCGGCGGAGTTGAAATCAAATCATCGCGATATAGATCCAAGCGTCGGCATTAGTTTCTGCGGCCTCTCGTAATCGCAATCCGCACCAGGCACCCCTGGTGAATCAACCCAGAATCGAAAATCCACCAGCAGATGTCGCTTTTGCAGCACTTGCTCCGGTCTCGTCATAACCGAGGCTAGCCGACGCCTTGGCAAAAGGCCCCTGCCCCAATTTGCCCCGCCCTGCCCCATCCATCAAAACGGCATCTAACGACCATTAATCTGTCCGGCTGCCATGCTGGGGTTTCGCCATCCACCAATTTGCCGGCAAACAAAAAGGCATGAAGAAAAATCGTAGCCGGAGCAACCAAACTCAAACTATTTCGTTCAACTGCCAGCGTTCCCCATCGCCGGGAATAAAATCTTCGAGCGCATCGGGCTGCCGTGGAAAATTCCCGCGGTTATTCGCTCACAAGTGCCGACTTCGCCACTATCATGGGCCCCTGAAAGCACGACGAGCTTTTGGTTCACCATTATAATCAACCTCATCTGGTTTCCTGTTTTGCTTTGCTTGAACAGCTCACCCCGGAACAACGGCATCGCGTTGTAGATGACTTGTGCCGTGAGTTGCCCCTGCTTGATCATCCATGGTTGCAACACAACCCAATAACAGTAGGCAATCTTAAGATGCTGCTCACTCAGAACACAGGACTGACCTTTATTCACGGGGGGTAATGCAGCACAGCGCACCTTTCTCATGGCTGCTTTGGGACACACATTTTAAGCCGCCGAAAGCCCCAACTGGTTGGAGAATATTCATGAGATAGGACAAAATGCGTGAGGTTAGAAATCGCTTTTTCAAGAACGAGATCTAGCCATCATGGTCGGGTTTTAAAAAGATTTGAACCCTGACTATGCCAAAATCGCGCCGCCCGAGATATAAAATGTGGGTTGAACAAGGAACTGGGACTCCCATTGCCCCGGAATTTCAACCGCAGTTGCAACAAATCATTTTGGAGTTCGCCCTTCTGGGGATGTAATCGAGCCGATGTTCAGCTTGGTGGGACCCGACAAATTCATCGCCGAGAGTGCTATTCCAGCTGCGGGAATCCATCGTCCTCGAGCTTAAAGCCGCTGGAATTACTTTACCCGACGAGCAACTGACAGTGCTTTGTCGGCGCGCTGCCGGTGAAACTTTCATTATCCGGCGACTCTTGGAAGCCAAGATCACCGGCGAGATGTGTAAGCAGGACGACGGTAACCACCGAGGCGAAGTAAATCTGTGTTTCATTGTTTAAAAAAATTACGCCAGCGACCAGCCGCCGCGATTTTTGCGTTTAATGAACGCCTCGGCTTCGGGTCCATTCGTCACGCGCAGGTTCGGGGCGTCCCATTCGATTTTTTTGCCGGCGCGCAAAGCGACGCAGCCGAGCAGGACGATTTCCGCCAATTGCGAGGCTACTGCAAACCGCGAGTAGCAATCTTCCGGCTTGTTCGCCTTGATCGCCGTGATCCATTCCTGATGATGACGCAGATCGGTGCCGCCTTTGAATGGGTTGCGCGGAATGAATTCAGCGATCGTCGGCACGGCGGGATGTTTGGTGTAATGATAAAACTTTTTGTCGTCCTTGAGCTTGATGAAAAATTCCGTGCCGTAATCGTCTGGCGAAAAAATCGTGCCTTGGTCGCCGATGAGCAGCGCGCCGCTACCAGGAATTTCGCCTTGCAGCACCTCAATGTCGGTGGTCAGTTCGCGTGGCGGTTTATTGCTGCCGTCGTGTTTGGTCGGATCCTCCGGCAACGGCTGGCCGCCTTCATACCACCAAAGCGTGACCGGCGATTGCTCCACGGTTTTGTCCGCCAATGAAAATTTCCGCGCGGGAAATTCAAAACGGATTTTGGAACCGATTGGATACGTTTCCGGATTCGGCACGCCAAAAGTTTCCGACTCGATTTCCGTCGGGTTGATCAAATTCAAACCGCGGAACGGCATATTGACCGTGTGACACGCCATGTCGCCGAGCGCGCCCGTGCCGAAATCCTTCCAGCCGCGCCAATTGAACGGCTGATACGTCGGCCGCTTGTTGGGTTGGATTTCATTATTGAATGGCCGCATCGCCGCCGGTCCGATCCACAAATCCCAATTCAACGTGCCCGGAATCGGATCCGCCGCCACGGGACGGCTCATCGCTTGCGGCCAGATTGGACGGCTTGTCCAGATGTGAACCTGGCTGACTTGTCCGATGATGCCGCTTTGAAGACATTCGACCGCGCGCCGCAAACCATCCGCGGCGCTGCCTTGATTGCCCATTTGCGTCACCAATTTTTTATCGCGCGCCAAATCCTTCAGGTATCGCGCTTCATAAATTGTCTGCGTCAACGGCTTCTGGCAATAAACGTGTTTGCCCAATTGCATCGCCGTCGAAGCTGCAATCGCGTGAACATGATCCGGCGTGGCGACGTTCACGGCGTCGATGCTTTTGCCGACTTCATCGAACATTATGCGGAAGTCGGAATAAAATTTCGCGTCCGGATATTTTTTCAACTGCTTCCCGGCGTGCGTCGAATCCACGTCGCACAGGGCGAAAATATTTTCCGTGGCGCAGTCATTCGTGTCGCTCGCGCCCTTGCCGCCGACGCCGATGGCCGCGATGTTCAGTTTGCTGTTCAGATTTTGGCCGCGCAACAAAGTCGGCACGCCGAATGCCACCGCGCCAACGGCCAGCGAAGTGGTTTTGATAAAATCGCGGCGATTAAAAGCGGATGATTTTTTTGACGGTTTCATTTTGCTGAAAATTGGTTGAGTCGAAAATTTTTGGAGCAAGTCTCAAGGTTCATTATTTTCCGCGACCGGGCGCACCCAGATATTGCGGAAAGCCACCGTGTTGTTATGGAATTGCAAAGCCAGCGGCCCTTGCGAATCGGTGGTTTTGTAATGTCCGCGCGCATCGTTGTGCGTGTCCCGCGTGTCGCCGCGGATCGCCTGATGATTTTGCAAAACGACGCCGTTGAGGATGACCGTGGCGTAAGCCGGCGAAACCAATTTTCCATCCGCGTCAAAATGCGGGGCGCTGAAAATAATATCGTACGTCTCCCATTCGCCGGGAGGACGGCACGCATTCACCAGCGGCGGATGCTGGTTGTAAATCGCGCCGGTCATGCCGTCGGGATAAGTCGGGTTGCCGTAACCATCGAGGATTTGGACCTCAAAACTGTTCATCAAAATAACGCCGCTGTTTCCGCGCCGCTGGCCGCTGCCTTTCGGCGGCGTCGGCTCGCGAAATTCCAGATGCAATTGCAAGCTGCCAAATTGATTCGTCGTCACGATGGTGCCTTTGGCCGAAACCGCCGTGCCATCCTGAACTTTCCAAAACGGTTCGCCGCCCGTTTTTTGATCGCGCCATTGGGACAAATCGGTGCCAGCAAACAAAACGATCGCGTCACCCGGCATTTTCGCATTTTCACTGAACGACGCACCGGGGGTGACGACTGGCGGCTGCGGACGCGCCGGATCATTGACGTGCCATTTGCCGTCCGGTTGCATCGGCGTATCTTGCGAACCTGCGATGCCGTTGACCGTGACTTCGGCCGCGTGAACCTGAAGGCAGGTCAAAGCGATGGCGGGAACGGTTGGAAAAATATTTTTCAACTTCATTTTAATCAGTGCAGTCTTGTTTTGATGCGCGTTGATTGTTGCCGGACTTCACTGCTTGCGGTATCAGCATTATTGCTGGTTTTGGCAAAGTTTCTTTCGTTCGGACGGGAAAGACTTTAGTTTGGAAATTGGAAACAATAAAAAATTTGCAGGTTAAAACGATCAATCCAGGAACTGAAAATCGGAACGGGTTCGTCTCCCGAGCCGCCTGGTTTTGCTGGCTGACGATCATTTTATTCGCAGCCCGATTCTGTGTGGCGGAAGAGTTTCAGGTCAGAAGCTGGTATGCCGAAGACGGTTTGCCCCACAACACCATTTCCGCGCTCGCACAGACTCGCGACGGTTGTTTGTGGATCGGCACGCCGCAAGGTCTGGTCCGTTTTGACGGCGACAGTTTCAAGCCGATCGGAGCTGCGGGTTACACCGGCACGCTGGAAGATTCCAATGTCGTCAGCCTGGTGGTGGATCATGCCGGAAATCTTTGGATCGCAAGCGCGTCGGGTTTGATCACTGAATTTTCCGAAAATAAATTCAACCTCCGCTATCGTCCATCGAAAGCTGCGCCCAATGATTTCAAATACACCGGACTTAGATTTCTTGATCCGGATGCCGCCGCTGAAAATTGGCGGAATCTCAATTCCATTTTTGCGGTGGATGACGGCGGAAATCTATGGGCGACTACGATTACCGGCGAAATAATCCAATTCAACGGCTCCAATGCGCCAACGACCATGTCATTGTCCAATTTTCCCAGCGGACGCGTTTTGGGTCTGGCCAACGATCCAGCCGGCCGCGTGTGGATGTTGAAAGGCACCCACGCCTGCGTGCGGGAAACCGGCCAATGGGAATTTTCCACCGAAGTGGGTTTTACCAATTTCACAAAAATATTCTGTTCCGTCAGCGGCGGGGGATTTTGGACTGCCAGAAATCCGCGCCCGCATATATTGGTTGACCTCGTCCAAAAAAACGGCGCGGAGTGGAACCTTACTTCGACGCCGATACCGGCAAATGCTTTGGACTATCCGGTTTCGGCCATGCTGCAAGACCGGCGCGGACGTTTATGGCTGGCGGTGCCGACGGAAGGTATTTATGTGAAAACGCCGGACGCCGACTGGGCGCGCGTGCAGATAAAAGGTCCGCTCGCAAAATGCGTTGTCCGCTGTCTTTTTGAAGACAACCGCGGCGGCATCTGGGTTGGCACGCAGGAAAAAGGATTGCATCAGATTTTGGATCCGCTGGTGCAAATGGTGATGCTGCCGCCGGAAGCGGCGGATGTCCACGCCACCACGGTTTGCGCGACGAAAGACGGCGCAATCTGGATCGGCACGGACAAAGGGCTTTATGGTCAAAAACCCGGCGAGTCCGAATCGGTGGACGAAGTCAGGGAATTTCGCCGGCAAAATGTTTATGCCGTGATGGAAGATTCGCGGACGAATCTTTGGGTCGGCACCAAGAATGGAATTTCTCTGCGTAAAAATTACGAGTTCAAAAGAATCCTGGCCGTCACGAACGGTGGCGTGCTCGCTTTGTATGAAGATCGCCAAGGCGATGTTTGGGCCGGCGGATTTCAAGGAGCCATTTTTCATTTCCATGATGGCACCAATGATTTCACGTGCAAATCAGCCGACACGAATAATCTGTCCATCTGTTGTCTGACCGAAGGCAACCAGGGTGAAATTTTTGCGATCACCCGTTGGAACGGATTTTGGCGGGTTCGCGGCAAAGAATTGGTCAAGGTGGAATCCGTTGATCCGCAAGTGGACGCCAGCCCGCAAATGGACGCCGTCGGCCGCGTCTGCGCGGTGCTTTGCGACCAGGATCAAGCCCTGTGGTTCGGAACTTTTGGCAACGGAATTTTTCGCTGGAGCCATGGCAAGTTGAAACAATTTACCATGACGGACGGCCTGCCGGACAATGGAATTCTCGGCCTGAAAGAAGATGGCCAGGGCAACCTATGGATGAGTTCGCGCAACGGAATTTTCGGCTGTTCGCGCCAGCAACTAAACAACCATGTGCGCAATCAAACCACGCCATTAGTTTGCATGCAACTCGGTTTGGACGAGGGCTTGGCGGATCGCGAATGCACCGGCGCCGGACAACCCGTCATTGCGCGCGGACCAGACGGATGTTTTTGGGTGGCAACGACCGTTGGCGCCGCGGGGTTCGATCCCGCCATGATAACCAAAGTCGTTTCCACTCCGGAAGTCATCATCGAAACTTTGAATGTCGATGGTCACATAACGGCTGGCGTGAATATGCGCATTCCTGCCAGCGCCCGGCATTTTGAGTTTCAATATTCCGCGCCCGAACTGACTGCGCCGAAGAAACTTCACTTCCGCTATAACTTGGAAGGCCTGGATCAAACGTGGACGGACGCGGGCGCCAGCCGCCTGGCCGTCTATAATCGCCTGCCCGCCGGCCAATATCGTTTTCGCGTGATGGTTTGCGGCGAAGATGGCGTGTGGCGTGAAGCCAAAAATGCCATCACCTTGCGGATCGTGCCGCCCTTTTGGCAAACGTGGTGGTTTCAGGCTTTAATCATCACGGGCATTGTCCCTTTTATATTCGGCATGATCGCTTTGAACATTCGGCGTAGAATGCGGCGATCGCTGGAACGTTTGGAAACGCAGCGCGCCGTGGAAGCGGTCCGCCAGCGGATCACCCGCGACCTGCATGACGAACTGGGCAGCGCCATCACTGAAATTCTTCAAGTTGGCGACCTGACATTGCAACCAAAACCCGGGCCGGAAATATTGCGGCTTAAATTGAAAACCGTGATGAGCCTGCTTCGCCAGCTAAGCATTACCGTAAGTGAAATTACCTGGACGATGAGTTCGCGCAACGACACGTTGCCCAGCCTGGTGGGTTATATCTCAAACCATGCGCAGGAATTTTTCCGTTACTCCAACATACGTTGCCGGTTGGACGTGACCAAGAATCTGCCAGGTGTCATGGTCAGTTCGCAAACGCGGCATAACTTGTTTCTCGCGGTCAAGGAAGCCTTGAACAACATCGCCAAACATTCGGGTGCGAACGAAGTCATCCTGCGCGCACATTATGCCGAGCCCATGCTGCAAATATCCATTGAAGACAACGGACGCGGCTTTGAGGCTGCCATTCATCCAAGAGGTGAAGGCCTGGCCAATATGCAAACGCGGCTCAATGCGCTCAAAGGTGAAATCAAAATTTTTTCACAGGCCGGCCGTGGCACGACCGTTCAATTCACTTTGGATTTAAGCCGGAATTTTGATTACGAAACCGAACCCGTTATTTAATGACAAGTCAGAAACTATTTCATAAACGGTGGGGCGAAGCTGTCGTATCGCCGCAAGTTCGCGGAAGGTCAGTTTATTATTTCAAAACATGAGCATTAAAATTGGGATCGTGGAAGATAGCGCGTCCATCAGCAATAACTGGGTTAAAGTGATCCAGACGCAGCCGGACTTTCGCTTTGTCGGCGCTTTTGGGAATGGCCTGGATGCGTTGCGGCAAATGCCCGGCCTGGAACCAGACGTGATCTTGATGGACATCAGTCTGCCCGGCATGACCGGAATTGAATGTGTCGCCAAACTAAAACCCCTCTTGCCGCGCACCGCTTTTCTCATGGTGACGATCCATTCGGATAACGACTATCTGTTCAAAGCCTTTCAAGCCGGGGCCACCGGTTACCTGCTCAAGCGCTGCACATCGGCAGAACTTATTTCGGCCATTCGCGATATTTTGAACGGCGGTTCGCCGATGACGGGCGAAATCGCGCGTCGGGTCATCGAATCTTTCGGTCGTCCCGCCGCCGCGCCCAGGGATGAATGTGCTTTGAGTGACCGCGAAAAAGAAGTGATTGAATTACTGGCCCAGGGCTATTCCGACAAAGAAATCGCCCAACGCCTGGAGATAAAATTCCCCACGGTCCGCAGCCACGTGGCGCGGATTTTTGAAAAACTCCATGTCCGTTCCCGCGTCGAAGCCGCCACCTGGTTCGTCCGTTCGCCAAAGTAATGGTCGGACAGGTATCTTGCCTGTCTGGTTTCTTGAGCCAAAACAGCTGCGCGACAGGCAAGCTGCCTGGCTTGCTACTTTCTCGCGGCTTTAATCAAAGTTCAAAACCATGGCCCGCTTCTCACATTGATCCCGTCTTTATTGAAGTAAAAGCCGCAAACGCGTCCGGCGCCGCCCGGATTGTGACGGTTGTGTGACATATCCGTGCCGCCCCGGCAACATCGCCCAAAACCAGCAAGAATGATGATGTTGCTCCCCGTAGAGTTCGGAAATAATGCGGACGCAAAATAAATTGACGCACGACATGATGGTTCCAACGGCCAACCAAACTCTGAAAATCGCAAGCACATTTTAATTTTTAAATTGATGAATATGAAACGTTCACTTGTTCAAAAAAAATTGCGCATTCCCTTCCTGGCGGCTGCTGTCTCGCTGTTACTTGGTGGTGGTTTTCCGCTTTTGGCGGGCACGGATGCCTGGAGCGGCGGCGGCATGCCTGATGGAAACTGGAGCAATCCGGCCAATTGGTCCGGCATAGCTCCAAATACAACGGGTGATAACCTGCTTTTCGCGGGCAATGCTCAACCGACCGTTACCAATGACCTGGTCACTTCAGCCGGTTGGATCCAATTAAATCCAACCGTGCCGTTTGCCATTGCAGGCGGCAGTTTGACCCTCAGTTCCGGCTTGACCAATTCGGCGCAAAATAATTTCTGGGATGTTCCATTGATGAACATGGTGAACCAGAATGTTGACGTGGCTGCCAATACGACACTGACCATCGGCGCCAATATTTCAGCCGTGGCAGCAAACTTCACCATTGCAAAAACCAGCGCCGGCACATTGGTTCTTTCCGGTGACGGCGATAACTCATTCATGCAAGCCACCATCAACGGCGGCACTTTGGTTTTGAACAAAGATTCCAGTTCCTCGGCTCATGCTCTGAATGGAACTACGGAAACAATCAATAACGGGGCTATTTTGCAATTGAGCGGCTCCGGCGGAGACCAGATCAACGATACCAGTGCGGTCATGGTGAATAACGGCGGCACGTTTGATCTTAATGGCCAGACTGAAACAGTGAAGAGCCTTACCCTCAACGGCACGGGTATTAACAATACAGGCTCGCTTACCAATAGTAGTCCGAATACAGCGACTTTGACGTTCAATGACGGAACGGCGCGCTCGAGTGGTTTAGGCAGCGCGGCGACGATAGGCGGTCTCGGTGATATTATTTTTGCCGGCGTTACTCCATTCGGACAAAGCACCAGCCAAACGTTGACCAAGGTTGGTGATAATACATTGATGCTGACAAATGGAAGCGGTCTGGACAATCACGACTTAACCCTTGTCGTTGATAGCGGCACGGTCATTCTGGCCAAACCTGTCGCTCCCAGCGGCGCGCATTGCGTTGGCGGGTTGACGGTTAAAGGCGGCACCGTGCAGCTTGGTGGCAGCGGCGGATACCAAATTTATCAAGGCGCGTCGCCAATCATAAACAGCGGTGGCGTTTTCGACTTAAACGGCCAGCCGCAATTCTTCACCACCGCCGCCGGTTTGACCGTAAATGGAACCGGCATCGGCAACAACGGTGTGCTGATCAATAATAACAGCTCGGTAGATTCAACGCTGACTGGCTCAGGAGCCAGCGCGGTGACTTTAGGTTCGGACAGCTCGTTGGGTGGTAATGGAAATCTGATAATTTCTGGTGTGATCAGTGGTGCGGGCAAGGCGCTGACCAAAGTTGGTGCTGGTCTGCTGACATTGTCCAATGCGGAAACTTACAGCGGCAACACGACGGTCAGCGGCGGCACGCTGGCCTTGACTGGCTCAGGTTCATTTTCCAGTTCGCCGGTTATTACCGTGGCCACCGGTGCGACGCTGGATGTTTCTGGCATCAGTTATTCACTTAGCGCAAATCAAACTTTGAGCGGCAGCGGCATGATCAATGGACCCGTAACGGCATCCACTGGCAGCATTAGTCCCGGCACAACGACAGCGTTGGGCACGCTTACGTTTAACAACGACCTTACGCTTGGCAATACGGCGCTTACGATTGGTTTTGATGGAGCGGGTGCCAATAATTCGCAGATTAATGTGCTTGGCAATTTGATCAATAACGGAACGACAGCCATCAGTCTTAACGCCCATGGCTTGCAAGCGGGAACTTATACCTTGATTACTTATGCCGCGTTGAGTGGTGGTGGAACCTTTGCCTTGAATGGCACTTATCCCAACGTGACTTTGAATTCGCCGGGTGCCAACTCACTCACCATTACTGTCGGCCCTGGCGGTAGCAGCGGTGGCGGTGCAAACCTTGTTTGGAAAGGCGATGGCACGGCTAATAATTGGGATTTGAGCGCCGCGAATTGGACGTTTCTCGGCGGATCAGTTGCCTTTGCCCAGGGTGACGCCATAACTTTTGACAATACGGGTTCCAGCACACCAGCGATCAATTTAGGAACGCAACTTTCGCCCGCCAGCGTGACGGTTAATTCGACGAATACTTACATTTTCAGCGGCGGCGGCAGTTTGAGCGGAACGATGGCGTTGAATAAGAGCGGCGCAGGAACTCTGGTGCTGGCCACCGCTAATAATTATACCGGTAATACAACCATCAGTGCGGGCACGCTACAATTGGGCAACGGCGGCACGACGGGCGATGCGGGCAACAGTCCGGTCATTACTTTGGCCAGTGGTGGTGCGGGCGCTGATGGCACGGGTGATAGTTTGGCCGTAAACGAAACTGGTTCGCCGGTATTTACCAATGGACTTTCTTTAGCAAGTGGTAACCAAGGCGTTTATGTGAACGCCGGACAAATCGCCACTTTCGCGGGCCCGATCTCCGGCGGCGGCCAGCTTTGGGTGAATGGTCCCGGCACATTGGTCATCGGTGATACTAATACGTTCACAAGCGGAGTCGTCATTGATAACAATGCCCTTGGTGCATTGCAGATTAACACGGTGCGCGCATTGAACGGCGGAAGAGTCTTTTTCGGCAAGCCGTCCGGTGGCACGTTGATTTATACCGGGACGAATGAGGACGGTAGCAGCATGGCGGGCGCTTCATTCTTTCAAGGCGCCGGTGTGCACGTGATCAACATCGCCAATCCCGCAACGACCTTGACCATCAACAGCAATATGCAAGGCAGTGGTGTCTTCGTGAAAGCCGGCTTGGGGACTCTCGCTTTGGGCACGACGAATACTTATATCACCACCACGGTTGTCAGCAACGGCACGCTGGCTTTGGTGGGTTTCGGCGCAATTCCAACCACCCCATCCATTACGGTGATCTCAAATGCCGTGTTTGATGTTTCAGCTCTCGGAAGCTTTTCATTGGCGACGAACCAAAGCCTGGGCGGCAACGGCAATGTTGTGGGAAATATCATTGCGGCAACCGGCGCGGCCATCATCCCGGGGATGAGTGCAACCAACCCGGCGAACCCGACGTTCGGCACGCTGACGTTTGGCGGTAACCTGACCGTTAATGGCTCGCTCTTGACTTTTGGTTTCAGTCAAGACTCAACGGTGGCAAACGATCAAGTTCAAGTCTTGGGAAATCTGGAGAATGACGGGACGACGCTGATTGCCCTCAATTATGGCTTCATAAATCCAGGAACTTATACTCTGATGATTTACACTTCGTTGAGCGGTAGCGGAACTTTCGTTTTGAACGGCACTTATCCGAACACAACTTTGAATGTCGGTGCAACTTCCATCACGTTGACTGTCGGTGGCGGCGGTTCACGGATTGGCAATCTGGTCTGGAAAGGCGACGGAATTGCCAATAGCTGGGACATGCAGACGACGTCCAACTGGGTGAACCAATTATTGCCGGATACTTTCCATCAAGGCGATAAGGTGACTTTTGATAATACCGGCTCAACCAATTCAGCAGTGAGTCTGGTGGGATCGCTGGCTCCGGCGAGCGTGACGGTGAATTCTTCCAATACTTATACTTTCGCCGGTAGTGGTCAACTTGGCGGGCAGATGAATCTGGCCAAGAGCGGCACGGGTGGGTTGGTTCTGGCCACGGACAATGCTTATACGGGGAACACAACAGTCAGCGCGGGCATGGTTCAATTGGGCAACGGTGGAACTGCGGGCAGCGCTGGCAGTGGCACGATCAACCTGGTTGGCGGCGGCGCGATTGTCAGCGGCACTAACAATGTTGGGCTGGTGGTGAACAAGGCGGGTTCGTCAGTGATTGCCAACGGCCTTTCTTTTGCCAGCGGCAACCAATCGGTCTATGTGAACGCCGGACAAACCGCCATCTTCACCGGTCCGCTTTCGGGTCCGGGCCAACTTTGGGTTACCGGCCCCGGCACGATGATCATCAGCAACATTGGCAGCAGTTATACTTCTTCCAACGGCGCAGTGCTGAACAATCCGACTGCCGTGTTGCAACTGGACTCGATCAGTGAATTCAACGGCCTTCCGGTCTTCTTCGGCCACGGCGGCGGCACCTTGACTTACACCGGTCCAAGTGCCGACGGCAGCGGCCTGTTGGGCAACAGCGATATTTTTCAAGGCACTACAAACGTGATCAATCTGGTTAATCCGGAAACAACCTTGACCGTAAATACTGTCATGGGTGGCACCGCGGCCGGCACTGCTTATGTGGTCAAATCCGGTCCGGGAACCTTGGTTTACAACGCAATTAACACCTACTCGGCGGGCACGGTTGTTAGCAACGGCACGTTGCTTGTCAATGGCCAGCTTTCATCTTCAACGGTCAATGTTGTTGCCAACGGCAAGCTGGGTGGATCCGGCTTGGTTAATACGGCAACGATTCAGCCGGGCGGAATTATTCAAGGTGGCGATGCCAGCTATTCCGGAATGTTCACCATCAATAGCACGCTGAACATTGGAATGGACAATAATTCGGTGACGCACAGCCAGTTCAACCTGACTGCCGGGGGAACACTTTTTCCCATCATACTCAATGTCAACGGAACTAACATGGTTGATATTCAGGATGCCAGCCTTTCGGCTGGGACTTCTTATCCATTGATTTTTTATGGCGCAATTACTTACGGGGCCACCGCTGGGTTCCAATTGGGGAGAATTCCGCCCGGCGTAACTGCCAGCGTGCAGGACGTAGGTGGTGAAATTGACCTGGTCGTTACCTCCGTTTTGCCGCCGCCGCCGACGTTTGGCGGAATCACCACGCTCCCGGACCATAACTTCGAGTTGAACTTCAGCGGTCCCAGCGGACAGAACTATACCATCCTGACCAGCACCAATCTGGCGTTGCCTTTAAGCAGCTGGACGCCCGCCAGCACTGGCACATTCGGTTCTACATCCATCCTTTTTGATGACTTGGATGCGACCAATCATCCGCAGCGGTTCTATCTCATCACTTCACCGTGATTTTTTTAAAAGCGAAAATTGCCGGACATTAAAAATCATGAAATATAAAACGAATCAGCAGCGGGCATTTACTTTGATCGAGTTATTAGTCGTCATTGCCATCATTGCCATATTGGCCGCCATGTTGTTGCCGGCTTTGAGTGCGGCCAAACAAAAGGCCTACGCCGCCCAATGTATGAGCAATAACAAACAACTGGCGCTGGCTTGGACAATGTATAACGGAGATAACAATGACCGGCTGCCGCTCAACGACGGCAATGGTTCTTTCAATGGATCGCCAACGTGGATCAGTGGAAGCTTGGATTGGTCAACCGCTTCGAACAATACGAACATCCAAAATTTGATCAACGACAGCAATTCGTTGTTGGGATCTTACCTCGGCAGAAATGCCGCCGTCTTTGCCTGCCCAGCTTCACAAAATGCAAGTCCGGCGCAACGGGCGGTGGGATGGTCGGCGCGTGCGCGCAGTGTAGTCATGAACGCGGCCGTCGGAGATGGCGCCAAAGACCTCAACGTGGATGTCGGCGGCCCCAACTTCTGGTGGGCTAAAAAAATGGGTGATCTTCGCAATCCCGGCCCCAGCATGACTTGGATATTTTCCGACGAACATCCGTCCAGCGTTGATGACGGGCTGCTTTATGTTCCTTATTATGCTACTCCCTCCGGTCCTACTGGCACCGGAAATTTCACGGAACTGCCCGGCAGCCAGCATGGTGGCCGGTGCGGCATGAGCTTCGCCGACGGTCATGCTGAAATCCACAAATGGCTTACGGCTGTAGTTTGCCAGCCGGTGACTTATACCACCAAACTAACCCGTATTAACGTGGTGAAAAGCGAAGATCTCAAATGGATGGAATTGCATACGCCCATCGGTAATTGATTATTTCAAAAATGGTCTTGAGGTTGTCAATGGGGCAATAAAACAGCCATGCAATAAATGCTTAACAGAAACCAATAAAAGAAGCTGAAAGCGTTGTTACTTTCGTCGGCTTCCGTTCAAATTGGATTGAAATGGGCAAAGCAACAACTTTGCCCTGCCGTTTAGTTGTCGGCGCTTTGTAAAAGGGTTCATGAATTTGAAAATTGTTCTTATTCGACTAATCCCAGGTCGGGCCCGTGACGCTGCAAACGGCGGACACTGTCCCGGCCAGATGAAATTGCGCGATGTTTAACCAGGATTCACCATGTTGAAAATAAAAGCACGAAACTTTGTGGCGGCGCGGTGGCCAGATTGTTGCCGGGTGGCAACTGAATTATTTCCATTGGCGTCATTATCCTTTCATCGCATGAAGCGTGTAATTTTTATTGGTTGCTGGCTGGCCATTTTAATTTGCAGCCGGGCTTGGGCTGTGGAGCCGCTGGGAAATTTTGACGCCACGACGGAAATCGTCGGCCAAAACCCCAACGGTTTGGAGACGCCGGTCAACCAATTGGTCGCCTCGGCGGGAATTTTAGTTGAGCTTCAAGGCGTGCGGCCGAACGCGTTGGCTTTAAGCCCCGACGGCAGGTTATTGGTCACGTCCGGCCAGACGCGCGAATTGCTGGCGCTGGATCCGGCCACGGGAAAAATCCGGCAGCGCGTGGCTTTTCCGCCGGAGGCTGAAAACCAGCCGGTCAAATCAGTTTCCACGCTCGTGCTCGACGCCAGCCTGAAGGCAAAAATGAGCTTCACCGGTCTCGCCTTTTCGCCCGACGGCTCGCGGATTTATCTTTCAAACGTCAATGGTGACATCAAGGTCTTCCGCGTCGACAAAGACCAAAATGTTTCGCCGCATTTTTCCCTGCCCTTGCCGCCGGCCAATGCGCCGGGCCGGACCAATGACATTCCCACCGGCCTTGCCGTTTCGCGCGACGGCAAAAGGATTTACGTCGCGCTTAATGTCGCCAACCGGCTGGTCGAACTCGACGCGGTGACGGGAAAAGTTTTGCGCACTTGGAACGTTGGCGTCGCGCCTTATGATGTGGCGTTGGCCGGCAAGAAAATCTATGTGAGCAATTGGGGCGGACGCCGGCCGGATGCGGACAGTGTCACCGGGCCGATCGGGCGCAATGGCATCGTGCGCGTGGATGAAAATTCCGTCGCCAGCGAAGGCTCGGTTTCGGTGGTTGATCTGGATGGAAATGCGGATCCATCGGCAATCCGGAATTCATAATCTGAAATTCTCACCGGTCGGCACGCCTGCGCGCTGGCGCTTTCGCCGAATGGAAAATTTCTTGTCTGCGCCAATGCGGACAGCGACACGTTGAGCGTGATTGACACGCGAACGGATACAATGGTCGAGACGATTTGCGCGCGGCAAAATCCCGGCGATTTGTTCGGCGCGCAACCGAACGCGCTGGCTTTTGATAAATCCGGCAAAAAATTATTCGTTTGCAATGGCACGCAAAACGCCGTCGCCGTTTTTCAATTTGATCCGGGTGAATCAAAATTGCTGGGGCTGATCCCCGTCGGCTGGTTTCCGGGGGCAATTGCGTATGACGCGCAACGCAAGGTGATTGACGTGGCGAACATCAAAAGCATCAGCCCGAAAATGGAACCTGCCAAAAAGGGTGATGGCTTTGGGTTCAACACGCATCAAATCTACGGTTCGCTTTCACTCGTGCCGGCTCCGGCGAAACCTGAGTTGGAAAAATTCACGCGGACGGCGCTGGCAAATTTGCGTTATCCGTTGCTCGCACAGGCGAAATTGCCGGCGCGCAAAAATGAGCTGGCCAGGCCCGTTCCCGAACGCGTCGGCGAACCGGGTGTTTTTCAGCACGTCATTTATATCATCAAGGAAAACCGCACTTACGACCAGGTGTTGGGCTGGGCGACGTGACAGCAGGCGACGGCGAGGCGGACTTGTGCATTTTTGGCGAACGAGTGACGCCCAACCAGCATAAGTTCGTCCGCGATTTCACGCTATTGGACAATACTTACTGCTCCGGCATTTTGAGCGCCGAAGGTCATCAATGGGCGGACAAGCGCGATGGCCAATGATTATCTCGAACGTTCCTACGCCGGCTGGCCGCGCAGTTATCCGGGCGGCGCTGGGCCGGACGGGCGCGATGCGCTGGCGTATTCGCCGGCAGGTTTTATTTGGACTGATGCGGCGGCACACGGCAAGACGGTGGCGGATTTCGGCGAGTTTACCGCAGCGCATCATGTTTGGAAAAACACGCGTCAAGCGGAGGGCAATTGGACTGATGCCTATCGTGATTTCATCAGCGGCGCCGATCAGATTGATTATTCCTGCGAACCGGACATTGAAGCGCTGCGGCCTTTTATCGTGACCAATTATCCAGGCTTCGATCTGAACGTTCCGGACATTTTCCGCGCCTCACGGTTCATCCAGGACCTGAAACAATTTGCAGCGGCGGACAATTTTCCGAACCTTCTCATTGTCTGGCTGCCCGACGATCTCACACGAGCGGCACGCGTCGCGGTTCGCCCACCCCCGAAGCGCAAGTCGCCGACAACGACCTCGCGTTTGGGCAGATTGTCGAGGCCGTCAGCCATTCAAAATTTTGGACGAACACCTGTATTTTTGCCATCGAAGACGATCCGCAAGACGGCTGGGATCACGAAAGCGCCTATCGCACGACCGCCTATGTTATCAGTCCCTACACCAAACGCCATCAAGTCGTGAACACGCAATACAACCAGACGAGTTTGTTACGCACGATTGAATTGATGCTTGGCCTGCCGCCCATGAATCAAATGGACGCCACGGCGACGCCGATGTTCGATTGTTTCACGAACACGCCCGACTTCACCGCATTTTGCGCCGTGACCAACCAAGTTCCGTTGGATGAAATGAACCCGCCGCCAAACAAAATCCGTGACGCGCAATTACGCCAGGACGCCTTGGTTTCCGCCAAATTGCCGCTCGAAAAAGAAGATCAATGCCCGGAGGATGTGTTCAACCACATTCTCTGGCGTGTGGCAAAGGGCTCGCGAACACCCTATCCCGATTGGGCGGTCAAAGTTGCCGGCGACGATGACTAAATCGAAAAACGAAACGCGGTTTGGCGGGTAACTCAAGCCGAGATTTTTTCCACTCGTCAGATTGCTCGATGGTCGAGTTAAAAAAAATCTGGCATTTGCCGCTGATGAATATTGGACAGGCTGGAAGCTTGACTCACTGTTGTCTCTGCACTTTTACAAAGCCGCTCATGGTAGAATCCAAATTTCAGCTCCTTGATTTGTCGTTTTAACCTGCAAAATTTTTATGGTTTCCAATTTCCGAACTAAAGTCTTTTCCGCGCGAACGAAAGAAACTTTGCCGAAATCATCAATAATGCTGATACCGCAAGCGATGAAGCCCGGTAACAATCAGCGACGAGTTGAAACAAAATAATACGCATGAACTTGAAAAGTATTTTTCCAACCGTTCCAGCCGACACCGAAGTAATAGTGTTGAAAGTTCGCAAGATGCGACGATGGAAGCCGGGATGTTCCTCAAACCCAGAAATCACCACGGCTGGTCGCTTGCATGATTTTTCGAAAATGAAACGTGGATTTACTTTAATCGAGTTGTTAGTGGTCATTGCCATCATTGCAATTTTGGCGTCTTTACTGCTGCCGGCACTGGCCAAAGCCAGGGAAAAAGCCAGTCAAATTACCTGTATCAACAATCTGAAACCATGGGGATTGGCGATGACAATGTATGCGGACGACAACAACCAGTTTTATCCGGCTTCGCGGGATCTCAAATATGTCGCCACGCCGGATAACAATCCGGTCTGGACGGAGATGTATGCGGATGCGACGGCATCGCCTCCCATCGGACTTTCCGACTGGTTCAATGCCCTGCCGCCTTATGTCTCCGGTCTGCCGCTCTGGCAATATGGCGCCAACAATATCAGTAATAATATTTTCGTTGCCGGCAAATCCATTTATATCTGTCCCACGGCGGCAAATATTCCCTATCTGCCGGGCGATCCTAATCCGCTGACGAGCATCGAACCGGGAGCGGGACCGGGGCCGACGTTCAATTACGGCATGAACCAGCGCATCAACAATAATCTTCCCAGCCCGGCCAACGTGCCGGAAACACCGTTCAAAATCACTCAGGCGGCGCATCCTTCGGCGTTTGTGGTTTTCGCAGAACAACGGACGCATCAAAGTGAAACTCCTTATTACGGCACCACGCCGCAGGACCTCAGCAGCACCTACACCTGGTGCAACCGTTTTTCGGGACGACACAGCGCGGGCGGAAACATCGTTTTCGGTGACGGTCATGTGTCCGATTTCAAATATAATCATGTCGTTGCTCAGGTCAGCGGCAAGATTGCCGATCCCAAAGTTCCCGACATTAACTGGGAGTTTGATGGGCAGTAATGCGAACGCTGATAATTCACGCAAACATCTCAACAAGTCTTATGGGTAATAATTTTACTGTGACTGAAATGTAACTTTTTCCAGCGCCGCTTTGTCTTAAACGGTTCGACAGCCTGGCTTTTGACTATTTTAATTTAATTATTTCGATGAAACATTTATCCCTCATTCTTTTTCTCATCCTTTCTTTTTCTGGTGCGACCGGTCAGTTCGTGGCAAATGCTCAAAATCCTCAGGCTAGCCGCCAACCTGACGAAGATGTAAACGATCCAATCGTGCGGTTGCGTCCGGGACTGCAGCCCGACAAGAATTTACTTTTCAATGGCTGGGGCATTGCTCCCGCGGGTGACGCCGTGCCGACAACCGATTTGCCCCTCAAGCTGGTTTTGGCGCCGGATCACAAATATTTGCTGGCGGTGCACGGCGGATTCAATCAACACGGAGTCACGATAGTTGATCTCGCCACGCGGAAAGAAACGCAGTTTCTTCCCTTGGATGCGGCTTGGAATGGCCTCGCTTTCACCGCCGATGGCCGGCAGTTTTTTGTTTCGGGCGGTAGCAGCGGCTTGGTTCATGTTTTCAATTACGCCGACGGCAAGGCGACATTCGATCATTCGGTCAAGCCGCTGGTAAATGATGATCAAGTTTTTCTGGCCAGCATTGCGGTGAATCCACGCACCGGAAAATTGTATGTGTGCAATGAAGCCAATGATGAAATTTTGGTATTGGATCCAAAATCATTAACCTTGGAAACAACCATTCCTGTCGGATCACATCCTCATACTTGTGTCATTGGCGGAGATGGTCGTCATCTCTATGTCAGTGATTGGGGTGGCCAAAGCGTGAGTGTCGTGGACATGAAATCGGCACGGCGGATTCGCGATATTCCGGTTGGCCTGCGACCTAACGACATGACTTTGGCGCCGGATGGCAGGTTGTTTATCGCCTGCGCAGGCGATAACACGGTGTATGTCATTGCCACCGGGCATGTCGAAGCTCAAGAAGCCGCACCAGATTCCACGCGACTGATCTCGGAAGGCGCGCGGGAAATCATTTCAACCTCGCTCTATCCGGAATCGCCCGAAGGCAGCACGCCGGATGCTGTCGCGGTCTCACCAGACGGCCACACCTTGTTCGTGGCTAACGCTGACAATAATGACGTGGCGGTGGTGGACATTTCTAATTCGCTGGCCGATGATAAAGCGCGGAAAAATCATGAATCAGTGTCGTTTGTGGAAGGTTTCATCCCCGTCGGCTGGTATCCTTCGGCAATCGCCGTAAGTCCCGACGGGAAAACATTATTAGTGGGCAATGGCAAAGGTTTGTCATCCCGGCCGAATTTTCCGCCTGCTGGTGTGGCGGGTCGTAAATCAAAAAAAGCTGGCTTTGATTATATCGGCACTACGCTCGTCGGTTCGGTCGCTTTTATTTCTTTGCCGGATGCCGCGCAAATGGCTGCTTACACGCGACAAGTGCGATTGAATTCCCCCTATAAACCAACTCAATTTCAAACCGCGCCGGTGGCGGCCAATTCCGTTATTCCAGCCAAGGTAGGTGATTCGAGTCCCATTCGTTATGTGCTCTATGTCATCAAAGAAAATCGCACTTATGACCAGATATTTGGTGATTTCCGCGATAAGCATGGCCAACCGGCTGGCAATGGCAGTTCCAATCTCACCTTCTATGGCGAAGCCGTTACCCCTAACCATCATCAACTGGCCCGTGACTATGTCTTGCTCGACAATCTCTATTGCAACGGCGAAGTCAGCGCCGATGGTCATAGTTGGTGCGACGCCGCCATCGCCACTGATTTCAACGAACGTAATTGGCTGCTCTCCTATTCGCATCACGGCAATCTGCCAGGCAATCGAGAAATGGAAAATCCTGCCTCTGGATATTTATGGGATCTCTGCCGCCGACATGGAGTGACGTTCAAAAATTACGGGGAAGGCTCCATCCACGTTCCTTCCGCCAACCGCGGTCGCTGGAGCAGTCCCTGGGCGGTTCGCGACCAGGATCGGGTGAACTTTTGGATTAAAGATTTGCAGGCGGCTGAAAAAACAGGCGAGTTACCACACTTCATGATCATGTCGCTCGGCGAAGATCACACCAAAGGCACGCAGCCCGGCGCTTTTACTCCGGATGCTTGTGTCGCCAGCAACGACCTTGGACTCGGACGCCTTGTCGCCGCCGCCAGCCATAGCCGTTTCTGGAAAGAGATGGCCATCTTCGTCATTGAAGACGACGCCCAAAATGGACCGGACCATGTGGACGCTCACCGCACCGTCGGTTTGGTCATCAGTCCCTATTGCAAACGCGATGTTGTGGACAACACGCTCTACACAACTGCAAGCATGGTGCGCACGATGGAATTAATTCTCGGACTGCCGCCGATGACACAATACGACGCCGGCGCGACGCCCATGTTTAATTGCTTTGGTCAAACTGCTGATGTCAGCCTATATGAACCATTGACACCCAAGGTGGACATCTATGCCAAGAACACTCCCAAATCTCCCGGAGCCAAAGAATCCGCCCGCATGGATTTCCACGATTATGACTTTGCGCCCGAAGATCAACTCAACCGTGTTCTCTGGGCTGCCGCCAAAGGAATTGATGCTCCCTATCCAACGCCCATCCATCGCATGATTTTCCCTGCTCAAGCCGCCTCAGTTAATGGCATGGAATAAATAAAATCCATTTCTAGATTGGTTCGGCGTGAGTTTTGTCATGCTTCATGTTTCTCGGAGCTCAAAGGCGTAATTTCCAATTGCCTGCATTTGAGGCGACGTTGGATAATCGCCGCACCAATATGTTTTGGAACAATGGTTTTGCCGTCGAATCTTCGTCAGCCGCGCCGCTTCCTGTCCGCCAAAGCGTTCAATGGCACGGAGCGCATCCGATGCCTCGACCGCTCCATACTGACGCGTGTCGCCGGATAAAATGACGCGCCGAGCACTTGCTGGCGTTGCGGTGCGAGGACGTATGAAATGTGACCGGCAGCGCGCAAGCCGTTGCCGATTTCGCGCAAGGTATGGCTTTTGCCCGTCCCTCGCGCCGCCGCAAAACAGCGTGACAAAAGGTAGCACCTCTTGACAGTGCAACGATGACGGAGCGTAGTGGCGGGAGATTTATGCTCTCGCGTCTATGATGCGTGCGTGAGCGCTCGCGGCGATCGGAGCGTGGCAGGCGATGTGATCCAGCCAGACTGACGCGTGCGCTGGGCTTTGGCCCAAGCCGCCGGCGTGAGGGCTGGCACTTCGGAGGTCTTCGCCTTGGGCAGCCGTTCAAAAACGTCCTGGAGATATTCGGCCGGGTTGATGCCGTGACGGCGGCAACTGCCCAGCACCGAGCAGATCACCGCACTGCGCCGCCCGGCGGCGGGATGGCCAATGAACAAAAAATTCTTTTTGCAAACGGCGGTGGGGCGAATCGCATTCTCGCGTAAATTATTGTCGATCTCAAGCCGGCCGTCGTCCACGTAGTGGATCAAGGCCGCCCAGCGGGCGAGCGTATAATCAATGGCCTAGCTGAGCAGACTCTTGGGCAGCACCTTTGCGCACGACTGCCAATGCCCAGCAGAATCGCTCCAGTGCCGAGGAAGCTCACGAGGAAGCTCACCAGTGGACAGCACGAGTCAAACAAACAGGAAGCTCCCCAAACTTACTGGTTCGACTGGGAAACTATACGAAGCTGCCCGCCTAAAAGACCATTCTTCAAAACTGTACCAAGAAGCACTGGCAACAGACCATTTTCCAGAAGCGCACCTGGCTCTCGGCCGGCTGGAAACAGAGCAAAACAGCAAAGACCAAGCCCGTCAACATATTCTGGCCGCACTAAACGTGGATCGCACCGTGGGAATCCGCACCAAAAAAATTCTCTCAATGGAATGAAAATGCCTCACCACCAACGCGCCACCGTCATCGTTATTCTCTCGTGGATAACTAGTTGACCGGAGCGCCTGTTTGCCACATGTTTATTTAATCATCAACTGGCCTGAAATGTGAAGCCACATATAAGATTGGCATAGGACTTGGCAAAAAGCGCGAAACTTTCAGTCAAAGCACAGGTCGCGGCAAGGTTCAGAATTGGCTAATGTAAAACCGGTTGTTTCATTCTTGACGGTTGACCTAAATACATTCTATTGTCAGGTGTAAGGGTTTCCCTGATTGACAATAAAGAGATATTCAAGATTTGCCCGTTGTATAATCTTGACAGCGACAATGAACAAACTAAAAAGTCCCGATGCTCTAATCAGTGCATTTCCGTCCAAGTCATTGCTTGCCGATGATTTCTGGACAATTCACGGAGTCCGGTGAAAGTTTAGCCAAACCTAAAGGAATATTATGACACTTACTAAACGCGACCTTGTTATCCGCATCAGTGACGAGACCGATCTCGGCCAACAGCAGGTTTTTGATGTGGTGCAGAAAACCCTCGACTACATCACTGAGTCGCTTGCCAAAGGCGATAAGGTGGAGCTTCGAAACTTTGGGGTCTTCGAAGTCAAAGTGCGCAAGGCCCGCGTCGGGCGCAATCCCAACAAACCGGAGACCGATGTGCCGATCCCTGCCCGCTCCATGGTCAAGTTCAAGGCCGGCAAGGAAATGCGGGCCGAAGTTTTGAAGCTGCCAGCTTAACAGCCGGCACCAAACGTCACGTCCAGGCAAATCGGAAAAAGGATTTTCCGATTTGCTGTTTTCCTAATCACAAATCTTCCATACCATTTTGGCATGGATCGATTACCCGGTTTTCGCGACTTTTATCCCGAACCGCTCCCGCATCAGGACGTGTGGAGCGCCGACGCCCGTCAGCACATTTTCGACAAATGGCGCGGAACCGCCCGTCGCTATGGCTTCCGGGAATATGACGGCCCGCCCCTCGAACCGCTGGAACTGTTCACCACCAAGAGCGGCGAAGAGATTGTCGGCCAGCTCTACAACTTTGTGGACAAGGGGGAACGCGCCATTTCGTTGCGGCCCGAAATGACCCCTACCCTGGCGCGCATGGTCGCCGCGCACGAACGCAATTATAAGAAACCCATCAAGTGGTTCGCGCTTCCGCAACTGTTCCGCTACGAACGCCAGCAGAAAGGCCGCCTACGCGAACATTTTCAATTCAACGCCGACATTCTCGGCGAGACCGATCCGGCGGCGGACGCGGAATTGATCGCGCTGCTCATTGATACGCTGCGTTCCTTTGGCCTGACCAGCGAGGATTTCGTCATCCGTTTGAGCAGCCGCAACGCATGGCATGATTTCTTCAAGCACGGCGGCGGCGACATGGCGCATGAATACGCCTTTTATCAGATCGTGGACAAGCTGGAACGCGAAGCTCCAGAACAAAGTGACGAGAAACTTCGTGCCCTCGGATTTTCCCTCGAAACCGTCAACGCCTTCATTGAAAAAGGCACGCCGACGATTGAACTGCAAAGCATCCTCGACAATCTGGCCGCGCGCGGCCTGCGCGAATTTGCGAAGATTGATTACCGCGTCATTCGCGGTCTGGCCTATTACACCGGTGTCGTGTTTGAAGCGTTCGATCGCAAGGGCGAATTCCGTGCGATCGCCGGTGGCGGGCGTTACGACAATCTGGTCAAACTCATCAGCGGCGGCAAAGTCAGCCTGCCCGCGCTCGGTTTCGGCATGGGCGATGTGGTGCTGCTCGAACTGCTCAAAGAGCGGAAGCTGCTGCCGCAGTTCGACGCAAACGTGGACGTTTATGTTTTGATCGAAGACGAAGCCCTGCGAGCGCCGTCGCTGAAACTGATCCAGGAACTCCGCACACGAGGCTTTGTCGTGGAATATTCCTTCACCGCCGCCAAATCGGACAAGCAATTCAAGCGTGCGCAGGAATTGAAGACCGCGTTCACCGCCAAACTGGCAAGCGAATCCTATGTGCGCATCCGCAACCTGAAATCACGCGCCGAGGTGGTTGCCGGCGCCGGCGATGTGGCGAATCACCTGGTGTTCAAGTCGAACGCCTGATGATCCGCCAGACCAGCAAAAAAGGCGGGGCTTTCGCCCCGCCTTCGTGAAATGGATTCCAAAAATTACTTGGCCGGTGCCGCTTCCACCTTTTTCTGTTTTTCATTCACCAGCGTCGCGCCCTTGCCGAGACGTTTGCGGAGATAGGTCAGTTTCGCGCGGCGGACCTGGCCGTGACGCTCCACTTCAATCTTGTCCACCCGCGGTGAGTGCAGCGGAAACACGCGTTCCACACCTTCGCCGTAGCTGATGCGGCGCACGCTGAACGTCTCGTTCAAACCGTGTCCGCGTTTGCCGATGACGACGCCCGCGAAAACCTGGATGCGTTCCTTGTCGCCTTCGACCACTTTGGTGTGCACTTTGACCGAGTCGCCGACGCCGAATTTCGCGTCGTCTTTGCGATATTGTTCCGATTCAATTTTTTCTTGTAATGCCTGGTTCATAAAGTCATTTGCATGACGGCCACCATGACCGCCAAAATTATTTTAACAAATCCGGTCGCTGCTTTTCCGTCTGCAACTTCGCCTGTTCGCGCCGCCATTTCTCAATCTCGGCGTGGTTGCCGGACAACAGCACGTCGGGAACTTTCATCCCGCGAAATTCCGCCGGCCGCGTGTATTGCGGATATTCCAGCAGCCCGTGGCTGAAGGATTCATCGTGCGAACTTTCATCGTCGCCCAAAACCCCGGGCAGCAACCGCGTCACCGCGTCGATCACCACCATCGCGGGCAGCGCGCCATTGGTCAGCACATAATCGCCGATGGACAACTCGTCATCCGCCAGCGCCTCGCGCACGCGCTCGTCAAAACCTTCGTAACTGCCACAGACCAGAAGCAGATCTTCCTGCTGCGCCAGCTCGCGCGCGATGGCCTGGTCAAACTTCCGCCCCGATGGCGACAACAAAATCACGCGCGTCTTTTCGCGCTGCAAACTTTCAACCGCTTCAAACAACGGTTCCGGTTTCAACAGCATTCCCGGTCCGCCGCCAAAGGGCCGGTCATCCACCGTCTTGTGCCGGTCATGCGTCCAGTCGCGCAACTGGTGAATTTTCAAATCCAGCAATCCCGACTGGCGCGCCCGGTTCACGATGCTTTCGTCGAGCGGCCCGGCGAACATCGCCGGAAACAAAGTGAGCACATCAATTTTCATTAGTCCGTAGCCAGCAGTTTGATGGTCAGCACTTGAAAATCGCCCGCCTGCTGCCACTGACGACTGACTACCGGCTGTCTTCGACGATTTCCACCGAGCAGCGCAGGCCCTTCTTCGCGCTGCCCGCGAGCAACAACGAACGGATGGCATTGATGGTTATGCCCTGCCGCCCGATGATCTTGCCCACGTCCTGCGGGTCGAGGCGCAGTTCATACACCGTCGTGCCGGCCCGCTCCACCGGCGTGACCGTCACCGCGCCGGGATTCTGGACGAGGCCTTTGACGACATATTCCAAGAACGCCTGCATTGCGGAAAAACAGTTAGGCCGCCGCGGGAACCGCCTTGCCCGCCTTCTTGATGAAGCTGGCGACGGTGTCGCTCGGTTGGGCGCCCTTGCTGATCCAGTATTGGGCGCGGTCGAGCTTGAGGGTGAAATTATCGCCCGGCTTGAGCGGTTGATACACGCCGATTTCCTCGATGAACTTGCCATCGCGGGGGCTGCGGCCGTCGGCTACTACAATGCGAAACACCGGGGCGTTCTTCGTCCCGACGCGCTTCATGCGAATTTTTACTGCCATAAGTTTTTCAAAAGAGCGCGAAAATTATCAGTTACAGCGTATTTAGCAAGCCTTGTTTTAACAAAACGTCGCTTGCCGACGGGCGCAAACGCTGGTTTCCTAGCGGCGTGAGCATTCCCTATGAGGAAATCCTGGACGGCAACCCGTTGCCGCGATCCGCGCCCGGCATCCGCCACGAGCAGATTTGCGGGCGCCTGCACGCGGCGATGGCGGCCAGCGTGGCCAACATCGGCAGCACGCAATTGCTGGCGCCACGCACGAAAATCCAGGTATCCCGCTCCACCACCATCTGTCCCGACCTGGCGCTGATCACCGCGGCCACCGGCAAACTCTGGCTGGCCGTGGAGATCGTCCACACCGGCGATCATCACGCCGACACGGTCATCAAAAAAGAAATTTACGAAACCGTCCGCGTGCCGCGGTTGTGGATGGTGGATCCGCGCTACGACAATGTGGAGATCTATCACAGCACGGAATTCGGGCTGGTCTTGAAAGGGATTCTGGCCGGGAGCGAGGTGCTGGCGGAAAAACTGGTGCCGGAATTCCAATTTGTCATCGCCGAACTCTTCGCCACGCCTCCAGTGGCATAGATCCCGCACTTTTCGGCCGGTTTTCGCTTGAACGGGATATTTCATCCGGCGGTCTAAGTTTCGAAAGGTAGAAATCCAAACATATGAAAACAATAAAATTGATCACGGTTGTCGCCGCCGGTTTTTTGGTGGCGGGATTCAATCTGCTGGCGGAGGACACCGGCAAGGAAACCACCATCACGGGAAGCATGGTCTGCGGGAAATGCGTGCTCCATGAAACCAAATCCTGCCAGAACGTCGTCCAGGTCATGAAAGACGGGAAAACCGTCAATTATTATCTGATCCAAAACGACATCAGCAAATCGCAGCACGAAGCGATTTGCGGCGGCTCGTCGGAAAAAGTGACCGTCACCGGCACGGTAAAAGAAACCGGCGGCAAGGAAATGTTCACGGCCTCCAAGATTGAAGTGTTGAAATAGATTTCGTCATCACCCACTGCCGCCGCCGGATTTTTTCCGGCGGCAGTTAAGTTAAAGTCTGCCTGACATGGCGTAGTCACCTTCAACAACCGCCGTCAGAATTCACTTCTGGCGGCGGTTGAATTTTACACAGTCTTCATATTTCACACCGTCGCCGCCGAAAATATCCAGCGCCGAACCGATGGTCAGATTCACCCTCCCCTGCCCTAATCGTGTGACGGCCTCGAGATCGGCCAGTGAATTCGCGCCGCCCGCATAAGTCATCGGAATCGGTGACCACTGGCCGAGCTTCTCCACCAGCTCGCGGTCGATGCCCCGGCACAGTCCTTCCACATCCACGGCGTGGATCAGGAATTCCGTGCAGTAGCCGGAAAACTTCTGGAGTGTTTCCGCGTTGACCGTCAGCCCGGTAAATTTCTGCCAGCGATCGGTGACGACGAAATAATCTTCCCCGCGTTTGCGACAGCTCAAGTCCAACACGAGGTGTTCTTTGCCAATAGCCTTGACCAGTTCGCCGAGCCGTTCCCAATCCACCCGCCCTTCGCGAAAAACCCAGCTCGTGACGATGACGTGCGAGGCCCCGGCCTCCAGCCAATCGCGGGCGTTCTGGGCATTGACGCCGCCGCCGATGTGCATCCCGTCTGGAAACGCCCCGAGCGCCGCCCGGGCGGCGCTTTCGTTGCCAGCACCAAGCATGATGACATGGCCGCCGGTGAGCCCGTCGCGCTTGTAAAGTTCAGCGAACCAGTCAGCGGATTTCTCGGAAACAAAATTGGTGCGCAACCCGGAATCGCCGAGCGTGCCGCCGACGATTTGCTTCACTTTGCCTTCATGCAGGTCAATGCAGGGACGAAACATGCGTTCAGGCTAGATTCGCGCGGTGGAAGTTCAAAGAATAAAGTTCAGGCGGTTTTCCCGCCCACAGATTGCATCAGAAGACTTTGCCAACCGGCGCGCATTATCCTATAAACCACTCATGGCTTGAACAGCCATGACAATTCGCAAATGTCCATGATCATCGCAGATTACAAACCGGCCAATTTATTTGTGCGAAACACCACTGCTGCGTGGCGGAAGGCGGTGCTGTTTGGCGTGGCTTACTTTTTCTGCGCTGAGGCTAGCACTTATTTTTCAACGCGCGGCGGAACATTTCTGACCTTCTGGCTTCCGGCCGGTTTATTTCTGGGCGTGCTGCTCCTAAATCGCACACGCGACTGGCCATGGCTGGTGCTGGCGGTGCTTCCAGCCAATCTGCTCTTCGATCATTTTTACGGAACAAGATTCCTCATGATCCTTGCTTTCTACTGCAGCAACACGATTCAGGCTGTCACCGGCGCGTGGCTGGTGCGTCGGTTTGTGGCGGAACGGCCAAGGTTGGCCACGCTCAAGGAATTTTTCGGACTGGTCGGCTTTGCCGCGATTTTCAGCGCAATGTTGGGCGCGGTCATCACCGCGGAAGCGCTGGTTTATTTTGGCTTGAGCCAGTCGTTCGAGCAATCGTGGAAAGTCTTGTGGGGCAGCAACGCGATGGCGGTCCTGGTGTTGACGCCGTTCCTTCTGGCGTGGTTTTCAAAACCGGGTGGCACGCGCAATCGTGTTGAGCCACCGAAAAGATTTGCCGAGGCGTTAGTGCTGCTGGTGTCCGTGGTCATTTATGCATCGCTCCTGATAGTTTGGGGCCGGGGAATCATGTCCACGCACCGGGCCATGGCGATTCCACTGTTGCTTTGGGCCGGGCTGCGGTTTGGATTGCGCGGCGCGACGGCCGTCACGCTGTTCTTCTCGCTGACAATGGCCTTCTGCACCGCGCAATTTTCCATCGGCCTCGCGCCGGCGCAGGCTGAGTCGGGCGACTATGTCTTTCCGATGCAGATCGTGCTGGCGATGGCGAGTCTGGTCGCATTGATTCCAGCCATCGTCATCAGCGAGCGCAACCGCACCCTGGCGGAATTGCGCGAGAGCAAGGAGCGTTTCAAGAACCTCGCGGCGGCGGCGTTTGAAGGCATCTGCATCAGTGAGCATGGCCGGATTCTGGATGCGAACGATCAATTCGTCCGGATGTTTGGTTATTCGCGCGACGAACTTATTGGAATGAAAATCATCAATCTGGCTGCGCCGGCGTCCCGTTCCATCGTGGCGGAAGCCATCCGCGAAAATCGCGAATCGATTTATAGTCACGAGTTGTTGCGCAAAGACGGGAGTTTGTTTTACGCCGAGGCGCAGGCCCGGATGGTTCACGCCGGCAATCGCACGCTGCGCATGACGGCGGTGCGGGACGTCACGGAACGCAAGCTGGCCGAGGAGGCGTTGCGGGAAAGCGAACTCCAGCGGGTCAAGGCCGGCCAGCGGGAGCAGGAAGCGCGCATCAAATACACCCTGCAACTCATCGCTTCCCAGGAAGCCGAACGCGCCCGCATCGCGGCCGAATTGCACGACAGTCTCGGCCAGAATCTGTTGCTGATCCGGAACCGCACCCAGCTGGTTCTCGGCCACGAGGCTCCGGCCGGCGATTTGCGCGAACAATTGACCGGCATCAGTGAACTCGCCACCCAGGCCCTCACCGAGGTCCGCCGGATTTCGCAGGATCTGCATCCGCCGCAGCTCGACCATCTGGGACTGACCCGCGCGCTCGAGGCGATGATCGACAACACCGCCAAGGCCAGCGGCATCGTTTTTGAGCGCAGGTTCGACCCGGTGGACGATATTTTCCCACAGGATGCCGCCCTGAACGTTTACCGGATTGTGCAGGAAAGTTTGAACAACATCCTCAAGCATGCGCGCGCCCGCCGCGTGCAAATCAAGCTGGAACGTGACGTCCATGCGGTGGAGTTGAGCATTGTTGATGACGGCTGCGGTTTTGAAATGGACACCGCTGGCGACAGCCTGAAGGGGCTGGGACTGAAAAACATCACCGAACGGGTGCGGATGCTGGGCGGAAAACTGGCAATCCATTCACAGCCGGGACAAGGCACACGGGTCGAAGTGACGGTCGCCATTTCCGAAGGCGAATAATTCCGGCTCGCCTTGTCATGTAAAATTTGCTATCCGTTGCGGTGGAGCAATGTCCGCCAAAGTCAAAGTCCTGATTGTTGATGATCACCCGTTATTTCGCAGCGGTCTGCGGCAGGTGATTGAGGGCGATGCGCGCTTCACGGTCATCGGCGAGGCCGGCGACGGCGAGGTCGCCTTGCAGTTGATCCAGGAGCTGAAGCCGGACGTCGCGGTGCTGGACGTGAATCTGCCGGGTTGCACCGGTCTCGAAGTCGCCCGCCTGCTGCAGGCCAAACGTCTGGCTACGGGCATCATCGTGCTGACGATGCACAAGGACGAGGAGACCTGCAACCGCGCCCTCGATCTCGGCGCGAAAGGTTTCGTGCTCAAGGACAATGCCGTTGAAGAAATCCTCAAGGCCATCGCCGCCGTCGCCCGGGGCGAACACTATTTAAGCACTTCCATTTCCGGCTATCTCGTCCGCCGCCGCAGCCGCTCGGAGGCGCTCGCCGCCAAAAAGCCCGGCCTCGACGACCTCACCAAGGCCGAACGCCGCATCCTCAAGCTCATCGCCGGGAAACGAACCAGCCGTCAGATCGCGGCGGAACTCTTCATCAGCCCGCGCACCGTCGAAGCCCATCGCGCCAACATCTGCGCCAAACTCGTCTTGAGCGGCAGCCACAGCTTGTTGCAGTTCGCGCTTGAAAATCGTTCCGCCCTCTGAGGTCTCCTGTTCCCGCCGTCCCGCGCCTAGGTAGTCCTACCTAGAAAAATAGGTGGGGTTGCTTAAAACGAAATATGCGGAGGCAACCATTTCGCTGCGCACAGTTCTCAGGCAGATTGACGACTTGATTATCAGGATGAGACTAATGATTGTAGACAGCCACCCGAGCACACGGACCATGATCCGGAATTTTCTGGATTTGCCCGGCATCACGTTTTGTGAGTGTGACTCCGGCGATGAGGCGCTGTTGCACTGCCGCGAATTCAAACCCAACTGGATCATCCTGGCGGCAAACCTGTCGGGGTTGGACGGATTTCAAACGGCGGAAGCGCTCCGCGTGGAGCACCCCAACGCCCGGATTTTTATTGTGACCAACCACAACGAGCCGCACTTCCACAAGCTTTCCAACTCCTCCGGCGCCGTTTGTCTGATTTACAAAGAAAATCTCATGGCCCTGCACATGATGCTGAGCGATGAACTGTCGCGTTCCAAGCCTGCGACCGCAACCCAAAATCAAGCTTCACCCTGATGCTCCCTTTGAATTCAAAACCAAGACGGCACATTCTCCTGGTGGACGATGATGCGGTGTTGCGAAATCTGCTGGGCGTGATATTGACCAAAGAAGGCTACACCGTCAGCCACGCCAGCAATGGACAACAGGCCATTTCCCTGCACCGTTCCCGCCCGTGCGATCTGGTCATCACGGAACTGACCCTGGGCGGACGGGGCAGTTTTGAGACCATCATGGAACTGCGCCGTCAGCCGGCTCCCGTCAAATTCATCGCCACCGCCCGGAGGGGCTGGATGCCGCCCGATTTTTGCCTGCGCATGGCCAGGCATCTCGGCGCCTACGATGTCCTGGCTAAACCGTTTCAGGCGGAGGAAATGATCGCGGTAGTGCGTAGTGCGCTGCAATAAAATCAGCCGGGTGATCCCAGCTGACTTCGGCGGTCAATCCAGATTTGTCATCGAACATTCAACGCGCATACCAGGCGCACAGACGGACGATGTCATTTCGCTGCTGCAGCAGGCGCGTCCGCCAGCCCAGATAGGGCGAGTAACTATATTGATAATCCACCAGCGAAACGGCTTTCATCATGTCCGCATCGGTCAGTTCCGTCCGGCCGTCGCTCACCGCCAGCCAGCGGCTCAGCCAGATCACCACCGGATACAGCAACGCCAGATTGCGGAAGCCTTCAATCAGCGGACGGTCATGGAACGCTTTGCCGCAAAAATGCAGGCTCTGGATCTTCACGCGAAAATACCGGGTTAACAACGCCTCCGCTCCCGGTGGCAGCGGGCCGAAAGATTTTTCAATGGTCGCAAACTTCACGCTCTTCAATCCTTCGCGCAACGCCGGAGTGCTGCCGCTCGACCGGGCAAAGCGGAACGCGGCCGCCAGCATTTTCCAACGCTGCGTGCTGCGCACGTCTTGATCGGCCACCGTCACGGTGCGCGCATGTTCCAGCACCAGCAGACGCAGGAACAACCGCCCGAAGCCGCTCGGTTTTTCCAGGTCGGTTGGCAGCGCCGGCACTTTCTCCGCCGAGCTTTTCACCAGCGCCTCAAGAATCTCGTCGGCGCCTTCGCCGGTGATCTGGTCCAGGCTGCCCCGCTCCACCATGTTGAGCCAGTGCAGCGCGCGCAGTAATTTCAAACCCACGGGCACATTCTCCGCTGCCAGTGAGGCGTCGAGCCAGCGCGTGAAGCGGAGAAAATCCGGCCAACCCAATCCCGGCGCGGACACCACCGCCGGAGGTGGAAAAGTCTCGTAGTTTTCCGGCACAACTTGTCGCGCCAGTTTTTGAAGTTCCGTCCCCTGCTCCGCCATCGGCTTGCCCCGGTTCGCCGCCGCCGAAGGACAGCTGAATCGCAGCCCGATCAACAATTGCTTCCCGGCGGGATGAATCACCAGCGGATACAACCGGCACGCCAGCGGTTTCGCCGCCTCGCCAAATTTAGCGTGGATGCGGCAACGTCCCGCCGCATCAAGAAAGACGCACGCGCCATCCGCCTGATGCCCGAGCCGGTGATAACCGAGCCTCGCCACGATCATCTTCGATGGATCCACGCCGTCCGCCAGCGTCCAGCCCTGCTGTTCGATGCGGCGCTTGTCTTCCGGCAGCAACGTGATCAGCAGTCCGCCGCGGCAGCAATCGCTGCAGCCGTGGCAACTCCAGTTCTGTCCGGTCGGGAACTCGAAGCGTGAAGGTTTCATTGCTGACCAAGTCTAAATCTTCCAAGCGCGTGGAAAAAGAAAAACCGTTCCAGTTTCCCGGAACAGTTTTAATTGTCGCATCGTGACCACTGGTTTTTTCACTTCCACACAAATGAATCGCCCAGGGATTTTGAAAATTTGTCCAGATTTTGCAGGTATTCGTCCATCCGATATGCTGGGACCGAGTCCGACAGGGACTGATACTCGTATTCCAAGACCAGTTTTTGGCCTAACCGGCGGGTCTGCTTCCGTAAGGTGAAAGCGGGATCAACAATGTCCTTGGTTACCCTGTCATAGGTCCAGGTTGTGGGGATCGTGATTTCGGTCCGCAACCTCTGGTGCTGCGGGAAAGCCACGCCCAAAGGAAGTTTCCGTTGCGTGTCCACCGGCTTCTTGTTGAAGGCCGCTATGGAGAAGGGATAAAAATCGCAGCGATATTTTCCATCCTTGTCCGATTTGATCCAGGCATTGTCGATCGTGTAATATTCCGTGACCTGAAACCGGTTTTGCGACTCGTCGTCTTGAATTTCGATGGGCGAGGACATCTTGGTGCCCGGGTAACTTTCCGCGTAGAAATGGGTGTAGGTCTTTTCGATCTCGCTGCGTTTCGTATTCGTAAACATCTCCCGCAGGCTGTCCGCGTCCCGGCCTTCCGCGACCGTGACGACTTTCAGGTCGGAGACGCCTGACTTTCTACCAAGATCAAAATTTTCCGTGATGGTGGTAAGCGGCATTCCCGTCGTCTGCGGAATGCTGCTGAGCGCGGTGGTTCGGGGAGAAATCACCAGTCCGCGTCCGTAATTCGGTAGGTAATGCATGGCCAGCGAACCTCGCTGGTAGCCGGCGGTCGGATCCAACCACCACGTCTGCATGTCCAATCGCACCACGGCGATGCAATGATCAAAGCTGCCGGCCGACGGCAGCCAGTCTTGGACCGTGTGCCGTGCCTGAGTATTCACCAAGACCGGATACGCTTCGATCCCCAGTCCGCGCAGCAGGGTCACAAACAACAGCGACTTGTCCTTGCAATCGCCAAATCGCCGCGTGAAAACCGTTGAAGGGTCCGCCGGTTTATTGGCGCTGACGCCGATTTCAATCCCGAAATACCGGACCTCATCCTGGACAAACCGCAGCACGGCCAGCACCTGTTGCTCCCGGCCGGGAAGTCGTTTCCATTCGCCAATTTTCTGGATGAGTTCAGGCGAAAGCGGGGAGCTGTTTTGAAACAAGATCAGCGCCCATTGGTTCACCTCCGTCCAACTGCCGAATTCCGTGAGCTGCACCCAGGGTTCCGGATCGCACCACACCGGCAGTGAATCCTCCTGATGAATGCCCGGCACCCGCCGCAGATCCCAGACGCACTCGACGAGATTGTTTTTCGTGACGACTGTGGGCTGGATGGAACAACCTTGCGGCTTGGGATAAAAGTGTCTTTGGGCCGGCCACAGGACCCGCGTCAACAACCGCTCGACCGGTTCTTCCCACTGCACCCGGATGCCGGTGGAAAAGCGCCCGTTGAAAACCGGATTCGCTCCCGTGATGGAATACGCGTAATCCACAATGTCACCGACGCGCACATCATCCATCACGAGCATCGCGGTCTGCTCCCCGTTCAAGATATGTTGCTCCATGTCGCGCTCCTGCCGCACTACCCGGATCTTGTCCGCCTCGATCCGGTTCAGGTAATTCGTGCCGCGCCAGATCCGCACCCAATGCAGGGTCAAAGTCTGATAGCCCGGGTTGAAATCCATTTTCAGGGTCGAGCCGTTTTGCACCCCGGCGACCGTGAGGATCTGCCGGACGTAGTGATAAAAAGATTCATTGGTCGCGGCATTGACTTGGCGCTCCATCAAAAGCCAGTGTTGGTCGGTGCTGGCCTCCGGCTGGAGCAGCGCGGATTGACGGTCAAACAATTGGGGCTTGACCCAACTCGAAGGCGGGGCGATCGCCGGCTTGGCTTCGGTCGTAACCTCCGCCAGCTTGTTCGTTGTGGTGTCCGCCGCGTTCGCGCTGGCCATCAGCAGACTTGACAGCCCCAAGCTAAAAATGATTTTGAGACCATCCAATTTCCACAACATTTTGAAAACATAGGTTAAACCACTCCCCAGCCGAAGCTTAAAATGAAAGCCGGTCGGGCAGGCAACCCCCTGCCCGCCGCGTGTGCAGCATCCGCCCGCGAGGCTTATGTGACCGTCTATCTCAGTCCTTCGTATGTTTCGTGGTTAAATAAAAAAACCGTTCCGGTTTGCCGGGCAATTAATGCCGACGCGAATCGTAGGAGACGAGGTGAGGCGGCTCTGACTGAAATCCGCTAAACCAAGCCGGAACGATTCAGTTGAGCGCAGATTTTCCGTTTCGTTATTGTTTTCATGCTTGAAGCGAGACAACTGCACGGCAGTTGGGCGGCGCGGTGAGTTTGGCCAAGATTTTCCGCCACCAGTGGCGATGGGCGGGCCCCACAGACGGTCAGTTTGAGCGTGGGTTTGCCACCGGCCCCGGCCCGAACCCCAGTTGGTGTTATTTCCAGCCGGGCAGATTTGTCCTGGACAAATCGGGTCAGGTATCGATTTGCATCCTTTGGGGTCTACACCCCATTGCATTTGGCGTGGGCAGCGTTCAACTTAAATAAACCAAGTCCCCAGGTTTGGCAGGCAAAAAGTTAAATCAGATTTTATTATGTCATCCAACAGTAAATTAAAATAAACTGATAAAACCTCCCATACCCGACACCACCACTTTCGAGGCGCAAGACTTTATGGATAAACGTATTAAAAAATACAACACAACCGCAAAAACCTATGAAAGCAAGGCTCATCCCCATCCTGCTGACAGGTGCCTGCGCGGGTCTGGCTCGTGCAGATTTCGATCCCGTGGCGCTGACAGCCGGTAGTTATACCTTCGACATCGTGGTCGAAGCCAACACCGTGCAGGCTCTGCCCTACTGCATCAATGTGACCGCCGGGGACGGCGTGGGACTGGGTGACAATACCTATTACGAGCAGGGCCTTTACGCCCGTGCCGGTCAGCCGGGAGGCAATTCCGGCATTCCCATCCACAACACCGTCTTCACCAACATCAATAACGCGAACATGACGTTCCTGATGCCACCGGATTATTCCGTGAATAACGAGTTGCTGGTGGATGCCACGTTCACCAGCGGCACCTTGGCATTCAACGCGCCGGTCACCGCCACGAATCTGGCAATCCTCTGCTGCGGGGGTGGCGGCGCGCTCACGGTCAATTACACGGTGACCCACAGTGACACTTCCACGGAAACCGGAACTCTCAGCCTGCCCGACTGGTTCACGGGCGGCCCTACGGTTGCCTGGGGCGCCAACGGACGCATCCAGGACAACGGGAATTACAATAACTTCAACGGCAGTTCCGCGAACAACAATGCGCCCTATCTCTACGCCAATAGCATCTCCGTCTCCGACGCTTCGCCGGTCACCAGCATCACTTTCGACACTCCCAGCGGCAACCATGGGAACTTCTTTGCCGTCAGCGGCAATGCCTCGGGGCCGGCCTGGACACCCATTCCATTGGCCCCGGCCAGTTTTAATGTAATGGGCATCGTTCCGGCCGCCTTTCCACTCACGGCCACCATGGACCAGGGCACCAATACCTCCAATAATGGCAATTTGGCGACGTGGTTTGAATCCGGATTTGTTCGCGGCGTCAGCGGCGGCCTGCCGCTTTCCGGCACCCTCTTCAACAGCCAGAGCCAGCCCACCCACCATTATCAGATGGGTGATTACTCCACCAAGAACGCGATCCTGGTCGACACCAATCATTTGATCGCCAACATCACCCCGGTTTTGCCGGCCAGCTATTCCGCATTCGCATTCCTGACCGCGGGGGGCAATGTCGGCAACACCCCCATGACCAACATTTGCATCCTGCAACACGCGGATGGGGTCAACGAGACCAACATTTTTCTCGGGTATGATTGGTTTGACAACAACCACAACGGCTCCATCGCCCTCAAAGCCAATGGCCGGGTAAACATGTATAATCGCACCGTCAACCAAGTCGGCAACAATTACCCTTACCTCTTTGAGACGTATTTTTTGCTCACCGACACCGCCAGCCCGGTTACTAACATCGTAGTGAAATATGTGTCAGCCTCCTCCGCCAGTGCCACCACCTACATCATGGCGATCAGCGCCACTTCCGGCGGGGTTGCGCCCGTGGTGGATGTGGGCCCTGTGCCGGCGACCCAGACGCGGCTTCCCGGCGAAACGGCAACCTTTACCGTCGGGGTTTCCGGCACCGAGCCAATCACGGGCTTCTGGCAGGTGAAGAGTGGTGGCGTTTATTACCCGCTGGTCGATGGGGTTGATGCCAATGGGTCCACCATCATCGGGTCGCAGACCAGGACGCTGACCATCACCAATCTGGCGGTGGCCGACGGCACCAACTACGAATATGTCGCGAACAACGCCGTGGGCAGTGGCACCAGCCCGGAGGCGACTCTGATCGTGAAGCCGCAAACGATTTCGATCACCCCGGCCACTCCCGTGTTTTATAACGGCAACACCATTCCGTTGAAGGCGAACCTCAGTGCCGGACCGGCGGTCAGTCTGCAATGGTATTATGTTGATAATTCGAGCAACTCGAACCACATCGCCGGGGCGACCAATGTCACCTACACCATTGTCGCCGCCACCCTTGACCTGAACGGCTATACTTACGGGGTGATCGCGGCCAACGCTTACGGCACCAATACCGCGAGCGTCGTCCTGTCGGTTTCGGACAGTGCCGCCTTTCTCGCCGCGGATCTCGCACCGCTCAGTGCCGAGGCGTATGCCGGAGCGCCGGTGACCTACTCCGTGAACGCCCAGGGGAACTCACCCATCTCTTTTCAGTGGCTGGTGAATGGAAGCGTCGTCAGCGGGGTGAACGGCAATACTTATACCCTGCCCGCCCCGTGTGGCATGGCCACGATTCAAGTCGCCTTCTCGAACGCATTGAGCGGCGGAACCTCAATTACCACTTCCCAAGCCGTGCTTCAGGGAGACCCCTATCCCACCAACATCACGTTCAACACCGACGGGACCGGCTGGCAGACGAACGGCAGCGTGCCCCTCATTACGAACAATGTGTTACAGTTGACCGATGGCCGCGGCAACGAAGCCTCCAGCGCGTTCTATCATGTGGCGCAATATGTCGGCGGTGCCTGGACGGCTTCGTTCACTTATAACTCTCATGGAGGCGGAGCCGATGGAACCGCCTTTGTCCTTCAGGCCACGAATGCGACCGCTCTGGGCGGCGGCGGGGGACAGCTGGGCTATGCCGGCATCGCGGGTCACAGCCTGGCCTTTGAGATCAACCTTTACGGTGGCAATAACCAAACCCCCGGCATTGCCCTGGCAACGGACGGGGCCACCGGAACCTATCAGGCGGCCGGACCGGTCAGCACCACCGGCACCAATGACATTTACGTCACGCTGAATTGGGCGAATGGCGTCCTGGCCGTATCCCTGACCGACACGTTGACCGCCGCCAATTATTCAACCAATTATCCGGTTGGACCGCTCGTCTCCCTCCTGGGCGGCAATGTGGCCTATGTTGGATTCACCGGTTCCGATGGCGGAGTATCGTCCTACCAGACCGTCAGCAACTTCCAGTTCCACTCGGTCCTCCCGCCAGTGGCTCTGTCGGTGTCACCGGCGGCGGGCAACTCGTTCGTCATCTCCTGGCCGGCGGCCGATCCAACCTATGTGCTGCAAACCAACGTGTCCCTGACAAATCCGTCGTCGTGGGGCGCCGGTCCCGCGCCGGTTGAATCGGGCGGCACGAACCGGGTTACCGTGGTTGTGACCAGTGGCGGCGGACAACAATTCTACCGGCTCGTGCGCGTCGTGTGCCCGTAGCCAGACGGTATGCAATCAATGCCTCCATCGGATCACGACCGCCAGCTTTGGGACCTTGGTTCCGTACGGGCTTGTCCAACCAACCATCAAATCATCCGGAGTATGAAACGAACCCGCCTTGCCGGCAGATCCCGGGGGTTTACCCTGATTGAACTGCTGGTCGTCATCGCCATCATTGCCATCTTAGCCGCCATGCTACTGCCCGCACTCAGCAAGGCGAAGCAAAAGGCCCAAGGCATCGCTTGTTTGAACAACCAGAAGCAACTCGGCCTGGCTGCCATCATGTATGCCGATGATAATCATGATAATTGGGCACCCAACTTTCCGGGACAAAAGCCCGGCTGGGTGGCGGGCAACATGGATTGGAACAGCGGCAATACTGATAATACCAACTCGGCCATGCTGGTTGATTCCTCCGTTTCAGTGTTGGGCCCGTTCGCCGTGAACCCCAAGCTGTTCCATTGTCCCGCCGACAATTCCTTTGTAACGGGTGCCGGCAGCCGTGTCCGAAGTGTGTCCATGAACCAGGCGGTGGGCACGGTGGGTGCGGCGGTCGGGCAATTGGCCGCCGGCAGCCCGGTGAACGGGCAATGGTTGACCGGCAACAATATTGGCAGTTCCCTGCAGACGGCCTGGCGCACCTACGGCAAAACCTCATCCATGACGATCCCCGGGGCAAGCATGTTGTGGGTGTTTGTTGACGAACACCCGGACAGCATCAACGATGCGGGCTTCGCCGTGCAAATGGCAAAAACCGGGCCGTTTTCAACCATTATTGATTTTCCCGCCAGTCTTCATAACGGGGCGGCGGGATTTTCCTTTGCCGACGGCCACGCGGAAATTCATCGATGGATTGGCAAGACCATCCAACCGCCGTTCGTCAATGGCGGAGCCAGCATCGGCAACGGAATTTCCGCCGGACTGAGTGCCGGGGACAGCGTGCCCGATGTGTTATGGCTGCAAACGCACACCTCTGCGGCGATGTAATATTGCCGCGAGCGCATCTGAGACTCGCGTCACCGGTGCATCCGGTGGAAACATCGTGAGAGTTGCACTGCGGGCCGCTTTAGTTGAAATGAGTCTCGTCACCTCGTCTCCTACAACCTTGACGGCCGGAGCGCGGCGGTGTGCCTCACTGCGGGATTGGCCGCAGCGGCGACGCAAGAGGGATAAATCAAAAATGACCGTCATGCCTGACGTGTTGGAATATACGTTAATGAATCACACCAAGATACTCCGCAACCTTTCTTCAGAGATTATTTATCATTTCACGCGCTTCAGAAAGGCTAAGATTCATAGTCTTGAATGAGTCCCTTAAAAACTTTTAGCTGTAACAATTTTCGAGTCCATCTTTACCACAATTACATTTTAACAGGCATTATTTTGTCGCCGCATTCGCGGAATGCGACGCTGCCACCAGTTCGCCGAGCATGTTTGATTTTTTTGGAATCAACGTGATCGCTGCTTCGCCGTCCACGATGTTCTGGGTTTCAAGCACCTTGAACAACGCGCGCGAAATGTCCGGGTCCTGCGAAATCTTTTTCAGCGCCAGACCGACGATCTGCGGACGCATCGCCGCCGCTCTCGCGAACTCAACCGCCGCCTGCTGCTCCGCCGTGCTGGCGATGATGTTCACCTGGTTCGTGCCGTCCTGCTTGATGGCCGACGTCACCTGCCGCAGCCGGTTCACGACTTTTTCCTCGATCTGCTTGATCATGCCAGCGTCGCGGAAATGCACCTTGCGGATATAGACCGAGCCGAGGCTGTAACCCCAGTCCTGCGATTGCGGCGACACTTCCGCGCGCACCGTCTGGCTCATGGGATGCCGGTTGGTCAGCATGTCGGCGAGCTTCATGTTGCTCAGACAGCGCACGGTCGAGTTGCCCACGTTCGCCGCGAGCGAACCGCGCGGGTCGGAATTTTTGAACAGATACGCCACCGGATCGCTGACGACCATTTCATACCAGATGCCGATGCCCATCGGCGCGCCTTCCTCGGAATTCACCGCCGTGCTGCGAATGTATTCCTGGTCCAGCCGCAGATCGAGCACGTGGCATTTGCCGAGGAAATTCACCAGCGGCGCCTTGATGCCGAGTTTGAAGATCAGGAAATGCAACCCCGGCTCGTCAATCACCGCCACGACTTTGCCGAATAGCATATACACCTTGCACTGCCGCTCCTCGACAATGGTGTAAAGCCCGAACAACCGCACGATGCCAAGCAGAGCAGGCACCAAAATGAACATCCCGAAAAATGTCGTCGCCGCCGCGATGAAGAAATTAATCATGATCGGCCTCCACAATCACGGTTTTCGCCTCACTAAACAGTTTCAGCCGCACGTTACGCACATACGCGTCGAGCGCGCCCGCGCCGTTTTGTTTCAAATCGCTCAACTGCTCCGCCAGCGCGACGATCGGCTGCACCTCGGCCTGCGCCTTGAGCGTTTCGATCTCCACCGCGCGCTTGGACTGCACGATTTTCTGATCCGCGCTCGCCTGCGCCAGGCTGATGTCCGACGAAACCTGGTTGTAGGCCGTATTGATCGCGGCAAGCGCGGACTCGACCTCCGGCGGCGGGTCAATGCCCGTGATGAGCGACGCATCCAGCGCAATGCCATAGCGCGCCGCCGACACCCCGCATTCCTTGTCCATGTGATCGTTGATGTCGCTGAGATTTTTGCGGAGGTCATTGATGGAAATTCCTATCACCGCCGTTGCCGCGATATTGTGCAACGCGGAGGCGTCACCCGTCTTGGCATTGGCCGGCGCTTCAAAGTTGGCGATGCGCTCGCGCAAAATGGAAACGAAATAACCCATCACATGCGTGATCGGATGTTTCACGCCGAACAAATATGCGTAAAGATTCTTCTCCGAGACATGCCAGCGGATCTGGCCCTTCAAGCCGGTGTTGAGCTGGTCCTTCGTGACCGCTTCCAGAACCGAACCGCCGAAATTTGCCTGTGGATTTTCCGGGTCCATGGCCATGTTCACGGTCTGCGTGGCGATGGAAACTTTATAGATCATTTCCCACGGCCATTTGAAATACGGCCCGCCCGGCGGAATCACCCGCACCTGCGGACAATTGTAACGCTCCTTCTCCTCGGTGGTCAGTTGCTCGGCGATGGGGTCCTGTGCCGTCATGGCGTCCCCTACCCGCTCGGCGCGACCGAAGCTGGTTTTCACCGCGCGTTCATTCTGGTTCACGGTGTAAAAGCCGGCGGCGAGATAACGGACGAGGAACCAGGCGACGAATCCAATCACACAACCAAGAAAGATGGTGCTCATAAAGTGTGGCTGATAGATACGCGCTGAAGAAAATTAAACAAGCTAAAAGCCGTTCCACAATTCCACTTTGTTTGTAATCGGCGGCGGCAATCGGTGAACAAATAAAACTCGGCGGACAGATTCCATGATTCCGTCCGAGAGTATCCTAATTTGCCTTTTCGGAGCGCGACCGGTCCCCGGTCGCAGCGCGTGGAGGGCAAAGAGCGCGAAGAAAAATCGGGGCCTGAGTCATCGCTCCACGCGCGCCGGTCTGGCGATCTCGCTGCGAGTTGGGATAACTCGCGCTCCGATCAACTCAGGACACTACCTTCCGTTCGGTTCGCTTGCTTTGCCTGCGGGTCACGTTAAGATTCGTTCTATGAAAGCTTCGTTGCTGCTACTGTTCACCAGCCTGGCGTTTCTTTTCCCACTCCGCGCGGCTGATAGTGTGTCCACCTTGCCGCTGGGTGCCACTGCCCCTGATTTCAACCTGCCGGGAGTGGACGGCCGCAACTGGACGCTCAAGGATTTTGCGGACGCTAAAATTCTGGTGGTGGTCTTCACGTGCAATCACTGCCCCACCGCGCAGGATTATCAGGAGCGCATCAAGGCGATCGTCACCGACTACAAACCAAAGGACGTCGCGGTGGTTGCCATCAATCCCAATGACGCGAATGCCCTGCGGTTCGACGAACTCGCCTGGAGCGACTTGAGCGACACGTTCGCGGAAATGAAAATCCGCGCGCAGGACCGGCACTTCAATTTCCCCTACCTTTATGATGGCGACACCGAGGCCGTCGCGAAAGCTTACGGACCCATGGCCACACCGCACGTCTTCGTGTTCGACGCCGCGCGCAAGCTGCGCTACGAAGGCGCCATAGACGATTCGCAGCGCGTGGATCATGTGACGAAGCATTATCTGCGCGACGCACTGGATGCGTTGCTGGCGGGGCAGATGCCATCGGTGACCAAGAGCAAGCTCATTGGATGCTCGATCAAATGGGCGAGCAAGGAGCCACAAACGCAGAATTACCTGGCCAAGATCGGCGCGGAACCCGTGTCAGTGACCCTGGCGGACGCGGCCACGCTCGCGGCCTTGCGGACAAACAGCTCCGGCAAGGTGCGGCTCGTAAACTTCTGGGCGACCTGGTGTGCGCCCTGTGTCGCCGAGTTCAACGAATTCGTCACCATCAACCGCATCTATCGCATTCGGAATTTTGAAATGGTGACGGTGGCTGTCAACGACCCGGACGAGCAGACCAATGTGCTTAAGTTTCTGAAAAAGCAGCAGGCCTCGAATCGAAACCTCCTCTTTGCCTCCACTGACCGCGACAAACTCATCAATGCCTTCGACCCGCAATGGCAGGGCGCGGTGCCCTTCACGGTGCTGATCAATGCCGACGGAACCATCGCCTATCGCGAGGATGGCAGCATTGATGTGCTGGCCATCAAGCGCGCGATTGTAAAGTCGCTGGACGCAATCGAGCAGTAGCGACGAATCTGGTTTTCACCGCGCGCTCGTTCTGGTTCACAGTGTAAAACCCAGCGGCGAGCTAACGGACGAGGAACCAGGCGATGAATCCAATCACGCAACCAAAAATGCAGGCTATTCGTCATTGGGATTAAAACCCTCGATGCGCCGCCTCGGCGGTTCGGGCGGCGGCGCAAGCAGCGGTTGGAGCCTGCCCCAAATGGTGCGCAACGCTGAATCCTGTTCCAGCAAAGCTTTGTCAATTTCAGCCAGCCGTTTGAGGATCGCCGCGTTCGCCGCCAGTTGCTCGCGCATCTGCATGAACGCCCGCACCACAAACACGCTCATCGCCACGGCCTCGGGGCTGTTCAGAATCGTCGCCGCCATGATCGCGCCATGTTCGGTGAAGGCATAGGGACGATAAGCAGCGCCCCGATGTCTTTTGGAACTGGTCACAAATTGTGACCAGTTCGATGCAGCGCCTGCTTTTGGTGGAACTGCAAGACTTGAACTAGCAATTTGCGACTTCAAATCACTCCATTCCTACGCGGTCAGTTGAAACATGAAATCTTCCGGGAAACGGTCTGCGTTTCGCTTTACTGCCTGGTTGAAAACTTTCGTCGGCACATCATAAAGTTCCGCCAAGTCGGCATCCAGAATCACCTTCTGATTGCGCAGGCTGAAAATCAGGGTTGCAATCGGCTTTTTCGGTTTCATGTTTTCGAGTTACCTGAATGTTAAAGTCACACTTTGTGACATCCGCTGCCTTGGACTGGTCGCAATTTGCGACCACTGATTGTCTTGCTATAGTCTCATGGCGCTTTGATTTCTAAAGGGGGTTGTTGGACGAGTGTGTGCCGGAAATTTATCAGCGTCAATTCCGGGTTGGTCCAGGTTGGCTGGTTGCCAAATAAAAAAACCGCTCTGGTTTCCCGGAGCGGCTTTCTGATTCTCGTAGCGGCGGCGCGGAAGAGCGCCGCTGAATTGTTTTAGTTTGCGGCGCTCTGCCGAGTCGCCGCTACGTTGATTATTTCTTCTTCGCCGGCTTGGCAGCCTTGCGTTTCTCTTCGATGGCGGCTTGGGCTGCGGCCAGACGAGCCACGGGCACGCGATACGGCGAGCAGCTCACATAGGTCAGGCCGAGCTTGTGACAGAATTTCACGGAATCGGGGTCACCGCCGTGTTCGCCGCAGATGCCGAGCTTGATGCCGGGCCGGGTCTTGCGGCCCTTGACAATCGCGATCTCCATGAGCTGACCAACACCGGTCTGGTCGATCGAGGCGAACGGATTCTTCTTCATGATTTCCTCTTCCTGATAGGCGCCGAGGAAGCTGCCGGAATCGTCGCGGCTCATGCCGAGGCAGGTCTGCGTGAGGTCGTTCGTGCCGAAGCTGAAGAACTCGGCGGTGTGGGCAATCTCGTCGGCGGTGAGCGCACCGCGCGGGATTTCGATCATCGTGCCGACGCTGTAGGCAATCTTCACTTTCTTTTCCTTCTGCACCTGCGCGGCGACTTCGTGAACGATGGCGACCTGCAAATCCAATTCCTTCTTGAACCCGACGAGCGGGATCATGATTTCGGGCTTGGCCTTGAAACCCTGCTTGTTCGCATCGGCCGCGGCTTCGAGCACGGCGCGGGCCTGCATGCGGGTGATTTCCGGATACTTGATGCCGAGACGGCAGCCACGGAAGCCGAGCATCGGGTTGAACTCGTGCAGTTCATGCACGCGATGGGTGATCTTATCCGGATTGATGCCGAGCTTCTGCGCCAGTTCGCGACGGGTGGAGTCGTCGTTGGGCAGGAATTCGTGCAGCGGCGGATCGAGGAAACGGATCGTGGCCGGATAACCTTTCAGCGCCTTGAAGATGCCGAAGAAGTCGTCGCGTTGATACGGCAGCAACTTCGCGAGCGCGGCTTCCCGGGCGGTGACGTTGTCGGCCAGAATCATTTCGCGCATCACGTCAATGCGATTGCCCTCAAAGAACATGTGTTCCGTGCGGGTCAGCCCAATGCCGGTCGCGCCGAACGCGACGGCGTTCTGCGTCTGTTCCGGCGTGTCGGCGTTGGTGCGGACCTGCAGACGCGAGTGCTGCGAGCACCACTTCATGAGCTGCGTGAAGTTCTTGTATTTTTCCGTGGCCTGCGCGGCCTGGTCACCGCCAATGAGTCCGGCGATGATTTCCGACGGTGCCGTTTTGATCTGGCCGGCGTAAACCGTGCCCGCGGTTCCATCAATCGAAAGGAAGTCGCCTTCGTTGTAGGTCTGGCCGTCCACGGTGACGGTCTTCTTGTCGTAATCCACGATCAAGGCCGCCGCGCCGCAGACACAAACCTTGCCCATCTGGCGGGCGACGAGCGCCGCGTGCGAGCTGACCCCGCCGCGCGCGGTGAGAATGCCCTCGGCCGCGATCATGCCGCGCAAATCTTCCGGGGAAGTTTCGACGCGCACGAGCAGAACTTTTTCGCCCTTGGCGGAGGCGGTCACTGCGCGATCAGCGTGGAAATAAATTTTCCCGGTCGCGGCACCCGGACCGGCGGGCAGGCCTGTGGCGATGACTTTGGCCTTCTTCGCCTCGGCGAGATCGAAGATCGGCGCGAGGAGCTGATCGAGCTGGTCCGCCGGATTCCGCAACACGGCGGTTTCGGGCGTGATGAGTTTTTCCTTCACCATGTCCGCGGCGAACTTCAACGCCGCGGCGGCGGTGCGCTTGCCGTTGCGGGTCTGGAGCATGAACAGCTTGCCGCTCTGCACGGTGAACTCGATGTCCTGCACGTCCTTGAAATGCTTTTCCAAAGTTTTGCGGACCGCCATCAATTCCGCGTAGGACTTGGGCATCTGGTCTTTCAACTTCAACACGGGTTCGGGCGTGCGGACGCCGGCGACGACGTCTTCGCCCTGGGCGTTGATGAGAAATTCGCCATAGAATTCATTCACGCCGTTCGCGGGATTGCGTGTGAACGCCACGCCGGAGCCGGAATCTTCACCGGTGTTGCCGAACACCATCGCCTGCACGTTGACGGCCGTGCCCCATTCGGTCGGGATGTTGTATTTGCGGCGATAAACACTCGCGCGATCGTTCATCCAGGAACCGAACACCGCGCCGGCGGCGCCGCGCAATTGATCCCACGGATTGTTCGGAAAGGATTTGCCCGTGCGTTCCTTGACGAGATCCTTAAAACGTTTCACGAGTTCTTGATAGTCGGCAGCGACGAGCTTTGAGTCGTCAATGTCGTGCTGGCCATACTTCTCGTCTTTGTAGTGCTCGATGGTGGCTTCGAAAGGATCGTGATGTTCGCCCACGCGCTTCTGCACCCCCATGACCACGTCGCCATACATCTGGATGAAGCGGCGGTAGCAATCCCACGCGAAGCGCGGATTCTTGGTGGCGTTCTCAAGTGAGACGACGGTTTGGTCGTTGAGACCGAGGTTCAAAATCGTGTCCATCATGCCGGGCATGGAATCGCGCGCGCCGGAGCGCACCGCGACCAGCAACGGAAAACCTTTCGCGTCGCCGAACTTGTAGCCCATGATCTTTTCCATGTTGGCAACGCCGGCTTCCATCTGTGCCTGCAACACGGCGGGGTAAGTCTTCTTGTGCGCGTAATAGTAAGTGCAGACTTCGGTGGTGATGGTGAACCCGGGAGGCACCGGCAGACCGATGCGCGTCATCTCGGCGAGATTCGCGCCCTTGCCGCCGAGCAACGGCTTCATTGAGCCGTCGCCATCGGCTTTTTTATTGCCCCAGGTATAGACGTATTTGGTGGATTTAGCTTTTGCCATAAATTGATTTTTGTCGGTGATTTTGTCGCTTGAAACGAGCGCTGAAAATATCAGACCGACCCGCAGAGTCAATGAATCTAGCGTCAAAAAAACAACCCATTGCGCGTTTGGCAAGAAACGGCGACCGCAACACTAGTATCACGATTGACGTTTTCAGCAAATCCACTTATACCAAGTGCCAATGAACCTAATTGCCCGAACCTTCGGCTGTCTGGGCCTGCTTCTTTTCGGAATTTGCGTGAACTTTCCCTGCCGGGCTGAAGATCAGAAATGGGTGGTTCATGAATGGGGCACGTTCACGTCCCTGCAGGACGAGACGGGCGCAGCCATCGGTGGCATCAACACGGACGATGAGCCGGTCCCGGATTTCGTCCACGAACTGGGGAGGTTCATCCTGCTGCGCCCGACGGAGGTCCCCAACAACTTCTTCCAGGGCGCGCCCAGCTGTCATCCGGACGTGACGATGCGGCTGGAAACACCCGTCATCTATTTCCATCCGCCCAAGAGCGAGACCCACATTCCTAGGGCGAACGTCAGCGTGACATTTCGCGGCGGCTGGCTGACCGAGTTTTACCCGGACGCGTATCCTGAAGCGCCCGAATTCAAAGACAACGGATTCCGGCCCGGACCGGCACGCATGTTTCGATTTGGATCTTTGCGTTCAAGCAGTGAAAGCAAACTGACGTGGAGTGATTTGAAAATCGGCGGCAACTGGCCGTTGACGAACATCACCGCGCACGTCTGGACATCGCCGCGTGCCGTGTCGGCGGCGTCGGTGCAAACCACCAATGGCGAGAGCGAAAAGTTTTTGTTTTATCGCGGCGTCGCCCACATTGATGCGCCGCTGAAAATTTCCCGTGATGCGAATTTCGGCGAGCTACTATTCCGCAGCCAGCTGAAAAATCTGCCGGTCAACAAGCCGCTGATGATTTCATCCCTCTGGCTGGTGGACATCCGGACGGACGGGAAGATCGCCTTCCGTTCCCTGCCCTCGCTGACTTTGGATCCCGATTCGAAGACAATTTTGACGCACACACCCGCCGTTTTTTCACCGGGCGATTTCAGTTCCGGCAACCTGGAAAAATTAAAAGCCGCGCTGCAAACGGCTCTCGTTGCCGAAGGACTTTTTGCCGACGAAGCGCAGGCGTTGTTGAACACCTGGGAATTATCGTATTTCAAAAGCGCCGGTCTGCGGGTCTTTTTCCTCGTGCCGCCTGGGTGGACCGATTTCTATTTGCCGCTGAAAATCTCTTTGCCTGCCGACATCAATCGCGTCATGGTCGGGCGGATTGAATTAGCGACGCCGGAACAGCAGAGCCGTTTGCAGAAAATCTCCAGCCTCTCCAAGCCGCAGATCGAACTGGAAGCCAGACAGATGTTCACGAATTACTACGGCAAAATCACTTTCAACTCCATGTTTGGCGCCACCAATCGGCCGGGCCGGTCGGAGATGCAGCAGATAAACCAAGACTTGGCCCAGGTGAATGCCGGGCAAAAAACACTTGCGTCATTCATTCCGGTGCCCGAGGGCTATCAAACCTATCTGGACTTGGGGCGGTTTCGAAATGCGCTGATTCTGGAAGATGCCAAGCGTCACTCAACACTGACCAATTTTATCGCGCTATATCAGCTGGATGCCTACCAGCCAACGCTGGCCGCTTTAAAATAACATATCTTCAAATCAGGATGCGTTGATTTTTAATTTGAATCTTCGGCGGCTTTGCCTATCTTGGGTGCATGTCGAACAACGCCGAACTGTTGCAGCAAGCGCTCCGTGAACGCATCGTCATCATTGACGGCGCGATGGGCACGACCATCCGCACCTATGGACTGGGCGAGGCGGAGATTCGCGGCGAACGGTTCAAGGATTCCAAGAAGGACCTCAAGAACAACGGCGACCTCTATTCACTCACGCAGCCGGCGACGATCGGCGACATTCACCGCCGCTTTCTCGAAGCGGGTGCCGACATCATTGAGACGAACACCTTTTCCGCGACCAGCATCGGCCAGAGCGAATTCTTTGTGGACGATCCGCGCGAACACGGCGGACGCAAAGACCCGGCGTTTTACCAAGGTGTCATCGAAAATAAATTTCTCAACGACCTCGCCTGGGAGATCAACGAGCAATCCGCCAAGCAATGTCGCGAATGGTGCGACCGCATCGCTAACAAAACCGGTCGCCCGCGTTTCGTCGCCGGCGCGGTGGGGCCGCTGACGGTTTCGCTCTCGAATTCGCCGGATGCGGATGACGCGGGCTTCCGTGTCTGCACATTTGACCAGGTGAAGACGGCTTACACGCACCAGATTCGCGGTCTGATCGCGGGCGGTTCGGATATTTTGCTCGTTGAAACCATTTTCGATTCGCTCAACGCCAAGGCCGCGCTTGTCGCGATTCAGGAAGTGTTCGAGCAGGATAAAAAGATTCTGCCGATCATGATTTCCGCCGCCGTCGGTCGCGGTGGCGAGACGATGATTTCCGCGCAGACCATCGAGGCCTATTGGAATGCGATGAAGCATGTGAAGCCGATTGCCATCGGCCTCAACTGCTCGCTCGGCCCGGATTTGATGAGGCCGTTCCTCGCGGAACTCGCGGAAAAATCCAACACCGCCATCTCCTGCTATCCGAACGCAGGGTTGCCGAATCCGCTGTCGCCGACCGGCTTTGATTTGAAGCCGGAAGACATGGGCAATTTCCTTGGCGAATTTGCGCAAAGCGGTTTGATCAACATCGCCGGCGGCTGTTGCGGCAACACGCCTGAACATATCGCGGCGATTGCAAAGACGCTGGAGGGAAGGCATCCCAGAGAATTCGGAGCGCCGAGCACCGTCTCGGCTCGTTCCAAACCCAATACTGAACGGGCCGAGACGGTGCTCAGCGCTCCGCCTGCACCACTCCCGTTGCGCTTAAGCGGCTCACAGCCGTTCACGCAGCAGATCGGTTCGTTCATCATGATCGGCGAGCGCACGAACGTGGCCGGCTCGCCGAAGTTCGCGAAGCTCATCAAGGAAAACAAATACGAGGAAGCCGTGGCCATCGCGCGCCAGCAGGTCGAGAACGGCGCGAACATCATCGACATCTGCATGGACGAAGGGATGATCGACGGTGTCGCCGCCATGACCCGCTTCCTGCAATTGCTCGGCAGCGAACCGGAAGTCGCCAAGGTGCCGTTCATGGTGGACTCGTCGAAGTGGGAAGTCATCGAAGCCGGCCTGAAATGTGTCCAGGGCAAAGGCATCGTGAACTCCATTTCGATGAAGGAAGGCGAAGCGAAATTCCGCGAGCACGCGCACAAAGTTCTAAAATACGGCGCGGCCGTCGTCGTGATGGCATTCGATGAACAGGGCCAGGCCGCGACGCTCGCGGACAAGATCCGCATCTGCGAACGCGCCTATCGCATTCTGGTGGACGAGGTCGGTTTCCCGCCCGAAGACATCATTTTTGATCCGAACATTCTCACCGTCGGCACGGGCATCGAGGAACACAACACCTACGCCGTGGACTTCATCGAAGCCACGCGTTGGATCAAAAACAACTTGCCGCACGCGAAAGTTAGCGGCGGCGTGTCGAATGTGTCGTTCGGTTTTCGCGGCAACAATCCGGTGCGCGAGGCGATGCACAGTGCGTTTCTTTATCACGCCATCAAAGCCGGCATGGACATGGGCATCGTCAACGCCGGGATGCTGGAAGTCTATGAGGAGATCGAGCCGGAACTGAAAGTGCTGGTCGAAGACGTGTTGCTCAATCGCCGCCCCGACGCGACCGAACGTCTGGTTGAACATGGTGATAAGCTCAAGGCCGCCAGTGCGGGCACAACTGCGACCGACAAAAAAGTTGAGGAAGAATGGCGCAAAGGCACGATTGAAGAACGGCTCTCGCATTCGCTGGTAAAAGGTATTGACGCTTACGTTGAAGCGGACACGGCGGAAGCGCTGGCCAAATACGGCAAACCGCTCACGGTCATCGAAGGCCCGTTAATGGCGGGGATGAGCGTGGTCGGCGATTTGTTCGGTGCCGGCAAAATGTTTTTGCCGCAGGTCGTGAAGTCGGCGCGGGTGATGAAAAAATCGGTCGCGTATCTCACGCCGTTCATGGAAGCCGAGAAGGCCGCGATGGCCGCGCGCGGCGAAGTCGTCAAGGCGCAGGGCAAAATCGTCCTCGCGACTGTCAAAGGTGACGTGCACGACATCGGCAAGAACATCGTCGGCGTCGTGCTGGCCTGCAATAATTACGAGGTCATTGACATGGGCGTGATGGTGCAGTGCGAAAAAATCCTGGAACGCGCGAAACTGGAACACGCCGACATCATCGGCTTGAGCGGGCTGATCACGCCGTCGCTGGACGAGATGGTCCACGTCGCGCGCGAGATGGAGCGCACCGGCTTCAAGGTTCCCCTGCTCATCGGCGGCGCGACCACGAGCCGGGCGCACACCGCCGTCAAGGTTGCCCAGCACTACAGCGAGCCGGTCGTCCATGTGCTCGACGCCAGCCGCGCCGTGCCGGTGATGACCAGTCTCCTGAGCAAGGACGGCAAGGCGCCGTTTGTGAAACAGCTCCGCGAAGACTACGAGAAGTTGCGTTCACAACACGCCGGTTCCGTGGCAAAGCTCTTGTCACTCGAAGCCGCCCGCGCCAATGCGCCAAAGCTTAGTTACGATGACCTGCCCACACCGGAATTCACCGGGACCAAAACGATTCAGCCGGAGCTCGAGGAATTGGTGAAGTTCATTGACTGGACGCCGTTTTTCCACACCTGGGAATTGCGCGGGGTTTATCCCAAGATTCTGCAGCACGAGAAACACGGCGAGGAGGCGACCAAGTTGTTCGCCGATGCACAGAAGCTGCTCGCGGAAATCGTCAGCCAGAAACTGATCCAGCCGCGGGGCATTTACGGATTATTCCCGGCGAACCGGATTGGCGATGACGTGGAGGTTTACACGGATGAATCGCGCGCGAAGGTTTTGACGAAGTTCCATTTCCTCCGCCAGCAGATCGAGAAAAACGACGGCACGCCCAACTGGTGCCTGGCGGATTTTATTGCCCCAAAGCCCCAGAGCCCAGACGCCAAAGCCAATCCCCCAGTTGACCACATCGGCGCCTTCGCGGTCACGAGCGGCCACGGCCTCGATGAGCTGGTGAAGAAATACAAGGCCGACCACGACGACTACAACGCCATCATGGCCGAAGCACTGGCTGATCGTCTGGCCGAAGCCTTCGCCGAATATTTGCATAAACACGTCCGTGACGAATGGGGCTTTGGCAAACTGGAAAAGCTGACGAGAGAAGATCTGATCGAAGAAAAATATCGCGGCATCCGCCCGGCAGCCGGCTATCCCGCCTCGCCTGACCACACGGAAAAGGAGATTCTCTGGAGCCTCCTCGACGCCGAGAAACAAACCGGCATCAAGCTGACCGAAAGTTTTGCCATGTGGCCCGGCAGTTCGGTGAGCGGACTTTATTTCGCTCATCCGGAATCAAAATATTTTGCCGTCGGCAAGCTTGGTAAAGACCAGGTTGCAGATCTGGCCGGACGCAAGGGGAAATCCGTTTCAGAAATGGAACGCTGGCTGGGGCCGTGGCTGAATTACAACCCGTCGTAACCCGCCCAAATCAGGGGGTGGACTTTGGCGTGGTTTGGCCCAAAGATAAACCTGCCAGGTTCGGGCGGGCAGGCATCACCGTGTTGTTCGTCTCAATTGGCTGTCCCGAGGATGTGAAATTGTCCGCCGACCGATTTGGTCATTGGTAATTCAAGCTATGAGAATACAGTTAAAATCATTCGTTTCAATTTTCTTCGTGATGTTGGCGGGCGCCGTTTTCTGCGGCTGCAAAAGCGTTCCTGCCTCCACCAAAGGCGAATTCACCCGCTTTGTTGGGTTGGAGAATTTTGCAAAGTTCACTCGTTCGCAAAATGAAAAGGGTGAAACCGTTTTATTATCACCAATAATCCAGTCACGGATTCCTTGGAACGAACTCATCGTTTCTTGGAACGCGGACGCTCCGCCTGGAACTTTCCTGAAAATCGAGGCGTGCGCCATTGCCCTTGGTCACCGAACGAAGTTTTATACGATGGGTTGGTGGACATTGGATGACCGGGCGTTTCCGCGCGCCAGCGTGAGCGGGCAGAAAGATTCTGATGGCAACGTGGACACGGACACTTTGGTTTTGACGCACCCGGCAGAGGCTGCCCAAATCCGCGTGACGCTTGGCGGTACAAACGGCGCACGGCCCAACTTGAAATTTCTCGGCCTATCTTTTTCAAATACGAAAGTTTCACCCGCCACGCGTCCGCCCAACCGCCTGGCATGGGGAAAAATCATTCCCACGCCGGAACATTCGCAGCATGGCTATCCCGATGCGAAAGGCTGGTGCAGTCCGACGTCGCTTTCGATGATCTTGTCGCGTTGGGCGGAGATTTTGAACCGGCCGGAGATGAATCTCACCGTGCCAGAAGTCGCAGCAAAAGTTTATGACCATGATTTTGCCGGCACGGGCAACTGGCCGTTCAACACGGCGTTCGCCGGCAGTTTCAGCGGCATGCGAAGTTACGTCACGCGCTTCGACGATTTGACGGAAGCGGAAGATTGGATCGCGGCCGGCATTCCCGTGATTCTGTCCGCGCGCTGGGACTGGCTGCAGCCGGGCCGGCCACCGGATAGCGTTGGACATTTGATCGTCTGCATCGGCTTCACCGAGAATGGCGACGTGGTCATCAACGATCCGGCGGCACGGCTGGAACTTGGTCAATCCGTCCGCCGCATTTACCAGCGCGCGGATGTCGCCCATTCGTGGACGAAATCGCACAACGCGGTTTATCTCGTCTATCCCGAAGGCGCGAAGATTCCGGTAAACCAATACGGGCATTGGGAGAACTGAATTATTTTTCACGCCCGGCTTCGGGCACGCGGATCAAGCTTCGCAGGGCGATCAATCCAACCGGCGCGATTGTGGCGGTGAGCGCGACGAACAGCCACATCGTTTCGGAGTGCCGTTCGCCAACCGCCGGGCAATATGTCGCCAGCAACGTTCCGGAAAACGTTCCGATCAACAGTTTCGCCAGCAGAAACGGAACGTAGGAGAGCGCACCGTAAGAGGCTTCCTGGCCTTTCGGCGCGATGGCCGAGGCGTATTCGTAAACGCGCGGTGAATAGAATGCCTCGCCAAGCGACAACACGATGACATAGAGCGCGATCATCACATAGTAAGGATGAACCGCGCCGGTCAGCCCAAGATAATGATGTCCCAGCCACTGGCCGAGCGCGCCGTCGGCCAGCGGTTGAAACCACGCGGTCGGCAACGCCATGATGAACACCGACGCCGCGGAAAGCGCACCGCCCAGCGTCACCATGCCGTAAGCGGGAAACCGCTGGGTCAGCGCGCCGATCAGCGGCACCAGGACAATGACAATCATGGCGTTGATGCCCCAAAGCCGGCCCACCGGAGCGCCCTCGCCAAGTTCGCGGATGCCGAATTCCGGAAAGACGTAATACATCTGCATGAAGATCAACTTCAGAAAGGCGATCAACAGCAGAAACACGAGCAGCCGGTAAAATGCCGACTGCTGGAACAGTTCGCCAAAAATCCGGATGGTTTCCTGCGCGCTGTCGCGGACGGAAACAAAAAACGACTGCAGGAAATTCAATCCCGGCAGCCGGCGCGGCACCGGATTGATTTTGACGCCCTCGTCGGTGACCTCCACGCCCGGCCGCAGGAGCCACACCAGCGGCAGCATCAACAGTTCAAGACCGAAGCTCACCATGAACAATGCACGATAGGTCGAGATGGAACCGTCCAGCCCGGGCAGCACGAGGTGGCCGCGCTCGCCGAGACCCTGGCGCACCCAGTCGAAGATGAAAGCGGCCAGGAGGGAGCCGAAATTAACCATCATGTAGGAGCCGGAAAAGGCGATCGACCGCTGCCGGGTGGTGGAGAATTTCCGGACGGCCGCCACGAGCGCGGGCGTTCCCAGCGCTTCGCCGACTGCCAGGGGGAACAATCCAAACGCGATGGCGAACCAGGGCGAACTGGAAAGCACCATCACGGCCCGGCCGAAGATGCACACCCAGATGCCGATGAAAAGCGTCCTGCGCAGTCCGATGGCGTCGGTCAGCGCGCCGACGAGCAGCGTGACCACGGTCATCGAGACCGACCACACGGCCACGAGCCCCAACGCCTGCTGGTCGCTGTAGCCGAAATCGGCGGAGAGCCAGCGTTTCAGCGCCAGGTTGGTCACGGCGTAGGCGGCGAAGTTGAGCAGCTTGAGCGCGAACGTGAGCCACAGCTCGCGCGCCGCGCCGTTGAGGACGGTGAATTTGCCCACGAAATTGGCGATGGATGGGTGGGTGGCTGCCATGATGATTTTAACCGGCGCAGAAAACTACCCTCCCGAAGGCGGCAGGAAAAGCGCTAACCTCGGCGCGCCCGGACTTGTCATTTGGCAATTGTGCCTTAAACTTGGGATGTGAAAAACGAAGTCGTGCCGGTTCAGATCCGCGGTATCCTGCCCGCCAACAGCGGCTGCGCGCTGTTTGTGGGCAACGACGAAAAGGTTTTTGTCATCAACGTCGAACCCCAGATGGGCGCGGTGATCGGGATGTTTCTGCGGGATGAACCGAAGGAACGCCCGCTGACGCACGATTTGATGCAGCGTATTTTCAAGGGCTTCAACATCACCGTCGAGCGCGTGATCATCACGGACTTGAAAAACTCCACCTACTTCGCCCGCCTCATCCTGCAGCAGCAGAATGAAGTCGCCCGCAAAATCGTGGAGATCGACGCCCGGCCCAGCGACTGTCTCGCCATCGCCGCCGCGCAGAAGAAGCCGATTTTTGTCACGACCCCGCTGTTTGAACAGGTCGAGGACATGAGCGAAGTGCTGAACCGGATCAACGAATCCGGCAGCGAATCCGTGGAATAACATGCCCCCCGCCAAAGTTTCATCCCTCGCGCTTGTCTGTGGCGACGATGAATTCGCCGTCAAGCAACGCGCCCGCCAACTCTATCAGCAATGGTCCGAAGAACTCGGCGGCATGGATCACGAAACGATCGAGGCGTCCGTTTCCAACAGCGGCGATGCGCTCAAGGTCATCGGCCGCCTGCGCGAAGCGTTGAACACCCTGCCCTTCTTTGGTTCCGGCAAGGTCGTCTGGCTGCGCGATTGCAACTTCCTGGGCGACGAACGCACGGCCTCGTCCGCCGCCGTCACGGAAACGCTGGGCGAACTGGCGGAAGAACTGAAGACGTTCGTGTGGCAAAGCGTGCGGCTGCTCATCAGCGCGGGCAAGGTGGACAAGCGCAAAACTTTTTTCAAGACGCTCGATAAAACCGGCTCGGTCGAAAATTTCTCCGCCTGGTCGGCGGACGACAAGGACTGGGCGGAACGCGCCGAAGCGGCCGCCCGCGCCACGGTGCGCGCCCGGCAAAAGGAAATTTCGGAGGAGGCGCTCGCCGAACTGGTCAATCGCGTCGGGCCGAACGCCCGTCAACTGGACAGTGAGACGGAGAAATTATGCCTGTTTGCCGGCGACCGCAAAAAAATCGAATTCACCGATGTCGCCGCCATTTGCACGCGGAACAAGACGGCCCGGGCCTTTGCCCTGGGTGACGCACTCGGCGACCGTGATCTGCCGCGCCTGTTGAAACGGCTGGACGAGGAACTTTGGGAGATGAAGTCGGACAAGGACAAATCTGAAATCGGCCTGCTTTACGGTCTGATCGGGAAAATCCGCGCCATGCTGCTGCTGAAGGAAATGCTGCGCGAAGGCTGGATCAAGCCGGAGATGGATTACAACCGGTTCAAAACGCAGCTGGGGAACGTGCCCGCCGATCAACTGCCGGCGGACAAGCGATTCAATCCGCTCGCGCTGAACCCTTATGTGCTTTACAAAGCGCTGCCGCAGGCCAAAAAATACACCCAGAACGAACTGGTCCGCGCGATGGATCTGCTGTTGCGTTGCAATCAGCGGCTGGTGTCGAGCAGCCTCGACGAAGCACTGGTATTACAGCAGGCCTTGGTGCAGATTGTAACGCCGCAAGCCGTCGCAGCTTGAGATTTTAAACGGAACATGGCAACACAGTCTGCAAATTTATCAGTGCTGGTGGGCAGCAATTTCGCCTGCGTGAAAATCGCCGGGCGGGCCAACTTTGCCTCCAGCCCCGACTTCAAGACCTTGATCGAGCAGCTCACGCAAAAAGGCTACGCGCACTTCATCATCGATCTTTCGGAATGCGTGTTGATGGACAGCACGTTTCTGGGCGTGCTGGCGCAGTTCGGCTTGAAACTAAACGCGTCCAATGGAGACGGAAAACCCGGGCTTGAACTATCCAACCCCAACACGCGGGTCACCGAGCTGTTGGAAAATCTGGGCGCGCTGCACCTTTTCAAAACCTTGTCCGGCGAACTGGTGCTTCCGGATGGCATGACCAGTTGCATTCCGGATCCCATCCATCCCACTCACGAGCAGATCACCCGCACCAGCCTGGAAGCGCATCAGACGCTCATGGCCGTGAATCCCGATAACGTCGCCCGCTTCAAAGACGTCACCCAGTTTCTTGCCGAAGATCTGCAAAATATTCAGCGGTGCAAATAAAAACTGCGCCGTGCTTGATTCACGGCGCAGTCGTTTGAATTTGAAATTTTTCCCCGGCAGCTTTACGCCGCGGCCGGTGCCGGCGAACCGAGCCCGGGCAATTTCGGCGGTGTGGGCTTGGGCGGCATTTCCGGCAGCGGTGTCGCGGCCTGGGCACCGGACGGCGGATCAACCTTGGGCGTGGGCGGCGGCGGTGTGAAGGTTCCCAAACGCACAATGTCGGCCACCTGCGCGCCGTCCAGCGTTTCATATTCCAGCAGCGCATTGGCGATCATCTCCAGCTTGTCGCGGTTCGCATAAATCATTTCATGCGCCCGCTGGTAACAACGGTTGATGATGCCGCGCACTTCGGCGTCAATTTCCTGCGCGGTCGTTTCGCTGTAGGTCTTGCGGCGCATCATGTCGCGGCCAAGGAAAAACTCATCGTCCTCGACATATTGCACCATGCCGAGCTTTTCGCTCATGCCGTATTGGCAGACCATGGCGTGCGCCATGTTCGTGGCCTGCTGGATGTCGCCGCCCGCTCCGGTCGAAATGTCGCCGGAAGTGATCTCCTCCGCAATGCGCCCGGCCATCGTCATCGTGATGCTGTCGAGCAGTTCCTTTTTGCGGTAATTCAGGATGTCCTCCTTCGGCAACGACATGGTCGAACCGAGTGACGGACCGCGTGGAATGATCGTGACCTTGTGCAGCGGATGCGTGTGTTCGAGCAGCACGTTCACCAGCGCGTGGCCGGCTTCGTGCCACGCGGTAAGTTTTTTGTTCTCGTCGGTCATCGCCATGCTGCGGCGTTCGCGACCCCAACGCACTTTGTCGCGGGCCTCCTCAAGCTCGGCCTGACCGACAAATTTCTTGCCGGTGCGGGCGGCCAGCAGCGCCGCCTCGTTCAGCAGATTCGCCAACTCCGCGCCGGAATAACCAGGCGTGCCGCGGGCCGTGACGGACAGGTCAACCACCGGATCCAGCTTCACGTTGCGGGAATGCACCTTCAAGATTGCTTCGCGCCCGCGCACGTCGGGCAGGTTCACCGTAATGCGGCGGTCGAAACGTCCCGGACGCAGCAACGCCGGATCCAGCACGTCGGCGCGGTTGGTCGCCGCGATGATGATGATGCCTTCCTGCGTATCAAAGCCGTCCATCTCGACGAGCAAGGCGTTCAAGGTTTGTTCGCGCTCGTCATTGCCGCCGCCCAGGCCGACACCACGGCTGCGGCCCACCGCGTCGATTTCGTCAATGAAGATCAAACATGGAACGTTTTTGCGCGCCTGGTCGAACATGTCCCGCACGCGGCTTGCCCCGACGCCGACAAACATCTCCACGAAATCCGAACCGCTGATGCTGAAGAACGAGGCGTCCGCCTCGCCCGCGATGGCCTTGGCGAGAAGCGTTTTGCCCGTGCCGGGCGAACCGACCATCAGCACGCCCTTTGGAATCCGGCCGCCGAGGCGTTGAAACTTTTTCGGGTCCTTCAAGAACTCCACGAGTTCGGAAACTTCCTCGATGGCCTCGTCAATTCCCGCCACGTCCTTGAAGGTCGTCTTGTTGCGGTCCTTGGCGAGCATCCGCGCCTTGCTTTTGCCGAAGCTCAAGGCGCCCTTGCCCGCCATCTTGATCTGGCGGATGAAGAAGAACCAGAACAGGACGCCGATCAACAGAAACGGCGCGACATTGAGCAGCAGCGTGAACAAAACCGTGTTCTGCTGGACGGGCACAAATTTTTGCGAAGCCAGCAGCTTGTCCAGCCGGGTTTGCGTGAGCAGCACCTGCGAAACCGAGAACGGCACTTCCACGGACTTTCCATTCTCCTTGATGATGGCGCCGTCCTTGTCGGTCTTGTAATAAAAGCCGGTGATGTCATTGAACGTGGCGTTCGGATACGCCGACTGGGGCACATAATCAATGGTTCCCCTGGCGATCAGATCGGCGTCAACCTTCTGGAAAAAATCAGCCTCCGTGATCTGGTTGGTGGGCGTATTGATGCGATTGTGCAACAGGGCCAATCCCACAATGCTCCCGATGATCAGGATCCACACGAGCCAGGTGCTCACGGGGAATTGAAAGTTGCCCGGCGGCTTCTTCTGGCCGTCGCCGCCCATTTTGTTTTTATCTTCGTCAGACATGATTTTTAACTTTGGCAGAGGAAAGTAACACGCCGTTCCCGCTTTCGCAATCAGCGAATTCTGCTATCCTCGACGGGATGCGTTTCGGTTCCCTGACCTTAAACTCAAATCTTTTCCTCTCGCCGCTGGCGGGTTACACCAACCTGCCCTTCCGCCTCGTGGTGCGCGAGGTCGGCGGCGTGGGGCTATGCACCACGGATCTGGTCAACGCCCGCTCGCTCCTGGAAAGAAACCCCAAGGCGCTCAAGCTGATTGAAACTGCCCCCGCCGATTCGCCACTCGCCGTCCAGCTGTTCGGTTCCGTGCCGGAGGAAATGCGCGACGCGGCCGTGATCCTCGAAAATCTCGGCGTCCATGCCATTGACATCAACATGGGCTGCCCCGTGAAGAAAGTCTGCAAGGTCGGCGGCGGCTCCGCGATGATGACCGAACTGGACAAGACCGCCGCGCTCGTCAAGGGCATGGTCAACGCCGTGAAAATTCCCGTCACCGCCAAGATGCGCCTCGGTTGGGATGACGACAATCTCACCGCCCCCGATCTGGCACGCACCCTGGAGGATGTCGGCGTCGCGGCCATTTTTGTGCATGGCCGCACGCGTGAGCAGGGATTCGAGGGCACGGTGAATCTGGCCGGCATCCGTAAAGTTGTCGAAGTGGTGAAATCCATTCCGGTGATCGGCAATGGCGACATCATCACGCCGCAGGCGGCGAAGAAGATGTTCGACGAAACCGGCTGCGCGGGCGTGAGCATCGGGCGCGGCGCGTTTTATGACCCGTGGATTTTCAAACGCACGCTGGCATATTTGGCGGCTCATTCTGAATCCCCAGACCCAAGACGCCAGACTCCAAACCCGAACTATCTAGAGCCTCCTTACGTCGGCTCCTACGGGAATAATGAAGCGCTTCCGCCTGAGCCCAGTTTCGCCGAACGCGTCCGCATCATGTGCCGGCATCTGGATCTGATGCTGGAAGTTTTTGGAGAAGACCTTGGCTGCCGGATGTTCCGCAAGGTGGCGCCGTGGTATGCCAAGCGTTTTGGCCCGTGCCACGAGTTCAACAAAAAGGTCGTGCAAGTTTCCACCAATGCGGAATTCCATGCCGTGCTGGAGAATTACATCCGCTGGCGCCAGCAATTCGTGGATGAACACGGTGAACTGCTGCCGCGCTTTCGCCAGCCGCCGATGATCGCGTCCTTCATGCGCGAAGCCGAACCCGCCTCAACCCGGCGCGAACATATTCCCGTGCCGAAAGGGCCGGTGGAGGTGTGGTGAAACGCGTGTTGAAGCCTCATATGAACCTTGGTAGTTTGATCGGGTGAGTCCGACGATTTTTCGGCATCGCAATTATCGCTTTTATCCTGGAAACAGCAGTTGAAACCATGAAACACACAAAAGAGACAAGGCATTGCCGAACCTCGCAATTTTCTGGCTGGAGCCGGAAGTTGAACTGGCGGCCAACCAAGGTCTCACCTCGACCGAATTGAACGAGTTGAGAAAAATTGTAGAGGAACGGCAAAATGAAATCCGCGAACATTGGCACAGACATTTCCAAAGTTGAAGTCCTGAATATTTCGCCGCATGGCTTCTGGCTGCTCGTCGGCGAGCGGGAGTATTTCCTGGCGTTCACCCATTTCCCGTGGTTTCGCAACGCGACGCTCCAGCAACTCTTCGCCGTCGAGCTGTCGCATGACAGCCATCTTTACTGGCCGGAACTTGACGTGGATTTGGACTTGGAACGGATTGAACACCCGGAGAAATTTCCGCTGGTCGCTAACGGCGGAGAGTCAAGATTATGAAGCGGGACAGACCGCAAAATGCGCCTTCTCCTCACTGTTAGGCGGCGTTCGCCATGCACCCTGCGTTCACCACGATTCAGTTCGGCCCGTTCGCGAGCAGCTACCATCGCGAGGCCGTCACTGATGCCTTAAAGGGGACATTCTCTGCGTTTCTTGAGGCCAAGTTGCTGCCACAGGTCGAGCAGCCATACGAGTCCACGAGTGGCCGTTTCGTTGCCGCCTACGACGACCAAAAGTATTGTGGCCCGCGCAGTGCAGTCCGCGACATCTACAGGTTTGAGTTTGTGTTTCACCGCGCTTCCGGCGACGACACCATCAAAGTCGAGTTGGTTTTCGACCCGGGGACACAGAAGTTTGCAACACGGCATCGCCGCCGGTTTTACCTCTGGACAGCGTCACGACGGCAGCGTTACCAGCAGGAGAGGCAGCAGATTCAGGAGCTTTGCAGACGCATCGCCGACCACGAGCAGGTTGCAGCCGTCTGCCCACTTTGCTCAGCACGGCTGCGCGTCATTGATTCGCCCGGCTTGTTCGATGTCAGTTGTCCTGAGCGTTGCTTCAACTACAATTACCACCGTGACCCGACCACCGGGGCATTTTTACATGGGCACTTTTTTCAGAGAGAGACAGTCCACGCCACCTAAGCACAGGATAGGCTGCAATATTAAGGCCTGCTTCCGACTTCACACCTCAGAAAAAAATCACGCCTTGATCACCGTCGCGCCCGCCGCCGGGCGCGAGACGAAAATCGTGGCTTCAATCCTGGTTTTCTTTTTGTAGTCAGCGGCGATCTGTGCGGAGATGGTTTCGACGAGTTCGGTTTTCACCAACGCCACGGCGCAGCCGCCGAAGCCGCCGCCGGTCATGCGACAGCCGTAAATGCCGCCTTTGAGCCCGATGGACTGCGCGATCTCCACCACAACGTCCAGTTCCTTGCAGCTCACTTCATAATCATCGCGCAGGGATACGTGGCTCGCATACATGTGCTGCCCCACATCCGGCCACTTCGAGGCGCGGACGCCTTCCGCCGCCTTCACGGTTCGCTCGATCTCGCCAATGACATGGCGGGCCCGGCGATAAACGGTTTCGTCCATCCGGCCTTTGGCGGCTTCCAACATCTCCACCGTGGCGGTGCGCAAGGAAGGGACGCCGAGATCCTTGGCGGCGATTTCGCATTGGATGCGGCGCTGGGCGTAGCCGCCACCGGTGAGTTCGTGCCGGACGTTGGTGTTGATGATCAACAACGAGACGGCGGCATCGCTCATCGGCACGAGTTCGGTTTTGCGCGAGCGGCAATCGAGCAGCAGCAGATGGTTCGCCCGGCCCATCACCGAGATGAACTGGTCCATGATGCCACACGGCACGCCGGCGAATTCATTCTCGGCCTTCTGGCACAGCAGAGCCTTCTCGACCGGATCAAGTTTTTTGCCGGTGACGGTTTCGATCAGCGTCGCGGTGGAGACTTCCAACGCCGCGCTGCTGGAAAGCCCGCCACCCATCGGCACGGTGGAATGCAGCAGGATGTCGAGGCCGCCGGGATTTATGCCGCGCTCCAGAAAGCCGGCAATGACGCCCCGGGGATAGTTTCCCCATTTCGGTTCGCCGGTCTGGATGGGCAAGGATAGATCCACCAGCACCGGATCCACACCGGTGGTGTCGCGAATCTGAAAAACAGTTTTGCCATCATTGGCACGATCAGCGGCCATGACGGCGTAATGTTCGATGGCCATCGGGAGCACAAAGCCGTCGTTGTAATCGGTGTGTTCGCCGATGACGTTGACACGGCCGGGCGCGGCGACGATCCAGCGGGGCGGCCGGCCATAGGCTTTAACGAACGCCTGGGCGGTTTCAGCGGCAAGTTTTTGCAGACTGGTCATAGTTGTGATTCAACGAAGATGGAGGATGGAGGATGGAAAAAAACGGGGGCGCAATGCCATCTGCCATCCTCGCTTTGACGTCAGGCAGACGGCGGATTTTTCCCGCCGCGCACCGCGCCCGCCAGCATGAACACACCGAACACCAGCAGCACGATGCCCCAGATCAGGTTGATGTTGACGCCGAGTGAAATGGCGTGGTCGGATTTCACCAGCGCGCCGTTGATGGCCAGCAGCGCGCCGATGAGAGTGAACATGAGGCCAATCGGCCAGCGAATATCGAGTCCCATAAATTTAGTTTCCTTTGAGTTGGTTCAGTTCACCAGAAAATAATATTCAGAATGACGCAGACGATCAACAGCGCGATGCCAACGACGGCGGGACGCTGATAAACCGGCATGTTATTATCCACGATTTTTGGCGTGAGCGAATACACCAGCCCCTTCAGGTCGGCGTCGGTCTTCTGCGATTTGGTGGCGAGCGAAATCACCAGCGTAAAGACAAAGCAGACGGTGAACGCAAAGGCGGCGAGCCAGAAGTTCTGCGCCATTTCACTGGGGAAGGTGCTAAGGACTTTGATATATCCGCCTTTGACGCCGGGAACATTGCCCTGCGCGATGGTCAGGGCGTGGAACAATGCCGAGCTGCCAATGCCGCAGAACAGACCGATGAAGGCGCCCGTGCCCGTGGCGCGTTTCCAGAACATGCCGAGCAGGAACGTCGCGAAGAGCGGCGCATTCACGAAACCGAACACGAGTTGGATGATATCCATCGCATTGTTGTATTGCTTGGCAAAATAGGCGCAAGCGATGCTCAATACGATGCCAAGAACAGTGATGACCTTGCCGGTCAGAAAATAGTGCCGGTCGCTTTTGCCGGGTGCAAAATAGGCCTGATACAGATCGTAGGTAAAGACCGTGTTGAATGCCGTCACGTTGCCCGCCATGCCGGACATAAACGAGGCGAGCAAAGCCGTAAGCGCCAGGCCGAGGAGTCCGGCGGGGCAGTATTTTTTGACGAGGGAAAGGATCACACTGTCGTAATCGTTTTCAGCGATGCTGTTGTAAAGACCCTGCTTGATCTCGGTGTCGGACAATTTGCCGCCGGCTTCCGCCGCAATCAACGATTCGATTCGTTTGTCATCGATTTTCTTGCCGAGCGCGGTGCCGACCGCAGTGACCGCCGCCGCCGGGTCGGCGGGATTGGCGGCTTTCACCGCCGCAATTGCCTGGTCGTAATTTGCCTGCGCCACGATGGGCGGCGGGATGCGATAATTTTTATCCGGCATGGACATGAGCGCGGCGGCGATCATGCCCGGCACGATGACCAGGAAAGGGAAGAACATCTTCGGCACCGCCGCCACCAACGGAGTATTGCGGGCGGCCATCATGTTCTTCGCCGCCATCGCGCGCTGAACGACGAGGAAGTTCGTGCACCAGTAGCCGAAGCTCAATACGAACCCGAGTCCGAAGAGCATCGCGAACCAATCCACACCCATCGGGTTGTGTGCCGGGCCGGCTAGCACTGGTGTCCAAGCGCTCGTCCAAGCGTTGCTCGCGTAGGAAATGCCAGGCTCTTTCAGAAACTCTGCGGATGGATTCACGGCGACCGCCTGCAAGGAATGATTCATCGCACCCCAGCCGCCCACGTCTTTCAAACCGAGCCAAACGACGGGAGCGAAACCGAGCACAATCATGAAGAATTGCAACACTTCCGTGTAAATCGCCGAGGTCAGTCCCCCTTTCAAAACGTAAATCAACACCACGCCGGAACAGATCCACAAATAACTGTCGTAGCTGCCCAGATGAATCGGACCAAAGTTCAGGTTGAATTGCCATGGCAGCAAATTAGTCAGCAATTTTGCCAACGCATTGATGGAAATGCCGGACGCAAAAACCGTCATCACCGCGAAAGCGATCGAGTTCAATGCGCGGACGCGTTCGTCAAAGCGCATCTTCAGGTATTCCGGAACGGAACGCGCCTTGGAGCCGTAATAGAACGGCATCATGAACACCGCCAGAAAGATCATCGCCGGAATCGCGCCGACCCAGTAGAAATGCGCGGTGGAGATGCCATATTTGGCGCCGCTGGCCGCCATGCCGACCAGCTCCAGCGCGCCCAGATTGGCGGAGATGAAGGCCAGACCGGTGACCCAGGTCGGAATCGAGCGGGCGGACGTCAGAAAGTCCGCCGAGGTTTTCATGTAGCGCGAGAGCATCCAGCCGATGCCGATGACGAAAGCGACATAAGCCAGCAAAATGGTGTAATCTATCCAGGCGAGATGAATTGGTTGCATAGGATGCGCGTTGATTTAACGATTCAGGTGGCGGGTGTCAATCCAATTGCATTCAGCGGGAGATTGTGTTTTATTGTCGGCGCAAATTATTTTTTATGACACCAAAAATCCAGGAAAAGACACAGGAACTTTGCCAGACCATCATCGCGCAGCCGGAAATGATCGCGATCCGCAAGCGCATCGATACGTTCATGGCGGATGACAGCGCCCGCACCCAGTATGAATCGCTGATGAGCAAGGGCCAGGCGCTGCAGGAAAAACAACACCACGGCCAGGCGCTGGAACCGGCGGAAATCTCCGCGTTTGAAAAAGACCGTGAGTCGTTGCTGGACAATTCCGTGGCGCGCGGCTTCCTCGACGCGCAGGAAGAACTGCACGCGATGCAGCAATCCATCCAGAAACACATTTCCAAGACGATCGAACTGGGCCGCCTGCCGGTGGCCGCCGATCTGGAAGAAGGCTCCTGTGGCAGCGGCTGCGGCTGTCATTGATCGTTGCTCATTCTTGAAAATCAAAACGCCGTGAAGCCCATGCTTCACGGCGTTTTCTATCAATTAGCTTAAAAAAACTGCTCAAGGTTGGAATGTGCTCATGGCATATCTGAAATTGTCGGCTGAGCTTTGAGTGCCTGGGGAAAATTCATCCCACACCGGTTTATAGAATGTATCGGGCTGTTTATTGACACCCTGCCAATTAACATGACCGTCGCCAAAAGCTGCATTTACGCCTGCCGGCTTGCTTCCGTTTTTGTGAGACAATTGTTCAAGTCCTTTATACATAACGTCCACCACCATGCTTTTCTTTTGATCAATCTTTGATTGCTTGAAGAGCGGAACGCAGATCCATTTTTTTAAAAGGGCATCATTTCCTGCCACATCATAATGAGGCCAATCCGGAACTATTTGTGTTGCGGAAACTGCTTTCGTGTTTACTGGGGCAGTCATCATTGACTGCGGAAAATATTGATATCCCGAACGGACATAGCCGGGATTGCCATCTCCCGCTGCCGCTGCCGCCGCGGCATCAGTACCCAGAGGCCAGCCTGTCTTGGCGGTATACCAATCGTAGTTCAAATTGTCGCCCTTTGCGTTGCTCGGGCAATAATAGACTTTTCCGGCATCCATAATCTTGCCACTCCACAAAACCCCCAGATTATAAGGCCCGCCGTCCGCATCGTATGTAGGTGGAGATACATTCAATGGCGAGTAGCGGAACATTTCATAAGGATACTGGAGATTGCCGCTGAAACGCCATTTTAACGGTGGCATGAAATCACTATTGTCAGAAGCGTAAATATTGAGACCCAATGCCACCTGCTTGAGATTACTGACACAGCTGATTCTTTTGGCCCGCTCTTTGGCGCTGGCTAATGCCGGTAAAAGCATCGCCGCTAGAATGGCAATAATCGCAATGACTACGAGCAATTCAATCAAAGTAAACCCGCGCACTGGCTTGTTGGGCGTATGTTTCATATTTTTTATAAAATTGATATGAATATAATTACGGGCTAGTCACCCGATAAAAACCCGTGCCGCCGGAGGCTGTCGTGTCGGTATAAGAGGTGGTGCTAATTCCGGTTTGCAGGGTTGTCCAATTGGCATCGGTCAGGCTGATTTTACGCAGGACGCTATACGAGTAACTCCCCGGGGGCGTCGGGGTCCACTGCAATGCGACGCTATTTCCGGTGCGGGAGATATTTGACAGACTGATGCTGACCGGACTGACCGGCCCAGCCAGAACTTCAACTTTGAACTCGGGTATGTCAAAACTGTCGGCAGAAGTTTCAAGCGAATTGGGGCGGATGGCGAACGCATCAAACCGATGATACGCCAAATTGGTTTCGGTGACGGCGAACATCCAATTGGTTCCGCCACCAGTGATGGAGTTCGAAATAATCACCGAGTTCATGCCGTTTCGCGTGATGGAAAAGACAAGCGTATACGGAACACCGGCTTTAAAGGCGGGTGCATTGGAGTATCCGCCTCCCGATGGTCCGCTGCCCAGGGATAAGTAGTCGGAGGTTGTTCCCATCAGGTTTGCATCATTCAAGTTATTTCTTGCCAATAATGCCATCGGGGAATTTACGGTGAAGTTTGTGCCAAAATCCAAACTCAGCATGTAACCGCGGACATTCATTCCATTTCCTGCGCTTCCACCTACGGTCGCATCATCAGCAATCACCCGGTTGCCGCCATCGGCGTAATCAAATAAACCAATCCGAAGACTCGCATTATTTGTATGGAAATTAAATGCGGCAGGAATGAATGGAAAGGTGGCTTTTATCGTGTTGCCAACTGCCAGATGAACAGGCAAATCATTGGTAGGCGTATAATAGGCGAGCCACAAGCTGGCACTTCCAGGGAGCGGAGTGGCGGTCATGGGCGCACCCGGACTGCCGCCATGATAAATATCCAACTTGGTCGAATCGGCTGTATACCAAGCGGCGTTGGTGGCAGTTATCGGCAGAATGGGTTCAAGAATCCCGGCGGTAAATAAATCATCCACCACCAAACCCGCAGGCGTGACGACAGGTGCCGTCAGCGTTACCGTTGCAACGGCGGACGTAGCCGTTGAATTATTACAAGCGACATAAACGATCGCCCGATATTGGTTGCCATTGTCGCCGGCCAGGGACAAATTTGGCGTGCTATATAATGAAGAAGTGGCTCCGCTGATATTTGTCCAAGTGCTGCTGCCCGAACCACTAATTTGCCATTGGTAGGTGGGAGACGTTCCTGATGCCACGACTGCAAAAGTATCAGATATTTCAGAGACATTAGTCTGGCTGGCTGGGCTGGTAATGATTCCGGCGCTCAGACATTGCCCAGCCGGCGGAGCTGCCTCCGCCCAAGTTGAGGCAATGCGCAATTCATCAAGATTGGCATCAGCACCGGATACCACCACTAACCGGCCGGGTCCTGTAGAGCTTGTGACTTCTGTGCCGTCAGTTGTCAAGGCTCCCACAGAAGTGCTGGCAGGCGGCAAGCTGCCTTCGTTCGCCCCAAAACTGCCTGGTGGCGGGTTGATCCATAAATCATAGATGTCATTTTGTGCGCCTGGAATCATATGCTGCCTTACCACGACAAAAAATGTCTGCCCGGCGCTGAGATTAGTCGTGGCATAATTGGTGATGTTTCCCGCAGCCTTGGCGATGCCTATTTGAATCTGTCCAGCGATATTTCTTGCTTCTAAATCCCAATGCTGAGCAGTGCCAGTGCCGCTATTCGCCGTGTTCAGCCGCATAATCATTTGTCCAGTGGCGGAAACATCCGTTCCGACATTGAACCGGTAAAGGAACGAAAAGTAATTTGTAATTTCAAGCGTGGCGGGAAATTGAGTGTTGGTGGCAAATTGATTGCGTGCGTTCAAACTTACCGTTGGGCTGATTGAAATTTTGTCTCCTGCCGAGGCAATGAGGCCTAAACTTGTCCCATCCAAACTGCCGCTGCCATTGGTGACCGTAACATTCCCGGTCGTGTTTCCCCATCCTTCCGCCGAGCCGGTGGCGGAATCCGTGCCCAAATTTCCGGTTCCGGAAATAATGATTTGACTGGTGCGCCAGATCGTCGCAAGGGCGGATTGGCAGAAAGATATCGTGGATGCAACCACGATCATGGCGAGAATGCGTTTCATAATTTTAAAAAATACTTCGGGTGACTTGATAATCATATCTCGGGTTTTCCATATGTGAAGTGCGCGAGACTGCAAAGTTAGTTGAAATAAGTGCACTCGATCATGGAATGGCTTGAAAGAATGGACGCCATTATTTAGGCTGTAAAAAATCAATGCCGAAAAAACAAAAGCGCGTTCTGCTGGCCCTCGGCTGGTATGACTACCATCTGCATCAGGGCATTGAAAAATATGCCCGCGAGCATGGCTGGCATCTTTACGCGGACCTGGCGCGCGAAAAGGTCATCCCCTGGGGCTGGGAAGGCGACGGCATCCTGGCGTGGCTCGGCGCGGGCCACGACCTGGCCGAGTTTGTCGCCGCCGCCAAAAAACCGACCGTGGATTTCAGCCTGCGCCGTCCGCAATTGAAGTTTCACCGCGTCCTCGAAGACCACGCCCACGCCGCAAAGCTGGTGGCCGAGCATTTCCTGTCGCGTGGCTTCGCCAATTTTATTTTTTACAGCGATGCGGACAACTGGTCTTACGAGGAACGCGGCGCGGGGTTTATCCATTCGTTGAAAGCAGCCGGCCATGAATGTTCCTGGCTGCGCTGGCATCAATCGGATGCCTATGCGTCCGGGCGCGAGGAATGGCGAAAAAAGCGCAAATGGCTGGCGGCCCAGATGAAATCGGCGCCCAAGCCGCTCGCCGTGTTTGCCGCCAACGATCAGCAGGCGATGGACGTCCTGGAAACGTGCGAAAGCGCCGGGATTGCCGTGCCGGAACAGGTTTCCATCGTTGGGGCGGAAAATTATCTGCTGGCCCCCGACTCCATGCGCACCCCGATTTCCAGCGTGGACACGAATCTCGAAACGCTCGGTTACCGCGGCGCTGAACTGCTGGACAAGTTGATGGCCGGGAAGCACGCGCCGACCGACCCCATCCGCATCCCCGCCGTGGGCGTGGTGGCGCGCAAGAGCAGCGACATCCTGACCATTCTCCACGTGGGTGTGGCCAAAAGCCTGCGCTTCATCTGGCAGCACAGCCACGAGCCGATCTGCGTCAAGGATCTGGTCGGGGTCGCGGCCATGTCGCGGCGCGGATTGCACAAGGCGTTTCTGGAGCATCTCGGCCGGACGCCCGGACAGGAACTGCAGCGGGTGCGGATCGAGCACGCCAAGAAGTTGCTCGCTGAATCCGGCCTCAAGATCGAGTCCCTCGCCGAAATGTCCGGCTACCAAAGCGCCAACAGCTTCTGCATCGCCTTCAAACGCGTCACCGGCATGTCCGCCAAGCAATTCCGAGATTCCATCGGCCGCTAATCCGGAACGTTCCAATTGGATTAACCACGAAATACACCAAAGACACGAAAATCTTGATGCAAAGAATTTAAATCATCCGTCATTCGGGGACACAAAACCAGGAAGCGTTTGGTGCCCTGATTGGTCGCAATCGCGCGCTGTCCGGCTCTTGTGCTTGTTTCGTGTGGTTCGTGTATTTCGTGGTTCCAAATAATCTTTCCGGCTTATCGCCTTGCGCTCCGGCACGCTTCCGCGAAAATTCGCGGGTGCTGAATCCATTTCAATCACGCGACCCGCAAAAATTTGCCGCCGCCCTGCGCCGCTTCGACGAAGAAAATTCGCACGACCCGAATCTTGAATCATTCGGTGGGGCTCAGCACCCGCGCGAACTGCTCTACGCGCAGCGCCTGACCGGCTGGGTGTTGCGGTTGGCGCCCGACGCTTCGGAAGCCCTGCGGCTTGCCGCGCGCTGCCAGCACATCTGCCGCTGGCAAAGCCCGCGTGATGCCTATCCCATGACCCGCGCCGGTTACTTGAAATGGCGCGCCGACCTGAAAAAATTCCACGCCGAAAAGTCCGGGGCGATTCTGCGCGACGTCGGCTACGACGACGAAACGATCCAGCGCGTGCAGGATTTGAACCTGAAGAAACATTTCCCCGCCGACGCCGAGACCCGCACGCTGGAAGACGCCCTCTGTCTCGTGTTCCTGGAATTTCAATTCGCCGACCTCGCCGCCAAGACCGCCGAGGACAAGACCATCAACGCGCTGCAGAAAAGCTGGGGCAAGATGACGGAAGCTGCGCGCGCTGAGGCGCTCAAATTAAATTACGGCGAACGTGAAAAAGCCTTGCTCCAGCACGCGCTGAATGGCTAATGATTTTGCCTGGGTGGGGCGAGCGTTCCCGCGAGCCGTGAACTTAACGCAGAGAACGCAAAGGACGCGGAGAGGCGCAGAGTTTGAATGATTGATTAACTCCAGCCTTTTCGGGCGCTTCTTTGGGAAGCTCCTCGCGCTGCTCTGCATTCTCTGCGCCTCCGCGTTTAAGCCTGGATTCTGTTTTCAATTGCATCGTTCCGGCTTAATCCGCCAGCATACGCGCGTGGCTGAAAGCAAAAATATCCCGCTCGTCGCGGATCTGGACGGCACGCTCATCAAGACCGATCTGCTCTGGGAGCATCTGGCGCGCCTGCTGCGACGGAACCCGTTCTGGCTTTTGCCCGTGCTGATCTGGTGGCTGCGTGGTCGCGCCTTTCTGAAAAAACAACTGGCCCGACGGATCAAAATCGATCCCGCCACCCTGCCCTATCACGAAAAATTTCTCGCGTATCTGCGCGAACAGAAATCCACCGGTCGCAAGCTGATCCTCGCCACGGCCTCGGATTTGCAGATGGCCCTGCCCGTCGCTGCTCACGTCGGACTGTTCGATGAAGTGCTGGGCAGCGACGGCAAAACCAATTTGCGCAGCGGCAACAAACTGAAGGCGCTGACGGCAAAATTCGGCGAGCGCGGTTTTGATTACGCCGGAAATTCCGACGCCGATTTCGCCGTGTGGCGCGGTTCGCGCGAAGCCGTGGTTGTCAACGCGAGTCCATCAGTTTTGAAGGAAGCCGCACAATGCACCAAACTTGGCGCGACATTTGTCGAAGGCTATTCACCCTTTGCCATTCTGAAAAGTTTTACGAACGAACTGTTCATCCGCAGCGGCTATCTGCTGGCCGTCGGCGCGGGACTGTTGCTGGCGGCGGCATTTCCGAATCTCGCCATCGCAGGCTTTGCGTGGGTGGCGCCGGCGATGATCCTCTTCGCCGCGCATGGCAAGAGCCGCGGGGACGCCTTTCGTGTCGGTTACGTTGCCGGGATCACGTTCTGGCTCGCGTCGCTTTCCTGGCTGTTGCTGATTCCGGTGACGGGCTTTCCGATTCTCGGCTGGGTGGCGTTGAGCGCGTTCATGGCGCTTTATTTTGCCATCTGGACCTGGCTGCTCGCTGGCAAAATCGGCATCGGCCCTTGGACGCAACGAAATCTCTGGGCGCTCGCCGGGGCGGCGACCTGGGTCGGCCTCGAAATGATCCGGGCGCGCTTCCTCGGCGGATTTCCGTGGAACCTGCTCGGCACGTCGCAATATCAGCTCACGCCGCTCATCCAGATCGCATCGGTCACGGGCGTCTATGGCGTTTCGTTTCTGGTCGTGTGGGTTTCGTTGTCGCTGTTCTCGGCGGCGCGCGCCATTTTTTCGAAGCCGGACGCGCGGTTCGCGTGGCAGCCGGAAGTTTTCCTGCCGCTGCTCGTCGTCGCCCTTTTGTTCGCCGTCGGCACTTTTCAAATGCAGACGAAACCGGCCAGTGCTGCAAACCTTGCCCCGCTTCGCATCACGCTGATTCAACCGAGCGTGCCGCAAACATTGATCTGGGATTCAGGTGCCAATTCAAACCGCTTCCAGCAACTGCTCGCGCTCACGGAAAAAGCATTGGCCTCCACCACCCTCGCCCCGCCAACCGGAGAGAGGGACGGGGTGAGGGGTTCAACCGATTTGCTCATCTGGCCAGAATCGGCGTTGCCGGATTTCGACGATGCCAGCCTGGCCGCCATCACCAACCTCGTCCGCGCGCACCACATCTGGATGATTTTCAGTGCGGACGATGTCCTGCCCAAAGCCAATCCGTCGGGGACCGACAGATATGACATCTTTAACTCAGCGTTCCTGTTCGACCCGGATGGAAAATTCGAGACGGTCTATCACAAGCGAAAGCTCGTCATTTTCGGGGAATACATCCCGCTCGTGCGCTGGCTGCCGTTCGTGAAATGGTTTACACCCATTACCGGCGGCTACGAAGCCGGCGACAAACCGGGGTCGTTTGAATTGGAACGCCGGCCTCCGGCCCGGCCCGAAATAAATGTGATTTCCCTGAATGCCGGGCCGGAGGCCGGCGCTCCCATTAAGACTGCGCCATTGATCTGCTTTGAAGACATGTTCCCGCAGACCACTCGTGATTCGGCCCGCGACGACACCGACTTTCTGGTGAACCTGACCAACGACGGCTGGTTCGGTGAAGGCGCGGAGCAATGGCAGCAGTGTGCCGCCGGAGTTTTCCGCGCGGTGGAAAACGGCCGACCGCTCGTGCGCTCCTGCAACAACGGCGTGACCTGCTGGATCGATGCCCACGGACGGGTGCGCCAGATTTTCAAGGACGCCACTGGCCAGATTTACGGCCCCGGTTGGATGACGTTTGAACTGCCGTTGCCGGCCGAAAAGACCGCGCCGACGTTTTACAACCGGCACGGTGATTGGTTTGGATGGGGATGCGTAGTTCTGGTGGTAGCGATTACGGTCAGGCGAATTTTTGTTCGTTAAATGTTCGCAGCCTCTGCTGGAGGGAAACTGCTCGTCGCTTTCGTGAAGTTTATGTGCTAGACAACTGACTAGGTCCAACACAACCTCGAATTTATGAAACATGATAGGCCACAAAAGCTCAGGCCTACTTAGATGCTAGGCCTCATGACACGCGCACTGCCAATGTTTGTTCTAGTTTTCGCTTCGTTGCTTGCGCACGCTGGCAGCTACTCGCAGTCAATGTTTCGCGCTGCGCTCACCAACACCAGCACATCACCAGATTATGTACTTATCAAGGTCCGTGGACCGGGTGATCAGAGCGAACGCATTCTCTGCACCACGGCAATTTTTTTGCTAGGTGCCATCCACAGAGAGTATGATCTGGGTTTTACGGAGGCAGAGCAGAAACGGGCGATTGATATTGCTCTAATACAGCCAGAACATTTGTTTATATTTCGCAAGCAAGCGGCAATAGATAACCTCGGTGATTATGAGACTTCCAAGGCGGTTGAATATGTCCATCGGCAGTTTGCTGGAAAAAGAGATGATGAGTTGCTTAACCGTGATTTTATAAATTCGATTGCTAACGCCTCGCGCTCCGGCCACAAAGCTTACAGAGACGCCGTTGCTCATGCACTGCTTGAGCGTGGCATTGGATGCAAACAGGGTTGCGAATCTGATGATCTATGGCCCCATCTATGAGACCTAATAATTCACTGCAGCCAATGCCAGTTGGGCGTTTCAGTTCCGCATTCGCGGTTGACACCACAGCCACGGCATGGCTGAGTTCTGGACGTTAGACCACTTCGAGCTTGTGCCAAAATTTCACGTCAAAAACACATTCGAGATTCCTGACCGGAAGCTTTTCGTCATGGCAGGTTCGATAGTCGAGGGAGAGATTCGTGCCGGCATGTTCGTTCACATTGCCTTCAATCCGTCATTCGCCACGACAGCGCGGATTCACAGCATTGAGTTTGCTCGCCGTCAGGGTGGCGAGGATATTTGCCTGTGCATCGAGGCAGACACTGAGCTTGCGGAGTTTATGCGAGACTTAAATATTGGCGACGAGACTTGTGAGATGACGACGGAAGGTTCAGATTAGAGGTATGACGTGGTCTAACAAACTGATAGGCTGCAAAAAAAATCACCAACGCCGTGCTGTTTCCTTGCCCCATCGCTCTGACCGCCCAACATCCGCGCCAGTTCTGCCACGCGTTCCTTGACCGCAACTTACAATTTTCATGGACGCCAAGTTTCGCATTCGTATAGGCTTTTCCAAACCCATAAAGAAGACGCCATGATGAAATCAACCGCCCTGTCTTTCGGGCGCCGGATTCTCGCGCCGTTAAGCGCACTGGTTCTCGTGGCAGGCATCGCCAATGAATCCATCGCCGGCAACATTGTGGGCTACGTTGCGAACTGGAATGGCAATCCCACTTTCGTTCAATATGGCAAGCTGACGCACATCAATTTCTCCTTCGCTGAATGCACCACCACCGGCGGACTCAACTGTGACACGACGTATCTGGGTTCGGTTGTGACCAAGGCACACGCCGCAGGGGTGAAGGTGCTCATCTCCATCGGCGGCGCCTCCAATGGCGGCACCATGACCACGGCCATGCGAAACGCGCGGCTCACCTTGACCACGAACATCGAGAATTTTGTTCATACTTGGAATCTGGATGGCGTTGATATCGATTGGGAAGCGCCGGTGAACGCCTCGGATGGAACGCTGTTCAACACGCTGGTGCAAACGCTCTATACGGATCTGCATCCGGAGGGAAAGCTCATCACCGCCGCGCTCGATACCGGCGACTGGTTCGGCATGTATATCCCGGGCAGTTCCTTTGCCTATCTGGATATGATCAACGTCATGTCCTACGATTCCGGCGGGGACTATTACTTCAGCAGCGGCATCACCTACTGGACGGGACGGGGCGCGCCCAAGGCCAAGCTCATGGCCGGGGTGGGTTTCTTTGGCAACGGCGCTGGCGGGGAGAAGGCTTACAAGGATATCGTGGCCGCCGATAAGAACGCGCCATACGTGGATTCCTCGAATGGCTATAAATACAATGGCATTCCCTCCATGGTGGCGAAGACGCAGGTGGCCAAGTCTAATGCGGGCGGCATCATGATCTGGGAACTCTCCCAGGATACGGCGAGCACCGGCAGCACTTCGTTGATGAACACGATCTACAACACCATGGTCTCATCCAATTACGCCCCCATCGGAAAAGTCGTCAGCTTTCGCGCGCAGGCCAATAGCAATTATGTTTCCGCCGCGAACGCCGGTGCTGGCGCGCTCGTCGCCAATCGCACCAATGCCGGCCCGTCGGAACAGTTCAAGGTGGTGGATATGGGCCAGCACAACGTCACCCTGTTGTCCCAGGTTAACGGAAAATATGTGACCGCCGCCAATGCCACCAGCGCGCTGATCGCCAGTAAATCGTCCGTGGGGACGCAGGAAATATTCACCTGGCAGATCAACGCCAATGGCACGGTGTCTCTGCTGTCTCTCGCCAACAACGATTACGTCTGTGCCGACCTGAACAAGGGCGTGCCACCCAATCTTTGGGCCAACCGGACGTCTGCCGCCGGCTGGGAAAGCTATGTCGTCACCGAGGTGGTGACATTGGGTGTCCGAACTGCTGGAACGCAGGTCGTGCTGACCTTGCCGACCAATCCCGGTCATAATTCTCAAATTGAATATGCTGACAACCTAAGCTCGCCAACTTGGACGCCTATGGGCGGTTCCGTGATGGGCACAGGCGCAGTAGTCTCGATCACCAACACTCCAACATCGGCGCAGCAGTTTTTCAGAGCCAGCATTCAATAATGCTTCATTCGGATTATCGCTCGGCTAAAGCCGCAGGTTGTCCACGGGCAATCGTCAAAAACACGGTTGACGTCGTGACTCGGCGGCGGCTCAGCTTTCTACATTGGACAAATTTCTCCGCACTTCGGGTTTCAATTTCAGCCCCGCTTCGTCCCCCGAATCTTTATTTCAACAACGCCTCGGCGTGTTTCCGTGCAGCCTCGGTCTGACCGCCCAACATCCGCGCCAGTTCAGTCACACGCTCTTTCTTCGTCAGCAAGGCGATCTCCGAAATCGTGCGGCCATCGCGGATCTGCTTGGTCACGACATAATGGGCGTCAGCCGGCGCAGCCACCTGCGGCAGATGCGTGATGCACAGAACCTGCCTCTTGGCGGCGATCTGCTTCATCTTTTCGCCCACGGCGTTCGCGGTCTCGCCGCCGACGTTGGCGTCCACTTCGTCGAAGATCAGCACGGGAATCTCGTCTTCGGCGGCAAGCACGGTCTTGAGCGCCAACATCACGCGCGCCATTTCGCCGGATGACGCTATGGCGCGGAGCGGCTTGGCCGGCTCGCCCGGATTGGGCGCGAACTGGAATTCAATTTCGTCAAGGCCGGTGGAAGAAAGTTGAGAGTTGAGAGTTGAGAGTTGAGTGACGCTCTGGATGTTCACATCAAACTTGCTTTGCTGGAAACCCAAATCGGCGAGCTGTTTACCGACAGCCTTGGCGAGTTGCGGAATGACTTTCTTCCGCGCGGCGGAAAGTTTTTTGCCCGCACTCAATATTTCCGCGTCCAGCTTTTCCAGCGCCGCGTTGAGTCGCGCCAGTTCGGCATCGCGGCTTTCGAGTGCGTTCAACTTCTCCCTTGCCTCAACGCCGAACGCGATGACCTCGGCGAGCGTCGCGCCGTATTTGCGCTTGAGGGTGCGGAGCAGATCCATCCGCTCCTCCAACTGCTGAAGTTGCGCGGGGTCCACGTCCACTTTTTCGGCGTAATGCGACAATTCCGTCTGCAACTCGCGCAGGGTCGCCCCCGCCTGCGCGTGCAACTCGACCAGATTCGCTGCGCCGACGTCCACCCGCTGAAGCTCCGTCAGCACGCGCCCGATGACCCCGGACTGCGTGAGCAACGAATTGTCGTTCTCGCTCAAGGCGTCAAGCGCGGCCTGGCTCAATTGCAAGAGCCTGGCGGCATTGCTGGCGCGCTGAAATTTTTCCTCCACGCCCTCGTCTTCGCCGGACTGGAGCCGCGCCCCGGAAATCTCCTTCACCTGAAAGCGCAGCAGATCCAGTTGCTGTGCGTAAGTCTTCTCATCCACGATGAGCGCGGATTTTTCCGTCTCCAACGCGGTGCAACGCTGAACTAATTCACCAAAGGTCGAGCGCTCTTTTTCCAGCCCGCCGAACGCATCGAGAATGGCGAGTTGCTTGGCGGGATGGAGCAGCGACTGGTGATCGTGCGGGCCGTGCATGTCCACCAGCCATTCGCCAATGGTGGCAAGCGTGGCGAGTGTCGTGGGTGAACCGTTGATGAACTGACGGTTTGTGCCTGCATTCGTGAACGTGCGTTTGAGAACCAACTGATGGTCATCGCAGGGTTCAAGGCCGTTCTCTTCCAGAAAGTTTTCCAGCGGCGAAGGAGCGCCGAGCACCGTCTCGGCCTGTATCTGCGCTTTAGTATCTGGCCGAGACGGTGCTCGGCGTTCCGAACGAGCAACACGCAGTCCGCTCACATCAAACACGGCCTCGACCGAGCAACTGTCGCTGCCGCTGCGGATGAGCGAGCGGTCGGCGCGTTCACCAAGGACGAGGTTGAGCGCGCCGATGATGATGGACTTGCCCGCGCCGGTCTCGCCGGTGATGACGTTGCAGCCGGGCTGGAGCTCGAGCGTCAGGTCGGGCACCAGTGCGAGGTTTTTAATGCGGAGCGTCGTCAACATGGTTAGATTTTGTCGCGCACATTTGAACGGTTATCACGCCGTTCGGCAAAAAGAAAATTTAAGATGTCATTTTCCTTCACTTTTCTCGGGAGCGGCACGTCGCAGGGCGTGCCGTTGATCGGGCTGGACTATCCGCCCGCGTTCCTGGCCAACCCCAGGAACTGGCGGACGCGCCCGGCGATTTACGTCGCCACCGGCACGGTGAAGCTGGTGGTGGACACGCCGCCGGATTTCCGGATGCAATGTCTCCGTGAGAAGATCAACTGGCTCGACGCCGTGCTGGTGACCCATGCCCATGCCGACCATGTTTTGGGCATGGACGATTGCCGGCGGTTTTGCGACCTGCGCGGCGGCACGCTGCCCATTTACGCCAGCGAAGAGACGATGGTGCATCTGCGGCGCGTGTTCGTTTATGCGTTCCATCAAGGCCCATGGCCGCGCGGCTATTTCATGCCGGAAGAACGCGTGATCAGTGAACCCTTTGAAGTCGGCGATTTGAAGATCACGCCGCTGGACCTGCCGCATGGCCGGATGACGACGACGGGTTTCCTGTTCGAACAGGCCGGGCGCAAGCGGCTGGCCTACCTGAGCGATTGCAAGGAAATCCCCGCTGAAGCGATGGAAAAGATCGCAGGCGTGGAAATCGCCGTGCTGGACGCGCTGCGCCACAAACCGCATCCGACGCATATGTGTCTCGACGAGGCCTTGACCGCCGCCCGCCGCATCAACGCGCCGCGCACCTATTTCACCCATCTCACTCATGATTATGATCACGATCTGGCGCAGGCGGAACTGCCGGCGGGCATTGAACTCGCGTATGACGGTTTGAAAGTGACGGCGGATCCATCATGAAACCAACGGGAAAATCATCCGGGTGGTTTAGTTTTCAGAAAATTGAATTGAACCCGCCGCCGGCCGCAAGGTCAAATCACGAGTTATGAGATCATTGCCGCTGCTGCTGCTCGCCTTCATCCCGTTGCTGGCCCGTGCCGGGGGCGAGGAAGTGGTGGTCGTCTACAATAGCAGCATGCCGGAATCGAAAATGGTGGCGGAACATTACGCTCACGCACGGCAGGTGCCGGCCAAACAGGTCTACGGCTTCAAGCTGCCGGTGACAGAAGAAATTTCGCGGACCGAATTTCGCGATGACCTTCAGTTGCCGCTCGCCAAAAAGCTGGAGAAGGATGGCCTCTGGAAATTTGGCGCCATCACGATTCCCGCGACGAACGGCCAGCTAAAACGCGTGGACCAAAAGGTCATCACCTCCAAAATCCGGTATGCCGTTCTGTGTTATGGGGTGCCCTTGAAGATCCGCCCCGACCCCGACCTCCACGAAGCGGTTCCCGAAAAAACCTCGGCAGAGATGCGTCGCAACGAGGCGGCCGTGGATTCGGAGCTGGCGTGGCTTCCGCTCGTCCGGATGGATTTTCTGCTTTCCGGGCCGTATCCCAACTGGGTTTACGGAGCGACCAATGCCGCGCTGTTCAACCCGACGAACGGCATTCTCATGGTCACGCGGCTGGACGGCCCCAGCCCGGAAATCGCGAGCGGACTGGTGGACAAGGCGCTGCAAGCCGAGCGCGACGGCCTGTGGGGACGAGCCTATTTCGACGCGCGCGGCTTCGGAAAATCAAACGCGTATTTTCTGGGCGATGAATGGATGCTGGGCGCGGCGAAACTCTGTCGCGAACTCGGATTTGAAACGACCGTGGACAATCAGCCGGAAACATTCTCCGCCAATTTTCCTTTGAGCCACATTGCCATTTATTGCGGTTGGTATGACAGCGGGGTGTCCGGTCCGTTCGCCCTGCCCCGGGTTGAATTCATGCCCGGCGCCTTCGCGTATCACCTCCATTCCTACAGTGCGAACACGCTCCGCAGCCCGAATGAAAACTGGGCCGGCCCGTTGCTCGCGAAAGGCGCGACCTGCACGATGGGCAGCGTGTATGAACCGTATCTCTCGGGCACGCCAAACTTTGCCATCGTCATCGCGCTGATGGCCACCGCGGGTTCTTCGTTCGGCGAAGCCGCTTGCGCCGGGCAAACCGTCTTGTCCTGGCAAACGACCGTGGTGGGCGATCCGCTGTACAGCCCGTTCAGCAAATCGCCGCAGCTGTTGCACGCGGAGCTGACGCAGGAAAAAAGTCCGTTGCTCGAATGGTCTTACCTCCGGCTGGCAAACCTGGCGCTCACCCACGGCACGCGCGCGGCGGCGGTTTGCAACCTGCTTGAAAATCTCGACGTGGCCACCAACAGCGCGGTGCTGACGGAAAAGCTCGCCGACCTTTATGCCGAACTGGGCAAGCCTTCCTCGGCGATCCTGACGTATCAAAACGCGCTGAAGCTGAAGCCGTCCCCCGAACAACGCATCCGGCTGCGACTGGCACTCGGTGAAAAACTTCAGGCACAGGATCGTTATGCCGAAGCGACGGAAGACTACCGGAAGCTTTTGGAAGAAGCTCCGGATTATTCCGGCCATATTTCCATTTCAAACAAACTGGCGCTGCTCCAGCAAAAGATCGCGAGCAACAACCCGCCCGCCCAACGTTGACCTGGCATGGCCATTTTCTTCGACACGCACGCCCACCTGGATTATCCCGACTACGCGCCGGATTTGCCGGACGTCATCGCCCGCGCAGCGGCCGGCGGCATCACCAAGATCATTTCCATCGGCACCAATCTTGAAAGCAGCGAACGCGCCATCCGGCTCGCCGAAAAACATCCCAACGTCTACGCCGCCATCGGCTGGCATCCGACCGAAGCGCTGGAGGCGCCGGAGGATCTGCGCCCCGCCCTGCGCGAACTCGCCAGCCATCCCAAGGTCGTCGCCATCGGCGAAACCGGACTGGACTATCACCATTTGCCGAGCGCGAAGCCGGAGTTCACGGCGGCGGATGATGTCCGCTATAAGCAAAAGCAGGCGGACATTTTTCGGCAGCAGATGGAAGTCGCCGCCGAACTGGGTTTGAACTGCGTCATCCATCAACGCACGGCGTTTGACGACACGCTGGCGCAAATGAAGCCGTTCATCGGCAAAACGCGCGGGGTGTTCCATTGCTTTGGCGAAACGGTGGAGCGGATGCGGCAGGTGTTTGAGATCGGCTCGCTGGTGAGCTTCACCGGCATCGTCACGTTCAAGAACGCGCAGAATGTCCGGGATGCCGTTGCCGCTGCGCCACTGGACAAATTCATGCTCGAAACCGACTGCCCGTATCTGGCGCCGGTGCCATATCGCGGCAAGCGCTGCGAACCGGCTTTTGTGAAGGAAATCTCCGAAACCATCGCGCAGATCAAACTGTGTTCGCTGGATAAATTGAGCGCGGCAACCGGCAAAACCGCGGCGGATTTTTTCCGGAAATTGTGACGGTTCGGCCCACTCTCCGTCAATAATTGAGACACGTTACCATCGCTTGCGGCTAAATCACCAAGTTATGAATGGAACGGGAGGTGCTGGCATTCCTCGATGAAAAAATCAATTTTGAGGTTTGCGACGATGCTCCCGGTCATCTTCCTGACCTCCTGCGCCACGCCGCCCCCGCCGGTCGCCTTCCACAACACGGACAGCACGGCGCTGGTCATCAAGTCTTTGGATGGTCAGACCAGCCAGATGCTCCAACCCAGCACGTCCAGCCAGGCGAAAAACGACCAGATCCTGAGCATCGCCCAGACGCTGCCGCAACATCAGACTGCGGTGGTGATGCTGGAAAATTATACCGAGCCAAGATTGGGCCAACAATTCCGGGATCGTGGCACTCCGCTCTTCATCTGCCTGCGCAGCCTGGGCTATCAGCACATCATCTTCGTTCAGGGCCAGAACGTGCCCGACCCCAACGGCCTGATCACGCTGGCCGAATACCATTAATCCGGCGGTTAGACTTGAACCTCGGCGTCCGGCCGATGAATAATCACCGGAGCAATGCCTGAACAGCTGCAACTTCGCATCTACGGTGACGCCTCACTGCCAACCCTGATCTATCTGCCGGGCTTGCACGGTGACTGGACGATTGTCGGCGGTTTTCGAAAACAAGTCATCGGCAAGGTTCGCTTCGTGGAATTCACCTACCCGCGCACACTGGACTGGTCGCTGGGAGATTACGCGGCTGCAATCGAGGAAGCGCTTGTGAAAAACGGCATCACCACCGGCTGGCTGCTCGGTGAATCCTACGGTTCGCAAGTCCTCTGGGCTCTGGCGGGACGAGGAAAATTTCCCGCGCGCGGATTGATTCTCGCCGGTGGGTTTGTGAAGCATCCCATGCGCTGGGCCGTGCGGCTGTCGGAAATCATATTCGGCCGGATTTCGATGTCGGTGCTGGTCTGGCTGATTTTCAGCTACGGAAAGATTGCCCGCCTGCGGTATCGCCATTCACCGGAAGTCGTCGCTGACATTGACGAATTCATTGTCCGCCGGACGGACCTTGACCGGCGGGCCGCCCAGCACCGCCTCCATTTGATCGCGGCGAACGATCCGCGCCCGATTGCGCGCCGCACCTCGCTGCCCGTCTATTACTTGAGCGGCGGGATCGATCCCATTGTGCCGTGGCCATTCGTGCGCCGCTGGCTCAGGAGGCATTGCCCTGCGTTGCGCGAATGCAAAATCATCGGGACGGCCGACCACAATATTCTCGGCACCGCGCCCGCCAAGGCCGCCGGCCAGATCATGGCCTGGATGCAGCGGTGAAGAATTTACGGTTGCAGCCGCATGATTCCGTTCTATCTTCCGTCCAACAAACGTATGACCAAACAACAAGTCCTCGACCTTTACTTTCTCGACGCGCGCCACAAGCTCGTCGAACTCGCCGCCTTCCTCGACCGGGTCGAGCGCGCGGCCGGCAAGGATGATTTCCGGTTGCAGTCATTTCGCCAGGCGCTCACCCAATTGAACGGCAAAAAGAAAAACAAGGTGAAAGCGGCATTGCTGGCGTTTAGCGACCCGACAACGACGCCCATCGCCAAGGCGGCGGGCAAAGGCGCGGTTGGCGCCTACGTCGGCACGCGCTGACCCAGCTATCAACCATCAACTATTGACTATCAACTAGCGTGCGCTACATCGAACCTCACGCCCACATGGTCAGCCGCACGACGGACGATTACGAGCGCATGGCGCTCGCCGGCTGCGAGGCCGTCTGCGAACCGGCGTTCTGGGCGGGCTTCGACCGCAGTTCGCCCGCCGGCTTTTACGATTATTTCTGCCAGCTCACGGAACACGAACCGAAGCGGGCCGCCAAGTTCGGCCTCAAACATTTCTGCTGGCTCTGCATCAATTCCAAGGAAGCCGAGGATGTGAAGCTCGCCGAAGAAGTCATCGCGCTCATCCCGCAATTTTTAAACCGTCCAAATGTCCTCGGCATCGGCGAGATCGGGCTGAACAAAAATTCGCGGAACGAGCTGCGCGTGCTGGAAATGCAGGTCGAACTGGCCGCAACGCATGAGCAATTGATTTTAGTTCATACGCCGCATCTGGAAGACAAACTGAAAGGCACGCGGCTGATTCTCGACGTCTTGAAGAATGACCGGCGCATCCGGCCCGAGCGGGTGATCATTGATCATGTCGAGGAACACACGGTGGAAATGGTTTTGGACTGCGGCATGTGGGCGGGCATGACGCTGTATCCCGAAACCAAATGCACGCCGGCGCGGGCGATTGACATTCTCGAGACGTTTGGCCAGGAACGTCTCTGGATGAACAGCGCCTGCGACTGGGGCGTGAGTGATCCGCTGGCCGTGCCGAAGACAGCCCTGGAAATGAAGAAACGCGGCCACGTTGCCAGCGCGATTGAGAAAGTCATTTTTGGGAATCCAAAAAACTTTCTTAAGCAGTCGGGGAAGTTCAAGCTCTGAGTTTGGAGCGCGGCTGTATGCAAAGCATCAGCCGCAGCACCCACTTCAAACCTTGTGACTTCCAATCGTCCATGTGCTGCGGCTGGTCCTGCGGACACAGCCGCGCTCCGGCGGTGTTCCGAAATCAGTTCGCCCAGATGGTTCCCGCCGAACTGACGGGCATGAACTGGTTGTTGCCGATGTATTGCAGTTCCACCGCCGAGCCTTGAATGCCGGAAATCCCGCCGTTGACTCCGGGTGTGGTTGCGACCTGCGAGGCAGCTTGCGCGTAGTAAATTCCGCCGCCGAATATCCCGGCCGCGAGCCTGCCCCCGTCAGCCGATGAAGTGATGCAGTTCCAGGCTTTGCCGGGCGTGCCGGGCTGCTGCGTCCACGTCACCCCGTAATTGATTGAGTTATAAATCCCGCCGTTCTGTGATGCGGCCACCAGCTTGCCGCCATCAGCTGAAGAGGCAATCGAAGCCCATGTCAGGCTCGGCGCATTCGTCTGTTGAGTCCAAGTGGAGCCGGCATTGAAGGAAGTATAAATCTGTCCCCCAGCTTCCACTGCCGCCAGATATTTGCCATCCGCCGAAGAAGCCACCGAAGTCCAGCTTTTGGCGGGGGCGCTGCTTTGCAACCAACTACTTCCGGAATTGGTCCAAATGCTACCACCACTCGTCACCACCGCCACCAGATTGCTGCCATTTGCCGACGAGGCGACGGAAAACCAGGTTCGGGGTGAAGCTTGCGAAGTCCAGCTGGCGCCGGAATTGCCGGAGACCCAAATGTTGCCGCCATTGACCACACCCACCAGCCGCACGCCGTCGGACGACGAAGCGAGCGAACTCCAAGTCGTCGAAAGAGGAGCGCCTCCACCACTTCGAGACACCCAGGTGGAGCCGGAATTGCTGGACGTATAAAGGGTGCCATTATTGATTGCCGCGACCAATTTGACGCCATCTGCGGACGAAGCCACCGCCTGATATTGGGCAGGATTTGGCGAACCACTGCCGCTGGCTACGGACCAGGTCTTGCCCGAATCTGTGGAAACATAAAGATTGGGTGAGACTCCGCCATTGGCGGCGGCCAACATTTTGGTGCCGTCGCCGGAGGAAGCGATGGATGCCCAGTTTTCATTCCCCACACTGGATTGCTGCCAGGAGGAATTCGTGAAGCCCGAAAAATTGCCGATGATGAACTGGTTGGAGTTTTGTAAAACCGTCCATCCGCCCGAACCTGCGCCGGAAATGCGCACGATGTCCACAGGGCTCGGTGTCGCCGGCAGTCTGACCGCCACCTCCAGCGTATTCGTCAGCAGGTAGCCGGTGTCAATCACCGCCTGCACTACCGTGCCGGTCGGCACCAGCCAGCCGACCAGGCCGTTGCCGAAAAAGCTGCCGGAAAAACTGTTGCCCCGCAGATTCGTGAACGTGTTCCCACCATTAAAAACGTTTGTTCCCGAGAACGTCTGGTTCGCGTTCAGCAACGCCACGTTTGACGAGAGCCGCGCGTCGGCCACCGTGCCGGAAGTGATCTGCGAGCCGTTCAGATTCGCCAGCCCCGCCCCGTCGCCGCTGAACGTGCCGCTGAACGTGCCGCCGAAAAGATTTCCGCTGTTGATCAGCGCCACCGTGTTGGTGTAACCCGTAAACGCGCTGGCCGGCAGCGTCCCGCTCAACTGCGTCGAGGCCAGGGTGCCCAGCAGATTGCTGGCCGAGTTCGCAAAGATGGCGTAAGGCACGGGCAACAGCGGCTGGCGCGGCGTCAGGTTGGTGAAGGTGACCGCGCCGTTTGTGCGCACGGCGATTTGCATCCAGTAATTCGGCCCCCGAAAAATTCCCGGGCCGAAATCCAGCGTCGTCGTGAACAAGCCGCTGGACACCGCCACGGCCAGATTGGTGACCGGCACGGCCGCGAGTGTGCCGGTCTGGTTGGTCGGATAAAGCGAGAAGGTGAAGTCGTAAGTTCCGGTGGCCGGACTGCCGCCGTCGTTGAGCCGTCCCTGATACAGGAACGCCGTGCTTTGCGCCCGCAGCGTTTCTGCCGCTCCCGATGCGAGCAACAGACAAAATAACTGCCAAATAATTTTTCTAAGCATAATGGGGTTTACTATAGCACGGGAAGAGAACATGCCAACTTGGAAAAAGTTGCGGGTATCGGCGAAGCATTTCTCCTTTGTTCGTAGCAGCCGAGGTGACGAGGCTCCATCTAATTACGAGGAAAGTAAACGAGCCTCCTAACGTCGGCTGCTACGCAAATTACGGGTTCTTTAAACGGAAGAACAGGTTGCCCGGTGGATTCACGAGGTTCAGATAATTCGTGCCGCCCATCGGCGTCGGGCTGCTGCTCGCCGACCAGCTGGCGATGGGTGTCGTCAGATTGCCGCTCTGGATCAAGTTCCAACCGGCGACATCCTGCCAAAATACGGTCACGGTGTTGCCACTGTGGCTGACGAACAGCGTCGGCGCGCCGGGGGTCTGCACCACGTTGATCAGGCTCCAGAAACCGCCCGTCACGGCATATTGCCCGCCGCTCATCGCGCCACCCGCATCGGGCTGGCCGATGGTGCCGCTGACGGAATACTGTGAATTGGTGCTCGTGCCGCCGCCGCCGGCGATTTTATACCAATCCACGGAATATTGCTGGGCGCCAACTGCAGCGGCGGCCAATAGTGAACAAATGATCAAAAGCGTTTTCATTGAATTGCCCTCAAGATGCCGTTGGTGAAACAGAGCAGGTTCGTCCCGCCACCCGGCACCAACACGGCCACATGGATTGTCAGCCCACCACTGATGCCATCAACCGGAAGATTAGTCAACCCGGTGCCGTCGCCGCTGTGATACCCATTGAAACCGCCGCGGAAATAATTGAACTGGTTTGTGAAATAGAGCGATGATCCGACGTTGCCGGGTGCCAGTGCCAGCGGATTCAAGTTGGTCAGATAATTTCCGTCACCGCTGTGATACCCATTGAAACCGCCGCGGAAATAATTGAACTCGTTCGTGAAATAGAGCGATGATCCGACGTTGCCGGGTGCCAGTGCCAGCGGATTCAAGTTGGTCAGGTAATTTCCGTCGCCACTGTGATAACCATTGAATCCGCCACGGAAATAATTGAACTCGTTCGTGAAGTAGAGCGATGACCCGACGTTGCCAGGCGCCAGAGCCGTCGGATTCAAGTTGGTCAGGTAATTTCCGTCACCGCTGTGATACCCATTGAACCCGCCGCGGAAATAATTGAACTCGTTCGTGAAATAGAGCGATGATCCGACGTTGCCGGGTGCCAGTGCCAGCGGATTCAAGTTGGTCAGATAATTTCCGTCACCGCTGTGATACCCATTGAACCCGCCGCGGAAATAATTGAACTCGTTCGTGAAATAGAGCGACGACCCGACGTTGCCGGGCGCCAGCGCCGCCGGATTCAAGTTGGTCAGATAATTTCCATCGCCACTGTGATAACCATTGAAGCCGCCGCGGAAAAGATTGAACTCGTTCGTGAAATAGAGCGATGCCCCGACATTGCCCGAAACAAGACTCTGCGGATTTAGATTGGTCAAGCCGCCGCCGTCGCCGGTGAAGGTGCCACTTAAAGTCACGTCATTTTGATTGTTGACCAGAATCACCGCCGGTAATTGCGGCAAGGTCAGGGTGCCGCTGATGTTCGCGGCGGAAACTGAACCTGCCGATCCAGCCGACGTGGCGTAGACGGCATAAGGCACCGGCAGAACCGGCTGGCGCGGATTCAAGACGCTGAAGGCTCCGCCACCATTCGTGCGCGCCGCAAGCTCCAGCCAGTAATTCACCCCGTTGAAAACGCTGCCGAAATCCAGCGTCACAGTGAACAGGCCATTGCTCACACCAGTGGCCGTATTGGTCAATACACCAAACGTCGTGCCGTTGGTGCTCGCATCGTAGAGCATGAAGCGCAGATCGTAACTGCCGTTGGCCGGGCTGCCGCCGTCACTAAGCCGGCCGTTGTACGTGAAGGCCGTGCCTTGGGCGGCGGCAGAAAGGATTAAGACCTGCGAAATAATGAAACCGGCTGCGAAAAGGATTTTATTTTTCATGGGCTGCCTGATTGATTGCGGGGTTTATCCTCTATCGGCGGGAATTATTCAATTCTAAACATACCGCCGTCCGCAGTTCGGTTTGGAAGATTCAACCCTGAAGAATTTTACCGGCAGCCGCACGGACAGATTCGATCAGTGCGCGTGGCTTCCAAACAACGGCATCGCCGCCCCAACTCAAAACCCAGCGTTGCACTTCGGCGAGGCTGGACAGCATCATTTTCAATTCCACTCCCCCGCCCTTCAGTTCGCGCAAGATCTGCGACGGATGCCATTTTTTTTCACGGATGTAATCGGCGGCGCGGGCATTGAAGCGGATGACCACGTCAAACTCGCCTTCGCCGGAGTGGACGCCGAAGCTGTCGCGCAACCGTTTCTCCAGCGAAAATTTCTGTGTGCGCTCAAAGGTCTTGCCCGTCGGCTTCACGGACTGGATGCGCGCCGGAACAAAGGTGCGCAGATCCTTGCGCACGTGGTCGAATGCGAAGAGATACCATTCGCCGTTGATGTTCGCCAAGTGATACGCATCCACGAGCCGTTTCTCCGCCGGCTGGCCGGGCTTGCGGTAATGCAGCTCCAACTGCTGCCGCTGGGCGACGGCTTTGGCGAGCGCGTCAAAAATTTCCAGATTGAGAATCGGCTCCGCGCGCGTGCGGAAGGAAATGGTCTGCTCAATATCGGCGAGGTTGAGCGAAATGGTGTCGGGCAGCGCCTGCTCCATTTTCCTGATGGCGCTCAGGAGCGGCTTCTCGAAGCTCGTGCCGCGATATTGCTGCAGGGCTTTTTCCGCGACGACGAGCGCAAAGATTTCGCCCTCGGTGATCTGCATCGTGGGAAAGGAACTGACTTCGCCGGTGTAACGGTAGCCATTATGACTGGCGACGTATTCAATCGGCAGGTTCAGCCGTTCGCGCATGAACTCGATGTCGCGCTGGATGGATTTGGTGCTAACCTCGATGTCGCGCGCCAGTTTGGTGGCGTTCGGGAAGCTGCCGGACTGGATCGCCTGATGAATGCGCAACATCCGCTCCAGCGGCGGACGCGAATGGAGCGAGGAATTCATTTGAACAGGAGCAAACGGAGGAAACGGAGACAAAACTTAACGGATCAATCCCGCTCCGTTTGCTCTGTTACCTCCTGTTGATTTTCACGAACCCAGCGACAATTTCGCCAGCAACTCGTCGTTCGTCTTGTGCTTCTTGAGCGCGGCGGTGAGCGTCTCCATCGCTTCGATGGGATTCAAGTCCACCATCGTGCGGCGGAGTTTGCGGATGGCTTCAAGATTCTTGGGCGCGAACAGTTTTTCCTCTTTGCGCGTGCCGCTCTTCGGGATGTCCAGCGCGGGATACAGACGGCGGTCGGAAAGTTTGCGGTCGAGGATCAACTCCATGTTGCCCGTGCCTTTGAACTCCTGGAAAATCAGTTCGTCCATGCGCGACCCGGTGTCCACGAGCGCGGTGGCCAGAATCGTGAGCGAGCCGCCGTTCTCGATCTTGCGCGCGGAAGCGAACATCTTGCGCGGAATTTCAAGCGCGCGGGCGTCCACACCACCGGTCATCGTGCGGCCGCTGCCGCCGTGAACGCTGTTGTAGGCGCGGGCCACGCGCGTGAGCGAATCGAGCAATACGAACACATCCTTGCCCGCTTCCACCATGCGGCGGCAGCGCTCGATCATGAAGCGAGAGAGGCGGACGTGCGTTTCCAGATCCATGTCGTTCGACGACGCGACGACTTCAGCCTTCACCGAACGTTGGAAATCCGTGACTTCTTCCGGGCGCTCGTCAATCAACAGGACCATCGCGTGAACTTCTGGATGATTCGTGGTGATGGCGTTGCAGATCTGTTTGAGGATGGTCGTCTTGCCGGTGCGCGGCGGCGCGACGATGATGCCGCGCGTGCCCTTGCCGATGGGCGTGACGAGGTCAATCACGCGCGTCTCGATCAAGTCCGGCGTGGTCTCGAGCTGAAATTTTTCCACCGGGTCAATGCTCGTGAGATTCTCGAAGCGGACGACTTTGGTGTAGTCCTCGAACGACAGGTCGTTGACCTTCTCCACGGTCTTGAGCTGCGGGCTGGTGCCGCGATGCGGCGGCTGCGTGGTGCCGACCACATGGCTGCCCTCGCGCAAAAAATTGCGGCGGATGGTGTCGGGTGTGACGAAAATGTCGGTGGGCTTGGGGTGATAATGGTTGGCGGCGGTGCGCAAGAATCCGAAACCCTTTTCGGAAATCTCCAAGTGACCGGAACCGTGATTGGCGGTTTTATCCCCGTTATTATCTGGACTGCTCATATTGTATGTGTGTGCGAAGGCCGGAATTTATCCCGCAAACCTGTTTTGAATTTTAGAACTTGGGAAGCCGTCCCGCAAAAGCAGGACTAACAAAACCTTCGACGGACTGATAACTACGCTGAAACCCGCGTGAATGCAACAAGTATTTTTCCCGCAACATCACGCGCTCGGCGGAATCGTCGGCGGCCGGGCACTCGCCCTCAACCAGCGAAGATACGCCGCACGGACAATGCGGCGAAGTTGTTCACGCGAAATGCCGGGATGCTGCGCGTGCAGTTTTTCCAGTTCAGCTTCAAACAATTCCTCGCGCTCCCGCGACTGTCGCGCCTCATCGAAGAGTTGCAACAGCCTTTCCATTTCCGGCTTCATGCGGCAAACAGATCGGGAATCAATTTTCCGGCCTCCGCTTCCGGCATTGGGTTGTGAAGCATTTCCCAATCCGACTTCAAGCCGCGAATGGCAAAAGCCACTTCCTCGGCGAGCGACTTGTCGGGAAAATCGGGTTCGTCCAGCGCCATTTGTTCCAGGCGCAAAAGCCGGATGAGCCATTTGCAAATTTGAGCGTGCTGCTGGAGTTCGGCGGGGCTTGGCTCGCGCTGCAACAAGTGTTCGCGCGTCCAGCGGCGAAAGCCACTGGTCTTGGCAACCATTTCGCGCGTCTGTTCCGCCAGCAGCCACGTCACGGCGGGCAATGTCGGCTGCTCGGCAAATTCGGCGATGGATTCCGCCCTAGTCATTGCTTGAATAGTAATCAGTTAATTCGTCGAACGCAAGACGGGTGCCGCAATTAGTCAAACACCCACAAACGCAACCAGTATTTTACACCGAAGCATCCTGACACTGCCCCAGTTTGTAGCGTCGCGCGTCCTGCCTGACGTAGAGGGCGGGCATCTTGCCGACCGGAACAAACGCACTATTCCTCTGCGAGATTTGCATGTCCTAACGCTTCGCCTGGAACACAGGCCCTTTCCGCCGGGCGAGACGCCCGGCTCTACGGCAGGCCAGAGGCACGCCGGTATGGCGGCAGTTTCAAGCCGCGCTTACGCCTCATAGCGGCTTGAATATTTTTGGCGGTAATGCGTCGCGGAACGACTTGTCGAATTGGGAAACGTCAGCAAAAACAATTTTCTCTGAGTGATTCTTCGGGTTTGAGACGGGAATACTTGTGATGCGGAGATAAGCACGACCATCCAGCTGGCCGAGGTATTCCGTAGCTATCGCTGTCTGCGGGTCTCCCAACCGGTATATGGACTCAAAGTTACTTGCTGGTATCGGGCGAGGCGTAGTTGAATGTTCGGGATACAACATTAGGTTGGTGACATTGCCGCGCAAAAACCACGTCATCCCCTCATTTTCGATCGTCGTTACATTTTTAACTGCATCATAACTAACACGCCCACTCATTGGCGGGGGTGGGCTAGCTTTGCAAGTGCCAGTGCTTGATGTGCTGCAGCCAGACAATAGCGTGGCTGCTATGCACAAAACCAACGCGAGCATTGTTTTCATTTGTTTGTGACAGCGAAAAGGCAGAGCCCTTCCTACTTCACCCACCCACCGCCGCGCGCGCTTCGGCGGCGAGCGGCGTGCTCAAGTAACGTTCGCCCGTCGAGCAGGCCACCGTCACAATCAGCTTGCCCTTGTTTTCCGGCCGATTGGCCACTTCAATCGCGGCGACGACATTCGCGCCGGTGGAAATGCCGACCAGCAATCCTTCTTCCTTCGCCAGCCGCCGCGCCATCGCGAACGCGTCGTCGTTGGAAACCTGCACGCACTCGACGATCTGCGGATTGCCCGCGCTGTCCTTCAAATGCAGATTCTGCGGAACAAATCCCGCGCCCGTGCCTTGAATTTTGTGCGGGCCGGGTTTGACCGGCTGCCCTGCGAGCGTCTGCGAAATGACCGGTGAATCTTTCGGCTCAACCGCGATGGCTTGGAACGAAGCCTTCTTCGGTTTGATCACTTCCACGCAGCCGGTGATCGTCCCGCCCGTGCCGACGGCGGCGACGAGAATGTCAATCTTGCCATCGGTGTCATCCCAAAGTTCCACGGCGGTGGTCTTCGCGTGGATGGCCGGATTTGCCGGATTGTTGAACTGCTGCGGAATCCAGGAGTTCGGCGTTTCCTTGGCGAGCGCTTCGGCGCGCGCGATCGCGCCTTTCATGCCTTCCGCACCGGGCGTCAGCACGAGCTTCGCGCCGAGCATCGCCAGCAAGGTGCGGCGTTCGACCGACATCGTTTCGGGCATCGTCAGAATCAATTGATAACCTTTCGCCGCCGCGACGAACGCGAGCGCGATGCCGGTGTTGCCGGAAGTCGGCTCGATGATCACGGTGTCCTTCTTGAGAATGCCGCGCTTCTCAGCATCTTCGATCATCGCCATGCCGATACGATCCTTGACGCTGCCGAGCGGATTAAAAAATTCGCATTTGAGCAGAATCGTCGCGCCGGCGCCGGCGGTGACCTTGTTGAGTTTGACGAGCGGCGTGCGACCGACGGTTTCGATGATGTTGTTGTAAATGCGTCCCATAAATTTTTTACGGTTAAGTTGGTTGCGTAAGACTGCGTATAGTTGTGCAGAAGGCGGCGGGCGGGCAAGTTATTTTTATTGGAAACATCGAACATTCAACATTCAACTTCGAACGTCCAATAAAGGTAGATTCTGCGGCTTGCTTCAATTCGGTATTGAGCGTTGAAGGTTCGAGGTTGAATGTTTCCCCGTCCCTAAAAACAATAAGTCCCTGCCCAACCTTTCGGTCGGACAGGGACAAATGGGGGATGGGAGTTCGCCATGCTCTCTTTCCCGGACTGACATTCGGCGCGCCCTTTTCAGGGGCTGTCAGCTTCCCGACGCCATTCTCCACGGCAAGCGGAGTTTCCGGCCTCGTAGCAGGGCCGTCCAGCGCCTTGCGGCGTCTGGATTTCGAGTGAGGCTTTTCAGCTCGCTTCAACTGGTGGTTGCGCCACCGGCCTGCGAACCAGGTTGAGACACGCCTATGATTTAATTTCGCGTCTCCACCATTAGCACCGGGTCAGCCGCTGCTTTTGACAGCGCGTTCGCCCGATGCCACGGGTCTCGCCTCTTCACTCTCAGGTTGCCTTTCTTTCACAGCCCGGCGGTGTCGTTTTTAACATCGCCGACGCTCGGAAGGTTTTCACGCGGCCTGCCCAGCCTGCGTGTCCTTCCCGGTGCGGATGCCCTTTTTGTCCCGCCTTTCGGCGTCTTTCTTTTGGCTGATCTCCGCTTGGATGCGTGACCGCCAGAGTCGTCCGTCCGTGCTAATCCACAGTAGCAACCGATTACCCTCCGGGTAACTGCGATTCATCCCGGCTCGAAACCTGCCCGGATTACTTGACTCGGTCTGGAACGGTTTCTAATCATTCCTCGCCGCCTAGTTCCCTTTTTCGCGTTACTGGCACGCGCGAACGTGCCAGAGGAACTGGTGAATACTGCCTCCGCCAAATCTTTCGATCTGGTTCCAGAGGAACCGGGTCAACCAGCCTGACCCGACCTTTCCCCAGTCGCCTGGGATTATCTTTGAGATTTCCGGCCTCAATTTTATTCGCTGCCGTCCGTCTCGGTTCTTTCAATGAACTGCGGACATCATAACTTATTTCCCTTTTCCGACAACGAATTGATATGCACAGCTTATTCACCGGGTCGTGCGGGCAACCCGGCCGCGAACAACGGCAATCAGCTTTTTAAACAAAGGCGGTTCTCTTTTGCGCCGGAAAATTATTCACAGCGTTCTCCAAACCCGAACCGCCGCGGTGAACAAGTTCTGTTTGTTATGTTTGGAAAATACTCACTCGACAGAAAGATTTTACAGGCGCAGAATTTTCATTACCTGAATCCCGAATATGCGATTAATTCTCGTAGATAAAGGCCAGGAGTTTTGCGAGGTGCTTCGCTGGCAATTTCGGTCACACTCTGAAGTTCAGATTAACTGTGGCAAATTCGAGGACTTGCCATCGTTCGATTGTATTGTCACAGCTGGAAATTCGTTCGGTTTAATGGATGCAGGCATGGATCTGGCCGTTGTTCGTTTCTTCGGACGGCAGGTCATGGATCGTATCCAGAAGCAAATTCTTGACGATTATCTCGGGGAGCAGCCCGTTGGAACCTGCCTGATTGTGCCAACCGATCACGCGTTGCATCCGTTTGTTGCTCACGCTCCGACCATGCGTATTCCGATGAACATTCAAAGCACGGATCATGTTTATCTGGCGATGTGGGCAGCTCTCACTGCCGTCCATCGCCACAATCGTTCGGAACCAAAAAAGATAGAAACGGTCGCTTGTCCCGGACTCGGCACTGGCACGGGTGGCGTTGATTCGCTTGAAGCAGCACTCCAATTGTTTTTAGCTTACGAACATTATCTACGACCGCCGCAGTTCATCAATCCTTCGGTCGCACAACAGCGCCATGAGAAAATTTATTATGGTGGGCACTGGGGGTTTAAGCACCCACGAAGAAACAGCGCGTAGCGGTTTGAGAACGAATGAAACGCCAGCTCCCATTCGCCTCCACCACCTTGCGGATGCTGCCCGGCCCGGTCGCGTTGGTTTGTGCGCAGACGAATTTTCCGCGCTGGGCTTCGGCTCGCGAGGACGCTCGCCCCACCCAATGAAAAAGGCCGCCCTTGCGGACGGCCTTTGAATGAATCACAAAAATTACTTCTTCGTCTTGGCGGCCTTCTTCGTTTTCACGATGGCCTTTTTACGTTTGATGTAGGCCTTGCGGCGTTTTTTATGTTCAGCTTTGTTCAGTTGTTTGCCCATAAGTGTCTTTACTTTGATCGCGTGTTGCGGTTTTGTGGACGCACTATGAAAGTTTACGCGCAACGATTCAACATCTTTTTCGCATTGCTGGCGGCGGCGGCCGTGCTTTGCGGTTGTCAAACGGACAAAAAGTCGGGCAAAAACAAGAACGATATCAGTGTCCTGCGCGTTCATCTGCAGGCCAATCAGAACACCGTCGGGGCGACCGTGCCGGTCACCTTGTTGCGTTCCAATCCCGTGTCCGTGACCATCGCCCACGATCCGATATTGACCGAGGCCAGCGTCGTGGCCGCGCGGGTCATTGACACGCCGGGCGGTTTCGCCGTCGAAGTCCAGTTTGATGAAAGCACCACGCTGATGCTGGAGCAATATTCCTCCGCCAATCCCGGACTGCACTTTGTCATCTTCGGCCAGTGGGGCGAAAAGGCTGCCGACGCCCGCTGGCTCGCGGCGCCGTTGATCACGAAACGCATCGCCAACGGGCAACTGGCGTTCACACCGGACATCACTCGCGAACAGGCCGACCGCTTCGTCCAGGGATTGAACAACGTCGCCAAAAAATTGAAGAAGGGCATTTTCTAATGATTGGCTCAGCTGTTTACCGGGTTCTTACAACCGCCGCCATTTTGGCATCGGGCACCGGGATGTTCGCGCAGTCGCCGTTTCAATTCCCGACCGCCAACCATTCGCTCTATCAAGTCGGCGGCGAGCTGAAGTTTTTTGCACCCACCGCGCCCGACAAACCGTGGACGAGCGGCAGTTTCGGCTGCGTGCGCAATGACGGCTGGCGGATGCACGAGGGGTTGGACATCCGCCACCTGCAAACCGACCGGCGCGGTGAACCGACCGATCCGGTGATGGCCACCGCCGACGGCACGGTGGTTTATTTCAGCAAAAAGCCGGGACTGTCGAATTATGGAAATTACGTCGTCGTCCGTCACGTGGTTGAAGGACTGGAAATTTATTCGCTCTATGCGCATCTGAGCTCCGTCCGCCCCGGCCTCGCCATCGGCGCGGTGGTCAAGGCGGGCGAAGTCGTCGGCACGATGGGCCGGACATCGACCGCTGAAACCATTGCCAAGGACCGGGCGCACGTTCACTTCGAATTGAACGTGCTGCTCAATGATAACTTTGCGGCATGGTTCAAGAAGCACACTTCGCCCGGCGAACGCAACGATCACGGCGAATGGAACGGCCAGAATTTACTGGGCCTGGACCCGCGGGAAATTCTGGTCGCCGAACACAATCCCGTAAAAAAATTCAGCCTGCTGGATTATCTACGCGGACAGACGGAGCTGTGCCGCGTGCTGGTGCGCGCGACCGATTTCCCCTTCCTGAAACGCTACCCGGCCCTGGTCCTGAAAAATCCGGTTGCGGAAAAGGAAGGCGTGGCCGGTTACGAACTGGTTTTGAATTACAATGGCGTGCCCTTCGCCCTGCTGCCCCGTGCCGCCTCGGAGATCAAAGGCAGCGCGAAATTTCAACTGCTCTCGGTGAATGAGGCGGTGGAAAAAGCCAATCACTGCCGTAAACTCGTGGTGAAACGTGGCGGCCGCTGGCAGCTGGCCGACGCTGGACTTCGTGAACTGGACTTATTAACGTTTTGAACCAAGAAAAATTGAAGCCATGAAAACCAAACTTCAACGCATTTGCATCGTCCTGCTGGCGCTGGCCGCCCTGGGGATTATCAACGGGTGCGCGACGACCGATTATTACCGTTTGAAACAAACCCGGATGGACGTGGATTTTGCCATGACCCGGTATAACAACCAGGTTACATTTGGAAACATTGCCCCGTCATTTCAGACGCAGGTGAACGCCGCCTATCAGGCCTACAAAACCGCCTTTGACGCCGCGGTTCAGCAGGCCCATTCCAATTACGACGCTCCCACTCCGGACAATGTCAAACAGCTGGCCAACCAACTCCTATCCATCCTCAGCGCCATCCCCGTCCCGCCGTAACCGATATTTCAAACGCGGGTTGAGCCGCAAACCTTTGCTCAAAATATTCAGCGGCGATGGCTGGCAACCGGCAAGTTACAATCATGCGACTCGCATTTTTCCGGTAGCGAAAATTCGCAGACGGCATTATGGTCTGTCGGTATCCGCCAAAGTCTGAATGTTTCACATTGTTTCCAGACGTCGTGTTGGCCGAGCAGGTATTTGCCCGACCAACGGTTTTACGCTGATTGAATTGCTCGTGGTCATTGCAATCATTGGCATTCTTGCAGCCATGCTACTTCCCGCACTCAGCCGGGCCAAACAGCGGGCTTACATCATTGTTTGTCTGAACAATCTCAAGCAACTTCAGGTATGCTGGCACATGTATGCGCATGACAACGAGGACGTGATCCCGCCGAATAATTTCGTGTATCAAGTGTCCATGGGCAGCACCAACAATCCGACCCTGGGCGAGGACAGTTTGACCTGGTGCCGTGGCCTGGCACCGCTGGACACCAATGAAATCAGCGCCGCCACCTCCCTGCTCTTCACCTACAATCAAAGCTCCGCGATTTATCATTGTCCGTCCGATCATTCCACGGTGGATGGTTATCCGAACGTGGTGCGCAAACGCAGCTACAACATGAGCAACAGCGCGAATTGCTCCGCCGACAATCATTTTCGGAAATCTCCCGAGATTCGGGTTCCCACGAGCCTTTTTGTATTCATCGACACCAGTGAAAAATATATCTGGGATTCCACCTTTGGCGTCATTCCGGCCAACTATCCCTACTGGTCGGACTACTGGCTGGACATTCCGGCGGATCGTCATCTGCAGGGCGCCAATCTCACTTTTGCGGACGGCCATGCGGAACGCTGGCGCTGGCGCGCACCCAAAGCCTCGGGGCTTGGACAGCCGTCTTATAGCAGCGACGATTTCGACGATTTGCGCCGGCTGCAAGAATGCATCAAAGGCGCCGGCGGCAATTGACTCGCAACCACTCACCCGGACGGATCGCCTGACCAAGCCAGACTGCGGGATTGGTTCAACCCTGGAGGTTAAAAAATCCAGCCGTTTGATTTCGTCGCGGTTCGCGAGCTGGCGCATATGCGCGAGGAACCCGGCGATCCCCGCCGCTGGAAACAACAAATCATGCCGGGCGTTGATCCATGATTTGCCTGCCGCTCTGGTTGGTTGAAAAATCCAGTTGTTTCCGCGCGGCAACAAGGACACGTTGGTAAAGGGTCCTTTGAAATAAGCCAAAATCCGCATGATCCCTTTTCGCCTGAAACGTCACGGTTGCCGGACAGGTTTTCGCGCCCCTGCCGCGTATGGCGGCGTAGCCGCCACGCGGCTTGACGCCGGTTTTACGTTGATTGAACTGCTGGTGGTGATCGCCATCATCGGCCTGCTGGCGGCGCTGCTGCTTCCCGCACTCGACAAGGCCAGGCAGAAGGCCCATGGGATTTACTGCATGAACAACCATCGGCAGCTTGCTCTGGCGTGGCGTATGTATACCGATGACAACAACGACCAGCTCGTCTTTGCCAGCGAAGCCCCCTGGGCCTATGCCGCCACGGCACCCTACACCTGGGTAACCGGAACACTGGATCACAATCCCGCCAACCGCTCAAACTGGGATCCGGATCAGGACATCAAGAAAAGCCCGCTGTGGAATTATTGTGGCGGAAGCCTCGCCATCTGGCGTTGCCCTGCGGACACCTCAACCATTGAGGTCAACGGCAGCACTTTGCCGCGCGTCCGCAGCATGTCCATGAACGTTTACCTCGGCGGCTGGGGCGGCACGGATGGCAACTGGGGTCCGCAAATCAGCAACTACCGTATCTTCCGAAAATGCTCTGAGTTCAACGACCCCACCCCGACGCAATTGTTTGTCCTCCTCGACATGCGCGAGGACAGCATCGACATGGGCAACTTGTGTGTGAACATGGCTGGCTGGCCCGACAATCCAGCGGCCCAATTTTTCTGGGACTTGCCGGGCATGTATCACAACGGCGCCTGCGGGTTCTCATTCGCCGACGGCCATTCCGAAATCAAGAAATGGCGTGATCCGCGAACCACCCCGCCGCTCGTCCACAACGGCTTCGTAAATGACGTGTTCGCTTCCCCCGACAATCAAGACATCACGTGGATGCAGGAGCGGGCAACGCGACCTAAATAATGCGGTTCGCCCGGGCCAAACCGGGACCCGGCGACTTTTCGCCACTTGGTTTACGCGCCCGCTTCGCATATCCTGTCCCTGTGTTGATTGACATCAAATCCCTGACCCGCGAAGAACTCGAAGCCCAATTCAAAACCTGGGACCAGCCGGTCTATCGCGTCACCCAGCTGCTCGAATGGCTCTACGCCCGCCGCGTCACTGCCTGGGACGCGATGACGAATCTGCCGAAAAAATTACGCGCGCAGTTGTCGGAAAATTATTCCTTCCAAACCCTCGAGCTGGTTCGCAAGCAGGGTGCGCGCGACATCACCCAGAAATTTCTCTGGAAGCTGGCCGACGGCGCATTCATTGAAAGTGTTTTGATCCCGGCCAATCCCGCGCTTTACGGCGAGGCGAGCGACCGCCACACGCTCTGTGTTTCCACGCAGGTCGGCTGCGCCTACGGCTGCAAATTTTGCGCCAGCGGACTCGACGGCTGGAAGCGCAACCTCACACCCAACGAAATCGTCGAACAGGTTTTGGCGATTGAGCGTTGGAATGAACAAGAGCTGCTGGTTGCTCGATCCTCGATGCTGGATAAAAAACCTGCCGCGCCCGTTCCCCCAGCCTCCAGCCTCCAGGATCCAGCATCGCGTTTGATAAACAATCTCGTCATCATGGGCATGGGCGAGCCGCTGGCGAATTACGAAAATCTGCTCAAAGCATTGCGCATCCTGAACGCACCGTGGGGCGGCGGCATCGGCGCGCGGAAGATCACCATCTCCACGAGCGGTCTTGTGCCGCAGATCCGCCGGCTCGCGGACGAACCGGAACAATTCCGCCTGGCCATTTCCCTGCACGGCGCGACGGATGAAGTCCGCCATCGGATCATGCCCGTAAACCGCAAGTATCCGCTCAAGGAACTCACCGCCGCGCTGGAATATTATCAGGGGCAGAAAGACCGGATGATCACGTTTGAATACATTCTGATCAAAGGTGTGAATGATGCGATAGAACAGACCCAGCCGCTCGGGATGCTGGCCCGCCATTTGCGAGCCAAGGTGAATCTGATTCCCTACAACACCGTCGAAGGCCTGCCCTGGGAACGGCCGAGCGAAGAGGTTTGCGAAGCGTTTCTCGATGCGCTTGAGAAACAAAAAACTCCCGCCACACTGCGCCGCGAAAAGGGTCATGACATCGACGCCGCGTGCGGTCAATTGCGCCTGAAAACGGAGAAAGAATTGAGCCTAACCACCGTCAAATAACTTGGCCCTGCCTTGATTTGGCCGACCGGAATTTGTGATGGAGTGAGCCAGCGCAGCCCGGATCAAACTGATCGAACCAGCACCCTACACAAACGCGGCGACGCAACTTTCAGAGTTCTTCGACTTCCCAGCCCGCACGATATTTGCGCCGGACGTATTGGTTGGCTTCCGGCAGATTAAAATTCAGCTTCCGACTGCGCCACTCCAGCGTGGTGTGCGGGAAACGCGCGGCGATGTCGCCCAGCAAAATGGTTTCGGTGAGCGGGCCGGCATAGGCGAAGTCGGCTGTGGTTTTGCCGCTGCCACGGCAGGCTTCAACGAACTGTTCCCAATGTTTGAGTCCCTGGACGTGCGAAAATTTGAAATCCTTGAACTTCGTCTTCGGAAAAAGCGCGGGCAGGCTGTAATGCGGCAACAGCATCACGCCTTCGGTGCCCACAAAGATTGAGCCGGCCCCGGGAACTTCTTCGCCTTCCAGTAAAGCGATGACTTCGGCCGGCGGGCGGGAGGTGCCATCATACCAGGTTACCGGCAGGGTTTTGGCCGCGGTTTGCTGGGTGCCGGCGAAGGTGTAAATCACTTCGCCGTTGAGCGCCCAGTTCCACGGGTTTGGCGGCGGACCTTCGGAACGGACGGAAATTGGCGCGGCCAGGCCGATGGCTCCAAACACCGGATCAAAAATATGGCAGCCCATGTCGCCCAAAGTGCCGGTGCCGAAGTCGAGCCGCTTGCGCCAGTTCCCGGGATGATAATATCCCCCACCGATGAACGGGCGTTCAGCGCACACGCCGAGCCAGAGATTCCAATCGAAGTCAATGGGTATGGCATCCGTCTGATCCGGTCTGGCAGACAGGTCGCCCCAGGATTTATCGCACCAGGAATGAACTGCCTTGACCTGGCCGATGGCCCCATCCTGCACGAGACGCACGGCCAGACGATAATAGGCATTGGAGTGAATCTGGATGCCCATCTGCGTGACGACTTTCTGCTTGTGCGCCATCTCGGTCATCCGTCGCACCTCATGGATTTCATGGGCGAGCGGCTTCTGCCCGTAGACGTGCTTGCCGAGTTGCATGGCGCTCACGCCGATGGGCGCGTGCATGTGGTCAGGCGTGGAAACGTTGACGGAGTCGATGTTCCCGGCCTCTTGGTCGAGCAACACGCGCCAATCCTGATAAAACCGCGCGTCCGGAAATTTTTTCTTCGCCTCGCTCATGCGACTGAGATCCACGTCGCAGACCGCAACGATCTCGACATTGCTGCAATTGGCGATCTGCGTCAGGTCGGACCATGCCATTCCGGCTGAGCCGAAACTCGCGTGACGCAGCCTCATGCTTGGGGGCCGGGCGAACAGGCCGGACGTGATGAACGGTGCCGCAGCCGTCGCGGCACCGAGCGTCTTGAGAAAAGAACGGCGGGAGAATCGTTGTTTCATGGCCGGATCTGAAGTTTCAATCGAGCGGCTTGATGGAAATATTGCGGAACATCACCGGATCATTGTGGCCGGCAAAACCGAAGTGGCCGCTCGTGCGATCTTTGCCGGGATGCGACTTGTCTCCCATGGAGTCGACCACGGTGCTCAAGTTGGTGTCGAGAATCCGTGTGCCGTTCAATTCCACCTTGATGGCCGGCCCCACGACGGTGACCTCCTCGTAATTCCATTCGCCCGTCGGATGCTGATAGCCGCGCTGCGCCGCGACCAGGCCATACGCCGATCCGTGCACCTGGCGCGGATCAAGATGCTGCCCGGTGACCTGTTCGTAATTGTCATCGAGCACCTGGCACTCGCACATCCCGACATAAGCCGTGTCGCCACTGCCCGGATAACGAATGGCCAGTCCGTTGTTGCCGCCCGACGGCAGCTTGAATTCCAGGCGGACGGTGAAATTGGTGAACTCCGCTTTCGTGTAAATCGTGCCGCCCTTCTTCGGCTGCCAGACGATGGCCTTGTTCGTGATCCGGCAGCAATCCAGCGGCCCTTCCCAACCGGTGAAATCCCGGCCATTGAAGACCGGTTTAAATCCTTTTGCTGACCGGGCAAGCAGTCGCAGATTGGCTTCGTCGCTGCCGATCTCGCGGATGAAAATATTTCTCCAGTCGATTTCGCCGCCGTGCGTCTGCAATTGGATCGGGCCCTTCGACGGCACCGGCAGCTTGCGGTTGAAGTAATTTTCCATCACCGCTCCGTCAACGGTCTGCTGGCCGTTCAACCACACCCAGACCCGCGAGCCGACCATGATGATCCGGAGATGGTTCCATTGGCCGAACGGTTTGTCCGCCTTCACCAGCGGATCCTTTCCGGGCGAACCCGGAGTGTTGTTCCACAATCCCCCGGAACCCTTGTCCGCGCCGAGAGCGAATTTATTTGTCGCAATCGAATCCCAGATCTGAACCTGCGGGCAGCCGCGCAGATAAATCCCGCTGTCGGCAAGCGGCACCGTCTTGTAATCCACCAGCAATTCAAAATCACCGTAATTCCTGTCCGTGGTGAGAAACAGGCCCTTGCCGTCATTCACCAGCTCACCGTCCTTCACCGTCCAATGTTGCCGCACATCCTTGAGGCTGGCGTTGTGCTTCGCCCTCAATTTCGCCGGCGGCAAAGCCATGTAATCACGAGGATTTTCAGTACCGGCACCCCACCAGCCATCCAGATTATTTCCATTGAACAGCCCGGTGAAGCCAGGCGGCGGCAGGCTGGCAGTGTGCGCGGGATGATCGCTGGTCTGGCAACCGGTCAGAAGAAAGGGAAGAATGGCGGCGAGCGCGAAGCTCAATTTGTCTGACACTTTCAGAGCAGATGACTTGGACATGCCGACAAGCATCAGATTTTCAGGCCAAACATGAAAGAACATTTATTCGCGGCGCTCGAAACTGTCGTGATGCTTGCCCTGGCACCGATGGTCGGCGCCGGCGGTTAATATTCATTTCCCGCAACTTTGTTCGTGACAACGGACTGGGTTAATTGTCTGTTAAAGAAAAACCATGCGCGACCAGCCATCAGGTCGGGAAATCGCAACGGACGCAAGTCACACTCACGCGCTCCAAACCTTCGAGCGTCGGCTGGTGCGGTTGCTTTCGGTGCGGAACGCCGTTCAATGGATGACCTTGTGGTTCTTCGTCTGGGGCGTGGTCGTCCTGGCCGTGCGCATCGCCGGAGTGGCGCAATCCGAATGGCTGGGGCTGGGTTTGCTCGGGATTGTTCCGCTGTTCATCCTGGCCGTCCTGCGCGCCCGCCGGCAAAAGCCTGAATTCACCAAAATCCGCGCCAGCTACGACCGGGTGAATGCCTGCGGCGGCGTGATGATGGCCGAGGAAGCAGCCGACATGAGCGTCTGGCAGTCGCAATTGCCCACCGCCTCCACGCCCCAACTCCGCTGGCGTAGCGGACGAATGATGACCCTGCTCTGCGTTTCGGCGTTGTTTGTGGCGACCGCCTTGTGGCTGCCCGAACGACTGACGAAGCTCGCCAATCATCATTCGCTGGAGATCGGCCAGATCGTGGAGCAATTGCAGGCCGAAGTGCAGACGCTGGCGCAGGAAAAGATTCTGGAAGACAAAAAAGCCGATGAACTGCAGCAGCAGCTGGCGGCGATGAAAAAAGATTCGTCCGGTCTGGACCCGAACAAGACGTGGGAAGCCCTGGATCACATGAAGGAAGCCAACGCCGACCTCGCCAAACAGGCGGCGGAGGAGGCGTTGAACAAGACCGCCGAGCTGACCCAGGCCCAGACCCTCGCCAATGCGATGCAGGAGGCGGCGGAATCCGGCATGAGCCAGGACACCGCAATGCAGGCGGCGCAAACGCTCGCGGGAATGATCAAGGCCGCGAAGCTGGAAGACGGTTTGCTGAATGGTGAAATTCCCCCGGAATTACTGACCGACCTGAGCGGCTTGAACCAGGAGCAGATGAAAAAATTATTGAGCGCGCTGCAATTCAACAAGGACGCGCTGGGCAACACCCTCGGCAAGCTTGCCGCGTTGAAAATGATTGATCCGTCCCTGCTCGGCAAATGCACGAGCGCCGGCCAATGCAAGAATCCCGGCGCGCTGGCGGATTTTCTCTCCAGCTGCACCAACGGTTCCGAAGCCACCGGGCTGATGATGTTCTATTGCCGCGGCGGCGTTGACCGCGGTCGCGGTGACGCGATGATGACGTGGAAGGATGAATCCTCGGCGGATGGCGCGAAGTTCAAGGAAGAATCGCTCCCGGCGTCCACGCATCTTTCGGATGCACAGTTTGTCGGCGTCAGCAAGGCTGCGCCGGAGTTGAGCGGTCAGGAGATCCAAGTCGAGCACGGCGCTCTGGCCAGCACCGAAGGCAGCGGCGGCTCCGCCCACTCGCAGACCATTTTGCCCGAACACAAACAGGCGGTGCAGAATTTTTTCAAGCGGGACGAGTAAAAAAGGATGCGTGGATTATTGAATGAGCGGACGAATGAGAAAACACAACACGCTTTTGGCAAATCCACCAATCCATTTATCCAAAAATCCACCAATCCAAATTAAGTTTTTTAAGTTTTTGCATTTATGCCTGACCAAATCTTGAAGCCGGAAGAATTGCAGCCTGCCTCCGAGCTGGTGCGCAAAACATTGGAACAACTCGACCGCATTTTGCTGGGCCGGAAAGAACTGCATCGTCTGGTGCTCATCGGCATCCTGAGCCGGGGGCACATTCTGTTTGAAGGCCTGCCGGGTCTCGGCAAAACCGCGCTGGTCCGCACCATCGGCCAGATCCTCAAACTGGAATTCAAGCGCATCCAGTTCACACCTGATCTCATGCCCGGCGATGTGCTCGGCACGCACATCCTGCAGGAAACCAGTTCCGGCAAACGCGAACTTGCCTTCCAACCCGGGCCGGTGTTCACGAACATTCTGCTCGCCGACGAAATCAACCGTGCCTCGCCCAAGACCCAATCGGCCATGCTGGAAACGATGCAGGAAAATTGCGTGACCCTGCTCGGCACCACGCGTCCCCTGCCCCAGCCGTTCTTCGTGCTGGCCAGCCAGAACCCGATCGAGCTGGAGGGAACCTATCCGCTGCCCGAAGCGCAACTGGACCGTTTTCTGTTCCGGCTGTTGTTCGAGCAGGTGGATGCCGACGTGCTGGACGCGATCATCTCGGAGCGGCGACGCGGCGAATTGCCGGCACCGACCTGGCAGATGGAACGGAACCAGTTGGAAGCCCTGTTCCAAATCATGGGGAAAATTTATCTGCCGCATCCAGTCTCGCGTTACATCGCCCGGCTGGTCTCCGCCACGCATCCCGGCAGCGCGGAGGCGACGGAGCCGGTGAACAAATATGTCAGCTACGGCGCTTCACCACGAGCGGCCATCGCCATCGCCGAAGCGGCCCGCGGCCACGCCCTGGTGGCCGGACGACCGAGTGTCGGGTTCGAAGATGTGAAAGTCGTCGCGCAGCCGGTGCTGAATCATCGTTTGATTTTGAATTATCAGGCGCGCTTTGACCGCATGACGGCGACCAAGCTCGTGAGCGAGTTGTTGGGCCAGCTGGATGAAACCGGCTTGAACCTGCCCAAGGATGTGGCTCTGGCGACCGCTTGAAATGAAAGCTGCCATCCACTTTTTCCGCCGACGAATCATCGCCGGGCTGCTGGCCATGGTGCCGATGCTGGCTGGGGCCGAAGATTTTGGCGACATCTCGGTCAGCGCGCAGGCGATGTATACGGGCAACACGTATCACGGCTACGGCGAAACCCGCGTCACCTTGCAGAACCATTCTGCCGGCAAAACCCATGTGGTCACTTTGGGCTGTCCGAATCGATCGTGGAATTCCGGCAATACGATTGACCAGGTGACACGCACGGTCACGCTGCCTCCCAGCGCACGGGTGGTGGTGGCGTTGCTGCAGCCGCCCTTGCCCGCAAATGGTGATGGCATGATCCGGGTTGGCATTGATGGCGGTGGCGGCGAACCGAATTTGATCCGCCTCCCCAACGCGAACAACCACATCAACGCCAGCCGTTCGTATGGCGGCAGCGGCCTGACGACGGTGGCGTTTATCAGCCGCAATCTGGATTATGACGATGTCGCCCGCGTGTTCAACTCCGAGCGCGGCCAGTTCTCCGCGGCGATGGCCACGGACGCGCCCGATTCCAGCGGAAGCACAGGATATATCCCCACCGCGTGGATGCCGGACACCCGGCATTATGGCGCGACCAACTGGTTGGAGCTGGATTATGCCACGCCGATGAAGGCCGAGCGGCTGTTGATCTACCACACGCAACCGCTGCCCTCCGGAGGAACCATTATTCTAAGCGGCAGCTCCGGGACAAACCTCACCCGCCTGACCATGTCCGGCGGAACGGCCATTTCCCGCGGGCGGGATGAAACGGAATTCACCTTTCCCGCCACCGCTCAACCGGTAAAGACGGTGCGCCTCGAATTTGGCAAAGCGCCGCCGGCGAGCATCGCCATTGACGCGGTTCAACTCATCGGCTCCTCCGGCAATGCCTGGGCCGCCGACGCCCGCGCCAGCAGCGACAACAACGCCGCCGCCGCAACGCGCAGTTACGGCGGTTCCGGTTCGGATGCCACCGAAAGTTTACGGGCGGAAGCACCGGTTTCAGAGTGGAGCGACAATTGGCTGGCTTACACGCCGTTCGATGTCATCGCCCTCAACTCGCTCGACGTGAATTCCGCTCCGCCCGCCGTGGCAGCTGCGCTTTGGAGTTACCTGCAAGCGGGTGGCAACGTGATTATTTTCGGGAACGACGCGCTGCCCGCCACCTGGCGTTCCTCCAACCAGACCGTGCTGCCGGACGGCGTGGAATATCGTGTCGGCCTGGGAAGCTGCTTTGTCATCCCGAAGGTCAGCCTGTCCCAGCTTGACCCAAAAACCTTGCAGACCTTGCGCGACACGGCGAACGGCGCGGCGCGTTATTGGCAGTCCCTGCCCGGCGACGCCGGCTCTGCGAACGGCGTTTTTCCCGTGGTGGCGAACCTGAAAATTCCCGTGCGCGGCATCGTCATCATCATGCTGGCGTTCATCATCATCATCGGCCCGGTGAACATCATCCTGCTCAACCGCCGCAACCGCCGCACGTGGATGCTCTGGACGATTCCGGCGATTTCGCTCGTCACCACCTTGATTGTTTTCGCCTACAGCCTGCTGCGGGAGGGCATCACACCGGATACGCGCATCGGCGGTTTGACCGTGCTGGACCAGATCAATCATCACGCCGCGACCATGGGCGTGACGGCATTTTACTGTCCGCTGACTCCGAGCGGCGGATTGCGTTTCAACACTGAAACCGAGGCCTCACCGCTGGTCCATGTGGGTTACGAAAATTCCGGCAGCCCGCGGGAAGTGGACTGGACACAGACCCAGCATTTCCAGCGCGGCTGGATCTCGGCGCGCGTGCCGGCTCATTTCCATTTGAGAAAATCCGAGTCGCGCCGTGAGCGCATCCAGATCGTCAACGAGAACGGAAAATTATCGGTCGTCAACGGGCTGGGCGCACCGATCAAATCGCTGTGGTTCGCCGACGCGGCCTTGAATTTTTACGAGGCGAACAACATTCCCGCCGGCCAGAAAGCCGGCTTGATCCTGTCCAAGCCGGCCCAGCCCCTGGCGAAATCCGGCGCGGAAGGTTTGTTTCACGACCTCGGATTCACCGCCAACCCGGAGCTGTTAAAGGACGGTTCGGGAAAATATCTCCTGCCGGACACTTACATCGCCGTGCTGGACGGAAACCCGTTCATCGAAAATGCGCTCGGTTCATCGTCCAGTCCCAAGCGCACCAAACAGTCGTCGGTTGTTTTCGGAATCCTCGATCTCACTGAAGCCAAATGAAAGTCCAGGTCAAAAATTTACGGAAGGAATTCGGCAAGACCGTGGCCGTGGACAACATCTCCTTCGCGTTCGACTCCGGCCACATCTTTGGCTTCGTCGGCCCGAACGGCGCGGGCAAGACCACGACCATGCGCATCATCTCCACCATCGAGGAACCGACCGGCGGCGATGTGCTGTTGAACGGCATCTCCGTCTGTGAAGAACCGGAACTCGCGCGGCGCACCGTGGGTTATGTGCCGGACACCCTGCCCGCCCACGCGGACATCACCGTCCACGAGTATCTGGATTTTTACGCGCGAGCCTATGGATTGCGTGGAAAAAAACGCACCCAGGCTGTCGAGGCCATCGAGGAATTCACCAACGTCACCGGCATCCGCGAGAAACATCTCAAGGCGCTATCCAAGGGCATGAAGCAGCGCGTGAGTCTGGGGCGCGCGCTCGTTTATGATCCGGATGTCTTGATCCTCGACGAACCGGCCGCCGGACTGGATCCCCGTGCCCGCGTGGAACTGCGCGAACTGCTCATGCTGCTGGCCGAACGTAAAAAGGCCATCCTCATCAGTTCACACATCCTCACCGAGCTGACAGAAATCTGCAACGGCGTGGTCATCATCGAGCGCGGCAAAATCCTGGAGACCGGCACGATTGAGGACGTGCTTAAAAAGAGCACCCCCCGCCGCACGGTGGTCATCCGGCTGCTCGAAGGCAATAATCACCAGAATCCCCAACTGCTCAAGGAGCTGTTGCAGACGCCGTTCGTCGAGAACGCACGCGACGTGGCGAACGAGATTCATTTCGAGTTGACCGGCGATGAATCCGCCGCGTGCGACATCCTCGGCGAATTGATCGCCAAAAAATTCAAGATCATCGAATTCCGCCAGACCAGGGTCAATCTGGAGGACATCTTCATGAACGTCACCAAGGGAGGCGTGCAATGAAAGCGTTGGACACAACACTCAACATCCAACATGCAATGCTGAACCTCGAATACAACGGACGCGTTCCAGTTCCAATCATTGGATGTTGGGCGTTGGAAGTTGAATGTTCGATGTTCCCCGAAAATTCCCAGCCATGAACGCTAAACTTTCGAGCCTTAAATCCCACTTTGGCAACTGGCGCAATTGGGAGATGAATCCCATCGTCATCAAGGAACTGCGGCAGGGCGTCCGCAGCTGGACGGTCACGGGCATGTTGATGTTGTTTCTGATCGTGCTGTTCATTGCGTCACTTGGCTTCCTGATCACGCAAAGCTTTGACGCGGTTCCCGACATGGGGCTGGGCGGCACGATGTTCTCGACCTTTGTGGTCATCCTGGCCGGCGCGAGCATTTTCTTCATCCCGCTTTACACCGGCGTCCGCGTCGCCGCCGAACGGCAGGGCAATGATTCCGACCTGCTCTACGTCACCACGCTGTCGCCGACCCGGATCATCTTCGGAAAATTTCTCTGCGGCGCCTACATCACGCTGCTGTTCTTCAGCGCGTGCATGCCGTTCATGGCGTTCACCAATCTGATGCGGGGCGTGGATCTGCCCAGCGTGTTTTTTGTTTTGATCTTCTTGTTCATGGTCGTGTGCGCGGCCAATATGATCGCGATTTTTCTCGCCTGCCTGCCGATGAGCCGGCCGTTCCGTTTTCTGTTCATCATTTACGGGATCCTCCAGTCGATCGCCCTGATGATGTCGCTGGTGTCGGCCTCGTTTCTGATGATGCGTTCCGGCATCGGGGCGATGATGGCCGGGCATGATTTCTGGATCGGCACCTTGACATTCGCCGGTTGCGGCGTGGCGGTCACCGGGCTGTTCTTTGTTCTGGCGGTGGCGCTGATCTCCCCGCCGTCGGCGAATCGCGCGCTGCCGGTGCGGCTCTATATCACCATCATCTGGCTGCTGGGCGGGCTGGTGAGCTTTGGCTGGGTCGCCCAAACCGGGGAGGCCGGATTCCTGTATCCGTGGAGTTATCTGTCATCCGTCCTCATGATGATCGCCCTGCTCGTGGTCATCAGCAACGCCGACCAGGTCAGCCTGCGCGTGCGGCGCACCATTCCGCAGCCGGGTCTCAAGCGGGCGGTGGCGTTCATTTTTTTCAACGGCGCGGCGGGCGGGCTGATCTGGGTGGCGGCCATCATGATCGCAACCTTGTCCATCAGCGAATGGCTTTGGCTCCAGTTCCCGACCAGCCGGACGGGTTCCGGCGAAGAAAGTCATTGGCTCGCCACCACCGCGGCCTACGGCTTTGCCTACGCGCTCACGGGCCTTTTGATCCACCGGAAATTTTTATCCCGGCGCCCGCCCAAAATGGCCGGGCTCCTCGCGGTGTTGCTGGCGGGCGCCTGGGCCATTGTGCCCAGCATCGTCATGTTTTTTCTCAATCAACTTTCCTGGAAAGCGGTCGAAGGGATGCAGCCGGGCAACATTTTCAACGTCTTTTATCTCCGGGACGAAAGTCAGCGTGTTTACCATCTTTGGTTCGCCTTCGGCTGGCTGCTGATCATGATCGTCCTGAACGCGAAATGGTTTCTGGCTCAGGCAAGGAATTTTCGTCCGGTTCAGCGCGACATCGCACCACCGCCGGTGCTGGAATAATCTTTCCAAATGGACTCCGCACTTCGACAAGCCCTGGTGGACGGTGAGCAGCTTGGCATCCGCTACGCCCTTCAGATCCCGCAGGTCGCCGCCAGCGGTCTGACGGGTTCCCGGGCTGGCCGGCGGAGCGGGAGTTCGATTGATTTTCAGGACTATCGCGAATACCAGCCCGGCGACGATCTGCGATTCATTGACTGGGGTATCTACGCGCGCACCGACCGCTTGACGGTGAAGCTTTATCGCGAGGAGGTCATCCCGCATCTGGATTTGATCCTCGACGGTTCGCGTTCGATGAATCTCGAAGGCACCGCCAAGTCAGTTGCGACCGCCAAACTTTCCGCGCTGCTCGCCACCGCCGCCGCCAATGCGCAGTGCACCCAGGCGGTATGGCTGTCCGGCGAAGGCTTTCAACGCCTCGCCAACGACACGCTCACGCCCTCCGCCTGGGACAAGCTGGAACTCGACAGCCAACGCACGCTCGACCAGTCGTTCGATATTCTCTCACCCAAACTGCGCCGCCTCGGCGTGCGCGTGCTGATCAGCGACCTGCTCTGGCCGGGCGAACCCTTGCAACTATTGCGCCGGTTGCGCGACGGCGCGGCGGCGTTGTTCGTCATCCAACTGCTCGGACGCGACGACGCCACGCCACCGGAACACGGCAATCTCCGGGTCGTGGACAGCGAGACCGGCGAGGAGAACGAAATCTACATTGATTCCAGCATTGCGAAACAATACAGCGACAACCTAGCGCAACTGCAACAATCCTGGGACGACGCCTGCCGCCAATCCGGCGCGCACCTGACCACGCTCATTGCCGAGGATTTGGAGCAATCGTTGCCGGAATTGGAAGCCATGCAACTGCTGATACCGGCATGAAGATGGAACATTCAACATTCAACATTCAACGCCGAACATCCCATGTCGTGGATACGAGCGAAGCTTGGCAATTGAGCGTTGAATGTTGGGCGTTGAATGTTGAATGTTTTCCAACTTCCCCCGCATGATTCCTTTCCTCGCCTATCCGCTCGCCCTGATCGCGCTCGCCACCGTGCCGGCGCTCGCGGCGATTTATATCCTGCGGAACCGCTATCGCCGCCGACCCGTGTCCAGCTTGCTGCTCTGGAAATTTAACGTCCAGTCAAAGGCGGGCGGCGCAAAAGTTCACCGATTGCAGCTTCCCCTGCTCTTCTTTCTGGAACTGCTGATTCTGCTGTTGCTGGTTACTGCCGCCACGGGGCCGCACTGGAAACTGCCGCAATCCACCCGGCCGCTCATCGTCATTCTGGATGATTCCTTTTCCATGCGCGCGATCCACGCCAACGATTCGTCGCAAGCCCGCGCTGAAAAATTTTTGGAGAAACTGTTTCGCCACCAACCGCCGCCCTCAACCCGGCTGATTCTCGCCGGAAGCGACCCGCGCCTGCTTGGCGCATCGGCGAAGAGTTGGGCCGAAGTGAAGGATCTGTTGCGGCAGTGGCATTGCTGGTCGCCCGATACGGCGTTGGATTCCGCCATCACGCTGGCCACCGAAATCGGGAAGCAGCGGGCCAACATCCTGATCCTGACCGATCACAAGCCGGCCGATGAAAAGATCTCCAACCCCCGCCTCGAATGGCATGCGTTCGGCTGGCCGGAGGAGAACGTGGCCATCGTCAACGCCTCGCGCACCGCGTTTGGCGATCAAGACCGCTGCCTGTTGGAAGTGGCCAACTTGTCCACTACTCCGAAGACCACCAAAATCCTGGTGCAGACGGGCACGAACCCGCCCCAATCGTTGCTCGCTTCGCTGGGCCCGCAGGACCGGCAACGGTTTGTGTTCAACATTTCTTCCGCCACGCCTTCACTGCACGCCGTGCTGGCACCCGACGCACTGGCGGAGGACAACGAGGTGCATCTGCTCCCGCCGATCCGCAAGAAAATCCGCGTGCAGGTTGCGCTGACGAATGAAGCCTTCAGCGCGCTCATCAATCGCACGCTGGATGCGACTGGATTACGCGCCACACTCACGGAAAACCCGGAGTTCGTCATCCATGAAACCGATGCCGTGGTCAGCAGCAATTCATGGAGCCTGCGCTGCGTGATGCCGGCGAACGCCACCGCGTTCACCGGGCCGTTCATCGTGGACAATTCGCATCCGCTGGCCGAAGGGATCGCGCTGGAAGGTGTCATTTGGGCGGGTGACGCATTGACCAATACGCCGGGCGATGTGCCGGTCATTCTCGCCGGCAGCACGCCGTTGCTGTCCGTGCGCGAAGATGCGCTCAGCCGCCGCCGTCTCACGCTGAATTTGAATCCGCAACTGTCCACGCTGACCAGCACGCCCGACTGGCCGATCCTGTTTTGGAATCTGCTGCAATGGCGCGCAACGGAAATTCCCGGCCTCAAGGAGAGCAATGCCCGCTTGGGCGCGGAAGTGATTTTAAAAACCACGGGCGAGCCCGTCACGATCACCTCGCCGGATGGCACGGTGAATTCTTTTTCAAAAACCGCCGACCAGCTCGCCATCGAAACGCCGTTGCCGGGAATTTATTCCGTGACCATGGGCCAGACGACCAACAGCTTTGCGGTCAATCCACTGGCTGCCGATGAGTCCGATCTTTCCGCCAGTGTCACCGCCCAATGGGGCGCCTGGAGCACTGACAGCGAACGGCGCATGGAGGAAGCGTCCTTGGTGTGGATCTTTGGCCTGGCCGCGCTGGGCTTGCTGGCCTTGCATCTCTATCTGCTGGCCGCCGGGAAAGGAGGACGCTGAAACATGTTCACCTTCTTTCAACCCGTCTGGCTCCTGCTCCTCATTCCGCTGGCGGCCGCCTGGTTTCTCTGGCCGTTGCCGAACCGCGGGCTGATGCTGCTGCGGGCGGTGGTTTTTACGGTCATCGTGCTGGCGTTGGCCCAGCTGGCCCTCCGACTGCCGGACCGCGCCGGCACGGTCATCGTCGTTGCCGACCGCAGCGAATCCATGCCGGATAAAGCCGCCACGTCGGAAAAGGAGATCATCGGCCTGCTCCACAAATCCATGGGCGCACGCGATCAGTTGGGCGTGGTGGCGTTTGGACGCGAAGCGGTGGTTGAACAATCCCCGCAGCGCGGTGAATTCAGCGGATTCAATGCGCAGGTCGGCGCGGATCATTCCAGCCTGAACAACGCCATCGAATCCGCGCTCGCGTTGATTCCGCCCGACGGCGGCGGCCGCATTCTGGTTTTGTCCGATGGCAAATGGACGGGCAAAGATCCCGCCGCTGCCGCCGCCCGCGCCGCCGGCCGTGGTGTGGCCGTGGATTATCGTTTGCTCGCGCGGCCGCAAGTCGGCGATGTCGCGATCCAAAGTTTCCTCACGCCGGAATCCGTGCTGCCCGGCCAGGCATTTGTGTTGAGTGCCTGGGTTCAGGCGCCGGTGGAACAGGAAATCCAATATCAACTCCGGCGCGGCGACGTGATCCTTTCCTCGGGCACGAAACAAATCTCTGCCGGACAGAATCGCCTTATGTTCCGCGACCGCGCCGCGAAGGCTGGCGTCAACGAATACACCATCACCATTCAAGGCGTGCAGGCCGATCCGATTCCGGAAAACAACCAGGCCCGCGCGCTCGTCGCCGTGGAAGGTTCGCGGCCGGTGCTGGTGGTTTCATCGGCCGGGGAAAATTCCGGGCTGGTGCAGTTGCTCCGCAACGGTGGCATCGAAGTTGTCGGGAAATCACCGATGCAATGCCGCTGGTCACTGGAGGAGCTTTCACAATTTTCCGCCGTGCTGCTGGAAAATGTCCCCGCCGGCCAGATTGGCACGAGCGGCATGGAAACCCTGGCGTCCTGGGTGGAGGAATCCGGGAGCGGACTGGCGATGACGGGTGGCCAGAAATCGTATGGCCCGGGCGGCTATTTTAAATCGCCGCTGGAACGCATCATGCCCGTCTCGATGGAAATGCGCCGCGAACATCGCAAGATGTCGCTGGCCATCTCCGTGGCGCTGGACCGTTCCGGCAGCATGGCCGCGCCCATCAGTGGCGGCCGCATCAAGATGGATCTGGCCGACCTCGGCACGGTGCAGGTGCTCGACCTCCTTTCGCCGATGGACGAAATCGGCGTCATCGCCGTGGACAGTTCGCCGCACGAAATCGTGCCGATGGACACGGTGGAACACAATGCCGGGTCGCGCGGCAAGATTCTGGCGATTGATTCCATGGGCGGCGGCATTTTCATCTATGAGGCGCTGGTGGCCGCCGCGCGCCAGATCTCCACTGCCAAGGCGCAGACCAAACACATCATCTTGTTCGCGGACGCGGCGGATTCCGAGGAGCCGGGTGATTACAAGACCCTCATCGAAAAGATGCGCGAATCCGACATCACCGTGAGCGTCGTTGGACTCGGCACCGTGCGTGACAGTGATGCCGAATTGCTGAAAGACATCGCGCAACGCGGCGGCGGCGATTGTTATTTCAGCGACAACCCCGACGAAATCCCGCGCCTTTTCGCCCAGGACACCTTCACCGTGGCGCGCAGCACGTTCGTGGACCAGCCCACGGCGTTCCAATTCACCGCCGGTTACTCGCTGCTCGGCGCCCAACCGGCCACCGCGCCGCCGCAACTCGGCGGTTACAACCTGTGCTACATCCGGCCGCAGGCGAATCTCGCGGCCGCGACCAGTGACGAATACAACGCGCCCGTCGTCGCTTCCTGGAATGCCGGCAACGGCCGGGTGCTGTGTTTTTTGGGCGAAGCGGACGGAAAATTCAGCGGCGATTTCGCGAAATGGGGTCAGACCGGAGAATTTTACGCCACGCTCGCCCGCTGGGTCGCCGGCAAACGCCAGCCATTGCCCGACGATATGTTGCTCACGCAGGAAGTGCGCGACGGCATCTGCCTCGTGCAACTGCACCTTGATCCCGAACGCAAGACCGATCCGTTCTCCATTTTACCCCGCGTGCGGATGCTGCATGGCTTGGCCGGGGCCGCGCCGACCAAACAAAGTCTCACGCTCCAATGGAAAAACGCCGACCTGTTGGAAGCCACCATTCCGATCGGCGGACGCGAAACCATTTTGAACACGGTGGAGATCGCCGGCCAACAGCCCGTCACCTTGCCCCCGGCGTGCCTGCCCTATTCTCCGGAATTTGCGCCCGACCAGCCGGGACGCGGTGCGACCACGCTCGCTCAAATCTCCACCACTACCAACGGAAAGGAGCGCGTCGAGATTCCCAAGATCTGGGACGAACTGCCGGTCAAATCACGTTACGTTGAACTCGCACCGTGGTTGCTGGTTGCCGCGACGGTTCTTTTCCTGATCGAGGTTCTGGAACGTCGCACCGGCTGGCTATCACGTTTGTTCCAACGCCAAGCCGCTGGCGCGCCAGCCAGGGAGGAAAGCGATGAAGCCACTCAGCCAGTCGCGGTCAGGAAGCCGGCCTTCCCGTGGCTGGTTCGCAAACCATCCCGCCCAATGACTGCGTCCGCAACCACCAAAACAAGACCGGTCACGGCCGCTTCACCTGCGACCACGAGTGCCAAACCCGCACCCGGCAAAGCCGCGAGCGGCGATTCGGCGATTGATTCCCTGCGCAAGGCACGCGAACGCGCCAACCGCCGCACGGACAAAAAGCCCTGAAGTTATGAAATTGCGTTTCCACCCGCTCTAATTGAATCAAGCGCTGCTGCTTCGCGGTTTCTAAAAATCCGGGTTTGTTTGTGGCTGGAATATCATCCGGGTTGCTTTACTTGATTACGGTTTCGCCAGCCTGCGCAGTGTCCACCGGTTGCTCAATTCCGGGAAGAATCGGTCCGTGCATTGTTTTCCGCTTATAGATGGCAACGTATTCTGCCGTTGGCGCGGGCATTTTTTCCGCCGCTTCGTCCCATACACTTTTTATGTTGCCGTCAGAACCGGGCTGAACAATGCCGACTCTCTCGTAAAACCGTCCGGCATAGTCATCGAACCAGCGCAGAATCGTGCGGTCCGAACCGGGGTTAAAGAGCCATGAAAATTCGTAGGAGACATACACGAGATATTCCGGCTGGACGGCTTCAATTTCCCGCATCATTTGATGCTGCATCTTGAGCGCATTGGGCTGCGCCTCCATCAAAGAGTAGGTGTAAATGTATCCGGTCGCGGAGTGACGCTGAGAATAGAAGTAGATCTGCGGTTCCGAACCGACCACCGCGATGCGCGCCGTTTTCGGCGAATGTTCCCGGATATAACGCGCGACGGTCAGTGATTCAACGAACGGATTCGAGAGGTAAAGATTTTGGCAAACGCCAACGGGTGGCAGTTGGAAGAAAAAGAGGCTTTGATAAAAGATGAACCACGCCATGACCATGGCGAACAAAATCACGGGCAGGGTTTGCAGGACATTTTGCAGCATGCGGAAGCGCAACGCCTGCTGCATCGAGACGATCGCCAGGCCGAGCATGAGCGCCAGGCCGGGGAGCATCAGGATGTAATAATGCGGACGAAAATAAAGCCCCACCGCAGTGCCTAAAAATGAACAGACGCAAAAAAAGAGGACCAGAACCACTTCACGCCGGATGTTTTTGTTGAGCAGCGCCAGCGGCAGTCCAACCGCCATGATCATCCAAAATCCAACGAACAAATCAAATGTCTTGGCCAAATTGGAGCGCAAGTTTTCGATGCCTTTGGCCGGCGGCATGGCCGTGACATAGGATTGAGCGTAAGTGAAAGTCCAAAACCAAAATCGGGGAAAAACTCCGGCCAACACCAGCATCAGACAGGTCAATCCGAATGGCAAAACCATTCCCAATCCGAATGCAAACATCTGTTTCAGGAATTCGGCCGAAAAAAGGTTTTTGCTTCGCACGGCCTGCCAGACCAGAAACGTCCCGCCGAAAATGCCGAACACCAATCCTTGTTGCTTCATCAAAAATGCCAGTCCGTATAACAGTCCGCTCAAAAACAAAGCCCCGCACCGCGGGGTTTCTTTTGCTTTTAACAACAGCAACGTGGCGGCGACGGCGAACAAAACGACAAACTGCGTCGCGTGCGCCGGCATCCCCGCCACCGCCGGACTCACCGACATGACCGCATAGCTGGCGCAAGTCACCAGGCCGGCAGTCACGCCAAATAATTTTCGCCCGAGCAAAAACATCAGAATGATGGTCAAGCTGCTGGCGACGATCAGTGTCAGATGGATTCCCGCAATCGTCTGCCCGAACACCGCCATGCCCGCCGCGTAGACGAAATACGTCCCCGGCAGCTTCATGTTGTAGGCAAGTTCGTAGGGCGGGATGCCCTGCAAAACCAACTGGCCGGCATAGGCGTATTCGCCCTCGTCCCGCTCCAACGGCATCTCGAGCAGGCGCACGCGAATGAAGCCGACAAACACGAGAACCGCCAAAACCAGCAGCCACGGCCAAAGGTGAGCCAACCGGCTGGAGGAAGATTTTGCGGCCGGTTGATTGTCCATCGCGTGTTGAGATAGCATGGAAGCCATTTTTTACAAAGAGGAAAATGGCTGGCCCGTTCGTGCATCGTCCATCGGGTGAAGCATCGCCGAGGCAACGATTTTGCATTTAAACGATTCATGGCTTCGCATAGGATTGTCGCCGTGATTGCTTTACTCGACTACGGCTCCGGCAACCTGCGCAGTGTCCACAAGTCGCTGCTCAAGGTCGGCGCGGACGTGCGCCTCGTGCAGCACCCGGAAGAGATCGGCGATGCCGGCGGACTCGTGCTGCCCGGTGTCGGCGCGTTTGATGATTGCATCAACGCCCTGCGGAAACAGCGACTGCTCGAAGCTTCGCGCGACTTCATCAAGACTGGCAAGCCGTTTCTCGGCATCTGCGTCGGCTATCAGGCTTTGTTCGAACGGAGCGAGGAATTTAATTCCTGTGCCGCCGGACTGGGCGTGTTTCAAGGCAGTGTCGTCCGTTTCACGGAACAGCCCGGATTGAAAATCCCGCAGATCGGCTGGAACCAACTCGACATCGTGAAGACGGATTGCCCGCTCTACCGCGGCATTGAAAGCGGCAGCTACGTTTATTTTGTCCACAGCTTTTATCCGCAGCCGGCGGATGCCAGCATCGTCGCGACGCGCACCGAATACGGCGAGAGCTTCGCGTCATCCGTCTGGCGCGACAATGTTTTCGCCACGCAGTTTCACCCGGAGAAAAGCCAGAAGGTCGGCTTGCAGCTCCTGAAGAATTTCGTGGATCTGGTGAAGCTTTAAAACCACCTCCGCGTCGTTATGCGGAAGCGGCGCGGTCTGAAGAGCCGGCTTCGTCTTTGGCTGGGCTCGGACTTGCCATCGTGTCCGCCAGCGTCCGGACATTCCGGTAGTCATTGATGAATTTCGCATTGATGAATTGAAACTGCTCGATGAGGTTGTCCAGCCCTTCGCTCAAGGTTTTATCCGCGGCGGCAAATTCGTCGCTCAACCAGCTGGGCGCGCCCCGGAAGGAAATGTTTGGCCGCGGCCTCCCGACGATGGCTTCGAAATTAGCGATCGCCATTTGCAACATGCCGAGTTTTGCCGCAGTAATGCTCTGGGCGGCGAGATGATCGAGGCTGGTTTCGGCAAGATCGTGAATGTTCCGGCAATGACGGGCGGAATCGGCGTCGGCTTCCCGCATCAAGTCGGCGATGGAAAAATTAATCGCCTTGGCCACGATGGTATTGCTGGTTTGCATGGCATGACCGCGTATGGCCGAGGCGATCGTGATGGCGGCCTGACACATCATTTGTTGCGCTTCCAATTTATCCTGCCCGCCGTTGTTCTCTCTCGCTTCGGCCGGTGGCGGCCTCTGGATATTGGCGAGGTGCAGAACGAAATTCATGTAAGCGTCTACGAAAGCCGGTGACCTTTGCCAGACAGAAATATTGACGTCGCAAACAGCTTTGACTGCGATATACATCGCCAGTTTGTTCTGTTGTTGAGTGTTCATTTCATGGGGGATATAGCAATTGGGCTGCCGACCACGAAACGCAGGGAAAATTTTTACGAAAAGGGCATATGAGGCATTATAACGCCAAAAAACAAACTTTCCGGCCACAAATCTGGCTGCCAGTGCCACAATATTTGGCAGTCTGTCTGATGCGACATGCTTTCCAGCGGCGACGCTCCACAGCGCGCTCGGCGACAGTTTCACGCTGGAAAGTTCGACCAACTTCACTGGCTGGCAGGCGCTCGCCAGCCTTGTGCTAATAATCCGCTAACGTTCGTGGACACCACCGCCAGCACTCGTGCCGCCGCTTTCGATCGCACCCGCCGCTGACAAAATCAATCTAGTCAGAACGCCTGCGTTGCAGGGTCCGGTCTGTGGCGGAAACGCGGGGCCTGGCGACTTGGAAATCGAGGCACAGCGCCGACACTGCACGCTTTGCCTGGATTTCTTAGCCGGAACGCTGCAGAAGAACCTCACGCCAAGGCCGCCAAGGCCGCAAAAGGAAGGGCAGGCAGTGATTTGTTCACAAGAATTCTGAATCCCGATTCAGTGCGTTGCTTTTGCACTCAAGAATTCAGTTTTCTTCGCGTCCTTGGCGGTCTTGGCGTGAGAGAAGTTTCACTCGGACCGAATCGTTCCGGCTTAGAAAGTTGACATTATCCCGGCCAATGCCAATTTGCTTACGCTATGGACTTGCAACTGACCGACAAACTCGCGCTCGTTTCCGGCTCCACCAAAGGCATCGGCCTGGCCATCGCCACCAGCCTCGCCCGCGAAGGCGCCAAGGTGATCATCAATGGCCGCACCGAACGGGCGGTGGTGGATGCCCAGTTGAAAATCCACAAGGCCGTGCCCGGCGCCAAGCTGCTGGAAGGCCATGCCGGCGATTTATCCGACGCCGCCGTGGTGGACGCGCTGGTCAAACGCTTTCCCGCTGTGGATATTCTCGTCAACAATCTCGGCATCTTTGAACCGAAACCGTTTGAAGAAATTCCCGATGCCGATTGGATCCGCTTCTTTGAAGTGAATGTCTTGAGCGGCGTCCGCCTGAGCCGCGCGTATCTGCCGGGGATGAAGCAGAAGAACTGGGGGCGCATCGTGTTCATCAGCAGCGAGAGCGGCATCCAGCCCCCCGTCGAGATGATTCATTATGGCATGACCAAGACCGCGCAACTGGCCGTCTCGCGCGGCATCGCCCAGACCTGTGCCGGCACGGGCGTGACGGTGAACGCCGTGCTGCCCGGCCCGACGCGTTCCGATGGCGTGGATGAATTTGTGAATCAATTGAGCGGCGGCAAACCGTTCGCTGAATTTGAGAAGGAGTTTTTTACGAGCATCCGGCCCAGTTCGTTGCTGAAACGATTTGCCACGACCGAGGAGGTGGCCAATCTCGTCGTGTATGTTTGCAGTCCGCTGTCGTCGGCCACCAACGGCGCGGCCCTACGCGTGGACGGCGGCGTGGTGCAGGCTTGCTTTTGAAAACCTGCTTAGCGCTCTTCAAAAGGATGGATGGTGCAGCTAGGATTTTGTAAAACTGTGGTTATGCTATACGACCCGTTAGACGGGCAGAATGGAATGAATCCATTTTTAAAATACGGCGAAATCTCACCAACGTCGACTGTCCTAGTGGCTGACGCTTGCTTGTCATAAGCAACCAGCAACGTGGCATAACGGATCATTTTGAGATTGTTATTGCACTCTTCATTGACCGCATGAAACGGAGCCGCCCGAAAGAATTTTTGAGAGCCGGGACTTTGCGCGGCGAAAACATCGGCTCCTGTCAGGTCAAATACCACACTCCTTAATGGTGCGTTTGAGAAAAAAGTTGAAAAACTTAACTCAAAACTTAACTCGTCAGTCCAATCAGCCAAGTTGGTGGAAGATTGGATCCGATAACGACGTCCTGCTTCGCCCAGCAACGCGAATGAGAAGCCATTCGTGCTCTGCGGATGGATAGCTGCCAGCAAGGAAGCGGTGTCAGCAGGAGTGACAAATAAATTGGCTGGCGGACTGGTGATCGAACCCGATGAGTTCGTGATGATCACTTGATACAGGCCTGTTTGATTGGTCAGAACATGATTCAAGGCAAGAATGGGAGCTGTCTCGCCATTGAGATTAGTTCCCTTGAACTGCCATTGAAAGCCGATTGGTTTCAAACCGGTGGCAACGACTCCGAACATCACGCTGTCATTCGTTGAAATGGTCTGGGTTTGCGGATTCTCGACGATGCAGGGGAAGTTTGTCGCAATCAGTCGGAAGGTGAAACTGGCGCTGTCGGAACCAGCCAATTGGATTTGGTAATTCGTTCCGGCTTTGGCGGCAAAAGTAAAAAAATTGTGAGGAAAACGTGTGTCAATCAACCTGCCTGCAATGTTTTCACCAGTATAAATATTTTCGAGCGCATAAATCTGAAGCGCATCGTTGCCGTATGAATCCAAGGATGCGCCTGATATCTCAACGACAACGGTTGACGACTGAGGAGCCGTCCATTCCCACCAGACCGTCTGGGTTGCCGAGGATGCATACGGATAAACAATCTCATAAGGATCTTCCTCCCGGGTTGCTCCGGTCAGAGTGCCGCTAAATGAAATGTCAGTGCCGGTCAGAACAATTCGGTCCGCATAATTGTCGTTTGCAGGCTGGCTAAAGCCGGTGAAAATCAGCCCGAAAGCAACTGCAAATCCCAAAACGTAACAGACCATTTTCATTTTTTTGACGGTTTGTATCTTATTGAAATTGAAGTGTTGCTAGCGGTGCCAAATCTGTCAATCAACTTGCACTGATTTAAAGCTGACAACTAAAAATTCAGCCTGTCCATACTTGCATTTTATTCGCCACTGACGCAATTTGCAGCCAGCAGTTTAGCTAAAAACCAAACCAAACAAAATTATGGCACACGAACTCCCTCCCCTGCCCTATGACAAGGCAGCACTTGAACCCCACTTTGACGCGTTGACGATGGAGATCCATCACGACCGCCATCACAAGGCGTATGTGGACAACCTCAACAAGGCCATCGCCGGCAACGCCGCGCTGGAAGCCAAGTCGCTCGAACAGATCATCAAGGATTTGAGCGTCGTCCCCGATGCCATCCGCGGCCCCGTCCGCAACAACGGCGGCGGTCACTGGAACCATTCGTTCTTCTGGAAAATCCTCGGCCCCGGCGCGGGCGGCGCGCCCACCGGCAAACTCGCGGACGACATCAAGGCCACGTTCGGCAGCTTCGATGATTTCAAGGCGAAGTTCGAGGCGGCCGGCATTGGACGTTTCGGCAGCGGCTGGGTCTGGCTCGTCTCCAACAACGGCAAGCTGGAGATCGTCTCCACGGCGAACCAGGACAATCCGCTCATGGGCAAGGCCGTCGCTGGTTGCGAAGGCACGCCGCTCATCGGCGCGGACGTCTGGGAACATGCCTACTATCTCAAATACCAGAACAAGCGCGCGGATTATCTCAAGGCGTTCTGGAACGTGGTGAATTGGAATGCAGTGAAATACTGAGCGGCGCGGCAAGTTGCCGCTTCCCAATATTTAAAAAACCAAAATGAAATTTGGCCGGCGGGCTTTGATTATCAGCCTCCGGCCTTATTTTTGAAACAAGCCAAGACTTGCAGCCCATGACCTCCAAGCCATCCTTCTTCCGCGCGTTGTTTTTCTGCCTGCTGGCCTCCTCCATTTCCGGGATCCCGGTGTCGGCCCAGGTTGCGCCAACGGGCAATGTGGACCACGGAAAAACCTACTTTCAGGCGAGCTGTGCCATCTGCCACACCGCGAACCTCGGCCCGGGCCACACGGTGATTGTGAAACAAGGCCCCAGTCTGGTGGGGGTTTTGGGGCGGCGCGCGGGTTCCGGCCTGGGTTTCAACTACACCAAGGCGCTGGTTGATTCCGGCCTGGTCTGGGATGCCGCCACGCTGGATCATTTTCTCACGAACCCGTTGCTGGCGGTGCCGGGCACCACCATGCCGATGCCCGTCCCCGACGCCACGAACCGCCTTGATGTGATTGCCTATCTTTCGACCCTGAAAATTCCCGCCGGCGTCACCCTCAGCAACAGCGTGATGCAATTGACGGCCCTGGCGGTGGAAACGGATTCCGGTGCGTGGCAACATGCCGCCCCGGAGGTCAAACACCATATCACGGCGACGAATTTGCCGCCGCCGTTCCGGACCGCTTCGGCGGGGAACGGGCCGCAGGTGGTCAAGGCGCCGACCAATGCGGTCTTGTCCGTGCCGCCGGGTTTCACCGTGCGTTTGTTTGCCGCCGGCTTGTCGAATCCCCGGCTGCTGCGCGTGGCGCCCAATGGCGATATTTTCATCGCGGAAACCGGTGCAAACCGCATCCGGGTGCTGCGGGCGGCGGACGGCGCGGACGCCCCCGCGGAAAATCAGATTTTCACGGCGGGACTGGACCGGCCCTTTGGCATTGCTTTCTATCCGGCCGGCCAGAATCCACAATGGATTTATATGGCCAACAACAATTCGGTGGTCCGCTTCCCTTATCGCAACGGCGATTTGAAAGTGCGCGGTGAGGCACAGGTGGTTGTTCCACATTTGAGTGATGGCAGCGGCGGGCACAGCACGCGCGACGTGGCCTTCTCCCCCGATGGCAAACGCCTGTTCATCTCGGTCGGCTCCGGCTCCAATGTGGCCGAGGACATGGCTAAAAAAACTCCGTCGGACATCGCCGCTTGGGAGGCGGAACACGGACTGGGCGCGGCCTGGGGACCGGAAACCCATCGCGCCGACATTCTGGTGACCGATCCGGAAGGGCACGCCCCGCTGCGCGCTTTCGCGACGGGCATCCGCAACGGCGTTGGCCTGGCGGTGAACCCGGACACGGGCGACCTGTGGGTCTCCACCAATGAGCGGGATGGCTTGGGCGACGATCTGGTGCCGGACTACATCACGCGCGTCAAGGAGGGTGGCTACTATGGCTGGCCCTGGTATTACATGGGCAACCATGAAGATCCCCGCCATGCCGGCGAACGGCCGGATCTCGCCGGCAAAGCCATCGTCCCGGATGTGCTGGAACAGGCGCATTCAGCCTCGCTGGAGATGACTTTTTATGCCGCGAAAAATGGCGTGGCGGCCTTTCCCGCCGAGTATCGCGGGGACGCTTTTACCGCCTTGCATGGCTCGTGGAACCGCACGTCGCGCACCGGCTACAAGGTGGTGCGCGCACACCTCAACCACGGCGTCCCGACTGGTGAATACGAGGATTTTCTAACGGGGTTTGTGGTGGACAACCACAGCGTCTGGGGCCGGCCGGTGGGCGTGGCTGTGGCGCACGACGGGGCGTTGCTCATGACCGAGGACGGCAACGGCACGCTCTGGCGCATCGCCTACACCGGCCATTAAGCGGCGAGCACATCGCCCTGCTTCCCGAGGCGGCGATGGCTCCGTTCAGGAAGCTTTCGGGATGGAATGAAACGCCACAGATCGGGAGCGTCGTGTGTTTCACGCTGATGATCTCGCCTTCCCCGGTCTCGGCGATGACTTACAGAACATCCGGCAGCGGGTCACCGCTTTGGTGCGCACGAAATGATTGACCTGAACAGCCGGAGCCAGCCAAAGCAAATCATTATCTCGCGCTTCGGGCGGAGACGGCGTTTTGCTTGGGAACCCAATTCAAGTTCGCTGCCCGGGGTGTTATTTATTTTCGAGTGATGGTTCATAATTGCGCTTTCGGTTGGAGGTTTGTTACGGCTCCGTCACGAGCACCACGCGGAAGCCGAGAATGTAGTCGGTGATGAACGGGTGAACGCCTTCGGTTTGACGTCGACCCGAACGGCAGTTCGATTCGCCAGCATCCCAAGCGCCGCCACGAATGACTTTTACTCCAATTGAATTCGAGACAGGACCTTGCGGGTCGGTGATGGAGCCGCCGGGATACGGGCCATACCAATCCTGAGTCCATTCCCAGACATTGCCCTCCATGTCGTAGAGGCCCCACGGATTCGGCGCCTTCTGACCTACGGGATGCGTCGCAACGTCGCTGTTGAACCAATACCAGGCGTGATTTGTCAGCTCCTCATAGTTCGGGTCATCGCCGTAACTGAAACGGGTCGAAGTGCCGGCACGCGCGGCGCATTCCCACTCCGCCTCGGCTGGCAGACGGTAGTGGCTACCCGGTGGAATGCGTCCAGCCGCCAACTCCTGTTGTGTGAGCTTGGCGCAGTAATTGGTCGCGTCGAGCCAGCTGACAGTTTCCACCGGACGATCCAAATTGCCCGGAAACCCGCTCGGGTTGGAGCCGATAACCGCCAGATACTCCCGCTGCGTCACTTCGTATTTCCCGATCCAAAATCCGCGAGTGATGGTCACTGTCGTCTGCGGCCCTTCATCCGCACTGCGGTTCACTTCGTTGGTCGGCGTGCCCATCGTAAAAGTGTTGGGCGGAATGAACACCATGTTCGCGGGCGGGACTTGCAGGAGCACGCGGTAAAACTTTTGCGGCAGGACGTTGGTGGTCACATCGTGGAAGATGACGCTGCCCAGCGGGTTGGTCGCAACACCCACCGCGCTCCAAGTCGCGAGATTTGTGGAGCCAAGGACCGTGTAGACGCCCGGCGGTCCGGTGATTGAGAATTTGAACGAGCCAACCAGCATCAGTGGCTGGACCAACCGGGTGACCGGCGGGTAAGTGAACACGGAGATACCTTGATTCCGGAAAGAGTCAACGACGCTGGCCATGCCCGTGGCCGCCAGCGGTTCGGACAGCACGAAAGTCGTGAGCGGATTATCGGCCACGAAGAGCCCGGTCAACTGCTGCATATCAGGAGGCAAAATCAGGTTGGTCAGTTGATTGCTGTTGAGTTCAAGAAACGCCAGCGAGGTCAGGCCCGGTGGCAAGGTGAGACTGGGGAGTTGATTCCGGGAAGCAACCAGAAGACTCAGATGATTCAAGCCCGCGGATAAGCTGAGATTCGTAAGTTGATTGTCGTTAATCCGGAGAGCCGTCAGATTCGTCATGTCCGCCGGCACGGTGAAGCTGGTCAATTGATTCCCGCCGAGCGCGATAAAACTTAATTGCGTCAGGCCTGCAGGCAGATTGAGACTACGGAGCCGGTTGTCAGAGAGATCGAGCCAGTTCAAATTTGTCAGCTTCGGCGGCAACGTCAGGTTCGTGAGTTGATTCTGATAGGCGCTGAGAAAATTCAGGTTCGTCATGTCCGCGGGCAACGTCAGGCTGGTGAGTTGATTGAAGCCAACGCTCAGATTCGTCAACCTTGCCAGTCCCGCCGGCAGGTTCAGATTCGTCAGCACGCCGAATTCGAGGCGAAGCCTGGTTAAATTCGTCAGCCCCGGAGGCAACGTAAACTCGGGGAATCGATTCTCGCCGAGGTCCAGAAGGACCAGGCGCGTCAGGTTGGTGAGGATGTTGACACTCGTGATCCGGTTGTCCTGCAGATCAAGCGAGACCAAGTTTTTAGCCGCTTCCAGCCCTTGCAGGTTCGTTATATTCTGAAAGACGGCGCCCAGGTTCGTCAAGCCGAGCATGTCCGACTGCGTCAAAGGCCCGATGGGCTTTTGCAGAGCAGCACGGATCACAGCGTTCAAATTGGGATCGGGGATGGAAACTTCCTGCGCTCGCAGGGACACGGTGAAGCTGGCAAGGGCCAATAGAGTGAGAATATGCCGACGGATGATGTGGATCAGGGTTTTCATTTCAGGTGAGTTGGTTTCATTGTAAACGGGCGCGATAGAATTTCGTCGGCGATAGATTTGCCTCCGCGTCGTCGAAGCGGGCGAAGCCGAGTTGATTGGTCACCACGCCCAGGTCGCTCCAGGTGGTCAGGTTGGTGGAAGCAAGCAAGACATAGATCCCGGGTGGTCCGGTGAGTGCAAATTGAAAAGCACCGTCTGCTGTCTTGCGTGGCGCGACCAACTGGATGGTCAACGGATACGTGATCACGGAGAAGAAGTTCTGGTTCCGCAGAGAGGCGACGTCGTCGACCAGATTCGTGGCGGCCAGAGGTTCGGGCAAAACAACTGTCGTCAGCGGATTGGCGAGGAAACCCAGCTCGATCAACTGTGTCATGTCCGGCGGCAACGTCAGGGTCGTCAGTTGATTGCCGACGAAGAAAAGCCCGAGCAAATTCGTCAACCCGGAAGGCAGCGTGAGGCTGGTGAGCTGATTTCCGCCAAGGTCGAGCGATTCCAGATGATACAAATCGGAAGGCAACACCACGTTGGTCAATTGATTCGCGGTCAGGTTGAGCCCGACCAGGCTGGTCATGCCCGCGGGCAAGGTCAGGCTGGTCAGGTTCGTATTCCCGGAAATGCGGAGATTGGTCAATCGAGATAGACCGTCTGGCAGAGTGATGCTGCGCAGGGGACCATCGCTGACGTCGAGCAGGGTCAGTCCGGTCAGCTCCGCCGGCAGAACGAAGTTGGTGAACAGGTTGGCCCGCAGGTGAAGCGAGCCCAGGCTGGTCAGGTTCGAAGGAAAATCAAGAGCGGTCAACCGGTTGAAGTCGAGTTCCAGTTCGACCAAATTCCGCAGATCCGCGGGCAGGGCCACGTTCGTGAGTTGATTGAAGAAGAGGTCGAGCTCCATCAGATTCGTCATGCCGGTGGGCAGGGTGATACAGGTGAGCAGATTTTGGGAGAGGTTCAACTCGGTCATGCCGACCAGCCCCGGAGCCAGGATGACGTTGGTCAGCGGATTGCCCGCAAAATAGAACGTGCTCAGATTTGTCAGCCCGCCTGGAAGGGAAAAACTGGTGAACGCATTGAAACCGAGGTCGAGATCGACCAGGCTGGTCAGGTTCGAAATCTGGTTGAGACCGGTGAGTTGATTATTCTCGAGGTCAAGGTTGCTCAACCGCGTCAGTCCCGCCGGCAAGGTCAGGTTGGTGAGTCCGGCGCCTTCAAGCGTGAGCGAAATGAGATTTGTCAGACTTTCCGGAAGAAAATAGTTGGCAAGTGGATTGACGCTGAGGTCCAACGTGCTCAGGTTCGTCAACGCGCTCAAAAGGGAAACGTTGCTGAGATGGTTGATCTGAAGATCAAGCGAGACCAGATTGCGAGCGGCGTCCAACCCGACGATGCTGTTTACGTTTCGAAAGCGGGCGCTCAGGTTGGTCAGGGTGAGCAGGTCCTGTTCGGTCAAAGGCCCGGCGGGTTTTCCCAACGCATCGCGAATCGCGGCGTTCAGGCCGGGATCGGGGATGGACACCCCCTGCGCCGGGGCCGTGGCGACGAAGCCGATCAAAGCCAGCAAGATTAGAACGAACGGCCGGATGAGGTGAATGGTGGTTTTCATGTTGCAGATTTACGGCTACGTGGAAGAACCCTCATACAATCAAAGCTGCCCTGACTTCCTGCCGAAGTTCATCAAGCGTAAACGGCTTCTGGATGAAGCGGTCGGGGTGGACCGAGAAGACCCGCGCTTCGGTTTGGTTGAAGCCGCTGGCCATCAAGACTCGGAGGGTAGGATTGACAACGAGGCACCGACTGATGAACCGGTCCACAGGAATGGAAAGGCCGAGGTAGTCGGTGATCAGGAGATCGGGCTTGGCCCGATCCGCCTTCAATGCTGTCAGCGCCTCTGCCCGATCATTGAACGTCCTCACACAATAGCCGGCCGCTTTTAAAACCGCGGCGTATAACTCCGTCAGTTCCGGCGTGTCATCCACCACGTAGATAAACGGAGCCTTGGATACTCGCCCGGCAGAGGTGGAGGAGGCATTGTTCATTTCGATGATGCCTTTCAAAACTGCGGGATAGGAAGTGAACGTGAATTCGCAACAGCGGGAGAATGTTCCAGACGCGGTGCACTGATCAGTTGCACCGTTTGCGCGCTCGCTGGTGGATAGATTTTCGTGTCATTCATCATGGATGCGGTTGTGTTTATTTTGAGACCGAAAGGTTTTTTTCGATGTCCCGGGGCGGGAGCAAGGCTCTCCGCCCCGGGTGTATTCGGTTCAATGGAGGTTTCAGTGAATTAATCCGGGGCGGACTATTGGATCAGAACGTTATTACCCGGACCGCCGTCCAGCACGTCAAGCCCCGGACCGCCATTGAGCACATCGTCGCCTTCACCCCCGAGCAGCGTGTCTGCACCTGCACTGCCGACGAGCACGTCATTACCCCGCCCGCCATCGACAATCAGCTTGATCACGCCGTCTTGAAGCCCCGTCGCCTCGAGCGCGTCATCGCCGTCCAGCATATTAATGATGAGTTGATCAAGAGCGGGTTCACTGCCAACAACATTCACGGTCGCGGGGAGGCCGATAATGCTTACGCCTGCCGTTGTTCCCGTGATGGAAGCCGCATCATTTCCGCCTGTTCCATTGATGATGACAGTGTCCGGTTTGTTGTCTCCAACGCCGGAGTCCGGGAGGCTGGCGAGGTCGAGGTTGACCTGGGAGACACCGGTCCCGCTCAGATCGTTTATGGTGATGGTGTCAGCGCCGCCCAGCGCGTTGAACCGGACCGATTCGACCTCGTTGCAATCCATCGTGATGTTGCCGACGTTGCGGAAGAAGCGCAGGCGCCGGCCGTTGGCAGACACATCCACCTGTTCATCGATGTTCGCGCCGTTGAAGAGCATAGTGTCCTGACCAGCTTCGCCTTCGAATACATCGCTGCCGTCACCCGGATTCCAAAGAGACGTGTCATCGCCCCCTCCGCCGAATTCGACATCAGCTCCCTGCCCGCCAATCAGCAGATCATTACCGGCACCGCCGACCAGCAAATCGTTGCCGGCACCGCCATTGAGCGTGAGGTCGATTGCTCCAGTCTGAACTTCAGAGGCATCGATCATGTCATCACCGCCAAGCGCGTTGATGACAAGTTTATCGAGGCCTTGCTCCGCGCCAACCACGGCTACCGTTGCGGTCAACCCGCTGACTTCGACTTCATTTGTCGAACCGGTGACTTTGATGAGGTCGTTGGTGGCAGTCCCGTTGACAATGACGGTGTCGGCCTTGCCATCGCCGGCGCCGAGCGCGGACAGGTCGACGAGGACATTGGTGACTTGGGTGCCGGTCAATTCATTGACGGTCACCCTGTCTGCACCGCTCAAGGCGTGGAAGATCACTTTCTCAATGCCGGCGCAGTCCATGGTGATACCGCCCACATTGCGGAAGAAGCGGAACCGCTGGCCATTGGCTGAAAGGTCCACCGCCTCGTCGATGTTGGCACCGTTGAAAAGCAGGGTGTCAGCCCCGTCCCCGCCTTCGACCACATCACTCCCGTCGCCCGGGTTCCAAATGATTTGATCGTCGCCCTCTCCACCGGCGAATTGGTCGGCACCGGCACCGCCGTTGAGGATGTCATCACCCGGTCCGCCGATAAGACTGTCGTTGCCACCTCGGCCGAAAAGCATGTCGTTGCCGGGACCACCATCGAGTTGATCGGCATTTGCGCTACCGGTCAGCTTGTCATCCCCATCGCCACCGGCGAGGCTCGCGGGCGGCATGGGGCCATTGGCATCATCGACAAGAAGCGTGTCATTGCCGGCAATCCCGAGAATTTGAATGAGGGAAGTATTCGCCACCGTCGGTGAGCCACCGACAACCGGCACCACGCCGCCATTGACTAAAATCATTCCCCCGGTATCGCGACTGACCACGAGTGTGTTGTCATGGCGATCCCCGGTGACGGTCAAAACGCCGTTGGCGAAATTTGCGGAGATCGATTCGATCTCCACACCCACATGGACAACTCCTTCCGCGCGGTGCTTACCGGTATCAAATAGAACCACCCGCACCAGCGCCCCGGCTTTGCCGGGAAGCTCACGGGCAAGATCCGATGGAACCAGGCCGGCTCCGGTCCAAATTGATCCCTGGTTGGTCAAGAGAATCTGCTGCGACCGCGGTTGCCCCGGATGAAAATCGACCGTCGCGATTGCCTGCGTCACGTCAGACGACGCGGCGACAGAGATGGTGAAATTGTGTCCGCTGATTAAAGGGCTTGGCGAAACATCGATTGATTGAATCGATGACGCGGCCCAGGCCATATTTCCGAGACCGAGTCCGAAAGTCAGGGACGTTGCGAGACGGAGACAGTGAAATTTGAAAGAGATAGGTTTCATTTATATTTTTGGAGATGGAAAAATTTGTTCCCTGGTCGCAGCCGTTGGGCTGCGACCAGGAGATTTGTATGGGATCAATCGTTTGTTTTGCGGTAGAAGAAATAATCCGCCGTGTAAGGCACGCGGGCGACCTGCCCGACAAAGGTGCCGGCCGTCGCGGGAGCCTTGCCGCCAACGGTGTTAATGCGCTGAATGTAACTCGTGTCGGCAAAAATGCCCGGGCCTTCCGCGCTCAACTTCTCAAGCCTCAGCCACGGGATGGAGTTCGTGTCCACAATCACGCTCACCGGAGGCAACGCCCCCACCACTTTGCTGCCGCTGTTGCTCTCCCACGTCGGACCGGCGTAGTGGATCGCAACGATGCCTTCGCCATGGAACAGGGTGGCCTCCGGCACGGCGGCTCCCCAACTGGAGCCATTCCACGTATAGATCTGCACGCCTACTGCGGAGCCGTAGGAGTGAACCTTGTTGCCGGCTGGCACGGCGATCTCATTCGGAACCTCGGGTGCGCGATTGTCGCTCGCAACTGCGGATGCGGTGGAGGCCGCCAGCAGGGCAAGGCCAGTGAGGGCGGGCAACCATGCGCCAGCCTGAATCCATTTATTATTTTGTGCGTTCTTATTTTTCATTGCATTTGCTTGATGTTGTGGCGCTGACGCGCCGGTTTTTTGTTTTGCGTTTGGCCCGCTTAGTAACGGGAATGAAGTCACGCGCTTCTTCAAATTTTCAGTCGTGGTTTCGAGGAGTTGGGTTCAACCCCTGAACCGGCGGTAACGACGTATTCCCACGAGGGGATTGATAATGGCGAACTGGTTCGCCCCGCAGTTGACCGCGGTTGCGGGAGCGACCATCCGGCTCGTCGCGTTGAGATGGCTGGCCCGCTTCCTGCGAGAGAGGCGGGCGTTGATGGCCAAAAAATCACCGCCGATTATGTGTGAGGATGAAATGCGGGACGGTCTTAAGCCCTTTGCATGTCCAGTTGAACCGTTGATTGTCGTCATAATTTTTTCCGTGCTTTAGCGCAGTTAAGCGCGCCATGCGCCAACTATGACTCATAGAGCGTCGGGATGTTCCCGGAGGAGAGTAGAACTAAAGACCCACTCATCGTAATTTTGGTCATCCGCTCGGGGTGCGACCGGAGCGGGATGGCAAGGGCGGGAAATTGTATTTTGGGAAGGCGCCGCCGGTTCGTCCGTAGCGGCGATGAAGGAGCTTCCGCCTCCATGGAACGACGCATCGCAGGAACCATCCGGCAACAGAAATTCCCTGAGCTGACCAATGCCCCGGGCGATGCGCGACTTGACCGTGCCAATGGGCAAATCAAGAATTGCGGCGATGTCTTTGTAGGGATAATCCTCCAGATAGAAAAGCGCCACAGCGGCCTGATAGATCCCGTCGACTCGGGCCAGCGCACGTAGAACTTGAGAATGGTCCGCTTGACCGGCGGGCTCCGAGGCAAAAACCGGCAACTCGTCCGCCACCTCCTTCAGTTCATGGTGGGGGAACCGGGTCTGCCGCCTCCGCGCTCCGAGGAAGGCGCGATACAGCGTCGTGAAGAGCCAGGTTTTGACCTTGGAGAAGTCTCGCAGTTGATGTCCTTTCTTCGCCCAGACGCAGAATGTTTGCTGAGTCAGATCACATGCGTCGGATTCGAGATGCGTCAGGCTCATCGCAAATCTGAACAGCGACTCGTAGTGCTCGCACACAATCGCTTCAAATTGATCATCAGGATTCATGGTTCTTTCGGATGTTCGGTGTCTAAAAAATCAGCGTGCCGATCTTCTCATCGGATGCGGATCGTCACAATGGGACTAAGGAGCAACCCGATGCGAAAGAGTCGCCCATGAATTGCCACCGGCTCAACGCATCGTCCCTAATCATGTTTTCGCGTCTTACGTCGGGCTCAGGGAGCGGAAGTGCAGCATGAAAGTCAGGTGTTCGACGCTTGACGCGGCGGCTGGACAGACGAAACTGTGATAGATACCCGCAGAACGGCTCTGTTTTTCAAAAAGGACAAACCGCTTCTGCCAGGTTTTCTTCAAATGAAGAATGCTTCACTTGCCACACCACAACGGGACGAAAGTCCCAGTGCGGGGTCGTCGCAATTCGGCGACAATCCCTCCATGTTTCAGCTCTTATTCGAGCGCAGTGCGGATGCGATGCTGCTGCTTGATCCACAAACGGGGGTGTTCGTGGACTGCAATCCGGCGGCAGTCGAGCTCATGCGCGCCGGCACGAAGGAGGAGCTTCTGCAGGCGCGGCCGGAAGACTTCTCGCCACCGTTGCAACCCGACGGCATTTCCAGCCGCGAAAGAACCGCCGAGGTCATAGCATTCGTTGAAAAACATGGTAGTCACCGGTTCGAATGGGTAAGCCGCCGCTTCGATGGAATCGAAGTTCCGTTGGAAGTGTTGGTGACATCGGTCCAGGTGAATGGTCGGAGTCTGAACGTGTCGGTTGCGCGCGACATCACTGAGCGCAAGCGCACGGAGGCGGCGCTCCGGGAGAGCGAGCAGAAATTTCGCGGCCTCTTTGAAGCCAGTTCGGATGGCATCATCATCATCGACCCGGAATCACGCAGGCACATTGACTGCAATGCCGCCGCGCTGAGGATGGCGGGTGGCGGTGATCGTGAATGGTTCCTTTCCCAATCCATCGAAAACCTCTCACCTGAGCGGCAGCCGGACGGGCAACGTTCCACTGAAGCGGCGCAAGCGTGGATTGAGCGTGCGCTGGCGCATGGCCCGCAACGTTTTGAATGGATGGCCAGGCGTTATGATGGCGAGCCAGTTCCCGTGGAGGTCTTGCTCACACCGCTGCGTCTCGGTGAGCGCCGGCTGGTGGTTGCCGTTTCGCGCGACATCTCGGAGCGGAAAAAAAGCGAGCGGGAATTGCTGGAGTTGAACCAGTCGCTGGAACGCCGGGTCGCCGAACGCACCGCCGCGCTGACCACGAGCGAAGCGCAGTTCCGTGCTCTCGTCGAACATGCGCCGGAGGCGATTGTCGTTTTTGACGGGGACACCGGGCGCTTTCTCTTCGGCAATGATCACGCCCGCGCACTCTACGGCGTGCCGATGGAAAAACTGGCCGAGTTGACGCCGGCGGATGTCAGTCCTGAATTTCAACCGGGCGGCCGGCGCTCCAGCGAACTCGCCCGCGAATTAATGGATGAAGTCCTGAACGGCGGCACACCGGTTTTCGAATGGATTCACCAGCAGCCTGACGGCAAGCTCATCCCGACCGAAGTGAGATTGCTGCGCCTGCCGGCCGGCGGGAAAAACCTGATTCGCGCAAGCATCATTGATAATACCGAGCGCAAGCGCGCGGAGCAGGCGTTGCGGGAGTCGGAAGAAAAGTTTCGCGCGCTTTTCGAGGGTTCCAGCCAGGGGGTCATGTTGCAAGATGAGAACCAATTCCTCGAAGTGAATCCCGCCGCGGTGCGGATCATGGGCCGCCAAAGCCCGCAGGAACTATTGGGCAAATATCCGACCGATACTTCGCCCCCTTTCCAGCCGAATGGCGAAAGTTCCGCTGTGCTGGCCCGCAAACACATTCAGGAATGCATCGCCAACGGCAGCGCGCGCTTCGAATGGACATGCCTCACTCCGGAAGCCAAAGAAGTCCCGCTTGAGGTGGCGTTGACCCGAATTCAATGGAGCGGACGCCAGATCATCCAAGCGTTCATCACCGACATTTCGGAACGCAAACGTGCCCAGGCGGCGCTCGCGGAAAGCGAAGCGTTATTCAGCGCGGCCGTAAAGGCGAGTCCCATCCTGATTGTCATCGCGCGAGTGAGCGACGAGCGCTATGTGCTGGCGAACGACGCGTTCGTGAACTGGTCCGGTTTGACCCGGGAGGAAATCATAGGGAGGAATTCGAAGGAGTTCGGCATTTGGGAATCAACGGAGGAACGCGACGTGGTCTGGGGGGACTTGCGGCGCAATGGTTCAGTCCACGAGCGGGAGTGCCACTTCCGGAATCGGCGCGGCATCCGAAGCACCATGCTGATATCTTTCGAAGTCATCCGGCTCAATCATGTGCCGCACGTGCTCGCCATGGGTCTTGACATCACCGAGCGCAAACAGACCGAAGCGGAATCGAGGGCCAGCGAGGCGCGCTTGCGGGAGAGCGAAGCGCGGTTTAGCGCGGCCTTCCATGCCAGCCCGGCGTTCCTTGGAATTCTCCGGTTGAACGACGGGAAATACGTTTTGGCGAATGAGGCTTATTTGAACTGGATGGGCTATCCACGGGGAGAAGTCCTGGGACACACGTGCCTTGAGCTAGGCATGTGGGACAACCCGGATGACCGGGATTTGCTGTTAAATGATATTCACGCCCTCGGGTCGGTTCGCCAAAGGGAGTGCCGCTGGCGGAATCGCTTTGGCGAGCTGTTCACAATCTTGCTTTCGGCTGAGACCATCAAACTCAACGACACGCCGCACATGCTGCTGATGGCCCTGGACATCACCCAGCGAAAACGCGCCGAAGAAGAGCTGCGCAAAACGCTCGAGCGTGAGAAGGAACTCAGCCAGCTCAAGAGCAATTTCGTGTCCATGGTTTCGCACGAGTTCCGCACCCCCCTTGGCATCATTCAGTCTTCTGCCGAATTGCTCCAGGACTTTTACCAGAAAATGCCGCCGGACGAACGCGTGGATCAGTTGAAATCCATCACCCGGAACACACGCCGGATGGCCGGGATGATGGAGGAGATCCTCGTCCTCAGCCGTCTGGATGTTGGAAAACTGAATTTCCAACCGGCGGCGCTTGATTTGAACGGCTTTTGCCGGCGCGTTTTGGACGAGGTTCAGTCGGCCTCAAACCGGCGGTGCCCGATCGCGTTGTCGCTCGACTCGGTCCCACCAGAAGTGGTCGCGGACGAACGTTTGCTCGGTCACATTTTCACGAATCTCCTTAACAACGCGGTGAAGTATTCCGAGCCGGACGCACCGGTGTGCTTCGCCATCACCCGCGACGGCATTGACGCGGTATGCAGCATCCGTGATCAGGGAATTGGTATTTCCGAGGGTGACCAGCGGCAATTGTTCAAAGCCTTTCACCGCGGCGCCAACGTGGGAACCCGGCCCGGCACCGGGTTGGGGCTGCTCTTGGTCAAACGCTGCGCTGAGCTGCATGGCGGACAAATACAGGTTTGCAGCAAAATCGGCGAAGGCACTACGGTCACGGTCAGACTTCCCTTTTTTCGATGAAACTATGAAAAAAATATTGGTAATTGAAGACGAGCCGGAGATGCGCCGGAACATGACGTCACTCCTGCGCTATCACGCATATGAACCGATCGCGGCGAAGGATGGCCGTGATGGAATCGAGCTGGCCCGCCGGGAAAAGCCGGATTTGATTCTCTGCGACGTGATGATGCCGGAATTGGACGGTCATGCGGTGCTAAAGGTGTTGCAGCAGGATACCACGCTGGCCCGGATCCCCTTTATTTTTCTGACTGCGAAAGGCGAAAAGGATGACTTTCGCAGCGGAATGGAACTCGGGGCCGATGACTACCTGACCAAGCCCGTCGCCAATGCTGAGCTGATTCGGGCGATTGAAGCGCGACTGCGCCGATCAGAACAGCACATCAAACGGGAGTTCAAGCCCGACTTCACTTCGGCCGAACCGCTGGCAAAACTGGGCCTCACTCCGCGCGCCGCCGAGGCGTTACTATGGGTCGCTCAAGGCAAAACCAACTCGGACATTGCGACGATTCTTGGCATCACCGAATCCACGGTCAAAAAGCACGTGCAGGAAATGTTTGAGAAGCTGGGCGTTGAAACCCGCGGTGCTGCCACCGTGCGCGCCTTGGAAGCGCTCAATTCGCCGCCATCCTCGGAAAATCGCTGAAATTCTACTATCCTCGGAGTTTCACGGAGCCAGGCGATTGCACCCTGTCGGACGGGGGAGTGCCTGGGTGAAGTTGCTTATTTCAACTTCAAAAAGTTTTTCAGAATCGTGCGGCCATTCTCCGTGAGGATGCTTTCGGGATGAAACTGCACGCCCCAGATCGGGAGCGTCTTGTGCTTCACGCCCATGATCTCGCCCTCCTCGGTCTCGGCGGTGATCTCCAATACGTCCGGCATCGTGTCGCGTTTGATGACGAGCGAATGATAGCGCGTGGCCGGAAATGGATTCGGCATGCCCTCGAACAGATCTTTGCCGTTGTGTTTGATCGGCGAGGTCTTGCCGTGCATCATGCGATAGTTCACCACCACGTCCGCGCCAAAGGCGTGGCCGATGCATTGATGACCGAGGCACACGCCAAAGATCGGAATCCCCTCATTGGCGAACGTCCGGATGACTTCGTTGGATAAACCGGATTCGCGCGGCGAACAGGGCCCGGGCGAGACAAGGATGCGTTCCGGCTTGAGCGCGCGGATCTGTTCGATGGAGATTTCATCGTTGCGGCGCACCTGCAAGTCCACGCCCAGCTCGCCCAGGTATTGCACCAGGTTGTAGGTGAACGAATCGTAATTGTCCAAAACCAGAATCATGGGCGGACAAATTACTTCTTTGCGGCGGCTTTGCAAATCTTGAATCGCCGGGGCTGGACCGGCCGTTTTGTGTCGCGCGGATGCGCTTCGACCCTGGAGCGGTTTCCAAAAATCCCGCCACCGTCGCGGGAATCCGGCCAGGACGGCTGCGCGCCACCGTCTTGGAGTGCGGCCGCCCTCCAAAACCTCACGGGATTTTTAATAGTTGACCGGTTGTATAAATATATTATTCTGCGGTTGCGGTCACGAGGCCGCATTTGAATTATGGGCCGAACCAGCGATGCCAGAGAAAAACTTTTGTCCGTGGCGTTTGATCTCATCCATGTGAACAGCTACGGCGCGGTCGGCGTGGACCAGATCTGCAAGCGCGCCAGGGTCAACAAGGGCAGCTTCTATTATTTTTTCAAGTCCAAGACCGATCTGGTCGTCGCCGCCTATGAGGAGCATTGGCGGCTGAGGGAACCGGATTACGAGCGCCTCTTCGCCCTGTCCAATCCCCCGCTCAAGCGGCTGGAGTTGTGGTGCGCTTACATCCGTGACGTGCAGAAGCAGCGCCACAAAAAATATGAGCAGGTCTGCGGCTGTCCCTACACCAGTGTGGGTGGCGAACTGGCGACCCAGGACAAAAAAGTCCGGCTCAAGACGCGGGAGTTGATTGACCGGCACGTGAAGTATCTGACGAGCACCATTGCCGACGCCATCCTGGCCGGCGTGGTTGAACCCGGTGATCCGGAAGTCAAAGGCAAACTGGTCCACGCGTTTGTGATCGGGCTTTTATTGCGCGCCAAGATTTATAATGACCTGAAACTATTGGGTCATTTGGAGGAAGCGATTTTTGCGTTGATCGGCGTGAAAGTTGCCAATCGCAGGTCATAAAGACCCAACGTCCGGCATGGTTTCAAAGAGTGTGCCGACGAAAATCGGAGCCGAATTTACAACCTTATGTGGATAGTCCTTCTGGCCCTGCGCCGGCCCTACACGTTTGTCGTGGCGGCCCTGCTGCTCGTGCTGCTGACGCCGCTCATCCTGCTGCGGATGCCCACGGATATTTTTCCGGCCATCAACATCCCGGTGATCAGCATCATCTGGCAATACACCGGACTGGACTCGAAACAATTCGAGCAGCGCATCACCTATACACACGAGCGCATCCTGGGAGTCACGGTCAATAACATCCAACATATCGAATCCACGTCCTATAACGGCATCAGCGTGGTGAAAGTCTTTCTGCAGCCCGGCGCCTCGGTGGATTCCGCCGTGGCCCAGATCACGGCCTCGGCCCAGGCCGTTCTGCGCCTGATGCCGCCCGGCATGCAGCCGCCGCTGATCATCCAATACAACGCCGCCTCGGTGCCGATCCTGCAATACGCCTTCAGCAGCTCGAAGCTGTCCGAGCAGGAACTCTTTGACGTGACGGCAAACCAGGTGCGCGTCGGTTTGTCGAGCGTGCGCGGCGCGATGATCCCCTGGCCTTACGGCGGCAAAACCCGGGTGGTTTCGGTGGATCTGAACCTGCCGGCGCTCAAGGCCAAAAATCTCCTGCCCCAGGACGTGGTGGACGCCATCAATGCGCAGAACCTGATCCTGCCCAGCGGCACCACCAAGATCGGCGGGACCGAATACAGGATCAGGTTCTGCGCATTGATGG
>Ga0247688_1000010_pt1 | contig 203064 bp, 188 predicted proteins | sample CNK29_metaG_FD_182718 | JGI IMG/M metagenome (GOLD analysis project Ga0247688, IMG submission 182718) | Soil microbial communities from Purdue University Martell Research Forest, Indiana, United States - CNK29 | ecosystem: Environmental > Terrestrial > Soil > Temperate forest > Bulk soil... | reverse complement strand
CAACCGGCGGTTTCCCGGCATGGACGGAATCAACATAGGCTTTCCACTCCGAACGCTCCACCGAAGAACTGGCCGCATACAACCCCGCGCCGCCATGCAGCACATCATCATAAACGGACATGCGCTCCGAAAGTGCCATCTGGATCCGGCTCACCTCCTCGTCGAATCGTTTGTGCGCGGTCAGATTCTCATGTTTCCGGGCGATGAACCACCCGCCCGCGCTGGCGGTCAGCGAGATGGCCAGGACAATCCACGCCAGGGAATGGGCGAACATTCCAAGCGCCCTGGGTGATGGCGTGACGTGTGCGTCCGCCGGCTTACCTGGAGTTGTAAGCGGGGAAGCGTCCGGGTTCATGCAAGGATCCTCCAGATGACGTTGGGAAACGCCGGGTGACGTGACGCGAGTGGTGAGCGGGTCTTCACCATGAAGCCGATGCTCGACTAAAAGACCGTGAGCGGCAACAGAATATTTTCAACACCCATTTTTCCGGTGCCGTGGATTTTTTGCGGGAAAAACCCCCGGTTCTATGGAGAGTTGACCGCCTCAAAAATTCTTCACTTGGTCGGCGTTGGGCGCTCTGATTAAATTCACCCGACGTAAAATGATCGAAGAAAATCCATTTGCCGCACCGGCGGCCGGAAGCCAGCGTGGCGGGAATCCATCCCGGCCGGGCTGGATGGTCGCCGGCATTCTGGCGGTGCTGCTGGTTGTGGCGGTGCTGCTCTGGGTGACCGCGCTGGCCAAACAACGCAGTCTGGAATCACTCCGGTCCCAATTGGATGACGCCAACACCCGGCTCGACAGCGCCCGCACCGAAAGCCAGAAAGACAAGGAGCAGATCACAGCCCTGCAAGCTCAGGTGGCGGATTTGGAGCAGGCCAAGGCAGCCGTCGCCCAGGCGGCGAGAAGTCTGGAGGATGAAATGCGCGCCGGCCTGGAATCCAAAGACGTCACCATCTCCAAACTGCAGGGCAAGCTGACGGTGAACATCCTTGACCGGGTCATGTTTGATTCCGGCGAAGCGATCTTGAAACCGGAAGGCGAATCCGTGATGCGCAAGATCGCGGCCATTCTCGCCGAACATCCCGACCTCAAGATTCATGTCATCGGCCACACCGACAATGTGCCCATGCGGAACCGGTTCGCCAGCAATTGGGAACTCTCCGCCGCCCGCGCCCTGGCCGCCGTGCATTTCCTCACCGAAAAAGCCGGGGTGGATCCGCGCCGGGTCGGGGCGGTTGCCTACGGGGAATACCGGCCCATCGCCGACAACGCCACCGCCGAGGGCCGGGCCAAAAACCGCCGGATCGCCGTCACCATTCTCTCCGATGAACTCGCCGGCGTTGACGCCGCACCGCCCGCGAAGCCGGGTGCCGCCGCCGATTCGCCGCCGGTCCTGCCGGACGCCATGCCACCCGCCGCAAATTATTGAAACCTGGACATACGGGCAATGACGCCCGCCGGACTCAGGCTGGGAGGGAATTATCCCGGCAGATTTTGGAATAAATTTCCCCCAGCGGCTTCATTTTGCGCGGCAGTTTTTCATCCGCAAAGTCCACGGACAGGAGTCCGAATTTCTTTGTGTAGCCGAACTGCCATTCAAAATTGTCCAGCAGCGACCAGTAAAAAAACCCGCGCACCTCCACACCCGCCGCCATCGCGCCATGCAGCGCGGTCAGATTTTCGCGCAGGTCCCGCTCGCGGAATTTTTCATCGTCGGAAGCCGCGCCATGCTCGGTGATGTAGATGGGGAGGTGGAATTTCCGATGGAGATAGGCGAGGATTTTCACCATGCCTTCGGGATAGCGTTCCACCATGTCGTCGCAGACAAAGCCGAAATCCTTCAACTGTTTCACCGGCGCGCCGCTGGCGGGAATCATCGCCCGGAAATGATGGAAACGCACCCGGCCGTAATAATTGAGCCCGACGAATGTGGACGCGTGCCGGCGTCCGCCGCCGAGAAACGCATCCAGCACGAATTTGTTGAACGTGTAATGACAGGCAAACGCGGTGGTGCGGTCCCACGGCGAAAATCGTTTGTAGGCGTGGAAAAAGGTCCAGTTCTTCGCGATGCCGACTTCCGGTTTGCGGCCGGCGTTGCCATCACGCTGGATGACGCGGCTGACCTGCACATGCGCACGCGACATGTGGGCGATCACTTTGCGAAACTGGCCCAGCTGCCACTTGCGCTGGGGCGGAAAGCCGCCGAGCAGATACGCCACGCACGCGTAGGTGTCGGGCTCGTTGAACGTGTTCCAAAGGTAAACGCGCTCCTTCAGCGCGGCGACGAGCTTGGTGGCATAATCCACGAACGCCGGAATCGTCGCCGCGTTCGTCCAGCCGCCCAGCGCGTTGATCCAGGGCGGATTGGAAAAATGATGCAGCACCACCATCGGCATGATGCCCGCCGCCTTCAAGCGGTCGAGCATATCCACATACCGCGCCAGTTCAGTTTGATCGAGCGGCGCGAACGGCGCGGATTGCAGGCGCGACCATTCGATGCCGAAGCGATGGGCGTTCGTGCCGAGCCGCGCCATCCACTCGATGTCCTCGGGGTAACGATGATAGTTGTCGCAGGCGATGCGGCAGTTGCTGCCATCCTGCGCGGTGAAGCTGGTCCACTCATTTTCAACGTGGCCTTCCACCTGCGTCGGCGCCGTGGCGGTGCCCCACAAAAAGCCGGGCGGAAAATTGAGAGTAGCGCCGTTGCTCATCGCCCGGATTTTTTTGGGGACTCGGCTGGGCGCGCAGCGTCAGCCGCGCTCCGCGCAAAGAAGTTTTCCCCGACCGCGAGTTCGATGGCGGCAAACAGTTTCTCCGGCGCGCAGTTCACCCAGTTGCGGAATTTTTCCACGGGCAGATGATCCGGCAGTTCGGCCAGACGGTCGAGATTGAAACTCTTCTCCGCCAGGCCGAGGCCGGCCTGCTCGGCGTCGAGGGCGTTGACCTGCTGCTCCACGTGGTTTTCCACCGGCACCAGAAAGAGCGGCTTGCCCAACCAAGCGGCCTCGCTCACGGATTCAAAGCCGGCGGTGCAGACGACGTGACGGCATTCCGCCATCATCTGTAAAAACTTCTCGCCATCGAGCCGGTGAAATGTGAGCGACGGCGAATGCTCGAATTCAGCCGGCGCGCCGGGTTTGTCGTAAAAACAATGCAGCTTCGTCCGCGGGTTCTGCGCGCTCCACGTGATGATCTGTTCGGCGTAACCATGGTTCAACAAATACACGAGGGCGAAATCGCCGGCCGGCTTTGATTCAAGCTGGAAAAGCTGGCGGCGCAAAATCGGCGGGCCGACGACGATCCGCTTTGCCGGCAGGTCCGGCGCGGCGTAAAGCGAGAGCGCCAGCTTGGTCGCGCGCGCGCCGAGGAGGCACGTGTAAAGTTTCATGCTCAACAATTGCTTCCACAACCGCGGCGCGCGGACGTAGCCGGGATGCTGGAACATGAACTGATGGCCGATGGCAACAACGGGCGGCCGCCGTCGCCGTGTGATGGCGTAGAGCGCGGCCATCGGTTCGAAGAAATTGAGGATCACGTCCGGCTGCGTTTCGCGGACGAGGTCGTCGAACTGGCGGAGAATGCGGAAATATTTCGGGAGATTGCCAACGACACCGAGCAGGGTCGCCAGATTGCTGACGGAGCGGTTGTTCTTATACTTGAACTCCAGCGTGGGCAGTTGCCGGACGGGCAGATTCATCGCCGATGCGAAGTATGCCGGCATGGGCCGTTGCGTGCTCACGCCGAGCGTGACGGCGACGATTTGATGTCCCGCCGCTTCGGCCATTTCCTTGACGGCCATCGCCTGGGTCATGTGACCCCGGCCCTCGCCCAGCACGCAGAACATCATTTTCATGGAAGTGGATGAGTTTGATCCGGCCGTCGAAATCTTCAATCAAAGCCGTGCAACTTTCAACCCAATCCCCGCAGTTCAAATACTCCACGCCGTCAATCGTCTTGATCTCGGCGCGGTGGATGTGTCCGCAGATCACCCCGTCCGCCTTTTGATTGCGCGCCATCGCGGCCAGCGTGGCCTCGTATTCGGTGACGAATTTGACGGCGGACTTGGCCTTGAATTTCAGATACGCCGCCAGCGACCAGTAACCGAAACCCAGCGCGCGCCGCAGCCGGTTGAAGTGCAGATTGAAGTCGAGGATCCAGTTGTAGAGATGCGAGCCGAGCTTCTCCAGCAAATGATTGAAATGGGTCAGGCCATCCGCCTGGTGTCCGTGGATGACGAGATATTTTTTTCCGTCGGCGGCGGTGTGGATCACCTGATGCGCCATCACCACGTTGCCAAATCGCATCCCGGCAAACTGGTCGATGAATTCGTCGTGGTTGCCGGTGATGTAAATGACCTTCGTCTGCTTGCGGCTCTTGCGGAGCAGTTTTTGGATGAGCACATTGTAATCGTCGCGCCAGAACCAGCGGAATCTCAGTTCCCAGCCGTCAATCAGGTCGCCGACGATGTAGAGATATTTGCAGTCCACCACGCGGAGAAAATCCAGCAGTTCCTCGACACGGGCATGCCGCGTGCCGAGATGAATGTCCGAAATCCAGACCGACCGGCAGGTCAGGGTCTCGTCGGACTTCAAATCCAGATGGGCTTGGTCAGCTTTCATAGCTCTAGCACAACTGGACTCTGCTACAGTGTGAATAACTTTGGCAATAACTTATTGTCATTGTCACCGGATCTTCACTTGACCGTAACCGGATTGAAATAATTCCGCCATGCGACCCTGGCTCCCATTTGATTTGGCTGCCGCGCCCGGGTCAGCCAGCCGGTGCCATCGGGCGGTTCGGGCGCGCCAGTTGCCCGCGGATTGCTTTTATCAGTGCAAAAGATTTGTGGACAAACCGCGGGCATTGCCCGATAAAGTTCAGGCTTAATGATGGCGTCGTTGCAAAGTGAATTTCCGTTGCGGGTGGCGGTTTGTGCCTGGTGCAAACCCAAAAACCGCGGTGCCGATTTGGGCAACAGTCCCGGTGCGATTTCGCACGGCATTTGCCCGCGCCATTTGAAGAAGCTCCGGCTGGAATTGCAGATGCAGAAGGCTGGCAGTCATCCGGCACCAGCGACGGCGGCGCAGTCGCGGCGGCGCCGGGCACCGTTCAATCATCCGCAACTGAACTATCAGGCTTGACCGCATCAAAAACCTTGCGCGGCTCCGCGTGCTGTCGGATGGACGCGTGGTCTGGCAGGCGGATACCGGCGCGGAACTGGCGGGCCTGCCGGCAAACTTGATTCGTGAACAGAAACCGTGACGCTCAACCATCAGCCGTCCTACGGCATTGACGTGACGAAGAAAATTCCCGGCGAAGGTTTGAAACGCGCCTGGCTCCCGCTAATGCGCATGGACGAAAACGTGCAGAAGAAAGTGGATGCTCTGTTCGGAGGAAAACCGTGAAAACGAAATCACTTGTCACGCCGGAGCCCTGGCGGAGGCGGAAGATGGATGCGGCGGTGAAGGCGAAAATTGATTCGTGGTTCAAGCCGGGACCGGCTGAAGAACGCCACTTGCGCGAAAACAGGAACCGGGTTTAGATTATGAGCGATGAAACTGAGATTGGATCTGCTGGAGCAAATGACCGACCAGGACATTCTGGAGGAAGTGCTGGCGAACAATCACCGTTACAAGCCCGAGCCGCTTTTCTCAAAAACCGGAGTTGGGAGCTTGTCGTCGGCCTCAACCGAGGAGCGTGCGCAAGAGGAGGCGCGCAGCACGGCCAGAATTCAGAGAGCTATCGAACGCTTGAAGCAGAATGGCGCAGCCGCCAGGGAGAAGTCTCCACCCTCAACGCAGCCATAGAATTTTTGCGGCAATGTCACCGCCGCGCACCGTTCCTCTTTTTCAACGGCAACACCTTCGCGGATGTGGGACGAACCGTGGTTGACTTCGTGTTTGCTGAACTTCCCACCACCCGCCGTCGTGAAGTGATGTCAGCGGTGGCTCATTACATCGCCGGTGTTCTGGATCATGACTCTCTGGTGCGCATCGTGAACGAACTTTCCGCCACCGCTGATCTTCAACCCGGCGACCGCGTTAAGACTCTGCGCGGCTCAATGTCCGGGACGATTCTGCGCGTATTGCCGGATGGCCGCGTGGTCTGGCAGGCGGATACCGGCGCGGAACTGACCGGCCTGCCGGAAAGCTTGATTCGCGAACCGAAACCGTGACACTCGGCTCACCATGAAGGTGTAAAAACTCTTCGGCCCATGAAACAACTGCTGGCTTCCATTCTGATCGTCGGGTTGGTTTGCGGGTGTCACACGACCCGAACAGCCACCGTGCCGGCTGCGCCGCACATTCGCGTGCTCACCTACAATGTCAATTGGGGCGGGGCGCGACCGGACCTTGCAGCGGAAATCATCCAACGCTCCGGCGCCGAGATCGTCTGTCTCCAGGAAACCACACCGCAATGGGCAGAATACCTCCGGCAAGCTTTGGGGCGCGACTATCAGTTCACTCAGTTCCGCGATTCCCGGAACCGCATGGGTGGCGGACTCGGGTTCCTTGCCAAGGTTCCGGCGCATGAAGTGGCGTATGTTCCCTCAGAGACGGGCTGGTTCGACGGCTGGATCATGGGATTTGAGACGGCCATCGGCCCGGTGCAGGTCATCAATGTTCATTTGCGACCGCCCATCAGCGACAGCGGCAGTTGGGTCAGCGGTTATCTGACAACCGGTGACGATCGCCGGTTGGAAATGGAGAAATTCTACCAGGCCCGTGCGCCGCAAACCCCGGCCCTGGTCCTTGGGGATTTCAACGATGGAGAAAGCAGCGCCGTGGCCCGCTGGTTGCAAGGCCAGGGTCTGAGTGATGCCCTCCCGCAATTCGACCGCTACAGTCCGACCTGGCAATGGGAGACCAGTGTGGTTACCCTCAAGCGTCGCATGGACCACATCTTCTACACGCCGGAATTGGGCTGCGCCGCCGCCCGGGTCATTACCGCCGGCGCTTCGGATCACTTTCCCGTCGAAGCCATCTTCACCAAAGCAAGATGAGCGACGCCACGAAGAAAATTACCGGCGAAGGTTTCAAACGCGCGTGGCCGCCTTTGATTAAAATGGATGAAAGCGTGAAGGCGAAGGTGGAAAAGTGAAATGACTACCGACGTGGAAGCAAATTCGGATTTGCATGGCTGGGGTTTTCCAGACGAACTTTATTCATCGTCAAACACTCGCGGCCTCTACAATCCGCTCCACTTTGTCGTCCGCCTGAGGAAGGACTTCCACGAGCGTCTCAACTCCAGTCCGGGCGGGATTCTGAAAGCGGGAGAGGGCGACTTTGAACTGCTCTCCGCCTTCTCCACTTACTTTCACGAAACCATTCATTGGTGGCAGCATGTCGGCTCAACGTCCGGCTTGATGTTAAGTTTTGCGTATCCCGCTCAAGCCCATATCAATCACAGAGACTTGCTTGAGATTCTGCGGACGCTCGGTCCATTCAAGTCGCTCAAAACATTTTTGGTTAAGAATGACGGGCGTCTTGCGGGAGACCCGCAACAGCGCCTGAACAGAATTATAAACAATTGGCACGACATTGAGTTCAACCGCCGCATCATTTTAGACCCACTTCGAGTTCGGGAGAATGTTACCAGCAGCCCTTTCTTTGAGGCTGTCGGCCACTCTCTCCAAATTGGTTTAGCAAATGCGCTCGTGCTGTTGAGTTCAACGTTTGACCGCGACCTTACGTTTCTTCCGAACTTCAAAAATTGGGAAGCCGGATTCGATGACCTCCGAAAAAGGAAAGTGCGCGGGTATTTCCATGGATCAGATATTCACCTTGTGCCACTCGGAGCGATTCGGATTTTCGAAGGCCAAGCGCGTTTCTGTCAGCTGCAATATCTCCATTTGGCTTCGGAGCGAAAGCTTGGCTGGGATGATTTCCAACGCATGGGAATGTTCGCCGATGTTTATGTGGATGCTTTTGAGAAATTTTTGAAATGGGCAGAACTAGAATGGCCAGATGACATTACCGACCCTACGGTTTCGCTTTTTCTCCTCATTTGCGACCTAGCCATGAACCCATGCGACGGCTACCCGTTCGATGTCACACATTTTGAATCTTTCATTGAGTCTAACGACCCGAGCGTTCGTTTCATGTGGTTCTCTCGTCATGTCGCGAAGAATCCGTCTCTCAAGCGCGCCATAACGAAGTGCAATCGCGACGAATATCTGACAGTCAGCACGGCTCTGTGTCGCAGCATGGTGTGTCGTCAGCCAGTTGAGATGGGTGAGCAAATTTATTCTTGGATGCAGAAGGCTGATTCGTTGAAACAGTTGCTTCGGGAAGACGAGAGTTTCGAGTTCGGTAACGAAAATCTTCCGGTGAGAGTCTTCTTCGCGAAGCATCTACGATTTATGGAAGATAAAATGCGATGCCCCGAATTTTTCTGCTGGCCTGCTATGCACATGGTGGAAACACCTGCCTCCGGTGTTGATTTGCAACGCTCGATGGAGCTTTTCGGACGTCATCAGCCGTTGTTCACCGCCGATTTGGATGGGGAAATTCGCCCATCGCTTTTCAAGGACCGTGACGAGGCGAAGATTTATCAAACATTCAACGACTTCTACGGTTGGAATGTCCTCTACGACTTGGTTCGTCAATGGACGGTCACGGATGGGCCATTTAACTACGATTACACATGGTTGACGCCGAGGTATTCTGCCGCCGTAATCAAACCGTGGGTGAACACTCGTTTCAAAGACGTGTTCAACTTTTCACTCGACGATTTCAAACACGGTGACGGAAATCTGACTTTCAGTTAATCACGCGCGGGCTGCCCTGCGATGGCTGCGGGTCTTGGCAAACGGCCACCATACCGCTCCTGACGGAGCTTGAATCCGTTTTCATTTCACGGCTACAAAGATGCCGCCCCGCCGGGGTTTCATCGCGTGTTTTTCTGGTTCGCGGATTTGCTTTCCCGGCTTAACATCAGTTGCATGAAATCGTTCCCAGATGTTTTGCGGTGGCACGCTGCGTTCACCAAAGCGGCGCTGCTTTTGATTTTTCTCGTCACCGGCACGTTGGGCTTCGCGCAGATGCCGGATCCGCCCGGACAGGTGAAGCCCGGTGAGTCGCCCAAGAACGAAGCCTACCTGTTCGCGCACATGATGGAGGGTGATTACTGGCGGCTCTATTATAGCGTCAGTCTGGACGGGCTGCATTGGACATTGCTCAACGGCGGCAAGCGGGTCTTCGAGGATTACCACGGGCACGCGGACATCTGCCGCGGTCCGGATGGACGCTATTACCTCGTGGGCAATCGTGGTGATGACCAGCCGGACATCAACTTCTGGGTGTCGGATGATCTGATCACGTGGAAAAAATTCGGCGACTACGTGCCCGATCTGAAGAGCATCCCGAATTATCCGAAGGCGCTGATGCGCATTGGCGCGCCGAAATTGTTCTTCGACCAGGCGAGCGCTCAATTCGTGCTGACGTGGCACACGACGCATGACCTGGGGAAGACGGATTTGCCCGAACCTTACTGGGCCGGCCAGCGGACGATTTACGTGAACTCGAAAGATTTGAAGACATTTTCCGAACCACCGCGCCGGCTTTTTGATTGGGAGATGGCCACCATCGACACGCTCATTCGTCGCGACGGCGACCGCTATTACGCCATTCTCAAGGACGAACGCTATCCGACGCTGGAATGGACGACGGGAAAGACGATCCGGATCTGCAGTTCAACCAACCTGCTCGGACCTTACACCGAGCCCGGTCCGTCGGTCAGTCCGGGATTTCGAGAAGCGCCGACCTTGATTCCCTCGCCCGACGGCAAGGCGTGGTATCTCTACTACGAACAATATCCGGGGGTTTCCTACGGTCTTTCGGTGGCGTCGCATTTGAGCGGGCCGTGGTTTCAAGCGTCGGGAGCAACCTTGAAGGGAGGTTGGGACAAATACGTGGTGACGCCCAACGCGCGTCACGGCTCGATGCGGCCGATTTCGCGGAAAGAATATGACGCGCTCGTCGAACACTTCGGCAAATAGCCGCGACCGTCAGCCTTAAGCAGGTGGCAGGAATTCCAATCCGAATTTCTTCGCGATCTCCATCACGCGCGAGATGTCCTGCGGTTGTCACGGGGTGAAAGTTTCAAACGAGCCTGGCTGCTGCTGATCAAGTTGCACGATGCCGTGCGGAAGAAAATTGATGGGCTGTTCGAAAAATAGTAGTTTCACGAACGACAAAGAATGCCAGTTCCCGAAACAACGTCTGTCGAAGCCTTCGAACGCTACGTGGGCGGGCAATGCTTGCGCGCCAGCCAGGGCGAAGCCTGGCGGGAAATCAAGGCGTGCATCATCGCCCTGCCGCCCGTCGTGGATGCGCTGCCGCTGCCCTCCGTGAGCGAACCCCGCCTCGCATGGATAATTTCCGGCGAGGTCGATTTCCAGGAGCGGGAAGGCAACGGGCCGTGGATTACCCACCGACTCAGGAAAGGGTCTTTCTTTCTCACTACGGGAGGCGCTCCCTTCGACTGCCGTTGGAAAACGGTCAGTCCCGAGCCGTATCAGGCGATGGCGGTATTTATCGAACTTCCGCTCCTCGATCGCGCCTTGGAGGAGGTCTTCGGGGCCGATGCCCCTTTCGCGTATTTGCGGGACCTTTCGGCATTCACCGATGGGGTTTTGGATTCGCTCATGGAGCGGCTGCGCGAGGAGTTGATGCGGCGGCAGGCGAGCCCGCTGCTCGTGCAGGGAATTGCGCAGGCGATCGCCATCCATCTTGCACGGAACTACGCCGGGACCGCGAAGGAGCGCAGCGGCAGTCCAGCGCTGCCCGGCTACAAGCTGCGACAAATAACGGACTGGATGGCGGGAAATGTCGCCGAAGAATTCAACCTTGACCGATTGGCGGCACAAGTGGGGTTGAGTAAATTTTACTTTAATCGCCTTTTCAAAAAAGCGATGGGTGTATCGCCTTCGCACTACCATATCAACTTGCGGATGGATGCAGCGAAACGCCTGCTCCGCGAAACGAAGAAGAGCGTTGTGGATGTTGCTCTCGACGTGGGCTACGCCAATCCCAGCCATTTCGCGCAGCTCTTCCGAAGAGAAACAGGCCTTTCACCGAGCGATTACCGTCAGTTGCGGTGAATTAACAGGAGAAAACGGAGAGAATAGAGGTTTCCCGCCGTTTCCTCGGTTTCCTCCGGTTTAATTTCGAGCAATCCCACAACAGGTGTGGCAAGACCCCGTGCGACAGCCGTGCAGACTTGAAGTAACGTCTTCTTCGAACATTGAATTAAAAATTTAAAACAAAGGATTCAAAATGAAAAAGCGCAAACTCGGTAAAAGTAATCTGGAAGTCTCGGCCATGGGACTCGGCTGCATGGGCATGAGTTCCAGCTATGGCCCGGCAGGGGAAAAGCAGGCGATGATCGCGGTGATTCGTTCCGCTGTCGAAAGCGGCGTCACCTTCTTTGACACCGCGGAAATCTACGGCCCGTTCCAGAACGAGGAACTCGTGGGCGAGGCCCTGGCGCCTTTCCGTGAGCGGGTGAAGATCGCCACAAAGTTTGGGTTCAGGATTGGGCCGAACGGGGGAGGCAAGGACGGGTTGGACAGCCGACCCGCCCACATCAAGGAAGTGGCGGAGGCATCTCTCAAGCGGCTCAAGGTCGAGGTCATCGACCTCTTTTATCAGCACCGCGTCGATCCGGACGTGCCGATTGAGGACGTGGCCGGGGCGGTGAAGGAGCTGATCCGGGCCGGCAAGGTGAAGCATTTCGGTCTTTCAGAAGCCGGTGCAAAAACCATCCGACGCGCTCACGCAGTCCTGCCGGTCACCGCCCTGCAGAGCGAATACTCCCTGTTTTGGCGGGAGCCGGAGGTCGAGATCATGCCGACGCTGGAGGAACTTGGAATCGGCTTCGTGCCCTTCAGCCCGCTCGGCAAGGGATTCCTCACGGGGAAGATCGACGAAAACACCAAGTTCGACGCCACCGATTTCCGGAACGTCGTGCCTCGCTTCACGCCCGAGGCCCGGAAGGCGAACCAGGCCGTGGTCAATCTGCTCAATTCAATCGCCGCGCGGATGAAGGTGACACCCGCCCAAATCGCGCTGGCCTGGCTGCTGGCGCAGAAGCCGTGGATCGTTCCGATTCCCGGAACGACGAAGCTGCCGCGCCTGCTCGAAAACCTCGGCGCTGCCTCCGTTGAACTGATGCCTGACGATCTCCGCGAAATCAACGCCGCCTCCGATAAAATCACGTTTCAGGGAGCGCGCTACCCGGACTATCTGCAGAAGCTGGTCGGTCGTTGAAGGCAAAGGTTCGCTCGTTTATATTCGGGCACTGTAGTGAACGTTTTACGCGAGACCTGATTTAGGGCGGATAAAAGGAAAATAATCATGAGCAAAGTTTGGTTTATCACAGGTGCCGGCAGCGGACTCGGAACAGGAATTGCCAAGGCTGCGTTGCGCGTGGGCGACCGCGTCGTCGCGACCGGCAGAAATCTCGAGAAAGTGCGCAGGGCTTTTCCCGACGTGGCGCAGGAGAACATCGGATTTGTGCAATTGGACGTCGCCAACGAAACACAGGCCAAAGCTGCTGTCGATGAGGCGACGAAGCGTTTCGGCCGCATCGACGTGCTGGTCAACAACGCCGGCTACAGCCTGCTCGGTAATTTCGAGCAGATGACTGCCGCCGAGATCCAACAGCAGTTCGCCTCGAACTTTTACGGCATCGTGCATGTGATGCAGGCCGCGTTGCCCGTCATGCGACGGCAGCGTTCGGGTCACATCATCAACATCAGTTCCGTCGCGGGCGTGGTCGGGCTGAAGCACTGTGCGGCCTATGCCGCGACGAAATTTGCCGTCGAAGGTCTTTCGCTGTCGGTCGCGACCGAAGTGGAGAAGTTCGGCATCAAGATGACCGTGGTCGAACCCGGCTTCTTCCGGACGGACCTGCTCGACGCGCAAAATGTCCGCTGGGTCAGCAAGGTCATCGAGGACTACGCGCCGGAGGGCACCGCCGAGGACATGTGGTCGAAATATAATGGCACGCAGCCCAACGATCCAGCGAAGCTCGGTGACGCTCTCGTCAAAATCGCTGCGATGCAAAATCCGCCAAAGGTGTTCGCTGCCGGAAGCGATGCCTTGAGCACAATCACGCCCGCGATCGAGGAGCGGCTGCACGATCTGCGCGCCCACGAAATGCTGTCCAAGGGAATGGAAGGTTCATTCCAGCGAGGAAGCAAAAAAGCTGACGCAGAAAGGAATTAAAAATATGGAAATCAAACGAAGCGGCTCACAACCGTCCGGTAAAGGACCGGCCGATTGGTTCACCGGCACGGTGCGCATTGATTCGCCGTTCAAGGGAACTGATCCCGCCCGTGTTGCCGGTGCCATCGTAACGTTTGAACCAGGCTCTCGAACCGCGTGGCACACTCATCCGCTGGGGCAAACTTTGATCGTAACCGCAGGCTGCGGGCGCGCGCAACGCGAGGGCGGTCCGATTGATGAAATTCGTCCGGGAGACGTGATCTGGTTTCCGCCGGGCGAGAAACATTGGCATGGTGCTGCGCCAACGACAGCCATGACGCACATCGCCATTCAGGAACAACTCGACGGCAAAGCGGTTGACTGGATGGAAAAGGTCAGCGACGAACAATATCAGGGCTGAACAAGGCAAAAATCCCAACCCGTATTTTTTCCCAATCTCCATCTCGCACGGGATGTCCTGCGGTTGTTGCGGGTCTTGGCAGACGGCCAGTCTTTGCTGACGGCCACCGGCGCGCCGATTCCGCGGAAGGAATCCAAGCTGCTTCAAAATATTGTTGTTTGTTCCGCCGGACCGGATGGCTACATTTTTCGCATGAACCCGAATTGCAAACGCTTCCTGTTGAGCCTGCAACTTTTTGTGATGGCCGCTTCGTTACTGGCCGCTGAACCGCTGGCGGGTGAAAATCCGGCGGATCATCTGCCGTCGCACATCCGGCAATTGACCGCGTTCGGCGAGCGCGCGGACTGGTCGCCCGACGGAAAGAAGATTTTATTTCTCACCAAAACCTTCGGCGACGCGATGGAAATGGACGTGGCGACCAAAACCATTCGCAATCTGACCGCCCACTATCCGCATCACGGTTATACCCGCGCGCTTTACCTGACGAACGGCGACATCCTGTTGTCGGGTCTGGAGGAATTCGACCCGAAGCACATTGGCGCGGCACGGGAGCAATGTTTTCTTTACGTGCTGGACAGGAGTTTGACCAGGCCGGCGCAACCGCTCGGCACCAAATGCAGCGAAGGCCCGGCGGTCTCGCGGCATCGGCTGCACATCGCGTGGACGCACGTGGCGGCCGAGTATCCGGACGAGATGCCCGCCGGAACGTCGCGGATGCAGGAGGCGGACATCGTCTATGAAAACGGTGCGCCAAAACTCGCGAATCAAAAACTCATCATCGTCAACACGAACCTGCCGTTCCAATGCACGTTGGAGACGCAGAATTTCCGGCCGCCGGAGGAAAAAGAACTGACGTTCAGCGCCTATGGTTATCAGGGCACGGACGTGTGCGGCATTGATCTCGTGACGAAGAAGGTCATGGACTATTCCAATTCGCCGGGCCAATACGACGAGCCGGAGGGAATTTTCCCCGACGGCCAGTTCACGCTGGTGGAGTGCGACAAACAAAATCATCAGGGCCCGAACCATGTGGATCTCTGGAAACTGAAGCTCGACGGCAGCGGAGCGTATGAACGCCTGACTTTCTTCAGCGATTACCCCGGCTTCAAGGCGTCGAACCCGGTGGTGAGCGACGACGGAAAATTCATCGCGTTTCAGATGGCGAAATCGCGCGAGGCCGCCGGCGTGGGACACGGTATTTTTATTTACGACATCGCGCGGGCCAAGTCCGGCGATCGTTGAACTGCCATTGGCCGGCGGCCGGCTCATCGCGCCGGTTTATTTCCGCGGCGACGCATAGGAGCACGGCGGTGGCCAAGCCCAGCCACAGCGCGCCCGAATTTTACGATCACGTCAAAAATTATTCCAACGCGTCGCCACCGACAAACCCGCTGCGACTGATCCTGCGGACACAGTCGCGCTCCACGTGAAAGCCCGACGTTCAAGCGCCGGGCGGCGGCAGAAATTCCAGCCCATATTTCTTTCCCACCTCCATCACGCGCGGAATGTCCTGTTGTTGCTGCGGACTCATCGCGCCAATTTCCTCGAAGAAGCCCTCGAAACCCGACGGCGTGATGACGCACATAAGCCGGCCGGGCGTCTGGCCAAGGTAACGGTAGGTGTGCGGTATCCCGCGCGGCGCAAAAATCGTCTCGCCTTTTTTGGCGATGAACTTTTTATCGCCCACCGTCCATTCGTATTCGCCTTCGAGAATCTGAAACGTCTCGTCCTCGCGATGATGGATGTGCGGAGGCGGTCCACCCCCAGGCACGTCGTGCGATTCGACCACGCTGACCACGCCGCCGGTGTCGCGGCCGTGGATGCGGATGAGCATCGGAATGCCGAGGATGCTGACCGGCTTGCCGCCATCGTTGGGAACTTGGATCGGGTTCATGCTGGTAACGAGTTTGGATTATTGCCAGAATTTTATTTGTAAGCCACCGCCGCGCTGGACGGGCCGGCAAGACGGATGACTTCAAAGCGTTTGAAACCGACTTCGCTGCACCACTTCTTGAAATCCGCGCCGGTGTAGTCGAACGCGTCACCGAATTCGATGAGCATGTTCAGCGACATGAGCAGTCCTTGGACATTTTCGCGGCGACCGTCGTCAATGAGTGCTTCAATGGCCACTAGCGCGCCATCAGGCGGCAGCGCATCGTAGGCCGCACGGATCAGATGCATCTTCTTCTCCAGATTCCAGTCGTGGAGAATCATGCCCATCGTGATGACGTCAGCCTTGGGCAACGGGTCGGCAAAGAAATCGCCAGACGCTGTGCTGATGCGGCTGCTCAAGCCGGCGTCGGCGATGTGTTTCTTCGCGATGGGTTCAACGACGGGCAAATCCCAGGTGACGCATCCCAGATGCGGATGTTTCTTGGCCACCTCGATGCACAGCAGGCCGGTTGCGCCGCCGATGTCGCAGAGCGTTTTGTATTTTGAGAAATCGAACTTTTCAGCCAGGACTTCAAAATTAAGGCGCGACAGGCCGGTCATGGCGTTCAGAAAGATTTCCAGCTGGACCGGATCTTTATAGAGCGCTTCAAATATGCCTTTCTCGCCGTATTTGACTTCGTTCTGCGGCTGGCCGGTGCGGAGCGCTTCGGGCAGGTCGTGCCAGTATTTGAAGAGGCGCACGTTGAGCATGGTGAGGATGCCGCCGATGTAGCGCGAACTTTTCTCGTCGAGATACAACGCACCCTCGGGCGTGTTGAAATACTTCGCCACCGACCCGTCACCGTCGCGGCCGAGAAATTTCATGGCCACGAGCGCGTCGAAAAAGTCGGCGATGGCGCGCGGGTGAAGTTCTGATTCCGCGCCGAGTTCGGCACCGGTGAGCCGGCGTCCGGCAAGCTTGGTGAACACGCCAAATTCGACAGCAGTGAGCAGAACTTTGGATGACCAAAAGGAAAATGCGGTCTGAAGGATGGCGGATGGGTTTAGTTGATTGGCTGGCATGGCCGGATTTTGGTGAAGGCGGATTTCAGACACAAGTGCGGAATGAATCCAAACGATTCCGTTTGCAATCCTTGCGTGCAGGGCGGCCGCCACGCCAGCGGCTCAACCCCCCTTGTTGAAAACGCGATGGGCCACGCGGTCGCTCTTGCGGCGGTCCTGCCAGCCGGCGCGCTTTTCCGCTTCGCGGAGATAGCTGATTTCGAGCTGAAGTTTGACGAAGCTGTCATACCGATCGCGCGGGAGTGTTCCGGCGGCGAGCGCGACGAGCACAGCACAGTCCTTCTCCTTCGTATGGGTACAATCACGGAAATGGCAGCCGGACGAAAGCGCTTCGATTTCGGGAAACGTTTCCTTCGCCCCTTCACCCGCCGCCCAGATGTGGAACTCACGCATGCCCGGCGTATCAATGACCACGCCGCCCTGGGGCAGAAAAATCATCTCGCGCCACGAGGTCGCGTGCCGGCCCTTGGCGTCCTGCTCGCGCACTTCCAGGGTCGCCTGGATATCTTCGCCATAGAGCCGGTTGATGAGGCTCGACTTGCCCACTCCCGAAGTGCCGATGAAGACGACGGTGTCGCCACTCTTGATCAAGGCAGAAAGCTTTTTTACCCCGCGCCCGGTGAGAGCGCAGGCCGCCAGCACCAGCGCATCGCCCGCCACACGCGTGGCCTCGGCCAGCTTGGCGTCGAGGTCGTCGCACAAATCAATCTTGTTGAGAATGACCACCGGACGCGCGCCGCTGTCGTGCGCCATGACGAGCATGCGCTCCAATCGCGCGGCGTTGAAGCTCGCATCGGCGGCGGTCACCAGGAACACCGTTTCAACGTTCGTGGCGAGGATTTGCTCGGCGGTCTCGCGGCCGGTCATCTTGCGGGTGATCCGGGTGCGGCGCGGCAGGATGGCCTGGATCATGGCCTTCTCCTCGTTGGGCACCAGCTTGATGGCGACCCAGTCGCCGACCTTGGGAAGCACGGAATGATCGCGGCGCGATTCGTGAATGAACTTGCCCGTGACTTGCGCGGAGAGTTCCGCGTCGGCGGTCCAGACGCGATAGAAATGCTTGTCCTCCACCGCGACGCGCGCCGGGACGAACCCCTTGGCGAGATGCGGCGCGAACTGCTCGTCGCGTTCGGCATTCCAGCCCAGTTTCGTCAGGCCCATGGTTGGCGGATGGATTGATTCATTCGGCTCATCGGACAGATCTGTCCGATGCGTCGATTATTAAAATGTCTGGCATGCCTGAATCGTAGCGGTTGCAACGCCGGTCATCAACGCGCGAATGCAGGGTGGCACCCGGCTCATTCCATTTTGACGCGAGGCCGGTGGCCAGGCGGTATTGCACGGGGTTCACTTTGAATGAGGTTCTGTTCGAGCGGGCGGGCGTCAGCAATGCCGGGCTGGCGGGCAAGCTGGATTCGCCACCGGCCATCGGTGCGCTCCGCCTGCCCGCCGGAGCCCCGTGGGACGTGCTGCTGGAAGCCCACCACCGCCGGGTCAAAAATTATCTGGCCAAACATCCGGGGGTGACACCGATCAAGCTCGAAAATGCCAGCGGCTGCTCCCGCGCCCAAAAAGAGCAGCAGCGCATCAAATCGGAATTCCGCAAACGGGTGGGATTGACCAAGGCGGAACTGGAGCGGATCGCCGGCACGAAGGATCCGAAATTGGACGGCTACATGACGCGTTAACCGGGCATCGCGAGCGCAAAAGCAAGGCCGGCGACTTGGTCCGCCAGTCATTCCTGGCAGCATCATGATTACGGCCCGGGATAATTTCCCCCGGATTTTGAAAAATATAAATCCTGGGCTACTTTGGCTTCCTGGTTTTGAAACAATTGAAAATCTTTAACCCGTTTTTTTATGAGCATATCCGCCAATCAACCGCTGGTCTGGTTCATCACCGGCACTTCGCAAGGTTTCGGGCGCGAACTCGTCCGTGCGGCGTTGCAGCGTGGCGATTCGGTCGTCGCCACGTCACGTCATCCGCAAACGGTCGCTTCAGCTTTTCCGGATGCGGCGGATCGTTTGTTCGCCGCCTCCCTGGACTTGCGGGATGAGCGGCAGATTTTATCCGTGGTTGAACAGGCGGTCGTCCGGTTCGGCCGCCTGGACGTGCTCGTCAACAACGCCGGCCATGGTTTGACCGGCGCGGTGGAGGAAGCGAGCGATGCCGAAATCCTGGGCGTCTATGAAACGAACGTCTTCGGCCTGATGCGCGTCACGCGTGCCGTCCTGCCGCATTTGCGGAAACAGCGAAGCGGCCACATCGTGAACCTTTCCTCCATCGGCGGGCTGGTCGGCCTGCCGGGCTGGGGTATTTACAATTCCACCAAGTTCGCCGTCGAAGGCCTTTCCGAAGCGCTCGCGGTGGAACTGGCGCCGCTGGGCATCGGCGTGACGGTGGTCGAACCCGGCCCGTTCCGGACGGAGTTTCTCGGCGGCTCACTGACGGCGACGGCGAAGGTGCTGCCGGACTACCAGGAAACCGCCGGCCAGACCCGCGCCGCCACGAGCCAGCGCCACGGCAAGCAGCCGGGCGATCCGGCACTGGCCGCGGACGCGATCGTGAAGGCCGTCCTTTCGCCGAAACCGCCATTGCATCTGCTGCTGGGCAGCTTTGCCTACGAACGGTTCCACACCAAGCTCGACGGCTTCAAGCGGGAAATGGAAGCCTGGCGCGGGACGACGTTGGAAACGGACTTCAAGAGCTGAAAATTCGCCGGCTGTCCGGCCCGCAGAAAGGCGGAGCGGAAAAGCTTTTGAAAGCAGCACCCGCAGATTGCCCGCGCCCCGGAAAACACAATAACGATGCGGGTTTGCCGCGCCCGTTGATCCGCAAAAAAAACTTCTTGCACGGACGGGAAGGTTGCGATAATAGTTAACCATATGGTTAAGTGTTCGCCGCGATTGTTGAACCGCACCTTTGCCGCGCTGGCCGATCCGACGCGCCGGCGCATCCTGGAGCATCTCGCGCACGGCGACCGCTGTGTCACCGATCTGGCGCGGCCGTATTCCATGTCGCTGCCGGCGGTCTCCAAGCATTTGCGCGTGCTGGAAAACGCGGGCTTGATCCGGCGGCGAAGGAGTGGAAGGGTGCATTCGTTGAAATTGCAGGCCGCACCGATGAAGCAGGCGCAAGCGTGGATTGAGGAGTACCGAAAATTTTGGGAAGCGAGCTTTGACCGTTTGGACGAGTATTTGAAACAACTGCAAACCCAGGAGAAAAAATGAGCACAACAGCAACCATCAAAGAAAACAACCTTCAACTGCAGCTCACCCGCGTTTTCGACGCGCCACGCGAACTGGTTTTCCGGGCGTGGACGGACGCAAACCAATTCAAGCAGTGGTTCGGTGCGGCGGCGTGCGACGGATCGTCGTTGCAATCAGCGAGGGTGGACGCGCGCGTCGGCGGCAAATATCGCCTTCAGGTGCAGAAAAACGACGGCGAATTTTTCACGACGGTCGGCGTTTATCGTGAAGTGAAACCGCCGGAACGCCTCGTTTTCACCTGGCAATTTGAAAAGGACGGCAGCGGCGATGAATTCGGCGAAGTCGAGCCGCCCGAAATGCTCGTGACGCTGGAATTCAAAGCCCGCGGACAGCAGACGGAATTGATTTTGACGCACGAAAAATTTGGGTCCGTCGAAAGCCGCGACCGTCACGAGGAGGGCTGGACGCGTTGTCTCGATTCGCTCGCAAAATTCGTTGCAAAATAAACATGGCGACAAAAATTAAAACGGCGGACGATTGTGTCGGTCGGGAATTCACGATCATCCGGGAATTTGCCGCACCGCGCGAACTGGTGTTCAAGGCCTGCACCGATCCCAATCACCTGGCGCAATGGTGGGGGCCGAAGGGTTTTTCCAATCCGGTGTGCGAATGGGATGCGCGGCCGGGCGGGAAGATTTACGTCGTGATGCGCGGTCCGGACGGAACGGATTATCCGATGGGCGGCGAAGTTCGCGAGGTGGTGGCGCCGGAAAAACTGGTGACGGTGACCGGCGCCTTGGATGAGCAGGGGAAATTCCTGTTCGAGTTTTTGCACACGATGACGTTCACGGAGCGAAACGGCAAAACCACGCTGACGATGCATTCACGCATCATCTCGGCAACGGCCGGCGCGGGCAGATATATCGGCGGATTTGAGATGGGCATGACACTGAGCCTGGAGCGGTTGTCCGAGCATCTGGCGCAGAAGACCGAGCCGTTCGTCATTGAACGGACTTTTAACGCGCCCGTCGCGCTGGTCTGGAAGGCCATTGCCAACCAGGCCGACCTGAAGGAATGGTATTTCGATCTGGCCGAATTCAAGCCGGAGCCGGGCTTTGAATTTGAATTTATCGTCGAGCACGAGGGCATGAAATACCACCACCGCTGCAAGGTTGCCGACGTGATTCCGCAAAAGCGGCTCGCCTACACGTGGCGTTACGAGGGGCACCCGGGTGATTCACTGGTCACCTTTGAACTTCACGCGGAGGGTGAGAAGACGCGGCTGCGGCTGACGCATACCGGCCTGGAAACGTTCCCGCAACTTCCCGCGTTCGCGCGCAAGAATTTCATGCAAGGCTGGACTTCGCTCATTGGAACGTCGCTGAAGGAATATGTCGAAAAAAAATAAAACCAAATTTATTTATGACCACAAAAAACACTTTGGAAAATGCCCTCGAGATCAAACGCTTCATCAACGCGCCGCGCGAACGGGTTTTCATGGCATGGACGCGGCCGGAGGAAATGGTGAAATGGTTCGGAAACGAACACTCCACGTGCCTCTCCGTCGCGGCGGATGTTCAGGTCGGCGGCCAATGGCAGATCCGGATGAAGTCGGAGCGCGCGGGCGAGACGGAATTTCACGGCGTCTATCTTGCGGTGAAGCCGCTGGCGAAACTCGTCTATACCTGGTGCTGGAAAAATCATCCGTTGCTGGGCGCGGGTGAAACGCTCGTCACGGTGGAGTTTCTGGAACTGGACGGAGGCACGGAGATCCATCTGCGGCACGAAGGCTTTGCGGATGTTGAACTGCGCGGCCGTCACACTGAGGGCTGGAGCGGTTGTTTTGAAAAACTGGAACGCTGGCTTCAGAAAACCGAGTGCTTGTGCCAAAAATGAAGTCGGATTTTTAAACACCATTTGATTTTTTACGAAAAAATATAAACCAAACCATCAAACATCATGACCACATCAAAAAATAATCGTTTCGTCCAATCGTATCTCTTCTTCAACGGCCGCTGTGAGGAGGCCATTGAGTTCTATCGCAAAGCCCTTGGGGCCGAGGTGGAGCTGATGTTGCGTTACAAGGAGAGTCCCGAACCCCATCCGCCCGGCATGCTTCCGCCCGGTTTCGAAAACAAGATCATGCATTGCAGTTTCCACATCGGCGCAACCCTGCTGATGGCTTCGGACGGTTGCGGCGCCGAGAAGGCGGAGTTTGAAGGATTTTCCCTGTCGCTTACGGTTCCCAATGAAGCCGAGGCCAGCCGCGCTTTCGCCGCTTTGGCTGAAGGCGGGCAGGTGCGGATGCCGCTGGGAAAAACCTTTTGGTCGCCATGCTTCGGCATGGTCGCGGATCGCTTCGGCATCGGCTGGATGGTCTCCGTGCCGCAATAAAAACTTGTTCACCGTTGGAGCGAATCCCAATCTTTGAGCCAAACCATGACCCCCGCAAAAATTATTTCATCCGGTGAACCCTCCGACCGCGAAATCGTGATCACGCGTGACTTCAACGCGCCCCGTGAACTGGTTTGGGAGGCGATGACCAATCCCAAGCACGTCGTGAACTGGTGGGGGCCGCGCGGATTCCGCAGCACCATTGAGACGATGGATTTTCGCGTCGGCGGAGTCTGGAAGCATGTCATGGTCGGGCCGGACGGTGTAAAATATCCCAATGAGAGCGTCTTCCAGGAAATCGTAAAACCGGAGCGCATCGTTTATCAGCATGGCGGCCAGCGCGAAGGCGGACCCGGGGTAAGCTTTGTCTCAACGTGGACTTTCGAAGCGCTGGCAGCCGGCCAGACGCGGGTGACCATGCGGGGAGTTTTTCCATCGGCGGCCGATCGCGACTTTGTCGTCAAGGAATTCGGCGCGATCGAAGGCGGCAAACAGACGTTGATGCGGCTGGGCGAATTTCTGGCCGGGCAGTTGTGTCCGCCATTTGTCATCACGCGCGAATTCAATGCGCCACGCGAACTGGTTTGGAAAGCATGGACGGAGCGCGAACAGATGATGCAGTGGTTCGGGCCGAAAGGCTGCACGATACCCGTGGCGAAGATGGATTTCCGCGTGGGTGGCGAGTTCCATTACTGCATGCGCATGCCGGACGGAAACGAGATGTGGGGCAAATGGATTTTCCGCGAGATCGTGGCGCCGGAAAAAATCCTGCTGGCGAATTCGTTTGCGGACAAGGACGGCAACCTCACCCGTCCGCCGTTCCCGGGTGCCTGGTCGTTGCAGATGTTGACGGAAACCACCTTCACCGAACGGGAAGGCAAAACGACCATCCACTTGAAATGGTTTCCGCTGGATGCGACGGCGGAGGAACTCAAGACGTTCGATGCGATGCGCGGCAGCTTCTCGCAAGGCTGGAAGGGCACGTTCGATCAACTGGCGGAATTTCTTGCGAAAGTCCAAGCCTTGAACACGAAACCCGCGTCTGCATGAAACTCGAAAACAAAACCGGGCATGCGCTGGTCCTGAAGCGCACGTTTGCCGCGCCGCGCGAACTCGTTTTCAAGGCGTGGACGACGGCGGCGATGGTGAAGAACTGGTGGGGCTGCAATGAATTTCCGGCGAGCCACATGGAGATGGATGCGCGTCCCGGCGGCAACTGGCGCGGCTGCCTGCGCGCGGATGATGGCGGCGAAATCTGGCTCGGCGGCAGGTTCATCGAGATTGTCCGGCCGGAGCGGCTGGTGTTCACCTTTGTGCGCGAGCCGGCGCCCGGCCTGGGCATCGAGCCGGTGGATACCATGGTGACCTTGGTCTTTTCGGAAAGCGGCGGAAAGACGGTGATGGATTTCCGCCAGGAATTTTTCTCGACGTCCGAATTGCGCGACAGCCATCACAACGGCTGGACGACCGGTTTCGACCGGCTGGACAAAATTTTGGGCGGAACGCATCAGCCAACCCCGACATGAGCATGAATAAAATCACCCCGTTTCTTTGGTTCAACGATCAGGCCGAGGCGGCCGCGAAGTTTTACACCTCGGTGTTCAAGAAATCGAAGATCCTAAAAATTGCCCGCTATGACAAAGCGGGGGAAAAGGCCGCCGGCCGTCCAGAGGGATCCGTGATGACCGTTGAGTTCGAGATCGAAGGCCAGCGCTTCATCGCGCTGAACGGCGGCCCGATTTTCAAGTTCACCGAGGCCGTGTCGTTCGTCGTGAACTGCAAGACGCAGGCGGAGGTGGATTATTATTGGAAGAAACTTTCGGCCGGCGGCAGGGAAGTGCAATGCGGCTGGCTCCGGGACAAATACGGACTGTCCTGGCAGATCGTCCCCACGATTCTGGGCGAACTGATGAGCAGCAAGGACGCCGAGAAATCACACCGGGTCATGCAGGCGATGCTCCAGATGGTCAAGCTTGACATCAAAACCTTGAAACGGGCATATCATGCGGAAGCCTCATCCAACAAAACCACCAAATCAAAAAGGAGTGTATCATGAGCAAAGTCAGAGTCTTGGTTGGCACAAAAAAGGGCGCATTCATCCTGATGGCGGATGGCAAGCGCAAGGACTGGAAGGTCAGCGGACCGCACTTCGCGGGCTGGGAGATGTATCACCTTAAAGGTTCGCCCGCCGATCCGAACCGCATCTATGCCTCGCAGACGAGCGGCTGGTTCGGGCAGATCATCCAGCGCTCAGATGATGGCGGCAAGACCTGGAACACACCCGGCAGCAGCCCCGAAGAGTTGAAAAGTCCGGACGGCATGCCCAAGGGCGAGAGCAACAAATTTGTTTACGAGGGCGAAGCGGGCAAGCACCTGTGGTATGACGGCACGCAACATCCGTGGGAGTTCAAACGCATCTGGCATATCGAGCCGTCGCTGACCGATCCTGACACGGCTTATGCCGGCGCAGAGGACGCGGCGCTTTTCAAGACCACCGACGGCGGCAAGACGTGGAAGGAACTTTCCGGATTGCGCAAAACCAAAAGCCAGCTCTGGCAACCGGGCGCGGGCGGCATGGGTCTTCACACCATTCTGCTCGACCCGAAAAATGAGAAACGCATCTACGTCGCCATCTCGGCGGGCGGATGTTTCCGCACCGACGACGGCGGCAAAACCTGGAAGCCCATCACGAAAGGGCTCAAGTCGCCTTACGAACTTCCCGATCCCGATGCGGAAGTCGGCCATTGCGTCCATCGCATCGCGCTGCATCCGTCCAAGCCGGATGTGCTGTTCATGCAAAAGCATTGGGACGTTTTGCGCAGCGACAACGCGGGCGACCTGTGGAACGAAGTCAGCGGCAATCTGCCGACGGACTTCGGCTTTCCGATTGATGTCCACTTTCACGAACCGGAAACGATTTATGTCGTGCCCATCACGAGCGATTCACTGCATTATCCGCCGGAAGGAAAACTGCGCGTCTATCGCAGCAAGACCGGCGGCAACGAATGGGAACCGCTGACGAAAGGACTGCCGCAAAAAGACTGCTACGTCAACGTGCTCCGCGACGCGATGGCGGTGGATCAACTCGACGATTGCGGCGTTTATTTCGGCACGACCGGCGGCCAGGTTTACGGCTCGGCGGACGGCGGCAATTCGTGGAATGCCATCGTGCGCGACCTGCCGGCGGTGTATTCCGTGGAAGTGCAAACCTTGAAATGAAATCAAGGCCAAACAACCGTAGCGGCTTTCGGCAGAAAGCCGCATTTGTGAACTTGGGGGAAATTGCGGCGCTCTGCCGAGCCGCCGCTACACCTCATCCATGATCCGCGTCGTGCTGCCATTTCATTTGCGCAACCTCGCCCGCGTTAACGGCGAGGTGGAACTTGAGGTCGCCGCACCGGTCACGATTCGCGCCGTGCTCGACGCGCTGGAGACGCGCCATCCGGTTTTGCAAGGCACGATCCGCGATCACGGCACATTGAAACGGCGTCCGTTCGTCCGATTTTTTGCGTGCAAAGAAGATTTATCGCTGGAACCGCCGGAGACGCCATTGCCTGACGAGGTTGTCCGCGGTGCGGAACCCTTCCTCATCATCGGCGCGATGGCGGGGGGCTGAAGTTTTCAACCAAACCAAAAACCAAAACCAAATCATGAAAAAATACCTGCCCTGTATCGCCAGCATCGTGCTCGGCTTGCTGTTCGTCATGGCCAGCACCATGTTCTTCCTCAAGCTCGGCCCCAAACCGGAATTTCCCGAAGGTTCGCCCATCGCGCATTTCATGGCGGCGTTCGGCCCCACGGGCTACATGCACTTCGTGAAAGTTTTTGAGCTGGCCGGCGGCCTGCTCGTGATGATTCCACGCCTGCGCAATATCGGCCTGCTCGTGCTCGGCCCAGGCATCGTGAACATCATCGCCTTCCACGTTTTAATTGACGACCCGAAAAATCTGCTCGATTTCAAACATATGTGGATGCTGTATGCCATCATCGTCTGCGCGCTGTATCTGCTCTGGGATGCGCGCCGGAAATTTGCCGGACTGTTGAACTAAACCTCGAAAGGAAAATTATGCTCCCCATCATTCTTGCCCTCGCGTTTATCGCCATTCTGTTCATCATTGTCGTCGCCGGACAACCGGACGAATTCAAGGTCTGCCGTTCGGCGAACATCTCCGCGCCGCCGGAAAAAATTTTCCCGCATGTCAACGATTTGCACAAATGGGAGGCGTGGTCGCCGTGGGCAAAGCTTGACCCGAACGCGAAGCACTCATTTGAAGGCGCGGCGTCCGGCACGGGCGCGGCGATGTCGTGGTCGGGAAACAAAAAGATCGGCGAAGGCCGCATGACGATCACCGGGAGCCAGGCGAATGAAGTGATCCGTTTCCGGCTGGAATTCATCAGGCCGTTCAAGGCCACCAACACCGCCGAGTTCGTGTTCAAGTCCGAGGGAGATCAGACCGCCGTGACCTGGAGCATGTCCGGCAAGAGCAATTTTTTCTTCAAGCTCTTCGGCCTGTTCATGAACTGTGACAAGATGGCCGGCAACGATTTCGAGAAAGGGCTGGCTTCGATCAAATCAGTGGTGAAAGCCGCAGGCAGGCAGTAGCAGTCCGGTCCGGCTTGCGCCGGATCTCAAAGGGAAAAGCTTCCGTGTGACGCCACAGTTGCGCTTCGCTTTTTTGCGTGTAGATTTCGCGCGCATTTTAACCGAGCGCAAACAGACATGACTCACCAGACTCCTCAGGCCCACGGCCCGGGCACGGCGAAACGCGGAACCTTTTTCAGCAAGGCTTTCCGGTGGCATCCCGCCAAGCCGGGCGATCCCAATCCCGCGAAAGTTGAAATCGCGGGCACCTTCACCGACTGGAAGCCCGTGGCCCTGGCGCACGACCGCGCGACCAATGACTGGCAGATCATCCTCCACCACATTCCCGGCAATTGCACGCACCACTACATGCTGCTGGTGGATGGCCAGCCGACCAGCCACAAGCATTGCGACGGACTGGCCGCGCCCGCGGGCGAGGCGGAATCGCAATTCGCATTGCAAACGCCGCGCGGGCCGCGCGTGTTCATGCTGTTCAGCAACACGAAGTAGCCGGCTTCGCCGCGGCTTGCGGCGGTTTTGCTTTTCACGGACAAAATAACCGTCCGGTTCGCTTGAATTTTCGAAAACCTGCCGTAGTCTTCTTGCCGGCTCCCGGCTCCGGGAGAAGATTCACATTTTTACCAAACCAATATTAATCATATCTATGAAACGCAAAGCATCAGCGGTCTGGCAGGGTGATTTGAAAACCGGCAAGGGCAGCATCTCCACCGAGAGCGGCACGCTCAAGCAAACCCAGTATTCCTTCAGCACCCGCTTCGAGAACGGCGTCGGCACGAACCCGGAGGAATTGATCGCGGCGGCCCATGCGGGCTGTTTCTCGATGGCATTTTCGTCGGAACTCGGCAAGGCCGGTTTCAAGCCGGACTCCATTGCGACCACTGCAACGGTCACTCTGGAAATGCTGCCCACCGGCCCAACGGTCACCGAATCGCATCTGGAGATGACGGCAAAAATTCCCGGCATTGATCAGGAAAAATTCACCGCCATCGCGAACGGCGCCAAGGCGGGCTGCCCGATTTCGCGTTTGCTGAATGCGAAGATTTCGCTGGAGGCCAAGCTGGAGGCATAAGTCAAAAACGCCCCGCTGATTATGCAAGCCAAACCCGTCTCCGACGGCTGCACGGGCGCGATTGAGTATTATCAGCAGGCATTCGGCGCGACAGAAGTGATGCGCTTTCCGATGCCGGACGGCAAGCTGGGTCACGCGGAGATCAAAATCGGCGGCGCGACGATCATGCTGGCCGATGAATTTCCGCATCTGGGCGGCCGCAGCCCGGAATCGCCGGGCGGCACTTCGGTGAACATGCTGATTTGCGTCACGGACGTGGATGCCCTGGTCGCGCGGGCGGTCGCCGCCGGCGCGAAGGTGTTGAGTCCGCTGGCCGACCAGTTTTATGGGGACCGGAATTGCAAGCTGTCCGACCCGTTCCGTCACGTCTGGATGTTCGCGACGCACAAGGAAGACGTGTCGCCGGCGGAATTGCAGAAGCGCGCGGCGGCGTTGTTTGGCGGGAAGCAGCCCGGTTGATTCGCTGCGCGACACGAAGCCGCCTTGCCAGATGTCAGATGCCGTGACAAGCTCACTGCATGAACCCACGGCATTTCGTTTTCACCGCCTTGGTGTGCGCCTGCGCTTTTGCCGGTTCCGTCCACGGCCAGGACCAGCCGACCGCCGGCGCACTGACGAATGCAGGGATTGCAACGGTTGACGCCAAAACCAAAGCGGATGCAGACGTGGCGAAGAAAGCCGCCGATTGGGTGGCGTCGCTCAAGCTCAATGACCCGGCCAGGGAAGAGCGGGTGCAGAGTGTCATTGCCATCCACCTGACTGCCATCCGTGATTGGCACAACGAACACCCTTACGCCACCGTGCCGGCGGGGATCAATCCCGTCACCGGCAAACCGCTCAGCACTCTGGACCGGCAGATCATCGCCGACTCGGCCCTGCCAAAATCCGTCCACGAACATCTGATGGCCGGGGTCCGGAAGGATCTGAACGAGGAGCAGGTCGAGGCGATTCTGGACAAATACACGATCGGCAAAGTCGCCTTCACGCTGAACGGGTATCGTGCCATCGTCCCGAATCTCACGCCGGAGGAGGAGGCCGTGATTCTGGGTTTTCTCAAACAGGCGCGCGAAGAGGCGGTGGATTACAAAAGCGTGAACCAGATTTCCGCGATCTTCGAGATCTACAAGACCAAGTCCGAACAATACCTCAATGCCCACGGGCGGAATTGGAAAGAGATGTATAAAGCCTATACCGACGCCGCCAAAGCTCGGAAGGCCGCCGCCACCAACCAACCTGCCGCCAAGCCGAAAGAATGATTTGTCGTCGTCGCGGCGAGAGGCGTGCAATGTTTACGGCGAAACCGTGCGATAATACCGTTGCGGATCGCTGGATGGATTGGCATCAGTGAAAATCACCGAGGTTCCTGTCGCATTGGTCGCGCTCCCGGCCACCGTCGTCCATTGTGCGGGCGACAAGTTGGTGGTGACTTCGATGTGATACGCGAAGCCGGGAGTCGTGGCGTAGGTCAGCGTCACCGCTGAGTTGTTGCTGATGCTCACGCCAAAAATGTTTTGGGACGGCGGTATGCCGGACTGGACGGCGAATGGCACGCTCACGGCACTGCCAATGATCAGGCCGCCATTGGGCGTAAACCATTTCGCCGCCAGATAATTTTCCACGGCAGTCCGGTCGGTGACATTCAATGCCGTGTTGTAAACCAAAACCTCGGCTATGTCGCCGTCCCATCCGTTGTCCACCGTCGTCGGACTGGGTTCCAATCGTCCGCCCACGATCACATCCGTGATGCCATATTTATAGGGACTGATGCCATTGACGATGTTTGCGCTGTTGCTGCGAGACAGGCCGCTGGAGTCTTTCAAATACAAGCTGGCTGCGCCGACATTGTCCACGCAGGTCAGTTCGAACGCGGTGTTCATGGCAGGAACCGCCACGTCCGCCTGCATCGGGGTGGAAGGGTGATTGCGCTGAATGCCCAGCGGGTAAGGCGCACTTTGACTGCCATCCGCCAGCACCACCACGCCGGCGGAACTTTGTCCGTCCACCTGCCCGGTCGTGCTGAAACTCACCGGCGCCTGCCAGCCAAAGGTGTTTTCCCATTGGCGCGCGACGACGAAATAGGTCATCTGGTTCCCACTGTTGGTGTAGGAGTTCTTGCCGAGGTTGCCAAGGTAAGTGCAGCCCGCGCCGTAACCGCTCCCGTTCTTGTTGAACGTCACCACCGGCCGGCCGTTCAACTTGTTGGTCAGCCACGGCTGGAGCGTCGTCGTGTTCTGGGTGAACCACAGGTTGGTGCCCGATGTTCCGGCGCCGCCGCTGCCTTTGTTTTTCCAAGCCTGAACTCTCGCGGCATTGGTCGTCAGCGTGATTGGGTCGCTGGCATCCAGCCAAAGCACCGCGCCGGTCACCGGATTGACGACCGGGCCAGCCGTCGAAGCAATGAGTTGATTGCCGCTGCCCGCAGTGTCGATCGCCAGATTGTTAAAGCTCACCACGCCATTGCTGCCGCTGGTGCCGATGTTGAAATTAGTGACGCCTGACAACGTGCCGCTGCCATTGGTCAAAGCAACATTTACGGTGAGAGTGGTGGGCAAACCCGTGGCGGTTGGATTTCCAAAGGCGTCCACGGTTTTGAGGACCGGTTGCTGGCCGAATGGAACACCCGCAATGGCTGAACCGGGCTGGATCGTGAAGGCCAGCGCTGTCACTGAACCGATGACCATGAAAGAACTGCTGTTGGTTGGTGGTGCGTTGCCGGTCACGGCAGTGGCAGTGAGATTTTTCGGGCCGGCCTGGCTGAGGCTCAAGTCATTGAAATGAGCGATGCCGCTGCCGTCAGTCAAACGGGTCAGTGTTCCCGTCAAGTTCCCCGTGCCGCTACCAAGTGTCAGAGTGATTCCCGCGCTGCCCAAAGGCTGATTATTATTGTCGAACGCCTGCACCTGAACTTCCGGCGATAGCGTCACGCCTTGAAGCACATTGCCCGGCTGCTGCAAGACGGCCATCGTCTGCACCTGCGGGCTGGAGAAGCTGGCGGTCTGTGTGATCGGCCCGTTCATTGTGACCGAGCTTGCGCTGCCATTGCCGGAATAGGACCCGTTCCCGCTGCCGGTCCAGCTGCCGAAATTATAGCCGACGGCCGGAGTTGCGCCGATGTTCACGCTGGTGCCGCTGTTATTCCAGCCGCTGACCGGACTTACGCTGCCACCCGTTCCGGCGTTCATCGTCAGATAATATTGCGTTGTGAAATTTGCCGTGTAGGTGGTGCTGACCAAAGGTGTGACGATGTGCGAAATGGCCCCGCCGTCACTCCACGAACTCCACGCGTCTTGCATCCCAGCTCCGGAATTTTGCGGCGAGGTGGTCGCAATGGTATGGACCGAACCCTGCGTCCAGTTGAAGGATTGCGCGGTGGTGTAGTTGGTGCCGTCAACGCTGAACGAATGACCGGCGGGACTGGGCTGCACCATGACACTGATGGGCAAGGTGAGGAAATTGAAGGTGAACTGGCCGTTGGACTGGTTGGCCAGATCGGTTCCCGAAGCGGGCACCGAAGTGATGGGGGTGCCGTTCACCGTCAGGTCGCTGACGGTCAGACTGCCCTTGGCATCATTGCGGGCCAGCACGCCGTAAACACCATCAACATAATTCGCCTGGGACGGCACCGCCGCGTGATACGGTGGCACTCCCACTCCGTAGCCGGACACTTTCACGCTGCTCAAGGCCGCGTTGGATAACGTGCTGCCGGGCGCAACCATCTGCACCGCGTAGGACAGGCTGTTGGAGATGTTCACATTGTTGATCTGCACTCCGTCCACATTGATGCCCTGCGGACAGAGTGTGAGCGCGCCGCGCCATTGCCAGCCGGGATCAAAGCCGCCGCAGCGAACCAGATCACATCGCTGGGCGACCGTGGTTCCCCGGAACAGGTTGTTGTCGACCGGAAATGTGCCGGCGATCAAAATGCCGCAACCATCGGGAACGTCCTGGAACAGGCAATCCTCGATCCGGTTGCTGGTCCCGCCGTAGATGCCGCAGGTATTGGCGAAGAAAGGCGACTGCGCGGTGCAGTGCGTGATCACGTTGAAACCGGGGGTGTAATTTTGCGGGGCATAGGTCGCCGGCCAGATGGCAAAACTGTCGTCGCCGGTGTTCCGGGCCGTGCAGTTGGTCACGACACAGTTGCTGACGCCGACGCAAAGATTGATGCCATCGGCCACCGTGTTGCGGATGCGGCAGTCATTGATGACCATGCCGGCCGAATTGGCGATCCAGGCGCCCGTCTTGGTGTGCTCCACCCAGACCCGGGAGATGCTGGAGTTGGTGCCAAAAAATTCGCTGAACCCGTCATTGGCAAAACTGTCATTCCGCAAGTTCAATTTCCCGATGATCGCGAAGTCGGCGATGTGAATGTTGCTGCCCGCGCCGTTGAAGCGCACCCGGCCGCGCTCGTTGACATAGCTGGCCGGACTGCCAACGAAAGTAGTATACCACATGCCGGCGCCTTGAATGGTCGTGCCGCCGGGAATATTGATATCCCCCGTGACCAGATACGTTCCCGGTGGAACCCAGACAACTCCGCCCGCTGCCACACAGTTCTTAATTGCAGCGGTATCATCCGTGATTCCATTTCCGACAGCACCATAGCTGGTGACGGAAACGGAATTTTGCGGAGCCGCCAGTGGCGCGCTGATATTCTCCAGATCAACCAGATCGATGACGTAATACGCCGCCGAGTCATCGCCGTCCACCTGCAGCCGGACGTGGTCGCCGGCATTGACGGACAGGCCCGCCTGGCGCGCTTCGTCATAAAAATCCCGCGGCGTGCCATCCCCGGGGTTGTTGGAAAATGTGTAATACCCATACAACCACGAATACTTTGACGTCACCGGAATTTTTCTAACGAACGCCCCGTTCAAATAAAGACTGATGGTGGAATCGGTCCCGACCCCATTCGCCGAGTCCGGCACCGAATATCGCACCACCAGTGTATTTGCCGCGGCCTGCGCGGTGAATTCCACATACTGCCCCGCGCCGGTCAGCTTGACGCATTGTCTGCCCGAGGATTCTCCCTCGACCGTGTTGGTGACCGTTGCATTCTTGTCCACTGCCATGGGAGGCGGACCCTTCAACGTGCCGCCGCTGATGGTCATGGCTTCGGCTTCGTAGGTGATCCAGGGAACACTGGCGCCGGTGGCGGCCTGGGCCGACTGGTCCCACACCAAGCAGAGGCAGGCAAAAATCAAAAATTGGATCCGGGGAAGCACATGATTGACCGACGGAATTGAATCAACCGCAATTTTGAAATGGCCCATTTAAATAATTGTATGTGTGGCAGGTGACAGCTTGAGCCGGTCAAAAGAGATTGATGATAACAGATCGCGGTGTCATTTTTTGATGATGCGATAAAATCCCACAAGACGCCAACACTCGAAAGTCGCATGAAGTGGGGACTGGCCGCAGCGCATTTGCCAGGCCTGAATGTCCACGCAGTGGCGATGGCGCGAACGAAGATTGCCGTGCCGGTGTGATGTAGTTTATCCTCCCGCATGAATCTCACTTGTCTGGGAATTTTCATCATGACTGTCAACATCGGTTTGTCGCTCGCGGGTCATGCCGGCGAATCACTGGTTTATTTCGGCACCTACACCGGTGCAAAAAGCCAGGGGATCTATGTGTCCCGGTTTGATCCGGCTACGGGCAAACTCGGCGCTCCGGAACTGGCCGCGGAGATCCAGAATCCGTCTTTTATCGCGGCTCATCCGGATGGACATCACCTTTATGCCTGCGGCGAAACGAGCGGCGGCGGCACGGTGGGCGCCTTCTCGATCGATTCCAAAACCGGAAAGCTCGTCCTGCTGAACAAGGAACATTCAGGTGGCAACGGTCCGTGTCACGTATCTGTGGATGCCACGGGCAAATGTCTGCTGGTTGCGAACTACGGTTCCGGCAGCATCGCCGCACTGTCCATCCATGGCGACGGCCGTCTTGGCGAAGCGGCCACCCATATCCAGCATCATGGTTCCAGTGTGAATCCCAACCGCCAGGCCGGGCCGCACGCGCATTTTATCACGCCATCGCCGGACAACCGCTTCGCCCTGACCTGCGACCTTGGCATGGACAAGGTGCTGGTTTATCACCTCGATCCGAATGCCGCAAAACTCGTCGCCAACGATCCACCGTTTGCGCTGGTCACTCCCGGTTCCGGTCCACGGCATCTGGTTTTTTCTCCCGACAGCAAATTTATTTACGTCATCAACGAAATGGGCGGCACGATCACCGTGTTCAGCTACGCTGCCACGAACGCGGCGATGACTGAAGTGCAAACCATCTCCACGTTGCCCAAAGATTTTGCGACGAACAACACCTGCGCGGAAATCGCCCTGCATCCGAACGGGAAGTTCCTCTACGGCTCAAACCGCGGGCATGACAGCATCGCGATTTTTGCGGTGGATCAGCAAACCGGAAAGCTCACGTTCGTCGAACATGAATCCACGCAGGGCCGCACGCCGCGCCACTTTGCGATCGATCCGGCCGGCCGCTGGCTGCTCGCCGAGAATCAGGCTTCCGATTCGGTCGTCGTGTTCGCGCTCAATCCTGAAACCGGCAAATTGAAACCGACCGGACAATCCATCACTGTCGGCTCGCCCGTGTGCGCCGTGTTCGTCGGAGAAAAATAACTGCCGCCAGTTTGTTTCACCACAGGATTGACTATGGCAGGCCGCCCGACCAAGTTGCACGCCAAGGCATGGGGAAACCAAAAAGCATCCGGGGATTGATCAGCACATATCCGCGCGCCGGCGGCATGATTGTGCTGATGTTGCTGGCATCGTTGGGCCTGTTGGTTGCGGGTATTTTCCTGCCGTTCACTTCAGTCACCAAGTTGTGGCTGTTTGAAAGCCAGGTCTCGGTCTATCGCGGCCTGATCGTGCTGTGGCAGGCGGGCGAAATCTTTTTGTTCCTCATCCTGTTCGTGTTCACCGTCTGCTTTCCGTTCGTGAAGATCAACACCATGCTCGCCCTGTGGCTTTACCCGCGCCTGGAGGCGGAGCATGCGCAGCGGATGTTTCATTTCGTCTCCGATCTGGGCAAATGGTCCATGCTGGATGTTTTCGTGATGGCCATCCTGGTGTTGACGGTCAAATCCAGCGGCGTCGCCAGCATCGAGGTGGGCAGTGGTTTCTTCCTGTTCTTCGTTTCCGTGATGCTCACCCAGCTCGCGTCGCTCTGGACCGGCAAGCTGGTGGCGCGATTTGGCAAATAGCCCGATGAGGGACAACCTGGGCATGCCTGTTCTCTCCTTGTTCAACCGGGGTATTCTGCTATCCTCCACAACTCGTTTGTGAACATTACACAGGAAATCCAGCGGCGACGCACGTTCGCCATCATTTCGCATCCGGACGCGGGCAAGACCACGTTGACCGAGAAGCTGCTGCTTTACGGCGGCGCCGTGCAGCTCGCCGGCTCCGTGACCGCGCGCAAAAACCAGCGCGCCACCACATCCGACTGGATGGAACTGGAAAAAAAGCGCGGCATCTCGATCAGCTCAACGGTGCTCCAGTTCGATTACGACGGCTATCGTCTAAACCTGCTCGACACGCCCGGCCACAAGGATTTTTCCGAGGATACTTATCGCGTGCTGACCGCCGTGGACGCCGTGGTCATGGTGATTGATTCCGCGAAGGGCATCGAACCGCAGACGCGCAAATTGTTCGAGGTTTGCCGCCAGCGTGGTGTGCCGATCTTCACCTTCATGAACAAGTGCGATCGCCCGATGAAAAATCCGTTGGAGCTGATTGACGAACTGGAGCGCGTGCTCGGCATCGGCGCGTTTCCCGTGAACTGGCCCATCGGCAACGGCCCGGAATTTCAAGGCATCTACGACCGGCAAACGAAAACAATGCACACGTTCGAGCGCGTCGTGGGCGGCAAACATCGCGCCCCCGTAGTCGTGGGCGGGCTGCACGACCCGGAGGTGCGCGGCAATTTGAGCGAAGCCGAGTTCAGCAAAACACTCGAGGAATTGGAAATGCTCGAACACGCGGGACATGATTTCGACGAAGCCGCCGTGCTCGCCGGCAAAACGACACCGGTGTTCTTCGGCAGCGGCGTGAATAATTTTGGCGTGCAGCTTTTGCTCGACGGTTTTCTCAAACATTCGCCCGCGCCCAAATCCCGTGTGATGGGCGGCATCGAGATCGCGCCGGAAAATCCCGCGTTCAGCGGTTTCATCTTCAAGATTCAGGCGAACATGGACCCGAAGCATCGCGATCGCATCGCCTTCATCCGCGTCTGCTCCGGCAAATTCGATCGCGACATGACCGTGCATCACTCGCGCTCGGAGAAAAAAGTCCGTCTGTCCAGTTCGCACAAACTGTTCGGCAACGAACGCGAGACCGTGGACGAGGCCTATCCCGGCGACGTCATCGGCCTTGTCGGCCACGACAGCTTTGGCATCGGCGACACGCTGACGACCGATCCGAAGATTCTCTACAAGGAAATCCCGCGCTTCACGCCCGAGGCCTTCAGCTACTTGCACAATCCGAATACCGGAAAATACAAACAATTCCGTCAGGGACTTGAACAACTGTTGCAGGAAGGCGTCATTCAGGCGTTGTATCTCCGCAATTCCTCGGTCAAGACGCCGTTGCTCGCCGCCGTCGGACCGTTGCAATTTGAAGTCGTGCAATTCCGGCTCGAAAGCGAATACGGCGCGGAATCCCGCCTCGAAGCCGCGCCGTGGAGCGTTGTCCGCTGGCTGCCGACCGACATCAAGGAAGAAGACCTCGACGCGCTCTCGCTCCCGACCGGTGCGAAGCTCGCCTATGACATCGGCAAAAATGCCGTCATTCTTTTCCAAAACGAGTGGTCGGCAAACTACTTCGGCGAGACGAACAAAAACACGCCCTTGTCCGCGCTGCCGGTGCAGACAGCGAGAGAGTGATCAAATGCGTGAATCCTTCAACGCATCAAAAGGAACTTTTCAGCCAAGCCAGCGTGCTAGCTCTTAGCACAGAGTCAGCAATTGCAGAAGTTCACAGACACATGTGCGAACTCGCCGGGTTCAGGCAGACTAAAGCAGCCGTAGCCCAAGGTGAGACGCGTGCTGAAATCTTGAAAGATGCCACTCATATATTGGAGCATCAGGTCATGTTGATAGACTTGGTAATACTCGGGTGAAGCGTGCCAATTCAAACTTCATTGACTCTAGCCGAGGCTATTGGAAAACCTGGTTCCAATACGATCGGATTTATTCTGGTCACAAGAAGGGAGGGCCATGACGATAGAAGGCTTTGGGAATCTTTTCGCACGGATGGAATAATGATAGGAAGGATGTTGAACGAGCCTGTTCCATGATCAGAAATCTTAGCTGCTTATGAGAGCACGCTTATGGAAGTTTTTGAAAAACGCCAACGTCAATCCGTTGAGGACTGAAAAATAATCTCCAGACCCCGGCAAATTCAGCTGCAACAGCGCGGAAATAAAGGCCAATAGCCCACGCCCCGTTCCCACAGAAGGCGGTAAATGATTGCCAAAAAAAGATTGGGCGGTGAACGGCTCGGGCCTTAAACTTGCCGGACCGGGAATTCCGTCAACCAGACCCGGTGAAATGATCACGACCAATTCCAAAGTGTTCTGGCTGTTTGGCCGTTCCGGCGCGGGCAAGACCACGCTCGCCCGGCGGTTGCAGCAGGACTTCCTCAATCGCAATATTCCGGTGCTTTACCTGGATGGCGACGACATGCGCTCCGGCATCTGCGCCGACCTCGGCTTCAGCAGCGAAGCCCGGCTGGAGAATCACCGGCGGATCGCCGAGATCGCCCGGCTGGCGGCGGAACAGGGTTTAAGCGTCGTGGTCTCCACCATGGCCCCGGAACACAAAGACCGGGATCGCGTGAAACAGGTGCTCACTGACCGGCTGGTCTGGGTTTACATCCACGCTTCCCTGAATGTGTGCATGCACCGCGATCCCAAGGGACTTTACCGCCGGGCGCAGACGGGTAGCATCCAGAATCTGATTGATTTCCCCTTTGATCCGCCCCGGCCGGAAGAACACCAGCATACGATCGACACCATGGCGCTGGACATTGAAGGCTGCCATGAAACCCTGACTGAACTGGCGTTTTATCAACTGATCAATTACGCCATCTGACGGAACCGCCATGGCTGATTCAAGGCCGTCAAAACCGTGAGCGACGTTCCCCTCACGACTTGCCTGCAGGGCAAGCGTATTGCCGGCTGTGGGTGGCTGTAATGACATTTAAGCCAAGGTTCTTCCTAGTCGCAGTTGTATTTGATTCGACCTAGCGTCAATGGTGCAATCAATTTTTAAACCCGCAGTTGGTTCCCTTTACGGCGCGTTGATCTGGCCTTCACAAATCATCGAAAAATCTAGGGATGCGTTAGCATTGCCAACGGGTTATCAGGATGAATCCGGCTTCCACTTCGGCGCTCAACCTGTCGCAATCCATGTTTTGCGCGAACCGCGTGAAGCAAAGCGGAGCCTCGCCATGGCGGCTGAAGAAGGTCCGGTGCGTAATGTCACCGACCATCACTGACTGGCTCTGGAACTGACGGCCCACAACGCTTAAATCCTGGAACGATGAATCAACATTGTTCCCCCGGCCCTTCACCGTCGAAATCCGAAAGCGCGATATCATCAGTAAAATAAACGGTTTTAACTTGGCGGGCGCATTTCAACCAGCTTTAATGAGGGTTCGGCAACAATCAACAAACAAAACGACTGATAATACTATGGCAAAAGCTCTGACCAAATCCCAAATCGCAGCTGAAATCGCAACCAAGAACAACCTCAGCAAAAAGCAGGCGGTTGAAATTCTCGAATCCATCGCGCAACTGGCTTACAAGAACGCCAAGAACACCTTTACGCTGCCCGGTCTCGGCAAGTTGGTGCTGGTGAATCGCAAAGCCCGGATGGGACGCAATCCCGCAACAGGCGAAGCGATCCAGATCAAAGCCAAACGCGTGGTGAAGTTCCGCGTGGCCAAGGCGGCCAAGGACGCGATCCTCGGCACGAAGTAAAATTGTCTCCCATTTGCAAGGGCACTCTGTTGATTCAGGGTGCCCTTTTTGTTTGCTTCGTTGCCAGCTTCAATACGTTGGATCCTGCCCGGTGGGGTTGCCATGGCTGGAATTTGACAAACCGCTGGTAAACATGGGTGCATCCGGAGGGACTCGAACCCTCGTGTCCATTGTGGTGTAAAGTGGCTTAAAGTTGAATCAATGTAACCGCAAATCGCACTTCTCCGGCCTCAATCCACGCTTTCTATAATCTTCGGCACTGGGGAGCAGGGGTCCGAAATTTCGCTTTTGACAGACCCGTGCAAGGCATGTATTATTCATGTATGAACGAAAAGATCGCCTACTCCTTGATTCATGCCGCCCATAGCATTGAGGCCCAATTTGACAAGGCCTTGGCGGCCGTGAATTTGTCGGGCCCGAAGTTTGCCGCGCTGTCCGGTCTCGTGGCAGAAGACCAGCCCGTCAGCCTGAGCGAGCTAGCGGATAAGCTCACCTGTGTGCGTTCCAATATCACCCAATTGATGGATCGCCTGGAAGCAGATGGTTTGGTGAAACGAATCGAGGATCCGGCTGACCGCCGGGGAGTGCGGGCTGAAGTGACGAAGCTCGGACGCGAGCGGCACGCTGCCGGGTTAAAGGTAGTCAACCGGGTTCACGCGGAAGTCACAAAACAACTTTCGGCGGTTGATCAGAGCGTCCTGAAGCGCGCCTTGGATACCATCCAATAAATTTTTTTAAATCTGTAATACATATATGAATGATGCAGCACTGAAACAAAAAGAAAAGAGCACAAAAATGAAAAACATCCTGTTGATCCAAAGCAGTCCGAGAGGATTGGAATCCTACTCTCAAAAGGCCGCCCGATCCATCGTCAGCGACCTTGAAGAGCGTTATCTCGACGCGAAGGTTGTCGTTCGAGACCTGGCGCAGAATCCGCCACCGCATGTCGGTGAAGCATTCGTCCGCGGGATTTCGACCGGACCGGAGCAGCGCACGCCGGAGCAAACGCAGGTACTGGCTTCATCCGATGTTTTGATTGATGAGCTGTTAGCGGCGGACGTCATGGTGTTTGCAGTCCCCATGCACAATTTCGGCCTGCCCTCAACGCTGAAAGCCTGGATTGATCATGTGGTGCGCCTCGGACGCACGGTTGCCTACTCGTCGGAAAAGGGGCCTGAAGGAATGCTCAAGGGCAAGCGCGCCATCCTCGTCCTTGCGAGTGGCGGCGTTTATTCGGATGGCCCGGCCAAGCCATTGGACTTTCAGGAGCCGTATCTCCGCGCAATTCTCGGCTTCATCGGCCTCACTGACGTTGACGTGGTACGTGTCGAAGGAATTGCTGTGAGCGCAATCGGTCCCGAAAAAGCGATGGCCTCCGCGCTGGCACAGTCAAGGGAGATTCCGTGAACAAAAAACAAGATTTATTCCGGAGTTTCCAGTTTCCGCCGTGGTTTCCCAACGGAAATCAATGCAAGGAACCCGAATCATCCGCACTTGAAATTCCAACTCGGCTCATCCAATGGGCCAAAAGGCCACGCCAAGTTTTCAACGGCGGACGTTTTTTTGAACGTTCAATATTTCGACTGGGTTGTTTTTTCCTTAAAATTACGTTAAGCGCTCAACATAAGCCCTTTGAAACACTACAAGCTTCCTTGGCATGGTTGCTGCAAAAGGGATTTTGAACTGGTTATGAATTCGAAAATATGAACACGAGCAAAGATAGTAACCGAATCGTTGGATGGAGGCTGGGAACTGGAAAAGTCTCCCTTTATAGCGGGCATAATTCCTTCGCCGGAAAACCCGAAGTGCAACCAACCAGAAATCACGCCAGGATCAAACAAGCCATCCTGGCGGGGTCGCCACCGAAGTTTGACAGCATCCGGGCACTGTTGGTCGATGACTCTCCGCTCATACTAAAAATCCTGTCACAAATCCTGGGCGCGGAGGACAGGTTCACGGTGGTTGGCTCTGCGACCGATGGCTGCCAGGCCCTCCGGCAAACCTTGGCCCTCAATCCGGAGCTGGTTCTGATGGGCTTCCATTTATCCCAGATGAATGGCGCCCAAGTCACGAGTTACATCAAGCATTTCAAGAGCCCGCCGGTCGTCTTCATGGTGACCTCCGACGACAGCTCCAGCACCCGGGCAATGAGCAGGGCCGCCGGTGCGGATGCGTTTATCGTAAAGTCGGGAGATCTTCATGCCCAACTGAAAGTGAAGCTTCAGGAATGGTTCGGTTCGGCGGCTCCCCAAACGGCCCTGCGGAAATCAAAGCTAAAACCCCATGAAAGAATTGCCAAGCGACTAGACCAAGCCCATCACACCCCAAACCCAAAGGGAAAAAATGAATGACTCAATTTCTGAAACGAAACCAGCCGTGACCATGTCGCCATACTCCGCGAAGCGAACCCGCCACCAGGTCACTTTCATCTGCCGCGCGCCGGATGCTAAGCAAGTCTGCCTTGCCGGGGATTTCAATGAATGGCAATCCACCGCAAATCCCATGCAAAAAATGCCGGACGGTCATTGGGTGGCCAGCTTGGAAGTGGCGCATGGTCACCACCAGTATCTGTTCCTGGTGGATGGCCAGCCGGTGCTGGATCCGAAAGCGATGGGCATCACCCGCAACGACCGCAACGAGCGGGTTTCACTCCTAGCCGTCAGTTGAAATAAAAATGGCACCAGAAACAGAGACAGTTATGAAAAACAAAATGAGCGCCGGAAAACCTGAGGCGGCACAGGATGACACGCCACCTTCTTTGCCATGAGAACGAAGCCCCAGATCGTGACCGTTGCCAGCAGGACCGAGCAGGCAGAACCTGCGCGGCAGGATCTCCCTGACGCTGCGCTCCGACGGTTTGCCGCCCGCAGTGACGCGAGCGCCAGCAGAGGAGTTCCGCCCAACCCGCTTTTCAAGGATTTCAACGAAACCATTTTGCGGAAGCGCGCGCGTCCCAGCGAGTGCGGTGTTCGTTCGCTCCGAGCATTCTGGCCCACCCACCGGGCCAACCGGCTGTCCTCTGCCGGCAGCACACGCGCGCGCTTCTCAACGGCCCACAACCTTTCCCTGGGCGGGCAGCCGGAGTGTGCGCTTTGGTCAGAGCACCATAAACTGTTCTCCGCTGGTCTCCAACGCAGGAGGAAAATATGAGCACCCTGCTTTTCTTGTTTGTGGCTGAATCTTTTGTCTTCGGATGGATGTGGCACAACCAGTCGCTGCGATCTGAACGCGACAGCGAAGGACCGGACCCGGCGGTTTTGTTCGCCCATGGAAGCAAAAATCCCCAAACGCCGGCTCCGTCTGTAGAAGTCGAATCCACGTTCCAAACAATATTCCAAAATAAATTATGAATGCAGCATTGCTCCCAGCGACAACTTATTCCAAATTGGCCTCTGGCATCACCGCGGCAATCATGCTGGTGAGTGGCGCCACTCCGAGCGCTGCCGCCGGTGACGATCTGGCGCCCGGCGAAATCATTAGAAGGACGCAGGAGACTTATGCCGCAATGGCCAGCTACAGCGATGAGGGCGAAATCGTTGCGACCATGGACGGAACAACCAACACCACCGCTTTCACCATCCGGCTGGCCCGGACGAATTTTTACCGGGTCGAATGGGAGCAGGACAGTAAAACATCCTACTCCACCGACTCTGCCCGGGCTCAAGCCGTCTGGTCGTCAGGGGCATATCATTTTTTGGACATGGGAGATGGGCCACAAAACAAAGTGAGCCGGGAGGTTGCCCTGGCCGAGGCAGCTGACCTTTCCGGTGGCGCGGCGGCAACCATTCCCCGGATGTTTTTCAATATGCAATGGGGAGACCCGGGAAACCCGCCTGGCGATTCGCCGTGGAGTGCCAATCGGCAGACTGACGAGAAAGTGGGAGGTGTGGATTGTTACGTTTTAACCGGGGAATTGCCAGGTCAGACAAAGACGCTTTGGATTGGCAAGCAGGACTTTCTGATTCGCCGGCTGCGAACGGTAACGAGTGCTGAAGCCATGCGGGCCATGGCCGCAAAATGGGATCCCGAAATCATTTCCGATCTCCACAGTTTCACTTCGACTGAAACGCATACCCGCATCGCCGTGAACAAACGGTTTTTGCGGTCGGATTTCGTTCCATAAAACGGTGAATCATTTACAAACCATTTCGGAATCAGGCCACATTTTGGCAAAGCACCGCCAGGGGCGCTGCCATCACACTCAATTGGACGCGTTCAGTCGAATGTGCCTGACGACTGTTTTCTGAAGTTGAAACGCGAAGGGGTTTTACACCGTCTCAACGGGTCGCTTCAGCCCCATCTTTTTCACCCGCGAAAGCAGGGTGGTCGGCTTCACCCCCAGAAGTTCCGCTGCGCCGTCCGCGCCTTTTATTTTCCACCCGGCTTTTTCGAGGATCGCCAAAAGATTTTCCCGTTCACGCTGCTGCATTTCTGACTCGGTGAAAAATTCAGATGCCGCATTTGAACCTTCATCGGCCGTGGTTGAGCGCACCGCCGGCGAGGCATCGCTGGCCGGCAGGTCAATTTTCAGTGCGCCGCCGCGCGCCAGGATGACCGCACGCTCGATCACGTTGTGCATTTCGCGGATGTTGCCGGGCCAGTCGTAACTTTGGAGTTGAACCATGGCCGCCCGGGTTAACCGCGGTTTGGGGCAGCCCAGTTCCTTGGCCGACAGCTTGATGAAATGTTGCGCCAGCAACGGAACATCTTCCTTGCGCTCGCGCAAGGGCGCAACGTGAACCGGAAACACATGGAGCCGGTAATAGAGGTCTTCACGGAAGCGTCCGGCGGCAACATCTTTTTTCAAGTCTCGATTGGTCGCGGCAACGATGCGCACATCGGCATGGCGCGTGCGGTCCTCGCCCACGCGTTCGTAATGTTTGTCCTGCAACACGCGCAGCAGTTTGCCCTGTAGTTCCAGCGGCACTTCGCCGATTTCATCCAAGAATAAAGTTCCGCCTTCGGCAGCCTCGAAGCGACCGACGCGGTCCCGGATCGCTCCGGTGAAAGCGCCCTTGGCATGGCCGAAAAATTCACTTTCATATAACTCTTTGGGGATGGAAGCGCAGTTGACGCGGACCAGCGATTTGTCTTTGCGCCGGCTGCGCCGATGGATTTCATAGGCGACCAACTCCTTGCCCGTGCCGGTTTCGCCGAGGATGAGCACCGAGGCGTCCGTCGGCGCGACCAAGTCAATCTGGCTGACGATTTGCCGCAACGCCGCGCTTTGGCCGACGAGGTCGCCGAAGGCCCTGGCTTCCACCACCTCCTCCTCCAGATAGGCGTTCTGCTGTTCGAGTTGGGCCTTGAGACGTTGGATCTCCTCAAAGGCCTGCGCGTTGGCGATGGCGGCGCCGATGTGATCGGCAAAGATTTGCCCCCACGGTCGCGCTTCATCCGATATGTCTCCGCGTCTAAATGCCGCCGTGACTCCCAAAACCTCGCCTTTGAAAGTGATGGGCGATCCGGCGAAGGCACGAATTTGCTCTCGCTTCAGACAGTCAAGTTCACCCCACTCTCCCGGTTTTTCGTTCAAACCGTTCAGGACAAGCTGCTGACCGGTGGAAGCCACCTTGCCAACCAAGCCTACTCCCAAAGGAATCCGCGCGTTGGGATCATTGAAACGCGGAACACCCGTGCCGGAACCGGAGAGGCCTTTGCCGCCGCCAGCAACCAGATGCAGGCAGCGGGTTTGGTCGGGGCACTTCGGTCTTTGGGGACAAACGGAGCAGAGATCTCCTTTCTCAACCAGCCAGATCTGGAAGCAGGCCAAGTCCGACTGCGGGCGCTCCATCACACGGTGAATGAGCTTTTGCAGCAGGTGTTCCACCGATTGCTCGTGGGCGATATCCAGGAGCAAGTGGGTGGCGAAATTCGGATCAAATCGGCTGTCACTGTTTAATTCCACAAGCACCAATAACCGGAATGAGACGGATTTTCAACCAGGAAACGGGACGAATCTTTGCACGTTCGAAATTCCGTCCCGAGCGAAAGGTCGAACGCAAACACCCATGTAATGTGCAGTGAACAAGTTAAGACAATTCGATCCAATTGGCATGAGAACTGTGTAAGGAGTGGTGAAACTTGTGATGCAATCAAAAAAGCATGAACACGGACAAAACACAAATCGCTGAAATCGGCGAAGCAAATTTCGATTCGGAAGTGTTGCAATCGAAGCAGCCGGTCTTGGTGGCGTTTGTAGCTCCTTGGAGCCGGCCTTGCCAGCAGGTCTGGCCGGTGCTGGATGAAGTGGCGACGGCGTGCGCAAGGACGGTTACCGTCGTCAAAATCAACGCGGATAATAATCCCGATCTTGGATTCTGCTTTGACATCCAATCCATTCCGACGCTGCTGTATTTCGTCAACGGTGCTCTCCGCGCCAAAATGGTTGGGACTACCAGCAAGGAAGCCATTCTTTCCAAATTAAAGCTGGTCTGCCAGGGCGACGATTCCTCATCTCTGATTTCCCACCCAATAAAAAAATGAACACCACAACCCTTGAAGCCAGTAAAGAACGCGGCATGAATGCCAACGATGCGACGACGCAGCTCCCGCCGCACGCGGATAATCATCACGCCGCACTTCGAGTTGACCAGGCGGAGGCGCGAAAACCCGATGGTGAAGGGAAGACAAACCCACCAGCCGCCCCTGATCCGTCGAAGACCAGACTGCGCATGATTTTGCTGGTCATCGCGGTGGTCGTGGTTGTGGCTGCCGGCGTTTACTATCTGGAGTTTGTCGCGCCTTACGAATCCACGGACGACGCGTTCATTGAAGCGCATGTCATTCCCGTTGCCCCGCAGGTTGCCGGCCGGGTCGCGCAATTATTCGTGCGGGATAATCAAGAGGTCAAACAAGGCGATGTGCTGGTGCAAATCGAATCGAGTGATTATCAGGCGAAACTCGACCAGGAGCGCGCCGGTCTCGCCGCCGCCAGGAGCCGGTTCGACCAGGCGAACGCACAGTTCACGGTGGATCAGGCCAAAGTGGAACAGGAAAAAGCCAATGTCACGGTTGCGGAAGCGATGGCGAAACAGGCGGAAGCGGATAATAAACGCTATCAGGCCGCCGGCGCTTTCGCCGTCTCACAGAGTCAATTGGATCTCGCCGTCACCCAGGCGCGCTCGGCGGAGGCGCAAGTGGTTGCGGCGCGCAACCAGGAACTCGCCGCGGAAGCGCAGGTGGGTCTGGACAAGGCCAGCATTCAAAGCGCCGCCGCCGAAATTCAAAACAGTGAAGCCCATGTGCGCCAGGCCGAATTGAACTTGTCTTACACCGAAGTCAAAGCGCCGGAAGCGGGTTATGTCACTCATCGCACCGTTGAAACCGGCGCCTATATCCAAACGGGACAGGCATTGCTCGCGATTGTGCCGCGGCAGGTCTGGGTCGTCGCAAATTTCAAGGAAACACAGCTGACCCACATGCAGGCCGGCCAGCCGGTCAAAGTGACCGTGGACGCCTATCCCCAAATCAAATTCACAGGGCATGTCGACAGCATCCAGCACGGTTCGGGACCGAGCTTCAGCCTGCTGCCGCCGGAAAATGCCTCGGGTAATTTCGTCAAGGTCGTCCAACGCGTGCCGGTCAAGATCGTGATTGATGACACGGCCTCCGCCAATTTTGTGCTCGGTCCCGGCATGTCCGTCGAGCCGGAAGTCCGGGTCAAATAATTTCCAGGACCCAGAAATTTGCCGCCATGAACGACAGTGAATCTCAACCGACCGTGAATCCATGGCTGATTGCGATGGTGGTGATGGTGCCGACGTTCATGGAAGTGCTGGACACGACTGTCGCCAATGTTTCGTTGAGTCACATTGCCGGCAGTCTCGGGGTGTCCACCTACGAATCCACCTGGGTGCTGACCAGCTACCTGATTTCCAATGCCATCGTCATTCCGAGCACCGCCTGGTTTGGACAGCGATTTGGCCGCAAACGCTTTCTCATGACCTGCGTAACGATCTTTACGGTCGGATCGTTCTTGTCCGGGTTGGCGACCAGCTTGCCGATGCTGCTCCTCATGCAGGTGCTGATGGGTGCCGGCGGCGGCGCCATGCAGCCCATTGCCCAAGCCATCCTCTTTGAAAGTTTCCCCAAAGAAAAGCAAGGCCAAGCGATGGCCGTTTATACGCTCGGCGTGGTGCTCGCCCCGGTGGTTGGCCCGGTGCTCGGGGGCTGGATCACGGACAACTACAGTTGGCGCTGGATTTTCTTCATAAATATTCCCGTGGGCGTGGTGGCGGTGATGCTCATGCAACGTTTTATTTTTGACCCGCCCTGGATCCGGGATGCGCGGCCACCGCGGCTGGACATGATTGGTTTCGGGTTCATGGCCCTCTGGCTGGGTTGCCAGGAGATATTGCTCGACAAAGGTCAGGAGGAGGACTGGTTTGGCTCGCGGTTCATTGTGATCATGGCGATCCTGGCAGTCATCGGTCTGGTGGTGTTCCTGGTGCGCGAACTGACCGTGGCAAGACCGTTTGTAAATTTGCGGGTGCTGAAAAACTATAATTTCTGTCTTGGCGTGTCGCTGATGCTGCTTGCGGGCGTGGCTTTATACGGCGTAACGGCCATCATCCCGTTGTTTCTTCAGTCGCTCCTGGGTTATACGCCGCTGCTGAGCGGTTATTCGATGGCTCCCCGGGGGCTGGGCACGCTGGTTTCGATACTGCTCGCCGGCAGACTGGTCGGCAAAGTTCAGGGGCGTTTCCTGGTGGCAGGTGGGTTTCTGATCTACGGCTATGCCGCTTACGTGCTGGCGAGCATTTCGCTCCAGGTTTCGGCGGGGGCATTATTCTGGCCGGTTTTCTTCACCGGTTTTGGCGGCGGGTTCATCTTCGTCCCGCTGGCCACGCTGTCCTTGGGCTCGCTTCCACGCGAGGAAATGGGCAACGCCACGGGCATCTTCAACCTGATGCGCAATGTGGGCGCCAGCATTGGCGTTTCGTTGGTCTCAACGCTCAATGAGCGCCACGCACAGGCGCATCAAACCACGCTGGTGGCCAACCTGACACCCTACGACACACATTATCAGTCCAGCCTCCAGGCGATGACCACGACGTTTGCAGCGCACGGCGATAGCGTAACCGCGCAGCAACAAGCCGTCGGTTCGATGTATCACGCCCTGCTCACCCAGGCCAACCTGCTCGCTTATTTGGACGGCTTTCGCTTTTTCGCGTTCGTGTCCCTGGTCGGGCTCGGCGGCGCGCTATTATTCAAAAAATTAAAAAAAAATCGCAAAGACTCCTCGCCGGCGGGCGCGCATTAAATTGAAAGGAAAACAATTGTGAAACGAAACCGTTTGTTGCTTCTGCCACTCCTGGGCCTCCTGGCTGGCGGCTGCGCCATCGGCCCCAATTACCATGGCCCCGAATCCAATGGCGGTCCAAACAACCTGCCGACGGCGCTTTGGGACAATGTGCTTGGCGGCGGTGAAACCAATGCTCCGGTGTCTCCCGCCGCGTGGTGGAAAAATTTTCACGACGCCGAGCTGGACTCCCTGATTGGCCGCGCCGTGCAATCCAATCTGGATTTGCAAATCGTGCAGGCGCGCGTGCGGGAGGCGCGCGCGCGCTACGGCGGCGCCGTCGCCGATTTCTTCCCGACCGTTGACGCTTCCGGCTCTTACGAGCGCCAGCGTCAAAGCCACAGTCAGCCCCTGTTCGATGGGTTCCAGATTCCGTCAAGCGCCTTTGAAAACAATGTTTATCAGGCTGGTTTTGACGCCTCCTGGGAAATTGATGTGTTTGGCGGCACACGTCGCGCGGCGGAAGCGGCCAAAGCGGAGGTCGGCGCCTCCGAATTTGGCCGGCGCGACACGTTGGTGACCTTGCTCGGCGAAGTCGCGCGCAATTACGTTGACGTGCGCGGTTATCAACGCCGGCTGGCAATTGCAAACGAAAACATCGAGGAGCAAGCCAGGGCGCTGACGATTACCCGCGACCGGTTCAGCCATGGGCTTACCAGCAACCTTGATGTGCAACAAGCCGGCACGCTGCTCGCCACGACGAAGGCGGAAGTTCCCACGCTGGAAACGTTGCTCCAGGCCTCGATTCATCGGCTCGGCGTTCTGCTGGGCCAGCCGCCCGGCGCGTTGCGGGCGGAATTGTCGACCGTCGCGCCCATTCCCGCCGTGCCGCCGGAAGTTCCCGTGGGATTGCCTTCCGAATTGCTGCTGCGCCGGCCCGATGTGCAACGCGCCGAGCGCCAGCTGGCCGCTGCGACGGCCAACATCGGCGTCGCGAAGGCCGATTTGTTCCCGAAATTTTTCCTCACGGGCGCTGCGGGGTTTGAAAGCGTCAGTGCGGACGACTGGTTCACGACCGGAAACAAATTCTGGTCGCTCGGACCGACGGTGCAGTGGCGGATTTTTGATGCCGGCCGCATTCGTGCCAACATCAAAGTCCAAAACACCCGGCAGGAACAGGCGCTGGCGGCCTACGAACAGACGGTGCTGACCGCGTTTGAAGACGTGGAAAACGGCCTGGTCGCATACGCGAATGAACAAATTCGGCGGCGTTCGCTGGAAGAGGCCGTGACCTCAAGTCAGAACTCACTCGAACTGGCGGACAAACTTTATGCCAATGGCCTGGCGGATTTTCTTCACGTCCTGGACGCCGAACGTTCGCTGTATCAGGCGCAGGACGCGCTCGTCCAAAGCGACCGGACCGTTTCCGCGAATCTCATCTCGCTTTACAAATCGCTGGGCGGAGGCTGGGAAACCGTGGAGAAACAACCATCACTGGCACACGCGGAAACGGCCGATCTGTCGAGATAACATTCCCTCTTACCCTCAAACACAACACATCATGAAGACCCACTTTACAAGGAAACCGACGGGCAGGCGGATTCCCATTCACTGGCCGGAAGCTGTCCGCTTCGAAGGCCTCAACATCCGGCACATCGGACTTCAACAAAGCCTTTCACATTTGCCGCAAACGTCCGGAGAAAGGTCCGGCAAGCCATGGCACTTAAAACTTCACCGGCTCACGGTCGGAAACACCAATCCTTCCCCAAAATTATTTCATCCCAACCATCGATTAAAACCATAAAAGCCAAGTAGAAAGAAAAAAACACCATGAAAACATTGCTCATTTACCAGGACCTTGCTTCCGCAGCAAGTGCAAACACTGCCCTGCAACACTCGGCGCGACGCGCGGATGTCGGTGTGCAATGGAACATCAAACAATGGCGGGTGGATATGCTGAAATACCCGCCAACCGCAGCGGAGGCACTGACGGATGCGGCAGACGCGCACCTGATTGTGTTCGTGGGTCGCTGCGCTCAATCCTTTCCATTCTGGCTGGAGCAGTGGCTCGAACATTGGGCCAAATGCCGGCAGATCGAGGACGCTGCGCTGGCGGTGTTTGGCGAAGGAAGCGCTGACGCACCCTCAATATCGGTGACACTGGAACTGTTGCAATTCGCAACCCGCCACGGCCTGAATTTTATTTGTGACGACACGATGGAGATCGTCTCGTCTTCAATCGCAGACAAGTCATCTTTTACCGAAGGCCGTCTGCACGAACGCGCGTTGGCCTCGATTACGCCGCAGACCCTGGATGCAAATACCCGCGATGCGTATCGGGGCTGGAGCATTTTCCCGAAATTTCAGTGAAGTAATGATGAGTAATCTGCCCGCCAATTCAGCGGCGTTAGGTGCGCCGGGAATCAAACCGTGCTGGACATCCAGTGCTAAAGCGGGCGTGGGAACGGCTTGTCCCATCAGTTGCCGGCTCTGGTTCACGCAACATCGGCACGGCAAAAAACGCCACCGCAGCACGACTTGCTTCCAACTTGACTCACGCCGACCACGTGGCAGACGCGGGGCGTTTGTCAGGAAGAAAAAAGCATGTGCTGAGTTTTTATATCCCGCAAGTGATTGGTTTTAAATGGTGCATCCGGAGGGACTCGAACCCCCAACCTTCTGATCCGAAGTCAGAAGCTCTATCCAATTGAGCTACGGATGCGCCGCAGCTATTTTGCAAATTTCCCGGCCGGAATCCAGATTCTTCCTGCGCCGCGCCGTGCGTTGACTTGGCGTGACGGTTTGTTAGCGTGCCCTGCGACATCTCATGAAGCTGCTCAGCCGCCTTTTCAAAATTTTGTCCGGGGTCCAGTCGGGTGCCGGGGAGGAAATCAGCCGCCTCGAACACGGCGCGCATTTCTGCGTGCTGGTGGCCAAAAGTTTTGTCCGCAACCGTTGTCCGGTGCGCGCGGCGGCGCTTTCCTTCACCACCCTGCTGGCGCTCATCCCCATGCTCGCCGTGGCCATCAGTGTCACGAGCAGTTTGCTGAAGAAAGAAGGCGAGGATAAAATCTACGGGTTCATTGACAAGGCGGTCTCCAACTTGATGCCGCCCGCAAGACTCGACACGAACAATGACGGTGTGGCGCTTAATTTATCTCCTAAATTATCCATCCCGCTCACACTGACCAACGCCGTCGCCGACACCAACCTGGTCACGACCGCCGCCCCTTCGGCGGCCACAACCAATCCATCCGCAACGGCGGCGGCACCACCCGCCGAGGGCGGCGAACGCGTGACGGTCGCGCAAAAAGAGGCGGCCAAATACATCCACGAATTCATTCAGAACACGCAAAGCGGCAAGCTGGGGGTGGTCGGCATGCTGTTGCTGGTGTTCGTCGCCATCCGGATGCTTGCGAACATTGAGGAGACGTTCAACGACATCTGGGGCGTGACCCGCGGGCGGCCCTGGATGGCGCGCATCATCCTGTATTGGGCGACCATCACGCTCGGCCCGTTGCTGATCGCGGGCGCGCTCGGGCTGGCGAGCAGCCCGCTGCTGGTCGCCACCAGGGGTGCCGTCACCGACACCCTCGTCGGCAGTTTCGCCTTTCAACTGCTGCCGCTCGTCGTCCTCTGGCTGGCCTTTGCGCTGGCCTATCAATTGGTGCCGAACACCAAAATCCATTTTAGCGCGGCAGTGGTCGGCGGCATCGTCGGCGGAACGTTATGGCATTTAAACGGCGTCCTCGGTTTTCTGTTCGTCTCGCGCGTCGCCAGCTACAGCAAAGTGTATGGCAGCCTGGGCCTCGTGCCGGTGTTCATGGCGGGACTGTATTTCTCGTGGTTGATCCTGCTGTTCGGTGCGCAGGTCGCCTACGCGTTCCAGAACCGCCGGTCGTATCTGCAGGACAAGCTGATTGAAAACGTGAACCAGCGCGGACGTGAATTCATCGCCCTGCGCCTGATGACCTGCATCGGACAGCAGTTCAACGGCGGTCAGCCGCCGCTCTCGCTCCCGAAAATCTCCCTGGAGTTGGGCGTTCCGTCCCGACTGGTGCAGCACGTGATACAGCCGTTGCTCGTCGCCCGCCTGGTCGTGGAAACCGGCGGCACAGAACCGGGGTTTGCGCCCGCCCGCCCGCTCGACACGATCACCGCCTACGACATCCTGCATGTGATGCGCACCGGCAGCGGACAGGAGCTGCCTCTGCGCGATTGTCCGGTGCGGACGGAGGTTTATGGTGAGTTTGCACGCATTGAGAAAGCCGAGCGCGAGGCGGCCGCGTCCCTCACGATGCTCGCACTCGTCAACCGCGCCCAGGCCAAGCTGACCTCGCCGGAGTCGGAAAAGCAAATCAGCGCGCCAACGGTGCTACACTCTGCGGAGATATCGCCCGCAACGGTTTCACCACTGCCGGGTGCGGGCAAGACCGTCGTCCCGGCTTCGGTGGAAATCGAAACTGAAATCGTCACACCGCCGCCCGCCGGCACCCCGTCCGGACCCAAACGCACCCTACCCGCGCCTGACAAAGAGCGGGAGTTTCCCTTGTGAGTCGTAGCGTCGGGCTTCCAGCCTGACATAGAGGGCGGGCGTCTCGCCGCCCGGGAAAATAAGCCCATAGCAGCAGGCGTTCTAAATATTTCCGAGGCCAATATTACGGGAGTGGGGTTTTCCGCCGGGCGAGACGCCCGGCCCTGCGGCAGGCGAGGACGCCCGCCGCCACCAGCCTTACCAGTCCTTGACCGGCTTCCGGCTGTCCCGGGGTTTTCCGTCCGGCTTTGGCTGCAAAAGCTGTTCGTCGCCCTTTTGCGCGTCCAGCAATCGCTTCGCCTCCTCCGGCGTCATCTGGCCGGGCGCCATCGGCTGGCCTTCGCCTTTTTGGTCCTCCGGCTTCTCGCCTTCCTTTTTCTCCGGTGAAGCCTTTGGCTGCTCCTGCGGTTTTTGCGGTTCGTCCTTTTTCTGCTCGGCCTGCTTTTGTTCGTCCTGCTTCTTTTGCTCCGGCGATTTCTGCTGCTCCGATTGATTCTGTTGATTCTTCTGTTGTTGCTGTGACTGGTCCTTTTGATTTTGTTGCTGGTTTTGCTGCTGCTGATTCTGTTGTTGTTGCTTGAGCAGTTCCTCCAGCCTTTTCAACTTCTCGTCTTCGGGATACGCTTTCAGGCCGGTCTGCACCCGTTCGAGCGCCGCCGGGATGTTGTTGGAAATATAGAGCTGCGCGCCGCTGTGAAAAAAATCATCGGCGGGCGCGAGCTGGGCGCAGATTTTCTGCGCGGCGCACAGCAGCAGACTAAGGCTGATGAGGAGTGGCAATCGCATCAATGTCCTTCAATTTTTTGGTGAACTCTTCAAACTGTTTTTTCGCGACAGAATTTTGCAAAAGCTGTTCCATGATTTCGACCGCGCGATGATAATTCCGTTGCCGCACCGCCGCGTCCGCGTCGCCCTTTGCCCGGCGCATCGCCTCGCGGAACGCCTTGATCTGCTCCACGCCATTCTTGGCGAACGCCAGATTGAAGGCGGCGTCCACATCGTTCGTGTTGAGAGTAACGGCGCGCTCATAACTCTTGATGGCCGTCTCCCAGGTTTCCTGCAAGCCGTCGATATCCTTGGCCGCCGCGCCCATCCGATACTGGGTGTTGCCCAGATTGTAATAAGCCTGCTGTTGCAATTTCAAATCCGGCGCCGCCGTCACCAGCGTGAACATCTTCACCGCCTCGTCAAAATTGGTGCCGCGATACGCCGCCGTGCCCGCGTTGAAAACCAGCCGCAGGTCGTTGGTATAAATTTGCGCCAGCCGCTCGTATTCCTGTACGGCATTCGTGTAATTGCCGGCCTTGTAATCTCGCAGCGCATCCGCAGGCGAGGCAAGCGCGGAGTTTGACAGCAGCAATATCGCAACCAGCGCCGCTGCTGCGGAAGATTGGGCGTTGGATGTTGGATGTTGGATGTTGGATGTTTTAGCGCCCTTCCGCTCACCTCTCCGCTCCGGCGACAGCATTTCCGCCAGCAACAATAAAATTGCCGCCATGAGCGGCCAGTGAAATTGTTCATGATAACGCCGCACCAGTTTTTCCTGTCCCTCCGACTTCGGCAGCGGTTCCAGCCCGCGTTCGTAAAGCGTGTTGATTGTATCCGCTCCGCGCAACGGCAGATAGAACCCGCCGGCCGCTCCGGCGATCTGCTGGAGCAGCGGCTCATTCAGCTCGGACTTCACCACGTTCCCTTGCGGATCACGCACGTAATCGGAATTTCCATTGCTGTCGGGAACTTGCACCAGCGTTCCCTCCGCCGAGCCGATGCCGATGGTGAAAATTTTCAGCCCCGCATCCGCCGCCTTCTGCGCCGTCGCCATAGCCCCTTCGTCATTGTCTTCGCCGTCGGTTAATATGACCAAAACTTTGTAATGATCTTTCTCCTTGAATGCCGTCAGCGCCGTGTCAATCGCCGCGGCCAGGGCCGTGCCGCCCCGCGGAATTGAATTTACATCCAGCGCCGACAAGCTCTGCTGGAAGGCCGTGTTGTCAATCGTCAGCGGACATTCCAGAAACGCGTCGCCCGCGAACGCCACCAACCCCATGCGATCCGTGCCGGCTTTTTGCAGCAGCTCCTGCACGGCAAGCTTCGCGCGTGCAAGACGGTTTGGGGCGATGTCGGTGGCGAGCATGGACTTTGACGTGTCCACCGCCACCACAATGTCCAAGCCGCGCTGTTCGACCTGCTGCAAATCAAATCCACGCTGCGGCCGCGCCAGCGTGACGACCAAAAAGGCCACCGCCAGAATCAACAATGCCTGCCGTAGCTTCCGCCGCGCCGGAGAAATTCCCATCGTCAACTGCGACAGCAATCGCGCCTCGACGAATTGGGTCAGCAACTTCTGCCGCGCCCGCTCCGCCCACCAGAAAAACAGCCAGAGCGCCGGCGGAATCACCAGCAGAAGCCATAATAAATTGGGGTGTTCGAATCTCATACTATTGACAAGTTAGTAGTCAGTAGTCGGTAGTCAGTAGTTTCCAGCACGCGTCCAGTTGCACTTGCTACTAACCACTGACTACTGACTATTGACTTGGATAATCTTATCATGGAAGCCTCCGAAACACAGTTTGCCCCAGCACCAGTTCGATGAGCAACAGGGCCAGCCCACCCAAGACGAACCACGGAAACAGTTCCTTGAACTCCGTGTATTTGTTGATCGTCGCCTCGGTCTTTTCCAGCTTGTCGATCTCCGCATAGATCTGCCGGAACCGTTCCGCATTGTCGGCGCGATAATACTTCCCTCCGGTGGCGTCCGCGATTTTTTGCAGCGTATCCTCGTCCACATCCACCGGCACATTTTGATAGACGGTCTGGCCGGTGTAGGGATTTCGCCCGACGGGCATCGGCGCCGTGCCCTGTTCGCCAATGCCGATGGTATAAACTTTTATGCCGAGCGCACGCGCCGCATCAGCCGCCATGAGCGGCTGGAGTTTGCCCGCATTGTTTTGTCCATCCGTCATCAGGATCACGATTTTGCTTTTGGACTTCACCTCGCGCAAGCGGTTCACCGCCGTGCTGAGACCGTCGCCGATGGCGGTTTGATTCTGATTGATGGAACCGATTTCCAGCCGGTCAAGGTTCTCCTGCAAAAATTCATGGTCCAGCGTCAGCGGCGTGGCGATGTATGCCTGTGACGCGAACACCACCAACCCGATGCGGTCATTCGGACGTTCATCAATGAACTGCTTCAACACCGAACGCGCCATGTTAAACCGGTTCACGCGCCCGCCTTTGACCACGAAATCCTCCGACAACATGCTGCCCGACAAATCAAACGCCACGGCGATGTCCACGCCGCTTGCCTTCACCGTCGTGCCGCTCTTCGTCAAGCGCGGCTGCGCCAGCGCCACGATGAGAATGGCCAGGCTCAACCAGCGCAATGCCGCCAAAAATACGCCCGCCCGCGACCGGCGGGCGCTGGTCAATCCCGCCACCAGCTTCACCGACGAATACAGAAAGGCCGGGGAACGGCCACGCCGACCCTTCAGCCACGCCAGCACTGGCAGCAGCAACAGCAGCAACAGAAAATATGGATGGGCAAAAGTCATCTGGGGTCTGGAGTCTGGGGTCTGGAGTCTGGAGTTTCGATGTGTGGCTCGGTTTCCTCGACCAGTTTCACAGCGGAACCGTGCAGCCCGCGCAGTTCAGTTTCTCTAGGTTCATACTTGGCGAACTTCACGAGATCGCAGCTTTCCAGAAAGTTACCGAGGCTCTCCTTCTGTTCCGCTGCCAGCAGGTCCGTGCTGCTCAACTCGCGCAGAAATTCCTCTGTCGTCCGTTCCGGCGCGCGGAAATTGAACCGCTCTTCCAGATAAGCCCGCGCCGTGTCGGAAACTGCGATGACAAACGGTTTTGGCTGCGCGATCAGCGCCAGCGCTTCGTCCAGTTTTTGTTTCGCGCGGACATGCGCCGGAACCGGCGGCACAAACTCGACCTGCGAACGCCGCTTCTGCCACCAACGCCAGAAGATGGCCGCAACCACAACGATGAGCACGACTGCCAGCACCCACCACAACCAGGCCAAGCCGCTCGAAATCTCGATCGGCGGCTTGATGTCGCGGATGTCGTTGGCGACGGCTGAAGATGTTTGATTCGTGGCCATGCTTTAGTGGTTACGACCGCCCTCACCCTGACCCTCTCCCCCGGGGAGAGGGAACAGCGATTGGACGCTGCGAATTCTTAGAAAGTCAATCGGTCTGTCACCGCGCTTTGCCCCGTGGAAACGAAACGCAAACGAACTGCGTGACACCCTTGCAACACCAGGAGATGGCGCGCGTTTCTCCCTCTCCTGGGGGAGAGGGCCGGGGAGAGGGCGCTCATTAGACATATTATTGCCTCGTGGTTTCATCCGCGCAGCCTCCGTTTCTCCCGCGTCTCAAAAAATTTCCCCAGCGTCGCGCCGTAAGCCTCGTTCGTGCGCAGCTGGATGGAATCGATCCCCGATGAGCGGAACTGTTTCGCCAGATCGGCGATCTGTTTCTGCTGGCGCAAGGCAAATGCATCGCGGCTGCTCGTGCTGCCAGTATTTACCTCCAGAATCTCCCCCGTCTCCGCGTCTTCCAAAATCAGGCGTCCCAGCGCGGGCAGTTCCAATTCATGCTTGTCCGTGATCTGCACCGCCACCACATCGTGCTTGCGATTCAACATGCGCAGCCGGGTTTGCGTCAACTTTGGCAGCGGACCAACCGAGTCGGCCGAAATAAAGTCGGACACCACCACCGTGATCGCGCGATGCGCCGTGACGCGCGCCATGAATTCCAATGCGTTCACCAGATTCGTCCCGCGCCGTTTCGGCTCGAAGAACAGCACCTCGCGGATGACGCGCAGGACGTGGCTGCGGCCCTTGCGCGGTGGGATGAATTTTTCCACCTCATCGCTGAAGAGGATGAGGCCCACCTTGTCGTTGTTGCGGATGGCGGAGAAGGCGAGCACGGAGGCGATCTCGGCGGCGAGTTCGCGTTTGGACTGGTCGCGCGAACCGAACAGGCCCGACCCGCTCACGTCCACCACGAGCATGAGCGTGAGTTCGCGTTCCTCGACGAACTTCTTGATGAACGGATGATTCATCCGCGCGGTGACGTTCCAGTCGATCGCGCGCACGTCGTCGCCGGGCTGGTATTCGCGCACCTCGTCGAAGTTCATGCCCTGGCCCTTGAAGACGGAATGGTATTGGCCCGCGAGCGTTTCGGTCACGATGCGGTTCGTGCGCAGCTCGATCTGCCGGATTTTTTTGAGAATCTCGCGGGGGATCATAAGGCGCGTGGTGCGTGATGCGTGATGTGTGATGGAAAAATCCCGGCTTGCGTGACTGAATCAACGTAATAAATTAAATCCATGTCCGTGAAAAAATTCTTTACGGCGGCGAAAAAACTTCCGTTCGAAGAACGGGTTGAACTTGCGCACCGGCTCTGGGATGAATTTATGGATGGCTTCCAAGACTGGCAAGCGCCGCCGATTCCAAAAGGAAAATGCCCCTGGAAAACTTTGAAGGCCGAGATTGATGCCAAGTTAAGCCGCACTGACCGCCTCGAACTGGCGCAGCAAGTTTGGGGCAATATTGTCGAAAACGGATACGACCCCGAACTCACGCCGGAACAAATTGCAGAGCTGAACCGGCGCACGGAAGACGCGCTAAAGAATCCCGGACGCGGCAAGCCGATTGAAGAAGTCTTCGCTGAAATTGAGAAACGCTTTGCCGACCGCCGGAAAAACCTTGCTTGCGCGGTCAAATCAAAGGAGTAAATTGCCGCCATGAGTGCGACTGAAATCCTTGAAGAACTGCGCCGGATGCCCGAACCGGAACGTCGTGAACTCATTGAAACCATTGATTTGGAATTTGGCGGTTTCAACGATGAGCCAACACCGGAACAAATCGCGGAATTTGACCGACGCGGTGACGAACTGCGGCGCAATCCAGCCAGCGGAATTCCGTGGGAACAGGTTCGTGCTGAAATGAAGGAACGAATCAAGGCCCGCTCATGCGCCGCCAAATAATTTTTGACACGGAAGCCCGGCTGGAATTTGAAGATGCGGTGATTTGGTATAATACGCAGCAGCCCGGTTGGGGTGATCGTTTTGAATCCGAAGTTTATGCAGCTTTTCAACGCATCCTTGCGCACCCGGAGCGATTTAGAGCGGTTAGCAGGAAAACTCGCCAAGCCCGAGTCGAAGTCTTCACGAAATACAGCATTTATTTTCGGGTCGAACCTGACTTCATCGGCATTGTTTCCGTTTTCCACGCCTCGCGCAATCCAGCGGAACTGCGTCGGCGACTGAAGTGAACGGAGCGCGGGTCTGCGAACCGCAGCCATGGTGCAAGCCAGGACGCGTTCGGACGTTTTCACATTCTGGAATAAGCGGAAGTGCTGCGGCTCAGAGAGCCGCGCTCCGGTCGCGAATGCGGTCACAAGGCGGTTCGTGCGCAGCTCGATCGGCCGGATTTTTTTGAGAATCTCGCGGGGGATCATGGGAAAATTAATCTAAAGCAATGTCGTCCAGCGTCCGGAACATGACATGGGCATCCACGAAACCAAGTTGAGCGTGCCGAAAAGCTCCGGGCAAAGTGCCAACAATGCGGAAACCGAGTTGCTGCCAAAGCCGCACTGCCGCCTGGTTCGTGGAGACTACAAAATTGAATTGCATCGCGCGGAATCCAAGTCTGCGAGCTTCGCGAAGACAGTGGTCGCCCATGTGCCTGCCAACTCCCAGTCCGCGTGCCGCAGGCGAAACCATGAACGCGGCATTGGCGATATGTGAGCCAAGCGCCGGCTGATTGGGCTTGAGAATATACGTGCCCACAACGCGTCCTTCACGCTCCGTAACGTAGGTGTGAGTATCGGAACGAAACCAATACGCCATAGCATCTGCGCGCGGCATCTGCGGGTCAAAAACGTAGGTGTCGCCTGAAGCAATGACAGTGTGGAATATCTCCCAAATGGCATCTCTGTCAGATTGATTTGCGAGTCTTGTAATCATTGTTTAGCAAAGCTGTGACGAAATATCTGCGCCGTCATTGGTTTGCCTGATGGCTTCGGGACGGAATCCTGCTGAAATTCTCAGACGGGCACACGCTGCCGCCGCTTCCGTCACGATGCGGTTCGTGCGCCGCTCGTTCGGCCGGATTTTTTTGAGAATTTCGCGGGGAATCATAGGACAGGATATTCTTCAATCGTGCGACCATTTTGATCTGCCCGCCATGCTTTTTGCAACTTCCAAGGGCTCTCCTTGGACTCTCGGCCAACTGTGTAGTGATAGATGGATGAATCACCACTCTTCCCGTAATTGAAGGTTACAGAGTTTGGGTTTGGTTCCGGTGTGGCAGTTGTTCCGCGATCGTCTTTTGAAAAGCCGGGCAACTGGCCGTTTTCCTTCAGGTCATGCAAGAATTTACCCGCCCCTTCCAAATCTTCATCAACCAGTGGACCGACGCTGGTCTGTTTGAGATACATCATGCCTTTTGGAAAGTCGAAGGTCACAAGATGCCGCGCCAAAAATCTCAATCCAATTATGTTTCCACTATTTCCAACAAGGAGGTTCGTGTAGATTTCGCCGTCCCAAACCCATTCCGGCACTTTCACCATTCCAGAATCTTGTCCACTCACCGTGCCTTTTTCGACGAAGCCATCAGAAAAGCATGCCAGATCAATTAGCGAGTTGGTGCCTTTTCCTCCGGTCAGGCTGACGTGATTCATATGAGGACGGCCTCCCTTGAATGTAAGCGGATAGGCTTTGCCGAGTTCAGCGGTATTCAGGTTGTCAGAGTTTAAAAAGCGCATCTTCCCGGCTTCAAAATCCAGTTGGATGCAATAGTGCTTCAGGCAGTCCATGCCGAGAATCCCCATGATGGGGCGGCCTGCAAGAGATGAATTGCCTTTGAAATCATAGGTGCAGATGTCGCTACCCATCACCAGTCGCGTGCTTCCTAAATAGAGATTAGGTGTGGCATAGCGGCCTGACCCCGTGTTAACGCCCCAACTTGAAATTGATGTTGTGCCAAGCCGTTTTCCCAATTTTGGCTCCAGTGATTTGTCGAATAACGTTCCTCCAGATCCGGTGTCCACATCAAATGGCAACTCTTCACCGTTCTCCAGTCGGAGCGTAATAAATAACACGCCTCCACGCCCTGCACTTTTGTTGATGGTTGCATCGGCGGGCAATTCAGACGCTGAAGCAATTGCGGTTGGATGATGAGTTGTTACGCAAGAACACAAGAACAGCAGACTCAAAATTGTGCCGAGCGCGCGAACTTTCAAGTTTATTTTCATCACGGCACGGGCAGTGAACAGCATTAAACCATCACCAACCCCAACGGGGTTGTGGCGATGGCCTCGCGCACCAGGAGGCAGCAGAACAGCCGCAACCACGTTGCGGTTGGTGAAAATTGTGGGGCGGTGACCCAGGGCAGCTCGGTCCGAGCCGGACCGGCCAACCTCGCAACCCTGGGCTTTGGGACGGAATCCCGTTGGGATTCGCACGCAGCCGCGCTCCGCCAAATCCGCCACGATGCGGTTCGTGCGCAGCTCGATCGGCCGGATTTTTTTGAGAATCTCGTGGAAAATCATTTTTATGGCGACGGAGAGCGATAAATTAATTCGTTGGTTGGCGAAGTCATCCAGTTTGTATCCATATCACTGAATGCTCGAAGCCAAATAGTCCCGTGGTCTTGTCGCATCTCACTATTAACCGTGTTTGTTCCGCCAATCTTTAGTGAATGAACAACTGCGTTAAAGTTTGAAATGGAAAGAGCAACGGCATCTTGGTTGTTCGTAAATACTGGTTGAGCAACGCGAAAGAAGACCATCACACCTTGGTCAACACCGAATCTGTCCATGATGATATATGGTGTTGAATCCTGCTGGCCTCGCGTCACGGCGCTACCCCATTTATCGTTGGCAAAGATTTGAGTCAGCACGGCGTAGCCATGCGGACTTGATGTGCTTTCAAGCCGCAATCCAGAAAAATTTGTGACATTCATTCCAGCACGCACAGGTTCAATCGAAATTCCTGCGTTGGCGCTGTCAGGCGTGCCGTCTGTTGCCGAATCGGGAATCAAAAACTGAAAGCTTTCAGAATTACTATTCACAAGATGGTTCTGAAGAATCCAATCCTTCGGCGTATCAAAGGTCACCAATTTTCCGGCGGGCGAATTTGAAGATTCATTTCGAGGCTGATCGTGTTTCACTTGCCCACAGCCGCAAATCAAAAGAGCAACGAGCGTTGCGCTCAATGGCAGCAATCTGTTGGCAGTTCGATTCACGCTGGTTTGCATTCTGCATTTTTCATTTTCAATTCTACATTCACCTCACGGCACAGGCAGTTCATCAAAGATTTTCTGGATGACCGTTTCGCTGGTCTTTTCCTCGGCCTCGGCTTCGTAGGTGATGGCCACGCGGTGGCGCAACACGTCCATGCCGATGCTCTTCACGTCCTGCGGCGTCACGTAGCCGCGGCCTTTCAGGAACGCATAGGCCTTGGCCGCCAGCGTCAGCGCGATGGTCGCGCGCGGCGACGCGCCGAGCTGGATGAAATCCTTCACCGCGATCTTGTAATGGTCCGGGTCGCGAGTGGCGCAGACGAGGTCCACGATGTAATCCTTCACCTTGTCGTCCACGTAAATGTCGTTGATGACTTCGCGCGCCTTGAGAATCTGTTGCGGCGTGACGACGGCGCTGCAGGTGGGCGTGCCGCTCGTTTTCGCCATCACTTCGAGAATCTGCCGCTCCTCGGCTCGGGACGGGTAACCGATCTTCAATTTCAACATGAAGCGGTCCACCTGCGCTTCGGGCAGCGGATATGTGCCTTCCTGCTCAATGGGATTCTGCGTGGCGAGCACGAGGAACGGTTCGTCGAGCTTGTAGGTCTGGTCGCCGATGGTGACCTGCTTTTCCTGCATCGCTTCGAGCAACGCGCTTTGCACCTTGGCGGGCGCGCGGTTGATTTCGTCGGCAAGGACGAGGTTGGCAAAGACCGGGCCTCTGCGCGTGGTGAACCCGCCGGATTGCGGATTGTAAATCTGCGTGCCGATGACGTCGGCGGGCAGCATGTCCGGCGTGAATTGCAGGCGCGAGAATTTCACGCTGATGCATGCAGCCATGGATTTCACGGCGAGCGTCTTGGCGAGACCGGGCACGCCTTCGAGGAGGACGTGGCCGTTGGCGAGCAAACCGATCACCAGCCGTTCGGTGAGATAATGCTGGCCGACGATGACCTTGCCGAGTTCACTAAATAGCGGCTGGGTGAAGCTGCTGGCTTCCTTGACCGCTTCGTTGATGGCGTTGATTCCTGTATTCATGTTTTCGTAACCGTTTTTCGTGGACGCAAATCTGACAATCAGCTTGCCGTCGTGTTCAACCAAAAAAACATCCAAATTCCAAGCTCCAACATCCAGAGAAGCTCCAAACTTCAATCTCCCATCGGCCGTCGCAGCTATTTTTGAAACTTGGCGCTTGGAATTTCTCTGGATGTTGGAGGTTGGTGCTTGGAGCTTTTGTTTCGTTCATGCGCCCGGCAAAACCTCCACCTGTTTCGCCGGCAGCCAGCCGGTTTTTCCCGTGGCATCCGCCACCTGCACCCAGCCCTCGCGGCGGCTCAACACGGATAGTTCCGCGCCATCGCGGGCGGTGAACGCGCTTTGCGCATCGTCAAACGGCCCGCTGCGCCCGATCACGTTGTCCGCAACCACCACCGCGCTGGCGTTGGAAAAATGATTCGCCGCCTGCAAGCTCAGAACAATGCCGGAGAAAATCGTCAGCACAACAAAAGTCCGGGTCGCGGTTTTCAACTTCGGGGCCAGCGCGGGCCGGAGCTGTCGCGCGATGAGCAACGCGAACGTCAGCCAGAACAACACCGCCGTGAGCATGGCGCCTTCGTTGAGCGTGAGTGCGCCGACCCAGCTTTGCCAGCGGCTTTCATGCAGCGTCACGCCCTGCACCTGGTTGCGGGCGAATGCCAGATTCGCGCGCAGTTCCGCATCACGCGGAGACAACTGGCCGGCGTGCTGATACGCGGCGATGGCCTTGCCCAGATGGCCGGACTTGAATTCCGCGTTGCCGTAGTTGAACAGCACCGCCGGCGAAATGGCGCCGGACTGCAAAATGGTTTCGTAAGCCTTCGCCGCTTCGGGGAATTTGCCCTGGGCATAGAACCGGTTCGCAGCCGTAAAATCCGAGGTGGCATCCGCCGCGAAAAGGTTGCCGGCGCAAACCAGCGCGAAGAGCAAAACCAAAATTCCGTAGCAGCCGAGGTAACGAGGCTCAAATTGGAATCGGCAATCGGCCATCGGCCATCGGCAATTAATTTGAGCCTCCTCACGTCGGCTGCTACGAGGAAAAAAGTTTTTCACGCTTCCACCTCCTGGAGTTCGCCGATGGTTTTTTCCAGGCGCGCCGCGACGGAATTCAATTCGCCGCTGCCACGCACGGGCGCATATCTTGCCTGGTTGCAGAGCTGGAACAGTTCGCGCAGGTCGTCCAGCGTCGTCTTGGATGCACCGCGCAAAATCGGATGTTCCTCAATCACGTTTTCCGTGATGGCCGACGCCGGGCAATCCAATCGCTCACCGAGCTGCTCCTGCAACAGCCGGAACAGGGTGGCGAAAAATTCATCGGATTTGTTTTCCGCCGCGTATTGATGCAGATCGCCCAGGCCGTCGCGCACGAGCTGGGCGACGGCACGTTGACGGCGCAGGCGCGGATTGTTCGCCAGATTGTCCGCGCGTTTGCGCCAGATGAACGCGGCGAGAAAGGCAACCACCGGCAGGCTTTGCACCGCCAGAAATGCCGGCGAGGTGATCAGCGGCGCGCGGCGATGCACGAGCGTTCCCGGATTTTCCTTGATGGGCAGGATGTCCTGCGGCGTCGCGGGGGATTCCGCATTTGAATTTTTATTTCCCGCAATGGTCGGCAGCGGCGTCGCGCCGGCGGAATGCACCACCAGCGGCGTGGCCGGCTGCGTCAGTGTGTGATACGCGCCATCGTCGGGATTGAAGAACGAGAAGGTGAACGGCGGCAGTTCATGCACGTCGGAGTTCAGCGGCGAGACGATCTGCTCGAACGTCTTGATCCCCTGAAATCCGAACTGATCGGAGTTGGTGACGTTCGAGGTCGGCGGAAACGTTTTGAAATCGCGCCACGCGTTCTGCGCCGGCAGCGTGACGGCGTTGAGCGCGCCGCGCCCGGAGATCTGCACACGCATCGTGATAGGATCGCCCACGGTGAGATTGGTCGGTCCGGCCGTGACGTTCAACGAAAAGTTGCCGATGGCGCCGTTGAAATCCGCCGGCACTTTCTCCGCCGGCAACGGCAGCGCCTGAACCGTGATCTGATCCGACGCAAGCGTGACCTGCCGTTGTTCGCCCTGATTGAAGAACTGGCGGATAAATTGATCGCCGCCCTGATTCTGCGACGGCAGCACCACCACGACGCTGGCGGTGAACGGGCCCAGTGTGAGCGCGCCCGATTTCACCGCGGTGAGCGGCAGCAAAATTGGGATGACGTTGTAAACGCGGTTGCCAACCTGCGCGCGGCCGCGCTGGCCTTCAATCATTTTCCCGACACTGAAGCCCTCGGCGGGCGTTCCGGTGAACTGGAAGTTGCCGAAATTCTGCACGTCGTCCCGGAGATACAATTCCACCCGGCCGATGACGGTCTGGCCCGAATAAACCTTCTCGTGCGGAAGAGCCAGTTTGATAAACGCGACCTCCGAACCGGTATTGATGGTCGTGGCGGAGGGCGCACTGGGTTTTTGCACCGCCAACCGAAGCGGTTCAGTCGAGAGCCGCTGTCCGTTCACATCCGCCGTCAGCGCGGGGATGGTGAATTCGCCGGTGCGCAGCGGGGTGATGGAAAACGTGACCGTGACCGTCGAAGTCATCTGGCCGTTGATGATGCTGACGTTTTGGGCACTGCCCGACTGCACGATCCGCAGGCCCGGCACTTCCGGCGTCGGCAGGTTGTTGGCCTTCCCGCCTTCGAAGGCCAGCGACATCGTCGCCGTCTCGCCCATCATGATGCTGTCGCGGTCCAGCGATGCGGTGAAGCTCGCCGCGTCCGCCGGGGCGGAAAGGAAAACCAGCGCCGCCGCAAATAACACGGCAACGGTCCGGGAAATGAAACGGTTCAACTTCATCGTTTGATGCACACGATCACCAAGCCCATAGTTTTCCGAAAAAATAAGACAGGGGCACGCGAAAAATGTTCACAATTCGCCGGCAAGGTTGGCTGGTTTTAACCGTCCTGTCCACAACTGCCGGTCCGCCGCGACAAACTGCTCGCGTTGACTGCGCGGCGTCGGCATATTGCGCGGCGAATATATGCTGGGTTTTCTTTTCAAGGTCTGGGGTTTGGCCAGGCCCTACCGCGCGCGGCTTTTCATCGGAGTGGTGACGGGCATCCTCAACGGGCTGCTCTCTCCGCTGTTGATCGGGACGGTCATGTTTGTCTATGGTGCGGTCTTTCCCTCGGCGGATTCCGAGGCGACACGAAAACTACCGATGAGACTGCCCGGGTTCGTGCAGGATTGGTTCGGCGACGTGCGCCATGCGTTGACCAGCGGCGTTCAATCGCATCACTGGACCATCTATCTGCTCGTCGCGGCGATTCCCTTCGTCATGCTGCTGCGCGGGATTTCGGGTTATCTGAACGTTTACTTTCTGCAATGGACGGCCACCCGGAGCATTGCAGATTTACGGACGCGGCTGTTCGCGCACCTGTTGAATCTGTCGGCCGGCTTCTACACGCAAAACTCCTCCGGCCAGCTCATCTCCCGCGTGATCGCCGACACTCAGGTGCTGCAGCTCATTTTGAGCAATGCGACCTCGGTGATCATCCGCGACCCGGTGACCCTCGTCGGCATCCTGGGATTTTTGTTCTACCAGCAGCCGAGGCTCACCCTGATCTCCCTCATTGCACTGCCGGTGTGCGTGATTCCCATCGCGATCTTCAGCCGCAAGGTCCGTCGCAACAGCAAGGCCATGCAGGCGCAGTCCGCCGAATTGACGCAGATCATGAGCGAAGCCTTCACCGGCCATCGCATCGTCAAGGCTTACAATCTGGAAGCCATCGCGGCGGAAAAATTCCGCCTCACGGCGCGCCGGATCGTCAGCCACTTCATGAGGAACATCCGCGCGGTGGAAATCCCGGGGCCGCTGATTGAATTTTTCGGATCGTGCGGCGTCGCCTTCGTGTTGCTGTATTTGATCAATCATTCGCAATCCAGCCAGCCAAACTCCATAGATTTCATCCAGCTGGTCGCTTCCATTTTTGCCATGTATCAGCCGCTGAAAAACATCACGCGGCTCCAAAACCAACTGGTCCAGGCGCGTGCCGCCAGCGAACGCGCCTTCGCCCTGCTCGCCCTGGAAAGCACCGTGCCCGAACCCGCCCAGCCGCGCCTGCTGCATGCCCAGAACGCCGACATCGAGTTCGACCATGTCGAATTTTCCTACGGCGAAACGATTGCCCTGCACAACATCAACCTCCCCATCAAGTCCGGCCAGCTGGTGGCGCTCGTCGGCTCGAGCGGCTCCGGCAAGACGACGCTCTCCAACCTGCTGCTGCGCTTTTATGATCCGCAGCGCGGCGAGGTCCGCATCGGCGGCGTGGACATCCGCGAATTCACCACGCGCGACCTGCGCAACCAGATCGCCGTCGTCACGCAGGAAACCGTGCTGTTCAACGACACCATCGGGCAGAACATTGAGTTGGGCCGTCCCGGTGCCACCAAGGAAGAAATCATCGCCGCCGCGCAACACGCCCATGCGCACCAGTTCATAACGGAAAAGCCCGAAGGCTACGACACCGTCATCGGCGAAAAGGGCGTGATGCTGTCCGGCGGCCAGCGCCAGCGCCTCGCCATCGCCCGCGCCGTGTTGCGCAACGCGCCGATCCTGATCCTCGACGAGGCCACCAACGCGCTGGACACTGAATCCGAACGCGCCGTGCAGACCGCGCTGGACGAATTGATGAAGGGCCGCACGACGCTGTGCATCGCGCACCGGCTCTCGACCATCCTGCACGCCGACCTGATTGTCGTCATGGACCAGGGCCGCATCGTGGAGACCGGCCGGCACGACGAACTGGTCGCCCGCGGCGGCGTTTATCAAAAACTTTACGAACTCCAGTTCCGCGACTAATCTGCCGGTTCAATTTTTCAAAAATGAGCGATAAAATCCCCTACCTCGACCTTCCCGCGCAGATCCGCAGCGTGCGCAAAGAACTGGACGCCGCCATCGCCCGCACCCTGGATAGCTGCTCGTTCTGCCTCGGGCCGGACGTGGTGCAGTTCGAAAAGGACTTCGCGAAGTTCGTCGGCGCGGAACATTGCGTCGCCTTCAACAGCGGCACGTCCGCGCTGCATGTGGCGCTGCTGCTGCTCGACATCAAGCCGGGCGACGAAGTCATCACCACGCCCTACACCTTTGTGGCGACGAGCTGGGCGATTTCTTATGTCGGCGCAACGCCGGTTTACGTGGATGTGGAAGACGGCACGATGAATCTGGATCCCAAGCTGCTCGAACGCGCCATCACGCCGAAAACCAAGGCGGTGATGCCGGTCCATCTTTACGGCCAGTCCTTCGACATTGATCCGATCCTGGAGATCTGCCGGAAACACAAGCTGCCGCTCGTGGAAGACACCGCACAGTCGCACGCGGCGACTTACAAGGGCAAAATGGTCGGCACGTTCGGCGAAATGTCCTGCTTCAGTTTTTATCCCGGCAAAAATCTTGGCGCAGCCGGCGAAGGCGGCGCGCTCGTGACCAACAATGCTGAATTTGCGAAGCGCGCGCGGTCATTGCGGGAACACGGCTCAACCGTCCGCTATTATCACGACGAAGTCGGGTTCAATTACCGTATGGAGGGCATCCAAGGCGCGGTGCTCGGCGTGAAGCTGCCGCATCTGCAGAAATGGACGAATGAACGCCGCCGCGTGGCCCATCGCTATCACGAGCTTTTGAAAGGCACGCCGCTGCAATTGCCGCTTGAGGCCGCCTATGCCGGAAGCGCCTACCATCTTTACGTCGTGCGCCATCCGCAGCGCGACCAGCTGAAGGAATATCTCGACGCCAACGGCGTCGGCTGCGCGCTGCATTATCCGGTGCCGCTGCATCTCCAGAAATGTTACGCCGGCCTCGGCTACAAAACGGGCGATTTCCCCGTCTCGGAAAAGGCCGCGCGCGAATGTTTGAGCCTGCCGGTGTATCCCGAACTGACCGATGCCCAGATCCAGCGCGTGGTGGCGGTGATCAAGGAGTTCTTCGCGAAGTGATGTTTTTGAAATGAACGGAACGCCGCGTTCACGCGGCAGAGGGTGGGAAATGCCGATCGCTGCCGGATAAATCCGCCGTCCCAGGCGCAACCAGCCGGGGTTTTATTTTTTATTTCCTTTGCCGGGAATCAGGCTATGATTCCCGCCAGTCGGAGAAACAAGGCCGGATTCAAACGAAAACCAAATAAATTTATGCCACTGACACATACAAACGACCTGTTCGCAAAAGCGCTGAAAGGCAAATACGCCCTCGGCGCTTTTAACGTCAACAACATGGAACTCATCCAGGCGATCGTCGAAGCCTGCGAAGAGGAAAAGGCGCCGCTGATGCTCCAGATTTCCAAGGGCGCGCGCCAATACGCCCATCCGACCTATCTCAAAAAACTGATCGAAGCGGCCGTCAGCCTTTCGACCATTCCCATCGCGATCCACCTCGACCACGGCGACACATTCGAGCTGTGCAAAGAGTGCATTGACGAAGGATTCACCAGCGTCATGATCGACGCCAGCCACGAGACGTTCGAGAAGAACGTGGAGATCTGCAAAAAAGTCGTGGATTACGCCCACGCCCACAACTGCGTGGTTGAAGGTGAACTCGGCATGCTGGTCGGCGCGCAGCACGACGACGGCGAAGAAGGCGGCGGCTATTCCAAGGGTGGTGCCTACACGCACCCCGACGAAGCGGTCGCATTCGTGAAAGCTTCCGGCGTGGATTCACTCGCGGTGGCGATCGGCAATTCTCACGGCGCATACAAATTCAAAGGTGAACAGCACCTCGATCTCGAACGCCTCAAGGCCATCAAGAAAGCGTTGCTCGACGCCGGCATGGGTGATTATCCGCTCGTGTTGCACGGCGCTTCCAGCGTGCCGAAGGATCTCGCCGACGAGATCAACAAATACGGCGGCAAGATGGGCACGGACACCGCCGGGGTGCCGGAAGCCGACATCGAAATCGCCCGCCGCGTGGGTTGCACCAAGGTGAACATCGACACCGACCTGCGCATGGCGATGACCGCGGCCATCCGCAAGGTATTCGCGGAAAGCCCCAAGGAATTTGATCCGCGCAAATACATGGGCCCGGCACGTGCCAAGGTGAAGGAACTTGTTCGTCACAAAGTCCGCGACGTCCTCTGCTGCGCCGGTCACGCGTTCGACTAAAATCCGTTTTCATCCAAGCCCCAAGCCATCCGGCTTGGGGCTTTTTTATTGCCGGCCCCGGCAGTGAACTTTTGTCACACTCGTGGCACACGAACCTGTGCCATAAAATTCCAGTCTCGCTCCCAGGTTGCCGCGTAACATTTTCAAAAACCATTGCTTTTACTGCCATTTTCTTCCGTCCGCACTGTTGGCATCCCCAAAGCTGAACAGTGTGTGGTTGGAACAAATAACATTTAACCAAAGGAAAATTATGAGACTCGTGAAATATGAACGACCTGGATTGGCCTGGCCGGCGTTCGGCCGGCTGGCAAACTTGCAGGACGAGCTGGACCGCCTGTTTGAATCACCCATGACGGGCTGGGCACCGGCACTGGACGTGCAAGAAGACGCCGACAACTTCAGCATCCGCGTGGAACTGCCCGGATTGAAGCGCGAAGACATCGCCGTCTCGCTGCAAGATGGCGCACTCGTCATCTCCGGTGAACGCAAGAGCGAGAAAGTGGAGGAAGGCGTCGAGGTGCACCGCCAGGAACGCTACTATGGAAAATTCCAGCGCGCCCTGACGCTGCCCGCGCCGGTCGCCGCCGGCAAGGTAAAGGCCCAATATAAAGACGGCATCCTGACTGTGACGCTTCCCAAAACCGAGGAAGCCAAGCCGAAGCAGATTGATGTTGCGGTGAACTGATCGGGTAGAAACACAAACTCCCGCGAACCCTTTCGTTCGCGGGAGTTTTTTTATTTGAAATCGGCAACCGCAAAGCCGAAATCAAAAATAAAAGCCCTGTTGCAACGCTGGAACTTGCAAGCGCTTCATCAAGCTGGAAACGGACCGGCAGTGGTTTTGATGCCTGTGGATTGTTGGTGTTCTTTCGCCGCCACCAGCCAGGGACTGGCCGGGGTGCATTCGGGTTGATGTTCCAGATCCAGGCCGCTGTGCCCGGGAACCGTGTATTTGGCGAAAAACTGATCCAGCTCCGCCGAGAGTTTCTCCACGACGCTTTTGAGCGTCGGGTCATACCGGCGGTTGGTGGTTTCGCGTGGATCCTCCTGTAAATCGTAAAGCTCGTCAGGAAACCTCACGCCCGCGTAAGGATAGCGCCGGATCAGTTTGTATCGAACTGTGTGCGCCATGCGGGCGTTGCCATATTCGCTGAACAGGGTTTGCCGCCATGCTGGAACCGGCCGGCCCCGCAGTTGGGACAGATAGGAAACGCCCGGAGAATTTATCCTGGCCGCTGTAACGGCATCAGGTGCTGCTCCGGCGATTTCCAACAGCGTTGCCCACAGATCGGGGTGGCTGATCAGATCGTCGCACGTGACGTTCTGGCGAATGCCGCCCGCAGGCCAGCTGATGATGCAAGGAACGCGGATGGATTCTTCGAGAAAATTTTGCGGGATGGTGCCGTTGCCTTTTTCCCACATCCCATGCTGGCCGGCGTTGAGGCCATGATCCGCGGTGTAAACAATCAGCGTGTTGTCCAACTGGCCGGTCGCTTCAAGCTCAGCCAGCACCCGGCCCACTTTGCGGTCCACGTTGGAGACCGCGCCGTAATATTCCATGCGCTTGTGACGTTCATTTTCCTGATTTGGATCAACCGGATTATCCGCCTTGCCGTGGCAGGCGGGAAACTGTTCATCCGGGATGTCACGAAAGGTTGCGTCCGCATACTGCTCCACCTGATCCTTCGGCGCGTCGCTGTGCGGCGAATGCGTATCCACGTAGCTGATAAACAGGAAAAATGGTTTGCCGCCGGTCGCTTCTTTCTGTTTGTGCTCCTGAAGAAAATTAATCGCCCGCCGCGTCAGCAACGCCGACTGCTGGCCTGCCTCCACCACCATGGCCCCTTGATCTGAAAAGTGCTGGACGCCCTCGTGCGGATACTGGTCCAGCCAGTAACTGAACCATCGGTCGAAGCCGGGCTTGGGTTCGCGCTCGCGTCCGCAATGCCACTTGCCGACCAGCCCGGTGTGATAGCCCGCGTTCTTGAGCAGTTCGGAAATCAGCGTCTGGCCCGTCAAGCCCGGATGCGTGAACGCGTTTTTCTTTTCCCCCAAGAAATCATGAATGCCATGTTGCGACGGCATCCGCCCGGTGAAAAACGAGGCGCGGGCCGGCGAACACACCGGGCAGGTCGTGAACGCCTGCCGCATCCTGACTCCTCTTGCCACCAGCCGATCCAGATTGGGCGTCTTGAGTTCGGAATTTCCATAGGCGTGTTGCGCCCACTGGCCATGATCGTCGGTGAGAAAGACGAGGATGTTCGGACGGGCGGGTTGGGAGCCACCGTCGGCAGTGCGACTTAATAACGGCAAAGCGGCCAGGCCTGCGCTGGCAGCCCCGGAAATTTTGATAAACTCACGTCGCGGTATTTTGTTCATACGTTTTACAGGCGCGGCTTCGACCGCAGGGGTTCTTTTTTCAGGCGCGTGGCAATCCGTTCGACTTCCGGCAGTGCATGCGCAAAAAATTTCTTGAACCCGCGGCACAGGTAATTCAATCCCGGCTCGCCATCCGGAGTGCGGATCAGCCGGTTCTTGGGACATTCACCCCAACAATCCGTGAGGTAGGCACAGGCCCGGCAATACTGCGGCAGGCTTGCGGATTTGGCCCGACCGAACTGGATCTGCTCAGGGGAGAAAACCATTGCGTCGAGCCGACCAGTCTGGATGTTTCCCAGCCGATATTCCGGATAGACATAATGATCGCACGAATAAATGCTGCCATCGTTTTCCACCGCCACACCTTTGCCGCAGTTTTCACTATAAACGCACATTTGCGACGGCAGCCCCAGATGCTGGGCCACCAGCGTTTCAAAATGATTGACCATCACCTTGCCAATGTCCTGGCTCAACCAGCGGTCAAATACATGACAAAGAAAATAGCCCCAGTCGTCCGGATCCACCGACCAGTCGGTGACGATGGAATTCGGATGACCGGGCCGCGCCTCCGGTTCGCCGTCCTTGGGCAAGTCGCCGCTGTTCCAGGTCTGCGGGGCCACGCGCTTGAATTGGCGGTGCTCCACGATGGGAATGAATTGGATGTATCGCGCGTCGAGTTCCTGCCGCAGAAACCGATACACATCCTTTGGGCGCCGCCCGTTGAAACGGTGGACGCAGGTCAGGATATTGAAGGGCACGCCCCGGCGCTGGAGCAGTTTGGCGGCGGCAAACACCTGATCAAAGGTGGGCCGCCCGCCTTTGGTCACCCGGTAGTGATCATGAATTTCCTTCGGCCCGTCGATGCTCAAACCGACGAGAAACCGATGCTCCTTGAGAAACGCGCACCATTCGTCATCGAGCAGTGTGCCGTTGGTCTGCAGATCGTTTTCAATGCGCTGGCCCGGTTTGGCATGTTTCTGCTCGAACGCAATGACCTTGCGGAAAAAATCCAGGCCCAGCAGCGTCGGTTCCCCGCCCTGCCATGAAAAAACCACCTCGCCGCCGGTCACGCCTTGAATGTATTGCTGGATGAACCGTTCCAAGGTCTCGTCTGACATCCTTCCTGCCCCCGGACCTCCGGTCAGATTCTCTTTGCTCAAATAATAACAATACGTGCAATCCAGATTGCAGGTGGAGCCAATCGGTTTGGCCATCGCATGGAATTGCTGCCGCCCGGCTCGCGCTGGTGGCAGCGGCCCATCGTCTTCGTCCAACATTAAATCGAGAGCCGGATTCATCTGAATTGTTCAGGAGAAACCATGCCGGTGTTCATAATTTAAAACCATCCGTGCGTCCGTGCTTTCAAGCGCGACCGCATGGGCGGCAGTGTGGGTTTTGACATGGACTCATCCAGTCTCGTTCACCGGATTTGACAGGCATCATTCAGAAAATTGCGGCCGGGCATGTGGACATTCTGTTCCCGGCGGCGCTGCGGCCAATGGGCTTCTGCTTAAAAATTCAAGCCTTGCTGCTTTGTGATTACTTTTTAAGCCCTGTTTTGAAGAAGTCGGAAAAGGAAGGAAAGCGAACCTAGGCACACCCGAATGAAGTCTGTGATCTGACAACACACCCGATTTGATCAGGTGAAAACCCGCTTTTGGCCAATAAAATAAAAATGGTGGTAGGTAATGGATTCGAACCATTGAAGGCGTTAGCCGACAGATTTACAGTCTGCACCCTTTAGCCACTTGGATAACCTACCACGCAAGGGATGCAGATTAAGCCACACTCGTCCGCCGCGCTCAAGTTCAAAGTTCAATGTCGCGCCTGCGGGTTGCGGCCGCGAGAGAAACTTTGAACTCCGGGCCCTGAACCGTTAACCTGTTTGGATGTTCGAATCGTTAAGCGGCAAACTCCAGAACGCCTTTAAAAACCTGCGCGGCCTCGGCAAAATCTCCGAGGGCAATGCGGCCGACGCCCTGCGCGAAGTCCGCATGGCGCTGCTCGAAGCCGACGTCAATTTCAAGGTTGCGCGCGATTTCATCGAACGCGTCAAGACCAAGGCCCTCGGCGCGGAAGTCATCGCCAGCGTCCAACCCGGCCAGCAGATCGTCAAAATCATCGCCGACGAACTCACCGCCCTGCTCGGCTCCACCAACGCCGCCATTGATCTTTCCGGCAATCCCGCCTGCGTGATGATGGTCGGCTTGCATGGCGCGGGCAAAACCACCTCATCCGGCAAACTCGCCAAACTGCTGCTCAAACAAGGCCGCCTCCCATTGCTCGTCGCGGCCGACGTTTATCGCCCGGCGGCGATGGATCAGTTGGAAACGCTCGGCAAACAGCTTGGCATTCCCGTCTTCCTGAAACGCGGTGAGACGGACGTTTTGAAGATCGCCCGTGAAGCGCTCGATTTCGCCAAGGCCAATAATCGCAACACGCTCATCTTCGACACCGCCGGGCGTTTGCAGATTGACGAGCCGCTCGTGCAGGAACTCGTGTGCCTGCGCGACCTCGTGAAGCCGCAGGAAATTCTGCTCGTGCTCGACGCCGCCACCGGTCAGGAAGCCGTGAACGTCGCCACGCATTTTGATTCCGCGTTGTCCATCACCGGCGCGATCCTCACCAAACTCGACGGCGATGCTCGCGGCGGCGCGGCCCTGAGCCTGAAGGCCGTCACCGGCAAGCCCATCAAGTTCATGGGCACCGGCGAAAAGCTGGACGAGTTCGAGCCGTTCCATCCCGAGCGCATGGCGTCGCGGATTCTCGGCATGGGCGACGTCGTCAGCCTCGTGGAACGCGCCGCCGAAGCCGTCAGCGAGGATGAGATGAAGCGCATGGAGGAGAAGATGCGCAAGGGGGAGTTCACGCTCGAAGATTTTCTCGACCAGTTGCGCCAGATGAAAAAGCTCGGCCCGCTGGAGAACGTGATGAAGATGCTGCCCGGCGGCGCGGAAGCGATGAAAGGTCAGGATCTATCGAAGCAGGAACGCGAGTTCAAGCACATGGAGGCGATGATCTGCGGCATGACCATCAAGGAACGGTGCAACCCGGCGCTCCTGAACGCCAAGCGCCGCATCCGCGTGGCCAAGGGCAGCGGCGTGACCGTGACCGAGTTGAACACGATGATGAACAAGTTCGGCCAGATGCAGCAGATGATGAAGAAAATGGGCAAGATGCAGAAGCTGATGGGCAAAATGGGCGGTGGCCTGCCGGGAATGCTGGGGCGGAGATAATTTTCAACCAGCAAAAAACTTTGACACGAATTTCACGAATTGCCGCGAATTGATTTAATGCTTGGTAGGGCTGCGTTGCCGCGCAGCCGTGACTGAATACGCTGAAGGCGTAAAGGAAATTAGCCCAGGGTTAGCTCGTCGCGCCGGAATCAGATGAAGGCGGGGCGGATGGGGAGAAGGTGTCGAACTCAACACGCGAAGGCGGAAACTGGATGCCCTGAATGGGCTGTTTTCCGTAGCGCCTTCAGCGCAGCCAGCAAGAAATCGTAGGAGACGACGTGAGGAGGCTCTGACTTTTCCCCGCCGTCAAAACCAAAATCCATTTTAGCCGGAAGCATTCTTTTAAACCACGAAAGACACGAATCACACGAACCTAAAACTGCGGCGGTGGCCGTTGGTCTTCGCTTTGGGCAGGTTCCCATGCGTGCGCACCGTTTGGTGCAGTCGGAGCTGGAACCTCAACCTCGTTGGCGGTCTTCGCTTTCGTGTGTTTGGTGTCTTTCGTGGTAAATCCGACTGCATGGATCCAATTTAGAGTCTCGTCACCTCGACTCCTACAATTCAAGGTTACGCACCGCAATGAGCAGTTTGTTCCGCTGGAAACATCGGGTTACACCCCATGGCGTTGAGCCGGCCCGGATTCTAATTTTAACCGCGTTATTGCCAAGCAAGCACTTCGGTGCATATTCTCGGACGGAAGTTGAGTTTGAAAACCCCGGTAAAATTATGAAAATCAAACTAGCTGGTTTATTTCTGATGCTGGGTCTCGGGCTGTCGGTTGTGGTCGCCGGCATCACCGGTTGCGCCGCCGGTCCGGACACCTCAGGCCGCAAACATGAGGCCATCAATCCCAACCCGACCTGGAGTGGCGATAAACATGATCCGCCGGTCTATACGTCCCCGGGCACTCCCGATAAAAAAGATTTGTCAGCCCCTCCGTGACCACCGGGATTCAAGCGCACAAACATTCAGCCTGACTTGTTTTCCCATCCGTTTCATACGCCGCCACCGATGCGCCAGGCGGCGTGTGCCGTTACGGTTTAAGCCGCGAAGGTTTGAACGGATAAAATTCCACCTTGCAAAAGCGGGCGTCACGGATGGCCGCGTCGCAGGTGATCAACGTGAGGTTCAAAACTTTCGCGGTCGCGGCGATCACGCGGTCAAACGGATCGCCGGGGAAATCTTCGGGCAGATCATTGGTGGCTGCGGCCATTACGGGCGTGATTTCCAGCAGTTCAATGTCCGCCGCCAGCCCGTGCTTGAAAAATTCCGCCAGCTCGCCATTCAGTTGCAGGCGTCCGCGCCGGTGATGGATGGCACATTCCAACAGGCTGACCGGGCAAAGCCCCTTGGTTTCGGGCGAATCCAGGATTTTTTGAATGCGCGCGGGAATCACCTCGGGCATCAGCACATTGTTCGCCCACGGCGCGGTGTCCAGCAGGTAACGCATCACATCATGCCCTTCCACTCCGATTTATCCACGGGCGCGGGCGAAAGCGGGATGCCTTTGGACAGTTTCTTCCCCGCGCCGGAATGCCCGGCGGACTTTTCCATCTTGAACACAAAGCGACGCCCTTCGCGGTCGGTCAGCTTGACGGCGGTGCCCGCCATCGCCTGGCGCTTGAAATGTGAAAATCGCTTGATGAAGTCGCGGGTGATTACGCTCATGTCATACATGATGTCTGACATGGCACAAAATGTCAAGATTACGGCCGCAAAACCTGCCGGGGCGTGCCCCTTTAACCCGCTTCAACGTCCACAACCGGATGGGGCTGGAAATGCCGTAATTGCTTTCTTGTCGCAAGCCGAAGCGGCGTGAACACTGCGCCCAAAAATCACGGCACCACCACGCGCAGCTTTTCGCGCTCGATGGCAAACGTCACGGGCAGTTTTCCAATCCATTCGCCGTCCAGTTCAAACGCCGCCGGCGATTCGCTCGTCAGTTCAAAGGATGCCGCGCTGAAATGTTGCGCGACGCTTGCCGGCAGCTTTCCCTTCAGCAGCAAACCCGGCGCGCTGCGCAGCAGCGCCGACCACTGGATGCGCGGCACCACGCAGATGTCCAGCACGCCGTCCCGCAGATCCGCCTGCGGCAGCAGTGCAAACGAGCCGCCGTAAAACCGTCCGTTGCCGACCAGCACCAGTTCGCCCGTCGCGCTCTGTCCATTCACCCGCACGGTGACCAGCGGCTTCTGTTCGCGCAACGCCCGCAGCCCGGCGATGATGTAGGCGAGCTTTCCGACATTCTTCTTGTGCTGCCAGTCCACCAGTTCAATCGCGCGCGCGTCCAGCCCCGCGCCGGCGAGCTGGCAGAAGTAGCGTTTTTGCACAACCCCGTTCGCGGAAAATTCCACGCGCGGCAAATCGATTTTGGTTTCGCGCCCGCGCTGCAAAATTTCCCATGCGCGCTCAACCTTCAAGGGAATTTTCAGCTCACGCGCGAAGACATTTACCGTGCCGAGCGGCAGCACGCCGAGCCGCGCGCGGGCGAATCCCTCCGGCGCATCGCCGATGCCGTTGAGCACTTCGTTGGCCGTGCCGTCGCCGCCCGCTGCCACGATCAGGTCGAATCCTTCTGTCACGGCCTCCGCCGCGAGCCGCCGCGCGTCTTCGGGTGAGGCCGTGGCTTTGAGCGCGCATTGCGCACCGATGACGTCCAGCTGACGGCGAAGCCGCCGGGCTTTGTCGCCGCGGGCCGCTGGATTGAAAATGACACACGTTGGCACGCGCGGATGATTTTGGGAGCGGACCGATTAGTCGAGGAGAAAACAAATTGCTATTGTAACGTCGGGCCTCCGGCCTGACGTGGAGGGCTAGCGTCGCGCATTCCGGAAAACTTCCAAATGGATTGAACAACCAAGCAACGAAGGAACAAAGTTAAGCAGGATTGCCTTGGTTGCTTTGTTCCTTTGTTGTTCAAACAGCTGTTCCGCCGTGCGGGACGCTCCGGCTCTACGGCCGGCGCGGACGCCCGCCGCCACCGGCGTTTGCTTGCGCTCATCGCGTGTTTCCGCAAAACTGGGGCATCATGAATGACCTGACGAACTGGAAGGTTCCCAAGTGGCCGTTCTGGCTGGGCGATCTGTTGCTGCTCGGCTTCGCCTGTTTTGTCATCACCAAATCACACCACCCGATTTCCAACTGGGAAGTCATCGCCTGTTTCGCCACGGCAACGATGGGTGCGCTGATTGGCATCCTCCCGTATTACCTCGATTATCGCGCAACGGAAAAGGCGCTTGAAGTCAACGCCCTCGGCACGGTCGCGGAAAAAATCGCGGACCTCGAAAAACTTTCCGACAAGATCGAATCCGCCACGAACCACTGGGCGGTCATCCAGGATACGGTCCAGAAGGAATCGGGCAAGACGGCCGCCATCGCCCAGGACATCGCCGGCAAGATGACCGAAGAAGCCCGGCGTTTCTCCGAATTCATGGTCAAGACGAATGACAGCGAGAAGGCCACGCTGCGGCTGGAGGTGGAAAAACTGCGCCGCGCCGAGGGCGAATGGCTGCAGATGCTCGTGCGCGTCCTCGATCATGTTTTCGCGCTGCACACCGGCGCCGTCCGCACCGGCGACCAGCGCTTCATCGAACCCATCACCAACTTTCAGAACGCCTGCCGCGACACCGTGCGGCGCCTGGGGCTCACGCCGTATGTCGCCGATCCGGACGAACTATTCGACGCCGCACGGCATCAACTGGCGGGCAAGCCGGAAAAAGTTGAAGACGGCGCGGTCGTCAGCGAAACCATCGGCGCCGGCTACACGTATCAGGGAAAACTGCTGCGTCCGGCGATTGTGCGCCTGCGCGATCCCAAAGCGCCGCCCGCAACACCGGTTCCGGCTGAGCGCGCGGACGACGAACTTCCGCTTTAGGCGGGGGGAAAATTCTCCCGGAGAGCAGGCTTCAGCCCGCTTCAACGTTCCAGCCCACCGAACGCATAAAACGTCCAGCCCGCTTGAATTTGCGCGTTGATGCGGCGTAAACGCCGCGCGCCGGTCAAATCTCCACCGTCCGCTGCGCTGATAAAAAATACAGCCAGCAATGGGTGACGGGCTTGGAATAGATCCGCCCCAGCGCACTGGCATAAAGTTTCAATTGTGGTGTGTAATCCTTTACCTTCGCCGGAAGATCATCCGCGCGTACGGCGTCGGTCTTGAAATCCACCAGCCAGATTTCCCCCGGCAGCAACGCGATCAGATCCGCCACGCCTTGCACGACGATGAATTCGTCTTTCAGGTCCGGCGACGCTGTTGTGCCGATGAGGTCCGATATTTCCGTCGGGCTGAACTTTGCCGTGAACTCCAGTTCGCGCTTCACGCTCACTGCGTGCTGCCGGATTTTTTTACCGACATCTGAATTCCAAAACGCCGCCACCGCCGGTAAATCCAGAACCGCCCGCTCCTCCGCCGACAATACTTTTTCCTGCTCCAACCGCCGAGCCTCGGCTGCCAGCGTGGTCATTCCGCCCACCTGTTCCAGCGAAACGTGCTGAAGAAATTTATGATGCACCGTGCCAGTATCCGCCGCGCTCAATTTCTGATTTTGACTTGGTGGGGAGAGCGTCCTCGCGAGCCGTCTTGCTGAAGGCTGGAAGCTGAACACTGGCTCCGCTTCGTCATCCAGTTCATCCGCCGCCTGCCGCCGCAACGCCGTCACCGATGATTTGGCGGCACGTTCCGTCGCCGCACTGAAGCCATATTGCCACGTCAAGGCTTCGCGGAGCCGTTGTATCGCGTCCTCATCAAGCGCTTCCAGTTGGTGGGGCGAGTGTCCCCGCGAGCTGGGTTCGCCAGCTCCAAGGATCGGCTCGCCGGGCGTCTCGCCCCACCCGTGCGCCAATTCCGCATCGTCTGCAATTCGCCACCGTAGATTCGGTAACTCGCCTTGCCTCTGGCTGCTGACTACTAACTGCTGACTGCTGACTCCAAACCACAATCCCAGCCAGTCGGCATAGCTTTTTGCCGTAAGAATTTTTTGAGAGGTGATCGCGCCGGCTTCCATCCAATGTTCCGCCCATTTTTTCTCCGTGACGCTGCCGGTCAGAATCAAGGTGTCGCGCGCGCGCGTCATGGCGACGTAAAGCAGCCGGAGTTCCTCGCCCGTCTGCTCGCGGCGTTGATGCCGCTGCGCCATCCAGTGCGGCAGGCTGGAATAGCGCCGGCCCGTGTGCGGCGGCTTCACTTTGGGGCAAAGACCGAGTTCCTCGTCGAAAATAATTTCAGCGGCGCGGTCCTGCTGGTTGAACGGCTTGGCCAGATCGGCGATGGCCACCACGGGGAACTCCAGGCCCTTGCTTTGGTGGATGCTCATCAGGCGCACGGCATTTTCATCCGGCGTTGCTGCGACCTCCGGCTCCACCTCCGCCTCGCGCTGCGCCTCGATGAATTTCAGAAAACGAAAGAGACCCTGCCGCTGGAACTGGTCGAACTTCTGCGCCAGATTCAAGAACCGTCCGACGTTCGCGTGCCGCTGTGCACCGCGCGGACGCGTTCGGAGCCAGTCGGCGTAATGCGTTTCCGCCAGCATCTGTTCAAGGCAGCGCGACAACGACGCCTGCCGCGCCACTTTCCGCCAGCGCGTGAACCGCTCCAAAAACATTTCGACCTTTTCCCGCGTCTCCTTCTGAATTCCGGCTTCTGAATTCCGGCTTCTGGCCAGCGCCGTCCAAAAATGTTTTTCCCTGGCCGCCAGCCGGATTTCCGCCAACTCATCCAGCGACAAGCCGGCCAGCGGCGAGCGCAGCACGGCAATGCACGGCACGTCCTGCAGCGGATTATCGAGCAGTTGCAGCAGGCTCAGGAGGTCGGCGATTTCGCTGCTCTCGTAAAAACCGCCGCGCGCGATGACCAGCGGCACGCCGGCACGTTCAAATTCCATCGCGTAAATCTCCGACTTGCCGGACATCGCGCGCAGCAACACCGCCATGTCACGCCATTCGCCGGGGCGGAAGATTTTCTCCTCATCATCCCAGATCTTGTGCTGCTCCGCCCGCAACTGGTGCAAGCGCAGCGCGAGCAGGCGCGCTTCCTTTTCCGTCTCGCCCAAATCCGCCAGGTCATCGGCACCGGATTCGTCGTCTGGTGCCGTTGATTCACCGCGTCCGGATTTGAAGCGCAACAGCAGTTCGGCGCGCGGCGCGGCATCTTTTGTGACACTGAAATCCCCGCGAGTTTCCGGGGAACCAAACCTCAATTTTGCGTCCTCGTCGTAGGCCACTCCGCCGAGTTCTTCCCGCATGAGCGGGAAAAAAACAGCATTCACAAAATTCAACAAGCTCTCGCGGCTGCGGAAGTTTTCTGAAAGCGGAATGACCCGGCCGTCTGCGCCATGCCAATTCTTCGAGTAATCGCGGAAAATTTTTGGATCGGCGAGCCGGAACCGGTAGATGCTTTGTTTCACGTCGCCGACGAGAAAGCGGTTGCCTTCCGGAGTGCGTCCGTCCACGGACGCAGCAACGTCCGCTGTTCGAAGATCGTGATGTTTTTCGATGCCGGACTCCGCTTTGGACGCCGCAGCGCCCGGGACGGGCGCACTCCCATCGCGTGACAATGCGGCGATGATCTTGTCCTGCGCGGCGTTGATGTCCTGATACTCGTCCACGAAGACGAAACGTAGCTTCTTGCGCCAGAGTTCAGCGACGGCAGTGGGTTTGTTCGTTTGGAAATCCCAAAGCAGTTTCAGCGAGAACTGTTCAAGGTCATGAAAGTCCAGCACGCCGTCGGCCAGCTTGCGCGCGGCAAACTCGCGAGCGAATTCCTGCGCCAGACGAAGCAAGGTTTCCATGTGGCCACGAACCCAGCTCCAGTCTTCGATGAGGGGATCGCTGCCAGCCTTCACCACAGCGAGTGCGGCGAGAAATTCGGCTTCGTCAAAAAAATCTGCCAGCGGCTTGCGCAAGATGGTTTTACGTTTCGCCGGCCAGCTGGCGTCGGCGGTGACGATTTGCTCCAGAACTTCGGCGGCGAGTTCGCGCGTGAAGTTTTTTTGCAAACGATTGAGAATGCCCGCTAATTCAGAGGCTTTCTCGTTATGGGACGGAACGCCGGGCACCGTCCCGGCAAGCTCCGTGCGAGACGAGCTACTGGCCGGGACGGTGCCCGGCGCTCCGATTCTTTCCAACACCGGCAGCCATTCATCGCGCCAATCAGCCAGCGCGGTCAACAGCCAGCGCTGCCATTCGGCGGGTTCGGGGGAGGAGAATTTTTGAATTTGTTCCGTGAGCCAGCCGGCGGCATCCGGTCGGGTTTGCGAATAGTTGTGGAGGCGCAAAATGAGCGTCCGAATCTTTTCATCACGACCGCCGCCATGAATCTGGATCAGGTTCTGGACGGCGCGGGAAAAACCGTCTTCGCCGGCATAGTGGGCTTGGAATTGTTCATTGAGTGTTTCACTAGCGCGCTGGCGGGCTTCGCCCTGATCGAGGATGGCGAGCTGCGGGTCGAGACCGAGTTCGTAAAAATGTTCGCGCACGAGGCGCAGACAAAAGCTGTGAAGCGTGCCGATGTGCGCAATGTCGAAGAGCGCGAGCTGGCTGTGCCAGAAGTTGAGAACTGTTGGTTGAGAGTTGAGGGATTCCTTTGCTGTGATTTCTTCAATGGCACGGCGGAGGCGCTGGCGCATTTCGGCGGCGGCGGCCTCGGTGAAAGTGACGATGAGCAGTTCATCGAGCGACGCCCCGTCGCCGGCGAGGCAGTCGAGGCAGCGGGCGACGAGCGTCTTGGTCTTGCCGGTGCCGGCGCCGGCCATGACCAGCACATTGCCGCGCGCTTCCACGGCCTGTCGTTGGGACGGCGTGAACGAATCATTCGGGGTGCGCGGCGGTTCCATGTGGCGGAAACTTTAGCCACAGACGGACGCAGATGAAACACCGATTTGCATTTGCCGCCCGATCCTGGCCATGCGCAAAATTTCCATGTCAAAATTTCCATCGTCGTCCCGCCGGGGTTCAATTACCTTTCCGACCATGAAACACGCACTAATGATCACCTTGGCAGCGTCACTTCTGGCAATGACCGGTTGTGTCAGCCACGACTCCTCAAATTCCGCGGTCAATCCCAACACGCTGACGAAGGCGGAAAAGGCTGCCGGCTGGCAATTGCTCTTCGACGGCAAAGATTTTGCCGGCTGGCACAATTTCAAGAAAGACGGCGTGCGTCCGGGCTGGCAGATCCAGGACGGCGTGCTGGTCTGCGCCAATCCGCACAACGCGGGCGACCTGGTGACGTCAAACCAGTTCGGCGCATTCGAGCTGGAGCTGGACTATAACATTTCCGAGGGTGGCAACAGCGGCATCATTTTTCACATCACGAACGAAGGCGGCGCGGTGTGGGCGACCGGGCCGGAATTTCAACTGGAGGACAATGCCAAGGCCGCCGACCTGCAGCGTTGCGGCTGGCTCTACGCGCTCTATCAACCGCCGCTGGACGAAAAGACGGGCAAGATTCTCGATGCCACCAAGCCCGCCGGAGAATGGAATCACGTTCGTCTCCTGGTCACGCCGGAAAAATGCGTCCATGAAATCAACGGCGTGAAATATTTTGAATACGTCATCGGCAGCGACGATTTCAACGCGCGCGTGGCCAAGACCAAGTTCGCAAAGATGCCCTTGTTTGCCAAGTCCCCCACCGGCTTCATCGCGCTGCAAGGCGACCACGGTTCGGTTTCCTTCCGCAACATCAAGATCCGCCCGCTCTGAAATTTCCATCAGTGAATCGTTTCGGATGCGTGACGGTTCCATGCGGGCTTTGACAGCTTGAACACAGATGGACACGGATGAAACACAGATTTGTCGCGGGAAGGCCGCGAAGCGGACGAGGGGGGGTATTAAATTTTGTAGCCGAGTTAGGCGTCAGACAGCAACCTCGTGATACTCAAACATTCTGGTTTCTGGCGAATAACTTATGAATGGCTCATCTCGAACGTTTTCAGGAGTGATGACTACTCGCTTATTCGTCGTGTCTCCAAGCAGCCGAACAAAGCTGGATAACGAATCTAAATCAGCTTGAGATGTGATTTGGCGCGGGTCAATGTCGCATTCAATCTCCTCGTCAGAAAAGAAGTGGAACACGATAAGCGTGCGGCCAACGTAAACTCGAAGCATCGGGCTGCCTGAAGGCCGAATAGCAAACACTTGCTCGACGGAAGCTGGCGGTGGCTGGGCCGCACCATCCACTGAATACTCGACTCCAGGGCAATCACGGAGAAATGGATACAAAGCTCGCCAATCGCCGAGTGTGGCGGGCGTGATGTAGATGTCGCGCAAGCTACCATCCCATCGAAAATCATCTTTGCATGTTTCCCAGTGAATCATGGTTTGTGCGAATTGATTTTCAGGTTATTTCGTTTCATCTGACGACTGTATTTCCCGTTTGAGTTCCTGTCGAGCGCGCTTTTGAATTGGCGTTTGGCGGCGGGTTGGCTTACTAATTTTTCATGGCAGACAGCTTTCGGCTCAAAGACCAGCCGCTGAGCGAGCGGCCGCGCGAACGGCTCGTGGCGCGTGGGCCGGATGCGCTGACCCACGCGGAGCTGATCGCGATCCTGCTGCGGACGGGACTCAAGGGCGCAAACGTGGTGCTGGTGGGACAGATGCTGCTGCAAAAATTCGGCTCGCTGAATGCACTCGCGCTGGCGACGGTGGATGAATTGAAACAGATTTCCGGCGTCGGCCCGGACAAGGCGGCGACGCTGGTGGCCGCGTTCGCGCTGGCGCGGCGGATGGAGCAGGAGCGGCGCGACGAATCACCGGTGCTCGATAATCCGGCGACGGTCGTGAGCTTCATGCGCGAGGAGAACCGGCTGGGAAATGTGGAGGCGTTCCAGGTGCTGCTGCTCAATGTGCGGAAAAAATTGATCCGCATGGAAATCATTTCCAAAGGTCTGCTCGACACGATTCTGGTGCATCCGCGCGAGGTGTTCCGGGCGGCGATTGTCGCGAACGCGGCGGGCATCGTGCTCGTCCACAATCATCCGAGCGGCGACCCGACGCCAAGCGAGGCGGACATCAAGGTGACGCGGGATTTGATCCGCGCCGGCCAGCTGCTGAAGATCGAGGTGGTGGACCACGTCATCATCGGCCGCGCGACGGCAGAGCGGGCGAAGGATTATTCGTCGCTGCGGGAACTGGGTTATTTTTATGCGTAATAAATCAACCGCCGATGAACGCTGATCAACGCAGATTGGAACTGGATGAATTAACCGAAAAGATCATTGGCTGCGCATTTGCCGTCAGCAATACTTTGGGCTGCGGGTTCTGGAAAAAGTTTATGAGAACGCTCTGGCGCAGGAGTTTCGCAAGCGCGACATCCGATTTAGCCAGCAGCATCCAATTCAAATTCGTATGACGGCGTGATTGTCGGTGATTATGTGGCCGATTTTCTGGTGAAAGAAAATGTGCTGGTCAAATTGAAGGCGGTGAAAGATTTGGATGACGTTCATGTTGCGCAATGCCTCAACTACTTGAAAGCCACCGACCTCTCCGTTTGCTTGCTTCTCAATTTTGGAAAGCCCAAAGTAACGGTGAAACGAGTCGTGCAAGATTTCTAAAATGAAAATTTGGACTTTTATCCGCGTTCATCCGCGTTCATCGGCGGTTCAATGTTAAGAATATGATTCATCCGACCGCCATCATCCATCCGCAAGCGAAGCTGGACCCCACCGTGCAAGTCGGGCCGTATGCCGTGATTGACGCGGCCGTGGCACTCGGCGCGCAGTGCGTCGTCGGGCCGCACGTGTATCTCACCGGCGTCACCAACATTGGTTCGCACAATCGATTTCATGCGGGCTGTGTCATCGGCGATGCGCCGCAGGATTTGAAATACAAGGATGAACCGACGCGCGTGCGCATCGGCGACCACAACGTGTTCCGCGAACATGCCACGGTGCATCGTGCGACCAAGACGGACGGCGAGACCGTCATCGGCTCGAATAATTTTCTGATGGCGAACTGCCACGTCGGCCACAACTGCCAGCTCGGCGACCACATCATCATCGCGAACGGCGCGTTGCTCGGCGGCCATGTGACGGTGCAAGACCGTGCGTTCATCTCCGGCAACTGCCTGGTGCATCAGTTCGTGCGCGTCGGCACGCTGACCATCATGCAGGGCGGGTCGGCGATCAGCAAGGATCTGCCGCCCTTCACCGTCGCGCGCGGCGACAACGGGATTTGCGGCTTGAATGCCATCGGCCTGCGGCGCGCGGGCCTGACGGCGGAACAACGGCTGGAATTGAAGAAGCTTTATCACGCGCTGTTCCGCAGCGGCAAAAATTTTCGGGCGGCGATCAACGCGGCGCAGAAAAAATTTAGCAGCCCGATGGCGAAGGTTTTGCTAGAGTTCGTGGCGGGTGCAAAGCGCGGCTTGTGTTCCGACACCGGCCGCAGGAACAGAGAAGGCGAGGACGCATGAACGCGGTTTACAAAATCATCGGCGAGGACGGCAAGGAATACGGTCCGGCGACCCACGAACAGATCCGGCAATGGATCGTCGAAGGGCGTGTGGAGAGCCGGACGCCGGTATTTGTGGCCGGCGCGAAGGACTGGAATTTTGTCGGACTGCTCCCGGAGTTCGCAAATTGCTTCGCCACGCCCGTGACTCCACCGGCCATTGCGCCGCCACCGCGGACAAGTTCAGCCGCCGGCCAGCTGGCGAAGACCAATTCCTACGCGCAGGCGGGAATGATTTGCGGGATCTTGTCGGTGACGTGTTGCTGCTGCGGATTTCCCTTTGGCCTCCTCGGCCTCGTCTTCTCGCTCATCGGGCTGTCGCAGATCAACGCGAATCCCCAATTATATGAGGGCCGCGGCATGGCGATCGCCGGACTGGTGCTCTCCATCTTAAGCCTGCTGCTGGGCGCGGGATCGATGCTGACCAACCTGGTCATGAGCCAGCCGCAGGTCATGTGGCATGCCGGACATTTCTAAAGTGTGGTCATGAGCGCCGAATCAAAAGTCATTCCGCAAAAACCTTCCGGGCCAATGTCGCTTGGGACATTTGCGGCGGTTCTGCTGGGCGCGACCGCGCTTGGCGTGGGCGCGATGGTCTTTTTCTTCAACCCCAGCACGCACCGGTTTTATCCGGTATGCGTGTTTCATAAGTTGACGGGTTTGAATTGTCCCGGTTGCGGGATGACGCGGGCTTTGTATGCGCTGCTGCATGGAAACCTGATGGTGGCTTTGAAGGACAACGCGCTGTTCGTGGCCTTGCTGGCGCTGGCGGCGGTGTGGGGCGCCAGACTCGCCGTGCAGAAGATGCGGCGGCAACCGACAACATTTAAAGTGCCGCCAAAGATTTTGTGGGGAATGCTCATCACTGCCTTGCTGTTTGCCGCGCTGCGGAATCTGCCCGCATTTGCGTTTCTCTCACCGTAGAGTCAATTTTTGGCGAATGTTGGTTGAATAACTTCTACAGCACGCAGTTCCAGAGTTCCATCTTTAAGCAGTGAGTAGCGGCGCCCAGCCCAGCAAATCTCATTGCCACAAAAAGCGCCAAAAAAAGTGACTCCTTCCATGACATCCACGACCGGCAACAGCCACCAGGCGTGAGGCCAGTCGGGCAATCGTTCAATCCGTTGCAATCCCGCCGCGAGCAGCCAGCGAATCGCCAGCACCAAGCCCAGCGCGGCCCATGACCACCAGGCCAGCGGATGCATCAGAGCCAGCAGCAGGGCCCAAAAGACCGGGCAGGTGAGGATGACGCCGAAATACTGGAAGCCGCGCGACCGGCGGATGGTGCGTTTCCAGCGCTGCATCCGGGAGAATGACCCGGCAAAGGATTCCTCCGGCATCGCACAATCCAGCAGCAGCGGAGCCACGATGACCCGCAGGCCGAGTTGCGACACCCGATGGCCCAGCTCGTAATCGTCGGCGAGATGATCCAGGAAATTGCGGAAGCCGCCCAGCTTCTCCAGCACGGAGCGCGGGACCGCCATGGTGTGCCCGATGGCCCAATGGATTCCTGTCGTCTGCTGCGCGAGCATCCATTGCGGCAGATAATTAAATCCGTAATGCAACGCAATTATTTTTCCACCGATGGTTTCCGCCCGGATGCCGCGCGGCAGACAGGTGAGGCAGCCCACGTCCGGCTGTGCCAGTCGCGGGACGAGTTGTTTCAGGTAATCAACGGGCGCGAAAACATCCGCGTCGGAAAAAAACAGGAGTTGCCCGGAGGCGCTGTGCCAAAGCGTTTCCATGATGCTGGTCTTGCGATTGGCGCCTTGCAGTCCGGCGAACACCAGGCGGATGTCACGCTCCGGAAATTCCGCTTGCAGCCGCCCGACCATTGCCACCGTCGGATCATCGCGGTTGATGGTGCCGATGAGGATTTCCACTTCCCCCGGATATTCCAACCGGCAAAACGAGGCGAAGGCATCATAGGCATCGGGCCCCGCATCTTCGACCGGCTTGAGCAGGCTGACCTTCGGCAGTGGCTCCACCAGGGTGGGCGGGATTTTTTTGGAATAATGACTGCGAGCGGCGAAGAAGCCGACGATGACGGTGGCCAGTCCCATCAGGATCAGAAGCCCGACGAGCGCGGTCGCGTCATGCCAGAGCCAGATCATGGGATTTTTACCTGGGTGACCGAACGCGCAATGCAACAGACGCCGAGGGCCACCAGCGCAATTCCCAGCCAGCGCAATGAGTTCACTGGCTCATTGAGCAGCCATTTACCCAGCAAGGCCGTGCCGACATAACACAGCCCCATGATGGGAATCACCACGCTTGCATCCCATCCCCATTTGAAAAGAATGAGCGTGCCGAGGAATTGCACCATCATCAACCCCACGCCAGCGGGCAGCTGTGGTGACTTTACGAGCGCTTGAAAAATCGGGACGCCGGAGGCGGTGAAGGCGCCGAACCGATCCATGCCCATTTTCAGGAGAATGCTGCCGAGCGAAAGGCTGGCAATGGATGCCGCAAAGACCAGCACTGCTTGAAATAGTGGTTTCATTAGTTTGTTTCGGGGTTCCTTCCGATACGCACGCGGCACAGCAGCAAAACCATTTCGCCGACACCTGTCAACATGTGCCCGGCCGGGCTGGAGAATTTACGCCTCTGGATCATCATGTTCTCGAATACGCCTGAAAGCCATTTCCCATCCCAGAGACACGACGCGTGTCTGCCGTCAAAGCAGACAGCTTCGACTGTGTCGCTGATGGCAGAATAGCTGTGTTCCGATTCAAGCTTGTCATTTTTTTCCTGCGGTCAGACTGGTAAAACATGTGGCGACATCCTAACCCATCGCCCTGGGAATTGCATGACGGACAGATTAATAATTGTTCATCTGGTCACTTCGCGCTTCGTCTGGCAGCGCGCACCGGCACCGCCGTCGTAGCCGTCAAAACTCGGAGGGGATAGAAATAATGTTTTGCTCACATATTTTTGACCTGGCGGATCGATTATAATTTTTACCATGCAAAAATTCCCGACTCTCTCAATGGTTGAAAAATGACGATTCTTCAAACCGAATTCAAGCCGTGAATCATTACAAAATGGTTACAAAAAAGGGCGGGATTTTACTTTTGCAAGGGCATCCGCTCGTGTTCAATCTGCGCCATGAGTCTGACACATCCCCTGACCACCACGACGTTTGAACTGACCGGCTATCGCGTGGTCAAATCATTCGGCGTCGTGCGCGGCATCGTGGTGCGCTCGCGTTCGGTGATCGGCAATTTCGGAGCGGGCATCCAGGCGATTTTTGGCGGGAACATTTCGCTCTACACGGATCTGTGCGAACAGACGCGCGAGGAGGCGTTCAACAAGATGCTGACGCACGCCGGACAGCTCGGCGCGAACGCGGTCATCGGCGTGCGCTATGACGCCACCGAAATCGCGCAGGGCATCACCGAGGTGCTGTGCTACGGCACGGCGGTGTCGGTGGAAGCGGTGAAGCCCTAATCGGCGCGCGGCATGAAGGCACTGAGTCCTGATACAATTCTGGCAAGACTGCTCAGCCGGGTGGCGGAGATGGTGTGCCGTCATCCGCGCTGGTTTTTTTATCCGCAGATCGCGCTCTTCATCGCCTGCGTCGTTTACACCGTCTGCTTCCTCCAATTCAACACGAACCGCGACGCCCTGGTGGATCCGCATGCGCCCGACCAGCAGAATTTTCTCGCGCTCAAAAAGGAATTTCCCCAGCAAAGCGATCTCGTCGTCGTCATCGAAAGTGAAAACATCGAGAAGAACCGGCAATTTGCCGAGCGGATCGGTGCGAAACTGGAGGCGGAAACGAATCTGTTCACCGATGTTTTTTACAAGGGCGACCTGCCGATGATGGGGGCGAAGGCGCTGCTGTTCGTGCCGGACAAGGATCTGGCCAGCCTGAAACAGACGCTGCACGACGACCTGCCGTTCATCGGAAAATTCACCCAGACGACGAACCTGGTTTCCTTTTTCGAGCAGATCAACACCGCCTTCCGCACGGCGTCGCGCGACACCAACGCCCAGACGGAGTCATTGATCCAGTCGCTGCCGGCACTGACACGCATCGTGACCCAGGCAGACAAGGCGTTGTTCCAGCTTGGCACCCCGCCGTCGCCGGGGGTCACGGCGCTGTTTGACGCGGGCGACCAGGCGGTGCGGCAGACTTACATCACGTTCGCCGACGGGAAAATTTTTCTCGTGACAGCGCATGCGCCGGTGCATGACCTGAACGGACCGGCGGTGCACCGCCTGCGACAACTGATCCGGGAAACGCAGAACGAAGTGCCCGGCCTGAACGTCGGCCTCACCGGAGAGCCGGTGCTGGAGCAGGACGAAATGGTGCAATCGCAAAAAGACACGACCAAAGCGAGCATCGTGGCGCTGATCCTGTGCGCGTTGATTTTTATCTATGGCTACAGCGAAACCGGCCGGCCGGTCAAGGCCACCCTCTGCCTGATCGTCGGGCTGGGCTACACGCTGGCATTTGCGACGGCGACCGTCGGGCATCTGAATATTTTGACGATCACGTTTGTGCCAATCCTCATCGGGCTGGCGATTGATTTTGGCGTGCATCTGGTGACGCGTTACGAGGAGGAATTACGCCACGGCAAGACCGAGCAGGAAGCGCTGGTCAAGGCGATGGTCTATACCGGCCAGGGAATATTCATCGGGGCATTGACGACGGCGGGCGCGTTTTTGGTGATGAGCCTGACGCATTTCAAAGGCATCCAGGAAATGGGCATCATCTGCGGTGGCGGCCTGCTGGTTTGCCTCATCCCGATGATGACGTTGCTGCCGGTGCTGCTCCTGCGGGGGAAGCAAAACGTGCTCGACCATAAAATCGGCGCGGTCGAACGCCGTGAGCGCATCGAAAATCTCTGGCTGCAACGGCCAGTGCTGGTGACAGCCATCGTCACGGTGTTGTGCGCGCTGGCATGGACGCAGGTCCACAAAGTGTATTTCGATTACAATCTGTTGAATATGCAGAGTCACGGACTGCCGGCGGTGGTGTTTGAACAGAAACTGATCGATTCGGCGGACAAATCGGTGATTTACGGCGCGGTGGTCGCCGATTCCCTGGCGGAGGCGGTGGCGCTGGAGGAAAAGATCAAAACGGTGCCGACCGTCGCGTCCAACGGTGTTCAGTCCATCGCATTTTTCCTCAATCAAGACCAGACCGGGAAGCTCAAGATCATCGGCCAGATCAAGCAGGTTGTGGCCCCGCTGCGGTTCGGGGCGGCGGATTTGAAGCCGGTGAACGTGCCGGACTTCAGCCGGACGCTCTATTCCCTTTACGGCTATCTGGGGGCGGCGCTGGACGAAATCAAGGACAGCAACAGCAACTTGACGGCGCAGTTGACGGCGCTTCGGAACGCCATCATCCAATTGCGCAAGGACATGTTGAGCGAAGGAGCCACAGATCTCGCCATCCATGCCGACAAACTGGCGGAATTTCAGCAGGCGCTGTTCACCGATGTGCGCGGGACATTCCAGACGTTGCAAACGCAGGATGACAGCGCCCCGCTGCGAGTCGAGGATCTGCCGCCGGCATTGCGCCACCGCTTTGTCGGGGTCAACGGCAAATTTCTTTTGCAGGTTTATCCCAAGTATGATGTGTGGCAACGGGACAAGCAGGAGCAATTCATCCAGGATCTGCGGGCGATTTATCCCAAGCTCACGGGCACGCCCGTCCAGCTTTACGAATATACGACGCTGCTGAAAAACAGTTACATCACCGCCGCCTGGTATTCCCTCGCCGCCATCACGATTCTGGTCTTCCTCCATTTTCGCAGTCCCGGCGCGGTGATCTTGTCGTTGCTACCGGTGGGCATCGGCACGCTCTGGCTGGTTGGCCTGATGGGCTGGCTGAACATCCCCTTCAATCCGGCAAACATCATGACGCTGCCGCTGGTCATCGGCATCGGCGTGACGAACGGCATTCATATCCTGAACCGGTTCGCCGAGGAACGCACCCCGGGGATTTTGTCGCGCAGCACGGGCAAGGCCGTGCTGGTGTCTGGATTGACGGCCATCGCCGGATTCGGCAGTCTCATGCTCGCCAAACATCAGGGCATTTATAGTCTGGGTTGCGTGATGGCCTCGGGAATCGCGACTTGCATGGTTGCGGGCCTGGCTTTTTTACCGGCTTTGTTAAGTCTGCTGGGTCGCAGACGGCCGCTGATAGAAAAACCCGATGTCGGCAGAACATCGCCAACACCGGGTCGGGAGGAACCGAGGTAAAAACCTCAAGTCCGAGTAGAGTAGTAAAAATGGCAAAATTGTCAAACTCAATGTTAAACCCGACTCTATAGCGCCCAAAACGCCATTCAAATAACATTTAATAACGATAACGCCCATTGAGCCGATTTTTGCATTTTATTTTTTCTGCGCCGAACGTTTCCAACGATTTCGGAAAAATTGTTTTCCGCCGGTGGGTTTATGGCTGTCTTTTGATCTGCGGATTTTCCATCACGGCTTTTGCGCAAGATGGATTTCATGCGGGATTGCTTTATGATCAATTCCCACTGACGCTGGATTCCGGCCGGCGCACCGAAGCGGTCGGTCCACTTTTCTATGACGAAGAAAAGGGCCCGGAAAAAACCTGGGCGCTGCCGCCGTTTTTTTCCCGTTATACCGACCCGGAGATCGAGACGAGGGAAGATGACTTTCTTTACCCGGTGCTTACCTACGAATACTACGGTCAGGAATATCGCTGGCAATTTTTCCAGCTGTGGAGCTTTGCCGGTGGACAGGAGCCGCCGGAATCCGAGGCGAAGCGATTCACGATTTTCCCGTTGTATTTTCAGCAGCGCTCGCCGAATCCGGAGGAGAACTACACCGCGCTCGTTCCGATTTACGGGCATCTCCAGCACCGGCTGTTCCGCGACAAAATCTTTTTTGTCCTGTTCCCGATCTATGGCCAGACGCAAAAGAAAGACGTGGTCACCGACAACTATCTCTGGCCGTTTTTTCACCTGCGGCACGGCGACGGACTGTTTGGCTGGCAATTCTGGCCGCTGGTGGGCAACGAGCACAAGGATGTAACCACCAACACCAACGGCTTTGGTGACAGCATAACCGTCGGTGGCTACAATAAATTTTTCGCGCTCTGGCCGATTTATTGGAACTACACCGAAGGTGTCGGCACGGACGACCCGTCCAGATTCTGGGCCGTGCTGCCGCTTTACCTCCAGACCCGCTCCCCAAAACGCGATTCCACCACCGTGCTCTGGCCTTTTTTCAGCTGGATCGAAGACCGCGGGAAGCATTACAACGAGTGGCAGGGGCCCTGGCCGTTTGTGATTTTCGCGCGGGGCGAGGGCAAAACCACCTCGCGCGTCTGGCCGCTGTTCAGCCAGTCGCACAATGACACCATGCAAAGCGACTCGTATGTCTGGCCCGTTTACACGTTCCGGCGCACCCATTCCGATCCGCTCGACCTGAAGCGCACGCGCATCCTGTTCTATTTGTTTGAAAACACCGTCCAAAAGAACACGGCGTCCGGTGAATACAAGCGCCGTGTGGATGCCCTGCCGTTCTTCACGTATCACCGGGATTACAACGGCAGCAGCCGTCTGCAAATCCTTGCGCTGCTGGAACCGGTCCTGCCGAACAACCGGGGCATTGAACGCAACTGGTCGCCGCTGTGGTCCATCTGGGTTTCGGAACACAACACCCAAAACGACGCCCGCAGCCAGTCGCTCCTCTGGAATTTATATCGCCATGAATCCGCGCCCGGATTCAAAAAATGCTCGCTCCTGTTCGGTCTTTTCCAGTATCAATCTGATGCTGAAATGAAAAAAATGCGCCTGCTTTACATTCCGGTGTTCAAAACACACCCGCAGGCAAAATAAGTTATGTTTCAAAACATTGGAGAAATCGCGCTGCTGTTCTGGCGCACCATTTGCGCCCTGCCATTTGCGTGGCGGCAGCGGCAGAAGGTCTATGACCAGTTTTTTGAAATCGGCAACGCCAGCCTGTTGATGGTCTGTGTGCTGTCTTTTTTCATCGGCGCGGTCATCGCGCTCCAGACCGGCCCGGTGCTGGTGGAACGCAGCCTGTCCAGTGCCGTCGGCGGCATTGTTGGCATTTCCGTCGCCAAGGAACTGGCCCCCGTGATGATGGCGATTCTGATTGCCGGACGCATCGGCTCGGCCATGGCGGCGGAAATCGGCTCCATGCGGGTGTATCAGGAAATTGACGCCCTGCGCACGATGAACATCAACCCGATCCATTATCTGGTTTTGCCCCGGATGCTCGCCATCGCCATCGCGCTGCCGCTGCTGGTGGTGTTCGCCATCCTCGTCGGCTGGTTTGGCGGCGCGGTCATTGCCCAGACCAACAGCCATATTGGCGTTCCGTTTCAGGGATTTTTCTCCGGCTTGAAGAACATTGTCGAGGTCAAGGACGTGGCCAATGGCGTGTTCAAGAGTTTCTGTTTCGCACTGATCATCGGCGCGGTTTCCTGTCACCAGGGTTTGGTGACCATTGGTGGCCCGCGCGGGATCGGCCGGTCCGTCACGAAGGCAGTGGTGAACTCCATCGTCCTCATCGTGATTTTTGACTACATCCTCACCCGCTTCCTGTTGAAATGATGAACAGTCCGGACAAAAATAATGCGGGGGTCAGCGTTCAGGTGCGCGGGATCCGCAAGAGCTTTGGCAGCCAGGAGGTCCTCAAGGGCGTTGACTTGGAGGTCCGGCCGGGGGAAATTTTTGTCATCATGGGGCCGAGCGGCAGCGGCAAAAGCGTTTTGCTCAAGCACATCATCGGCCTGGAGACGCCGGATGCCGGGGAGATTCTGATCAACGGCGAATCCGTTGAGACCGAAGGCATCGCCGCCAAATACCGCATGGCGCTGGTGTTTCAATCCGGCGCCCTCCTGAATTCGCTCACGGTCGGCGAAAATGTCGGGCTGTATCTCACCGAACACCGGCTGAAATCGCCGAAGGAAATTGCCGAGATCGTCGCCGAAAAACTCGATACCGTCGGGCTCAAGGAGGCTGTGAACAAGATGCCCGGCGAACTTTCCGGCGGCATGAAAAAGCGCGCGGCCATTGCCCGGGCGTTGGTCAGCGACCCGCAGTTGATCCTCTACGATGAACCGACGAGCGAACTCGATCCGCTGTCATCGGTCATCATCGGTGAGGAAATTCTAAGTTTGAAGCACCGCATCCATGTCACGTCGCTCGTCGTATCACATGACCGCGACCTGGCGTTTGGCGTGGCGGACCGCATCGCCTTCATCAACGAAGGCCGCATCGTGGTCGTCGGCACGCCGGACGAAGTGAAGCGGTTCCATGATCCGCTCGTCCAGAGATTTTTACAGGCAGATTTCCAACGCGAACCTTGAACCCAAAATTTTTATGAAAAACTCGCTCGAAACCCGGCTTGGCGTTTTCGTCGTCCTGGCCATCTTCGCAGCCATCCTGATCATCGAGATGCTCGGGGGCGTCGAAACCTTGCGCACCGGCCACCACATCAGCGCCCTGTTCGACACCGTGCAGGAACTAAAGGTGGGCGACAGCGTCAAAATGGCGGGCATCGAAATCGGCCGCGTTGAAAAAATTGCGTTCGACGAGAACAAGGTCAAGGTGACGATGAAACTGCGACCTGATGCCGCGATCAAAACCGACAGTCTGGCCGTCGTGAAATTCGCCGGTTTGATGGGGCAGAATTTCATCTCCATCAGCTTCGGCTCGCCTGGCGCGCCTCTGGCGGTGGACGGCACCGTGCTTGGCAGCGAAGAGCAACCCGATTTGAGCGCCATCATGGCCAAGCTGGACAAGGCCGCCTCGGGTATTGAGAAATTCGGGAACAGCTTCTCCGGCGACAAGATTGACAACATCCTCGGCCCGCTCACGGACTTCTTCAAACAGAACAGCAGCCACATTGGCTCGGTGGTGACGAATATTGAAAGTGTGACCAGCCAGATTGCGAGCGGGCAGGGAACGGTCGGCAGGCTGATTTATCAGGACGCACTCTATAATTCCGCCATGAGCACCGTGACGAACCTGCAGGACGCCGTGGGCCAGGTGCGGGGCGTGGTGGACGGCATCACCAGCGGGAAGGGCACGATCGGCAAACTGGTAAATGATGAGGCGCTTTACAATTCCACCGAGGCCTCGATGACCAACTTGAACCAGATTTTATTCAAGATCAATCATGGGGAAGGCACCATCGGCAAGCTCGTCAACAATCAGGAATTTTATAACAACGCCAAGGTCTCGCTCCAAAAGCTGGACAAGGCGGCGGACAGCATCGAGGACACCGGCCCGTTGAGCGTCATCGGCATCGTGGCCGGCCGGCTGTTCTAAGCCAGTCCATGAGTTTATGAGTGAGGGCGGGCCTCGCACCGCGGCTGCTTTACTCTCAACTCTCGACTCATTAACTCATCAACTGATTCAGGCCAGGCCCAGATTTTTCAAAACGCGGATCGTGGAATGCGCCTTGTTCAACGTGTAAAAGTGCAGCCCCGACACGCCCGCCCGTAATAATTCTTCACACTGCCGGGTGGCGTATTCGATGCCGAATTCGGTGGCCGCCGCCTCATCCGTCCCCAGCGCATCCAGTTTTGACCGGAGGGCGGGTGGAATTTTGGCGCCGCAGAGCTGGGTGAACTTGATGATTTGCGCGGCGTTCAAGATCGAGATGATGCCGGGAACAATCGGCACCTTCACGCCAAGCTTGCCGGCGACATGATCGCGAAATTCAAAAAAGTCGGCGTTGTTGAAAAACAGCTGGGTCAGCACGAAATCCGCCCCGGCGTCCACCTTGGTCTGCAAGTGCCCCCAGTCGGCGTATTTGCCGTCTTTGCCGGCCGGATGCCCTTCGGGAAAACCGGCGACCCCGGTGGAAAAATCGCCGGATTCACGGATGAGGTCGACCAACTGGGACGCGAATTCAAAACCGCCCGGGGTTGCCTTAAATTCGCCGCCGCCCGGCGGATCGCCGCGCAACGCAAGGATGTTTTTGCAGCCGAGCGCGCGGATCTGTTCCAGCAGGGCCCGGACTTCTTCCCGTGTGTGGTTGACGCAGGTGAGATGCGCCAGTCCGGTCAGCCCCTGCTCGCGCTGGATGCGGTCCACCATCATCAAAGTCTTGTCGCGCGTGCTGCCGCCCGCACCATACGTCACGGAACAGAAATCCGGCCTGCCCGCCATCAACGCGGGGATGGTTTTTTCAAAGAGACTGCGGTCGCCCTCCTCGGTTTTGGGCGGGAAAAATTCAAAAGAGATGGCCGGCCGGCCGGTGGACATTTTTTCAGCATAAATCTCGCGGATGAATCGCATAGGCTTGAATCCAAATAATGGCGACAGATTACGGGAAAGTTCGTTTTTTGCAAATTAAAAATCAACGTATCATGATGTGATGATATGATATAAAAACACAATGCAATTTTGAAAACAAAAAGGCCCCTTCCGGTATTGCCGGAAGGGGCCAAAGGTTCTAAGTCAGATTAGAACGTGTAGATAGCCTGAGCGCCGATCAACCAAGCTTCGCTTTCCGTGCCAACTCCCGTGCTGCTCGTGCTGGCATAACCGTTGCCATGTTCCACATGGTCCCAACGGATTTCCACGCGGGTCAACACATTCGCCCAGAGGTTGTATTGGAGCGTGGCGGTGATTTCGTCAGCCGCATTGTTGCTGTTGCCGGTGGCGAGACCGGCGGCGGTCGTATTGAAATACGCACCACCGTTAAGAACTGAATCACCCGACAAATGTTCACCGCGCAAATTGAGGCTCAATTTGTCGTTGAACGCATAGGTGCTGTAACCGGCCACGTTCCACGTGTTGCCGCCGCCGGTGCCCGGTCCGTTGGCATCGGCACGAACGTTCAAGTAATCAAACGATCCGCCGAACTTCAACTTGGCGATCGGGGTCGGTACCGTCACACCAGCATAATAGCTGGTCGCGCCGGCTGATCCGCTGGTGTTGATCGTGCCTACAGACAAGGTGCCGCCTTTGGCCCAGCCCCAGCTTTCCGGAGCCGTAAGAGTCGGTCCCCACATCAAGGTCGGGGTGCTCAAGGCACCGTTGCCGTTGCGATTGTTACTGGCTCCGATGCCGTTGATCGCCGCAGAGTAGGCACCAGCAGCATAGGATTGGTCCGCCACGCCAATTTGAGCGGTCAACCAGTCGGTGGCGTGATAAACAGCCAAAACGCCCGTGTGGGTCGTCGGCTCGATATTGAATCCGTATGAATGGGTGAAGTTCGGGTTGTTGCCCGAGGTCAGACCTTCATAGCCGATGATGGTGTCAAACACGCCGACTTTCCAGTCAATGCCATTGCCAATCGGGGTGCGGAGGGCAATATAAGCCTGACGGAGGGCTGCGTCGCCACCGCTCGTGCTGGTGCCCAAAGCACTGGCATCCGGTCCCAGCCAGAGGTCAACGTGATAGCCGGAAGCCCACGGAGCTTCGTCGAGCGGCTTGTCCAGCGAGACCTGAACCACATTCAAACTGATCTCGTTCGCGTGGTTCCCGAAGTTGTAGTTCGGGGAGTTATTGACGCTACCGCCGCCGCCGGGATTGAATTGTGCCGATGCGTCCACATAACCGCTGATGGTTGTGTTGGAGAGCGCCGTCTGCACCATGTTTGTTTCGTCTGCACGCGCCGCCGAGGTCAAACTGACCACGCCGACTGCCGCCAGACCCAATGTCCATTTATTAAACTTCATCTGGTTCCTCCGATGTTGTTTGTTAATTGTTTCCTGTTTTACCTGCCTGTAGAGACAAAACCGGTTTGTCCCAAGCACCAACGCGGTGCAATTGAATTTGAACCTATTGAAAATCCCAAGGTTTGACAATAAAAAATTTCACCCTCCAGGCTTTGTCTGCGGTTTTAAGGCGGAAATCCGCGATTTTTAGCCTTTTTCCATGATTTTAGGCGGCGATTGCTTGAAAGTAGGACACTCTTTTCCGGGACAAAACAGACCCGCTGTTCAAATCCCTGCTTAACCATGGCATTCTCAAACTGGAACAGTTGGTGCTATGCAGGTGGCGAAAGCTGAATTGCAGGCTTGCAATTGAACCAGGTAATTTTTATCACGGATACAGCGGTTTTTTAAGTCTATGCCATCATTTGCCTATACTGCCAGAGAAACCTCCACGGGCCGCGAAATCCGCAGCTCGGTTGAGGCGATCAACGAACAGACTGCCATCGCCGCATTGCTTAACCGCAATCTGCTGGTCGTTTCCATCCAGGAAAAGATCGCCAAGAAGGGCAAAATGCAGGGCGGCAAGGTCGCCTTGGCCGATCTGGTGGTGTTTACCCGCCAGCTCGCCACGATGATTGACGCCGGCATCGCCATCGTGCAGGCGCTCCAGGCGCTCGCCGAACAAACACCCAACAAGGTCATGCGCGACGTGATTCGTGATGTGTGTTCCCGTGTGGAGAGCGGCGAAAGCTTTTCCGAAGCGCTGCAAAAACACCCCAAGACCTTCAACCGGTTGTATTATTCCATGATTTCCGCCGGTGAAAAAGGCGGGTTGCTTGCCGAAATCATGGCGCGTCTGGCCACTTACCTGGAAAATACCGAGCGCCTCCGCAAGAAAGTGAAGACCGCCTTGATGTATCCGACCGCTGTGACCGTCGTCGCCATCAGCATCACGATTTTCCTGCTGGTGAAGGTCATCCCCACCTTCAAGGACGTTTACAGCGGCTTTGGCGCGGCGCTGCCGGGCCCGACCCAGTTCCTGATGAACATCAGCGACGCCGTCCAGCACTACTTTGTTTACATGATCATTGCCATGGTCGGATCGGTTTGGGGCTGGCTTTATTTCATCAAGACCCCAACCGGCCGGGAATTCTGGGACGCCCGCCGCATCAAGCTCCCGATTTTCGGGGTCATCGCGCACAAGATTTGTCTGGCCCGGTTCACCCGCACGCTCGCCTCGCTCGTCCGCAGCGGTGTGCCGATCCTGGAAGTCCTGCAAATTGTTTCCCAGACCGTGGGCAACGTCATCATGGAAAAAGCCATCAAGGTCGCCTCCACGGACATCGAGCGCGGCGAAGGCATTTCTGCCGCCCTCGGCAAAAACCCCATTTTCCCCAGCATGATCATCCGCATGTTGAGCGCCGGCGAACAAACCGGCAACATTGACAACATGCTCGAGCGCGTGTCCGACTTCCTGGACGAAGAAATTGACACCACGCTCTCCGGCCTCATGTCATTGATTGAACCGTTGCTGATCGTTTTCCTGGGCGTCGTCATCGGCGGCATGGTCATCTGTATGTTCCTGCCGATTTTCAACCTCGCCAACATCGTCAACGGCGGGCACTAAGCCATTTGCACCTGACAAAAAAACCGCCGGACGAACTCGGATTCGTCCGGCGGTTTTGCTTTCCCCGATTCGATATTCTATGCCTGAACCGGTGTGCCCGGTTGCGGCTGGATGATCTTGATTTTCGGGTGGCGCGAGCGGATCTGGTCCTCGAACCAGGCGCGCGAATCATCGTCGCCGTGTCCGAGCAGAATCGTGCGCGGCGAAACCTGCCCCACAAAATCCAGCAAATCCTCGCGGTTGGCGTGCGCCGTCAGGTCAAAATCCTGGATCTCGCATTTGCGCGTGATCTGTCCGGCACTCGGGCTAAATACGAAAGTCTCGCCCTGTTTCGCCGCCTTTAAACGCCCGCCCGGCGTGCTGGGATCGGCGTAACCCACAAAGAAAATCGCGTGCTTTTCATCCCCGGCCATCCGCATGGCGAGATTATGCGCCGCCGTGTTCTCGCTCATCATGCCGGCCGTGATGACGAAAATTTTCCCACCCGTCAGCTTCATGTTCTCCGACTGGCCTTTTTCCAGAACCTGAAGATTCAACGCCTGATTTAAGTTCAGATTGGAGTGCAGGCGGTGCGCGCGGTGCGCCTCCAAGTCATAAATCTCCGTGAACACGCGCCCCAACCCGCCGATGTAAATCGGCTGCGGCTTCAATTTCCCTTCGCGCATCAGCAGCGCCAGCAATGCCAGTATCTCCTGTGTCCGGCCCAGGGCGAATGCCGGAATCAGCACGCTGCCCTTGCGTTTGAGCGCATTGTGGATCGCTGTCACGAGCCGTTCGATTTCTCCTTCGCGCGTGAACCCCTGCGGCACGGCGCGGTTGCCGCGCGTTGTTTCCATGATCAACACGTCCGCCTTCACGTCCTCAAACCGCGCCGCGCGCAAGATCGTCTGGTCGTGAAAACACACGTCGCCCGTGAAAAACAAGGTCTCTTTCTTGCCGCGCACCATCACGCCCGCCGAGCCGAGCGTGTGGCCGGCGTCAAAAAATTCCAGCGTCGGCGAGGTGAGCCCCGCGCGCAGCTTGTTGAACGACGCCCACTCCACTTCGCGGTTGTATTTGAAAGCCTGAAACCGCGAGGCGATGTCGTCCACCTCGTCGTGCGTGTAGAGCGGGTATTCGCGGATGCCCAGTTCATCCCGCTGGCGCGTCATTACGTTCACCGAATTGTGCAGCACGCGTTCGATGATGAAATAGCTCAGCTCGCTCATCAGCACGTGCGCCTTGGGAAAATGCCGCAAGGCCACCGGCAGCGAACCGACATGATCGTGGTGGCAATGCGAGATCACGATCGCATCCACGTCGTTGTTTCCCGCCCGGGCGAACAGCGGCAAACCCTCGCGGCCTTCGCGTTTCGGGTGCATCCCCGAGTCGAGCAACAGGCGGTGTTCGTCCAGCTCCACCAGCCACGAACTCGCGCCGATGTCCGTGTCCGGGTTCAAATTTGTGATATTCACCGAATGATTGAACCACAGATGGACGCGGAGGGACACAGAATTCAAAAAGGAAGAAACATCGAACACCCAACATTCAACGCCGAACATCCAATTCGCTCCGTCCGCGCTTCGTTGGAGGTTGAACGTTCGGCGTTGAATGTTCCCCAAAATCATTTCGCCGGATACCGCCAGACCCAATCGCCTTTGCGGTTGTCTGCGCTTTGACCGTTTGAAGTTAGACCAACCACTCCGTCGTCGTCCGTTTCGTTCCAGCCGACGGAGTAGAGAATGTATTGTCCGTCGCCCGTGCGGCGATAATGCAGCGACTCGCCGTTGATGATATCGTGCGGAATTTTTTCCAGAAACCGTGCTGCGAGTGCTTCGAGCGATTCAGGAAATCCCCCGTGCGCCAGCCGGTAACGTTCCAGCGCAATCGCCACGCGCGCCAAGTCCGCTGCATTTTGCGCATAAGCGGTTTTTTGTGCGAAATTGCCAAGCCCGGGCAGCAACAAGCGCGCGAAGAAATTAAAAAGTGCCGGGCGCAGCGATGATGCCAGGGCGGTTCCGGCATGTTCCACTATTTTCGGCGAGACGATTCGGTTTGTTGCATCCACGAGCGGCAGATTCCATTGCTGTTCCATTTGCGCAATGGTGATTTCATTTTGATAAAACCAGCCCTTGGGCGCCAAATAAAATGCCGTTGTTTCCAAAAAGTTCTCCATCGTGTTTGGCTGATTATTATTGTTGATCATGTCAACCAATAACCAATAGCGGCTTCGCTTCTGTTCGATCCAGTCAACAATTTTTCCGTGGTAGGCCCGTTCGCTGCGGACGGAATGTGCGTAATCCGCCGGAAAATCCAGCTTCGACAATTCCAGGTTTAGTTCGGCAAGTTGAGCATCCGACCATTTATGTTCCGCCAGACCTTCCCAAATCGGTTGCAGTGTGATTTGCAAAATGGCCATCCGGACGAGATGAGTGATGATGAATGGTTCCGTGCGGATGGAATCCGCCAGCCGCAACGATAATTTTATGTCATCGAATGATTTTTCCGTCTGGCCGTTTTGCAGTTCGGCCAGCGCGCGCAATTGCAAGGCCAGGCTGCATTGCTTCAAAACGGCCAGGTGCGGAAGCAAAATTGCGGCCGGATCATCCTTGTCATATTCAAGTGGAAACCGCGAATAAGGCAGTTTGCCCGCCTCGCGCAATTCTTCAATCACCGGATCGTATTTGCTCAACGCCAGCAACACGTCGGCAGCGGGCGATTGTGGCTGCGGCGCAACGGGAAATTCGTTCGTCGGTGCCGCCAGTGCGCGATAATAGTTTTGCCAAACTTTCAAGTCACTTGTTTTTGTTGTCTGCCAATCGCCAATGCTATTTGTCGTCGAATGCGTCATCGCCCAATCATCATTCCGCGCAATGTCCATCTTCAGCCGGTTGACAAAATTCGTATCGCGCTTGTCCGGTGAAATCATTCTCCCATCGCGCGTCAACATTTGACCATAGCTGGTGAAAATAATGGGTGTAAGCGCGAAATTTTGATCAGCAGGCACAGGCGGCGGAACAAAGTCGGCGAAATCAAATTTTTCGCCTCGGGCCTCCCATTCGTGTTTGTATCTTTCCCAATCATGTCTGCCGCGCCAGTTTTCCTCGGCGTAAAACAGCGCAATTAAAGTGGCGGCGCATGCGCAGCCAAAAAGAAACCGTTTGAAATTGCGCCAGGAAAAAATCCAGCGGAAAAATTTGACAGCAAGCAGCACCAGTAGCGTGACGAAAAGGGAAAATAACAGCGCGTAAGCCGGAAGCCCCAAATAATTTTTTAGCGAAGCCGGGACATCGCCGCCGGCATAAATCGCGGCAAAAACAAGCGTGAACGGGATAAGCAGCAGCCAAAGTTCGTTCGAGCCTTTCAATGATTTTTTCCAGATGCTTTTCGGTCTTTCATCCATAAATTTACGTCATTAAAATTTCCACGCGTTCGCTGCGCGGTTTCGGCAGAAAGATTTTCTGCCGGTCGGCGTCCAGCGGCTCGCGCAGGCCGACGAGTTCGGCAAACAAAAGCTGCTGCTTTTTCAATTCCACAATCACTTCCGGCGACGGTGGCGCGGATTTTTCTGCCACGCGCGGCGACGTGTCCCGCATGGAAAAATTCACAGCTGAAATAAAAATCCAGATTGCCGCCAGTCCCGCCCAGGCCGTGGGATGAGGCCAGAAGACCGTTGCGAGTCGAGAGTTGAGAGTTGAGAGAAAAGACTGATGCCTGATGCGTGATGCGTGAGGAGCCTCCTGCGCGGCACGGGCGGCGGATACAATTTTTCCGCGCCATTCGCCGGGAATTTCCCGCAACGGCTGGCGCGAAAGCTTTTGTTCAAGTTCGTCTGGCTTCATTTTGTGGAAAAAGGACTAAACGCAGAGACGCCAAGAACGCAGAGGTTCGCAGAGAAAATCTGACCGGCAATCCTTTGCGGTTCTTTGCGTTCTCTGCGCCTCTGCGTTGAGAAAAATCTTTCGCTTGTGTCCGTCGCATCCATAAATTATTTGATTTCGTCATACAATTGACGCAGCCGACCGCGCATTTTGTCTAACCCGTAGCGATACCGGCTGGCGACGGTGTTTGGCGAAATTTCCAGGGCGGCGGCAATCTCCTCAAAAGTCAGGCCGGCCCACAATTTCAAATGGATGACGGCCCGCTGTTCCTCCGGCAATTCGCCCAGCGCCCATGCCAGTTCTTCTCGGAAAAGTTTTTCGTCGGGATCGCGGGTCGGCGCGAAGGGGGAGATGGATTCCGCCGCGAAATTTTCCTTGGTCCGGTCCCGCGTGCCGCGGCGGCGCATCAGGTCGATCGCCGCGTTGTGCGCGAGCCGGATGAGAAAGGCGCGTTCCTCGCGGATGCCGTCGAGCAGTTTCGGTTCGCGCGCGAGTTTGACGAAGATTTCCTGGAGCAGATCACGCGTGTCGGCCTCGTCGCGGGTGAAGTTCAGGAGAAAGGCATAAAGCGGCTGCGCGTGCTCGTCGTAGAGCCGTTCGATGTCGTTTCCGCCGGGCATTTTCATAATGACGCGCCCGGCGGACGAATTTGTCTAGTTTTTAGTGGCACGGGCGTCTCGCCCGTGTGTTGAAAGAGTAGAGCCAGGATTTGCGCCAAACAGAAACTCACGGGCGGGACGCCCATGCCACTACTGACGCTCCAATTCACCTGTCCATTTGCGACACAACCAAAGCGGAATACATCCAAACACGCCGAAGGAACAATCAATCAGCCGCCACCAGAACGGAATTCCGCGCAGCCCGCCAAACACGAGCGCATAGGGAATCACCAGCACACAGGCGATCAACCCAAAGTCAAACAACCAGCGGTTGCGGACGGGGTCGCGCAAGGCGCCAACGAACACAAGCGCGATGACGAAATGCCCGAATGCCAGCCAGTCCGTGCCGTAGAAGAGAATCGGATTTTTGTCGTGGGTCTCTTGCAGGGTCGCCTGCACCTTTATCAGCCAGGTCGCCCAATTGGGAGCGTTCGCGGAAGCGGGTGACTCGACCAGTTGACGCGCGCCAGTCAGGTCGACCAGCCAGCCCAGTTCCGAAACGAGTGGAATCGCCGTCGCGCCGCTCAAAACCAGGCCGACGATGAACAGCCACGTCAGCATCTTGATGCGACGGCGAAGAAATTGTTCGCGATTCACCAAGATTTTCTTTCGAACTCAATCGCGCGAATCCGTTTTGGTGTCGCCGGGTCGCGACTTCAGGCAGTCGCCCCAGTGGCCGATGAAAAACTTTTTCTCGGTCGGGAAAAATGTGTCGGACTTGCCGATGATGGGACGCAAGGCCGTGGTCATTTGCAGGGCGACAAGCAGAAAGATCACGATCCAGACATTGATGCCCGCCTGGGACCTGGCGTTGGCGTGGGCAAACCCCGCCTTCATGAACCGCACGCCAAACAGGGTTGCCACGAACCAGAAGATCAAATGCAGCGAGCCCATCCAGGCGAGTGATTCCGTGGACTGTGAAAAAATCCACACGACCGGCGCGAAGCCGATGAGCAAAATCGTCATCAGCATCAGCAGTCCCGCGAGCAGGCTGCCCACTTCCATGAGCCGCGCCTGGGAACCGCTCAAACACGTGAAGATGTAAAGGCTGGGCAGGCAGATGGCCGCCGAAATCATCAAGCCCGCCGCGATTTTCACGGGCGCGGCCCAAAGTTGGGTGCCAAGGGAAAACGTGCCGGCCACCACGCCGTAAATCAGGCTGCACAGCAGCGCGGTGAACAACATCCCGGCGATCAGTTTCCCCGCGCCCGGCTGCCGCAGTTGAAACAGCAGGCGACGCGGCTGGCGCAGCAACGCCTCGATGGCGGCGAATGCGTGCGGGATGGCCACGCGTTCGGCGGGGTCGTCACCCAGCGGTCGCGGCTCGCTGAGGCCGGCGGCCGGCGGGATTTGTGGCGGGATTCTCGGTGGAACGGGTGTGTTTTCATTCATAGTTCAGTGGTGTTGATGGTTCAGTTGAATTGTAAAATTTGCCGGAGTGCATGGAGAACGGCCTCAAAGAAGTTGCCGTGAAATGCCGCCTTGCGGACAAATTCCACCGGCAACGTCGGCGAGCCGATGAACGGACGCAGAATCCACGAAAGCTGGCTGCCAAGAAACAGATTCCCGCTCAGCCAAGCCAGTAGCACACGAAACGCGACGGCGCGGCTGCCGCCCAGCCGCGCGAGCAATTGGAACAGTCTTAAATTCCCAATCACTCCAGCCAGTGCGATTGCCCAAACGTGCGCCAACAGAATAAAATTGTAAGTTGAGCCGGACAGATTTTTTGCCGTCATGTCCGGCGCATTCCAGACCAGGAACGCAATCAGCGGACTGAACGCGCCAAGAATCGCTGCCGCGATGGTGAAGCTCATCACGATCGCCGAGAAGGACTGGCGGAAGGGAATGTTCAAGCCGAGCAACGGCGCGAGCATACCGTTGATGAGCGCATTGCCCAGCGTCGTGAGCAGGATGATGAGCGGGAACTTGATCGCCACATAAAGCGCCTGCTGCGGATCGCGCCACCAGCCCATCGCCGCGCCGTAACAGCCCGCGCCCAGGACAATAACCGCGATGTGCAGCCCGAATCGTCGGGCGTTCCAAGCCTCGCTCCACGCGGAAATGGTTTCCGATTCACCGCGCAGCAGCGTGGCGATTTCATGCGATGCAGGAATTTCACTGCTCATGAAATCATCCTCCTTTGCTTATACTGGGGAATAAGCTGGGCGCACATCAGGAGAAGCATCGCCAAAAGTGGTTTGTCCCAGAACAGGCAAAGGACGCAACCGATCAACAGACTGCCCCAGATTCCGAACTGGACATTGGGTTGGGGAACAAGTTTGGCGGTGCCTTGCTTCTGCCAGCGACGCAGCGACCGGATTGTCTGAATCAGTAAAATCAGCCCGATACCAAATTGAAATGCCAGAAAGATAAAAACGAACTTCGGGATGGCGCCGCCGGTCTGGATGGAAACTCCTGCACCGGGCATGCGGGTGAGATTAAAAAGAATGCCTGCTTCACCGAGGTAAGGCGCATCGGCGGCATTGGAGAGGAGTCTGGGGAATAAAAGTGTGCCGTTTAGCAGCGGCCACGAAGTGACCAGCATTTCGGCGGTGAGCGGATAGGCATGTTCAAAGTGCCCGTTCAGCCGCGCCGCGCCGACTCCAAACGCACAGGCGGCGCAACCGAAACCTCCTAAAACCGGTCCGGCGTCCACATCGCAATACCAGTCCCGGCTGGAATAATCTTTGGGGAATTCACGGAACCCGGCACAGGTCCAACCTTCCTGCCAGAAATCGCGCGAGTAAACTTCATACCATTTGCGCGCCTGCTCTGGCCAGATGTCCGGGGAGAACAATGACACATAAGAGTTGCCACAACCCCGGGACGGGATGTCCGGCGTGCCCGAAACAGCGTTCGCGAAGTAGGGAACCAGTCCCCGGGAATCCAGCGCCGCATTTTGAAATCCCCGAATCGCCCGATCTACGAAAGCTGAATGATCCGTGCCCAGAACCTGATCTGCCTTGTGGATCATGGCAATCGCGGTGAGCACATCGCCTGGATAGCATTGGCTGGGGTAATCATCCAGCAAACCATGGCGGCTGGCTTCGAGTTCGGCGGACAAGCTATCCGCCTGGTCTTTCAACATCGGCAGATATTGTTTCTCACCGGTGAGCCGGGCGTGGCTCGTGAGTGCAGCAATGACGAGCATCCGGTAAAAAACATTTTCGGTCTTCAAATATTTTTCGCCCCAGTGGATTTTGACCCAGTTCGCCTGGGTGGGGTCGATGACCAGTTTGGTCACCGCTTCGATGGCGTCTTTGGCATATACACTCGGAGCAATCGCGCTGGTGGAATGGTCCTTTTCCCAGGCGTCCTGGAGCGATTCTGTGGCCCAGAGATAAAATACCGATCCGAACAACGGCCATTCCGTTCCGGAAATGTTACTGGTGGAAAGTTCAGCCGCGCGTTTTGAATCAAGCCGTTCTTTGGCCCATTGTTCCAGTTTGGGCGAGAAGGTCTGGTGAAGTTTCCAGGCTGATTGCGGTATGCCGGCGGAACGGATGCCCGGATCCGTCAATTCTTGAACAACAGTGACTCCGGGCAGCAAGAAAAAGAAAAGCGCAATCAGAACCAGGATGGCGGCATTGCCATATCGGCAGATTTTGATCAGACCGCCACAATGGTTTGGCTGGGTTGGCAACATCAGTTTTCCTCAAGATTTGGTTTGGATGCGATCAAGACCTGTTTTAGCAACCATCGTTGCCAGGCGAGTTGCATCAGCGGCATGCTCATCAACACCAGTGCGATTCCAAACAAAGGCCAATTAAATTGCTCAGGTAGCATGTTGCGTATCGCATCCAGTCCGTGTTGCGAAACGGCGAGGGTGTCTGCCATGAAGACATAAAGCGCCAGCGCCACGCCTGAGAAATTCAGCATCCACACACGCCAGTTGGATAACGCCGGTGTGTTTGGTTGTTCAAACTGGCTGGCGAATGTGCCCCACAAAATCATCATCAGCGAAATCAAGACCGGCGAGAGCACCGGCCCCCACCACGGCATCGGCAGCAGAAACAGAATGTCCCAGTCGAGCAGCGAGTGCGGCCAGCCGCAGATGATTTTCAGGAAGACGTAATAAAAAATATCCCAGAAGCCGAAAGCGACCAGGGCATAACCGAATCGCGCCCGCCACGTCCGGCCCGCCAGCGCGCCGACTGCGAACAGCATCACCAGCGTGGCAAATTCGCGCGGCAGTTCGACAGCCCCGAATCCGCCGATCAGCGGCAGCGGATTGGGTTGATACGGCACGATGCGATCAATCATCGAACGCAGATAAAAGACCACCGCGGATTCGACCCACGCCATGGCGATGGCGTAGATCACAACCAGCCACCAGCGGTCCCAATCCGATTTGCGGGCGTCTGTTTTCATTTCGCAAGTTGAAGCGGGGTGATGATTGGTTTTGCCCATGACGCGGGAATGACTTTTGGCTCCGGAGCTTTTCGCAGCAGGCGGATGAAGCGCGTCATTTGCCGGGTGATTTCCGAATAGAATTCGCCGCGCGTTCCGCCGATGGCTTTCAAGCACGGCGCGTGGCTGATCCACAGCACCGTTCCCGCCGCGTAACCGCAGGCGAGAAACTGGAGCCGCCAACACCATCCGCGCCAGCTGGGTTTGGGACAGCCTGCCTCCGCCAGCCGGTCGCGTTGGAACGCCACATGGCCGGCCTCATCGCGCAAAATCAGTTCGCACATCGCCGCGAGCGGACCGTCGGGCGAATGCCGTCGCAGCATCCGATAGTAGCCCGTGCTGACGAGTTCCGTGAGAGTGAGCACTTGCAACTCAAACCGCACGCCCAGCACGCGCCGGCAAAGACAAAACGCCGTGAAACTCCAATGCGACATGATGATGCGCCCGCCGAATCTCCGCACCGCGCAGCCAAGTAGTCTTGAGTGTTCCGCCTCCTCGGCAAACCATAGATCCACTATCTGCCGCAGCTCACTCGTGCGGCTGCGGAAATTTTCGCGATTGAATGCAATGAGCGACGCCGGTCCGCCGCCATCGCCGAGCCGGAATTGTTCCACCGACCGCAATACCGGGATGAGCACGGCCGGAGGAATTTTAAGCGGTGCTGACCAGTCCGGTTCCGGGCGGTTCTGTTTGTTAAGCGTGAAATGTTCAATCCATTTGGCGTAGTTCATAGTTCTCCTTGGTGTTCGAAGTTTCGTTTGGAATGAAAACAAATTGGCGAAGCTTGTGTTCAATTGCGTCAATCACCGCATCCGGTGTGGAAGTTCCGGCGGTAATTCCTACGTTATCGTCTGCGCAAAACCATTCTTCGCGCAAATCACCCGCCGTCTGGACGTGATGCACGCGCGGACAAAATCGTGAACAGGTCTTCACCAGTTCATGCGTGTTGTTGCTGTGCGCGCCGCCAATGACGATGACCACGCTGCATTTCTGAGCAAGCTCGACGGCCGCGCTCTGGCGTTGTTTCGTCGGCCGACAGACGGTGTCAATGAAGCGCACTTCGGATTTTGGAAAACGTCCGTGGATCAGCCGGACGAGCCGCCGTACTTTGTCGATCGGCTGGGTGGTTTGGGCAATGACGCCAAAGCGCGGAAGCTCCCGCAGGCTTGCCACATCGTCATCCTCCAGCACGACGTCGAATTCGGCCAGATCCTCCGTCATTCCCCGCACTTCCACGTGATCACGTTTGCCAATCACGACTGGATGAAAACCTTCAGTCACCAGCTTCGTCAGACTGCGATGCGCGACGTGAACCAGCGGACAGGTCGCCTCCAACACATTCAAACCACGTCGGCGCGTCTCCCGCATCGCCCGTTCCGACGCGCCGTGCGCTGTGATCATCACGGTTTGCGTCTGCACCGTCGCCGATTTCTGCTCAAAATGGATTCCTTTGATGCGCAATTCGGCCAGCACGGTTTCGTTGTGGACGAGATCGCCCAGAACGGTCAGCGGCTCGCGTGCGGCGGTTTCAACTGCCAGGGCAATCGCGTCCCTGACCCCAAAGCACATTCCCAGATGTTCAGCCCGGATGATTTTCATTTGTTATGGAACGCCGATCTCCTGATCGGCAGGCGGTTGTCACTTGCAGGCGTCGAGCCGATCTGGCGATCGGCGTTCCGTCCGGCTGCCAGTATTTAGTTATACTTTGTGTCACAAAGTAAAAGACCAAGCGGCTTCGGTTTCGTTCAAAAGATTTTTTATTTGGGTTTGTTTTGCCGGACGATCTGTTCCAGCAGATTGATGTATTCCGCAAAGGCTTTGCGGCCGGCGGCCGTCAGCGAGCAGGTCGTGAGCGGGCGGTTGTTCTGATACGACTTGGCCACGGAGACGTAACCTTCCTGCTGCAGGGCTTTGATATGCGTCGTCAAGTTGCCGTCGGTCATGCTGAGGGCGTCGCGCAGTTCGGTGAACGTAAGTTCCGGCGAGGCCGCGAGCATGGACATGATGGCCAGCCGGCCCTTTTCATGGATCAACCGATCCAGCTGCAAGAACGGTTCCGGGTTCACGCGACAGGGGTTTTCTTTTCGGTGAAGTAGAGGTATATGCCGTAAGCAAGGTGTAAGCCGCCAAAGATGGCTGCCATGAGCAGATGCGGTGAACAAGGCAAGCTCGCCAAATCGTTTTTGGCGACTAGGCCGGCAAGCAAACCAAAGCCAGCCAAGATGAAAATCCAACCGAACCACCTGATGCCACGCGGCATGAAAAAACCGGCAGCGTGAATTCCGCATCCAAATGTCAGACACCAAATTAAAATGGCGAGCTGTTTCGCCAGATCATCGTTTCCCCAAAAGATCATCATGCCCGACATGACAGCCCCAATCAAAAATGGCGGGGTCAATGCTTGCGTGACCCGTCGCGTTGGCGGCGACCAAAACGGTTCTGAGTCTTTCAATGCTTGCTGACGAACAAACAAGGTTGAGCAACCTAACGCAAAAATTGCGGTGGCGACCCAAACAAATCCAAATTCAAGATAGGAATTTAATTGCCATTGCCACCCAGCGACACCGCCCGCTAAGCCTGAAATTCCGCAAATCAGCATGACCGGCGCGAGCGCCCGGCGATACAGCGCGGAACGCTCCATCAGCGTGCGGATGGTCTGGAGATTTTCTTCGGCCCATTTCGGTTCCATGCACTCACTTTGCATTGCAAAGCATAAATCAGCAAGCGCAAAATGAGCACGGATAAATGGATGAGTGGATCAATGGGTCGATGGAAGAATGAATAAGCCGACGGTCAAACCTCCGCCAACAATCCACTTATCCTGCAATCCATTTACCCGTCCCGTCGGTCTCCATCCGTGGTTGAACTTTTTTTGTTTTGCTTGGTGTCCTCAGCCTCTTTGTGGTTATTTTATTTCGCTTTGAAACTGCCGCCGAAAAAATCAGCGCCGCGCCCGGGGCCGGAGCGAAGTTCCAATCGCCAGCGCGTGCTGGCGCAGTGGCGCGGCGTGGACCTGGCGCCGCTGGAAAAGATGCGCGCCACACCCGCCCGCACCGCCGCCGCCGTGATGCCGAAGTTGATGAAGGATCTGCGGATGGATGCGCGTCAGGGCGAGGCGGAGATCGTCAAGGTCTGGAATGATTTGCTGGATCCAATCGTCACCGCGCACGCGCAGCCGGCCAATCTGCACAAAGGCACGCTCTTCGTAAACGTGGACAACAGCGTATGGTTGACAGAAATCGTCCGCTACCGCCGCAAGGAAATCCTCGACCGATTGCAGCACAGCTTCGGCAGGGAAATGATTCAGAAGATTTCCTTCCGGATCGGCTAGAATCCATCGTAGCGGCGGGTCGGCAGACCGCCGCATTATTTCAAACACCTGAATCTTCCGGCTTTCTGCCGAAAGCCGCTACGCGCGTTTTCCGCATTTGTAACACTTTTTCACTTTGGCTTTCGGCTTTTACCCGCGTAACCTCCCGCCCGCATGGAGACTATCCGCCGCGCCGTCATTGATGTCGGCACCAACTCGGTCAAGTTGCTTATCGCCGATGTGTCGGGTCGCACGGTGCAGCCGGTCTGCGAGGAAAGCCGGCAGACCCGGCTGGGCAAGGGTTTTTATGAAACCCACCAGCTTCAGCCCGAAAGCATTCAGCGCACCGCCGAGGCCGTGGCGGAATTCGAACAGATCGCGCGCAAACAAAATTCCGTGTCCACCCGCGTCATCGCCACCAGCGCCGCCCGCGATGCGGTCAACCCGAGAGAACTGACCATGGCCATTGAACGCGCGTCCGGGCTGAAAACGGAGATCATCTCCGGCGGACGCGAGGCCGACTGGGCGTTTCTGGGCGTGACGACGGATGTGGAACTGGCGGCCAGCCCGCTGCTGCTGCTCGATGTGGGCGGCGGCAGCACGGAATTCATTCTTGGCCACGGCACCAAAAAACACTTCGCCCACAGTTTTCCCCTTGGCACTGTGCGGCTGATGGAAAAATTCCCCCACAGCGATCCACCGACCCGCGACGAATTCAACGCCTGCCGGGACTGGGTGAAAAATTTTCTGCGCGGCCAGGTCCGTCCGCAGCTCGCGCCGGCCTTGGAAGATGAAGCCGGCGAAATCCAGCTCGTCGGCACCGGCGGCACCACGAGCATCCTCGCACGCATTGATCTGAAGCTTGAACGTTTCGACCGTGACCGGATTGAGGGTGCCCGACTAAGCCTGACCCAGGTCAAGACACACCGGAAACAGTTGTGGAGCCTGCCGCTGGCCGAACGCAAGGAAATCCCCGGCCTGCCGAAGCTGCGTGCCGACGTGATCCTCACCGGCGTCATCATCTACGAGGCGGTGATGGAGGAGTTCGGTTTCCAGGAACTCCGCGTCAGCACCCGCGGCCTGCGCTTCGCGGCGGTGATGGATTAAGCGACTTTAAAAGCGCGAGCCTTAATTCATCCCGCGCACGGATTGCGTCTCGCGTTTTTCTTCGGTCACTTTCCGGCGGAGCAGTTGGAGCGTGGCGAGTGTCATTTCTCGGAGTTCGCCATCGCGGGAAGCCAGTTCTCTTTCCAGTTCGGCGATGCGTTGTTCGTAACCCCGGATGCGTTCTGGCAGGCGCATGGACATCAGACTGATTTCCAGTTTAACGACTTCCTCGGCCGCCTGTTTGTGGGCTTCAAGCAAGGCGGCGCGCTGGGAGTAGAGACCTTGCACCAGACTTTCCTTGGCAAACTTTGTTAATTCATCCAGCGCCTGCCGCCTCAATTCATCCGGAGTCGCGTGGCCCGACGACCCGGCCACAATAGCCGGCACCGGCAACCGGCTTGAACCCGCACTGCTGCGGCGCACCATCCAGACCAGCATTCCCAATAGCACAAACACCGCCGCGAATCCGCCGGCAATCCACCAGGTTGCCATCCTTTGAGCCGGGGTTGAAGCAGCGACCGGTGCGGCGGCGGGAAGGCTGGCGGCGGCGCCTGACACGACCGGTGGTTCGGGCAGCGGCGAGCCGACAAGGCCTAGATCCGAGGCCACAATCTGCGCACGGCCCAGCAATTTTCCCGGAGCGGCATGCCGGGTCGCGTCACTGACCGTGGCATCGTCGAAGTTCAAGAGATACGCCAGGCCGGCCTCTTTGCCGGAAAGCCGCTTATACATGTCATCGCGAATCTGCGCCTCGCTGCGCCGGTAATCCCACACGCGCAATTCATCAATCTCGCCGTTGAAATCCCGGTCCGTGACATTGCCGCTCATGCCGCGGCCCAGATAATTGGTGGGCGTTCCACCCAGAGCCGCGAACGAGGCCTCGTTGGTGTGCTGGCCGATCAGCCGGCCATTGAGGTAAAGCAGCATCCCGCCCGGCCCCGACACTGCCGCGATATGAATCCATTCGTTGGTGTGCAACACGCCCGGCACCTCGATTTTGTATTGTAACGCCGGGTCGTTCTTGGCGTAACGTGGCCAGGCATGGAAACGCAGGATGGGCTGGCCCCGGATGTTGAACACGCTCAAGGAGTGCCAGGGCGCGCCGAATTCGAATACTCGCGAGTAGTTGGCGAAGGTCTCCCACTTGGCCCAAACCTCGATGGTGGCCTCGGTGAGATTGGTGAAGAGATTGGGCGGCAATTGGACGTAGCTGCCCTTGCCATCGAGCTGCAATGCCAAGTTTTGCGCCGGGCAATTCCGCACGGTCAATGACCATGCCAGCAGTCCCAGGGCACAGGCAGGAATAAATGATTTCCGCAAACGTTGGTTCATGTCGCCCGCAGGGTAAGATTCCCACTGGTCAGGATGCAAGCCTGCGACTGGACGCGCCCCATGGCACGGCCGTCCCTCCCGTGAATTCAGGCCCGTCCCAGGCAGGTGCATGTGGATGGCAGATCAGAAGCCCGACGCTTCACTCGCTTTGCACTTCGCCAAGGTTTATCATCCGTTCATGCGCGTTTTGATCGTCGGCTGTGGTTACGTCGGAGTGCCGCTGGGTGCGGAACTGGTCCGGCTCGGCCATGAGGTTTTTGGCCTGCGCCGCAGCGATTCGGCGGAAAGTGAATTGAAAGCCGCCGGCATCCAGCCGCTCATCGGCGATGTGGCCCGGCCCGAAACGCTGGCGGCGCTTCCGCACGATTTTGACTGGGTCGTGAACTGCGTCGCCGCCGGCGGCAACGCGGACAATTACCGGGAAATCTATCTGCAAGGCACGCGCAACCTGATTGACTGGCTCGCCTCGAATCCACCGAAGAAATTTGTTTATACGAGCAGCACCAGCGTTTACGGGCAGAACGACGGCTCGCAGGTCAAGGAATCCAGCCCCACCGAGCCGCTCGCGGAAACTTCCAAGATTCTCGTCGAGACGGAAAAAATTCTGCTGGCGGCAGTGGCAGAGCAGAAATTCCCTGCCGTGATTTTGCGCGTCGCCGGAATCTACGGACCCGACCGTGGCCATTGGTTCAAGCAGTTCATGCAGGAACTCGCGTATCTCGAAGGCGACGGCGCGCACTGGCTGAACATGATCCATCGCGACGACCTAGTCGGCTGCATCATCGCCGCGCTTAAGAACGGCCGCGCCGGGGAAATCTACAACGCAGTGGACGACGAGCCGGTGAGCCAGTTGCACTTTTTCCAATGGCTCGCCGAGGCGGTGAACAAGCCGCTGCCGCCGTCCGTGCCGGAAAATCCCGACGCCAACCGCCGTCGTGGATTGACCAACAAGCGCGTCTCGAACCGCAAATTGAAAATGGAGCTTGGCCACCGTTTCAAGTATCCGACCTTTCGCGAGGGTTACAGCGCGGAGCTGTTGCGGCTTGACCGTGCCGGGCAGTGAATTTTGGCGGGAGCGCTGGCGTCTCGCCGGCGTGTTGTGTTTAACGAAACTGGCCGGCGGGACGCCGGCGCTCCGGGGCAGCGTGAAGGCAATGTTCGACTTTGTGAACAATTTCGCTTCGACCTGATGAAATTTCCCGCGTAACGTGTTCGTCGCATGTCTGCCGAAGCCCAACTCACGCCCATGATGACGCAGTATCGCCGCATCAAAGGCGAACTGCCGAAAGACGCGCTGCTGCTCTTCCGTCTCGGCGATTTCTACGAGATGTTTTTTGAAGACGCCAAAGACGGCGCGCAATTGCTCAACCTCTCGCTCACCGCGCGCAACGGCGTCCCAATGTGCGGCCTGCCGCATCACGCGGCCAACGGTTACATCGCCCGCATTCTGAAAGCCGGTCGGAAGGTCGCCATCTGCGATCAGACCGAGGAAGCCCGGCCCGGCAAGCTGGTGCAGCGCGAAGTCACCCAAATCCTCTCGCCCGGCACGCATTTCGACGAACGAATGCTCGTCGCGGAACGGAATAACTTTCTCGCCGCCGTTTATCCATCGGGAAAAATCTTTGGTCTCGCGCTCGTGGACCTGACCACCGGCGATTTTCTCACGACTGAACTGGAAAATGATTCTGCGCTGCTCGCTGAGCTGGAACGCCTGCGCCCGGCGGAAATCATTTTCCCCACCGAGGCGACTTCGCTCCGCGATTTGTTGCGCGGCGCATTCAAAATCCTAAGCGGTTACGATGATTGGACCTTCGCGCCGGAAACCGCGTTCTTCACGGTGAAGGAACATTTCAAAGTCGCCTCGCTCGATGGGTTCGGACTGAAGGATAAGACCGCCGCCATTGGTGCGGCGGGTGGCGCGCTGCATTATCTCGCGCAAAATCTGCGGCGTGACGTGAAGCATCTCACGCGCATTTCGTTTTATCAGCGCAGCGATTTTCTTACGCTCGATTACACGACGCTGCGGCATCTGGAGATTCTCGAACCGCAGCATCACGACGCCCCGCGCAACGCCTCGCTTTACGGCGCGCTCAACCGCACCACCACGCCGATGGGCGCGCGGCTGCTGCGGCAATGGCTTTCGCAGCCGCTCTCACGCGTTGAACCGATCCGCCAGCGGCAGGATGCGATTCAGACGTTCATCGAAAATTCCTTTGGTCTCGACGCGTTTCGCCAGCAGCTGGCCAACGTGCGCGATTTAGAACGGACGCTCGGCCGCTTGAGTTCCGGCAGCGGCAATGCACGTGATCTGGTCGCGCTCCGAACGGCGCTGGAACAAATCCCGGCGCTGAAGAGCACCCTGCATGAATTGGTAGGGACGCGTTCCACCGCGTCCCTAATCAAAGAAGAAATTGTGGACGCGGTGGAACGCGTCCCTACCTTGATCTCGGAGTTGGATTCTCAAATCTCCGAGTCGCCCGATCTGGTCGAATTGATTTCGCGTGCCATCGTGGACGAGCCGCCGCTGCCCATCAAGGAAGGCGGCATGATCCGCGACGGCTTCGACACGAACCTGGACGAACTCCGCAACGCCACGCGCGGCGGCAAGGATTGGATCGCCAAATTACAGGCGGATGAAATCGAGCGCACGGGCATTTCCTCGTTGAAGGTGCGATTTAATTCCGTTTTCGGTTACTACATTGAAGTCACCAAATCCAATCTTGACAAGGTGCCGCCGCATTATCATCGCAAACAGACCGTGGCCAACGGCGAACGTTTCATCACGCCGGAGTTGAAAGAGATGGAAGGCAAAATCCTCGGCGCGGAGGAGCGCAGCGTGAAACTGGAATACGAACTGTTCCAGCGCGTGCGCGAGGAAGTGCTCGGTCAATTGCCGAAAATCCAGCAGACCGCTTCCGCGCTGGCACAGCTGGATGTGTTGGCGTCCTTCGCCGAGACCGCGCGAATCCATAATTACTGCCGCCCACAAGTTGCCGACGAAGGAATCTTGCAGATCCGTGATGGCCGCCATCCGGTTTTGGAGCAGCAACTCGTCGAGGAACGCTTCGTGCCGAATGATGTTGCACTCGCGAGCATTGCCGCTGAAAAACCGGCGACCGATAAGGTGGCCGTCTGCAAAGACCAAATCGCGTTGATCACCGGGCCGAACATGGCGGGCAAATCCACTTACATCCGGCAGGTCGCGCTGCTCACACTGATCGCGCACACGGGCAGTTTTGTGCCGGCGGCGGAGGCGCGGATTGATCTGGTGGATCGCATTTTCACGCGCATCGGAGCGAGCGATGATCTGTCGCGCGGGCAATCCACGTTCATGGTCGAGATGACCGAGACCGCGAACATTCTCAATAACGCCACGGCACGCAGCCTGATCGTGCTGGACGAAATCGGCCGCGGCACCAGCACGTTCGACGGCCTGTCGCTCGCATGGAGCATCGTCGAGCACCTACACAATCAAGTTGGTGCGAAGACGCTGTTCGCGACACATTATCACGAGCTGACGGAACTCTCGGCACGTTTGCCACGCATCAAAAATTTCAACGTGGCCGTGCGCGAATGGCATGACCAGATAGTCTTCCTGCGCAAGATTGTTGAGGGCGGCACAGACAAAAGCTACGGCATCCAGGTCGCGCGACTGGCGGGCGTGCCGAAGGAAGTATTGGAACGCGCAAAGCAAATTCTTGGCAACCTGGAAGAATCCGAACTCACGCCGGAAGGCAATGTGCGCCAGCCACGCCGCCAGCAGGATCGCGAGAAATTAAAATCGCTCGCGCCCGCGCCGCAGATGGATCTATTTGGCTGACACTGGAAATTTACGGCCAATCGTCGCCGTGCTGAAACTTGTTCAAGTCAGCCTTGCGAAAAGCCGCGATGAAATCCTTCACGAATTCGTCCTGCGGTTTTTGCTCCAGCGTTACGCGTAGCAGTTTGAATTTATCCGGCGCTTTGCCCTGGCGGATGTTGTTGATGAAACTAAAATCGCGCGTGAAACAGACCTCGAAGTTCTGGATCGCAAACTGGTAAAGCCTGCCGTTGTCCAAACCCTGCATCAGCAACGTGATGACCGACTCAACTTCATGGCCTTCCGCTCGCAGGGCGGTGACGAGTTTGCGCGGCAAATTCTCGTCCAGCAGGATTTTCACACGGGTTGGAGTTCTTTCTGATGCGCCAGTTCGGCCAGCGTGCCGCGCACCGATTCCTCGGTCAGGCTCGGATACGCATCCACGATGTCGGCAACCGACAGTCCGGCGGCGAGCGACTCCAGGATGAGCGCCACGGAAATGCGCGTGCCGCGCACACGCGGGCTTCCGCCCAAATGCTCCGGGTCAGCGACAATCCAGTTCTTCATGCAGTCAAAGTATTGCAGGCGCAAAATAAATCAAGCAATGTGGGTGAAAGCGTGAAACGCGCGAAACAGATTTTGTCGAACCTGGAAGAATCCGAACTCACGCCGCAAGGCAACGTGCGTCCGCAAACGCGGCAGCGCGGCAAGCTGCAAATTTTCCCGTGCCGCCGCAGATGGATTTGTTTGGGTGAATAGGTTTTCAGATTATGAAGCTTAAGCATGAAACACTCGAAAATTTATTTGGGTGGTCTTTCCTGGCAGGCTTCTGTTTTTATTTGGCTGCAAGCTTACTGTTAATGAATGTCGCCGAAACCTACTTCGGTATCAGCGGAAGGTTGATTGTTGGAGTTCTAGCTCTACTCGGATTCTTCTTCGTGTTTATGCCATATTTTTACCGTATAAATAATATGATGGATATCCGCAGCCGGGCTGAGGCGCGGGAAAAGCATCGCGGAATCTATCGTGTTTTATCACCACCCGCCATAAACAAAAAAAACGGCAACAACTGGTGTGTTGGAGAGATCACGATCGGCGATTTTGGATGGGAATCAAAGCCGCTTACCAAAGATGGCTTGATTTGGTTGCACGGTTTGTCCACCGGCTGGGGACACGTTTGGCGTGCAGGATTCCGACCAGACCAGCTCGAATATGTTGGGTCAAAGCCGGTGTCCCAATACGACTGGAAAGATTTTGCGTATGACGGGCCAAAGGCAACGTGCGTTTATGATTGCCCGTTTGTGAAACCAAAACATCTCTGCCCGTTTCCTGTCCAGAAAACAATCCCTGATCAGCGGTTAAAGTTTTTAAAATTTCCAGTCACCTGTGCTTGATTTTACCCGTCACGGCTTCAGCCATTTCACGAACCACTCGATCGCCGCGTGCTCGGATTCCGGTTTCACCTGGTGGCTGGTGTTCTTCTGGATGATCACGGCGAAATGATCTGACGCGTGGTCGGCGGCATATACTTTTTTGGCGCTGCTGACACATTCCACGACCCCGGGCAGAGGTGTGTGGATATCCGAATCGCTGTTGATGACGAGCAGCGGGCGCGGCGCGATGAGCGCGAGCATCTCCGGCCCGTCGAATTCTCCGGCGATGCCGGGCACGACGCGGTCGTAAAATTTTTCCACGAATGCGGAATCGGCATTCGTCACGCCCGCGTCCTTCGTGATCGCATCGAACGCCGGTTGAATTGTGCCGATGCGCCCCTGCCAATTGTTGTTGTCCAGCGCCCAGCGAAAACTTTGCACGCCGATGCACGGCACGGCCACGGCGATCCGTTCGTCCGCCGCCGCCGCGAGATAGGTTTCGATGCCGCCCTTGGAAATGCCGATGAGGCCGATCCGGTTTGCATCCACGTCGTCACGCGTCGAGAGATAATCCACCAGCCGCATCACGTCCCAGACGGTGTCGTAGTAAAATGGATGCTCGCCGCTGCCGTGCCACGCGCGGACGATGGCTTCATTGTATTCCGCCGTGCCCTTGCCAGTTTTTATCCGGTCACCGTGATAACGCGCATCCATGGCCACGGCGTTGAAGCCTGCATCCGCCAGCTTGCGGCATAGTGCAAGCATGTTGTTTTTACTTCCGCCCGTGCCATGCAAAGCGATGACGACCGGCCGCCGACCGTGGGGATTAGCGGATGCCATTAGCACGCCGGGCACGCGGTTGCCGGTGTCGGAGGCAAATGAAAAACGGGTTTGCGTGAGACCATTCGTGGCCGGCAACTCCTGGACCTCCGCCGCCAAGGGAACGCGCGGCCGGTCCACGAGCTTGAGAAAATCCGCGCGGGTGTTCGACGTGTGGGAGCAGCCTGCCGCCAGACAGCCTGCGACGGCCAACACCAGCAGCCGGAAATGTTTCATGGCTTCATTTCAACCACCCGACAAGGAATTACAAGCCAGTTTTGCTTGCACCCGAAACGATCTCCGCCGGCCCATGGAAAATTCACTGTGGCAATTCGTGCTTGGGAATCGAGCAGACAGGCGCCTGATTCACCGGGCCAATGGTATATGAGCCGCCGGCCGGGCAATGAAGCGAGGCAAATCCGCCCTTGATGTAGGGATTCAAATCCTGCGCCGCGGGCGTGTCACCGGACTTTTTATTGTTTTCCAAGGCCCACTGTTGTTTGGCGGCGTCAATCTGCCGGAGGTTGTTGATGCACGCATTCTGCATGGCTGTGTCACGGGCCTTGACGAAATTGGGAATCGCGATGGCCAGCATCAACGGAATGACAAAGATGGCCCACGCAATTCCAAGGTAGCCGGTCACCAGACCCGCGATGGCCAGCCCCTGCCCGGTCAGAGCGCCGCCCGACTTCTTGATTCGCGACAGCGCCTTGTGCCCGCAAATCACGCCGGGAATGCCGGTGAATATTGTAAAACACACCAGGCTTAAGATGCCGAGCACCAGGCTCCAGATGGCCAGCGCGGAGGTTTTGGGTTGCGGGGTTGTTTCCAAAGAAGGAGGAGTGGTTTCGTTCATGGTAATGAATGGGATTGATTGGAACGCCTCTGACCGGCCCAGAGTCATCTCCATCGGCGTAAAAGGCAATCAATTTAGTCCAACAAAATGGCTGCGTCATTTTTCCGGCGGGGCTAGAATGAACCAACTTCTATGACACAGAATATCGGACAACTTCAAGGGCAACAAATTCCGGGCCGCGTGGCGATTGTGCCCGGCAACGGCGGTTTGACCAAGGTCGTCGTCACCACACGCGTCAGTACGGCGGAAATCTATCTGCACGGCGCGCATATCACGCACTTCCAGAAGAATGGCGAACCGCCGCTGTTGTTCCTGAGCGCCAAAAGTTATTTTGCGTCGGGCAAAGCCATTCGCGGCGGCGTGCCGGTCATCATCCCGTGGTTCGGCAACCGCGACGACGAACCGTCGCACGGCTTTGCGCGCAGCACGGAATGGCAGCTCGTCAAAACCTCCGCCGCAGCGGACGGCACGGTGACGCTGCGTTTTGCGCTGCCGGAAATTCCCGGACGCGAGGCGTGGAAGAACCTGAGGACGGAATTTATTGTGACCGTGGCCGACACGCTCACGATGGAACTGGTCGCCGCCAACGATTCCTGCGACGAAACGCTGGAGATCGAGAACTGCCTGCACACGTATTTCCATGTCGGCGAAATCGGTGCGGTGAGCATCTCCGGTTTGCAGGGGGCATCGTATGTGGATAATGCCGGCGATGGCGGGGGCGCCCTCAAGACCGACAGTGAAGCCCTGCTGCACATTGCGCGGGAAACCAACCGGCTGTATCAAGACACCACCACACCCGTGGAAATCCGCGACGAAAGCCTGAAGCGAACCATCCGCGTGGAAAAATCCGGCTCCCATTCCACGGTCGTCTGGAATCCATGGACGACGCAGAAACTGCCGGACGACTTTGACCCGGCGGAACACCAGCGCATGGTCTGCGTGGAATCCGGCAACGTGAAACACAACAAAATCTCCCTCGCGCCGGGAAAAACTTCGGCGTTGAAAGTCGTCTTGCGCAGCGAAAAGACCTGACATTATATTTGGCACCGAGTGAATAGAATAACGGCAAAAACATTTAGACGCGATTCATCGCGCGGCCGCGAATCCCGTCTACGCACGACCGTTGCAGTGCTGAAGCCCTTGCGCCTTGGGAAAATGCTCCGTCCACTTTCGGGGCGCGATGATCTACTCGGGGAAATGTTGAAATAAATTCCAAGTGATTTCCCTTTCTGAAATTCAGCCCAGCGGCGTTGATCTAGTCTCCCAAGTGGAGGAGATCTTTTCCCCGTCCGGCATTCTTTCCAAGGCGAGCAATTTTGAATTCCGCCCGCAGCAGCAGGAGATGGCCGTGGCCGTGGCGCGGGCGTTGCAGCATCAGGAGCACCTTGCCGTCGAGGCCGGAACCGGCGTCGGCAAGTCACTCGCGTATTTAATCCCGTCCATTCTCTTCGCCGTCGCGCGGAAGAAAAAGGCCATTGTCTCAACGCACACGATCAACCTGCAGGAGCAGCTCACGGAAAAGGATCTGCCCATGCTGGCCGCCGTGCTGGGTTCGCTGCCGGAACCGGTCAAGTTCAGCTACGCCATGCTCAAGGGCCGCGCCAATTATCTCTGCACCCGTCGCCTGCAAAAGGCGATGCAACAGAGCGGCAATCTCTTCACGTCGTCGGAGGCCGAGGAACTGCAGCGCATCTACGAATGGTCCAAGACGACCAAGGACGGCAGCCTGTCGGACTTTTCCATCGAGCCGGACCCAAAAGTGTGGGGGCAGGTCTGCTCCGAACGCGGGCTCTGCTCGCCCAAAACGTGCGGGCATCAGTCGGATTTTGCGCGCGACCATGAGGCCTGTTTTTTCCAGCGTGTGCGCAACCGCATCCTGTCCGCCGACGTGGTGATTCTGAACCACACGTTGTTCTTCACCTTGCTCGGCGGCATCAATGAGGAGATGGAAGGCGGCATCCTGTTCAAAAACGACTTCGTGATCTTCGACGAGGCGCACACGATGGAGGGCGTGGCATCGCGGCACATCGGCTTGAGCGTGTCGAGCGGACAGGTGCGCTATTCGCTGAGCCGGCTGTGGAATCCGCGCACGGAAAAAGGGCTGCTGGCCACGTTGCACCAGGGCAGGGCGGTGAAGCTTGTCGCGGAAATCCTGAGCGAGTCGGACAAGTTTTTCGAGAACGTCGAAGGCGCGTGCGAAGAAATTCAGGCGACGGCCAAACCAAAATTTGGCGGCGGTGAAAGCGGCGGACGCAAACGCGCGTGGACAGAGCTGCGCATCCGCCGCGCGGAATTGGTGAAGGACAATGTCACACTGCCGATCCAAAGGTTGCGCGAAGCGGTGAGTGAACTGATCAAGACCAGCGAGGACAAGGACATCGGGCAGGAACTCGTCGAATGCAACCGGCGGCTGGGTGAGCTGAAGGCGGAGGTCGCGGAATTTTTGAGCCAGCAGGCGGACGACCATGTTTATTGGGTCGAACGCGGCGGCAAATCACAGCGGAATCTCTCGCTCAACGCCGCGCCGGTGGATGTGGCGGAGTATTTGCGGCACAGATTGTTTGAAACGGATACGAGCGTCATCATGACCAGCGCGACGCTGGCGACGCAGTCCGTCGTCCGTCGTCCGTCGTCAGCAGCAAGGCGTCCGGCGGCAAGAGCTGCTGACCATGGATCACCCGACAAGCAGAGAGGCCGCACCGGTTTGGAATATTTCTCCCGCCGCGTCGGCGCGGAGTCCGCCACGAAATTACAGGTCGGCACGCCCTTCGATTACGAGCGGCAGATGAAACTGTTCACCGTCAAAAAAATGCCCGACCCGCGGGAAGCGGGTTACGCCGATGCTTTGATTCACTGGATTGAACATTTCGTGCGGCAAACGCACGGCAAGGCGTTCGTGCTCTTCACGAGCTACAAGCTCATGCAGGAAGTCGCCGACCGGATGCAGCCGTTCTTTCATGAACTCGGTCTCGCGCTGTTCGTGCAGGGCACCGGCACGCCGCGTTCGACCATGCTGGAAAAGTTCAAGGACGACACGGACTCGGTGCTGTTCGGCACGGACAGTTTCTGGCAGGGCGTGGACGTGCCGGGCGAAGCGTTGAGCAACGTCATCATCACGCGGCTGCCGTTCGCCGTGCCCGATCATCCGCTGATCGAGGCGCGGCTGGAGGCGATCGAAGCGCGCGGCGGCAATTCCTTTGGTGAATTTTCTTTGCCCGAAGCGATCCTGAAATTCCGCCAGGGCGTCGGGCGGCTGATCCGCACCAAGACCGACACGGGCATCGTGGTCGTGCTGGACAACCGGATTTTAACGAAGCAATACGGCCAGGCGTTCATTGATGCACTGCCGAAATGTCCGTTGGAGATTGTTTGACTACGGGATTGACGGCGCTTGCGCCGGCAGATCAATCCGCCTTCCGGTTTTCGCCGACTCACGCGCGGCATTGAGAATTTCCATCGCGACCAGGTTCACTTCTAGCGATGACAGGCCGGCAGGCTTGATTTCACCGCGCACCACGGCCGCGAGATACGAGAGCGGGTTGGACTGTATCCCGGTCAACGCCGGAACGGTGGATTGAGTTTCCGGTCCGTTATATTTTGTCACCACCCGCAACTCATCGCTGTGCGGCACCAGCACGTAACCGGTCTGGCCGTAAAGTTCCATGTCTTTGCGATTGTAAGGCCAGTTCCAGGAAGCCTGGATGATTCCCTGCGCCTTGGGATACGTCACCACGATCGTCGCCTCGTCCTCCACCTTGGGATAAACATCCGGCTTGATGTGCTGGGTCACGGCAAAAACGGAAGTGGGACGTTGACCCTGCATGAGCCACGTCATCAAGTCCGCGCCGTAACAGCCGAAATCCATCAGCGCGCCGCCGCCATTGAGCTTGGGATCGGTCAGCCAGTTCAGGAAATCCGGGGAGCAACCGATTTCCTTCGGCCCCTGATGCCCATCATGCACGACAATCTTTCGTAAATCACCAATGGCATGTTGATCGCAGACCAATTTATAAGCCTCCTGATTGCCCGGATACCAGGTGGTCTCGTAATTCACGATCAGTTGGATGCCGCCCTGCTTTGCGGCGGCGGCCATCGCCAGACCATCGGCCAGATTCACCGCCAGCGGTTTCTCCATCATGACGTCAATGCCGAGCGGCGCACACTCTTCCACCACGCGCCGGTGATCGAACGTGCTGGTGAATGTCGCCACGGCCTGCACATTCGTCCTGGCGAGCAGCTCTTTAAGGCTCGCGTAAAAGAGGTTCGTGTTGAGATGATATTGCACGGCGTAGCGGGCGGCCAGTTGCCGATCGGGTTCCACAATGCCGGCGAGCTGGACGTCCGACCGCGACATCGCGCCGGGAATGAAACCGCGCGCGTGATCATGCACCAGCCCGATGATGGCGTAACGGACCGGCGGCAGATTGGTTTCTGCGGCTTGAATTTGGATCGCAAACAAACCCAGAACGCCGCCAAAAACAAAAAATATTTTTCTCATGAGTCAAATGTGGTTGGTGAAATTAGGGTTCACGATATTGGGCGCGGACACGGGTCACAAGTCTTTTGAGGCGGCAACCCGCCGGGGAAATTTTTGCACATGAGCGGACACGAAATTCTCAAACTCGCGGGCGGACTTATCGCCATGGGCCTCTATTGGCCGATGATCGTGGAAATCATCCGGGCGCGCGGCGCGGGCCAGAGCTTCGCCACATGGGGACTGTGGGCGGTGCTGGATAGCATCCTGACCATCACGCTCTGGCAGCAGCACGGAAATTATCTGCTCTCGCTCGGGTTCGCGGTGGGCGGCATTGCGCTGGCGGTGGTGCTGCTGGTGCAGGGCGGCTGGGCGTGGGGGAAATTTGAAACCATCATCGCCCTGATGGTGCTGGCGAGCCTGACGGTTTGGAAATTCAGCAGTCCGCGCAACGCCACCATCGCGGTGACGACCGCGATCTGCATCGCCGGCATCCCGGGCTTTGTGGAGATGCTGCGCAAACCGCAACCGGCGGAGGGCAAACTCTGGGCGGGTTTCACCATGGCCAACGTGCTCGCCTATTTCGGCGGCGCGGCGATGACCGTGGAGGAACGCCTCGCGCCGGTGGCGTTCACGGGGCTGTGCGGGCTGATGGCCATGGCCTGCTGGTGGCCGGCGAAGAAATGATTTTAAGAGTTATTTGGCAGCAGGTGATTGCAATTGAAAAGGCGCAGGAATGTTCGTGCTGATTGGATTAAAAAATGGATCGTAGCGCACATCTTCTTTGAAATTACCGTTGCTGTCACCACCACTCCAAATTTCCGTCAGCACGCCGTTCTGAAAAATTTCACGCTCTGTAATAAATTTTGAGCCGTTAGGCCTCATATTCGCCTGCTGAATTATTTCGTTTTTGTAGGTGCAAAACTCATCCGGAATTCCGTTGAAATCGGTGTCCTTTTGCAAAGTGTCCTTTCCGTCGTCCGAAAACGTCCACCATTCATCTGCTTTTCCATCGAAATTATTATCTAAATCAGAGCGCACTCGTTGGCCGTGTTCATAATAAACCCAATGATCCCAATTCCCGTCATGATTGCGGTCTTCCCGATATTCCATCAAATGTCCATTTTGGTATATCCACGCCTCATCGGGCTTGCCGTCTTGGGCATAATGATATTGGGTTGTTGCTCCGATATATTGTGTCGTTGTTCCAAGATTATCTCTGCCTGTCGGTTTGTCTCTCGTTACAAAAAAAAGCAGGCACAAAAGAACGACGATACCAACTACAATGGCAACCGGGACAAATGAATTTTTGTTTTCTGGAGTAGTATCTGACGGAATGTTCATTTCGCTGTCGTCTGGATTGGATGGTTCCGCATTTAACAAACCGATCGCCTCTTCCGCATCTGAAGCGCGAACGAACAAACACACGCCGCCCGGTGCCGTCAGATTCGTATACCACCCCGCGCAGTCATCGGATTTAATCCAACATTCGATGCCGTGAGCTTCAAGATTGCTGCGGGCAATGTTGGCAGAATCATGGCTGGTGAAAGTGCGGATGGTGACACTTTTCACTTCGTCGTCGTCGGACTCTGAAGCCATAACTTTGCACTCGAATTCCGTGCCGCATTCCTTGCAATGCAGCGCCTCGTCGGTGTTGTCGCGTCCGCAGTATGAACACTTTTTCATGGATACTTGCCGCCACAAGCGTATCTCCTGCTTTTGTCAGTTGCCTGCTTGTTTCCCTGAAAAGGGTTGCGTCTGCAAAATTCCGTGTCGAGAAGAAAGTGGCAAAGAGCGTTTGTTTGTGAAATTCTGCGTCCATGACCGATGCCCATTTCATGCAACTCGCCTTGCGCCTCGCGCGGCGCGGCCTCGGCGCGACTTCGCCCAACCCGATGGTCGGCGCGGTTTTGGTGCAGGGCGGAAAAATCATCGGGCGCGGCTGGCATCGGCGCGCGGGCGGGCCGCACGCGGAAATTGAGGCGCTCCGCGATGCGCAAAAGCGCGGACACTCCCCGCGCGGCGCGACGTTTTACGTCACGCTCGAGCCGTGCAGCACGCACGGACGCACGCCGCCTTGCACAGAAGCCATCATCGCCGCCGGGATCAAGCGCGTCGTCATCGGCGCGACGGACCCGAACCCGAAACACGCGGGCAAAGGGTTCAAGATTTTGCGGCGCGCGGGGATCGAGGTTGTCTCCCTTGGCAGCGATTCCCCCTCACCCCGCCTTCGGCCACCCTCTCCCCCAGCGGGGGAGAGGGATGGGGTGAGGGGGCGCTCGTTCGAAACAAAATTGACCGACGAATGCGCGGAGTTGAACGAAGCGTTCAACCACTGGATCGTCCGCTGCACGCCGTTCGTAACGGTGAAAGCCGCGATGACGCTGGACGGGAAGATTGCCACGGCCAGCGGCGAATCCAAATGGATCACCGGCGAAAAGGCCCGGGCGCACGGCATGAAACTGCGCCGGAACAGCGATGCCATCCTTGCCGGAATCAATACGATTCTGGCGGATGATCCGGGCCTGACGGTGAGAAGCCCGATTCAAAAAAAGGGAAACATTCAACATTCAACATCCAACATTCAACATCCAAGGCTGCGGCGGATCATTCTCGATTCCATGGCGCGGACACCGTTGGATGCGAAAGTTGTGAGCGACGGCTCGGCGACGTTGACCACGATAGTGGTGAGCAAGCTTGCCCCGAAAAAAAGAGTGGCGGCTTTGGCCAAACGCGTGAATGTCATCGTCGCGCCGGCAAACAATTCAAAATCCAAAATTCAAAATCCAAAATTGGCTTTGAAATGGCTGCTGGAAAAACTTGGGCAGGAAAGCGTGACCAGCCTGCTGGTTGAAGGCGGCGGCGAGGTGAACGCCTCGTTTCTGCTTGGCGGGTTCGCACAGCGCGTGGCGTTTTTCTACGCGCCAAAAATTTTGGGCGGCCGGGACTCGCACAAGAGCGTTGCGGGCGACGGCGCAAAATCCTTGAGCGAGGTCATCCAGTTGCGCGAAATCGAATGGCGCAAGCTGGGCGAAGATTTATTGCTGACGGCGCGGGTAGGAACGTAGCGGCGTCTCGGCAGAGCGCCGCAGTTCAGTTTGCTGCGTTCTGCCGAGACGCAGCCACGAAACGCGGCTCGACGGAGTCCCGCCCCGCCGTTAAATTTTTGCCATGTTTACAGGCATTGTCCAGGAAACCGGAACGGTCGAGCAGATTGCGCGCGGCGCAAAGTCCATCGCGCTGACCGTGCGCGCCGGCGTTTCCGCGCGCGGCGTGAAACTGGGCGACAGCGTGGCGGTGAACGGCTGCTGCCTGACAGTCGTGAAAATTTCCGCGCGCGGTAAATCCAGGCTGCTTCAATTCGACGTGCTGCAGGAATCGTGGCGGCTGACCAACCTGCAATTCGTCCGGCCCGGTTCGCTGGTGAACCTGGAACGTCCGCTCCGCGCGGACGGCGAATTCGGCGGGCACTTCGTGACCGGCCACGTGGATGGTGTCGGGAAGATTGTCCGCTGGGAAAAATCCGGCGCGGATCACCTGCTCGAAATCGCCGCGCCGCCGAACGTGATGCGCTACCTCATTCACAAAGGCTCGATCGCGATTGATGGGATCAGCCTGACCGTGGCAGGCGTTGGCAAAAAAACTTTCCGGGCCTGGATCATTCCGCATACGTTTGAGGTGACCGCCCTGCGGGAAAGAAAAGCCGGCGACGGGGTGAATCTGGAGGCCGACATGCTGGGTAAATACGTGGAGAAATTCCTCGCGGCACGCGGGCGGCATTAAGCGAGGGAGTGGCGAACCGCTGGCGAGTTGCCGGCAAGCCGCATTCCTTCAAAAACTGTGCGGAAACTGTGCGCGACTTACCAGAACCATCATTTTCGTTGGAAAAAGTGGTGCGCATAGCAGGACTTGAACCTGCACACCTTGCGGCACTACCACCTCAAAGTAGCGTGTCTGCCAATTCCACCATATGCGCAACCGGTGGATAATAAACCAAGCCGCGGCCCGGCGCGCAAGTTGAATCGCCACCCGTGCCGTCGGGCCTTCAGTCGAAAAATCGTTGCCAGCCGTGCAGCGGAACGGGTTGCGGCTGGCTGAATTTTTGACTGTGCATCCAGCCCAGGTCAATCTGCATGAGCACGCCAATGCTGCTGGCGCCGCGCCCGGCGGCGCGAATGGCGTCAATGCCATAGGCGTAGCTGACCATGAGTTTCAAACGCTGGGACGGCGTATGATACAAAATGCCGCCACCCACACCGGTCAGCGTGTTGCCGGGCTGCCCTTCGCCGGGCAGATAATCCACGATGGCCGTGGAGGCGTTCAGATCCAGGCTCCAGGTCTTTCTGGGGTTAAGCGGCAAAAGGTAGTTCGCATTCAACAGCACAAATTGCCGGGCGCTGATCTCCTGAAAATAATAGCCGGGCAGCGACAAAGGGAATTCCGAAATGAGCGGCAGAAAGCCGCCGAGCCGGTAGGCGCTGAAATGGTCGGCGTCCACGCTCGTCCCGGCGGTCAGGCGGACATAAAAGCTTTGCTGGCTCTTCGGCAGCGTGTAGGCCAGCGCGGCCTCCGACCAGAACAAATGCGACTGCTGTTCCAGCTCGTAGGCGTGGTCGATGCCATACGCGCCGGGGTCGGTGCGGAAAGCGCCTTCATACCACACGGACAATTCCATCGCCAGCGGCGGGAACAAGGTCGGCTCCACGCCGCCCCAGCGCAGACCGGTGCGCACGCTGAATTCGGTGTGGTCGTTGGGAAGCTGAAAATCGGAGGCGGTTTCGCCGGTGCGGTTGTAGGAAGCATAATGCGTCTTGCCGCGCAGGACGTAGTTCAGCGGAATCAGGCTCGCTGGATTGAACAGATGATACAGGCTCGCGGAAATTTCCGCGCCATTGCCTTCAAAGGACTGGCTCGGGAAATACGTGCCGCCATGAATTTCATTGTAGCTGTCGGCAAAACCGCCACCGGCCACCCCCAGGCCAAAATCCGTGTTCGGCCCGATGCCGTTGACGAAGCCAAATTCGGAATCCAGATAGACCGGCGCGACGGCCAGCCGCAGCGTGAGGTTCGTCTGGAGAAAATTTGGCTGGTTATGATAATAATACGCGTAGCCCGCCAACGGCACGTGTCCCTGAAACGCCTGGTTGTAACCGAACTGGACCAGGTCGCGCCGGGCCGGGTCAATTTGCGCGGAAGCGAGCAGGGGGACGAGCAGCCACAAGCACAGCAGCCGTTGACCCAGTTTCATCACACCGCTTTTCGTAACCCAAAGCCGGGCTTCCGGCAAGCGCGAATGCACCCCCGGGCTGGACACGTGAAAGATTTTCCGGCTTACTATCACGAATTTAATTTCGCCCGATGTCATCACTCAACGCTGAAAAACTTGCCCAAGCCAAGTCGCTCGGATTTTCCGACCGGCAGATCGCCCACCTCACCGGCACCACCGAGGACGCCGTCCGCGCCGAGCGCAAACGCATCGGCCTCGTGCCGAGCTATCGCCTGGTGGACACCTGCGCCGCCGAGTTCGAGGCTTACACGCCGTATTATTACTCCACCTACGACCGCGGCGACGACGAAGTCAAAGGCAACACGGCGAAGAAGGTGATGATTCTCGGCGGTGGGCCGAACCGCATCGGGCAGGGCATTGAATTTGACTACTGTTGCGTCCATGCCGCGTTCGCGCTGAAGGAGGACGGATTTGAAACCATCATGGTGAATTCAAATCCCGAAACCGTCTCCACCGATTACGACACCAGCGACAAATTATTTTTCGAGCCGCTCACGCTGGAAGATGTGCTGCACATTTATGAACGCGAAAAATGCTGGGGCGCCATCGCGCAATTCGGCGGGCAGACGCCGCTGAACCTCGCGCTCGGTCTGCAAAAGAACGGCGTCAACATCATCGGCACCTCGCCGCAGAGCATCGAGATCGCTGAAGACCGCAAGCTGTTCGCGGCGATGCTGAACAAGCTGAACATTCCGCAGCCGCCGAACGGCCTTGCCACCACCGCCGAAGAAGCGCTCGTCATTTCCAAGCGCCTGACCTATCCCGTGCTCGTCCGTCCGTCGTTCGTGCTCGGTGGACGCGCGATGCAGATTGTATATTCGGATTCCGAGCTATCGCACTACATGAAGTTCGCCGTCGAGGCTTCACCCGAACGGCCGGTGCTCGTGGACAAATTTCTCGAAGACGCCACGGAAGTGGACGTGGACTGCATTGCCGACGTTGGCCTGCCATGTAACGAGAAAACGGGCGGCACCATTGTCATCGGCGGCATGCTGGAGCACATCGAATTTGCCGGCGTCCATTCCGGCGACGCGGCGATGGTGCTGCCGCCGCACACGCTTTCCCAGAGCGTGATTGAAACCATCCGCACCTACACGCACGCGATGGCGCGTGAACTGAAAGTCGTCGGCCTGATGAACGTGCAATACGCCGTCAAAGGCGAGATGGTCTATGTTCTCGAAGTGAACCCGCGGGCTTCGCGCACCGTGCCGTTCACCAGCAAAGCCATCGGCAAGCCGCTCGCCAAGATCGCCGCGCGAGTCATGGCGGGAAAGACGCTGAAGGAGCTGAACTTCACCGAGGAGATCTGGACGAAGTATTGGGCGGTGAAGGAATCCGTGTTCCCGTTCAACAAGTTTGTGGGCCAGGACATTTTGCTCTCACCGGAAATGCGCTCCACCGGCGAAGTCATGGGCCTCGACGCCGACCTCGGTGTGGCCTACGCCAAATCGCAGATGGCCGCGAACTCGCCGCTGCCGCTCAAGGGAAAAGTCTTCATCAGCGTCAGCGACGCGCACAAAAACGAAGTCGCGGCGGTCGCCAAACAATTTTCCGACCTGGGATTTGAACTGGTGGCCACCAGCGGCACAGCCTCCGTGTTGGAAAAAGCGGGATTAAAAGTTCAGCGCATTCTCAAGCTGCTCGAAGGCCGACCCAATGTGGTGGACCTGCTCAAGAACAAGGAGATCCAGCTCGTCATCAACACGCCCGCCGGCCAGTCGCCCCGCGAGGATGAAGTGAAAATCCGCACGACCGCGGTTTACACCAACACCCCGATCATGACGACGTTGAGCGGTGCCAAGGCCGCCGCGCTCGGCATTGCGGCGCTGAAAAAGTCCGGCTATGCGGTGAAGACCGTGCAGGAGTATCACTGACGGAGCGCGGGCGGCCCGCCCGCGAGTTGATGTTTCGTTGTGAACTCGAGCCGTCCGCGCTCCTTTCAGCAATTTGTAACGGCGTCGCGTCTGATTCCGTCCAAGCCTTGATAAAACTCAAAATACTGGCGGTTGCCGTCTTGGTATCCGCCGTTCATTTTGCTTCCGCACAAACCCAGCCACACCGAGGCGGAGGCCGGCGGCACCGGCGAGTTGAAGGAAGTTCACGTGCCCGCCAATCTCAAAGTGATAGACTAAAAATGAGCCTGCTTCCGGCGCACAAATTGACGGGACACCGGAATAAACCGAAGACCGCTATTGTCATTGACGCACCAAGCCCGGGTTCGTTATCAACCGCGGGTTGATACGCTCATGAATCCATCCGATATCCGCCAATATCTGGCCGCTGCCGTAGTTGCCATGCTGGTTTTTCCGCAGGCCGGCATCGCCCAGACCAATCCCCCCGTGCCGCCGGATCGCGACTTGCCCATGCCTTACCGGGTCGAAATCGTCGCGTCGCGTTTGCAGGCGCCGTGGTCGGTCGTTTTTACGCCGGATGGTCGGATGTTTTTCTCAGAACGCCCCGGACGCGTCCGCGTGATGGAACAGGGCAAGCTGCTGGACGAGCCGGCGTTGATGCTTCAAGACGTCGTGCTGGGAGTGAAGATGGGCTTGCTCGGCATGGCGGTTCATCCGGGCTTTGCCACGAACCATTGGTTTTATCTGGCTTACAATTACACCAACGCCGCCGGCGCTTTCCGTCTGCGCGTGGTGCGTTATGAGGAAAAAAACAATCAACTGATTCAACCGCTCACGCTGATCGAAGACATTCCGGCGTTTCTCAATCACACCGGCTGCCGGTTGCGCTTCGGACCGGATGGCCGGCTCTACCTCACCACCGGCGACGCCAACAATCCGCCTGCCGCGCAGTCGCTCGGCGAGCTTTCCGGAAAAATCCTGCGGTTGAATCCCGACGGTTCGATTCCCCAGGACAATCCATTCGTGGGCCGCCCCGGCGCGCGTCCGGAAATCTGGAGCTACGGCCACCGTAATCCGCAGGGCCTGGATTTCCAGCCGGGCACGGGGGACTTATTCGCGGCGGAACATGGCCCGGACAATGGCGATGAGGTGAACCTCATCAACAAAGGGGAAAACTACGGTTGGCCAGTCATTCATCATCGGCAAACCAATGCCACGATGCATTCGCCGCTGCTGGAATTCACGCCGTCCATCGGGCCGTCGGGTCTTTTGATTTATCGCGGTGACGCGTTTCCGCAATTGAAAGGCAACGTGCTGGTCGGCTGCCTGCGCGGGGAAGGTATTTTGCGCGTGCAATTGGACGGCACCCATGTGCTGAGCTGTGAACGCTGGCTGCATCACCAGTTCGGCCGCATCCGCGATGTCGTCGAGGGGCCGGACGGCTGCATTTATTTCACCACGTCGCAGTTCGATCCGCCGGAGGGAACGCCGCGTCCGGAATACGACATGATTTTACGGCTGGTTCCCACCAATGCGCCGGCCACCGGCCTGCGCCTCGCCACGCCGTGGGGCGGACCGGTCATTGACCCGATGGCCTTTGATCCGGCGACGACAAATGCCCGCGTGCTGGTGGGCGGCTACTGCGCGCCATGCCATGGGCCTGGACTGGCCGGCGGAATGCAGCGCGGACTGATCTACACCAAGTGGCAATATGCAAAAAACGATGACGACATCCGCCGGATTATCCGGCAGGGCATGGGGGAGAAGGGCATGCCGGCATTTGGCAACACCTTGAAAGCTCCGCAGATCGATGCCTTGCTGGGCTATATTCGCGAACACGAATCACCGACCAATGTTCCCCCACCCTTGATTCCACCAACCGTAAACCGCCCCGCCAAACCCGGCGAGTTCGAATAGTGGTTTCAATTTTCTCGACACCCGAAAAGCCTGTCCTAATTTGTTGGTCGTGAAATCAGGATCGGAAAATCTACTGTCGCTGCTGAAGCAATACTTCGGCTTCACCTCGTTCCGCCCGTTACAGGAGGAGATCATCCGCGATTCGCTGGCGGGGAAGGACGTTTTCGCGCTGCTGCCGACCGGCGGCGGCAAGTCGCTTTGCTTCCAACTTCCCGCGCTCGCACGCGACGGTCTCACCGTCGTCGTCTCCCCGCTGATCGCCTTGATGAAAGACCAGGTGGACGCGCTGCAAGCCAGCGGCATCGCGGCGACGTTCCTGAACTCCTCGCTGGTGGCGGGCGAAGGCCGCTCGCGATTGCGGGGTCTGCACAACGGCGAATATCGCCTGCTCTACGTCGCGCCGGAGCGGCTGATGCTTTCCGGATTTTTGGCCGACCTGCAACGCTGGAACGTGCGGCTCATCGCCATTGACGAGGCGCATTGCATCAGCGAATGGGGCCATGATTTCCGCCCGGAGTATCGCCAGATCGCCGAACTGCGAGAACATTTTCCGAAAGTTCCGTTCATGGCGCTCACCGCCACCGCCACCGGCCGCGTCCGCGAAGACATCATCAAGCACTTGAAGTTGCATGAGCCGAAGTGCTACGTCGCCAGTTTCAACCGCCCGAACCTGACCTACCGCGTCCTCGCCAAGAACAAGCCCTATGATCAACTGCTGGATTTCCTCCGCGGCCGGCCGAAGGAAAGCGGCATCGTCTATTGCATGTCGCGCAAGGCAACCGAGAGCGTGGCGCAACGCCTGAGCGAGGATGGGGTGAAGGCCAGGCCCTATCACGCCGGCCTCACGCCGACGGAACGCAGCACGCATCAGGAACTCTTTCTGCGCGACAACATCCGCGTGGTCTGCGCGACCATCGCGTTCGGCATGGGCATCAACAAACCCAATGTCCGCTTCGTCGTGCATTACGATTTGCCGAAGAACATCGAAGGCTATTATCAGGAAACCGGCCGGGCCGGGCGTGACGGTCTGCCGGGCGAATGCGTGCTGCTCTTCAGCGCCGGCGACGTGGTAAAGCAGACAACGTTCATTGACGAGAAAACCGATCCGCACGAGCAGCAGATCGCTCGAGAGCAATTGCAGCAGATGGTCCACTACGCCGAGTGCGCCGGCTGCCGCCGCGTGGAATTGTTGCGCTATTTCGGCGAAGAGTTCGGAGTTGCGCCTGATTTTGGTAGCAGCCGACGTGAGGAGGCTCAAACCAAGATTCCGGGAAAAGATCAGAGCCTCCTCACGTCGGCTGCTACGGAGGGAGTCAACTGCGGCGCGTGCGACAACTGCCTTTCCCCGCGCGCCACGTTCGACGGCACGCTGGCTGCCCAGAAATTTCTCTCCTGCGTCTATCGTATCCGTGAGAAAAACCATTTTGGCGTCGGGCTGAATCACGTGGTCGAAGTCCTCACCGGCGCGGACACGGAAAAAATCCGCAAGTGGGATCACGCGCAGCTTTCCACCTTTGGCATCGGCAAGGAACACAGCCGGCCGGAGTGGGCCGCCATCGGGCGCGAGTTGATCCGGCTCGGCTTTCTTCGGCAGACCACGGAAAAGTTCAGCGTGTTGGAGATCACCAATGAAGGCCGAGCTGCGCTCAAGGAACGGCGAAAAGTCACGCTCACCAAGCCCGTCACCACGCCGGAAACGAAAGTCCATCACGTCGGCGAAATCGCCTGTGACGAAGTTTTGTTCGAGCGGCTGCGCGAACTGCGCAAGCGGCTGGCCGACGAACGCGACGTGCCAGCTTACATCGTTTTCTCCGACGTGGCCCTGCGGCAGATGGCGCGGAATTATCCCGAAACGGAACGCGACTTCGCCCGCATCAGCGGCGTGGGCGAAAAGAAACTGCGCGAGTTCGGCGAAGTGTTTCTCGCAGAGATCGCCCTGCATCTGTTGACTAACCCACGCCAGATTTTCGCGGACGATTCCTTCGTCATCCCCGCCGCACAACGTTCCAGCCTGGGCGACACTGCACGCGAAACCTTGCGACGATTTCGCGCGGGCGCGTCCCCGGCGGAAATTGCCGCCAGCCGCCAGCTCGTCGTCGGCACAATCTACGGGCATCTTGCCACCGCAATTGAAGCGGGCGAAGCGATTGACCTGACTCAACTCATCAATGACGAAGGACAGGCAGAAATTGCCGCCGCCTTCAAACGCACTGGCTGGGGAAACATCGTCGGCGCGCGCGAACTGCTCGGCGAAAAATACGATTTCGGTTTGCTGCGGGTTTTCCGCGCGGCGGCGAATGCGAAACGGTAGGTGACGACGTGAGGAGGCTCTGAGTAAAAATTTTTAGTTGAGAGTTGAAGGTTGAGAGTTTGATTTGAGTCTCGTCACCTCGTCTCCTACAAAATTGATGGCGGAGTGCTTTGGCTGGTGCGTTGATTTCTTAACCACACCCCTCTCCCCGCGGAGGGGCGAGGGAGAAAAATCACCGGCTCATGGACGGTGGCGCGGCATCCGGCGCGCTCCCCCAGTTCAGATTCGGGCGCGGGCCCATCTTGAAAATGAATTTCCCGCCGTTGGCGATGTCGGCGTGGCTGAACCACGGCTTGTTCCACGGCTGTCCGTTCAAGGTGACGGATTGGATGTAGAGATTTTTCTCAGAATTATTCTCGGCCTGGATGATCAGATCCTTGCCATTGCCCATGTGAATGATGGCTTCGTCAAAGAGCGGGGTGCCGATGACGTAGTTCGGGCTGGCGGGATCCACGGGGTAAAATCCCAGGGCGCTGAAAACATACCATGACGACGTGGCGCCCTGGTCGTCCATGCCGGGATAGGCGAGGCCGTATTTGTCGCTGCCATACATAAGGTGGAGAATCTTGCGGATGAGTTCCTGCGTCTTCCAGGGCTGGCCGGCGTAGTCGTAATAGTAAGGCACCTGCTGATCGGGTTGATTGCCCTGGCAATAGAGACCGACCATGCCGGTGACGTCGCGGGCGATCCCTTTGGGCTGGTAGGGCGTGTTGAAGAACGTATCGAGCTTTTTCAGGAAATTCGTCCGTCCGCCCAGCAGATTGATCAGCCCCTGCACATCGTGCGGCACTAACCAAAAATTTTGCCAGCCAGTCGCTTCCTTCGACATGTAGTTGTAGTAAGGCTCATACGGATCATACGGTGAAATCCAGGAACCATCGGCATTCCGGCCGCGCATGAAACCGGTCGAGGTGTCGAATACGTTGGTGTAATTGTGCGCGCGGGCGAGGAACATTTTATAGTCGTCGTCCTTGCCGAGTTTTTTGGCGAACTGGGCGAGTGCGTAATCGTCCCAGCTGTATTCGAGAGTTTTGTCCACCCCGGCGTGGCCGTCGGCATTGGGCGGGCTGGGATGTTCCATGAAGTCGTCGTGCACCCAGCCGTTCTTCTGATACTCGGCCAGATCGCCGCGTGGGCCGGCGGGATCGGTGGCGTTCTTGCGGAGATATTCGTAAACGGAGGCGTAGTCGAACGGCAGACCGCGCTCCCAGTCGCCAAGATACATGAACACCGCATGGTCACCGTAGAAGGAGGTGTGCATCCAGCCGGATTCGCGGGCCATTTCCAGATGCGTGCGCAGGATGTTGGTCTTGACGCCGGGTTCCAACAAGGTGAGCAGCACGATCTGGTTGCGGCCCGTGTCCCAGAACGCAATCGGGCTGTAACGGTCATATTCTGCGACCTGGCCTTCGGCGTCGCGGCGGCGGAGTTGGGCGCCCTTCCTGACGATGAGCCGCGGTGTGAGCAGCGAGTTGTAGAGCGTGGAGTAAAACATTTCGCGCTGCTGTTCGGTGCCACCCTTGATTTCAATCAAGTTCAGCTTCTCGGCCCAGAGGGCTTTTGCACGCTGAAGAACTTCCTCGAAATCGCGGGCATCGGCGTCCAACTGTTGTTGGGCGGCTTCAAACGTGCGACCGGCGGCGATGCGGACAAGGATTTGCTCGCCCGCCGTGGCGGAGAACTCGAGGTAAGCTCCCGCATAACTGCCGGAGTTGGAGCGCGACTCAGGTCGCACAGAGTCATCCCTCCGCACTCGCGCCCCTTCTAACTGCGGTTGGTTTTGGTGAAACGTGCCGAATGCTTTGAAGGGCTTGGAAAATTCGGCAACGAAACAGCGACCGCCGCGCTGGCCGCGTCCACGAACGGTGCGGTCGCCCACGATTTCAATACTGTTGTCGCCGGCGCCCAGATCCATCAAAACCGTGCCCCGTTCCGTCCCGGGAAAAGTGAAGCGATAAAATCCGGTGCGTTCCGTCGTGGTCAGTTCCGTCCGGATGCCGCTGTCCGGAAAGCGCACCGAGTAATAACCGGGCGAAGCTTTTTCGGACGTCTTGTCATAAGGCGACGCGTAGGTGCGATCGGGCGGCACATTCCAATCGCCCACCACCGGCATGATGGTCAATCCCGGCATCGGTGAGGAAAAGCCCAGCATCGTCCGGCGCGAATGAACGTAGGGAAAAATGATGCCGTGATTGCCGGCGGCTTCGGTCAAATCCTTGTTGATCGGTCCCAGAATGATGTCGCGATGCGGCAGCGCCGGGCCGGGAAAGGTAAAACCGCTGTAAGCCTCTTCACCGCGCGGCGGCGCATTCCCTAACAGTTCGGGCTTGTCGAGCGACGCCGTGCCGACGAGCGGGTTGGCATATTCCACGGGCGTTCTGCTGGCAACGGAGTTTCTCGTCAGACAGCAAACCAGAACCGCGGCGACCAACCACCTCGGCGAGAAATTGTAAATCATGAGCCGATATTAAACTGTTCTGCGATCTCCCGTAAACCTTATCCAACGTCAAACTCCATTTCAGTTCGCACCTTCTACTTTTTCCGCGCGCAGCACACGATACTCGTGGGTCCACTTATCAATCCGGCACGCCGCTGCATAATCGCAATACTCGCATGGTGTCTGCTTGCCTTTGCGATACGGGTCCACCTGTGCCGCGCCGGAGAAGATACGTTCACCTAGCGCGCGCAGCTGCGTTTCAATGCCGTCGAGCAGTTTCTCAAATTCCGCGCGCGGCAGGGCTTCGGTGGAACCCGCATAAAGCTCGCCGTTCTGTTTCAGCCGGTAATTAAATTGATCTTTCGCTTGGACGCGATCCAGCTGGTCGAGAACGCCCGCATCAAATCTTCCCGTGTGGCGATACGCCTTGCGACGTGCCTCGCCCGCATCCGCCAGGATTTCCGTGCGCGAGCCGCCACCGTTATAATCGCCGTGCAAGTTGACGTAAAACGCGCCAGCGGGAATGATTTTTTCCCGCCCGGAAATGTCCCGGGGTTTTTTCCAATGTCGGAGCGCGCCGAGATACGCGAGCAACTGCAGCTGCACGCCGTTCTCGACCAGGATTTTTTCCAGTTTCTTGCCACCGGATTTGTAATCCGTCACCACGGCCAGCGCGGCATCGCCGGCCGGGTCACGCCACAAATCCACCCGGTCAATCCGGCCCTGCAAGGCCAGCTTGTGTCCGCCGCCGAGATCCAATTCCCAGGCGGCCGCGCGGTCGTCCTTGCCCCCGAAGCCGAGCTCCGCCTCCGCCGGGTCGAATTCATACTGCCCGCGCATCCACGTCACGATGACCGCAACGAAATCCTGCAACGATTCCGCCATTGCGCGCGCGGCAAAAACCGTCGCCGCCGAATCCCGGAACAGCCCGTCCCGGAAATGCTCCATCTGCGCCACTACAATTTTACCGACACGATCACGGGCCTCCGCCGGCTCAAGGTCGCGCCAACGCCGGCCTTCCGCCGAGAGTTGTTCGTGAAAGATTTTCAGCACGTCGTGCTGGAAGTTGCCGCGCTCGCGGGCGTCCAGCTCGAACACTTTCCGCTCCCCGGCGTGCAGGCCGACACGGACAAAAAACTTGAACGGGCATTGGGCGAATTCTTCCAACCGGCTGACGGACGATCGCAACACCGGACCGTAAAGTTTTTTTGCCAGCGCCGGTGCCAAGGTTTCCTTTTCATCCGGCTCGTGCAATGCGCCCAGGCTTTCCGCGAGCGATTTCAGCGCGGGAAGTTCAAGCAGTTCACGCCATGGTTCATTCGTGGCAGCCGACGTGAGGAGGCTCTGACCTTCTTTTGATTTGAGCCTCGTCACCTCGGCTGCTACGGAATTTTGAATCATTGCGAGCGTTGCGATTTCGCCCGCGTGTTCTGTCTCGGCGGGTGCGATTGCGCCACCGAACTCTTCGATCTCCAATCCCGGACAAATGTGCCGGAGATGCGCGACGAACGGCGACGGATTCAAAGCCTTGCCTTCGGCATTCTGACGCGAAAGGGACACGATCAGTTTTTCGCTGGAACGGGTGCAGGCGATGTAGCCGTAGTAGCGTTCGCGGGCCAGGCGTTCACGCAAATCCGGGCCAAGTGAAACGGACAATTCCTCACGATCGGCATCGGTCAGAATGGTGGGGGCGGCGGGTGTGGCGGGGAACACGGTTTCATTCACGCCGAGAACCAGCGCGAGTTTCAAGTCGGGATTGCGTGCGCGATCAATCGCGCCGACGAGCACCTGGTCCAGCGCGGGGGGAACCACGCCGACCGTCAGGTTCGCCAGGCCGGCTTCCAAAACCGGCAGCCAGTCGCGTAATGACAGCTGCTCGTTTGAGAACGCCAGCGCCAGATTGTCCAGCCAGTCGTTCATCTGGCTCCAGACCGTTGAATGATGTGACGGGTGACTCGTGACGGGTGACACGTTTTCGTCATCGCGCGTCCAGCGTTCCAGCGTCGGTTCGACATTCAAATCGCTCCACAGTTCGCGCAGCGCTTCGGCGAGTTGCGAGCCGGTGGGCCGGGCATTTGCGAGCGTTGCGAAGAATTTTTCAAATGGCGGGAAAATGCTTTTACGCAATTGCTCGCTGGCTTCATCGGGCAATGATTCGCGCCACTTCTTGCCGCGCCAGCCGAATTCCAGCGCCGCGTTTTCCAGTTCGTCAATCCGCTCCTCCGGCACCGGCGAAAAGCCGGCCTTAAGCGCGGCGAACCAGTCATCCGGCTGCCAGTCGAACGCGACGGTGCGGAGGGCGCTGCGGGTCAGCTCGGCCAGCGGGTGATGGGCGACGGATTCGCGCCGGTCGAGGAAAAAGGGGATTTCGTAGCGAGCAAAAGCGCGCTCGAGGGGTTTGTGGTAGGCCTCCAGATTCCGGACCAACACGGCACATTCGCGAAACCGTCCGCCGCCGCGGGCGAATTTGAGAATTTCACGCGCGGCAAACAAGGCTTCGGCTTCGGCGTTGGGACAGGCGATGACACGAACCGCTAACGGAGGATGGACGATGGATGATGGATGATGGCCTGGCCGCGACCAACTGACTTCCAGTCGCGCAAGTTCCGGTGATTTGGCGAAGCGTGTTGAGCCCAAGTCGCGCTTGAGGGTTTCGAGGCTGACCTCGCAGTCCGGAATCGTTTCCAGCCGCTGCCGGCATTGTTGAAACGTTTTCCCGACGGCGGACCAGATCGACAGCCAGGAATTCTCGCCGGTTTCGGCGGCGGATGGGTCGAGACAAAAGGCGAGCGTGGCGCAATCGCAAACCGGCATCATCGCCGCGAGCAAATCCAGTTCCTGCGGCGTCATCTCGGCGAAGCCATCCAGCCACAAGCCGGCAACGTTGAGAGTTGACCCGTCTTCGCCTTGCTTCGACGCGGCGCGGAGTTGAGCGTTGAGCGTTTTTTGCCGCAGCGCGGTGGTGGCGGCCTCCAGCAGGTGATTGCCATCCTGCAATTCATGTGCGGCCAGCCAGCCGGCATATTTTTCCAGCAACAGCGCGAGGTCGTGGAGCTTGGCGCGCAGTTCCCGATGCAAGCCTTCCCGCCGGGCGAGCGCGCGCAGTTTGTCAGCCGTGAGCTGGTGCTGCTGCAATTCGTTGAGCAGACGTCCCAGTTCCTGCGCGAAGCCGGGACGCCGGGCGCTGCTGCGGAACAGTTCCAATTCACCGGCGTGCCGGAGCAGCAGGGCGCGCAGCACCATGACGCGGCCTTCGTCGCTTAAAAATTTCGGCGGGGTGACGCCCAGTCCATCCAGAACGAATTGGGCCAGGCGCTCGAAGGAGAAAATGTGGAGTCGCGTGTAGCCCTGGAGCGAATCGTCCGCGAGCAACTGGCGTTCAAGCTGGAACGTGGCCTGTTTGGGCGCAATCAGGATCAGCGGCGGGCCGGCGGGCGCGGCCACCAGTGCGGCACGCACTTCCGCGAGGCAGCGGAACGTCTTGCCGCTGCCGGCGGGGCCGAGGAGAAATCGCGCTTGCACGAAAGATTTTTAACGCAAAGACGCAAAGGCACAAAGGAATTTATTTCTCGAATCTTTGATTTTCCGCCAGTGTGAATATCCCTGTCTTGCGTGCGCCGCTCGCTGGGGGGTAAATTCAGGTCATGTCGCACGCGGACTTTGTTCATTTGCATCTGCACACCGAGTATTCATTGCTCGATGGCGCCTGCCGTCTGGACCGGCTGGTGGACAAGGCGCATGAGCTGAAATTTGCCGCGCTCGCCATCACCGACCATGGTGCGATGCACGGCGTCATCGAGTTTTATCAGGCGGCGCGCGCCAAAGGCATCAAACCCATCGTCGGCTGCGAGGTTTATGTCGCACCGGGCAGCCGGCTGGAAAGGAAATTGAGCGGCGGCGAGAAATATCATCACCTCGGACTGCTGGCGAAGGATGAGACAGGCTACAAAAATCTCATCCAACTCACGACCGCCGCGCATCTGGAGGGCTACTATTACAAGCCGCGCATTGACAAGGAAATTTTGGCCAAACACAGCGCGGGCCTGATCGCCATGTCCGGCTGTCTGGCCAGCGAGATCCCCGACTGGATCATGAAGGACCAGCTGGACAAGGCGCGCGACGCCGTGGATTTTTTCAAGCAGACGCTCGGCGCGGAAAACTTTTTCCTCGAACTGCAGAACCACGGCATCCCGGAACAGGCCAAGGTCAACAGCCACTTGATCAAGTGGGCGAAGGAATTCGGCCTGAAGCTCGTTGCAACGAATGACGTTCATTACGTCGAGAAAAGCCATTCGCACGCGCACGATTGCCTGGTCTGCATCGGCACGCAATCCATGTTGAGCGATCCCAAGCGCATGAGCGCGGGCTATGTGCCGGAACAGTTTTATCTGCGCAGCGCCGACGAAATGAAGGCGCGGTTCGCCGAAGTGCCGGAGGCGGTCTTGAACACGCGGGAAGTTGCGGAGATGTGCAACCTGGAGATCGAGTTCGGCAAGCTGCATTACCCGGTGTTTCATCCGCCGGAACATTTCACGCGCGAAGGGTTTTTGCGCCAATGGCTGGCGGAAGGACTGTTCACCCGCTACACGATTCACGCGAAGGCCGTGGGCAAGGAATTCATTGTCGAAGGGATTGATGATCCGAATCGGCTGCCGACGTATCAATCTTCCGTAGGAGACGACGTGAGAAGTCTCACTTCGAGTTCGGGAGAAAAATTAGAGCCTCCTCACGTCGGCTCCTACGACATCAATGATCCCGCCGTGGCCGCCGCCGTCAAGGTCGTCATCGACCGTTTGGACGTGGAGATGGAAGTCATCGAGAAGACCGGGTTCATCTCCTACTTTCTCATCGTCGGCGATTTCATCCGTTACGGCCGCAGCAAAGGCATCTCGTGCGTGGCGCGCGGCAGCGCCGCCGGCTCGCTCGTCACCTATCTGCTGGAGATCGCGAACGTGGACCCGATCCGCTACGGGCTGCTGTTCGAACGCTTCCTGAATCCCGAGCGCGTCAACCCGCCGGATATCGACATTGATTTTGCCGACGACCGCCGCGCGGACGTCATCGAATACGTGCGCCAGAAATACGGCAATGAATCCGTCGCGCAGATCATCACCTTCGGCACGATGGGCGCAAAAAGTGTCGTGCGCGACGTGGGCCGCGTGATGGGTCTGGGCTACAGCGAATGCGACCGGCTGGCGAAGATGATTCCGTTCGATCTCAAGATGACGCTCGAAAAAGCGCTCAAACAATCGCCGGAATTCAAGGAGGCTTACGAGACCGAGGAAGTCACCCGCGAGCTGATCGATACGGCGCTCATTCTCGAGGACCTCACGCGCAACGCCAGTGTTCATGCGGCCGGCGTCGTCATCGGTGACCAGCCGCTCGTGAATCTGCTCCCGTTGAAGACCGACGAAGACGGCGCGATCGTCACCCAATACGCGATGGGGCCGGTTGGCGATCTCGGTTTGCTGAAGATGGATTTTCTCGGACTGAAGACGCTGACCGTCATCCGCAACACTTGCGAGATGGTCAAGCGCACGCAGAGTGTCGAAATCAACATTGACCAGTTGCCGCTCGACGACAAGAAAACCTACGACCTGTTGAACCGCGCGGAGACGCTCGGCGTGTTCCAGCTGGAATCGGGCGGAATGCGCGACTTGTGCAAAAAATTCCAGATCAGTTCCGTGGAGCACATCACCGCGCTCGTGGCGTTGTATCGTCCCGGCCCGATGGACCTGATCCCCGATTTCATCAAACGCCGGCATGGCGAGATCGAGATCAAATACGAGCATCCGCTGCTCGAACAGATTTCCAAAGAAACCTACGGCATTTTGATCTATCAGGAGCAGGTCATGCAGGCGACGCAGTTGCTGGCCGGCTACTCGCTCGGCAGCGCGGATCTCTTGCGGCGCGCGATGGGCAAGAAAAAGGTCGAGGAGATGCAGAAGCAGCGCGAGTCCTTCGTCAAGGGCTGCCAGGAGAAGAACAACATCCCCAAGGCCAAGGCGAACGCGATCTTCGATTTGCTGGAAAAGTTTGCCGGTTACGGCTTCAACAAATCGCATGCCGCCGCGTATGCCGTCGTCGCGTATCAGACCGCGTATCTGAAGGCGAATTATCCCGTCGAGTTTTTCTGCGCCATGATGACGAACGACATGGCCGTCACGGAAAAGTTGAGCCAATACATCGCCGAGGCGCGCGCGATGAAGATCGAAGTGCTGCCGCCCGACGTGAACGAGAGTCAGATGTATTTCGCGCCGGCACCCGATGGCAAAGCCATCCGTTTCGGCATGGCGGCGATCAAGAATGTGGGCGAAGCCGCCGTTGAAGCCATATTGAAGGCGCGCAACGAGGGCGGCAGATTCAAAACCCTTTCGGAATTGTGCGAACGCGTGGACGGTCGCTCGCTGACGCGCAAGACCATCGAGGCCCTGGTCAAGACCGGCGCGTGCGACGGCTTCGACCAGACGCGCGCCACCCTGTTTGCCCAGATCGAGCGCACCCTGGCGCGCGCGGCGAGCATCCTTTCCGACAAACAGAAAGGACAGAGTTCACTTTTCGGAGCGCTTGAAGAAAAGTCGCCGCCGATGCCGGAAGCCATCAGCAATCTGCCCGAATGGCCGCAGCACGAACTGCTCGCGCACGAAAAGGAGTTGCTTGGCTTCTACGTCACCGGCCATCCGCTCACGCCGTTCGTTCCAATTCTGGAAAAATACTGCCTCGCGACCACCGCGAAGCTGGCGGAATTGCCGAACCGCAGCCTGACACGCATCGGCGGCCTGATCGCGGCGGTGCAGCAGGGCATGTCCAAGAAGAGCGGCAAACCTTACGCGATGGTGACGCTTGAGGACCTCGAAGGCTCGGTACAGATCCTCTGCATGAACGAGAATTACGACAAATACCGCGAGCTGTTCGTGGAGAACAAGGCCATCCTCGTCATCGGCGAAGTGAACACCGGCGAAGACCGGCCGAAAATTTTTCCGCAGGAAATCATGCCCCTCGAGGACGCGCCGAAGAAATACACCAAACAGGTTCATCTGCGGCTGCACACCGCGCATTTGAAACCGGATGACATGGCGGCCGCGTTTGAACTGGTGTCCACGCATCCGGGAAAATGTCCGCTGCTGCTGTGCTTCATGCGTCCGGCGGGTGAAACCATTTTCATGGATACGAACGAACGCTTCGGTGTCGCGCCATCGTTGCAATTGCAGCAGGCAGTGGATTCCCGGTTCGGCGAGGACACGTATTACGCGAAGGTGGACACCAGCCTGCCCGAACGCGCGCGGCGCAGTTGGGAAAAGAAAAACGGTTCCGGCGGCGGCAACAGCGACGAATAGGCAAGAACACCCGCCGGAATTTTTTAAATCTGCGGCGGCCATCGGTTTGTTCGGTGCCGGCGGCGCGTTGGACTGCGCAGGAGCTTTGGTCGGGAGAAAACCTGCCCGCCGATGACGCGATGACCGACGTGCGCGCCGTGGACATGCCGCCGTTGTCCCGCGCCGGAGACACCCGGACTCCGAAGTGGCAACGAACGTCGCCGCACGTCGCGCCGCCAGCCGCCATCCAGCAAACTTGAACCGTGGAAAACCTCCGCCGGCCGGGGCTGGCCAATTATTTCACACTTTGCAAAGTGTGGAATTACGCCAGAGACGGACCTGCCCGGAAGCGCCACGTCGAGTTGCCGCCGTTACGATGCCAAAAAGGATGTTTCACGATCTCATTGGATTCGGGGCGATAAAGCTGAGATGCTTGCCAGTTCCACACTTTGCAAAGTGTGAAACTTCCCGTTGCGCCACGTGGCGGGCCTGGCCGGTGGCTTCGCTGGGACCATGCGACTTCCGTCAAGCGTTGGAATTGCATCTTCGGAATTCGGATCAGGCCGGCCGCTTCATTTCGAAGCGATCCGTCGTGCGGCAATACCCGTTCGGGCTGGCCATGCGTCCGATCACGTGAAACAATTCGCTGCGAATCCGCTGCGTTTGCGGATCGAATAATTCATCGCGCACCTGGATGCGCTTCACGAGGCCGATGACGAGCCGGTTGCCGCCGATCTGCAGCGTGCCCCATTCCAGGCATTCGAGACTCGCCGGGGATTCGGCGATGCGCGGCGGTTTCACGACGGAGCTGGGCGCGGTGGTGAGGCCGGCGCTTTTCAATTCGCTTTCGCCATAAGGCAGCGTCGCCGCCGTGAGGTTCATCGCTGCCGCCGTTTTTTCATCCACGAGATTCACGACAAATTCGTGCGTCAACCGGATGTTGCGCGCGGTGTCCTTGGGCGTGCCGTCTTCGCGGTCGCCGGGGCAAAAGCCGACGATGGGCGGATTCGCCCCCAGCACATTGAAGAAGCTGAACGGCGCGGCGTTCACCACTCCATCGGGTCCGAGCGTTGTCACCCAGGCAATCGGGCGCGGCGTGACGAGCGAGGAGAGCAGCGCGTAAGCGCGGCCAGCGTGTCTGCCTTCCAGATCAAGTTCCATAATTTGAAATTGTTTCTGCTGGATGGCAGGCAGGTCAAGCCCGCCGTTGCCTGACTGCCACCAGAATGACGGCGATGAGTTTGGTATTTGGTTGCGCGTCGATTTTCCCACGCGTCGGGCCTGCATTGCCGAGTGCATCGCTGATCAGCCTGACGTGTCGAGGCCTGGCCGGGACGATTCAAGAGCAGATGCAAGCGATGCAACGGTCAAGCTCGTCAGGACGAGGATTCCAAGCGCCTCGCGCAGGCCAATCAACTCGGCCACGAAGCCGATCACGGGCGGGCCGGCCAGAAAACCCAGATAGCCGAGCGTGGTCACCGAGGCGATGGCGACGCCGGGCGAAATTCCCGGCGTGCGACCCGCCGCCGTGAAGACCATCGGGACGACGGTGGCGAAACCCGCGCCGACACAGCCAAATCCGATCAGCGCGGCGACCGGTTGTCCGAAGACCAGGGCGACAGCCAGCCCGGTTGCCGCCAGAATTCCTCCGGCGCGCACCAGCGTCACCGGTCCAAAACGCGCCGAGAGTCCGTCGCCCAGGAATCGTCCCGCCGCCATCGCCAGCGAGAACGCGGCATAACCCGCCGCCGCCAGTCCTTCGCCCGTCAGCAGGTTGTCTCGCAGATAAACCCCGCTCCAATCGGCCATCGCGCCCTCGCCCGCCATCACGCACAGCGCTACGGCTCCCAACGCCAGGAGTCCCACCGTGGGTCGCGGAAATCTCCTGCTCTTCTCAGGCACGGCTGCGTGGACCGGTTCGCTGGTGAGCAGATGTGGAACGATGAGAAAGACCCCGGCAAACGAGACGAGCGCCACAAGGCCCAAGTGAACCAGTGGCGTCACGCCCTGCGACGCAATCAAGCCACCGGTTGCCGCGCCCGCCAAGCCGCCGGTGCTCCACAATGCATGAAACGAAGACATGATCGGCCGACGGTAAAGTTTTTCGACGACGACGGCTTGCGCGTTCATCGCCACATCCAGGGCGCCGTGAAACGCGCCGAACAGGAACAGGGCGAGGACAAAGGCCGTCACGTTTGGCGCGAGAATCAGCACCGGCAGCAGCGCGCAATACAGCAGCGCGGTCACTTTTGAAATCCGTTCACTGCCGAATCGGCCGCTGAGCATTCCACCCAAAGGCATCGCGACCACCGCGCCGAGCGCCACGGTCAGCAAGGCCATTCCCAACTCCCCGTTACCCAGCCCGCGGACTGATTTCACGGCAGGAATGCGCGAAACCCATGAGGCGAACAACGCTCCGTTCAGGAAGAACAGCGCTGCCACGGCCAGCCGGGCGGCACGCAGGCGCGGAGGCATGGGCGCGGGCGCGGCCCAGACTTGATTGAGAACGGCTTCTTGCATGATGGTGTCCTCAGTGAACCAGGGCCAGCTGTCCGCTACCGATTCGATCGGCCGCCTTATGGAACGTGAGCCGGTCGGTGCGGATTTTGTCCCAGTCCTGCAACGCCAGTCCGTGGGACGTGAACAATTCGCGGATCTGACGCGCGTTCCATTTGAGGATGTCTTCGAGGATCGGCACCAGCACGCTCAAGGCGTCGTCGCTCAGCACCGTGCGCTTGGCGATGCGGCCGATGGACTTCGTTTCGGACACCGCAATGGTGTGGCCGGCGCGACTGTTGACGTGGTGCATGACGTAGAGATCAGAACTGCCGTCGCCAACGTAGATGACGCGGTCGGGACTGATCTTGAGTTTAACCTCCAGCTCCTGCAGCACGGCGATCTTGCCGTAACCGGCCGGCGCCCGCAAAACGCTTTCAATCTCGCCCGTGACGGGGTCGTGACCGAAATCCGTCCCGAAAACATTTTCCGGCAGTACAATCCCTTCCAGCGCGGACTGGACCACCAGCCGCGGCCCGGCGGAGATGACGTAGAAATGAAAACGGTTGCCATCAAAATCTCCCCGCAACGCGTCAGCAAACAATTTCACGTCGTCCTTCAAGCGGACACGCCTGCCGGCTTCGATCAAATGCTCCCGGCGCACGCTGCGAAACTGCGGATCATGGCGCAACAGATACGCCAGCTCCGCGCCCTGATGCACCAGATTTGAATGCGCCAGGCCCGCGACCTTGGCTTCAAAATCCCGGATGCCCAGCAGTTCGCTCAATACAAGACCCGAATCGTTGAAGCTCAGCGTCTGGTCAAAGTCGCTGGCGACGAGATACTGATTCGTTCCGTTCGTTTGGTTTGGTGTGTTCATAGTTGTTTCTTTGTTCGATGAGGTGGCGCCGCGAAACCACGCCGCGGACGGTTGAAGGTGTTCTGTGACACTGAACGGATGCGCACCGCAAACGATTCCCAACGCTCCAGAGCGGTTCAAGGAACCGTCGGCGTGGCGCCATCAACGATTTGCTTTTTACCCTCATCCACTCCATACCTAACGTGTGCACGACCCCCGCACCAGAGCAGGGTGGAACAGACAGCGAGGAAGTTGACATGACAGCTTCCGAAGCTGTCAGCAGCCCGCGGCAGGGAATGAACATCGAAACCAAACATCGCGACATCTCGCGGCAACTGCTGGCCGAGATAGCGGTCGGCAAGTACGGCCCGGCGGGACGGCTGCCGAGCGAGACCCAGCTCGTCAAACGCTTCGGCGTGTCGCGTCCGACGGTCGCCCGCGCGTTTCGGGAATTGCAGAACGAGGGCCTGATCGAACGGCGGGCCGGCTCGGGCACCTACGTGCGCCGCCAGACCGGCTCGGCCGCCAACACGCGTCAACTTGGCCTCCTCATTCCCGGACTCGGCGCGGTGGAAATCTTCAGCATCATCTGCGGCGAGATCGCCAGCCTCGCCCGCGCACAGGACTACACCGTTCTGTGGGGCGATTCCGCCCAACCCGGACAGGACGAGAACATGAGCCGGGAGCATGCCGTTGAATTGTGCGGCCAGTTCATCGCGCGCCGTGTGGCGGGCGTCTTTTTCGCGCCGTTCGATCTGGCGGACGGAAAGGCGGACGTGAATCACCGCATCGCCGAACGCTTCAGCCAGGCGGGCATTCCCGTGGTGCTGCTCGACCGCGACCTCGTGCCGTTTCCCCAACGCAGCCGTTTCGATCTAGTCGCGAGCGACAATATCGCGGGCGGCAGTCTGCTGGCCGAGCATTTATTGAAACTCGGCTGCCGGCGGATCGCCTTCGCGGCGTGGCCCGGTTTTCCCTCCACCGTGCAGGCGCGCATCGCCGGTGTGCGCGAAGCCCTGGTGCGTCAGGGGATCGAAGCGCCGCCCGACTGGATCCACATCGGCAATGTGGAAGACGTGAAGTTTGTCCGCTCGCTGACCGGCGGCCGGCGCTGGGACGCGGTGATCTGCGCCAACGATGTCACCGCCGCCCAGTTACTTCGCGCCTTGTATAAAAATAATGTCTCCGTGCCGCGCGACCTGCGCATCGTGGGCTTCGACGATGTGAATCACGCCGCGCCGGTCAGCGTTCCGCTCACCACGATTCATCAACCCTGCCGCGAAATTGCCATCACCGCGTATCGGGCGTTGATCGAGCGGATCGCCGAACCGGCGCTGCCGGTGCGCGCCTTGTCGCTCACGCCGCAGCTGGTTGTCCGCGAATCCTGCGGCGCGTATCTGCCGCGGAAGGAAAAGGCATAGTGACTGCCGCGCCGACCGGCACCCCCAATAGATTACTTCGCGGCCTCCTGCGTGAGGACATGCCACTTCGGGCGCTGCCAGCTTTGGCGGAACTGCGTCACGTTCGATTCCACCGCCTTGCCCTCGCGCTCATGGCCGTCGAGAAACGCGACGAACTGGAATTGCGCATTCGTCGTGCCGTATTGTTGATCGAACTGGCGGACGATCAGATTCGCCGGCAGCAGCTGACGCCCCAGCATTTCCTCCAGCGGCAGATGCAGTCCCGTCATGCCCTGCGCCGGCTCGTAGGATTTGTAAACGAGTTCGGTGCAGACCAGTTCGGAGTCGGTCGCGAAATCAAAATTGAAATCGTAAGGCCGGCCGGCATAATGGAACGCCCGCAGGATCGCCATGGCCTTTTCCGTCTTCGGCAGCAACGGCCGCAGCACCACCACCGAATCCGCATCCGCGCAATGTTCGAGCGGGGTGAAGGAAACCCCTTCGCTCATCGCCTCGATGACGCGCGTCAGATGTCCCTGCTCGTGCGGCTTGAGGCTTTCCAGATAGTTGTTTGCGGAACGTGCCTGAACCAGCTGTTCAAAATTGCTGTTGGTTTCGTTCTGGGTTTTTATCCAGTCCAGTACCCTGGCATCGGAAAAATATTGCAGGCGTTCCTCCGGCGTGCCGATGTAGAGCGCGGCATGCGGCCAGAATCCGGGCAGGCCGACATTGGACAGGAACCATTCCCGCCGCACCAGCAGTACATCGCCGGGAAGCAACGCCTGGTGCAGCCGTGCGATCTGCGCGGCGGTGATCAGCGCATGGTCCGTCCGGTGAACTTTTGTGTCCCCCATCCATTCCGACACGCCGGCCTGCACCGGGAACCACGCCGAGCTGCCGGCGTTCTGCAACATCTTCAGCGCGTTTTTCGCCGTGAGCAGTTCGCCCTGGCCCCGGCCCTGTTTCAAGATGGCGTCGGCGTCAGCGTCCATCGTCGCCTGCAACCCGGCCGGCGCCTGGCCGCGCATGGTTTTGAACAGCACCGCCTGCGCGCCGAAATCCGTGGCGGTGGCGACGTTGAGAAAGCGAAATTTCAGTTTGGAATAGGTTCCCGCCGGCAGGCCGAGCTCGGGCACGGGTTCATTCAGAATGGTGTCGAGAAAGGGATTCTTCCCGGCCAACGCCACGAATTCGAGGCCGAACCGATACTTCGCCAGAAAGGCGGCGTAGCCGATGGTAAAGGATTTTTCCCGGCGTTCGCCCGAAAGCTGGAACCAGTCGGCGTGATAGGCATCCAGCGCGTCCAAGGCCACCAGGTAATCCAAATATGTCTTCCATGCCTGCCACAATACCTCTTTTTCCTCACGGCGCGGCAGGTGCAATTCCGTGGTCTTGTCGAGCGGGAAGAGATTGGTCTGGGTTCGGGCGAACGCAACCGTGTTCGACAGCCCGGTCCGATAGACGGCGGCTAATTTCAAGTCGCCACCGATACGCTCATTCTGCCCGGCGCGGTCCAGCTCATGCAACGGGAGGATTCCGGCGTGAACCCCCGCACAGCCGAAAATCAGCAAGATGACGGCCCATAAATTTCGCATTGGGGGGAATATTGCCCATTCGCTTTCCCGAAGAAACTACTTCTTGAAACAATTTACCCGCGCCGCGCGCGTCCGGGAACAGGCTGCTCATCACCGGTTCCGGAGCGGCATCAATCCGAAGTGCAGTGCCAGCCAGACGGGCACCGCGAATATCACGATGGCGATCAAGCGGTCCCAGGTCCAATCCATGCCGATGTGCGCCTGGATCGGGAAGAGGGTGATCATGAAATAATTTGCGAAGCGGGTGTGGCCCAGGAAACGCAAACGCTTCGGAAATTTTTTGCGGAACCCGCTCACCAGCGCCACCACCCCCAGCGCGATGACCAGAAACGTGACGAGCAGATTGACCGGCAGCATCGCCTCCCATTCCAGATACTTCCCATTTGCGGCATGCGGAATGAAGAATGGCCAGAGCCACTGCGCGCCCGCCCAGAGAAAGCTGAATCCTGTCTGGATCGCCGTGCGGAAACTCGCCTTGTCCGAAGTCAGTTCATTCAGCAGCAGGCCAAAATAGAGCGGCACAATGCCCCAGATCAGCACGGCGTGCTCAAACGGCGTTACAATCAATTCGCTGAACGTATGCCAGTATTGTCCCATCCTTGATCACATCAGGTGCGGTTTGATTTTTACCACGACTCAACGCCTCCAGCGGGCCCGGCACTCGAAGCCGGCCGCGACCACGGCAATGCCGGCGAGCGCGGATTTGGAATGCCACCGCCAATCGCCAAGCCAGGTGGCCGCGGTGTTGGGCACTTTGGAAAAAAGTTTCACGATCTTTGCCGGGAAATGATCGCGAAATCGGGACCGTTCGTAAAACTTAATTGTGTCGCCCCTCCCGGTCTTGATCAGGCTGCCGGCCGATAATGCCCGGCGAAGGATCATCAAAGACGGTCGTTTTGATTTTTCTGGTGTGAATCCGCCCCGGACGTTTTATCAATTCCGGGCTGGCCGGTGCCGGCCACCGCGGGCTTCTCCATCGCCGCCTCATATCCGGGATCCGTCACCCGGTTGAAGATTACCACGGCGGTAAACACCGTTACCGCCACCAACGCCAATGCGATCAATCCTTTGATGGTTTGCATAGTCCCGGATTGGATGTTTTCGGGTGCGGTTTTGTTCAAAATTTTATCCACCCCCTCTTTGATGTCCGCCGGGATGTCGACAATGACTTCCGCTTTCGGCTTCGCGCCTTGCGGTCCGCCGTGGTGGAGACGCACGCGCACCACGTCATGCCGCCGGCGGATCACCGAAGTGCGCTTGATAGGATTGGTAAGCCGCTGCGTCCGCCAGCATGGATTCCATGGCCGCGATCAACGGCTCAAGCCGCCAGAAACCGGAGAACACCGCGCGATCTCCAATGTTGGAGCCCAACACGAACGCCGGCCTTTGCGTCACTTGCAACGCATGAAAAGCCGCCGTCGCCGACCGCACGCGCTTTTCTACTTCCGCCGACCGCGCCGTCGCCAGCAAAGTTGCTTCATTCAACCCCGCCGCCTTCGCGGCGATGGCGGCGGATAAATTCCAATCCGCGATCTTCTGTCCCTCGCGCATCGCCGCCTCCATCAGCGCCAGCCGCACGCGGTCATCCGTCACGCCAAAATCCTTCGCCGCTTCCGCCACGCAGTTGGCCGCGAGAAATTCCGGTTGCACCGGATCAAGCCAGCCCGAATGCAGCATGAACGGCGACCGGACAATCGTCCCGCTCCGCCGGTAAAACCAGTCCGCCTGCCCGCGCGATTTCGACATGCTTTCCGTGTCGAGCAAGGCGATCTGCCATTCAAACTCGACCGGCGACTTCGCATGGCGCCGCTTTAATTCCGCCCAAGCCGGCTCGGCCCAGTAACACCAGGATGAAGTGACGTCGAGATAATAGGTGACTTTGAGGTTCATGCCTTTTTGGTAGCAGCCGGCGTGAGGAGGCTCAAATCAAATCGGCAGCCCAGTCTGGGAGCGCAACTGAGGTTTACACACACCGCCTCGCTCCGTTCACGCCTGCGGATCGCCGGGATGACGCCCGAGCCGGCTTCGGCGCGAGCCAGAGGGGAGCGCGCTGGAAAGGCGGCGCTTCAGCCGCGGGACTTCTTGGATCGCGCGGTCACCAGCTTCAGGAATTCATTGGCGGCGCGGCCCGGGGGACGCTGTTTGGGCCAGACGGCGACAATCCGGCGTTCGGGTTTTGGCGATTGCAGCGAACGATAATCAAGCCGGTCGCGGTGCACGGAGTTTGCGGCCATCTCGGGAATCAGGGAAAGTCCCATGCCCGCGCTGACGAGCAACTGGATCGTCTCCAGTTGCGCGCTGCGGAAACTGATGTTGGGACGCACATCGCGCCGGTCGCAGAAGTTCAGCACCTGCTGGCCGAGACAATGCCCTTCCTTCATCACGATGAGCCGTTCCTGTTTCAAATCGTCAGCGTTCACCGTGCGCTTGCGGGCGAGGGGATGTTTGGGGGGCAGCGCCAGCAACAGCTCTTCCGTGAACAACTCCCGGACTTCCAGCCGTCCGTCATGAATCGGCTGGCTGGCCAGGGCGAAATCAATCTCGCAAGCCAGCAGGAGTTTCAACAGGTGCGCGGTCGTGTCCTCCTGCAACACGAGTTCCACGCCAGGATACTGGTCCGCGAACACCGGCAGCACTGCCGGCAACAGATAGGGCGCAATGGTCGGCAGCACGCCGATGGCGACCGTCCCGCGCAACAGCTCCGTCGCATCTTTCGCCTCGCGTTTTGCGGCGTCCACTTCCTCCAGAATTTTCACCGCGCGCCGGAGGAACATTTCGCCGTGCGGCGTCAGCTTCGCCGCGCGTTTCAGGCGGTCGAACAACCGCTCGCCCATCTCGTCTTCCAGCTTCTGGATTTGCTGGCTGAGCGAGGGTTGCGAGACATGGCATTGCTCGGCGGCGCGGGAAAAATTTCCCGTGCGCGCCACGGCCACGACATAGCGGAGTTGATGCAGTTCCATAGGCAATGCCTATTGTAACCACAGGAAACAAGTATTTCAACAATGGCTGGGATGATGGTTTCTTTTGCGGCAACGAAAACGTGATTATGAACAACACCTCTTCCGTCCTGACGACCTCGGCGGGCAATCCCGTTGCCGACAACCAGAACTCCCTCACCGCCGGTCCGCGCGGACCGCTGTTGATGCAGGATTATCAACTGCTCGAAAAGCTTGCGCACCAGAACCGCGAGCGCATCCCCGAGCGCACCGTCCACGCCAAAGGCTCGGCGGCCTACGGCACGCTCACGATGACGCACGACATCACGCAGTATTCCAAGGCGGCGGTGTTCAAGCCCGGCAGCAAGACGGAGTGCCTGCTCCGCTTTTCCACGGTCGCTGGCGAACGCGGGGCGGCGGATGCCGAGCGCGATGTCCGCGGGTTCGCGCTGAAGTTCTACACGGACGAAGGCAACTGGGATTTGGTCGGCAACAACACGCCGGTGTTCTTCATCCGCGACCCGCTGAAATTCCCCGACTTCATCCACACGCAGAAACGGCATCCGAAGACCAACCTCCGCAGCAACACAGCCGCGTGGGATTTTTGGTCGCTCTCGCCCGAGTCGCTGCATCAGGTGACCATTCTCATGTCCGACCGCGGGCTGCCGACGGATTACCGCCACGTCAACGGCTACGGCAGCCACACCTACAGTTTCATCAACGCGGCGAACGGACGCTTCTGGGTGAAGTTCCATTTCAAAACGCTGCAGGGTCACCAGCACTTGACGAATGAGGAGGCCGGGCAGGTCGTGGCGAAAGACCGCGAAAGTTCCCAGCGCGATTTGTTCGAGGCCATCGCGCGCGGCGAATTTCCGAAATGGCGTTTCTGTGTGCAGATCATGCCGGAGCGCGACGCCGGGACGTATCGCTGGAATCCGTTCGACCTCACCAAGGTCTGGCCGCACAAGGATTATCCGCTGCTGGACGCGGGCGTCCTGGAATTGAACCGCAATCCCGAGCATTACTTCGCCGAAGTGGAACAGGCGTCGTTCAGCCCGTCGAACATCGTGCCCGGCATCGGCTTCTCACCGGATAAAATGCTTCAGGCGCGCATCTTCTCCTACGCTGACGCACACCGTTATCGCGTCGGCACACACTACGAACTGCTGCCGGTGAACCGCCCGAAAGCCTCCGTGCGCACGTATCACGCCGACGGCCCGATGCGCTTCGATGCCCCGCGCGGCACGGACACCTACTACGAACCCAACAGCTTCGGCGGCCCGGCACAAGCCGCGCGTTTCGCCGAACCGCCGCTGAAAATTTCCGGCGATGCGGATCGCTACAATCATCGCGACGGCAACGACGATTACACGCAGCCGGGCAATCTGTTTCGCCTCTTCAACGCGGAGCAGAAGCAGCGTTTGTTCAAAAATATCGCCGCCGCGATGGTGGGCGTGCCCGAGGAAATCGTGCAGCGCCAACTCGTGCATTTCCACAAGGCTGACCCCGCCTACGCCGTTGGTGTGGCGAAGGCGCTCGGCGTGAAAAATGGCGCGGCGGGGAAGTGACCAAAGCCCGGCAGCGCCGCCCTACCAGGAAAAATGCAAACGCTTGTCACCGAAGCCGAAGAGAAACGTTACGCCGAGTTGCAGGAACTGGCGCTTGATTTCGCGCGCCAGGGCGAAACCGGTCAGCTTGCCGCGATGATTGCCCACGGCCTGCCTGTGAATCTTGCCGACGCGAAAGGCCAAACCTTGCTCATGCTGGCCAGCTACCACGGCCATCTGGAAACCGCGCGCCTGCTGCTCGAACGCGGCGCGGAAGTGGATCGCCGCAATGCCCGCGGCCAGACACCGCTCGGCGGTGCGGCGTTCAAAGGCGGCGGGGAAATCGTCGCGCTGTTGCTGAAACACGGCGCGGACATTGATGCCGACAACGGCGGCGGGATGACGCCGCTCATGTTCGCCGCCCTGTTCGGACGCGCAAACGTCGTCGAACAATTACGGGCGCATGGCGCATCGCTCAAACGCCGCAACCGCCTGGGCATCTCCGCCGGCTGGCTGGTGCGCTGCTCGCGATTTGTCGCCCGTCTGTTTCGCCGCCACCAACCGCAACCCGCTTTCAACCCCTGATCCCCGACTCCATGAGCCCCGAACTTCCCTCACTCATCACGGCGAACGCGACCGACGGCTTGAAACTGGCCGGCGACCTGACCGAACGCCTGCACGCTCAACTTCAGTCTGCCAACAACTGCGTGGAGCGGCCCGGCGGCATGAACTATCTGCTGCCCGCATCCGTCCCGAAGGAAATCACCAGCGCCATCCTGTTCTACGCCATCACGGCGGCGAATCGCGGCTGGGCGGTTAAAAGCTAAACCGCCACCGCCGTTTTGGCTGCGCTGGCGGCTGATTGAATGCGGCGGAGCCTCAAGCCCTGCGCTCTTTGCTGCCCACCAGAATGTCCCGATGACTTCGTCCTTCGGCTTCGCGCCCTGCCGACCGCCGTGGTGGAGACGCACGCTCACCGCGCCCGCCTCCATGTCGCAGCCACCGAGGACGAGCCGTGGCCGCCGACGTGAGGAGGCAGGAAACTTTCTCTATCTTCCGCGTTGGCAATCTTCGCCCCCGCTCGCGATTTATCGGAGTTGAACGGCGTCGCGATGAAATCCGGATCCACGCGCACTTGCCCCTGGTTTGTCAGACCCGCTTCCGTATCCAACCCCAGCCGGCATCAAAGAAATCATTTGGCATGATAAACGAATTTCAGAATACTAATTCCAGCCTGAACCGCGCAACCAAACTGACTTGGATGCTTATCTCGGCGCAACCTATAACATGCAAAATCAACAAATCAGAACAGCCACGTCCTCCCTCCTCGCCGCCTGCGCACTGGTCGCGCTTACCTCTGTTCACTCCGCCTTCGCCCAAGGCGCGCTCACGCCGCCCGGCGCGCCCGCGCCGACGATGAAGACGCTGGCACAGATTGAGCCACGCACGCCGCTCTCCGCGCCGTTCACCATCACGCAGCCCGGTTCGTATTATTTGACCACGAATATTTTTGTGGCCTCGGGAAATGCCATCACCATTAATACGAACGATGTCACGCTGGATTTGAATGGGTTCGTGGTCACGGCGGGCACAGCTGGGCAAGGTGTCGCGGTGCCCAACGCCCAAAGAAATGTTTCTGTTCACAGCGGCGTGGTGCGGAATTGTCCGGCGGGCGGGATTATTGCCAGCCTCATCACGGGCGGCAGCTTCACGGATTTGGTCGTCTCTGAAAATGGCGTTGGCGGAATCGCGGTCGGCGTCAACTGCGTGGTGCAAAACTGCACCGTGGTGACCAATGTGGCTGGCATCAGTGTTGCCAACGGCAGCTGGGTGACGCACTGCACGCTCTACAATAACGGCTCTGGCATCAGCGCCGGTTCATTTTGCACCATCGCCCAATGTCTCGTCAGCTCCTGCACCACCGGAACCGGCATTGCCACCGGCCCCCAGAGCACCGTTCGCGAATGTATGTCCATGAGTAATTTTGGGAATGGCATTGCGGTGACGGATGATTGCCGGGTCACGGACAATGAATGCAGTTACAACGGCGCGAATGGCAGTTCTTACGGCATTAATGTGGCGAACACCTGGTCCCGGATTGAAGGCAACCACATGGTTGACAATGTCGGCTCGCGCAACCTCAAGGTGGCTTCCGCCCCCAATTGGATCTCCCGCAACACGGTTGGTGGTGGTGGTTTCAGTGTGGCGGTGGGAAATCTGGCCGGGCCATTACTCAGCACTTCCTCTGCGGTCAGCACCAATTCCAATCCCAACGCGAACTATTCCTTCTGACCCCTGCCCATCTCAACCTGGGAAAAACTGCTTTGGCTGCTTGTTCCGATGATCATTCGTGAATTATTCATTTTGATTCCGCCACCACAAACCGCCAACCAAACAATTATGAAAACCAAAATCCTCCTCGCCGCGTTTGTTTCAACCTGCATGCTTCATCAATCTGCCTTTGCCCAAGGCGCGCTCACCCCGCCCGGCGCGCCCGCGCCGACGATGAAGACGCTGGCACAGATTGAGCCACGCACGCCGATCTCCGCGCCGTTTACCATCACGCGGCCCGGTTCGTATTATTTGACCACCAACCTCAGCGTCACCAGTGGCGATGCCATCGTCATTAATACGAATCAAGTGACCCTCGACCTGAACGGGTTCACGATTTCCTCGACGGCGCCCAGCGTCAGCGGTTATGGCATTGCGCTGGCGGTTCCCGGCGGCAACACCGACATCGCTATTTTTAACGGCCACATCAAAGGCGGCTTGACCAACAATGGCGGCGTGTTTGGCGGCGGCGGCTTTGTCAGTGGCATTGATTGGCCCAGTGCGATCCCGCAAAATGTCCGCGTCACGGGTGTCTCGGTTTCCGGTTGTAATAGCGGCTTCATTCTGAACACCGGCAATGCCACGGTCGTCGAATCCTGCACGGTGAAGACGTGCGCTACTTATGGTATTTTCGCCGACAACATTTTCCACTGCACGGCGAAAGATTGCGGCGAAATCGCCATTTTTGGATCCATCGTAACGGACAGTAGTGGGGACAGCGTTGGCACCGGCAGCGGTATTTATGCCCCGGGCGGAGTCGCCATGAGCTGTTACGGCTCCAGTGTTTCCGGCGTGGCCATCACCGCCAGAATCGCCAACTCCTGCATCGCGGGCAGCGGCACGACGAGCATCGTCAACAAATACAACATGCCCTGAACCGAATTTACGATTTACGATTTGAAAAATTCAACCAACCAAAAATGTGAAAATCAGAACATTCCTCACCACATTCGTTTCATCCTTAATCCTTCATCATTCAGCCCTCCTCCACGCCGCCACGACGATTGACGCGGCGAACCAATACGCCTACGCCGCCAACCTCGGCTGGATTGACTGGCGCGGCGACACCGCCAACGGCGCGGTCATCGGCGATTCCGTCTGTTCCGGATCCATTTATTCCGCCAACCTCGGCTGGATCAATCTCGGCAGCGGCGCACCCGTCAACGGCGTGTCCTACCTCAACAATTCCGCCACCGACTGCGGCGTGAACCGCGATGCCGCGGGCAATCTGCGCGGTTACGCTTACGGCGCAAACATCGGCTGGATCAACTTCGAGGCGAATGGCGCACCGAAGATGGATTTGGTCACGGGCAACTTCAGCGGCTACGCGTATTCCGCGAACTGCGGCTGGATTTCTTTGAGCAACGCCACGGCGTATGTGCAGTCCACGGTGTTTGCGGGCAACGCGGGCGCAGCGGCCTCGAAGATTAGCGACCTCACCAAGCCGGCGGGCGGCTCGGCCGTGCTGACCGGGCTCGGCGGATCAGGTCTGCTCTACACGGTGCAGGCGAACACGAACCTCGCCACGGCTACCTGGGTCAATATCGGCAGCGCCACGGCAGCGCCCGGCGGCAATTTGCAATTCACCGATGTAAACGCGCCCAATTTCCAACAACGTTTCTATCGCTTCGCGAATCCGTGAGGCGCGGTGAGTTCGAGCGAGTGTCGCAAATGCAAACCCCGGCGCGGAGCGATCCGCGCCGAGGTTTTATGTGGAATCAAACGTGCCTACGCCCTCCGCTCTTTGATGCCCGCCAGAATGTCCGCCACGCCCTCCGTCTTCGACTTCGCGCCTTGCTGGCCGCCGTGGTGGAGGCGGACGCTCACTGCGCCGGCCTCCATGTCGCGACCGCCGAGGACGAGCCGTAGCCGCCGACGTGAGGAGGCGGGAAACTTCCTCTGGGTTCCGCATTGGCGATCTTCGCACCCGCTCGCGATTTATCGGAGTTGAACGGCGTGGCGCTGAAATCGGAATCCACGCGGACCATGTTCGCGCAGTTCCGCCACGATGGGCGTGGCGTAGTTGATCAACGCTTCGTCGTCGTTCAGCGTCATCGCGCGCACCTGATCCGGCGCGAGCCAGAAAGAAGAATCAGTGCGATTGAATCAAGGAGGCTGTGATTTTGCACTCGGGACAAGCAAAGGCATACAACATTCCCATGTCGCCATAGGTGATGCGCGAGTCACTTGCCAGTTGCAGGCTAAAACCCATCGGCTTCTCACATTTCGGACAGTCGGGCGTTTCTTCCATCTGAATCCAAGCCGGTGAGCCGCCGAGTTTGCTTTTGCGTCCGGCCTTTTTGCCGACGGGCACGGGAACAAGTGTCATCGCGCGTTCCGGCAAATCTTCTTCGCCGGTTTTGATTTCTCCGGGTTTCGTTTTCCTGCCGGCCAGCTTGAATGGTTTTGGAAAAGAATTTGAAAGGTCGTAGAACACCGCATCCCATTCCAAGCAAGCGAGACACCAGAACACCGGCAACCGGCCGCGACCCAGCGCGGTCTTGGGCAGCGCGGGATCGGACAAATCCAGTTGCGCCATCACGTTGGTGGCGCTGCCGCAATGCGGGCAGGCAACCGACGGCTCCCACTTGCCGCCGAATTGGTGTCGGATTGTGGCGGTGGATTTTGGCGCGGGTCTCAAGAGCCATTCACCGGAAAATAATCTTTGCTCCGGCTGCGGTGGACGGGAAATTTTCTGAATGAGCCGGGCAAACGCTTCCAGACGCGGGTGCACTTGTTCCACGTCAAGTTGCGGGCAATGGAACGCGGCAAAATTCAGGCCGAGCCTGACGACTTCCTGCCGAGAAAGCCGCATTTGCTCAAATAGTTTTCCATGCTTCTGGCAAAACGAAACCACAAACGGCACAGGTAGAATACTCACCCCCATCGTTCGGAATACTAGAAACCGGGAACCAGAGCCGGCGGCGGCGACCTTTTCCATCTTTTGCCGCTGAAAGTCTGGCTTGGTTTTGGAGAAGATAAGCTGGGCATTCTTGCCACATTTGAACTCCTTTTCAGCGAAATCCAGACCGCGAACAAAGAGGGAAAAACCATCCGAGGTGACACTAAACTGGCATTTTGTTCCGTGAAATTTGGCGTTGAGCATGAAGCCCGCGACGTGTTCAACCGGCTTGCCGCCGTATTTGCGGGCCAAGGCTTTCGCCAATGCGCGCGGCGCGGCGCGCTCTGACTTGGCACCGTGATTTTCCAAGTAGCTGATCAACTCCATGTTCCTGGTGTCTTTGGCGAAATCCACCACGCTCATGCCACGATGACGATCACGAGCTGTTAAGTCTGCCCCCAGTTCCACAAGATATTTTACCAACTCCAAACTTCCGCTGGCCGCAGCAGACATCAAGACAGTTTCTCCCTCCCAATCGGCACGAAGGTTGGCCCAGGCTGCAATGAGCACACGCACCAAGTCCAGATTTCCGGCCCGTGCGGCATCATGCAATGGGGTTTTGCCATCGACGGTGGCATTCGGATTGGCACCGTGTTGGAGTAAAAACCCAGCCACCTCCAGATGCCCATTGCCAACCGCCAACGTCAGCGGTGTTTCAGACGTGATTGAACACTTGGACTCGACGTCCGCTCCCGCAGCCAATGCCTGCCTTGCGCCGGTCAAGTTTCCGTTCTCACACGCCCGCCGCAACATCGGCGGAGCCCAGTCGGCTCCCCTGGTTTTCAAAAAATTTGCAACCTGATCCTGTTCCATTTCCAAGGCGGCAGCCAAAGCGTCTGTCCCCGTCACCTTGCGACGAATATCCGCACCAGCGTCAACAAGCAGCTTGACCATTTCCAGATCACCGCTTTCGGCGGCTTCAATCAGCAATGAACTGCTGACAACTGTCGAGTCAGGATCCGCACCGGCTTTCAACAGCAGATCAGCCGTCTTTGCATTACCACCCTTGGCAGCATGCCCGAGAGCCGTGTCCAAACGTTTCTTATCTTTGGACAGATTCAACCCCGATAGCAACGCACGAACGCTTTTGACATCGCCTTGCGACGCGGCTTCCAGCAATGCGTCGTTTGTCGTCTTCATTTACGCCCTGCGTTCTTTGATGCCCGCCAGAATATCCGCGACGACTTCCGCCTTCGGCTTGGCACCCTGTTGGCCGCCGTGGTGGAGACGCACGCTCACCGCACCGGCTTCCATGTCGCGACCGCCGATGACCAGCATCGTGTGGACGCGGGTTTTCTCCGCATCCGCAATCTTCGCCTTGAACGGCGTGGCACTGAAGTCCGCGTCCACCCGCACCATGTTCGCGCGCAGTTCGGCCACGATGGGCTTGGCGTAGTTGATCAACGCTTCGTCGTCGTTGAGCGTGATGACGCGCACCTGGTCCGGCGCGAGCCAGAGCGGGAAGTTGCCGGCGTAATGCTCGATGAGGAAGCCGATGAACCGTTCATGCGTGCCGAGCGGCGCGCGATGGATGCACAGTGGCGTCTTGTTCGAGTTGTCCTTGTCGCGGTAGGTGAGGCCGAACTTGGCGGGCACGGCGAAGTCCACCTGGTTGGTCGCCAGCGTGAACTCGCGGCCGATGACACTCCACACCTGCACGTCAATCTTCGGCCCGTAAAACGCCGCCTCATTTGGAACTTCCACAAAGGGAATCTTGGAATCAATCAAGACCTGCCGGACCAAATCCTCCGTCTTCTTCCAAAGCGCTGGCTCGTTGACAAACTTGGCGTTTTCGCCGGTCAGGCGCGACGGGTCGTGCGTGCTGAAGCGCATCACATATTTCTCGATGCCGAATATCTTGAAATATTTCAGATACATATCGTTCACCGCGTTGAACTCGGCGGCGAACTGGTCTTCAGTGCAGTAGATGTGGGCGTCGTTCATGTTGAGCGAGCGCACGCGCATGAGGCCGAACAGCTCGCCGCTCTGCTCGTAGCGATAGCACGTGCCGTATTCTGCTAGGCGCAGCGGCAAATCGCGGTAACTGCGCGGCTCAGCCGCAAAAATGCGGTGATGATGCGGACAGTTCATGGCTTTGAGGTAATAACGCTCGCCAAGGACGTCCTGCTGCAAAGCAATATCAAAAGCCTCTTGTTCCAGTGCGCGAACTTGTTCTGGATTGGCGGTTGCCCCCTCGCTCTTGAACTTGAGCAAAGCATCCATGATCGCAAACTTCCGCCGGGTCAATTGCTCGTTGCGCTCGCGGGACTGCTCTTCCAGCAACGTCATCGGTGGAAACATCGAATCCTTGTAAAGAATGGGCAGATGACCGCTCGTCAGATACATTTTTTCTTTCGCGAGGTGCGGCGTGCGGACGCGGACGTAGCCGGCGGCGAATTCGGTTTCCTTCGCCAGCTTCTCCAGTTCCTCGACGAGCACCGTGCCCTTGGGCAGCCACAGCGGCATACCCGGCCCGACAAATTCCGTGTCAATCGCGAACAGCCCCATCTCCGCACCGATCTTGCGATGGTCGCGGCGCTTCGCCTCCTCGAGCATCTTGAAATACTCGTCCATCGCAGTCTTGTTCTTGAACGCCGTGCCGTAAATGCGCTGGAGCTGCGGGCCTTTTTCGTCGCCCTTGTAGTAAGCGGCGGCCACGTTGGTAAGCTTGAACGCGCCGATGTTGCCGGTGCGCATCACGTGCGGCCCGGCGCAGAGATCGAGGAAATCGCCGTTGCGATAGTAAGTGATCTCTTCGCCTGCGGGAATCGCCTCGAGATTGCCAATCTTGAACTTGCTCACATTGCCCGGACGCTCGGCGAGTCCGCCCAGCCGTCCACTCTGCGCGTCGGCGATGGCCTGTTCGCGCGTGACGACGATCCGTTCAAAGACATTGTTCGCCTTGATTTCCTTCTTCATCTCCGCCTCGATCTTCTCGAAATCTTCCGGCGAAATGCGGTGCGGCAGATCCACGTCGTAGTAAAAGCCGTTCTCGACCGGCGGCCCGGCGGCGAACTGGGCTTCCGGCCAAAGCCGCAGAATGGCGGTGGCCATGACGTGCGCGGCCGAGTGGCGGATGCGTTCGAGTTCGGTCATCTTCGCGCGGTCGTCCAAAGTTTTGCGTTCGTTTTCCATAAAATTTTTCAACCGCTAATCCGCGCTGATCTTCGCTAATCGGCCTTTATCAGCGCAGATTAGCGATGATTAGCGGTTCAGAGAAACAAAAACGCCCCGGACATTTGGTCAGAGGCGTTGGCGTTCATCCCGGTTGGAGATGAACGCTAAATCGTAGTTGTGGTGTTCAGCTTGTTGGACACGCGAAAACATTAGTGAATGCAGGCACTTTTGGCAATTTAGTTTTTGCCCAGTATCCTCTGCGTCTATCTGCGGTTAAAGTTCAGCGGACATGAGGAAAGTCTAACTATAAAGGCACAAAGAAACAAAGCGGAAGAAGCTGGGAACATCCAACACTGAACATTCAACATCCAACATCCAATGAAACCCGGCACCGGCTCCTTCCCTTTGGATGTTCGGCGTTCGATGTTGGTTGTTGAATGTTTTCTCATTTTTCAGCGGTTTTTATTGTCGGCGTGGCAGATCATGTCAATGACCACGGTGCTGGCGAGGATGAGCACGTCATCCTCACCGTCGGGGATGTCCACGCCGTAAGTGTCGGAAAAGGAAAACCAGCGTTTGGAGACCTCGGCCACGGTGCGTCCGCCCCGCGCAAACGTGTATTCCATGTCGAGGAAATTGCCCTGCGCCTCGATGTCGTCCGGGCCGGGCACATCCACGGTGAAAGCGCAGCGGAAAAAGGTGAACAGATGTTTTTTCACGACGGCGGCCAGCTCGCCCTCGCGGGTGATCTCGTAAGTCGGCCCCCACGACAGCAGCTTTTGCCGGATGAAGGCGAGTTCCCTGCCGTTCATGTCCTGGAACGAAAGTTTGTTCCCGATGCTGAACGCCCGGCCATCCACGAAGAACACGTCGTCGCCCGCCTCGTTTTTAATGGTGAAGTCGTCGCCGAAACAAAACAACTTTTGCTTCATCAGATAGCGCATGGGAAAAGTCTAACCACAGAGACGCCAAGACACAAAGCGGAAGAAGCGGGGAAACATTCAACATTTAACATTCAACGCGGAACTTCCAAAGCTTTGCCGGCGGCGGATTTCTTCGATGTTGAATGTTGAGCGTTGAGTGTTGAATGTTCCCCCACAGCTTTACCGCCCATTTTTCCAGATCGCCACCATCCCACCGAAGCCGCCGAGCAGCAGGACGCTCACGGCCATCACGCCGTTATGAGTGTATTGCGGAAAAAACTGCAGCGACGCCGCGCCCACTGCAGGGCCGATAAAGTTGCCGATGCCGATGGCCGCCTCGTGGATGCCGCCGTGTTCGCTTTTCGTTTCGCTCGCATCCATCGCGTAAAACAGCGACGAGTAATAAATCAGTCCAATGGCGAGTCCAAAGAAGACCTGCGCCACGAGGAGCAGCATCAGGCTGGGAGTGGAAAGGATGGCCACAAACGAAAGAATCAGCAGCACAAACGCCGTCGCCAGCCAGCGAAAGCGATAATGCCAGCGCGTCCATTGCCACAGGCCGATGAAGGCGATCACGCGGGCAAAACACCAGAGCGAACAGACGAACCCGGCCAGGCTGGTGGACAGATGAAATTGCGCCGCAATCCCCGGCATCACGGCGAGGAGCGTATTGATGGCGATATAAGCGAAAGGGTTCGCCAGCCACGCCATGCGCTGAAAGCTGCGGGCCTTTTCCGGCGAAGGGCGATGCGGCTCGGGCGGCAGGCCGTTGCCGGCGGCCGGCGCGACGTGGTTGAGGTGGATCTTTTCGATCCAGAACACCATCGCCAGTTGCACCAGGATGAACGCCAGCGGCACATAGAAGATGCTCTGGTAACCGAAGCATTCGATGATCGCGCCGCCCACAAAATAGGCGAGCGCATTGTTTACGGCCCAGGTGATGTTGTAGATGCCGACGGCGCGCGCGGCGCCGGTCCCCTCGCTGACCAGCGCCTCCAGCACCGGCCAGATGAAACACATGCCGATGTTGATGACGCAGGCATTGACGATCTGTCCCGTCACGGAGCCGATCTGCGACCCGGCCACCAAACCGGCGGCCATGATGCCAAAGCCGATCTTCAGGGCGGTGAAGTTGCCGTAGCGTTGCGCGAACCTTCCCGCCTGCCACGAGGCGAAGGTGTAAATCAGACCGATCAACGCTGCGAGGGCGAGATTCTCCTTGTTGTCGAAACCGAACCGGTCACGAAAGAAGAAATAGAGATAATTGAAATAAATCACCGTGGCGAAGGAGTTGAGCCCTTCGATGGTGTAGCACGCGGCGCGAAATTTTCTGGCGGGATTCACGCGCGGGAAATTTCCTGGATGGCCTGGCGGCAATACCATTTCACCGCGTCGGTCATCGGCGGGGAAAGCGCGTCTAATTCATCCAGCCGGCACCAGCGGATGTCGTGATGCTCCTCCGTCGCCAGTTCAGCGGTAGAGCGCGCCACTCCGTGCGCGCCGCTATGGCCCGGCGGTGCTACCGCCTTGGGTCGCGCCCAGTAGATCATGCCGATGTGTTCGTGCGTGTCGTTGATGCGATGGATGTCCAGAAAGCGCGGGGCGATGAGCGCGCGTGTGCCAGGGCCGGTGGTGGGCGGACGTTCACCGAGCAGTTCCACGTCGAGGCCGCTTTCTTCCTTCGCCTCGCGCAATGCGGCCTGTTCCGGGTCTTCGTCCAACTCGATGTGCCCGCCGAGCGGCAGCCACTTGTCGAGTTTGCGATGGTGGATGAGCAGAATCTTCGCGTCGTGAACGACGAAGATCGCGACGGTGAAATCAATTTTTTCGTGGATGTGCGCCATGTTTTAATCTGCCTTGGACTTTACGGCTTCAGCAACATAATCAACAACGCTTTGAAAGGTGTGCATCTTCTCGGCTGCAGAATTTGGAATTTTGATTCCAAATTCATTTTCAATTTCGATGACGAATTCTACCGTGGACATCGAATCTAAATCATCCATCCGCAAATCTTCGATGAAACGATCCGTGGGGCTCACTCGTGATAAATCAATTTCAATGTGATTGGCTAAGATTTTCCGAAGCTTGGCGGCAATTTCCGCACGGTCGGATGAAAAATAATGCTGGCCGAATTCTTTTTCGTTTAGAACAGGACGCCCCTGAAAATGTTCTTCAAAAAGCTGCGCCTGATGTTTTACAGCAACATGGTTGAAGCAAATAAAAGCCGGAATAAAAATGGCAACAGCCCAATACCAAGCCAGCCCCAAAAATATAACTGTGCCTTCACCTGCTATGACAACCACCACACCAGTCAGCATGAAAAGCCAGAATTTTTTGTCGAAAGGGGCTTTCATTTCTAATAAAAAAACGCCCCGACGCGAGCCGGGGCGTTTTACGTCGAAACCTTTTATTTCATCCGGTCGAAATTCTTCTGGAGAATCTGCCAGTCTTTCATGCCTTTGGTTTTTTCCATGAAAGACTTGTTGATCTCGGCTTCCTTCGCGTTCTTGGTCGGCTTGTTGACCTTGTAGAAGATGCCGAAGTTGCCGGGGAACGGTTCGCCCGCGAGCTTGTAGGCCGCGAGTTCGTCGGTCACGTCGTGCGTCTTGGGGACTTCGTTGAACACGCCGCCTTTGCGCGGGTTGCTGGCATCAAACGCGCCTTCGTAGAACTCGACGCACTCGCTCAGGCATTCGATGAAGCTGAAGCCTTCGTGATCCATCGCCGCTTCCATCATCTGCAACACGTGGTTCGGATTCGTGTGCGTGGTGCGCGCAACAAACGTGGCACCGGCGGCGATGGCCTGCTTCATCGGGTTGATGGGATAATCCACCGCGCCCCACTGATCGGTCTTGCTCTTGAACCCAAGCGGCGAGGTGGGCGAGGTCTGCTTCTTCGTCAGGCCGTAAACCCAGTTGTCCATGACGCAATAGGTCATCTTGATGTTCTTGCGCGCCGTGTGGTTGAAATGGTTGCCGCCGATGGAGAAGGCGTCGCCGTCGCCGCCGAACACGAACACATGCAGGTCGGGACGCGTGAGGGAAATGCCCGAGGCAAACGGCAGCGCGCGGCCGTGGATATAATGCGCGCCGTGGGCCTGCACGAAATACGGGAAGCGGCTGGAGCAGCCGATGCCCGCGACGGTCGTGATCTTCTCGTGCCACATCTTGCGCTTTTCAATCAGCTTGAAATACAGCGCGAGCACAGAGAAGTCACCGCAGCCGGGACACCACGTCGGATGATCGGCGGCGATTTCTTTTTTGGTCAGGCCCTTGCGTTCGCCGTTGGCGGCCGCGGCCGCAGGTGCGGGTGCGTTGACGACCGCAAGGTTGCCGGCCGGTTTTTCGATCACAGTTTCGCTCATAATAATTTAGATGTTGAAACGCCTGGGCAGTTCAATTTTACAGTTTGCGCAGTCCGGCAGACATGTTGGTTTTGGCGCGTTCGAGGATCTCCTTCACCTTCCAGGTGAGGCCGTCGGTCTTGTTGATGCCCTGGATTTTCGGGTCGCAGAAACGGGCGCGCAGGATCGCTCCCAACTGGCCGAAGCCATACAAGCCTTCGTCATTCATCTCAACAACCAGCACGTGATTGAAGCCGGCGAAAATATTTTCGAGGCCGGGCGGCAACGGATTGATGTGCCGGATGTGAACCGAGGAGACGCTGTCGCCGGCGGCGCGGGCGCGATCCACGGCTTCCTTGATCGGGCCTTCGGTGGAACCCCAGCCGACGAGCAGGACGTTGCCTTCCGGCGGACCGTAGATTTTCGGCACGGGCAAACTCGCGCCGAGCGTCTGCAATTTCTTGCGGCGTTTGGCGGTCATCTGCATGTGCAATTTTGGCGAACCGGTCGGATGACCGAGTTCGTCATGTTCGAGGCCGGTGACAATGGGATATTTGCCGCTTTCAATCCGCGTGCCGGGCACGAGATGGCGGGTGACGCCGTCCGCCGGCGCAAGATCGTAGGGCTTGTGATCGGCCACCGGCGTGAAGTCGGGCGAAATGTCCTGGCAGACTTTTTCCAGGTTCGGTTCCACAAACGCCTCGATGCGCGTGGCGATGCCCTGATCGGTCAGAATGATGACCGGCACGCTGTATTTGCGGGCGATGTTGACGGCTTCAATCGCCATGTAGAAACAATCTTCAACATTCGCGGGCGCGATGACGACGCGCGGGGCATCGCCGTGGCCGCCGTTGACGGCGATGTTCAAGTCGGACTGCTCGATGTTTGTCGGCATACCGGTGGAGGGCCCACCGCGTTGCACGTCCACGATAACCAGCGGCATTTCCGCCATGATCGCCCAGCCCAGCGCTTCGGTCTTGAGCGAAATTCCCGGGCCGCTCGAACCCGTCACTGCGACGCGGCCGGCGTAACTGCCGCCAATCGCCATCGAGATGGCGGCGATTTCGTCCTCGGTCTGGATGAAGGTGCCGCCGTATTTCGGCAGTTCGCGGCGGAGTAATTCCATGATGTCGGACCACGGGGTGATCGGATAACCCGCGCCGAACCGCACGCCGGCGGCGATCAGGCCGTAGCCGAGCGCTTCGTTGCCGTTCATGACGATCTGATGGCCGTCCTTCTTCTGGGCGTCCACGAACTTGAAAGTTTCCAGCACGTTGCCGAGCGGGTTCGCGTGACCGGCATGGAACGCAGCGAGGGCGTTGTTTAAGATGCTCGGATCCTTGCCGGTGAACCGTTCACCGATCAGTTTTTCGAGTTTCGGCAGGTTCAGGTCGAACATCTTGGCGATGAGCCCGAGTGCGAAAATATTTTTGCCCTTGTCCTTGGCGGTGCCGCCGATGGCTTCGACCGTCAGGCCGGAAATCGGGATGCCGAGATGATGATAATCCTTCTTAAATTCTTCCTTCGGTTCGACGTGGTCGGAATCATACATCACGATGCCGCCTTTTTTGAGTGAATTGAGATGGGCGTCGTAGCTGTGCTGGTAAAAGGCGAGCAACACGTCGGCTTCGTCGCCGGAACTCAAAACTTCGCCGCTGCCCATGCGGACCTGGAAGATGGAGGCGCCGCCGGAAATGGTGGCGGGAATGGTCATGAACGTCATGACCTCCTGTTCGCTGCGGCCCGCGAGCCGCGCCAGAAACCCGCCGATGGCCTGGATGCCGTCCTGCGAGTTGCCCGCGATGCGAATGACGACTTCGTTGATGGAGGAGATCTTCTTGGCACCACCCGACGATGATGCGCCCGTAATTGTATCACTCATGGAACTTTAAAATTTGGTTGACCACGTTTGCAAAGTGGGCTGGCGGTTGAAGACGAACAGCACGACACCGTTGCCTATTTACAGTAGGCAGGCAGGCCTAACGTGTCAATTTCTAATGCTCACTTTGTGGTCATAAGCTGGCTTCATGCAACTGCCCGGCTTTTGGTTTCCAACTATTGCTGCCCCGCGCCGCTTGCGCTGCAGGGCCCGCCCGCGTAGCGTGACATCAACGCATGACCGAACAATACGACGACGCGATGTTTGACTTCAGCCGGGGCGAGTTTGCCCAGGCCATCACCAAACTGCAGGCGGTTCTGGCGGTGGACCCGGCGTATTTCGACGCGCAGCTCGCCCTGGGCATGGCTTATTATCGAACCGGCAATTATGCGGCGGCGATTGCCGAAGGGCACAAGGCCGAAAAGCTCCGCCCGAAGGAACAGCTGGTCCATACGAACCTTTCCTTGTTTTACATGAAGTCGGGCGACAAAGTCACTGCCGAGAAACATGGCCTGCAGGCCAAAATTGAATCGTGGCGGGAAGACGCGGCCAAGGCCAAGTCGCCCGACGCGAAAACTGAAAGCGATCCCGAGCTGGCAATGTCAAAACCGGCCCCGCTGCCGATGAAATTTCCCAGCCAGCCGTGGAAGAAGAAGACAAGTTGATGGTTGAAAGTTGAGAGTTGAGAGAAACTGCCAAACCAGCGCCAACCAACTCCCCAGAACCCAGACCCCAAACCCCAGACCCCTTTAAAAATATGAAATCGTCCTACGAACTCGCGATGGAACGGCTCAGCAAAGCTGCGCCCGCCGCCAAACTCACCGCCGCGCAGAAAAAGCAACTCGCCGAGCTGGATGCAAAATACACCGCGAAGATCGCGGAACGTGAAATTGCCCTGAAAGGTGAGATCAACGCCGCCAACGCGGCCGGGGACATGGAAAAAGCCGGGACACTTCAGCGCCAGTTGACGGCCGATCGCAAGAACCTTCAGGCTGATCTGGAGGAGAAGAAGGAGGCGGTGCGGTCGGCCAAATAAACCGAAGTTGAATTCGAGCCGGGCTCGCCGGGCCGTGGCTATTGGCGCTGTTCGGCTGAGCCCGCCTGCGTTGCACTTCCGTTTTCGCACAGCCTCGACGAGACGAGTTGGTGCGGCAGCCTTCACTTTTGACTGCCGTTCAGGCGAGGGGGTGGTGCGCGCGAGAGGACTTGAACCTCCAATCCTTGCGGAACCAGATCCTAAGTCTGGCGTGTCTGCCAATTCCACCACGCGCGCAACCGGACATAAGCTGCGCCGCCGGCCGCCGAATCTCAAGCCTGGTTTTCAGACGCACCCCATCGCCGCCTTGCGCGGAGGAACGGCTGTGCAAGATTGAAGCGGAACAGAATTGAACCACCGGCAACTTTTGGTAGCTTCATGACATGGAATTTTTACATCGCATCATCTTGTGCGTGCTCGCCGCCGGGTTCGGCCTCGCGCTGGGAGGCTGCGCCCCGCCCGGCTCCAGCGCGGCGGATGACGAAAAAGAGCCGCACTATGTGCTCGGCCAGAGCCGCGTCAATGCGCGGGATTTTCAGGGGGCGGTGGAGGCATTCGAGGAATCCCTGGCGGTGAACCCGCATTCGGCGCCGGCGCATTTCCAACTCGCCATGCTTTACGAGAACGAGAAGCAGATCAATCCACCCGATCCCGCCACCGCCATTTATCATTACCAGCAATACCTGCGCTTCGAACCCAAGGCCGGCAACGCAGAAGTCGTCAACCAACACATCTCCGCCTGCAAACGAATGCTCACAGAAGATGTGATGACACTGCCCAGCGCGCCCGCCGTCCAGCAACAGCTCCAGCAGCTCGCCGACACCAACCGGTTTTTAACGCTGCAGCTGGACTATTACATGCGCCAGCTCGCGGCGGTTAAAACCAACCTCCCGCCGTCGCCGCAGGGCAACCTGACACCGCCGACACCTTCAACTGCCACCACGGCCGGAGCAACCACGACCACCACCACCGCCAGATCGCGCACGCATACGGTGGCGGCACGCGAAACCCTTGCCGCCATCGCCCGCAACTACAAAGTCAGCCTGTCCGCCCTGCTCGCCGCCAATCCGGGACTGAACCCAAAAAAACTGCGCGTCGGCCAGTCCATCAACCTGCCATCGCCGTGAAACGATCATGAGTTCGCGCGTCCTATTCATCTTTTTCGCCGCGTTCTGGATCACGATGAACGGCCTGTTGTGGTATGTGGAGTATGGTTCGCGCGGCAGCGGCGTTTCCGTGCCGGTGGATCTGGTCTGGCGGAAAATCCTCACCGCGCCGGACGCTTCGTCCATGAACATTTATGAGGATGGCGAACGCTCGGGTTTCTGTGAATTTTCCACGAGCGTCGAGATGGAAATGGCCAAGCTGGACGAGGACAAGCCGCCGCCGGAAGGAATCATCGCCCGCGCCGGCTACTCGATCCACCTGAACGGGAACACCAGCCTCGGCGATTTCACCAACCGCGTGCGTTTCGATGCCCGGCTCCAGTTTTCCGCGAAACGCCAATGGCGCGAACTGAGCATGAAGATTTCCTCCCATTACGCCGTGCTGGAAATCCACTCCCTCGCCACCAACCAGACCGTGCACGTGAAAATCACCGGCGATGAAGGGACGATCGAACGCGACCTGGCCTTTGACGAGTTGCGGAATCCGAACACGGTGTTGCGCGTGTTCGCGGGCAACTTCGGCGGAGGCTTGATCGGCATGCTGGACCTGCCCGTTCTGCCACCGGCCGCCGCCGAAACCGCGCAGAACCTCCACTGGGAAGCACATCGTGCCCGTTTGAAAATCGGCCGCGAACCGGTGTCGGCCTATCGCCTGGAAACCTCGGTGCTTGGCCGGCCGATTCTGATCTACGTCAGCACCCTGGGCGAAATCCTGCGCGTCGAGCTGCCCAATGGCATCACCGCCACGCTCGACGAATGGAGCAAATTATGAAGGCCAACCCGTGATCGAACTCGTCAATCTGGTCAAAAAATTCGGCGACCTCACGGCGGTCAACGACATCTCGCTCACGATTCCGCGCGGCGAGTTTTTCGCCATGCTCGGCCCGAATTCCGCCGGCAAGACCACCACGCTCAAAATGCTCGCCGGCCTGATGAAGCCGACCGCCGGCTGCGCGCGGGTCTGCGGTTTCGACATGCAGGCGCAGCCGCTCGAAGCCCGGCGGCGCATCGCCTATGTGCCCGATTTTCCGTTTCTTTACGACAAGCTCACCGCCTGGGAATTTTTCCGCTTCACCGGACGGCTGTTTCACATGCCGGAGCCCCGGATTGAAACCAACGCGCAGGAATTGATCGTGCGTTTTCATCTTGCCGATTTTGTGAACCGTCCACTGGAAAGCCTTTCCCACGGCACGCGCCAGCGAGTGGCCATCGTGTCCGCCCTGTTGCACGAGCCGGAAGTGTTCGTGATTGATGAGCCAATGGTCGGCCTCGACCCGCAGCATGCGCGGGTGGTGAAGGATGTGTTCAAGGAACGTTCGCGCGCGGGCGTGACCGTGCTCCTCTCCACGCACCAGTTGAGCGTGGCCGAGGAGATGGCCGACCGCATCGGCATCATCAACGGCGGAAAACTGATTGCCGTCGGTAACCGCGAAGAACTGCGCCGCCAAAGCGGAACCTCCGGCCAGCTCGAAGAGATTTTCCTGTCGCTGACGGCGGGGGAGAAATGAAACCTCACGGCCACAGCCGCACACGATAAAAGCGTTGCCCGTCGGACCCGCCGTTATCTGTGACGGACACGGAATTGTTGGTGGCGGTGATGGGACTGCCGAGGTCAATCCAGTTGGGCGCGACGAGATTCGTGGCAGATTGCAATTGATACGTCTGGTTGGAGATGGTGTTCCATGTGAGGGTGCAAATGCTGTTGCTGGCCGTGAAAACTGGTGTGATGGGTGGCAACTGCAAGTTCACCGTGGCCACGCTGCTCGTGACGCTGCCGGATGCGCTGGTGACAACGACCGAGTAATTGCTGGCGTTGTTGAAATTCACATTTATCAATGTCAAATAAGGCTTGTTTGAAAATGTCACCTTGCGAACGCGATAATTATTTTGATCCGCAATAAAAAGGTTCCCCGCAATATCCACCGCCACGGCGGCGGGCAAACATATCGCCGCATTTGTCGCCAAGCCACCATCTCCACTGAATGACCCTATTCCAGTTCCTGCGATGGTTGTGATTGTTCCGTTTGTTCCAACCTGACGGATGCGATTGTTATTCTGATCTGAAATGAACAAATTTCCATCAGAATCCACAGCCACACTCGTTGGCCCGTTCAAACGGTTGGTCATGGCCAGCCCACCATCTCCTGAAAATCCGGATGTATTGGTGCCGGCAACTGTCGAAATCACGCCATTCGTGTTCACCTTGCGAACTCGATTATTGCTTTTATCCGCAATCAACAGGTTGCCGCCAGCATCCACTGCTATGCCGGCGGGGTTGTTCAAGCTGGCATTGGTTGCTGCTCCTCCATCGCCGGAATAAGCAGCGGTTCCGTTGCCAGCAACGGTTGTGATGATGCCGTTTGTGTCCACTTTGCGAATGCGCTGATTGCTTTGGTCAACAATGAAAAGGTTCCCTGCGGCATCCAACGCCACACCTGCTGGAGAATTCACAGCAGCAAGCGTGGCAGCGCTACCATCACCGGAAAAACTGGCGGTGCCGGTCCCTGCAATGGTGCTGAAAAGTCCGTTTGCGCGGACCTTACGAATCCTATTATTGCTTTGGTCTGCTATTATAGGGCTGCCCAGATTATCGATCACCACGTTGTTGGGGTTGTTCAGCTTTGAAAGCAAAGCTGGCCCGTTGCCGTTATAGCCAGCAACCCCGTTCCCAGCAATAGTTGTAATGACTCCATTTGCATCCACCTTGCGAATGCGCTGAAAGCTTCTATCGGCTATGAAAAAGTTTCCAAAAGTATCCGCCGCAACACCTGTCGGCGAACCAAGTCGTGCACTATTTGCCGAGCCACTATCACCCGTGTATGTGGTCGTTCCGTTGCCCGCAATTGAACTGATTATGCCATTGGTATCCACCTTGCGAATGCAGTTATTAGCCGTATCCGCAATGAACATGTTTCTACTCATGTCCGATGTTACTCCCGTAGGAGAATTCAAGGTTGCAACAACCGCTGGACCTCCATCGCCGATATTACTACTCGTGTAACCAACCCCGGCCACAGTGGAGATTACTCCATTGGTGTCCACTTTTCGGATGCAACAGTTGTATTGATCAGGAATGAGCACGTTCCCATTGATGTCCGCCCACGCAGTTAGAGGACTGTTAAATGTGGCATTGGTAGCCGCACCTCCGTCACCGGAATACCCAACAGCCCCATTGCCTGCAAACGTTGTGATGATGCCATTGGTATCTACCTTGCGAATAACATTGTTGCCATAATCCGCTATGAACAGATTGCCCGCCGTGTCAACCGCCACACCTGTAGGAAAATTCAAGTAGGCGTTTGTAGCTGGACCTCCATCGCCAGAGTAACCAGAAGCAAAATTACCACGAATGCCCGCGACTGTGCTCGTCACGCCATTGGTGTCGATTTTGAGAATGCAATGCCTACTTTGTTCGGCAATAAAAATGTTGCCCAATGCGTCACACGCGACGCCAGTCGGATTAGCCAATCCGCTGGCGAGCGTGCTAATGATGCCATTGGTGTTCACTTCCCTGATACGTCCGTTTGACAAGTCAGCAATATACAAGTTGCCGCCCGCACCCAATGCGATGCCGACAGGAAAATTCAAAATTGCGGAGATGGCCGGCCCGCCATCCCCGCCGAAACCCGCAGTTCCGTTTCCTGCGATCCGTGTAATGACGCCATTCGTCCCTAGTTTTCGAATGCAATTATTACCTTTATCTGAAATGAATACATTTCCAATAGCATCCACGGCTAAGCATTGAGGAGCATTCAAACTAGCAATTATGGCTGAACCGCCGTCGCCCAGATTGCCATTAAAATTACCATTCCCCGCCACGGTGGTGATAATGTTATTCGGCAGGTTCGTGCCGTTCAACTGCCACTGGTAAGTCAACGGGCCAATACCGGTGACCATCACGCTAAAGGTTGCAGTGCCGCCCCAGACCACCGGCTGATCGACCGGCTGGCTGGTGATGACGGGCTGCGCGGTCAGTTGCGCTGCGAGCAGCGACAACACCAGAAGTGGCAAAATCCTCTTTTTCATAGCGGCTCTTCTTTTTTAGCAGCGGACGCAAACCGGTTCAACCCATTTCATCGTCGTCACGCTTAAATCCAAGGCTTCAAGAACAAGCCTGCCATCTATACCAGATTAGAATCAAGACAAGTGTCTTATGCTTGCGCCAATTCTGAAAGGCCATCCTGACAAGAATGGCTCAAGCCCGACCAGTCCTGTCCGACGCCTTTTCGCAGGTGATCAAGAATCATCGCGAGAAGAAAAAGTTGAGCCGGGCGGCGTTGGCGAAAATGTCGGGCCTGCACCAGACCTACGTCGGCCTGCTGGAACGCGGGGAACGCAGCCCCAATCTCGACACCGCCAAGGCCATCGCCGACGCCCTGGGTTTTTCCCTCGGCAAACTGATCGCCGAGGCGGAACGAATACAGAACCGGCATTAACCCTGCCCGTCTTGTCCGCTTGCACCAGCATCATCCTTTGACCAGTTTCAAAAACTGCGCCGGGCAGATGATCTCCACGCCGAACGGCTTTTCCAGCGCCAGCAAATCCTTGTCGTAACTCACAATCCAATTCGCGTGCGCGGCCAAGGCGGCGGCCAGATACGGATCGTCCCTGGCATCGCGGCTGCGCTGTTTGCCCAAGGGGGCAGGGTCAACCATTTTTACTTTTTCCAGATACCAGTTCAATCGCGCCGTGGCGCTGTGCCCGGGATTTTTGGTGTGAATCAAGTGCGAGGCAATGCCGCTCGCTTCCGCCAGAGTTTCGATTGTCCCAAAAGCAAATATCTGCCGTCGCGCGAGCTTCACAAAACACCGATACGATTCGCCGTTCCAACAGACCGCCGAAGCGACAACATTGGCGTCAAGAACGACGCGCATTGCGTTCCTTCCGCAATTTCTTTTGCAAGGCTACAATTTCTTCGAGCTCCGTTTCGCTTGGCCCGGGCAGCGCGCCCTGACTGGTGGATTCCAGAAATTTCAAGTCAGCCTCGATTTCGAGTTCCATTTTTTCCCGTACCAGATCGCGGAAATACTCGCTCGCGTTGCCGTAATCACGCTCCACATTCTGCCTGACGAATTCCGACATCCGCTTGGGCAATGAAATGTTCATCGTGTCCATTTTCATGGCGGCAACATGTATCTATTGCCATTGATTGGCAAATAATATTTTGGGCCGTGTTGGATTGGATTGTGCCACCAGAACACTTCCTTCGACTTGACGAATCTGCTGATTGTGCCAGCATGTCACTCCAGAACCGTAGTTTTGACCAATGGCTGCAACCAAATCCAGTTTTCTCGACAAAGTGCTGGGCCGTATCGGACGGCTGGACACGGAAGGGTTGCAGACGGTCGTCCAGCGGCTCGCGCGTGAGCGGAGTTTTCTCGAGACGCTGTTCAACACGATTGAAGACGGCGTGCTGGTCGCCGACGAGCAATGGAGAATCCTTTATTTCAACCAGGCCGTCACCCAACTCATCGGCTTGCAGGCGGGCGGTGAAGGCCAGCACATCTCGGAAATATTGCCGGAAGTGGATTGGAAGAAAATCTCCAAGGCCGACATTTCCGGCGGCGAACGCGTCACGCGACTGGAATTTGAAGTGCATTATCCGCGTCCGCGTTTTCTGCGGCTCTACGCCGCACCGCTCGATGGCGAGGCGGCGGGCAGTTCCGGCGTGGCGCTGATTTTGCACGATGCCACGGAGGCGCGGCAGAAAACCTTTGAAGCCATCGAAAGCGAACGCGTCCAGGCTCTGACCCTGCTGGCCGCTAGCGTCGCGCATGAAATCGGCAATCCGCTCAACGCACTGCATATTCATCTGCAACTGATGGAGCGCGAAGTGAAGAAGCTTAAGGGTGACGGGTGGCGGGTGGCGAGCGATAAGAAATCCGCAGCGCGCGTCCCGCGTTCAGCAACGCCAGACACCATCGAGATCGCCAAAAAGCTGGAGCAGTATCTCGATGTCGCGAAAGGCGAGATCAATCGGCTGGATTATATCATCACCCAGTTTCTTGGCGCGATCCGGCCGGCACCGCTGCAGATGAAACTGGCCTCGCTTAATGATGTCGTGGAAAAGACGCTGGATCTGCTCGGGCCGGAGATTGAAAATCGCGGCGTCACAGTGAAGACCAAGCTGGCGCGGCATCTGACGGCTACCCCGGTGGACGCGACGCAGCTGCAGCAGGTTTTGGTGAACCTCGTCAAAAACGCGGCGCAGGCGATGACGACCGGCGGCACGCTAACGTTGCAGACCGGCGAAAACAACGACGGCGTCTGGGTGAGCGTCGCGGACACGGGTGGCGGCATTCCGCAGGAGCAGATCAACCGCATCTTTGAACCGTTTTACACGACCAAGAAAAAGGGCAGCGGCCTCGGCCTGATGATTGTGCAGCGCATCGTCCGCGCGCACAACGGCAGGATCGAGCTCGACAGCAACGTCGGCCGCGGCACGACGTTCCGGATCTGGCTGCCGCTGCATGAACGCAAGCCGCGCTTGCTGGCTGACAAAATCCAAGATTAATGAACCACGGATGAACACAGACAGGGCAAAACGCAGAGGCGCAGAGAACGCGGAGAAACGCCGAGGGAAAAACTTCTCCGCGACTCTTTGCGGCCTCTGCGCCTCTGCGTTTGGATTTTTTTCCGTGTTCATCCGTGGTTAAAAATTTATGGCCGAGAAACCGACATTGCTGATCGTGGATGACGAGAAGCCGACCCGCGAAGGATTGCGCGCGGCGCTCGAAGAACGTTACGACGTTTACATCGCTGAAGACGCGAAGGCCGCGGGCGAGTTGCTTGAACGCGAACATTTCGACGTGATGCTGACGGATTTCCGCCTGCCGAATGAGGACGGCCTGAAACTCATCGCCCGTGCCAAATCACTTTCCAAGCCGCCGATCTGCATCTTGATGACGGCCTATGGTTCGGAGGAACTCGCGGTGGACGCGATGAAACGCGGCGCGGACGATTACATCGCCAAGGGCCGCCTGCAGATTGATGAACTGGAGATGCGGATCGCCCGGGCCTTGCGCGGACAAAATCTGGAGACGGAAAATGTCTCGCTCCGCAAACAGCTCGATTCCAAGTTCGGCCTCGAAAACATCGTAGGCGAATCGCCGGTGATGACGGAGATTTTTGAAATCATCCAGCAGGTCGCACCGACGCGGGTGACGGTCCTGCTGACCGGCGAAAGCGGCACCGGCAAGGAAGTGATCGCCCGGGCGATTCATCAATTGAGCCCGCGCGCCAGACAGCCCATGGTCACAGTTCACTGCGCCGCATTGTCGGCGACGTTGCTGGAGAGCGAATTGTTCGGCCACGAGAAGGGCGCGTTCACCGGCGCCCACGAACGCCGGGTTGGCCGGTTTGAGCAGGCCCAAGGCGGCACGCTGTTTCTCGACGAAATCGGCGAGATCGACGCGTCCATCCAGGTCAAGCTGCTGCGATTCCTGGGCGAACGGACCTTTGAACGCGTGGGTTCGAACAAAACATTGACGGCAGATGTGCGGCTCGTGGCGGCGACGAACAAAAATCTGGAGGATCTCATCAAGGCGGGAACCTTCCGGGAGGACTTATTCTTCCGGCTGCGCGTGGTGGAAATCAATCTGCCGCCGTTGCGCGAACGGACCGGGGACATCCCGCTGCTGGCACAGAAGTTTTTGCGTGAGTTCGCCACGGAGAACAACAAGGCGGTGAATATTTTCACGGCCGACGCACTCGAGGCGCTGATGAATTATTCATGGCCGGGCAATGTGCGCGAACTGCGGACGGCCATCGAACACGCGGTGGTCTTGTGCCGGGGCGAGAAAATTTCCGCGCGGGATCTGCCGCCGTCGGTGCGCGGCGGCCGGACGACTGAAGCTCAAATCTCCTTGCGAAATGATTTGACGGTGAAAGAAGCTGAGAAACAATTGATTGTGCGCGCGTTAAAAGACACGGACGGCAACCGGACCCGGGCCGCGAAAAAAATTGGCATGAGCCGGCGGACGTTTCACCGCAAGCTGCACGCGTATCATTTGGAAGGATTTTAATTTATGCCGTCATCACACATGATTCAGATGCTGATCCACAAAATGGAGGTCGGCGCCGGTTCCCGCTATCTCCGTTACTTCGCGCTGGTGATCGGAGTCGTGGGGCTGGCACTGATCTACGATCTCCGTGCGTATCGGAATTTCTCCGCACCGGAAGCGATGGACTCGGCACAACTCGCGCGCAACATCTCGGAGGGCAAAGGTTATAGCACCCTGTTTCTACGACCGTTCAGCTTGTATCTGGTGCAGAAGCACGCGGGGGCGAAAATTCTGGATTCCGACACCAATGCGACGCCCAGCCTGACGCAGATCAACACAAAGCATCCGGACATCTCCAATCCCCCGGTGTATCCGCTGTTGCTCGCCGGCTTGATGAAGGTGCTGCCGTTCGACTACACGGTGAATCCGAAGTCGTCGTTTTGGGGGAACAACGGGGGGTTCTGGCGTTACCAGCCGGATTTTTTTATCGCCCTGTTCAACGAATTGCTGCTGTTGATCATCGTCGTGCTGACTTTTTTTCTCGCGAAGAGACTGTTTGATTCCAAAGTGGCGTGGCTTTCGGCGTTTCTGGTTCTGGGTTGCGAACTGCTCTGGCGGTTCAGTGTTTCGGGATTGTCCACCTTGTTGCTGCTGACGATTTTCATGGTTCTGGTGCTGTTTCTGCTGGAAATCGAGCGCGGCTCGCGCGAGTCCAAGCCGCGTCCGGGCTGGTTGCTGGGCCTCGCGATAGCCGTGGGCGGGTTGACCGGCATCGGCGCGTTGACCGGTTACGCCTTCGGCTGGGCGATCATCCCGGTCGTGTTGTTCCTGGTGTTGTTCAGCGGGCCGCGACGGCTGGTTCACCTGGTGGCGGCATTGCTCGCTTTCATGCTGGTGCTGACGCCCTGGATCATCCGCAATGAAGTGGCCTGCGGGACACCCTTCGGGACGGCAGGCTTCGCTGTGATGGAAACCTCGGTGTTTCCCAATTTCCAATTGGAACGCTCCGTGACGCCGGAACTGACGCACGCCCTGCGACTCCAGCCGTATGGTCTGAAATTGCTGGCGGGACTGCGCAGCATTTTGACCGGCGACCTTTTGAAGTCCGGAGCGACCTGGGCGGGGGTGCTGTTTTTTGCAGGTCTTTTCATGTCTTTCCGCAGTAATGGTGCCCGGCGTATCCGCTATTTTTTACTGATGTGCCTGGTGGTATTCGCCGTCGCGCAAGCGCTGGGCCGCACGCAGCTTTCGGAGGTGACGCCGGAGATCAATTCCGAAAATCTGCTGGTGCTCCTCGTGCCGTTGGTGTTTATTTTCGGCACCGGATTTTTCTACACCCTGCTTGAGCAGATGGCCCTGCCGTTCGTGCAATTACGCTACGCCGTCATCGCCGGATTTGTCGCGCTGTGCTGCCTGCCATTGTTTTTTGCGCTGGTGTTCAAAGCCGACCCCCGCGTTTACCCGCCTTATTTTCCCCCGCTGATCCAGCAAAGCGCGCGCTGGATGCAACCGGATGAACTGATGATGAGCGACGTGCCCTGGGCGGTGGCCTGGTATGGCGACCGCCAGTGCGTCTGGCTGACACTCGATGCGCAGGATGATTTCTACGCCATCAACAGCATGAAGCCGGTCCTGGCGCTCTACCTCACCCCCCAGACCATGGACGGCAGATTTGTGACCGAGTGGATCGAAGCCCCGAAGCGCAGTTGGGGCAATTTTCTCATGCAAACCCTCGTTGACAAACGGGTGCCGGACAAATTCCCGCTGACCAAGGCGCCCGCAGGTTATTTCCCGGAACAACTGTTCCTCACCGACAAAGAACGCTGGCCGATTGCGAAGTAGTCTTGCGCCCAAGTCATCTCACAGGAGGGAACAGAGGAAAAGGAGCTGAAAGAAAGCGCGGCGGACCGTGCGTCTGTTGGCAGCCAAAGTTTTTCCGGCCAGGTTCCGTGCTCGGTTGTCTCCGTTTGCTCCTGTTCAAATGCCCTTCCGATTTACGCCGCCGCGCGTTGCAAGCGATCCCCCACCCCGGACCATTCCGGTGTTTCCGGCGGGGCCTCGACGACAATCAATTCCGCGCCCGCCGCATCGCAACGATGCAATTCCGCATAGAGTGCGCGCGCAAACGCCTCAGCATCGTGCGGCATCACGCTCACATCAGAAAAATGACCGCCTGCGGGAATTTTGGTGTGGGCGATGATGAAGCACGTTGAGAGTTGAGAGTTGAGAGTTGAGAGTTGAGAGCTTAGATCCGCGTCGTCGCGCCAGTTCAAGACGAGCAGCTTCGCTTTCGGCGAATAGTGTTTCTTCAACTGCCCTGGGCTCTTCGGCCTTGAATGTTGAATGTTGAATGTTGAATGTTGAATGTTCCCAATGACCGCCGCCAATGATTCCGCGTGGATCATCCCCGGCCGCAAGATCTGCGGTGGACTCACGCTCAAATCCAAAACGGTGGATTCGATGCCGACCTGCGATTGCGCGCCGTCCACGATGCAGGGGATTTTTCCCCCAAGCTGCTGACGGACGTGCTCTGCATTCGTCGGCGAAATCTGATTGGAGAGATTGGCGCTCGGGGCGGCGAGGGGAAAACCGCATTCACGGATGACCGCCTGGATGAACGGGTGGCTTGGCCAGCGCACCCCCACCGTCTCACCGCCGGCTGTGACGATGTCGGGAATTCCCTGCGCCCGCCTCAACACCAGCGTCAGCGGGCCCGGCCAAAAGGCGTTGGCGAGTTTGTCGGCCAGATCCGGCCAATGGCTCACGCAGCGCTTCGCCATTTCATTATCGGCAACGTGGACGATGATGGGATTGTGCGCCGGACGGCCTTTGATCTGGAAAATTTTGGCGACGGCTTTTTCATCCAGCGCATTGGCGGCGAGGCCATAGACGGTTTCTGTGGGAAGCGCGACGACCTCGCCAGCCCGGAGCAATTCCGCCGCGCGCTTCACGGCGGCGGCGAACAACGCGGGCGTGTGGGTGGAAAGGATTTCCGTGTTCATCGGACACCATCTAAAACCGGAAACATCGAACATTCAACATTCAACGCCGAACATTCAAAGGTGGCGACGCGCACAGGCAAAAAATCATTGGGTGTTGAATGTTGAATGTTGGGCGTTTTTTTACCTCACTCGTAACGCAATGCCTCGATGGGGTCGAGTTTGGAAGCTTTCCACGCGGGATAAAAACCGGAAACAATGCCCACCACGCCGCTGGAAAGCGACGCGATGATCACCCACGAAACCGGCGTGAGCGTCGGCCATTTCATGAGCGAGGACACGATTTGTGAGGCGCCTATGCCTAATCCGATGCCGATCAAACCGCCGATCAAGCTCAGTGTGACGGCCTCCACCAGAAATTGCACCAGAATATCCCCGCCGCGTGCGCCCACGGCCATGCGGATGCCGATTTCACGTGTCCGTTCCGTCACACTGACGAGCATGATGTTCATGATGCCGATGCCGCCGACGATGAGCGAAACACTGGCGATGGCCGCGAGCAGAATGGACATGACCTTTGACGTGGCGGTCATGGCCTGGGCCAGTTCCAATTGCGTGCGCACGGTAAAATCCAGTTCCCCTCGATGGCGCAACAGCATGAGGTCAGTGATGTCCTGTTGCACCTTGGTGATCGCAGCGCCGTTCGACGCCTGCGCCAGGATGGAATTCACAAAGGTGCGCCGCGAGACCCGTTTCATGTGACTGGTGTAGGGAATGACCACCGTGTCATCCTGATCCTGCCCGAATAAATTAAACCCTTTGGCCTCCAGCACCCCGACGATTTTGAATGGGATATCGCGGATGCGCAAAGTCTGGCCGATCGGATCGCTGTCCGGAAAAAGCTGGTCGACGACCGTCTTGCCGATGACCGCGACTTTGGCGACGCTGCGCACGTCGGCGTCGCCGAACATCGAGCCGCTGGCCATGTTCCAGTTGCGGATCTGCGGATAATCCGGCGACTCGCCCATGACCTGGGTATTCCAATTCAGGCCGTTGGCGAGAATCTGGTTGCGGTCGCGCACTTCCGGGCTGACCGCCTCGACGCCCGGCACTTGCGTGAGCGCCAAGGCGTCGGCCACCGTGAGCGTCGGGGCGCTGCCCCAGCCGCCGCGCATGGCGCCGCTGGTGAAATTGCCGGAGAAAACCGTGATGACATTCTGGCCCAGCGCCGAAACCTTGTCCTCCACCTGTTTGGTGGCGCCCGTGGTGATGCTGACGGCGGCAATGACCGAGCCGACGCCGATGATGATCCCGAGCATCGTCAGCACGGAACGCATTTTGTTCCGGCGCAACGCGCGCAAAGCGAGACGAATGGTGGCCAGAATTCTCATGCGAGTTTCACCGCCTGTTGGGCGACGCGCAGTTGTTGCAGTTCGGTCTCGGCATTCATACGGTTCGCCACTGCTTCGTCCGTTACAATTTGTCCGTCGCGCAAAATAATTGTGCGCTTCGTGTAGCGGGCGATGTCGAGTTCGTGCGTGACCATGACAATGCTGATGCCGGCCTCGTTGAGTTTCTGGAAAACACCCATGATCTCGATGCTCGTCTGCGTATCCAGATTGCCGGTCGGTTCGTCCGCGAGCAGGAGCGCCGGCCGGTTCACGAGCGCGCGGGCAATGGCCACGCGCTGCTGCTGGCCGCCGGAAAGCTGGCTGGGATGATGATCCGCGCGGCTGGCCAGGCCGCAGATTTCGAGCGATTTCAGAGCGCGTTCGCGCTGTTCGTGTGCCGGAATTCGGTGGCGGTTGTAAAGCATCGGCATCTCCACATTTTCCAGCGCCGTCGTGCGCGAAAGCAGGTTGAAGCCTTGAAAGACGAAGCCGATCTTTTCGTTGCGGATGTCGGCGAGCGCGTCGCGGCCGAGCGTGGAAACGTCAATCCCGTCGAGATGATAGCTCCCGCCGGTCGGCCGGTCGAGGCAGCCGATGGTGTTCATCAACGTGGATTTGCCGGAACCGCTTGACCCCATGATGGCCACAAATTCGCCGGGCAAAATCTCCAGCGAAACGCTGCGCACGGCGTGAACGTCCACCTCGCCGGTGTGATACGTCTTGCTCAATTCGACCAGCTTGATGACAGGATGGGTCTGCACGAAATTTGTCCGTGAATTTGAATCAACGCCGCGGGAATCCACCACCGCCGCCGCCGAACGGATTCGCCGTTGCCGTCGTGGTCTGGGTGCCGGTGGAAATGGTGCCGGTCACGACCTTGTCGCCCTCGTCCAATCCTTCCAGCACCTCGGTGTTGATGCCGTCGGTGATGCCGGTTTTGATCTGCACCGGCTGTAATGTGGGATTGCCCCCGTCAGCATCCGCTTTCAATAGATAGACGGTGTGCACGTTCTGTTTCCCGCCGGCGTCACGCTTCCCGCCGCGCCGCCCTTGCCCATCGCCACGCGGACGGTCGCCACGCTGGCGATCGCCTCCGGCGGCGGGCGCAACCGTGCTGGCCGCGACGGCCGTGGTCGCGTTCGTGGCCGCAGGAGAATTCGTTTTGGCATCCGCAGCGGTCTCCGCCTTCGGCGGGCGGAAGCGCAGGGCGCCGTTGGGGATTTTCAAAGTGTCGGGCCGTTGCGCGATAATGATGGAGACATTTGCCGTCATGCCTGGTTTTAGTTTGTAGTCCGGATTGTTCACGGAGATGACGCAATCGTAGATGACCACATTGTTCAGGGTCGTCGGCGCGTTCCGCACCTGCGTCACCACGCCGTGAAACGTGCGATACGGATAGGCGTCCACCAGGAACGTCACTTCCTGCTTTTCCTCCACCCCGCCGACATCGGCCTCGGCCACGTTGGAATCAATCTGCATCTTCGTCAGGTCGTTCGCGATCTGGAAGATCGTCGGCGTGTTGAAACTGGACGCGACCGTCTGCCCCAGCTCCACCGCGCGCGAAATGACGACGCCGTCCACCGGCGAAACGATTTTGCAATAGTTCAGGTTCACCAGCGCGTTGTTGAGCGCGGCCTGCTTGATCTTCACCGTCGCTTCGGCCTGATGCAATGCGGCCAGGGCGATGTCAAAATCCGAACCCGAGACAAGCTTGTTCGTGTAAAGCTCGCTGGTGCGCTGATATTGCACTTGTTGTAATTCCAAGTTTGCCTGCGCGTTCGCGAGGTCGGCGGTGACCTGCTCGACCGTAGCCTGGTAAGTGGACGGATCAATCTCCGCGAGCGTCTCGCCCTGTTTCACTGGCGAATTGAAATCCACATATAACTTGCTGATGCGTCCGGAAACCTGGCTGCCGACCGTCACGTTCACCACCGGATTCAACGTGCCCGTCGCCGTCACCGTCTGGATGATCTCGCCGTGATCCACCGCCGACGACTGATATTGCACCGCATCGCTTTTGCCGCGTTTGAAAAACCAAATGCCCGCCACAAGAACCACACCTGCGATCAATAAAAGGACCACCCACCGCACCCAGCCGCCGTTGTTTTTTGCCGCCATAAATTAATTTCCGCCGTTTTGTCCCCAGTGAGACGCGTTTGAGCCCCACAAGTTACGGAAATTTCCCGGTCTGTCCACGCACTTTCAGTTTGAGCCGGCTGTATTTAACCCTAAAATCAGCGCGTGCTCGATAAGCTCACTCAACATCTCGTCGCCGCGCAACTGCTGGATGACGAACAAGTCCGGCTCGCCGTGGACCGGCTCACCGATGAAACCATTCTCGCAAATCTCAAGGCCGACTTCCTGACCGCCTTCGCACAGAAAGGCGAGACGCCCGCAGAAATCGCCGCTTTCGCCCGCGCCCTGCGCGAGAAATCGATCGCGCCGCCGCTCGACGCCGAAACCCGGGCGCGAGAAATCCTCGATGTCGTGGGCACCGGCGGCGACCGCCTCGGCACGATCAACATCTCCACCACGGCGGCCCTCATCTGCGCCGCCGCCGGCGTGACCGTCGCCAAACACGGCAATCGCGCCGTGACCTCGCAAGCCGGCAGCGCGGACGTGCTCGAGGCGCTCGGCATCAAAATCAATTTGTCCCCCGAAGAAGCCGCGCGGTCGTTGCGCGAACACCACTTCGCCTTTTTCTTCGCGCCCAATTATCATCCCGCGTTCAAGCACATCTCGCCCGCGCGCAAACTGTGCGCCGAGCGCGGCCAACGGACGATCTTCAACCTGCTCGGGCCGCTGCTGAATCCCGCGCGCCCCTCGGCAATGCTCATGGGCGTGCCGCGTCCCGAATTTTGCGAACCGCTCGCGCACGTCCTGCAATCGCTCGGCGTCCGCCGCGCCATGGTCGTCTGCGGGAATGTTTCCGCCGCCGGATTTTTGGACGAGCTGTCCACGCTGGGCGAGAACACGATCGCGGAATTTTATCAGGAGCGCGGCTTCACCGCGTCCACCTCGTTGCCGGACCAATTTCCGTTGCAGCCCGCAACGCTCAACGATCTGCTCGGCGGTGACAAACATGCGAACGCGAAAATCGTCCGCGATATTTTATCCGGCCGGGAACACGGCCCGAAGCGCGATGCCGTTTTGCTCAACGCCGCGGCCGCGCTGTTTGTCGCGGGAAAGACAAAATCACTGGCCGAAGGCTGGGATCTGGCGGGCGAGACGATTGATGGCGGGCGAGCGGACGCGAAACTGGCGGAGCTCTCAAGCACCTGAACAGGAGGAAACAGAGAGAACAGAGGCAGGCTCCCTAAAAAATCTCCGTTTGCTCCGTTTGCTCCTGTAAAAACGTCAGCGTGGCCGGTTTCTTTCGGCTTCCGCGGCGGCTTCCGCTTCCGCCTCTTCCGCGGCGTAGTGAAGACCCAGATTGTGCTGGGCGTTTTTATCGCCCTGCCGCGCGGCCCGGATGAACCACTTCACGGCTTCCGCCTTGTTCAGCTGGACGCCGCGCCCGTTTTGGTAACACAGGCCGAGATTGCACTGGGCGGGGGCGCATTCCTGCTGCGCGGCGGCATAATACCATTCCACCGCCGCCTTGAAATCCTGCGGGACGACCTGCCCCATTTCGTAAAAGACCCCGAGGTTGAATTGCGCCGCCGGATAGTTGCGCTCCGCCGCCTCGCGATACCATTTGATCGCCTCGGCATAATTTTGCGGGACGCCCTGGCCGGTTTCGTAAAGCATGCCGAGATTGAATTGGGCCGCCGGGTCGCCCTGTTCCGCGGCTTCGCGCAGCCAGCGCGCCGCTTCGGTGTATTCCTGCGGCACCCCCGCGCCGGTCATGTAACAAACGCCGAGATAACATTGCGCCACGGGATCATTCTGCTCCGCCGAGCGACGGAACCATTTCACCGCCTCGGTGTAATTCTGCTCCACGCCCTGGCCGTTTTGATAACAGACGCCGAGATAGCACTGCGCCTGCGCATCGCCCATCTGCGCGGCCGTCCGCATCAACTCAAACGTGTCCCAGGATTTACGGAGGTTGGACATTTTTACAGGCAAAGAGAATTATCGTTTCGCCCCGCGAAGACAAGCCGCGAATTCCGCTTCCGATTCGCGCCAATGCCTGCTACAAAACCGGCATGGCAACTCCACTAAAGATCGGTTTTCTCGGCGCGGGCAAGATGGCCACCGCCTTGGCCAAGGGGTTTGTCCGCGCGGAAATCGCCTTCCCCAAGGAGATCTGCGCGGCCGACCCGTATGAAGCTGCGCGAAAACATTTTGCCGACGAACTCGGCACCCTGGCGGTTACCTCCAATCTGGAAGTCGCCGAAGCCGCCGCCGTTTTGATTCTCGCCACCAAGCCGGACCAGGTCGCGAGCGCGCTTGCGGAAATTTCCGGCGCCTTCACCGGCAATCATCTGCTTATCTCCATCGCCGCCGGCGTGACGCTCGCCAAACTCGAGGCGGCGCTGCCGGCCGGCGCGCGCGTCATCCGCGTCATGCCCAACACGCCCGCGCTCGTGGGTGCCGGGGCAGCTGCGTTTGCCATCGGAAAATCCGCCACGGCGGCCGATGGCGAGCTGGCCAAAAAACTGTTGTCCGCCGTCGGCATCGCGTTTCAAGTGAAAGAAAGTTTGCTGGATGCGGTGACCGGTTTGAGCGGTAGCGGCCCGGCTTACGTTTATCAATTCATCGAGGCTTTAAGCGACGGCGGCGTGGCTGCCGGCCTGCCGCGCGACATCGCGACGAAGCTCGCCGCGCAAACCGTTCTGGGCGGCGCGAAAATGGTTTTGGAAACCGGCCAGCATCCCGGCACGCTCAAGGATCAAGTCACGAGTCCCGGCGGCACGACAATTGAAGGTCTGCACGCCTTGGAAAAGGGCATGCTGCGCGCCACCGTGATCAGCGCCGTCCGTGCCGCGACGGAGAAGTCGAAGAAGCTGGGGCAAGGTTAATATGAAGTCCTCGACAAAAACCGGCCTCAAAATTTTTGCGTTTTTTACTTTTATTTGCGGCGTGCTTTTTTTCTGCGTCTTCATTTTGCCAATCATTGCGACGTTTCATAGTTGGAACAAACAAATGGCCGCAGGGCGAAAATACATGGATTCATTAACTGAAAAAAAAAATTTAGTTTGGGCTGAAAGAACTCAAAAGTATCTTTCAGAATTTGATCCCAAGGCCGACTCGATTGGCTCAAAACCTGTTCCGGTTGATTTGCAAAAACTCAAAATCTTGAGAATAGACGAAGGCTAAAATTTTGTGGGTTATGTGTGGATGGGTGGAATGGATCATACGGAACTCTATGTTGAGCGGATCGCAGATGGGAGCTTTCAATTCACGGCGAACTACAACGACGAAAGCAACAAAGTGATTTGGCCAAAGACACCAAACAACATCAACTCACAAACTAATCTCCCTTTTGAATTGCTAAAGTAATTCCCGCACATCCACCGCTTCCATCCCCGCCGCACGAATCGCGGTCATGCCCAAATCCGTGTCTTCGTAACCACGGCAAGCTTTCGGGTCAACGCCGATGCGCCGCGCGGCCTCGACAAAAATATCCGGCGCGGGTTTTTGGTGCTGCACCATTTCGCTCGTCACCACCGCTCCGAACAGCTGTCGGATTTTCAAATGCTCCAGCACTTGCACGATGATCGGCTGCGTGCCGCCGGACGCGACCGCCATCGGAATTTTCCCATAGTTCGCCTTCGCAATTTCCACGACGGCGTGGATGGGTTCGACTTCGGCCATCAGCGGCAGATACGCGTTTTCCTTTTCGTGCGCGGCCTGGATGTGGTCGAACGTCACGCCCTGCTCCTTGGCGAGCATCTTCAAGATGTCACGCGAAGGCACACCGCCGAGCGCATAGAAGCGGTCCTCTGGAAAATGCAGTTTGTATTTTTTGGCAATCACCTGCCACGCGCGCCAGTGCAACGGCATGGTGTCGGCCAGCGTGCCGTCACAGTCAAAAACGAGTCCCTTGATGTGTGCCGGTAAATTCATAATTTGAGTGCGGCTAGTTTTTCCTCCAGGTCATGCGTCATCAGCGGCTCGATGAGCGGGTCGAGGTCGCCGTCAATGAAGTTGGACAGATTGTAGAGCGTGACTTCGATGCGGTGATCGGTGACGCGGTTCTGCGGAAAATTGTAGGTGCGGATTTTTTCGCTGCGTTCGCCGGTGCCGACCTGGTCTTTGCGGTGCGCGGCGTATTTGGCGTTTTCCTCGGCAATCTTCCGTTCGAGCAAGCGGGAGCGCAGCACGGTCATCGCCTGGATCCGGTTTTTCTGCTGCGACCGCTGATCAGCGCAACGGACGATCATGCCGGTCGGCTTGTGGATGATTTGCACGGCGGAGTCGGTGGTGTTCACGCCCTGCCCGCCTTTGCCGGAGGCGCGACAGACATTGATCTCTACTTCGTCCGGTTTGATTTCCACATCCACTTCTTCGGCTTCCGGCAGCACGGCAACGGTTGCGGTGCTGGTGTGGATGCGTCCCTGCGCCTCGGTCGCCGGCACGCGCTGGACACGATGCACGCCGCTCTCGTATTTGAGCCGCTTGTAAACATCCGTGCCGGTCACTTCAAAAATGATTTCCTTGAAGCCGCCCAGGTCGGACGGGTTGGAATCCAGCGGCTCGATTTTCCATTTGCGCGTCTCGGCGTAGCGAAAAAACATCCGGTAAAGGTCGGCGGCGAACAAAGCGGATTCGGAGCCGCCGGCGCCGGCGCGGATTTCAATGATCGTATTGCGCGAATCGGTCGGGTTCGGCGGCACGAGCCCGAACTGGATCTGTTGCGCGAATTTTTTTTCCCCGGCTTCGAGCCGCGCCACCTCTTCGCGCGCGAGCTGGGCGAGTTCCGAGTCGGGCAGCTCGCTCTGGAGCAACGCGCGGTTTTCCGCCAGTTGCTCCTGGGTTTTGAAAAAATTATCCCCACACGCAACCAGATCCTTGAGCCGGGCGTATTCCTTGGACATTTCCTGCGCGCGCTGCGGGTTATCGAAGGTCGCAGGCTCGCTCAGCGCCGCTTCGATCTCGGTGAAGCGGCGGCGGAATTTTTCAATGTGTGGTTTTAAGTCCATGGCTCTCTCAACCGCGGCTGGGGCGCGGGTTCCTAAAAAAGAAACCGCCCGCGATCCCATGACGGGATTGCGGGCGGGATGAAAGCGGACAGCTAAACTTTTTTCTTCTTCGGCGCGGCGGCAGCGGCCTGCGCAGCCTGCGTCTTGACGAGCCGTTGCTGGAATTTATCCACGCGGCCGGCGGTATCCACGAATTTCTGCGTGCCGGTGTAGAACGGGTGGCAGGCATTGCAGATGCCGATGATGATGGTGGAGCGGGTGGAGCGGGTCTTGATCACGTTGCCGCAGGCGCAACGGATTTCCGCGTCATTGTATTTCGGATGTATGTCCGTCTTCATAATAAAAAGGGCACAAAAACTATCACGGATAATCCGGATGACAAGAAGGAATTTTGCCCACCATTCATCCGTTTGCGTGCTTCCGAGTTCGAATCCTGACAGAATATCCTAAAATCCGCAGCAGGGATGAACCACGAAACACACGAAAAAAAGATAAAATGCCTGTTTTGTGTCCATTCTCACATTCACCCTCCGGGTGAAATAGCGAGGTTCGGCAATGCTTGGTCTCTTTTGTGCGGTTTGTGGGTTTCGTGGTTTCAACTGCTGTTTCCAGGATTATCGTCACTCCGGCGATTTTCTCTTTGCTCCAACGCCGTTAAAAATCTAGGATATGCCCGGTTTGTCCGATGGTGTAATGGTAACACAGAGCCCTTTGAAGGCTTTATTCATGGTTCGAATCCATGTCGGACAACCATCATTCCTCCAGTTCCGTTCCGCAGACAGCACCCGAATCCAGTTCCTTCTCCAAATTGTTTTGCTTTCCGACCCCGGCGGACCGTTTCAGCCAAACCATGAGGATGCTGATGTCCGCGGGCGAGACTCCGGAAATTCGCGCGGCTTGACCAATGGTTTCAGGGCGGATCTTGGTGAATTTCTGCCGGGCTTCGAGCCGCAGACTGGGCACGGTTGAAAAATCGAAGGTTGAAGGAATTCCCTTGTCTTCCATTTTTTTGAACTTGTTAACTTCCATCTCCTGCCGATCAATGTAACCCGCGTATTTCACTGTAATCTCCACCTGTTGAACAACTTCCTCAGACAAAGACTCGTCCCGAAGGGGTAGGTCCTTGTAGGTCATTTCCGGCCTGCTTAAAATTTTGACCAGCTTGTCTGTTACATATGTCGTTTTTGACAAGCGTGATACTTCCTTTTCAATCGCTTTTTTCTTTTCCTTAAATCTGTTGTGGTTTCGTTCGGGGAGCAATCCCGTCTCAAATCCGATGTCGGAAAGCCGCATGTCGGCATTGTCCTGTCGCAGTAAAAGCCGATACTCCGCCCGTGACGTAAACATCCGATAAGGTTCAGTCGTTCCTTTCGTAACCAAATCATCAATCAAGACCCCGATATAGGCTTGGTCGCGTCGGAGCACAATTGGTGGAAGATTCTTAACTCGGCGAGCGGCATTCATGCCGGCCATCAGACCTTGGGCTCCCGCCTCCTCGTAGCCCGACGTCCCATTTATTTGTCCGGCCAGAAAAAGGTTTTTGCACACCTTCGTTTCAAGTGAAGGCAGCAGTTGGGTCGGATGCGAAAAATCATATTCCACAGCATAGGCCGGCCGCAGGATTTCAGCGTTCTCGCATCCGATGATGGTCCGAACCAAATCGACCTGCACATCAAATGGAAGGCAGGTTGAAAACCCATTGACATAGATCTCATCGGTTTCAATCCCCTCAGGTTCAAGAAAAATCTGATGCCTTTCTTTTTCGGCGAATTTGACGATCTTATCTTCGATGGAAGGGCAATAACGTGGGCCGATTCCCTCAATCACGCCAGAATACATCGGAGATTTGTGCAAATTTGCACGAATCAAACTGGCGGTGGCTTCGGTTGTGAATGTGATAAAGCATGGCAACTGGCGCTTCATTTTATCCAAAACCGACCCTGGAGGATATTCACCGCCCGATCCGCCACCGGCAAATCTACCTCGCTCTTGTTCCACGTGGAACAAATCGTCCTTCCAGTAGGTGAAATATGGAACAGGGTTGTCGCCGTATTGCGGCTCTGTCTTGGAAAAGTCAATGGATCGACGAAGCAGCCTCGGCGGAGTTCCGGTTTTAAGTCTGGCGAGTTCCAGACCGACTTCTTTCAGTGATCCAGAAAGGTCCATGGCTGAAGAATCTCCCGCGCGCCCTCCGGCCTGTTGATTTGATCCAATATGCATCAAGCCGCGCAAAAAGGTTCCGGTTGTGATGACTACCGTCTGACCGTGATATTGGACCTCTTGGTTTGTCTCCACTCCATAAGCCTCGCCATCCTTGTGCAATATCTTGGAGGATTGACCCTGCTTAACATCAAGGTTCGGCTCGGATTCACAAATCCACTTAAGGCGGTATTGATAGGCTTTCTTATCGCACTGCGCGCGCGGCGACCATACCGCCGGACCCTTTTTCCGGTTCAGCATTCTAAACTGCAAGCCTGTCAGATCTGTCGCCTTTCCCATCTCCCCGCCAAGTGCGTCAATTTCCCGAACCAGATGTCCTTTCCCAAGTCCACCTATGGCCGGGTTGCATGACATCTGTCCAATCGAATCCGCATTCATGGTAAGGAGCAGGGTCTGGCATCCCATCCGCGCTGACGCTAGCGCAGCCTCAACTCCAGCGTGACCTGCACCGATCACTATAACTTCGTATTTTTTGGGGTATATAAACATGAATGTTCGTCTTTGTATTTTGCTTGGTCGTAGCGTGCCAGAATGATAATTTTAAACGCTTTTCTATCGAAAAGCTTCAGTTTTCAGATTGTTTTGTGATGAGATATCGTTACCTGACAAATATTTATTCGCTTTGGCCACAATCTTTTCTCTTGTTTTGGCCATTAGGCCGAAAATCCAGCAACTGCGTTTATTCTCTTCTCGCCAACTTGCCATGGGCACGTTCGCGATGGTCTGGGTTCCTTATCAATCCCGCCGGACCATCGCGGGTTTTTTCCGCAGCCGAAAGAGGGATTATAGCAGCAGAATCCAATCTAGGCACGTTGAAATTGTCGGTTTTGAAAAGCGATTTAAGTCTGCACAGCCAAAAATTGGAAGATGATATTCCCGAGGTTAATTCCTTCGTGACAAAAATGTCCCGGTGAAATTTTTTCTATATTGGAAGCATGATCATGATACACGTGCCTCGCCCCATTTTGGATTTGATGCGTAGGGTGCCCCGGTGGGTATCGATGATTCGACCCACGATGGCGAGGCCAAGACCGGTTCCTTTTGCTTTGGTCGTGCTCAACACTGCGGTGAAAGCACGCTTTTGCATTTCCTCGGTCATGCCTTTGCCGGAATCCTTAAACTCAACAGCAATGTGAGTCGGGTGAGGACTGGTTTTTGGCTCGCGAATCTCTCGTGAACTGATGGTGAGGGTTCCTCCATCTGGCATCGCTTCAGCCGCATTGAGCATCAGATTCAAAAAGGCTTGTTCCAACTGTGGCGCATCGCCCATCACCAGCGTCAAATCCGACTGTAATTCCCTTACCAAGCGGACATTCTGATTCGCTAGTTTGTGGCGGACGAGGAGCCCCAGTTCGTCCACCAACTCATTCAAGTTTACCGGGGCAAGTTTGGGTTCGGTGGTGCGCGCAAAATCCAGAACCTGCTCCACGATCTTGTTCATGTGCTCAATCTTGGCGTCAATGATTCGCACATCCTTCGCGCGCGGATCACTGGGGGGAAATTTCAAATCCAGCGAGTGATATAGCAACTTCATCACTGTAAGCGGGTTGCGTATTTCGTGAGCCACCTCGGCGGCGAGCAGTCCCAGTGCGGATAACTTTTCGTTCTGACGCAACTGTTCCTCTACGTCTACAATCCGTTCGTAGAGCCTAGCCTTCTCAATCGCGATGGCGGACAACTCCGCCAACGCGCTCAAGATGCGGATTTCTTCATTGGAAAAATTATACAGCCGGCTCGTGTAAACATTGAGTGTTCCGATGGGCTGTCCGGCAAATAACAGCGGCACGCTCAACAATGAAACCAAGCCTTCCTGCCGCGCGACATCGACATTTTGGTAACGGCTCGACGCTTGCACGTTGGCGACTTGCATGGGTTTTTTCCGTCGCGTGACCACGCCGAGCAGGCTTTCTTCGACATTCAGCCTTGGCTTTTTGATATAGGCTTCACCCGCACCATAGCTCGCGCGCAGGTCAAGCCACTCCCGGCTTTCATCCAGCATCATCAACGAACACATCCTGGCATGCATCAGCACACACGTTTCGCGGGTGATAACGCGTAAGGCTTCATCCAGGCTCAACGTGGAATTGATTGTGCGGCTGACATTCGCAAGCGACTCGAACAGATGGACTTTTAGGCGAAGCTGCTCGTAGATCCAGGTTTTTTGGATTGCCCTCGATGCCTGCACTGCGAGTTGTTCCAACAAATCCTGATCGTCGGCGCTGAACGCATCGGCCCGGTCTGAATCCACATTCAACACCCCACGGGTTTCTCCGTTCACTTCCAGCGGCACGGCCAGCTCCGACCTCACGCCGCGACGGGCTGCGACGTAGCGTGGATCATGCGTCACATCACCGACCCGAAGCGGTTTTCCATGGCGCGCGACCCAGCCGGTGACTCCCTCGCCAACTCGTAATTTCAATTTAGTGGCCGCGCTCGGTAGATTTTGTGAAGCGGAAATCTCCAGCAGTTCCGAGGTGGGGTTCAGCAGGACCACCGAACCGGAGGAGGCGTTCATCAGGCGGACCGCCTCGCTCACAATCAGCTGCAACGCTTCCTGCGCCTCGACCGTCGAGTGGATGACGTTGCTCACTTGATAGAGCAACTGCAACCGGTCATACCGGATCGTCAATTTGGAAAGTTCCTCCTTCATTTTCTATTCAGCAATTCTAACGGGAGAAGTTGTAGCGCAAAAGTGAAAATCCAAAACTAAAATCTCACCGGACACGCGTCATCAGCGCCAGGCCCGTCACGCCAAAAATCAGGTTTGGGAGCCACGCCGCCAGCCATGGCGCCAGATGGCCGCCGGATCCGAACGCGATGCTGATCTGCTGGATCACAAAATAGGCGAAGCAGATGAAGATGCTGCCCGCCACACCGATGAAAATATTCCGGCGGCCCGATGGTGCGCCAAACGGAATCGCCATCAGCACCACGACCAGGCAAGTCCAGGGCGTGGCGAGCCGCCCATAATATTTTGTGAATAGCCAGCTCGAATCCGCGTGCGAAAGTTTTGGATGCAACTTCAGGTAGGCCGAAATATCGGACAGGGGAATGTCCGCGTTCCGGGCGCGGCGGAGGTTCTGGTAGCTGCTGATCTTGATTTCGCTCTGTATTTGCCGGGGTGTTTCGTCGAACTCCGGCTCCGCCAGCAGATTGGTCTGGAAGGATGGAACCAGCTGCGCGCCGGCATCGGCCTGCGAATATTCCGCGACGTTGAAAAACGTCCAGACGCCGTTGGTGCGGATGGCGCGGTCGGCATACATGCGACGGATGGAACCGTCCGGCATCGCCGAGTTCACCTGCAACCGCAACATTTCCGGCGGCTGCACATGATATTCGCTGATGAACCAGGAGCGATGCGCGCGCGCGTTGCTGAAGCCGAAATTATAAAATTCATTCTTCGCCTCCACATCGCCGGGCTTGTGCACATACCGGCTTTTGATGTGTTCCGCCCAATCGGAGCTGCCCGGCACGACGTATTCATTCAGCGCAAACGACCCCGCGCTCGCCAGCATTCCCGTGACAAAATACGGCAGACAAATCCGCCACAAGCTCAACCCCGCCGCGCGCATGGCGGTCAGTTCATGATGGCGCGAATGGTTCGTGAGCGTGTAGAGCAGCGCCAGCAACAGCGTCACCGGCAGCACCAGCACCAGAAATCCCGGCATGATCGCCACGCTATACTCGATCACATCAAGCAGGTGCAGCTTGCGTTCCTGCAATTCCGAAAGCTCGCCAAACAGACTGAAGCATGTTCCCAAAACCAGCAGCCCGCCGAGGCAATAGGCCAGCGGCGTGAACAGTTCGCGGAATAAATATCGGTCAAGCAACCGCATGGTCAGGGAGATTAGACTGTGCGCGTCGCGGGTATCAAGCCTCGTCGCATTGCGAAGTTTGACGCCGGCCGCGCTGGCGTATTCAGTCATTTCATGAAATTGCCCGGGGGCTGGCAGGGCTCAAACCCAAGACCAGTGACTTTGAATCCGGAAAAATCTTGCACATCAGCGCTGGTTATTTAGGATATCCGTCTGCGCGGGTTGGTAGCTCAGTCGGTAGAGCAGTGCCCTTTTAAGGCATTGGTCGTGGGTTCGAGTCCCACCCAACCCACCATTTCACTCTCGAACGGTCTGTTGTCTTTTCTGGTCTTCACTTTCTCCAACCGATGTTTTCCGGTTTGTGTTTTTTTTTCGTCGGGGTAAAGTAGCGCCATCAAAGCGGGCACTTGCATCAAGTTTTGGGGCGTGCGCGGTTCCATCGCCACGCCGGGACCCAGCACCGTGCGCTACGGCGGCAACACCTCCTGTATCGAAGTCCGCAATGGCGACGAGATCATCATCCTCGATGCCGGCACCGGTTTGCGTTCGCTCGGTCAATCGTTGCTGAACGAATTCAAAAAGAAGCCGCTGAACCTGACCCTGCTCCTGACTCACACGCATTGGGATCACATCCAGGGCCTGCCGTTCTTCGGGCCGATCTACAATCCGCGTTGCCGGCTGCGGATCATGGGCTGCGAAGGGGCGCGCAAGGGCCTCGTCTCCGCGCTGACCGGCCAGATGGAAAGCACCTACTTTCCCGTGCCGTTCGACACGCTGCCCAGCAACATTGACATCGAAGAACTCAAGGACTTCAATTTCACCATCGGTGACGTTTTGGTGCGGGCGCAACGCGCCAACCATCCCGGCGTCTGCGTCGGCTACCGGTTGTTTTCGCCGGACGGATTGATCTGCTTTTTCCCCGACACCGAGCCGCGACCCGGCGGCGTGGATCTGGACATGATTGATTTTGTGCGCGATGCCGACGTGTTGATCCTCGATTCGCAGTATGACCGGGCGGAATACAAAACCCACACCGGCTGGGGCCACGGCTGCGTGGACGATTCCGTGAAGCTCGCGCTGGATGCCGGCGTCAAACATCTTTTTCTCTTCCACCACGACCCCGACCACGACGACAAGCGGATGGACGAACTGGTGAAGCACGCCCGCAAAATTGTGGCTAAACGGAAGGGGAAACTCAAAGTGGATGCCGCACGCGAAGGCATGACGATTCAGTTGCCGACGGCAAAACTACGCTGATTTCTTGCCGGGGAATTTTTCCGGATTTAAACTTTTTTCGGAACGATTAACTTAACCGAGGGAAAATAAGTTTTAATCCGGTCGGGATCCCGCGTTACCAGTTTCATTCCCTCCGCTTCCGCATGCGCGCCGATGAAAAAATCCGGCTGTGGTATTTTGGGAAGGTTTGTCTGCGATTTATCCCTGCGCCAGGCTGTGTGAAAACTATCCGGATACGGGAGGGCTAAAACCTGGAAGAGTAAAAATTTGTCCTTTGTGGAGTATTTCTATCACGAGAACCGAAACGAGTAATCTCGCGGAGGGGTGAACTA